>ERZ773216.55-NODE-55-length-129444-cov-4.793421_pt1 | contig 129444 bp, 121 predicted proteins | sample MGYA00511259_ERZ773216 | MGnify/ENA primary metagenome ERZ773216 (study PRJEB29015, sample SAMEA2737764) | human gut metagenome | biome: human gut; feature: human-associated habitat; material: faeces | place: China | collected 2012 ... | reverse complement strand
GATTGCCAAAGTGCTCGGCTGGATCATGAACGGCATATTCTGGGTGCTGGACAAAATCGGGATTCCGAATATTGGTCTGGCAATTATTATTTTTACGATCGTTATTTATCTGCTTCTGATGCCGTTTACCATTAAACAGCAGAAGTTCTCAAAGCTCAGCGCGAAGATGAACCCGGAGCTGCAGGCGATTCAGAAACGCTACGAAGGCAAGAAAGATAACGATTCCATGATGGCGATGCAGCAGGAGACTAAGGCTGTTTATGCAAAGTACGGCGTATCTCCCACCGGCAGCTGTGTGCAGATGTTGATTCAGATGCCGATCCTGTTTGCTCTGTATCGTGTGTTTATGAACGTACCGGCTTATGTAAATCAGGTAAAGGAAGCATTTTTCCCGATGGTGGAAAAGCTTGCCAACACAGCCGGCAGTGCAGAATTTTTAAGCAACTCAGAGAACTTCTCCAATGCTGCAATGTATGCAAAGCAGTTTACCAGCGAGGCATTTACATCTGGTAATGCAGAGTATATTCAGAACACTTTTATTGATGTTTTGTATAAAGCATCGACTTCAGAATGGAAAAATCTGGCGGATCACTTTCCGACGCTGGCGACAGAGATCACGGATACCATGCAGAAGATGGAGCATTATAACAATTTCCTTGGTCTGAACATGGGTAACTCTCCGTCCTATATGGTACATGAAGCGATCGCAGCAGGCGCATGGCTGATGGTTGTTGCAGGTCTGGCAATTCCGGTTCTGTCTGCTTTAACCCAGTGGCTGAACGTTAAGCTGATGCCCCAGGCTTCCGATGCATCTTCCAATAATGAAAACAGCAGCATGGCAGCTTCCATGAAGATGATGAATAACGTAATGCCGATCATGTCTGCGGTATTCTGTTATACATTGCCTTCCGGTATGGGTCTTTACTGGATTGCTGGTTCTGTTGTAAGAAGCGTGCAGCAGGTGCTGATCAACAAGCACATCGATAAGATGGATCTGGATGATATCGTAAAGAAAAATATCGAGAATAAGTTCCAGTTTGAAAAGCTTCCGCTGGTTGACGAGGTTATCGAGCTGGACGCGAAGAACCGCGCAGCGAAGGCTGAGGCTGATAACCTTCGCGCATCCCGCAACAAGCTGTCCAAGCAGATCGGTCAGTTAATGGGCCAGGGCAAGAAGGACGAGGCAGAAGAGGTTAAGGCTCAGGTAGCAGCAAACGCAGCACGCCTGGCAGAGCTGGAGGCTCAGGAGACCGAGCTGGAGGCAAAGGTATTAAAGATCATGATGACCATTCCGAACATCATCGATCCCAGCGTACCGATCGGTAAAGACGACAGCCAGAACGTAGAGATCGAGAAATTCGGCGATCCGTTTGTACCGGATTTCGAGATTCCGTATCATACCGATATCATGAAGACCTTCGACGGTATTGATCTAGACGCAGCAGGCAAGGTAGCCGGAAACGGCTTTTACTATCTGATGGGTGATATCGCAAGACTGCATTCTGCAGTGATTTCCTATGCACGTGATTTCATGATCAACCGCGGTTTCACCTATTGCATCCCTCCGTTCATGATCCGCAGCAATGTCGTAACCGGCGTTATGTCCTTTGCTGAGATGGACGCCATGATGTACAAGATCGAAGGTGAGGACCTGTACCTGATCGGTACCAGTGAGCATTCCATGATCGGTAAATTCATCGACACCATCACTCCGGAGAATGAACTTCCGAAGACCCTGACCAGCTATTCTCCATGTTTCCGTAAGGAAAAGGGCGCACACGGCATCGAGGAGCGCGGTGTGTACCGTATCCATCAGTTTGAGAAGCAGGAGATGATCGTTGTCTGCAAGCCGGAAGAGTCCAAGATGTGGTATGACAAATTGTGGCAGAATACCGTAGATCTGTTCCGTTCCATGGACATTCCGGTCCGTACCCTGGAGTGCTGCTCCGGTGACCTGGCAGACTTAAAGGTAAAATCCTGCGACGTAGAGGCATGGTCCCCGCGTCAGAAGAAGTACTTTGAGGTAGGTTCCTGCTCCAACTTAGGAGACGCACAGGCACGACGCTTAAAGATCCGCGTTGACGGACCGGATGGAAAGTACTTTGCTCACACCTTAAACAACACCGTAGTGGCTCCGCCGCGTATGCTGATCGCATTCCTGGAGAACAACCTGCAGGAAGATGGAACTGTCAAGATTCCGAAGGTGCTGCAGCCGTATATGGGCGGTATGGAAGTTATGGTACCGAAGCATAAATAGAAAGAAATATGTTGAAACAGGCTTGTGAATGCCAGAGGCATTTGCAGACTGTAAGACGATGGCAGAAGGCCGCCGCACGTTTTGTATGCGGTGGCTTTCGCTGTATTCAGGTTTGAAATATTGCGAGCGAGAGAGGAACAAAAGAACATGTCACTGGAGAAAGCAAAGGCATATCTGGAAGCAAAAGGATTTCTGGATCATGTCATCGAACTGAAAGATTCCACCGCAACGGTTCATGAGGCCGCAGAAGCGCTGGGGGTGCAGCCGGCTATGATCGCGAAAACCATGTCTTTTCTGCAGGGGAACAAAACCGTACTGATCCTGACGGAGGGAACGGCGAAGGTAGATAACCGGAAATACAAAGGTACCTTCCATGTGAAAGCGAAAATGATCCCGTTTGATGAGGTAGAACAGTATGTAGGTCATGCGCCGGGCGGTGTGTGCCCCTTTGGCATCAACGAAGGTGTGGAAGTGTATCTGGATGAAAGTCTGAAGCAGTTTGAAGTGGTTTACCCGGCAGCAGGCAACGACCACAGCGCTGTAAAGCTGACGATTCCGGAACTGGAGGAAGTAGCCGGGGCGAAAGGATGGGTAGATGTATGTAAGGAGCCGGAGGAAACTGAGTGCACGAGTATGATTCAGAAACATTGTTATGAATGTGGTACGGAACTCATTGAAAAAGATCTGGAAGGAGAAGGTATCGTTCCCTACTGTCCGCAGTGCCAGCAGTACCGTTTCCCTATGTATAACGTGGCGGTCAGCATGATCGTGACGGATGAAGAGACAGGAAAGATCCTTCTGATCCAGCAGTATGGAAAGCCGACTTATATTCTGGTGGCGGGCTATGTGAACCGGGGCGAGGCAGAGGAAGATGCTGTGGCGCGGGAAGTTCGGGAAGAAACCGGTCTTCATGTATTCCGCATGAAATTCAACCGGACCCGATTTTTTGAGCCATCCAACACGCTGATGTGCAATTTTACTGCCTATGTAGATAACGCGAAAGCATTGCATATCAATCAGGAGATTGACCGATGCAAGTGGTTTACGCCAGAAGAAGCGAGAGCGAATATCCGGCCGAACAGTTTGGCGGAATGGTTTCTGGATGCGTATCTGGATGAGGAAAAATAAGAGAAGAAGTGACAGGAACAGAAAAATAGGCAGGTCATTTACGAAAGGAAGAAAGAGGATAAGTATGAACATTACTTATGATAAAAAGAAATGGATGGGGATTATAGTGCTGCTTGTGATCGCAATATTGTCATTCAGCGCGGGTGCAAAATACGCGGCGGCACCGGAACATCATAAGGAGACCATAGCTGCACTGGACGAGAAAAAAGATACGGTGTTGGAACTGACGGTGGCAGCTACCGCTACCTCGGCATTGATCACACTGATTCCGGGCGATGTGGGAACACCAATTGCAGAAAAGGTTGCAGATTTGAGCGGATATTTACTCATTGTATTGTGTGCGGTATTTCTGGAAAAATATCTGGTGACGCTCACTGGTTACGCGGCGTTTAAATTGTTCATTCCGGCGGCGTGCGTGTTGTTTGCTGGAAATTTGATTTTGGAAAACCGCAGTATTGGACGTCTGGCCAGAAGGTTATTGGCGTTTGGCATTTGCATTTTTCTGGTGGTTCCTGCCAGTGTGAAGTTATCTGATCTAATCGATAACACCTACCATGCCCAGATTGAGATGACCCTGGAAGAAGCAAAAGGAACGCAGAAAATTCTGGAGAGTAAATCAGGAGAAGGAACAGAGACGCAGCCGAGTGGAAGCGAAGCAGATCAAGATGGTCAGAGAGCAGGACAGAATCCGGGTCATACTGCGGGAACATCAGAAAATTCAGGTACAGGTGTGAAAGGTCTTTTGGAAAAAGCAAAGGGAGCTTTTGGCAGCGCAAAAGAAACGGTGACTGGTGCTGTGGAAAACGTGACATTATCTTCTGAAGAACTGCTACAGAAGATTGAGCATTCCTTAAGCTGTTTTGTGGAAGCTATTGCCGTGCTGTTGATCACTTCCTGTGTGATTCCGATTCTGGTGCTGCTGGTGTTTTTCTGGCTGATTAAGGTATTTTTGGATTTAGATATGAGTGGAAGTTTAGTAAAAATCCGGAGTTAATCTATGAAATCAATTTCAATTTATGCCATTACAAGAAAACAGAATCTGGCACAGCTTTCCAGAATGGAGCGTCAGCTGTCCAAACGGGAAAAGCCGTTAAAAATGCGGGAATGGGAGCTAGACAGCCTGAAAAATCTGGTGGAGCAGCTGGAAAGCCGGATGCCCGATGTCTGCGGACTGCGCTTTTTCTATTCTTTCCAGATTCCGCGGCTGGGAAAGGAATTTGATCTTCTTCAGATCAAGGAAGACCAGATTGTCAATATTGAGCTGAAAAGCGGAGCAGTGTCGGAGGAGGCTATGCGTCGTCAGCTTCTGCAGAACCGGTATTATCTGTCAGTACTGGGGAAAACGATCCGGTCGTATACATATATCAGCAGCCAGAACCGGCTGGTCCGCCTGACAAATCATGATCATCTTGCAGATACGGACTGGGAGCAGTTGTGCAGTGAGCTGCAGAATGAAAGCGAGGACTATAAGGGGAATGCGGAAGCATTGTTTCAGGCGGAACTGTTTTTGATTTCCCCATTGACGGAGCCCTCCCGATTCTTAAAAAAAGAGTATTTTCTGACAGCGCAGCAGCGGGATATTGAACGGCAGATCTTAAAGAAGATCCGTCTGGAAAGAACCGGGTATTACTGGTTTCATGGGCTTCCGGGAACGGGGAAGACTCTGCTTCTTTACGATATGGCCATGAAGCTTTCTGTAAGACAGCAGGTCTGTCTGATCCACTGTGGAGAGGCTGTGGATCAGTGGAAGGTATTGCATGAGCGGCTGAGGCGGGTAAAGTACCTGGCGGACTCTCAGATTACGTCAGATATCCTTTCAGGCGCAAGTGCTGTTCTTGTAGATGAAGCGCATCTCCTTTCTCAGGAAAAACTGGAATATCTGCTGCAGTACTGCGGGAACCGGCCGGTCATTTTCTCCAGCGATTATGAGAATATGCTATCTCTGGAGGAACTGGACCGGGCAGCAGTACATGCGCTGGAACAGATCTCCGGAATTCAGAGTTTCCGGCTCACAAACAGGATCCGGACAAATGCAGAGATTTCTTCTTTTATCCAGAACATGATGTGTCTTCCGGAACGCAAAAAGGGAAGACATTTTCCGCATGTTACCGTGATGTATGCCAACGATGACCGGGAGGCAGACGTTCTTTTGAGTGATGCGCAGCATCAGGGCCATCAGGTAATTTTGAATGAAGCGGAACCGGCCATTTGCGCAGACCGTCTTGCCATGGTACTGGATCAGCGGTATTTTTATGACAGACAGAATTATCTGCGCTCCGATGACCGATCGGTGAGACGCTTATTTCACCAGTTAAATGGCGCCAAGGAAGAGTTGCTGCTGGTGGTAAAGCAGAATGAGCCGCTTTATGCTGTACTGCTGGATCTGCTGTAAAAAATAGGAAGGGAGTAAGGATACCATGACTGGCTACAGAAAAATAGATATGGCTGCCTGGCCGCGCAGGGAACACTATCAATATTATACGGAAAAATTAAAAATCGAATGCAATATGACGGTGCCGATCAATGTAAAAAATCTGCTGGATTTCTGTCATGAGAGCGGTCATAAATTTTATCCGTCTATCATTTATCTGGTAACAAAGGTACTCAACCAGATGGAGAATTTCCGCATGTTTCGAGATGCGGAGGGAAATTTATGTGTGTGGGATCAGGTGGTCCCGAATTATACGATTTTTCATGAGGATGATAAAACCTTTTCCGATTGCTGGACGGGCTATTCTGATGTTTTTGAAACCTTTTACCGGGAAATCACAGAGGATATGGAAAAGGGACAGGAGAAAAGAGGAATCAAGGTAAAAGCAGGACAGCCAGCCAATTTTTACTGCATTTCCTGCGTGCCCTGGGCTGCATTTACGGCATTTGGCAGTAGGACGGTCAACAGTACAGAACTGATGTATTTTCCGATCATTACCATGGGAAAATATGAAAAATCAGGAGACCGGATTCTGATGCCTGTGAACCTGATGATAGCCCATGCGGTAGCAGACGGCTATCATGCGGGAATGTTTTTTCAGAGACTTCAGGAAGCTGTTGACCGCCTGTCCGTGAGGAATCAGGATCCGGAATAAAAAATGGATTTTTACAGCCGCAAGCCTTTGATATCTTTGATGCGTGACGAAATATAAAACTTACATTTTGGAGGCACAAGGTGAACAGAGATTTGTCAAAAGGACCTGTTGTAAGGTCAATGCTTTTATTTGCCATTCCGATGATACTTGGAGATCTGCTGCAGCAGTGTTACAACATAGCAGATACACTGATTGTCGGGCACTTTCTGGGCGAAAAGGCGCTGGCTGCGGTAGGCTCCTCATTTACACTTATGACATTTATAACATCCATTCTTCTGGGCCTGTGCATGGGAAGCGGTGCGTTGTTTTCTATCCGGTTTGGCCAGCGTGATGAAAATGGACTGAAAGAGGATATCTGTGCATCGTTTTTCTTTATTGCTGCTGTGACGGTATTACTGAATATGATTACCTACGTGAGCCTTGACGGGCTTCGATCGTTTCTCAGAGTTCCGGATGAAGTGTGGGGAGACATGAGAGCATACCTGTTTGTGATCTTTATGGGGATTCCGGCTGTTTTTCTGTACAATTATTTCACTTCATATCTCAGGGCAATCGGTAATTCTGTTGTACCACTTGTGTTTCTGGCCCTGTCATCTGTGCTGAATATTATACTTGATCTTTGGTTTGTTATCGGTCTGGAGCTGGGAGTGTCAGGAGCAGCGCAGGCAACTGTGCTTTCACAGTATCTGTCAGGACTTGGTATCATGCTCTATACACTCGTAAATCATAAGCAGGTGCGTGCGATCCGGAAAATCGGTTATCTGAAAAAAGAACGGATCCGTGAAATCCTCTCTTTTTCCATGCTGACATGCATCCAGCAGTCGGTCATGAATCTTGGAATACTTATGGTCCAGGGACTTGTAAACAGCTTTGGAACAGTCATTATGGCTGCATTTGCGGCTGCTGTAAAGATCGACGCTTTTGCATATATGCCTGTGCAGGATTTTGGAAATGCATTTTCTACGTTTATTGCACAGAATTATGGAGCAAAAGAAAAGAAGAGAATACAGCAGGGACTGAAAGAAGCTGTGCGGATATCCGCAATTTTCTGTGTGGTGATATCTGCATTGGTGTATGTCTTTGCAAAGCCGCTTATGATGATATTTATAGATGCCGGAGAAACGGATATCATCATGGAGGGGGTACGCTATCTGCGTATTGAAGGAGCATGCTATATTGGAATCGGATGGCTGTTTCTGCTATATGGTCTGTACCGGGCTTTAGGAAGACCCGGGATGAGTGTAGTGCTTACCGTTTTTTCACTGGGAACCCGGGTGGCTCTGGCATATATATTATCTGCAATACCGGAGATCGGTGTGGTCGGTATCTGGTGGTCAGTTCCGATCGGATGGGCACTGGCAGACATCGTGGGACTGTTGTATTATAAAATCAGAAAACAAAGCCTGTTTTGTTTTACGGATTAAGTAGGTTGTAACAAGGACATTGGTTTCATAGGAGATCTTAGTAAATGAAGGATTATATATTAGAGGTATGCGTGGACAGCGTGGAATCGGCACTGGCTGCCGAACGGGGTGGTGCAACACGCCTGGAATTGTGCGCTAACCTTGTAATTGGGGGAACGACGCCCGGCTATCCATTATTTGAGCAGGTAAAAAAAGAAACAGGACTGCCGGTCCGGACGCTGATCCGTCCAAGGTTTGGTGACTTTTTATATACGCAATATGAGCATCGGCAGATGCTTCAGGATATTCGCCATTTTGCGCAGGAAGGGGCAGAAGGAGTTGTGATTGGAAGCCTGAATGCAGATGGAACACTGAATACGGAGCAGATGCAGGAGATGATGGAAGCAGCAGGCAGCTGTGCAGTTACCATGCACCGTGCTTTTGATGTGTGTGCAGATCCGTTTGAAGCTTTAAAAAAGTCAGCAAAACTGGGCGTGGATACGATCCTGACATCCGGTCAGGAGGCAGACTGCCTCGCCGGATGCGGGCTCCTTAAAAAGCTTGTGCAGCTTACAGATCAAAGCCGGTCAGACAGCCGCAGAGTGACTATCCTTGCCGGGGCAGGCGTGACGTCTGCGAATATTGCAGAAATCGCGAAAAAAACAGGAGTGCGTGCCTTTCATATGTCCGGAAAAAGGCTGCTGGAGAGCGGTATGCGTTATCGGAATGAGCGTGTACATATGGGACTCGGGAGCCTGAGTGAATTTGAATGCTATCGCACAGATGAGGCAGAAATCCGCCGTGCTGCGGAAATTCTGCGGACTCTCGGTGAGGATGGCAGATGAGGCAGGATTTTGCGAAGCATTTTTACCAACCATGAAAAAGGAGCGTATTGGAATGGACAGACAGGAACTGATGGAGTCAATAAGGGCATATCAGCCTTTTAACGAGCAGGAGGAAATGGACAAGTCCCTGATCCTGAATTGGATCGAGACTCAGGACGATGCATTTTCCCGGGATAATACCGTGGCGCATATGACAGCCTCGGCCTGGGTGGTCAATAAGGATCGGAGCAGGGTTCTGATGGTGTATCACAATATTTATGATTCCTGGTCCTGGCTGGGCGGTCATGCGGACGGTGAGACAGATCTGCTGGCAGTGGCAATCCGGGAGGTGAAAGAAGAGGCCGGAATTTTCGGTGTGCGCCCGGTGTCAGAGGGAATTTTTTCTCTGGAATCTTTGACGGTAGACGGACATGTGAAGCGGGGAAAATATGTATCCAGCCATCTGCATTTGAATGTGACATATCTTCTGGAAGCAGATTCAGAAGAGCAGGTTTTCGTGAAGGAAGATGAGAACAGCGGCGTGGGCTGGTTTACGCCGGAGGAAGCCCTGAAGAAATCCACAGAGCCCTGGTTTGTGGAGCGGGTATATGGAAAGCTTGTGGAGAAGATGAAGAAAAATGATTAATTTCTACAAAAAAATCTGCGGTATGCCGGGCGCAGGGTTTCTTCCATGGCGCACCATTTATCCGCAAGGCAGACCAGCCATGCCTCCCGGCACTGCGGCGGGATGGGCGTCAGCGGGAACATATGCCGGGCAATCGTATTTTTCTCCCGCTGATTTAAGGCGTAGTCCCGCGTGGCATTTCGTAAGGCCGTTCCCGGATGGCGGAAGCCATGAAGCCGGTGGGAGGCATCGTTTTCATGCCAGTCATATAAAAAATAATCGTGCAGCAGAGCGCCCTTCACCAGGGAGGCCTCATCCATCGGAAACTGCCATTTTTCCATGAGAAAAAGACTGACGTATGCCACATGGATGCTGTGCCGGTAGATGGTTGTAGAGCCATGCTGCATGGCCTCCTTTTCTTCGTAGAATCTTCCCTGCATTGCCAGTTCCCGGATGGTGTCGGCCAGAAGTCTCTGGAGTCTGGAAGATAAGAAAATTTTTGCTTTCATAGGGTGCGGATCACCTCTCAGATTGAGATTTCGTTATGGTTCATATTTTTACAACCCGTATTATAATCAATTTCAGAGAGATTGCAATGGTCAGTTTGTGGTAATTAAAATTTATTTCTTAACAGAGAGCATTTGATATTGCTGCATCCGGTGAAAACGGATATACTAATAAATAAATGCGTTGCGGCAAAAGCGGAGCGGGAACGATCCCTGCGCCGCTTTTTGCGCCGCATATACTGAGAAAATAAGAGAAAGTTGAGGGGAAACAAAACATGCTTTTCATGAACAAAACACTGCTGCGCCTGGCCCGTGGTCTCTGGCTCTGGATCCTGGCTATTGCCGGTGTGAGCTTTCTGACGCTGGTCGGCACTACAGCGCTGGCTGAGATCATTGCCGGATTCCTGGGCAGTCTGTTTGAGCCGCAGGAGGCACTGTCATCGGCGGGCAGTGCCATCCGTGGGGCACTTGTGGTGGCGCTGTTCACGTTCTGCGCACAGATGGGGAAGGGCCTGCTGGAATACAAGACGGCAGCCGAAGCGAGAACCAGTATGCGCCGTATGATTTTTTCCAGGGTACTGGAGCTGGATGCAGGAGGCATTGAAAAGATCGGACCGGTTTCGGCTATCACTGCTTCGGTGGATGCGGTGGAGCAGATGCAGATGTATTTCAGCACTTATCTGCCGAGCCTGATCTGCAGCATTCTGGCGCCGATTTATCTGTTCTTTCATTTAAAGAACATTTCCATGCCGGTGGCTCTGCTGCTTCTGGCAGTTTCTCTGGTGCTGCTTCCGGTGAATAATCTGTTCCGCTGCCGGATTGAGCAGATCCGAAAGACTTACTGGAAATCCCTGGATGATATGACCGGCTATTACATGGACAGCCTGCGGGGTCTGACCACGCTGAAGCTCTTTAACCGGGATCAGGAGCATTCCCGGATTTTGGGGGAGAAGGCAGATATTTTAAACTACAACATCAACTGTTTTATGAAAGTCAACTTTACGTCCTTCCTGGTAACGGAAGCCATGATTTACGCGGCCATTCTGTTTGCACTGGTAAATTCCGCTGGCCGCATTGCGGATGGCAGCATGACCATTGCTCAGGCTTTGATTGTGCTGATGCTTTCCTACAGCTATTTCTCTGCCGCAAAGGAGCTGATGAACGCTTCCCACAGCGCACTGACAGCGATCGCTGCGGCAGGTAAGGTGGAGGAGATCCTGGATACCGATACCTCCCGTCCGTACGAGCCGTCCCTTCCGGAAGATCCGAAGCATTTTGAGGGAATCCGCATGGATCATGTTTCCTATGGATACGAGGGCCGAAGCAGAGCCTTGCAGGATATTTCCCTGACGGTTCCAAAAGGAACGGTGGCTGCGCTGGTGGGCTTATCCGGCTGCGGAAAATCCACAACGGCATCTCTTCTGATGCGGTTTTGCGACCCGCTATCCGGAAAAATCTATATAGAAGGAAAAGATTACTGCAGCATGAAGCCGGAGGAGCTGCGAAAACACATTGCCATGGTGCCGCAGCAGGTCAATCTGTTTTCCGGTACGATCCGGGAGAACCTGCTGTTAGCGGACCCGGACGCAAAGGATGCTGCGCTTTTAGAGGCACTGGAAGAAGCAGGACTTGGCGCTTTTATCCGTTCCCAGAGTAAGGGGCTGGATTCCGATGTTGGAAATGCCGGAAGCTCTTTATCCGGCGGACAGCGCCAGAAGATGGGCATTGCCCGGGCGCTGCTTTCCAGGGCAGAGTACATGATCTTTGATGAGGCAACATCCAGCGTGGATCCGCAGAGTGAGAAAGAAATCTGGAAAACCATCGGACATCTGGCCGAGAGCCGGACGCTCATCATTATTTCCCATCGCATGTCCTCCGTGCAGAATGCAGACTGCATTTATGTGCTGAGAGATGGCAGGGTGGCCCAGCATGGGACTCATGAAGTCCTGATGGCAGAGGCCGGACTTTACAAAGAACTGGTGGTGCGCCAGCAGGCAATGGAGGTGGCAGAATGAAACGGAAATTCAGTTATTCGATGAAAGAGATGAATTACCGCCTTCTGATGATGGGACGCCCAATCTGGAAATATATTGGCATCTCCACGCTGGCCAGTACCCTTGGAGCCCTGTCACATATGGGACTGATGGGCTTTGGAGCCCTGTGGCTTTTGGCTGCGGCCGGATTTAGTGACGGAGCCGGAATTTATGCGGCCCTGACGGCAGTTTGCGCGGTCCTGATCGCGGTCTGCCGCTATCTGGAGGGTGTGTTTTCCCATCTGGGTGCTTATGGCATTCTGGCAAAGATGCGGGTGCATCTGTTCAATGCCATCGACCGCATCGCTCCGGCGTATCTGATCGGGCGGGAGACCGGTGATGTGATGAACATCGCGGTGTCGGATATTGAGACGCTGGAATACTTTTTTGCCCACACCATCGGGCCGATGTTTACGGTCATCCTGCTTCCGACAACAACGGTGGTGATCGCCTGGTGTGTAAATCCGCTGTATGCCCTGGTGCTGATCCCAATTTACCTGATCATCAGCGTGGTGCTTCCGCTTGTGGCATTAAAGGCCGGCCGGGGGATCGGCATGCGTTATCGGGAACGGCTTGGGGATCTGAAATCCAAGATTCTGGAGAGTGTCTACAGCATCCGGGATATTCAGATTTTCGGCGCCGGACATCGCCGCATGCAGGTGGTGGAACAAGCGAATTCGAAGGTGAATCAGGCGGCTCTGGGGCTGACTCTGCACCGCCAGACCATAGCATCCTTCCCGAACTTTTTCGTGTACTTGGCAAGAATCCTGATTCTGGTGTGCGCCGGCGTGCTGGCATCCCGCGGTATCAATCATCCGGTGGGAACCATTGCCCTGTCCTTTGCGGCAACGGCTTCTCTGTCTTCCACCTTCAGCCTGACCTTTGTGGTGACGAGCCTGCTGGAGAGCTATGCGGCGGCAGAACGTATCTTTAAAATTGAAGATGCAGAGCCGGAGACCAGGGAACCGGAGCATCCGGTTCCCTGCGGCGAGATCGAGACCATTGAGTTCCGGGATGTGACCTTTGCTTATCCGGGCACACAGAAAAATATCCTGGAGCATTTTGATTATATCATCAAAAAAGGGGACCGGGTCGGCATTGCCGGGGAGTCCGGCGCGGGAAAATCCACGATCCTGCGTCTGCTTCTGCGGTTTTATGCGCCGACAAAAGGGCAGATCCTCATCAATGGCATCCCGATTGAGCAGATCAGCTTTACGGAACTGCATCAGCGTATCGCGTTTCTGGAACAGGATACCTACCTGTTTGACGCGACGATCGCGGAAAATATTGGTATTGCAAAGCCGGATGCTGCGGTGGAAGAGATCAAAACAGCAGCAAAACGTGCCGGAATCGCAGAGTTTATTGAAACTCTGCCAGATGGCTATGACACCGATATGGGGCAGATGAGCGCGCGGCTTTCTGGCGGAGAGCGTCAGCGTATCGGCATTGCGCGGGTGCTTCTCAGAAATCCGGATGTCTGCCTGATGGACGAGCCGTCCAGCGCGCTGGATGCACTGCATGAGAAGGAACTGCTGCATACTCTGGAGACAGAGTACGCGGGAAAGACGCTGTTGTTGATTTCTCACCGTGCAAGCACGCTGACAGGATGTGAGCGGATCCTGAATGCAGAGAAATTCCGGCATTAGTTCTGCTTTTATAATCCATCGGTTGAGTTGTAAAATATGAAAAATATGGTATACACTTGTATATACAAATCAAAATTGGGAGAAATTCTGCTGGCTGCGGATGAAATCGGACTTACCGGCTTATGGTTTAGCGGGCAGAAGTATTTTGCCAGTACACTTCCGGACGAACATATTTCCCGGGAAACACCGGTTCTGTCAGAAGCAAAAGAATGGCTGGATGTATATTTTTCTGGAAAAGAGCCGGCCTTTACCCCGCCCCTTCATCCTGCCGGTTCAGCTTTCCGGCAGTCAGTATGGCAGATTTTATTGCAGATTCCATACGGGCAGACCACAACCTACGGGGAGATTGCCAGACAGCTGGCTGCCGTGAAAAGGACTCCCGGTATGTCTGCGCAGGCGGCAGGCGGTGCAGTGGGGCATAATGCGATTTCCATTATCATTCCCTGTCACCGGGTGGTCGGAAGTAACGGAAGCCTGACGGGATATGCAGGAGGCATAGAGAAAAAAGTAGCACTGCTTAAGCTGGAACATACTGATATGAGCCACTTTTTCATTCCCAAGAAGGGAACAGCGCTGTAAGTTTGGAGGGACCGGGCAGAGTTGAAATCTGCCCGGTCCCTCTTTGGGTGTGCGCCCGGAGGCGCATCTTGTTAGCTGGTTACTTCCTGCAGCACCAGCCTCGGCTCAGCCATCAGCGAATAATTCGTATGATAGATGACGAATCCCGGAGCACCTCCGGCCGCCTTTTTTACATGCTTTCTCTGAATATAGTCGATCTCGACCTTATCATTGTCCCGGCCTTTGGAGTACCAGGCAGCCAGGGCAGCGGCTTCCTCGAAGGTACGGTCCGGAAGCTCTTTGCCCTCGGTCCGGACTACTACATGGGAACCAGGAATTCCTTTGGCATGGAACCACCAGTCATTGCCGTTGGCAATCTTGAAGGTCACTTCCTCGTTCTGGTAGTTGTTCTTTCCAACGTAAATATCGAAGCCGTCTGTGGAGCGGTAGTGATACGGACGGCTGGTGATCTTCGGCTTTTTGGCACCGTAGGGACGTTTCTTCACAAAGCCGAATTCCATCAGCTCTTCCTTGATCTGTACCAGATCGTCCTCCTTCAGTGCGATATCCAGGGCGGTACTGATGGATTCTAAGTGGTCAATTTCCTGCTTTGTCTCTAAGGTCAGGTCACTCAGGGCCTCGAAGGTACGTTTCAGCTTATTATATTTCGCAAAGAATTTCTGGGAGTTTTCCTGTGCGGAAAGCTGTGGATCCAGCGGGATCCTTACCTCTTCATTGGTATAGTAATTCAGGCATTTCAGCTCTTTTTCCCCGCCCTTTAACTCATAACCGTAGGTATTTAACAGCTCGCCGTATACCTTATATTTGTCACGCTTTTCGGTATCCTTTAACTGCTTTTCCTGCAGGTCGTATTTTTTATAGTTCCGCTCCAGGGCAGTCTGGACAATCTTTCTTAAGTCTACGGATTTCTGGCGGATGCGGGTCACAGCGTTCTTCTCGGAGTAGTAGGAGTCTAACAGGCGGCTGATGGAGTCAAAGGACTTGGCCTGATACTCCGCAGAATCATAGCAGGTCAGTGGGACGGAAGCAAACTCCACCGGTTCCTCACCGCGGTAGATGATGTTCGGCGTAAACCTGCCGTTTTTGACATCCTCCATCAGCAGATCAAACATGTGGTATAAATGAGTCAGCTCTGCCGGGGAAAGCTCGTTGGCGGAACGGTCCCCGTCAATGGAGGCGAGATGGCAGATTTCCGTGCCGATGATGGGACTGATTCCGGTAAGTTTTTGATACAAAGCCTTCTGAACCGGAGCCGGGGTGCTGCCGATGACATTTGCAAAGGTCTCCTCGGAAATGGTGAGGGGGTCTTCCTTATCGGTGGTGTGCGGGATGAAATACATCCGGCCCGGCAGAACCTCGCGCACGGAGCTGACCTGGGCGGAGACATGCTTGATGCTGTCTAAGATGGTGCCATCTTCCTTACAGAAGATGATGTTGCTGTGCTTGCCCATCAGCTCAATGATGAGGCGTTTCTTTCTCAGATCTCCCAGCTCATCGAGGTGCTCGATCTCAAACTCGATGATACGCTCAAGTCCCGGCTGGGATACTTTGACGATGCGTCCGGTTCCGATATGCTTTCTCAGCAGCATGCAGAAGTTCGGTGCGGTCAGCGGGCTTGGCTTGTTGGTCTCGGTGAAGTATACCAGGGGCAGGCTTGCGCTGGCTGATACCGAGAGACGCAGGGTTTCTTTATTATTTTTTACCGTGAACATCAGTTCATCCTTCTCCGGCTGGGCAATCTTGTTGATCTTGCCGCCCTCTAACTTCTGCCGGATATCATGGACCAGGTTCGCGATTACAATTCCGTCAAATGCCATCTTACAATACAGCTCCTTTATATGAAGTAAATATTACGATTCTTCCAATTATACAGGATTCCATGAAAATTTACAAGAACGCAAAACCGATTGCCACGAAGCCGTTGACTTGTTTTTCCATTTGAATTATAATACTTTTATCTATGGCAAAGGAGTAGACGACATCATGATAAAGAGCATGACCGGATTTGGCCGGTGCGAGATTGTTACTGCGGAATGCAAGATTTCCGTAGAAATGAAGGCAGTCAACCATCGCTATCTCGATTTAAGCATCAAGCTGCCAAAGAAGTTCAACTACTTTGAGGCAGGCATCCGCAATCTGTTAAAAACTTATATTCAGCGTGGAAAGGTCGATGTATTCATCAACTACGAAGACTACACAGAAGAGAAGATGTGCTTAAAGTATAACAGCTCCCTTGCTGCAGAGTATATGAGCTGCTTCAAACAGATGGAAGAACAGTTCGGCATCAAAAACGATGTTACCGTATCAGGACTGGCCCGCATGCCGGAGGTTCTGACCATGGACCAGGCCCCGGAGGATGAAGACCGGATCTGGCAGCAGCTTTCAGGAGCCGTCGAGGAGGCCGCAAAGAAATTTGTGGATTCCCGCGTTCAGGAGGGCGAAAAATTAAAGGAAGATCTGCTTGGCAAGCTGGATTACATGAGCAGTCTGGTGGCTTTTATCGAGGAACGCTCCCCGGTCATCCTGACCGAATACCGCCAGAAACTGGAGGATAAGGTCAGAGAGCTTCTGGGCAGCACCCCACTTGATGAGGGGCGCATTGCTACCGAGGTTACCATCTATGCCGACAAGATTTGTGTAGATGAGGAGATGGTGCGTCTCCACAGTCATATTGATGCTACCAGAAAAGAGCTGAAAGCAGGCGGCAGCGTAGGCCGCAAGCTGGACTTTATCGCACAGGAGATGAACCGTGAGGCCAATACCACACTGTCCAAATCCACCGATCTGGAGATTTGTGATAAGGCCATTGCATTAAAGACTGAGATCGAAAAAGTCAGAGAGCAGATTCAGAATATTGAATAATCGTGACTGTGAAGGTACTGAACAGTTACGAATAATCACAGAACGAGTAAAGAATCGAGGATTAAATATGAGCCGTAAAGGAGTTTTAGCGGTTGTTTCCGGCTTTTCGGGAGCAGGAAAGGGCACTTTGATGAAAGCACTGCTTTCAGAACATGCAGACCAGTATGCGTTATCTATTTCTGCCACTACACGCGGACCGCGTGAGGGAGAAGTGGATGGAAGAGAGTATTTCTTCAAAACGAAAGACCAGTTTGAGCAGATGATCGCGGAAGATGCGCTGATCGAGCATGCCTGCTATGTAGGAAACTATTACGGGACTCCGAAGAGCTATGTCATGGAGCAGCTGGAAGCCGGAAAGAACGTCATTCTGGAAATTGAGATCCAGGGCGCCTTAAAGGTGAAGGAAAGGTTTCCGGACACACTGCTTTTGTTTGTGACACCGCCAAGCGCTGGAGAACTGGAACGCAGACTGCGGGGACGCGGCACAGAAACAGATGAGGTCATCAAAAGCCGCTTAAAACGCGCGGTGGAAGAGGCTGAGTTCATGGACCGCTACGATTATATTCTGGTGAATGATGACCTTGAGACCTGTGTGCAGGAAATGCATGAGCTGATTCAGGCACAGCGCCACAAAACTTCCCAGAATCAGGAGTTTATCGTGGAAATGAAAGAGGATTTAAAACAGTTTTAAATGAGGCTGTTTTTATCATAAAGCTATTATACAAGATTAAGAGATATCCCCAGAAAGGAGTTTTATTATGTTACATCCATCTTATACAGATTTGATCAACGCAGTAAACAGCGAGGTTGAGCCGGGTGAGCAGCCGGTCGTACAGAGCCGTTATTCCATCGTTCTTGCAACCTCCAAGCGTGCAAGACAGATCATCGGCGGAGATGAGCCGCTCATCGCGAGAGCAGCAGGCAAAAAACCGCTTTCCATCGCAGTCCAGGAGCTTTACGAGGGTAAGGTAAAAATCCTCGGCGATAACGATGCCGAAGAAGCGGAAGAGGCAAAAGCGATCGAAGCTGCAGCAGACGGAGATCCGGAAGCATTCGGAATCGAAGCTGAGCAGGTTGAGGAGTAGAAATAAAAGTATAACGGGATAAAAGAAAGGAGAAGGCCGTCTCATATGTCAGAGATGGCTTTTTCCATAAAACAGGAGTTTGAAATTTATGAAGATTTTATGTGTTTCTCTTGGCTGTGACAAGAACCTGGTTGATACTGAGATGATGCTTGGGCTTTTAAACCGGGACGGCCATACCTTTACAGACGATGAAAACGAGGCAGATATCATTGTGATCAATACCTGCTGTTTCATCAATGACGCAAAAGAAGAGAGTGTGAACACCATCCTGGAGATGGCAGAACTGAAAAAGACCGGAAAATGCAAGGCCCTGATCGTGACCGGCTGTATGGCCCAGCGCTACAAGCAGGAGATCCTTGAGGAGATCCCGGAGGTGGACGGTATCCTTGGAACATCCACATACGATGAGATTTCCAATGTGTTAAAGCAGGCTCTTGGCGGAGAAGCACATGTCAGCTGCTTCCACGATCTGAATGCGCTTCCGGAGGTGGAGACCTCGCGTATCATTACCACAGGCGGTCATTACGCGTTTTTAAAGATCGCGGAAGGCTGTGATAAACACTGTACTTACTGCATCATCCCGAGCCTGCGCGGCAATTACCGCAGCGTGCCGATGGAGCGCTTACTGAAAGAGGCTAATGAGCTGGCAGACCAGGGTGTCCGCGAGCTGATCCTGGTAGCGCAGGAGACTACTCTGTACGGCGTGGATTTATACGGAAAGAAGATGCTTCCGGAGCTGCTCCATAAGCTGGCTGAGATCCCGGGCATCTACTGGATCCGGATTCAGTACTGCTATCCGGAGGAGATCACTGATGAGTTCATTGAGGCCATCCGTACGGAAGAAAAGGTCTGCCACTATCTGGATGTTCCGATCCAGCATGCCAGTGACCGCATCTTAAAGCGTATGGGCCGTCGTACCAACCAGGCGCAGCTTCGCGAGATCATTGGAAAGCTTCGCGCCGCAGTCCCGGATATTGCGCTTCGCACCACCATGATCTCCGGCTTCCCGGGCGAGACTCAGGAAGATCACGAAGAGGTCATGCGCTTTGTAGATGAGATGGAGTTCGAGCGTCTTGGCGTATTTACCTACTCCGCAGAGGAAGACACTCCGGCAGCAGCTTTCCCGGATCAGATTCCGGAGGAGGTGAAGGAGGAGCGCCGCGACGAAATCATGGAGCTCCAGCAGGAAATTGCCTTTGAAAAGTCCGAATCCATGGTAGGACGCGTTCTGGATGTTATGATCGAGGGCAAGGTGGCTGACGAAGCTGCTTATGTAGGAAGAACCTACATGGATGCCCCGAATGTAGATGGATATATCTTTGTTAACAGTGGTGAGCTCTTTATGTCCGGTGATTTTGTCCGGGTGAAGGTCACCGGTTCCAATGACTATGATCTGATCGGGGAGGTATACGATGAATCTGCCGAATAAACTGACCGTGCTGCGGGTGATCATGATCCCGTTTTTCGTAGTCAGCCTGCTGGCATTTCATGGGGAGGTACGCCTGCTTCGCAACCTGGCAGCTGCCATCTTTATTGTAGCCAGTCTCACTGACATGCTGGATGGAAAGATTGCAAGAAAATATAACCTGGTAACAAATTTTGGAAAATTTATGGATCCGCTTGCAGATAAGCTTCTGGTCTGCTCCGCGCTGATCTGTCTCATTGAACTGGGACAGCTTCCGTCCTGGATGGTCATTATCATTGTCAGCCGGGAGTTCATCATCAGCGGCTTCCGCCTGATCGCCGCAGAGCAGGGCATTGTCATTGCCGCCAGCTACTGGGGCAAGTTTAAGACCACGTTTCAGATGATCGCAGTCATCTTAATGATCGTGGATCTTCCGGTCCTGCACATTCTGACGGTAGCCTGCACCTGGATCGCACTGGTGCTGACTGTGGTTTCGCTGGTGGATTACATTGCAAAGAATCATAAAGTGCTTACAGAGGGGGCAATTTAAAAATGGTAGTAGAACTGATTTCAGTCGGCACCGAGCTTCTGCTCGGAAACATTGTGAATACCAACACTCAGTTTCTTGCGGAAAAATGCGCGCTTCTGGGTCTGACCATGTATCATCAGGTTACAGTCGGAGATAACCACGACCGTCTGACTGAGGTGATCCGGACAGCACTGAAGCGCTCAGATGTCATCATCCTGACCGGCGGTCTTGGACCGACCGAGGACGATCTGACCAAGGAGGTCTGTGCGGAGGTAATGGGCTTCCCGCTGGTGGAGGATAAGCACACCCGTGAGCGGATCGAGGAGTATTTCCGGAACAACATTTATAAGGTGATTCCGGATAATAACTGGAAACAGGCGATCATTCCGGAGGGCTGCATGGTTCTGGATAACGATAACGGCACTGCGCCAGGCCTGATCCTGGAAAAGTACGGCAAGTCTGCCATTCTTCTTCCGGGACCGCCAAATGAGCTGTATCCGCTGTTTATGAATCAGGTATTTCCGTATCTGCAGAAGCTGCAGCCGGAGGTGATCCGTTCCCAGATGGTAAAGATCTGCGGTGTGGGAGAAAGCCAGGTAGAAGATAAGCTCCTGGATCTCATTGACAAACAGAAGAATCCGACCATTGCTACCTATGCGAAGACCGGTGAGGTTCATATCCGTGTGACGGCAAAGGCCGCCACCGAGGAAGAGGCCAGAAAGCTGGTAAAGCCGGTGGTAAAGGAGATCAAAAACCGCTTTGGCGATTATGTTTATTCCACGAAGGAAGAGGAAACGCTGGAGCAGGCGGTGGTGAAGCTGTTAAAGAAATATGACCTGACCATGACAACTGCGGAGTCCTGCACCGGCGGACTGCTGGCAGGCCGCATCATCAATGTACCCGGGGCTTCCGAGGTTTATAACGAGGGCTTTATCACGTATTCCAACAAAGCAAAGCGTAAATACCTGGATGTCAGCAAGAGTACGTTAAAGAAATACGGCGCAGTCAGCGAGCAGACTGCCAGAGAGATGGCAACCGGCGGTGTATTTGCTACCGATTCCGATGCCTGTGTGGCAGTGACCGGTCTGGCCGGCCCGGACGGCGGCAGTGAGGAGAAGCCGGTGGGGCTGGTGTATATCGCAACCTATATGAAGGACAAGGTCAATGTCCAGAGGTATCAGTTTAAGGGCAACCGGGCCAAGATCCGGGAGCAGGCAGTGGTAAAGGGACTGGATCTTCTGCGCCGTTCTATTCTGGATAATTACCGGTAGAAATCCTGTGTGCCGGTGAAAGCCGGAAACCTTCGCAACGTTGTGAAAAAATGCTGTGACAGGCAAAAGGAGAAGATGTGATGCAGTGGTACAGTCATTTGTATGTGGGCAGGCGGGCAAAGCGGCACCGGTATGCCATCATTCAGGGCATTCGGGAAGAAAGGCTGCAGCCGGAGGTTTATGTGATTACTTCCCCGCAAAATGGAGAGAATCTTTGTGACATCTATCCTTCTGCCTTGCTTCTGGTTCCATCGGAAAAGAAGAAGGAGCGCATGATCCTGGGAATTGCGGTTACATACTGGGAAGCTCTGGAGGTGGTGCGCAGGATGGTGGATGATCTGTATCAGAAAACAGGAGAGGTATCGGCGGAGGCGTTTGCCCGCTTTACAGGAATTGACGTATGGTAGCAATCGTACTGGGAATCTTAAAAATAATCGGGATTCTGCTCCTTGTAATTCTGGGACTGCTCCTGTTTGTGATCATAAGCGTGCTGTTTGTTCCGCTCCGGTACCGGGCAGAGGGCAGCTTTTATGAGAAGCTGAAGGGCAGTGCTTCGGTAAGCTGGTTTCTGCATCTCATTTCCCTGAAGATTTCTTATGATGAAAAAGCGCAGGTGGATGTCCGGGTCCTCTGGTTTCATCCGGGACGGGAAAAGGCAGAAAAAGCGCAGGACAGAGCGGAAACACCGGAAAGGGCAGAGCCTGTGACCGGGCGAGCCTGTGCCGATTTCCCGGAAGAAGCAGATGAAACAGAAAAATCAGAGGCTGATGCATTTGAGAAGGAGCTGACGGAGCGGGTGGAAACTGCGCAGGTATCCGCTACGCCGGGGACAGACCGGCACGAAGGGAAAAATGCCGGGGCTGGTAAAATTGCAGCGCGTTTCAGGCATTTTCTATCGACTCTGAAGCTGAAAGTCCAGGGGATCCACAGGAATCTGAAAAAAGCGGCAAAGAAGCTTCGGGCGGGAAAAAACCGGTGGGAGACGATCCTTTCCTTCCTCCGGAATGAGGAAAACAAAAAAACGTTTCGTCTGGCAAAACGGCAGATTTTTGCTGTTATCCGGCATATTCTGCCGAGAAAGTCAGAAGGAAAGATCAGGTTTGGTTTTGATGATCCTTATATGACCGGGCAGGTCCTTACCTGGATCAGCCCGTTTTACGGCCTGTATGGCCGTCACCTTCAGATATGTCCGGATTTTCTGGAGCCATGCCTGGAAGGGGAATGGAAGCTGAAGGGACATATCCGGCTGGGAACCATTCTGCTTCTGGCTTTCCGGATGCTTCTGGATAAAAATATCAGATTGTGGATCAGGGCGGCGAGAGACCGCAAAGAGAAAGCCTAAGCTGTATGATGTGGCGGGAATTGTAAGGCCCAGAATGATCTGGCCATCCGCATAAAGGAGGACAATATGGCAGAAAATCAATTTGTTTCAACGGTAGAGGCCCTGTTTAAGGGGATGGATCAGTTTGTAACGACAAAGACCGTAGTGGGAGATGCTGTAAAGGTGGATGATGCGATCATCCTCCCGCTGGTGGATGTGACCTGCGGTATGGCAGCCGGTTCCTTTGCGGACAATGCAAAGCACAATGGGGGCGGCGGCATGAGTGCCAAGATGAGCCCAAGTGCCGTGCTCGTGATCCAGAATGGTGTGACCAAGCTGGTGAATATCAAGCAGCAGGATGCAGTGACCAAGGTTCTTGATATGGTGCCGGATTTTGTGAATAAATTTGCTGGCGGAAAAAAGGAAGAGGTTTCGGAAAAGGCTATGGAAACCGCGCAGGAGATTGCGGCAGCCGGCGAGGAAGCGGACGCAAAGGCGGAATAACAGTTGACGCGGATATAACATAAGCCCCGGTTCATACCTCATGGAAGACAGCATATACTGATAGTGGAAGCTTACGCTGCTGTTTCTGGTCTGAGTGTGCAGAAACAGCCGTATTTTCATATCAGGAGGCTGCCATGAGGCGTGTTCTGGGGCTTATGCTTTTTTGCTTTGGGATCGGAATGACGCTTCTTTTGTTTATTCCGGAAACACTGTCTACGCTGATCTTTATCATCGGATGCCTGACTCTGGGCTATTATCTTTTTTGCGGATGAGATCCATACAGAAAATAGCAGAGGTACGTGAAATAAGAGACTGTACCGAAAATATGAAACGAAAAAGAGGACATGTCAAACGACATGTCCTCAGCATCAGTTCCAATTATGCTCTTTCAACTAAGCCGGAACGTAAGCAAGAAGTACATACATACATCTTCTTAGCTCCTCCATTAACTTTAACCTTAACAGATTTAACGTTTGCTTTCCAGATCGCGTTGGATCTTCTATGGGAGTGGCTCACGTTATTTCCGAAGTGAGCAGCCTTTTCACAGATTGCACATTTAGCCATGATTGCACCTCCTTAACCGGTACTTGGTCCCGTAAGGAACCACAACATAAAGTATGATAGCAGAAAGTCCCCATTTTGGCAAGTGAAATTTCACATTTTTTTGAGAAAAAATATAAAAGCGGGGAAATAAATGAAGAAAACGTGGGAAAATGTTTTCATGGATGAATGTTTGCGGACCGGCTTTCGAGAAAAGTCATAATGGACATAAATAAGGATATGTGATATGATTAATTAGTTAAATAATGCCTTTTTCCGAAATGGCATATCTGAAAACAATGCAGCCCGGCTTTTTCCGGCAGCAAATAAGATAGATATGGAGGGGTTTCTATGAAGGGACGCATCAACAACAAACTGGGCGAGATTCAGATTAGCTCCGATGTCATTGCCATGTATGCGGGCATGACGGCAGTCGAGTGTTTTGGTATTGTTGGTATGGCAGCGGTCAGCATGAAGGACGGACTGGTTAAGCTGTTAAAGCGTGAGAGTCTGACCCACGGCATCACTGTGGAAGTGCAGGATAACCATATTTCCATCGATTTTCACGTGATCGTGGCTTATGGTGTCAGCATCTGCGCGGTATCAGACAATCTGATCGCAAGTGTGAAATACAAAGTAGAAGAATTCACCGGCATGGAGGTTGACAAGATCAACATTTATGTAGAAGGTGTACGAGTGATTGATTAAGGAGGACCTGACGGTGAGTGTGAAGGTAATAGACGCCCGTCTGATGCAGAAGGCATTTCTTGCCGGAGCAAAGGGATTAGAAGCAAAAAAAGAGTGGATCAACGAATTAAATGTATTTCCGGTGCCGGATGGCGATACCGGAACCAATATGACCATGACGATCATGGCCGCGGCCAGAGAGGTGGCAGCTGTAAAGGACCCAACCATGGATTCCCTGGCCAAGGCAATTTCTTCCGGCTCACTGCGCGGCGCAAGAGGAAACTCCGGCGTTATCTTATCCCAGCTGTTCCGCGGTTTTACCAGGGAGATCAAGGGAAAAGAGGTTGTAGATGTCAAGACGCTGGCCCAGGCCTTTGTCCATGCCACTGAGACCGCTTATAAGGCAGTTATGAAGCCGAAAGAGGGTACGATCCTGACAGTTGCGAAGGGCATGGCGGACAAGGCAGTAGAGGCTGCCGAGGAGACAGATGACATCTTGGAGTTCGGCAGCAGGGTCATTGAGCATGGTGATTATGTATTAAGCCAGACTCCGGAGATGCTTCCGGTATTAAAGCAGGCAGGTGTGGTAGACTCAGGCGGTCAGGGACTGATGCAGGTATTAAAGGGCGCATTTGACGGTGTCAGCGGCAAGGAAGTGGATATCACGGTTCCGGATGCCAAACCTGCGGCAGGTGCACCGGAAGAAGCAAAGGGTGCGGCATCCACTGACATTGACACGGCACATATCAAATACGGCTACTGTACCGAGTTCATCATCAATCTGGAGCAGCATTACGATGAAAACAGCGAACATGAGTTCAAGGCTTATCTGGAGTCGATCGGTGATTCCATCGTGGTGGTTTCCGATGATGACATTGTAAAAGTACATGTTCATACCAACGATCCGGGTCTTGCCATCCAGAAGGCACTGACCTTTGGCTCCCTGTCCCGCATGAAGATCGACAATATGCGCGAGGAGCACCAGGAGCGCGTGATCCAGGACGCAGAGCGCAAGGCAGCAGAGCAGAAAGCCGGGGAAGAAAAGGCAGAGACAGCAAAGGATGAGCCGAGAAAGCCATATGGCTTCATTGCGGTATCCGTTGGAGACGGGCTGGGCGAGATCTTTAAGGGCATTGGCGCAGATTACCTGATCGAGGGCGGTCAGACCATGAACCCGAGTACCGAGGACATGGTCAACGCGATCGACCACGTGAACGCGGATACCATCTATATCCTTCCGAACAACAAGAACATTATTCTGGCTGCAGAGCAGGCAAAGTATCTGGTAGAGGACAAGCAGATCATCGTAGTTCCGTCTAAGACAGTACCGCAGGGCATTACCGCGCTGATTAACTTTATTCCGGATCAGACTCCGGAGGAGAATCTGGCAACCATGGTGGAAGAGATGGGCCGTGTGAAAACCGGTCAGATTACCTATGCGGTGCGCAATACCGTCATAGATGACATGGAGATCCATGAGGGCGATATCATGGGAATCGGTGACCACGGTATGCTGGCTGTCAGCACCAGTCTTGAGAAGACCACCGTTGACACCTTAAAGGCTATGCTGGATGAGGATTCCGAGCTGGTTACCGTTTACTACGGAAGCGATGTGAGTGCAGCAGACGCGCAGGCCCTGACAGCAAAGCTTCAGGAAAGCTGCCCGGATGTGGAAATTGAGCTTCATGAGGGCGGTCAGCCGATCTACTATTATCTGATTTCTGTAGAGTAGCCGCAGCTGCATGCAGCCGGAAACGGACACTTTACTGTAAGGCGAAAATATGAGGGGAGTTGTCTTTACGGATAACTCTCCTTTTGCAATATAGGAGAATGATTATGAATCAGCAGCCAATTACCGTCCTGAAGGGAATTGGGGAAAAAACGGCAGGCTTGTTTGCAAAACTGGGAGTTGAGACAGTAGAGGAGCTGCTTCACGATTATCCGCGTGCCTACGATGCCTACGAAGAACCGGTTCCCGTTGGAAAACTGCGGGAAAAGGGGATGTTTGCGGTATCCGGCCAGCTTATGAAGACGCCGTCCGTGCGCCGTTTTAAGAATATCCAGGTTGTGATCACGGACGTACGGGATATGACCGGGGCACTGCAGCTGACCTGGTATAATATGCCTTATCTGCGCAATGTTCTGCAGATGGGCCAGATCCTCATTTTTCGAGGCCGTGTGGTAAAAAAGAACGGACGGCTGACTATGGAGCAGCCGGAGGTATTTACACCGGAACAGTATCGCGGCATCATGCATTCCATGCAGCCGGTGTATGGACAGACAAAGGGACTGGGCAATAAGACCATCACCCGTGCAGTGCAGCAGGCATTGGAACAGCGGCAGATGGAGCGGGAGTATCTGCCGGAGGAGCTTCGCAGCCGTTACGAACTGGCAGAATACAATTATGCGATCGAGCATATCCATTTTCCGGCAGACCGGAAGGAACTGCTCTTTGCCAGAAAGCGCCTGGTGTTTGATGAATTTCTGTTCTTTCTGCTTTCTGTGCGCCAGTTAAAGGAAAAACGTCAGGACTTAAAAAGCAGCTATGTGATCCCGCGGTCAGCGAAGGTCGATCAACTCCTGGATTCTCTGCCCTATGAGCTGACCGGTGCCCAGAAAAAGGTTCTGGAAGAGGTGCGGAGGGATCTGGAAAGCGGACTGGTCATGAACCGTCTGGTACAGGGCGATGTGGGCTCCGGAAAAACCATTGTGGCAGTACTGGCCCTTCTGGAAACGGCTATGAACGGCTGTCAGGGGGCCTTGATGGCTCCGACCGAGGTTCTGGCAAAGCAGCACTACGAATCCATTACCGGTCTGTTTTCCACTTACGGGATTGAAATGCAGGTGGTTCTGGTGACAGGTTCCATGACGGCAAAGGAAAAACGTCTGGCCTACGAAAAGATTGCTTCTCACGAGGCAGATATCATAGTGGGAACTCATGCCCTGATCCAGGAAAAAGTGCATTATGACCGGCTGGCCCTGGTCATTACCGATGAGCAGCACCGGTTCGGCGTAGGGCAGCGGGAGGCCCTGGGAAACAAGGGCAGTGAACATGATCCGGAGCTGACACCGCATGTGCTGGTCATGAGTGCCACCCCGATCCCCAGGACTCTGGCGATCATTCTGTATGGAGATCTGGATATTTCTATTATTGATGAGATGCCAGCAGAGCGTTTGCCTGTCAAAAACTGTGTGGTAAACACCGGGTACCGGGACAAGGCATATCAGTTCATTGCCAGGGAAATTGCTGCCGGGCGCCAGGCCTACGTCATCTGTCCCATGGTAGAGGAGAGCGAGATGATCGAGGCGGAAAATGTGCTGGACTACACAAAGCTTCTGCGGGAAAAGCTGCCTGCAGGCATTACTGTGGAGTACCTGCACGGAAAAATGAAGGGCAAAGAGAAAAATAAGATCATGGAGCGTTTTGCTTCAGGTGAAATCCAGGTGCTTGTTTCCACAACCGTTGTCGAAGTCGGTGTGAATGTTCCGAATGCCACGGTCATGATGATCGAGAATGCGGAGCGTTTCGGACTGGCCCAGCTTCATCAGCTTCGCGGCCGTGTGGGACGCGGCGCGCACCAGTCCTACTGTATCATGGTGAACTGCTCTGACCAGGATGGTACCCAGGAGCGCCTGGATATCTTAAACCGATCGAATGACGGCTTCTACATTGCCTCTGAGGATCTGAAGCTGCGTGGCCCGGGAGACTTTTTCGGTGTACGCCAGAGCGGTGATATGGAATTTAAGATCGCGGACATCTTTACCGACGCAAATCTGTTAAAGACCGTATCAGAAGAAGTAAACCGTATTCTGGAACGTGACCCGGAGCTGGAGCAGGGAGAGTACCGGGCGCTAAAGGATCGGTTGGATGTGTATCTGAGTAAGAGCTACGATAAACTGAATTTATGATATAGCCAGTAACGTAGACAGGGGAGTCCTATTTCACGGCACTCTCCTGTCGGACTGATTAATAATTAATAATTAATTGTCTGAAAAAAATGATTGACAAATCCGTTCTGCCGCATTATGATAAGTAGCAACAACGACAAACCGATGAGAAAGAGGAGTAAGCACTTCGCTGATATCACAGAGAGCTGCAGGTGGTGGGATTGCAGTATGGAAGGAATTGCTGAATGGACTTTCGAGGGCAGATCTGAAATCGAGGCTGGTGAGCAAAAAGGCACAGAAAGTAGGAACTGACGGAAACCGCAACCGTTACCTGGCGGCGTATATGTTAGTATACGGGTGAGTGGGTGCAAACCAATTTGAGTGGTACCGCGGATTAAGTATATTCGTCTCAAATACAGATTTATTTCTGTATTTGAGATTTTTTTTATTTTAAGGAGGAAACGATTATGAGAAAAAGTGTGAAGGTTATGGCAGCAGCAATGGCAGCAATGATGGCATTGGCAGGATGCGGCAGCAAGACCGCAGAGACCACTGCAGCAGACACAAAGGCAGCAGAAACTACAGCAGAAGCTTCCACAGCGGAAACTACCGCAGAAGCAGCAGGTGTGGAGCTTGCCGATGGCGAGTACACCGTAGGTATCGGCCAGTTCGCAGAGCACGGCTCCTTAGATAACTGCCGTACCGGATTTTTGCAGGGCCTGGCAGATGAGGGTATCGTGGAAGGCAAGAACCTGACTGTTCTTTACGAGAACGCACAGGCAGATGGTGGTACCGCAAGCCAGATCATGAACAACTTCCTTTCCAAGAAAGCCGATCTGATCTGTGCCATTGCAACCCCGATCGCCCAGAGTGCTTACAGCGCAGCAAAGGATGCTGGCGTACCGGTGATCTACACCGCAGTTACCGATCCGGTACTGGCAGAGCTTGCTAACGCAGACGGAACCCCGGTCGGAGAGATCACCGGTACCAGCGACAAGCTTCCGGTTGAAAGCCAGTTAAAGATGATCCGCACCATGCTTCCGGATGCAAAGACCATCGGTATCATGTACAGCACCAGCGAGATCAATTCCGTGTCCGCAATCGAGGAATACAAGGAAGCAGCACCGGAGTATGGCTTTGAGATTGTAGAGAGTGGTATTTCTTCTACCGCAGACATTCCGTTAGCAGCAGATGCCCTGGTAGAGAAAGTTGACTGTATCAATAACTTAACCGACAATACCGTGGTAAGCTCCCTTCCGGTAATCCTGGATAAGGCAGCAAAGAAAAACATCCCGGTATTCGGAAGCGAGATCGAGCAGGTTAAGATCGGCTGTCTTGCAGCGGTTGGCCTGGATTATGTAAGCCTTGGCGAGCAGACTGGTAAGATGGCAGCAAAAGTATTAAAGGGCGAAAAGAAGGCAAGCGAGATGAACTTTGAGATTATCGAAGAGGCAGCTTTCTATGGGAACAACAAGGTAGCAGAAAATCTTGGTATCACCATTCCGGCAGAGCTTTCCGACAACGCGGCAGCACTGTTCGATGAGATTATCACCAACTAGAGGGTATTCATAAAAGAATACATGCTCTTAGAAATCGGAGGAAACAAATGTCTATCATCATTGGCGTCATGGAAGAAGGTCTGATCTACGCGATCATGGCACTTGGCTTATATATTACCTACAAAATCCTGGATTTTCCGGATCTGTCTGTGGACGGCACGTTCCCAATGGGAGCGGCTGTCACAGCCATGCTGATCCTGAAGGGGGTACATCCGGCACTGACTCTGCTCCTGAGCTTTGCGGCAGGACTGCTGGCAGGATGCATTACCGGCCTGATCCATGTGAAGCTGAAGGTACGGGACCTGCTCTCCGGCATCATCATGATGACAGCGCTTTACTCCATTAACCTGCGGATCGCGGGGAAGGCAAACCTGCCTATCTTCAGCAAGGAAACAATTTTTGAGAATACATTTCTGGAAGCTGCCGTGCCGGAGGCACTGGATCCGTATCTGGTCTGCATCATCCTGTTCGTGATCGTCCTGCTCTGTAAGATCCTGCTGGATCTGTTCTTAAAGACCCGGGCCGGGTATCTGCTGAGGGCAGTCGGTGATAACGAGGTGCTGGTGACCTCTCTGGCAAAGGATAAGGGCATGGTGAAGATCCTGGGACTGGCTCTCGCAAATGGCTTTGTAGCTCTGGCGGGCTGCGTGTACTGCCAGCAGAAAGGCTTCTTTGAGGTCAGCACCGGAACCGGCACCATGGTGATCGGCCTGGCCAGCGTGATCATCGGAACCAAGCTGCTGAAGAGGTTTCATGGTGTGAAGGCAACTACCGCAGTCATCTTCGGTTCCATTGTCTATAAGGCCTGCGTATCCCTGGCCATCGCCCTGGGCATGGCAGCATCAGACTTAAAGCTGATCACGGCAGTTCTGTTTTTGATCATCCTGGTTGCCAGCAACCGGAAGGAAAGGAAGGTAAAGGCGCATGCTTGAGTTAAACCACATCCATAAATATTATAATGCGGGCACTGTCAATGAAATGTGTCTGTTCCAGGATTTCTCCCTTTCCATTGAGGACGGACAGTTTGTGTCAGTGGTGGGCTCCAACGGTTCCGGAAAAACTTCCATGCTGAACCTGATCTGCGGCAGCATTCCGCTGGATGCGGGACAGATCAAAATCGGAAATGAAGATATTACCGGCATGCCGGAGTTTAAGCGTCAGAAGCGCATCGGCCGCGTGTATCAGAACCCGGCCATGGGCACCTGCCCCTCCATGACGATTCTGGAAAATATGGCTCTGGCCGATAACAAGGGGAAGCCCTTCAACCTGCGCCCGGGCACCAACCGCCAGCGGGTGGAATTTTACCGGGAACAGCTTCATATGCTTGGCCTGGGACTTGAAGATAAGCTGGATGTGAAGGTCGGCGTGCTTTCCGGCGGACAGCGTCAGGCCATGGCACTGCTCATGTCCACCATGACTCCCATTGAATTCCTGATCCTGGATGAGCACACGGCAGCACTGGATCCGAAAACCGCAGACATCATTATGGAGCTGACGGATAAGGTGGTAAAAGAGAAGCATCTCACGACCATCATGGTGACCCATAACCTGCGTTACGCCGTAGAATACGGCAACCGTCTGCTGATGATGCATCAGGGCCATGCCATCATTGACAAGGCCGGTGAGGAGAAAAAGAAGATCCAGATCGATCACATTCTGGAAAAATTCAATGAGATCAGCATCGAATGCGGAAACTAAGCAATTGTTTGAAAATTTAGAATAGTTTAATACACGGAATACACCTCTTGTGGTATACTGTTAGTCAGTAGAGAGAGGTGTATTTTTTTATGAGATTAAAAATGCGTCTTGCCATTGCGTTTGTGACGTTTAGTGTCCTTCCGATCATGTTTGTGGGTCTTATGCTGTCGGTGGGCCGTCTGTTTATGGCCAACCGGATGGACCGGTTTGGCCCGGAAGTAAGAACTATGGTAGCCCAGCTGATGATCACGGCAGTTCTGATGCTGATGTTCATCTGCGGTTCCCTGACAATCTGGGTGTACCGTTCCATTCTGCGCCCGCTTAGCAAGCTTCAGGAGGCAACCAGAAAGATCCGGGACGGCAATCTGGATTTCACGCTGGATATCGAGGAGGATGACGAGATCGGCGAGCTGTGCCAGGACTTTGAGGAAATGCGCATCCGCTTAAAGGAGAGTGCGGAGCAGAAGATTCAGTATGACAATGAAAATAAGGAACTGATCAGCAACATTTCCCATGATCTGAAAACACCGATCACGGCCATTAAGGGCTATGTAGAGGGCATTCTGGACGGTGTGGCATCCTCGCCGGAAAAGCTGGACAAATATATCCGCACCATTTACAACAAGGCCAACGATATGGATCGGCTGATCGATGAGCTGACCTTTTATTCCAAGATTGATACCAACAAGATTCCCTATACGTTCAGTAAGATCAATGTCAACAGTTATTTCCGCGACTGCGCGGAGGAGGTCGGCCTGGACATGGAATCCAGGGGGATTGAACTGGGGTATTTTAACTATGTCAATGAGGATGTGGAAGTCATTGCAGACGCGGAGCAGATGAAGCGCGTCATCAACAACATCATCAGCAATTCCGTCAAATATCTGGATAAGCCGAAGGGCATCATCAACATCCGCATCAAGGACGTGGGCGATTTCATTCAGGTGGAGATCGAGGACAACGGCCGAGGCATTGCTACCAAGGATCTGCCCTATATTTTTGACCGGTTCTACCGCACGGATTCCTCACGGAATTCCTCCAAGGGCGGAAGCGGCATCGGACTTTCCATTGTGAAAAAGATCATTGAAGATCACGGCGGCCGTATCTGGGCCACCAGCAAAGAAGGAATCGGCACGGAGATGCATTTTGTGCTGAGAAAATATCAGGAGGTAATACAAAATGAGCAGCAGAATTCTGATCATTGAAGACGAGACCAGCATCGCGGAGCTCGAGAAGGATTATCTCGAGTTAAGCGGGTTTGAGGTAGAACTGGAGGAACAGGGAGATGTCGGTCTGGAGCGGGCTTTAAACGAAGATTTTGATCTTCTGATCCTGGATCTGATGCTTCCGGGAATGGATGGCTTTGAGATCTGCAGGCGTTTTCGCCAGTCCAAGAATACACCGATCATCATGATTTCCGCAAAGAAGGACGATATTGACAAGATCCGGGGCCTGGGCCTGGGGGCGGATGATTACATGACGAAGCCATTCAGCCCAAGTGAGATGGTGGCCCGGGTGAAGGCTCACCTGGCCCGTTATGAGCGTCTGATCGGAAGCGGAAGTCCGGAGAATGAGATCATCGAGATCCGCGGACTGAAAATTGACAAGACTGCCCGAAGAGTCTGGGTGAACGGGGAGGAAAAGAACTTTACTACGAAGGAATTTGATTTACTGACTTTCCTGGCCCAGAATCCAAACCATGTATACACAAAGGAGGAACTGTTCCGGGAAATCTGGGATATGGATTCCATCGGAGATATTGCCACGGTAACCGTTCATATCAAGAAGATCCGCGAAAAGATCGAGTTCAATACCGCGAAGCCGCAGTATATTGAGACCATCTGGGGCGTGGGATATCGGTTCAAGGTATAAAGAACCAGGCTCTATCTAGTATAGAAGAAATCCATTGCTGTTTGCGCAACGCGTGAACAGTAACAGAAAGGCAGGATAAGACATGGGAATCCATGCAGGAATTTATATGGCGGCAGCGATTCTTTCTGCTCCGGTTTTAACAGCGGGAGGCGGACAGAACACGGCAGCTGCAACAAACGTAAGCTTTGAAGCGCCGCAGGAGAGCGGAAGCGGGGAGGCAGGAACCGCAGCTGCATCCCGCTTTGTGCTTCCGGAAGAAGCCCGGGTACTGGTGATCGTGGAAGGAACCGGCGGAAGTGGCTGCAATGTTTATGCTTTTGAGCGGAGCAGCGCAGCAGGAAACTGGGAGAAGCGTGTGGAAACAACAGGACATCTCGGTATGAATGGCATGAGCAATCACCGGCACTCTGGCGATAAGACCACGCCGATCGGAGTATTTAAAATGAATACCCCGTTCGGACAGGCCAAAGCACTGGAGGGCTTTCCTTCCGATTATATCCAGGTAGATGATACCTATGTCTGGGAGGACGATACCAACAAATTAAGCCGTGATCTTTCTAAAGAAGGCGAGCGGGTCGGCGGCAGCGGCTATGCCGGATATTATGACTACGCCATTGATGCCGGATTTAATCCGAACGGCATCAAGAATCAGGGCTCCGCGCTGTTTTTACACTGCTCCGGTGAGTTTAAGGAGTACACCTCCGGCTGCGTGGCCATCGAAAAGGACCAGATGGCCCAGATCATGAAGCTGTATGGAAAGTACGGCAGCGGAGCATCCTTTATCGCCCAGGCGCCGAAGGGGACCTTTGAGCAGATTTATAATACCTATGGAACAAACCAGGGACTGTCGCCGGAAGGGAACTTTTCGTGATCATGATTCTATCATGAATTACGGATTGCACAATTACGGATTGCACTCGAAAAGAAAATTGACATTCCAAAATCCGTATGTTAGAATACAAAATTGTGCTGAAGAAGATTCAGAATACCATCCTGAATCTTCTTTTTTGATGCGATTGTGTGCAAAAATCTGTCGGAGGCAGGTGTTTGCATACCTGTACCGCAGGGTCCCCCCCACTGGAACAGATCCTGCGTAAAACTCGAAAACAGATTGTAAATAGAATGAGGAAAATGAATGGAAACAGTAAAATTTGAAGAGTTACAGTTAGATGACCGTATCCTGCGTGCCGTGACCGATATGGGATTTGAGGAGGCTTCCCCGATCCAGGCGAAGGCCATTCCGGTGGAACTGGAGGGCTCCGATATCATCGGTCAGGCCCAGACCGGAACCGGTAAGACAGCAGCCTTTGGTATCCCGCTTCTTCAGAAGATCGATCCGAAGAAGAAAAAGCTGCAGGCCATTGCTCTTTGTCCGACCCGTGAGCTGGCCATCCAGGTAGCAGATGAGATCCGTAACCTGGCAAAGTACATGCATGGCATTAAAATCCTGCCGATCTACGGAGGTCAGGATATTGTACGCCAGATCCGCGGTTTAAAGGACGGTACCCAGATCATCATCGGTACTCCGGGTCGTGTTATGGACCATATGCGCCGTAAGACTGTAAAATTCGATCAGGTACATACCGTTGTGCTGGATGAGGCAGATGAGATGCTGAACATGGGCTTCTTAGAGGACATGGAGACTATCTTAAGCCAGCTTCCGGAGGAGCGCCAGACGGTAATGTTCTCTGCAACTATGCCGGCAGCCATCCAGAAGATCGCTGAGAATTTCCAGAAGGATCCGCAGATCGTCAAGGTCGTGAAGAAAGAGCTGACCGTGCCGAAGGTAACCCAGTACTATTATGAAGTAAAGCCGAAGACCAAGGTAGAGGTTATGTGCCGGCTGCTCGATATGTACGCACCGAAGCTTTCCGTCGCATTCTGCAACACCAAGAGGCAGGTCGATGAGCTGGTAACAGAGCTTCAGGGGCGCGGTTATTTTGCAGAGGGACTGCATGGCGACTTAAAGCAGGTACAGCGTGACCGCGTTATGAACAGCTTCCGCAACGGACGAACTGAGATCCTGGTAGCAACCGATGTGGCTGCGCGTGGTATTGACGTAGATGATGTAGAGGCAGTATTTAACTACGATATCCCGCAGGATGATGAGTATTATGTACATCGTATCGGACGTACAGGCCGTGCGGGCCGCGAGGGCATCGCATTTAACTTTGTTGTTGGCCGTGAGGTGTACAAGCTGCGCGACATCCAGCGTTACTGCAAGACCAAGATCATTCCGCAGGCAATTCCGTCCCTGAATGACATTACTGAGATCAAGGCAGAAAAAATCCTGGATCAGGCGAAGGAAATTCTGGCAGATATGGATCTGAACCGTATTTCCCACATCATCGAGAAAAAACTGCTGGAGGAGGACTACACCTCCCTTGAGCTGGCAGCTGCACTGCTTCGCATGAATATGGGTGAGGAAAATGAAGATATCATTTTCGATAACCGTCCGGCAAGATCTTTAGATGATCTGGATTCCAGACGTGACCGCGGTGACCGTGGAAACGGGCGCGGCAGAAGAGACGGCAAGGGCAGAGACGGCCGAGGCGGACGCGGCGCCAGAAAAAATCAGGATGACGCAGATATGGCACGCCTGTTCATCAATATCGGAAAAGAACAGAAGGTAAAACCAGGTGATATCCTGGGGGCTATCGCAGGTGAGTCCGGCATTTCCGGCCGTCTGGTGGGAAGCATTGACATGTATGACAAATACACCTTCGTAGAAGTTCCGCAGGACTGCGCGGAGGAGGTACTGGAATGCATGAAGAATGCCCGCATTAAGGGAAAATCCATTCATATGGAACCTGCAAACGGCCGTTAATTACGGGAAAAACAGAATATAAAATGAAACACGAAGGCGCGTATGGAAAGTATGCGCCTTTTATGATATAATGTGACGAGCGCAAGAGAGCCGGAAGCGTGCTTGCACGGTTACGGCGAACGGCGAGGAAATCAAGTGACGAAGTCACGGGAACGAGCGCATTAACAGGCAGACAGGAGGATACGGACATGAAGCAGTTTGGATTCATTGGTATGGGTAATATGGGCTATGCGATCTTAAAGGGTCTTTTAAAGTCCAAAGTGCCGGACCAGATCATCTTTTCAGCAAGAAACAAAGAGCATATGGAACAGGTGGCAGCAGAAACAGGAGTTTCTTATGCTGCAGATAATAGAACCTGCGCGAAGGAAAGCGCCTGTCTGGTGCTGGCAGTAAAGCCGCAGCAGTTTGATACGGTCATTGGAGAAATCCGGGATGCAGTGACAGAGGAACAGATCATTATCTCTATTGCACCGGGTATTACCATTGCGGACCTTCAGAAACGATTTGGGAAAAAGTGCCGCATTGTCCGTGCTATGCCGAATACACCTGCTCTGGTGGGAGAGGGCATGACTGGTGTCTGCTATGACAAGGCACTGTTTTCTGACAAAGAGAAGCAGATGATCGAAACGCTTTTTACTTCCTTTGGACGAATGACTGTAGTAGAAGAAAAGCTGATGGATGTGGTGGTATGTGCCAGCGGAAGTTCTCCGGCCTATGTGTATATGTTCATTGAGGCACTGGCCGATAGTGCCGTAAAATATGGAATCCCGCGCGCAGATGCATACAAGCTGGTGGCTCAGACAGTTCTTGGCAGTGCGAAGATGGTACTGGAGACCGGGGAACATCCGGGCCTGTTAAAGGATAAGGTCTGCTCCCCGGGTGGAACGACCATAGCCGGTGTGGCAGCGCTGGAAGAGTATGGCATGCGCAACGCCGTGTTCAAGGCAACCGATGCCTGCTACGCAAAATGTAAAGGAATCCAGTAATAAATCAGAAAACGGAGGAATTCATCATGAGCATGGAAGAAACACAGAATCAGAATGCAGGGCAGATGGAGAACGGAGCAAAGATCGAACCGGTCATCCGCAAGGACCGTCAGCTGAAATATACAGGAAATATTTTAAAAATCTATGAGGACACTGTCATCGCCAATGGTCACGAGGCTCACTGGGATTATATCCATCATGACGGAGCGGCTGCAGTGGTGGCAGTAGCGGATGACGGAAAGCTTCTTATGGTGCGCCAGTACCGCAATGCCCTGGACCGGGAAACGCTGGAGATTCCGGCAGGCAAGCTGGATGCGCCGGATGAACCGAAGATCGAGTGTGCTTACCGGGAACTGGAGGAGGAAACCGGATACCGCTGTGAAAAGCTGGAATATCTGATGAGCCTGAATACTACGGTTGCGTTCTGTGATGAAGCCATTGATGTGTTTGTTGCCAGAAATCTGATCCCGTCTCATCAGCATCTGGACGAGGATGAGGTCATCCATGTAGAACGCTGGAGCATCGAAGACCTTCAGAAGCTGATCTATACCGGAAAAATGACAGATGCCAAGACTGTTGCAGGCATTATGGCTTACGCCGCAAAATACGGAAAGTAAAACGATACATGGAAAAGCAGAATAGGGGGACTGTCTGTCTGCATAGGATAGAAAAAACGGCGGAGCCTGTTTATGAGAATGGAACGTTCGTTATCTGTCCTGGCAGCAGCAGTTCTGGGAGGATGGCTGATCGCGGTACTTTTGTGTAATGCTCTGTTTTACCGGAATATTGTAAATTATGAAGTGCTTTATCAGGGAATAGCCGGCTGCTGGTCGAAAGGATCTGAGCTGGACCGTACCAGGAGGATCTGGCTTCTGGCAGTTCGGATTTTGCAGGCAACAGTCGTCTATGTCATGATGCGCAGCAGGCTTCGGAGATCAGCAAGCCTGTTTCTCGGACTTGCTGCGGGGGTTTGCGGAGGAATGCTCTTAAGTCTGCTGGTATGGAGCCGCGGCGTTTCTGGAGGCTTTCTATTTCTGGCTTCCGGTTTTCCGCAGAATCTGGCCTATCTGCCCAGTTTCTTTCTGCTGCTGATCTGTGGACGATCGGACCGCCCTGTGCAGAAAGAACGCCTGTTTTGTATCACAATCATACTGCTGGCAGCCGGGATCTGGATGGAGCTTTACGTCAGTCCGTTGATCTTGAAATTGTTTTAAAAAAATACAACACAAAATTTACAACATGTTGAGATAGAAAGAACTGCTTTTCCAACATGTTGTATTTTTATGTAAATCATGCTGAAACGGATAAAAAAGTGGGAAATATGTGTTTGATTTTATGAGAAAATGCGGATATAATGGTATTCACATTACCGAAACAGACAGGTTTTATGGGATTTTGGGGCAGCAAAGCGGCTCTTGTCCATTCCTGCGGAAACGGTGGGAAATATCGCTTGGGGAAAGTTGGAGTTTAAGAATATGACGACAGAAATAGAATCTTTCATTCATTATCTTGAGGATGTGAAACAGTCATCCCGAAATACAGTGGTATCCTACCAGAGAGACTTAAGGCAGCTTAAGGAGTATCTGGAACGCCAGGGAATTAAAGAACCGGCCAAGGTGACCAGAACCTGTCTGAATTCTTATATTTCCTATCTGGAACGGAAGGGAAAGGCCACCACGACCATTTCCCGCATCCTGGCATCTACGAAAGCGTTCTTTCATTATGAGCTGATGGAGGGAAACATCCGTCGGGATCCGGCAGAGCTTTTAAAAACACCGAAGATCGAGAAAAAGATTCCGGTGATCCTCAGTGTGGAGGAAGTGAACCGTTTTCTGGAGCAGCCGGAGGGCGAAGGTGCAAAAGAGGTACGTGACAAGGCAATGCTGGAGCTTCTTTATGCAACCGGGATCCGGGTTTCCGAGCTGATCGGACTGGAACTTCAGGATGTGAATCTGGCAGTTGGGTTTCTCACCTGCAGGGACGGGGAAAAGGAGCGGGTGATCCCATTTGATAAAAAGGTGAACCAGTATCTGCGGGCTTATCTGGATAAGGCAAGACCGGACCTTTTAAAAGGAAATGACTCTTCCTGGCTGTTTACCAACTGCAGCGGAAAACAGATGTCCCGTCAGGGCTTCTGGAAGATCGTGAAGTATTACGGGGACAAGGCCGGGATCCAGGCAGATATCACTCCCCACACCCTGCGCCATTCCTTTGCCGCCCATCTCATCAGCAGCGGAGCGGATATTCAGGCTGTGCAGACCATGCTGGGACATGCAGATCTGGCTACCACATTGGCTTATCAGGGGTATATCCAGAAACAGCACTAAAAGCCAGATCATGTAACTGTGAAGGCACGGAGCAGTTCCATATTACATACAGGCGGCGCGGGGGCGTGCGCCTGTAATTCATTTTAGGGGACAGAAAGCGGGAGTCTGGCAAGAAAATGGTTCTCGCGGGTCTGAAATTGTGGTATACTGAAGCAAGGTTTGCATACAAAGGAGCGGATGCGGCATGGAACGGGATACGGAAAATGAAAGAAACAGAAGGAGAAACATGCGAATGCATATTCTTCTTGCTGTGGATGCGGCTTTGCTTGCGGCCATTTTGCTGGTGTCCGGTCTGCTGCTTTACCGGAGTCATAACCGGGAGACGGAGCAGCATCTTTCACAGATTCAGGCGCCGGACTGGTATACTCAGGATTTCCTTACTGTGAATCCTTATTCAAGGCCGGGAACAAAGCGGGAACATGTGCGGGATATTGTCATTCATTATGTGGCTAACCCGGGCACAAGTGCGAAACAGAACCGGAACTATTTTGAGGGACTGAAGGATCAGAGCGGATCAAAGACGGTGTCGGCCAGCAGTCATTATATCATTGGTTCTGACGGGACGATTTTGCAGTGTATCCCATTAGATGAAGTGGCTTACGGCAATTATCCGCGCAATGACGATACAGTATCGATCGAGTGCTGTCACCCGGATTCGGACGGACGCTTTACGGATGCTACGATCAAATCACTGATCAGGCTGACCGGGTGGCTCTGCAGGGAACTCTCTTTAAATGAAAAGCATATCAGCCGCCATTACGATGTGAGCGGAAAGAACTGCCCGAAATATTATGTAGAACACCAAGATGCCTGGCGGACATTGAAAAAGAAGCTGGCGGCCGGCATACAACAATGAAACAGCAGAAAGGAATCCTGATTTTATGGGAAAATCATTATACATAGCGGAGAAGCCAAGTGTGGCACAGCAGTTTGCGGACGCACTCAGGATTTCCGCGAGGCGGTCAGACGGTTATATTGAGTCCGATACCGCGGTCGTGACCTGGTGTGTAGGACATCTGGTGACCATGAGCTATCCGGAGGCATATGACCCGGCTTTGCGGCGCTGGAGCCTGCAGACACTGCCGTTTCTGCCGAAGGAGTTTAAATATCAGGTGATCGACGGCGTCTCGAAGCAGTTCGCCATTGTCAGCCGCCTGCTGAACCGTCCGGATACCGATACCATCTATATCTGCACCGACTCTGGACGTGAGGGAGAGTACATCTACCGTCTGGTGGACCAGATGGCCGGGGTAAAGGACAAGATCAGAAAGCGTGTTTGGATCGATTCCCAGACGGAGGAAGAAATCCTACGCGGAATCCGGGAAGCGAAGGACTGGAGTGCGTATGACAATCTGGCAGCCTCTGCTTATCTGAGAGCGAAAGAAGATTATCTGATGGGAATTAATTTTTCCCGTCTGCTGACTTTAAAATACGGTCCCACGATCTCAGCCTTTTTAAAGACAGACCGCACGGTGCTTTCTGTAGGGCGTGTCATGACCTGTGTGTTAGGCATGGTGGTGCGCCGGGAGCGGGAAATCCGGGAGTTTGTGAAGACCCCGTTTTACCGGGTGATCGGTACCTTTTTATCCCAGGATATGAAGTTTGACGCGGAGTGGAGAAGTGTGGAGGGCTCCCGCTATTTCCGGTCTCCGAAGCTATATAAAGAGAATGGCTTTAAAAAGCGTGAGGATGCGGAAGCGCTGATTGCCCAGCTTAGAGAAACAGATCCGCTGTCGGGGACCTTAAGCAAAGTGGAACGCAAGAAGGAAACTAAGAATCCGCCGCTTCTTTATAACCTGGCAGAGCTTCAGAATGACTGCTCAAAAATGTTCAAGATCAGCCCGGATGAAACCCTGAAGGTCGTGCAGGAACTGTATGAGAAAAAGCTGGTAACCTATCCGCGTACTGATGCCCGCGTACTTTCAACAGCTGTAGCCAAAGAAATAACAAAGAATATCGGAGGTTTGAAAAATTTTGAGCCAATGAAAGGCTTTGCCCAGGAAATCCTGGACCAGGGGTCTTATCAGGGGATTATGAAGACCCGATATGTCAATGACAAACAGATCACGGACCACTATGCGATTGTACCGACGGGGCAGGGATTTGGTGCCATGCGCAGTCTTTCACCATTGTGCATGAAAATCTACGAGGTGATTGCCAGAAGATTTTTAAGCATTTTTTATCCTGCGGCGATTTATCAGAAGTATGCGCTGGAGCTGACCTGTGGCCAGGAGCATTTCTTTACCAGCTTCCGTGTGCTTACAGAGCAGGGCTATTTAAAGGTGGCCGAGGTGCCGAAGCGGAAGAAAGCGGATGATACCGCAGCATTCGGCGGTCAGGTGGCAGACGGGGAGACAGATGACAAGGACGAGTCCGAAATCAACAAAAAGGATATGGAAAATCCGGCATTCATTGCTATGCTGGCTTCCCTGAAAAAGGGCATGCAGCTTCCGGTGGATGGCTTTGCCATCAAGGAAGGGGAAACATCCCCTCCAAAACGTTATTCTTCCGGTTCCATGATCCTGGCAATGGAGAACGCAGGACAGCTTATTGAGGACGAGGAACTTCGCGCCCAGATCAAGGGAAGCGGCATCGGCACCAGCGCGACCCGCGCGGAAATCCTCAAAAAGCTGGTCAATATCAAATACCTGGCGTTAAATGGCAAGACCCAGATCATCACGCCAACGCTTTTAGGAGAGCTGGTGTTTGATGTGGTCGGCGCATCCATCCGCCAGCTTCTGAATCCGGAACTGACGGCAAGCTGGGAGAAGGGGCTTACCTATGTGGCAGAGGGCTCCATCACTCCGGACGAGTATATGGAAAAACTGGAACGTTTCGTAGCTGGAAGAACCTACGGGGTTTTGCGCCTGAACAACCAGTATCAGCTCCGGGAATATTTTGAGACAGCTGGGCAAAACTACTCGAAAAAGTAAGGCAGCCTGGTCTGGAAAAGAATCATACAGAACAGAAACCCTCCTGCACTTTTCAAAGGCAGCTGAGTATATATCTTTAAGAAAGAAAAGAGGATATGATCATGAAAAAAGAAGAAATGAAGATCAGTGATCTGTACAGCCTGGAGAACACCGTGGCGAAAGAACTGTTAGAACAGTTTACTTATCCGTGGGAAGTTCTGGCTCACATTGGTGATTTTGTAGAGCGCCTGGGCGAAACCCTTCCGAAGAATGAGTACGCAAACCCGGCAGAGGGCATCTGGATTCACAAATCTGCCCACATCGCACCGACCGCAGGCATCATTGCGCCGGTCATCATCGGACCGGAGGCAGAAGTGCGTCACTGCGCGTTCATCCGCGGTAAAGTTATCGTTGGCAAGGGAGCAGTAGTAGGAAACTCCACGGAATTAAAGAATGTGATTCTGTTTGACGGTGTTCAGGTACCGCACTACAACTATGTAGGCGATTCCATTCTGGGCTACAAAGCACACATGGGCGCAGGTTCCATCACCTCCAACGTTCGTTCCGATAAAGCACTGGTCAAAGTACACGCAGAAGACGGCGACATCGAAACCGGCTTAAAGAAATTCGGCGCCATGATTGGTGACTGCGTAGAAGTAGGCTGCGGCTCTGTATTAAATCCGGGGACCGTCATTGGAAAGAACAGCAGCGTCTACCCGCTCTCCAGCGTCCGCACCGCAGTCGATGCAGACTCCATCTACAAACAGCAGGGAGAAGTTGCGAAGAGACAGTAAATAACAATTTAAGAGAATAGCACGAAAGGGTCCGAAGTTCCGGGGAGGGCCTATAGAACCGCAGATGCATTGGAATTTGCTTTGTGAGCGAGCATAGCGTCAGACCGGAGACCCTTGTTTGAGCACGCAGCGCGTGCGAGTTTGGGTCGCAGGTCTGACAATAGGCGGCGCAGTGAACAAAGCGCAAAATTCCACCGTTTCTGCGTTTCTGTACGCGGTTTCCGGAACTTCGGACCTTTTAGTGGTTCCGTCTCAATATTTTTATTTGGTTCCAAAGATTCGATCGCCTGCATCGCCCAGTCCCGGGCAGATGTAGGCGTTTTCGTTTAAGCAGCGGTCCAGATGTCCTACGTAGATCTGGATATCCGGGTGTGCTTCGTGCAGGCGCTTCAGTCCTTCCGGCGCTGCGATAATGGCCATAAATTTGATCTTCTTTCCGCCATGCTGCTTGATGAAATCCACGGCAGCCACGGCAGAGCCGCCGGTGGCCAGCATCGGGTCGGTGACAACGATGGTTCTCTGGTCGATCGGAGTTGGGAGCTTGCAGTAGTATTCGTGTGGTTCGTGGGTCTCCTCATCGCGGTACAGGCCGATGTGGCCGACCTTTGCGCTTGGTACCAGAGCCAGGATGCCGTTTACCATGCCAAGTCCGGCCCGCAGGATCGGGACAATAGCCAGTTTCTTTCCGGCAATCATTGGGGTCATGCAGGTTTCAATCGGAGTTTCCACCTCTACTTCCTCGGTGGGAAGATCGCGCAAAGCCTCATATCCCATGAGCATGGCGATTTCCTCAATTAGGGAGCGGAATTCATTGGTCCCGGTGTTTTTGTTGCGGAGAATGGAAATCTTGTGCTGGATCAGCGGGTGGTTGAAGATGGTTACGTTTTCCATAAGATAAAATCCTCATCTTTCTTTTATTTGTTTTCCGGAGTGTAGACAGCCAGAATATAGTCTCCCAGAGTGTGTGCTACCGGAAGGGAGAAATAGATAGAGCCTTCGTACTCATAGCTGAAACATTCCGGGAATGTTTCCTGGTAAGGAAAATCAGCGTTCTGGAAAAGTGCGGTATAGTAAGACTGATCGGACTCTTTCAGAAAGGTTTTTGCTGCGGCAGCGGTTTCGGCATCAGTTTCCGGGAAGGTACAGTCATCGGACAGTACATAGGAAGCCAGAGTGGCTGGATCGGCCAGATAAGAAAGACCGATATCAGAGCCGGAGCTTAAGCTTAGCGTGTTTGTGTAGAAGATAGCAGTTGGGTGCATGCCGCCGTCCGTCATAACATTGCCATCGTAGCGGACCGTGATACGGTTTTTTGTGGCAGAGAGGACTTTGCAGGTAATATTCAGGGTGTCTTTGGCTTCATCGATTTCCCAGGCTTTCAGGATGGAAAGGGCATTATCTTTCAGATGATCGTTGATTTCCGGTTTCACAGAGTTATCAGAAATGACCGGATATTGAATGGAAACATTACCATTCTGGTAGGTGTCTGTTTTAACGGACAGGGAAAGGGATGTGGCGGCACCTCCGGCGGAAGTTCCCTGGGACTGCGCGTTTTCAATGCCTGGTTCGATGGTGATGGATGAACTGGTTTCCGATTCCGCTGCGGTGGTGGAAACAGGAGCAGTCTGAACGGTACTTTCCGCAGCCTGGCTGCCGGACAGATCAATCTTATCGTGTTTCTTTTTGCACCCGGTGGCGAGACAGGCTGTGCTGAGGGCCAGAAGGGTAACCGTCAGTGCGTATTTTGATTTCTTTGGTATCATAGTGTTCTCCTTCATGTCGAAAATAATGGAGTTTCTTTGTGTTCATTACATTATAGCGCAAAGTCGAGAAGAAATATAGATGGAGGAAAAGAAATAAGAATTTTGTAAAGAGAGTAAAGAAAACAGGAATAAAAAAGAAAGAGCCCCGAACCACTGAAATCAGTGATCCGAAGCTCTTGCCCCTGCCAAGGATGCCGGCAGCCGGACTCGAACCGGCACGAGGTTGCCCCCGTCAGATTTTGAGTCTGATGCGTCTGCCATTCCGCCACGCCGGCTTACTTATGCAAAAAATATTGTAGCATAAGTGACAGCGCTTTGCAAGGGATTTTTCCAATATTTGTGTCTATTGAATCTACAATTATTATAGAAACAATACAAATTAGAACAGATGCTCAAAACGTTTCATGGCTGCGATGGTGTTTTCGTGGTTATTGAAGGAGGTCAGACGGAAGTAATTTTTACCGTTTTCGCCGAAGCCTGCGCCTGGCGTTCCGACAACCTGGGCGTTATTTAAGAGATAGTCAAAGAACTCCCAGGATTCCATGCCGTCCGGACACTCAAACCAGATGTAAGGAGAGTGTACGCCGCCGAAGAACCGGATGTTCCTGCGTGTTAAGGTGTCTGCGATGATGCGGGCGTTTTCCTGGTAATAGGCAATATTTTCGCGGCACTGTGCCATGCCTTCCTCAGTGAAGACTGCGGCAGCACCTTTCTGGATAATGTAGGAGGTTCCGTTGAATTTGGTGGATTGTCTGCGGTTCCACATAGCGTGCAGGGACATTTCCTGACCGTTAGAGGCGGTAAAAACCAATTCTCTCGGAACTACGGTGTAGCCGCAGCGGGTTCCGGTGAAGCCTGCCGTCTTGGACAGGGAGCAGAACTCAATGGCACATTTTTTTGCGCCTTCAATTGCGTAAATGCTGCGCGGAAGTTCCGGATCAGAGATGAATGCCTCGTAAGCAGAGTCAAAGAGGATGACTGCATGATTGTTCAGCGCATAGTCAACCCATTCTTTTAACTGTTCTTTATTGTAAACCGCACCGGTCGGATTGTTCGGGGAGCAGAGATAAATGATATCTGCATGAACAGACGGATCCGGCATCGGAAGGAAGTTGTTCTCTGCGTTTCCGGATAAATAGGTAACCTTTTTTCCGTTCATGATGTTGGAATCCACGTAAACAGGGTAAACCGGATCCGGAATCAGGATCACGTTGTCGTTGTCAAATAATTCGGAAATATTGCCGGTATCGCTCTTTGCGCCATCGGAGATAAAGATATCAGCCGCATCCACGGATATGCCGTTGCGTGCATAGTAGGCGGAGATGGCATCGCGCAGAAATGCGTAGCCCTGCTCCGGGCCGTAACCCTTGAAGGTCTCAGCGGAAGCCATGGCGTCCACACCTTCGTGCAGGCCTTTGATGGCGAGGTCTCCTAGCGGGAGTGTAACATCGCCGATTCCGAGACGGATGATCTTAGCATCCGGATGCTCGGCCTCGTAGGCGGTAACACGGTGCGCAATTTCCGCAAAAAGATAGCTTTCTTTTAAATCCTGGTAGTGTTCGTTTAATTTAGGCATGTGGGGATCCTTCCTTTCGTATGACCGGACAAAATGGGGACCGGTATTCATAATGAAAGTAATTTTAGCAAAGAATAAAAATCAAGTCAATCTGACGCAAAATAAATAAAGGAAGAAATTGAAAAATTAAGCAGAGTATTGTATGATGGTATGTATTCATGGGGACAGAAGTGAAGAAAATATTGTTCGGCTGATGAAACATCTGTGAAAAGGTATTGTGGAAGCGGCTTATGCAGAATCGGGAGGTGAGAGGATGGCTTCATGCAGGGAAATTGAAAAAATGGTTATGCCTTACATTAACCACCAGCTGGATGAAGTGCAGCTGGAGCAGTTTTTGAAACACATAAAGAGCTGCTCTTCCTGCAGGGAAGAACTGGAAATCTATTATACCGTTTCGCTTGGCCTGCGGCAGCTGGACAGCGGAAGCGGAGTTTATGATATTGCCGGTTCTCTGGAAGAAAGCATGGAGAATGCCTGGCTCACAGTGCGCACAGCGCGGCTTCGTAAGGTGATCTGCTATGCAACGGATACTCTGGATATTGCTTCTGTTCTGGTCATGCTTTTGATGCAGATCCGTATATGGATCCTGGGCTGATCAGCAGAGCAGTGCAAAGTAACAAACAGGAAAAGGAGAAACCATGGGAAAACTGGTTTTAATAGATGGGCACAGCATTTTAAACCGCGCGTTTTACGGAGTGCCGGAACTGACAAACTCTGAGGGACTTCATACCAATGCGGTATATGGGTTCCTCAATATTATGTTTAAGATCCTTGAGGAAGAGAAGCCGGATCATCTGGCGGTGGCTTTTGATTTAAAAGAGCCGACGTTCCGCCACAAAATGTATGCGGACTACAAGGGAACCAGAAAACCGATGCCTGAGGAACTGCGCGAGCAGGTACCGCTGATGAAAGAGGTGCTCGCAGCAATGGGCGTACCGATCCTGACTATGGCGGGCTATGAGGCAGATGATATTCTGGGGACCATTGCAAAACGCTGTCAGGCAGAGGGTGAGGAGGTTTCCGTGGTATCGGGTGACCGGGACCTTTTACAGCTTTCAGATACCCACATCAAGATCCGGATCCCGAAGACCAGCCGCGGAACGACGGAGATCCATGATTACTATCCGCAGGATGTGAAACGGGAGTACCAGGTAACGCCGACTGAGTTCGTTGATGTCAAGGCGCTGATGGGTGATACTTCTGACAATATTCCGGGCGTTCCTTCCATTGGAGAAAAGACAGCCACAAACCTGATCGTGGCATACGGAAGCATCGAGAATGCTTATGCGCATCTGGACGAGGTGAAGCCGCCAAGAGCGAAAAAAGCGCTGGAAGAGCATTACGATCTGGCGGTTATGAGCAAGGAACTGGCTGAAATCTGCATTACCTGTCCGATCCCTTTTGAATATGAAGAAGCAAAGATTGAGAATCTGTATACGCCTGAGGCTTACCAGTACATGAAACGGCTGGAATTCAAGTCCATCCTTGCCAGGTTTGATGTGCAGGACATGGGCGGAAACTCGGTGGAAGAGCATTTCTGGAGCGTGGAGGATCTTTCAGGCGCGGAGCAGATCTTTGAAAAGGCAAAAACGGCAGAGCAGGTGGGCTGCCAGCTCATTCTTTCACAGACCGGAGTTGCAGGTCTTGCCATCTGCATCGGTGAAGAAGAAATTTACACCATCCCGTCAGCGGGCTTTCTGACAGGAAGTTATCTGTGTGACCATCTGGAAGAACTGATCATGAAGCGTACTCCTGAGCAGGAACCGGTGGCTGTCCTGGATTTAAAATCCCAGCTGCCGTATCTGAATCTGGATTACGGCAGTTCGGTGGTCGATATGGGCGTTGCAGGTTATCTGTTAAATCCGTTAAAGGACACCTATGAGTATGATGACCTCGCGCGGGATTATCTTGGCATGACAGTGCCGTCCGGAACAGATCTGCTGGGCAGACAGAGCCTTGCAAAGGCTCTGGAAACAGAGACTCCGGAGGCAGTGACCTGCGGCTGCTATATGGCTTATGTGGCATATAAGGCTGCAGGTATCTTAAAAGAGCGTCTGGAAAAAGAAGGCATGTTGAAACTCTATATGGAGATGGAAATGCCGCTGATCTACAGCCTGTATCATATGGAACAGGCCGGTGTCCGGGTAGACAAGGAGCAGTTAAAGCTTTACGGAGAGCAGCTGGAAGAAAAAATCGTGACACTGGAGCAGAAAATCTATGAGCTGGCCGGTGAAAAATTCAACATTAATTCTCCGAAGCAGCTGGGGGAAATCCTGTTTGAACGGATGCAGCTGCCCCACGGAAAGAAGACAAAGACCGGTTATTCCACTGCGGCGGATGTGCTGGAGAAGCTGGCGCCGGATTATCCGGTGGTTCAGATGATCCTGGATTATCGTCAGCTGACCAAGCTGAATTCCACCTATGCCCAGGGACTGGCCGGCTTTATCCGGGAAGACGGACGTATTCACGGAAAATTCAATCAGACCATCACAGCTACGGGACGTATCAGCAGCACTGAGCCAAACCTGCAGAACATTCCGGTGCGCATGGAACTCGGGCGTGCTATCCGCAAGGTATTCGTACCGGAGGATGGCTATGTGTTTGTGGATGCAGACTATTCCCAGATCGAGCTTCGCATTCTGGCGCATATGTCCGGCGATGAGCGCCTGATCAGCGCCTATCGGGATGCCCAGGATATTCACGCGATCACGGCTTCGGAGGTGTTCCACACGCCGCTTGATGAGGTGACACCACTGCAGCGGCGCAATGCCAAGGCAGTCAACTTCGGTATTGTGTACGGCATCAGTGCATTTGGACTGAGTGAGGACTTAAGCATCAGCCGGAAGGAAGCGCTGGAGTATATCAATAAATATTTTGAGACGTATCCGGGTGTGAAGCGCTTTCTGGATGAACAGGTCCAGACTGGTAAAGAGCAGGGCTGCGTTACCACCATGTACGGGCGGAAACGTCCGATCCCGGAACTGAAATCCGGCAATTTCATGCAGCGTTCCTTTGGTGAGCGTGTAGCCATGAATTCCCCGATCCAGGGAACGGCGGCAGATATTATGAAGCTGGCCATGATTGCGGTAGACCGGGAACTGCGGGAAAAGCATCTGCGCTCCCGCATAGTCCTTCAGGTCCACGATGAACTTCTGGTGGAGACCCACAGGGACGAGACAGAGCAGGTGGTACAGATCTTAACCGACAAGATGAAACATGCCGCAGATCTGAAGGTGTCTCTTGAGGTAGAAGCCCATACCGGAGACAACTGGCTAGACGCAAAATAAAATGTGTGTTATAATGTGACGAGCGCAAGTGAGCTGGAAGCGTGCTTGCACGGTTACAGCGAACGGCGAGGAAAAAGAGTGACGAAGTCACGAGCCGGACGAGCGCAAGTGAGCTGGAAGCGTGCTTGCACGGTTACAGCGAACGACGAGAAGAAAAGAGAGGTTTTTCTATGAATAAATCAAATCAGAGTTCTGAGAGTGTTAAGAATCCGAAGCTGGTAGCAGCACTTCAGGAAGTATTAAAACATGACGACTTCATCACACGCAGCCAGATGGCAGCAGCACTGATGGACGCGCGTCTTCTTTCTCCGATCCAGAAGCAGACGGTTCTGACCGAGAAAAAGGGTCCCTCTACCTGGATCCGTTTCGAGAGTATCACCAACACGGAAGGCGAGAAATATTATCTTGCATTTACCGATATGGATGAGTATTCCAAATGGAATGAAGATGGAAGCCATGACCAGGCGCTGATCATGACCATGGAGGATTTTGGCAACATTCTGATCCGTCAGGTCAATGACTTAAAGGGATTTGTGATCAATCCTTACGGGGAAAATATCAGCATCACCAAGCAGCTTCTCCTGTCCTTATTACAGCAGCATGAAACCAAAATGAGAGAGAAGATGGGCAACTAATATGATGGTACTTGGCCTCACCGGCGGAGTAGGAGCCGGTAAAAGCCGAATCCTTGAACTGTTTTCTGAGGAATACGGTGCGCAGGTGATCCAGGCAGATCTTGTGGCCCGGCAGCTGGAAGAACCCGGACAGCCCGGGCTTACCGGACTGGTAAGCCTGTTTGGAGACGGTATCCTGCAGGCAGATGGTACACTGGACCGCAAACGGTTTGCGGAGCAGATCTTTGAAAATCCGGAGGCACTCAAACGGGTCAACTCCCTGATCCATCCACTCACGTGGAATGAGATCAAACGTCAGATCCGCGAAAGCAGTGCGGAGCTGGTGGTCGTGGAGGCGGCGCTTTTTGATAAATGCAGCCGAGAAGTCTGCCGGTATCTGCTGTATGTAGATACGCAGGATGAAATCCGTATTCAGCGGCTGATGGCAAACCGCGGGTATACCAGGGAAAAATGCATTCATATCATGCAGAACCAGGCAGACCGGAAACAGTTTACCGAATTGGCGGATTTTGTCATCGATAACAGCGGCACGGTGGAATCTGCGGAAATTCAGATCCGTCAGATTCTTGAAAACATCGGCTGGAAGCATAAAGGAAACAACCAATGAGATTAGTAAGCATTGCCAGCGGCAGCAGCGGAAACTGCATTTATGTAGGTTCCGATCAATCCCATATTCTGGTGGACGCCGGAATAAGCAATAAGCGTATAGAACAGGGCCTGAATGATATCGGACTCAAGGGCGCGGAGCTGGACGGAGTGGTCATTACCCATGAGCATTCCGACCACATCAAGGGCCTTGGCGTTCTTGCGAGAAAGCATCATGTGCCGATCTACGGAACAGAGGAAACTCTGAAGGAAATAGCTGCCAATACGAGGCTTGGGGAGTATCCGAAAGAACTTCTGCATCCGATACTTCCGGATGTGGATTTTCAGATAGGGGATCTGACTGTAAAGCCCTTTAAGATCGATTTTTCCATCCATCACGACGCGGCCAATCCGGTAGCTTACCGGGTGAGCCATGAGCGTAAAAGTGTAGCGGTGGCAACGGATATGGGACATTATGATCAGTATGTCATTGACCATCTAAAGGATCTGGATGCGCTTTTACTGGAGGCGAATCATGATGTCAACATGCTGGAGACAGGACCGTATCCATATTATCTGAAACGCCGTATTTTAGGGGATCATGGACATTTGTCCAATGAGAATGCGGGGCGGCTTTTAAATTATATTCTGAATGATAAGTTAAAATATGTGTTACTGGGTCATCTGAGCAAAGAGAACAACTATGAGGCACTTGCCTATGAGACGGTCCGCTTTGAGATTGACCAGGGGGATACTCCATATAAGGCGAAGGATTTTCCGATCGAAGTTGCAAAACGGGATGAGATGTCACAGATCATCCATCTGTAAAAGAACCTGTTTCATTAAGCAATAACTCCGGCAGGGTGTCAAAGCACCCGGGCCGGAATTATCATATTATACTTTCATATAAACGGAGGATAGCCACATGAGCAAGGTAATTATCACAGTTGTAGGAAAAGACACCGTAGGTATTATCGCTAAGGTATGTACATACCTGGCAGAAAAACAGGTGAACATTTTGGATATTTCCCAGACCATTGTACAGGATTATTTTAACATGATGATGATCGCGGACATGGAGCATGCAACCGGATCTTTTGGCGAAATAGCAACCGAGCTGGAGAAAGTTGGTGAAGAGATCGGCGTGGCCATCAAGTGCCAGCGTGAGGAAATTTTCACCAAGATGCATCGTATTTAGTCAAAAGACAGGAGAAAAGAGGATACAGCCATGTTGAATATGTTTGAAGTAATTGAAACCAACAATATGATCGAACATGAGAAGCTGGATGTTCGTACCATTACCATGGGCATCAGTCTTCTGGACTGCTGCGACGATGATCTGCAGGCTTTGAATGAGAAAATCTACAAAAAAATTACCACTTATGCAAAGAATCTGGTATCCACCGGAGAAGAGATCGCAAGAGACTTTGGTGTGCCGATCGTAAACAAGCGTATTTCGGTTACTCCGATCGCGCTGGTAGGCGGCTGTGCCTGCAAAGCGCCGGAGGATTTTGTGACGATTGCAAAAACTCTGGATAAGGCAGCAAAGGAAGTGGGTGTAAACTTTATCGGCGGTTATTCTGCGCTGGTTTCCAAGGGTATGACTCCGGCAGAGGAAAATCTGATCCGCTCCATCCCGCAGGCGCTGGCTGAGACCGAGCGTGTGTGCAGCTCCATCAATGTTGGCTCCACCAAGACCGGACTCAATATGGATGCAGTCCGTCTTATGGGTGAGATCGTTAAAGAAACGGCAGAGGCCACAAAGGAAGATGATTCCCTGGGCTGTGCAAAGCTTGTAGTATTCTGCAACGCACCGGACGATAACCCGTTCATGGCAGGCGCGTTCCATGGCGTGACAGAAGCAGACGCTATCATCAATGTGGGCGTCAGCGGTCCTGGTGTTGTTAAGGTAGCACTGGAAAAGGCCCGGGGTGAGAACTTTGAAGTGCTCTGCGAGACCATCAAGAAAACTGCCTTCAAGATTACCCGTGTGGGCCAGCTGGTTGCCCAGGAGGCATCCAGACGCCTTGGCGTTCCGTTTGGTATTATTGATCTGTCTCTGGCTCCGACTCCGGCTGTTGGTGACAGCGTGGCAGAGATTCTGGAGGAGATCGGCCTGGAGCGCGTGGGTGCGCCGGGAACGACTGCAGCCCTGGCTATGCTGAACGATCAGGTGAAAAAAGGTGGTGTTATGGCATCTTCCTATGTAGGTGGTCTGAGCGGTGCATTCATTCCGGTCAGTGAGGATCAGGGCATGATCGATGCGGTTACGCTTGGTGCGCTGACCATCGAAAAGCTGGAAGCTATGACCTGTGTCTGCTCTGTAGGTCTTGATATGATCGCAATTCCGGGAGATACTCCGGCAACCACGATTTCCGGCATCATCGCAGATGAAGCGGCTATCGGTATGATCAACCAGAAGACTACGGCAGTCCGTTTGATCCCTGTGATCGGAAAGACAGTAGGCGATACCGTTGAGTTTGGCGGTCTGCTTGGCTATGCGCCGGTTATGCCGGTCAATCAGTATTCCTGTGAGAAATTTGTGACCCGCGGCGGCCGCATCCCGGCTCCGATCCACAGCTTTAAGAACTAAGCAGGCAGAAATCAAAAGAGAGATTATGGCAAAAGAAACGTTAGCGTCCATGCTGGACGATTTTATCAATGAACAGCTGGATCAGATTGTATTAAGTAATCCGGCTGAAAAAGATCATCTGTTGAAAGTGAAAGTGCGCCCCATGCTCATGAAGGGCGCGCTGGTTTTTCAGGCAGAAGAATTTACAAAAACTCAGGCATTTCATAAGAACATGAGTGCGGAAGAACTGAAGGTCTACCTGACGGATCAGCTTTCCGGCAGCTTCAAACAGGCAGAGGTGTTGTCAGAGCTTGGAAGTGCCACGGTTTTAGTCAGTAAAAAGGGCACGACCACGGTGAAAACCAGAAGACATGGACCTGCAAAGATCTAGGCAGCAAAAACAGACGGTCAGTTTTCGGAAGAACTGCAGGAAAAGCTGCAGCATAACCGCCAGAAACGTTACGTGATTCCGGAGGGGCATGCGGTCCCGTTCCTGGTAGATCTTGGCGTGCAGACCCCGGATGGAAAGGTAATAAAAAGCCGTTACGACAAATTTCGACAGATCAACCGTTTTCTGGAATTTATTGAGGATATCCTGCCGAAGCTGGATAAGAACCGGGAAAATGTGATCATTGATTTTGGCTGCGGCAAGTCGTATCTGACGTTCGCCATGTATTATTATCTGCATGAGATGAAAGGGTATCCGATCCGCATTATCGGACTGGATCTAAAGAAGGATGTCATCAGCCGCTGCCAAAAGCTTGCAGAGCAGTATGGATACGACAAACTTCAATTTTACCATGGCGATATTGCGTCCTATGAGGGCGTGGATCATGTGGATATGATTGTAACACTCCATGCCTGCGATACCGCAACGGATTACGCATTGGCGAAGGCTGTGTGCTGGGGCGCGAAAGTCATTCTGTCTGTACCATGCTGCCAGCATGAGCTGAATAAGCAGATGAAGAATGATCTGCTGGAGCCGGTGCTGCATTATGGCCTGATCAAAGAACGGATGGCTGCGCTGTATACCGACGCGCTGCGTGCAGAGCTTCTGGAACAGCAGGGCTACCGTACCCAGATCCTGGAGTTTATCGACATGGAGCATACTCCGAAAAATATTCTTCTGCGTGCTGTGTATGAGGGCAGGCCGAAGCATAATGAGAATGAGATCCGGGAGATCCTGGATTTTTTACAGATTAATCCTACGTTATATGAATTACTGGGTCAGAAAAAATAAAACAATCCGTCATGGTCACAGGACTATGACGGATTTTGTATATTCATTGCGCATCAGTCTTCCGCGGGATGCCAGAAGAGATTGATAAATATGGGATACATAAAAATCGGTTTCCAGAACCTTCATGGCTTCCGGGGAAAGCAGTTTTTTGGCATCTGCCGTTTTTGTGATCAGTGGGATACGGCTCTGTCTGCGCAGGTGGGAGAGCAGCGGACCTGCTGATTTTTTAAAGCCCAGGATCCGGGCATAGGGCGCATAGCCAAGGCCTTTGGCCTGACTGCTCTGCTCTTTTGTGATGTCGAGGAGCAGGTGCAGAAGAGCCCGGCTGACTCTGGTGTAAGTATATCCTTTTGTCTTCAGCTGCATGATCTGTTCACTGAAGGGAGCAAAATGGAGAACCTGCCGGGTGAGCCTTGCGGCAAGATCGGAGGAAAAGTCCAAAAAGCGGTTGAGGTCTTCTTTCCTGTGAACGGCGGAAAGAAGCCGAAATTGCAGGAGCTCTGAGAGATCGTCCGGAAATACCGGCTTTGCAAGAGCGCCTTCCTTCAGCAGTGCATCAAATGCGGCCGGAGGGATCTGCATGCACAGTGTCTCCAGAGATGCCAAAACGGCAGACTGGCTTAGGAGCAGCCGGATCGCAGATGCCGAGGCATAGGGACCGGAGAATTCTGTGTCATGATATCCGCAGCCTCTGCGACGGATGGTAACCGGGATCATGGAGCTTTCCTGCTGTTTCAGTGCTTTGAGATACTCCACGGCGAGGATGTTGTTTGGTGTTGCCAGCAGTGTGGAAAGCCCGGGAGCTCCGGTGAGCTCTGCCACGGCGAGGCTTCTGGCAGACGGGTAGGTTTCGCCCTGCTTCAGATAGGTCTGCAGCAGGGACTGCCATATTGCGGATTCTTCGCTGAGAATCTCCGCAGCCTTCTGCAGATGAGAGAGATTTCCGGATTCACTTCCAAAGCATAAAAAATCGGTTCCGAGGCTGCTTAGCAATGACACGCCGCAGGCAGCAAAATCCTCTGCGCTGGAGGTGGCAAACAGTGCGGGAAGCTCCACGACCAGATCTGCACCGCCGCACAGTGCCATGCGGGTACGCGTGTATTTATCGAAGATGGCCGGTTCTCCGCGCTGGACAAAGTCTCCGCTCATGGCGACAATGACAAAGTCTGCGCCGGTCTGACGGCGGATTTCTTCAATCTGATACTGATGGCCGTTATGAAACGGATTATATTCGGCAATGATGCCGGCGGTTTTGATCTGATCCATGTGGAAATGTCCCTTCTGCTCAATGTTGAATCTGGTATTATCTGTTTTCGGCTGCGGCAAGCCGGTCGTATGCAAAGGAAGGATTGAGCGTCATGCTGCGGCCGCCGGAAACTTCAATGGTGGCAGCGGTCATGTAGCTTGCTGCGCTGCTGGCCAGAAAGACGATGGGCCGTGCGATTTCTTCCGGCATGGCTGCCCTGCGCAGCAGGGTGGCCTGGGTGTTCATGCTCAGCTCTTCCGGGCTGATAGTCTGCTTCACTGCCGGTGTCAGGGTAAAACCTGGCATGATGCAGGTGACACGTACATTGTACGGACAATATTCTCCGGCAAAGGTGTTGGTCAGGTTGTTGATGGCAGATTTTAAAGGCCCGTATAAGGTGCTGCGGCCGGCAGAGGGACAGCGCGCGGCAAGGGAGCTTACATTGACGATGGCTCCGGAATGCTGCTTCTTCATATAGCGGAACGCAGCCTGACAGCCATAGACCACCGATTTAAAACAGACACCAGTCATGAAATCAATTTCTTCGTCATCGTATTCGTCTCCCTTTTTGGGACCGGAGACGCCAACGTTATTGACCCAGACATCCAGGCTGCCGAATTTCTGATTGACATGCTCTGCAAAACGGTAATTGGATTCTGCATCCACGACATCATATGCCTCGTAATAGACAGGACCGTACTGGGAAAGTGTTTCTGCGGCTTTTTTGAGCTCTTCTTCGTGGCGCGAGCAGATGGCAACGCTGGCACCTTCCTTCAGAAATGCTTCTGCTGCAGCGTATCCGATCCCCTTGCTGCCTCCGGTGACTACGACGGTTTTTCCGGTTAATCCAAGATCCATGACAGTTCCCTCCTGTATTTTGTTTTCTTATAAAGGTAATCATATCACATTTATCCGATAAATTCCATAAAACTGAAAAAGACAGGTGAACTTTGTGAAAAATGTGATATGATTAGTTGGAAGATATTTGTATCATATTGAGGAGGAGAATATGAGTAACACAAAAGATGCTATGAACGAACAGCTGGGGCAGGCGAAAATTTTGCCGCTTTTAGTCCGGCTGGCAATTCCGGCAACGGCGGCACAGCTGGTGAATGCGCTTTACAGCATTGTGGACCGTATGTATATTGGCCATATGCCGGGAGATGGTACGCTTGCGCTGAGCGGGATCGGCCTGACATTTCCGATCACGATGCTGATCGCAGCCTTCAGCTGCCTGCCGGGTATGGGTGGAGCGCCGCTGGCTTCGATTGCTCTGGGGGAGGGCAATCAGAAAAAAGCACAGAAATATCTCTGCAATGCGATCACGCTGCTGCTGGCCATTTCGGTTGTCATGATGGCGGTATGCCTGCTTTTTCTGGAGCCGCTTCTGGTCCTGTTTGGCGCGGATGCTGAAACACTGCCGTATGCGTCACAATATCTGACTATTTATCTGTTCGGAACCGTTTTTGTCGAGTTTGCGCTGGGACTAAATCCGTTCATCAATACCCAGGGACACACGGTGATCGGAACGATGTCAGTGGTGATCGGAGCGGTAGTTAATATCATTCTGGATCCGATCCTGATCTATGTGCTTCATATGGGAGTGCGCGGAGCGGCCATTGCAACGGTGACGGCACAGTTTATTTCCTGCGTGTGGATCGTTCATTTCCTGTCATCGGAGAAATCCGGGATCCGGATCTGCCTAAAGGATATGAGGCCGGACCGTCAGATCCTTTTGTCAACCTGCGCACTGGGGGTTTCGCCCTGCACCTTCCGTATTAACGAATCCATCGTTGTGATTCTGCTCAACCGGCTGCTTCTGGCTTACGGAGGAGAGCAGGCAAACTTGCATCTTGCTTCCATGGCAATCCTGAGCAGTGCCAGCCAGGTGTTTTTTATGCCGCTTCTTGGCATTGTGACCGGAGCTCAGCCGCTGCTCAGCTACAATTACGGTGCAGAAAATTATGCCCGGATCCGGCAGACCATTCATTATGCGCGGATTCTGAGCGTTGGATGTGCGGCCCTGATGTGGGCGGCGCTGGTATTCTTTCCGGAGGCGGTCTGCGGGATGTTTTCGGATAATCCGGAGCTTATCCTGCTGACAAAAAAGACAATGCGGATCATGTTTTCTACCGTTTTGTTCCTGGGATTTCAGATGATCAATCAGAATGCGTTTGTGGCCATGGGCAACACACGGTATTCTTTTCTGTTTGGAATCATGAGAAAGGTACTGATCCTGGTGCCGCTGGCCCTGATCCTGCCGCATTTTATCGGAGTGTGGGGAATTTATGCGGCTGAAGCAGTGTCCAATCCGCTGACCACGATCATTACGTTTGCAGTGTTTGAACATTATATGGGAACGTTGAAAGAAAAAATGTCATAAGAAAGTGTACTGAGATGGAAAAATGCACCGGAGATCATTCCTGTGCATTTTTTTTGCTGCGCAGTCAGACGGCAGAACGGTCTTCGATATCTGCCTTGAGAATGCTGGATGCCATGGTGTAATTATTTTGTTTCAGGTAATCCAGAACGGCCTGGTGCAGGACATCCCGGTCGGTGAAGACGGGAGTCTGCCATTTTTTGGAACGCTTCTGGACGTAAAACCGGGTCTGGATCGTTATAGCCTCTTTGAGCTTCTGATAAGTATAGGGATTATCATAGCTTGAAAAGAGCAGAAGATGGAATTTCATGTTGGAGGTCCAGTGCTGCAGTGCTGTAAGGCCGTTGGCCTGAAGAACCGCGTGGTCGGCAATGCATTCGTCCAGCTTTTTCAGGGTTTCATCGCTGATGTTTGGACCACACTGCATAAGAAATGAACATTCGACTGCGATGCGGAAATGTACAATGTCCTGGATTTCTTTTTCTGTGATGGAAGAAACCTCATATCCGCGCTTGGGATAATTGCAGAGAGTTCCTTCGCTGCAAAGCTGGATTAGGGCTTCGCGCACAGGAGACCGGCTGACACCATACTGCTCCATCAGTTTTTTCTCATGGAGGATCATATTGGGCTGAAGCGTTCCTTCGATGACATCTTTCAGAATCTGGTCATGGATATATTCTTTTAAATTGGAATTGTTGGTCATGGGAATTGAACATGTCATATTAGTTTGAGCCTGCTTTCTATAAAATGTGCTGTTTTGATTGTGTGATTTAAAATAAGTATATAGTGGAAAAACAAAAAAAGCAAGTAAAAACGATGGAATAATAGCACAATTTAGATGCAAAAACATCGAGAATATACGTGCAAAAAGCCAATGCAAGTAAGTAAACATGTAAAAATAATAAAAAAACGGATGGAATAATGAGAAAAATATAAAAAATAAACAAAGTACGGTATTGACATTTGTATAAAAACTGATATGATTAATTCATAGGCATTAACGAAAACTTATCAGATTAGATAAGCAGAAGGAGGGGTTTAAGAAATGATTAAGAATGAAGCAAAAATCACAAATGACGTTGAGGTAAACATCAACCGCGCAGCGATCGAGCATCGTGCAACCTGGATGGGACTGATCTTTGATGAATTAAGAAAAGATGGGATCGATCCGGAACCGGCATTCCGCAGAGCAATCCGCCGCTGCGGCAACTTCCACGGCAAAGGCTTCAAGGAAGCATGCGGTGGCTCCAATGATGGTAAAAAATTCGCAGGCGTATTCCTCGGAGAGCTTGGTCAGAAGACCTTCGAGATGGACGTACACGAAGTGACCGATTCTGAAGTACCGGTAGATTTCCATTACTGCGCACTGCTGAACGCATGGAAAAAACAGGGCTTTGATGATGAGACCTGCGCACTGTTATGTGACATTGCAATGGACGGAGACCGCGGCATCGCAGAGGAAATGGGTCTCACCCTGGATCTGACGGATACCATTGCAAAGGGCTGTGCAACCTGTAAGCTCTGCTTTCATAAATAATAGGAAGAAATACACAAAAAATACAAAGAGGAGAAAATGAAATGATTAAGAATGAAGCGAAAATTATTGTTCAATGAGGCAGCACCGTCCAGCCTGGGTACCATCATCAGCTTTGCATTCATGGGAATGGCAAAATCCCTGAAGGGGAAAACCGAAGCAACGCTTCCGGAGTTTGCTGAGGCAGTGATGAGCGGTGTAGAAAAGATCATGGAAAAGGCCGGATCGAAGCCGGGAGAAAAGACAATTCTGGATGCGATCTATCCGGCAGCCGTATGCTTAAAAGAGCATGAGAGCGAAAGCTTCGGGGAAGCGCTCAAGACAGCAGCCGAAATAGCTGCTCAGGGCTCTGAGAACACGAAGAAGATGAAGTCTGTACACGGACGGGCTGCTTACTATGCAGAACAGTCCATCGGCATTCTGGATGGTGGTTCTGTGGTAGGAAAGCTGATCTTTGAAGCTCTCGCATAAGAGACGCAGGGATAACTGAGGTGTGGTCAGGAAATGCGCTGTTTGCGATTTCCGGATCCACACCTCTTTTGCGTTATGGGAAATGCTTGTTTTACAAAAAGTGCAAAAAAATACAAAATACAGCTTGTCTTTTGCTTTTTAGTCTGTATATAATAAGGCTATATGCATTAAATCATGAAAGGGGTATTATTATGGGATTTATTGATGTAATCAAAGCCAAAGCAAAGGCAGATAAAAAAACAATCGTACTGCCTGAGTCCATGGACCGCAGAACCTGGGTCGCTGCAGAGAAAATTCTGAAAGAGGACCTTGCAAATCTTGTTATCATCGGTACTCCGGAAGATATCGGCGCTCACAGTGAGGGACTGGATGTATCCGGTGCTACGATCATCAATCCGCAGACTTACGAGAAAACACAGGAGTATATCGACCTGTTCGTTGAGCTGAGAAAGTCCAAAGGCATGACTCCTGAGAAAGCAAAAGAGACCATCTTAAGCGACTACGCTTACTATGGCTGCCTTATGATCAAGAACGGCGATGCTGACGGTATGGTTTCCGGCGCTTGCCATTCCACCGCAAACACTCTTCGTCCGTGCCTGCAGGTGATCAAGACCAAACCGGGCACCAAGCTGGTATCCGCATTCTTCTTAATGGAAGTTCCGGACTGCGATCTTGGCAGCAACGGTACCTTCGTATTCGCAGACTGCGGCCTGAACCAGAATCCGAATCCGGAAGAGCTGGCTGCAATCGCAGTATCTTCTGCAGAGAGCTTCAAGATGCTGACCGGCGAGGAGCCGAAGGTTGCTATGCTGTCCCATTCTTCCAAGGGCTCCGCAAAGCATGCAGATGTTGACAAAGTCGTTGAGGCTACCAAGCTGGCTAAGGAGATGGCTCCGGAGCTTGCACTGGACGGTGAGCTTCAGCTTGACGCAGCGATCGTTCCGGAAGTTGGCGCTTCCAAGGCTCCGGACAGCAAGGTTGCAGGTCATGCAAACGTTCTGGTATTCCCGGATCTGGATGCAGGAAACATCGGCTACAAGCTGGTTCAGAGACTTGGCAAGGCAGAGGCTTATGGCCCGATGTGCCAGGGTATCGCAAAGCCGGTTAACGATCTGTCCAGAGGCTGCTCTGCTGAGGATATCGTAGGTGTTGTTGCGATCACTGCTGTACAGTGCCAGAATCAGTAATTTAGTTAAGTTATTATAGGAGAATATCACATTATGAAGATTTTAGTTATCAACTGCGGAAGCTCTTCCTTAAAATATCAGCTGATCGACATGACCGATGAGAGCGTAATCGCAAAGGGTCTGTGCGAGAGAATTGGTATCGAGGGTTCCAAACTGACCCATCAGCCGGCTGGCAAGGACAAATATGTCGTAGAGAAAGACATGCCGACCCACACCGTAGCAATCGAGATGGTTATGGATGCTCTTCAGGATGCTGAGCACGGCGTGATCAAGAGCACCGATGAGATCGCAGCAATCGGTCACCGCGTTCTGCACGCTGGTACCAAGTACAGCGAGTCCATCGTTGTAAACGATGACGTTAAGAAAGTAATCCGCGAGTGCTTCGATCTTGGACCGCTGCATAACCCGGCTAACTTAATGGGTATCGAGGCAGCTGAGGCAGCTATGCCGGGCAAACCAAACGTAGCAGTATGGGATACCGGTTTCGGTATGGCTATGCCGGAGAAGGCTTATCTGTACGCAATCCCGCACGAGTATTATGAGAAATACAGCATCCGTCGTTACGGCTTCCACGGCACCAGCCATATGTTCGTATCCGGCGAGGCTATCAAGTTCGGCGGACTGGATCCGAAGAACGCAAAGGTTATCGTCTGCCACTTAGGCAACGGCGCAAGCGTATCTGCTTCCATCGGCGGCAAGTGCGTAGATACCAGCATGGGCCTGACTCCTCTTGAGGGTCTGATCATGGGTACCAGAAGTGGTGATATCGATCCGGCTGTTGTTCAGTTCATCTGCAACAAAGAGGGGAAGGACGTCAACGAGGTATTAAACATCCTCAACAAGAAATCCGGCGTACTCGGCATGAGCGGCGGCATTTCCAGCGACTTCCGTGATATCGAGGCAGCTAAGGCAGAGGGCAACCACTTGGCAGAGGTAGCTCTTGATGCATTCGTTTACCGTGTGGCAAAATATATCGGCGCTTATACCGCAGCTATGAACGGCGTAGATGCGATCGCATTTACCGCAGGTGTTGGCGAGAATGACAAGGTGAGCAGAAAGGCTATCTGTGAGTACTTAGGCTACCTTGGAGTGAAGATTGACGACCAGGCTAACGATGTAAGAGGAAAGAACGCTGTTATTTCCGCAGCAGATTCCAAAGTCAAAGTAATGCTGATCCCGACTAACGAGGAGCTTGCAATCGCAAGAGAGACCAAGAGACTGGTTGAGGCTTAATTCCTCTCAATCAATTTCGGAAAAAATAAAATAGTTGTTGACAAAGCCGGCGCACCTGTGTATAATTACACAGGTGCGTATTAGGAGACTGATATGCTTATTAATTTGACAGAGCTGTTTTCCGTAGACGGAAAAGAGAAAGACTATACGTGCGGTATCGATATGAACCAGCTTTGCACCAGCAAGGATGCATATGACATCGTATCACGCAGTCCGGTACAGCTGCATGTCCGTAATCTTGGGGACAAAAAGCTTCTTCTCACCGGCAGTGCAGAGGTAACTCTGCAGATGCCATGCGACAGATGCTTAGAGCCTGTTGATATTCCTTTTAAACTGGAATTCGACGAAGAGCTGGACATGTCAAAGACCGAAAGCGAGCGTACAGAAGATCTCGATGAACAGCCCTATGTAAGCGGCTATAATCTGGATGTAGACCGGTTGCTCAGTAACGAGCTATTGCTTAATCTGCCTATGAAGGTGTTATGCAGGGAAGACTGCAAAGGAATTTGCAATAGATGTGGTGCGAACCTTAATCACACGGAATGTTCCTGTGACCGGAGTTCGCCTGACCCAAGAATGTCAGTAATCCAGGATTTATTTCAAAAGTTTAAGGAGGTGTAAACCATGTCTATCTGCCCAAAGAATAAATCTTCCAAAGCAAGACGTGACAAACGTAGAGCTAACTGGAAAATGAGCGCTATGAATTTAGTAAAGTGCAGCAAGTGCGGCGCTCTGATGATGCCTCACAGAGTCTGCAAGGCTTGTGGTTCTTACAACAAGAAAGAGATCGTTTCTGTTGAGGACTAATTAGAAATGGCTTAGAATCAAGGATTGAACAGTATCTGTTCAGTCCTTTTTTCGTTTTCAAGGCAGTTGTATCCTTAAACTGCTTTGATATGGTTATGAAGGCAAAAATTATATTGATTTATAGTATGGAATCTAGTATATTTAATTACGAAATCAATTTTACGGCACAAGCCGAAAAGGAGACTCTATGATTAATGTAGCTGTTGACGCAATGGGCTGTGACAACGCTCCGGGCGAGATAGTAAAGGGGGCCGTTCAGGCTGTAAATAAGCGGAGTGACATCCATGTTCTGTTAGTTGGTCAGGAAGAGGCAGTGAAAAAAGAGCTTGCCTCCCACACGTATCCGAAGGAGCAGATCACACTGGTGCAGGCTTCCGAGGTGATCGAGACGGAAGAGCCGCCGGTGAATGCGATCCGCAAAAAAAAGGATTCCTCCATCGTGGTGGGAATGAACCTGGTAAGGAATGGTGAGGCAGATGCGTTTGTATCAGCGGGCAGTTCCGGAGCAATTCTCGTAGGCGGACAGGTGCTGGTGGGACGCATCAAGGGTGTGGAGCGGCCGCCGTTTGGCGCGCTGATCCCGACAGAAAAGGGCGTGTCCCTGCTTCTTGACTGTGGTGCCAATGTAGACTCCCGTCCATCTCATCTGGTCCAGTTCGCGCGCATGGGTTCTATCTATATGGAGCATGTAGTAGGAATTAAGAATCCGAGAGTTGGAATCGTGAACATCGGTGCCGAGGAGGAAAAGGGCAATGCCCTGGTCAAAGAAACCTTCCCGCTCTTAAAACAGTGTACGGACATTAACTTTACCGGAAGCATTGAGGCAAGAGAGATTCCACACGGCGGAGCCGATGTCATCGTCTGCGAGGCCTTTACGGGCAATGTCATCTTAAAGCTTTACGAGGGAACCGGCGCAGCACTGATCTCCATGGTAAAGAAGGGTATGATGAGCTCCCTGCGCAGTAAGATCGGAGCTCTGCTTGTAAAACCGGCTCTGAAGGAGACCTTAAAGGCATTCGATGCCAGCCAGTACGGCGGCGCACCGATGCTGGGACTGAAAGGTCTTGTGGTTAAGACTCACGGAAGTTCCAAGTCTACTGAGGTCTGCAATTCCATTATTCAGTGTGTGACCTTCAAAGAACAGAAGATCAACGAAAAGATTAAAGAATGTCTGGACAGCCAGGCACAGGAAATTCAGTAAGTAAACGGTCCGGGCTTCGGGCAGTTACAAAATAAGAAAGAAAAGTTAGGAGAGGAAATTATGGAATTTGAGAAGTTACAGAACATCATCGCAGAGGTATTAAACATTGAGCCGGATGAGATCACCATGGAGACTACCTTCGTAGAAGATCTTGGCGCAGATTCCCTGGATATCTTCCAGATCATCATGGGTATTGAAGAAGAGTTTGATATCGAGATCCCGACGGAGGTTGCTGAGCAGATCGTCAGCGTTTCCGACGCGATTGAGCAGATCAAAAACGCATTGAACTAAGCCGGAGCCGGAAAACGGCTAGTTGAAAACAGTATGAAAGGAATGTGACTGTGAAGCTGCTGAACAGTTACAAAGAAATCAAGAAAGGGGCTGTGCATTCCTTGCGCGCCCCTTTCCATAATATGTGTGTGGCTGAATGCATGCCAATGAAGAACGATAAGGAGTTTAACGTATATGAATCGTGATTTAAACGAGCTGGAGCGCCGGTGCGGCTATACCTTTCGGGACAAAAATCTGTTCCACCGCGCCCTGACCCACAGTTCCTATGCCAATGAACATAAGAAGGACAAGGCAGTCTGCAACGAACGTCTGGAGTTTTTGGGTGATGCCGTTCTGGAAGTGGTTTCCAGTGATTTCCTGTATCACAAGTACCCGGAGAAGCCGGAGGGAGAGCTCTCCAAGATCCGCGCCAGCCTGGTGTGCGAGCCGACCCTGGCTTACTGCGCAGCCGATCTGGAGCTGGGCAGCTATCTGCTTTTGGGAAAGGGCGAGGAGGCCACCGGCGGAAGAGAGCGTAATTCCGTGGTTTCCGATGCTATGGAGGCCCTGATCGGTTCTATCTATCTGGATGGTGGTTTTGCTAATGCAAAAGAGTTCATTCACCGGTTTATCCTGAATGATATTGAGCACAAGCAGCTCTTTTACGATAGCAAGACTATTCTGCAGGAAATGATCCAGGCTACTGCAGGCGCACATCTGGAGTATGAGATCCTGCGGGAAGAGGGGCCGGATCATCATAAGGTTTTTGAAGTACGCGCACTGTCCGGCGGCGAGGAGCTGGGACGCGGAACAGGCGGAACCAAGAAGGCGGCGGAGGCTGTGGCCGCTTACCATGGCATTTTGAAACTGAGAGGGAAAGAATGTATTTAAAGAGCATTGAGATACAGGGATTCAAATCCTTTGCCAACAAGATCCTGTTTGAGTTCCACAACGGAATTACCGGTATTGTAGGGCCGAACGGAAGCGGCAAGAGCAATGTTGCCGACGCGGTGCGCTGGGTGCTCGGTGAGCAGCGCGCAAAGCAGCTGCGAGGCGGATCCATGCAGGATGTTATCTTTGCGGGAACGGAGATCCGAAAGCCACAGGGATTTGCCTATGTGGCCATTACCCTGGATAATTCCGACCATCAGCTTTCTATAGATTATGATGAGGTGACCGTGTCCAGACGTCTGTACCGCTCCGGTGAGAGTGAGTATAAGATTAACGGGAGTACCTGCCGCCTAAAAGATATCAGTGAGCTGTTTTATGATACCGGTATCGGTAAAGAGGGCTATTCCATCATCGGACAGGGCCAGATTGACAAGATCTTAAGTGGCAAGCCGGAGGAACGCCGGGAGCTTTTTGATGAGGCAGCCGGAATCGTAAAATTCAAGCGCCGCAAGGCCATTGCCCAGAAAAAGCTGGAAGATGAGAAACAGAATCTGGTCCGCGTAAGCGACATTCTTTCTGAACTGGAAAAACAGGTAGGACCTCTGGCCAGACAGTCAGAAACGGCAAAAAAATATCTGGCTTTGCGGGAAGAACTAAAAGCCTGTGATGTGAATCTGTTTTTAATGGAATCCGAAGAAAACGGAAAACAGCTGCAGGAAATCAGCAGGCGGGAGTCCATTGTTTCCGGAGACCTGCAGGACGCAAATGCGGAATCGGAGCATTTGAAAGAAGCGTATGAGCAATTGGAGCAGGAGGTTGCAGAGCTGGACGGCCAGCTGACAGAAAAGCGAGATCAGATGAACCAGGCTGAGATGCTCAAAGGCAATCTGGAAGGCCAGATCAATGTATTAAAAGAACAGATCAATACCGAGAAGATGAACGCGGAGCACATCCGCTCCCGCATTGAGTCCATTGCGCATGCCCTGGAAGAAAAGCAGGGGCAGGTCCGACAGTATCAGGCAGATAACGCAGGCATTGCTGAGGCAGAAAGCACCAGCAAGAGCAGTCAGGAGACTGCACAGGCTGAGCTGATGGCGCTGGATGAAAAGCTGATGCTCATGGAGCAGCAGATCGAGGATGCCAGAACCAGAATGATGAATGGCATGAATGAGACTGCTTCTATCCATGCGCAGGACCAGCGCTATGAGGCGATGCTGGAGCAGGTGCAGGTGCGCCGTTCTGAGGTCTGTCAGAAGCTTCTGAAATTTAAGAGTGATGAATCTGTGCAGGATGAACAGCTGGATGCTGAGCGCCGGAAGCTTGCGGAAGCAGCCGGGCGCCTGGAAGCGCTGGAGCTGGCCCAGACCGAGTGCGAGGGACAGCTGGCACAATATGAAGAAGAGGTGCGGCGTATGACCCGCTCCTTAAATGAAAAGCAGCAGGAATACCGTACGGCATATACAAGGCTGGAATCTTTAAAAAACCTCGCAGAGCGTTATGAGGGCTATGGCGGCAGTATCCGCCGGGTTATGGAAGTACGGGACCGGGTGCATGGCATCCGCGGTGTCGTTGCAGATCTGATCACTACTGAGAAAAAGTATGAGACCGCCATTGAGACAGCTCTGGGCGGAAGCATTCAGAATGTGGTAACAGATTCGGAGCAGACGGCCAAGCAGCTTATCGAGTATTTAAAGAAGAACCGGTATGGCAGGGTGACCTTTCTGCCGCTTACCAGCATCGGCCAGGGCGGCGGGTTCTCAAAGCCGGAAGCGCTGAGCGAACCGGGAGTGATCGGTCTGGCCAGTGATCTGGTCCATGTGGAAAATGAGTATCAGATCCTTGCGAAATACCTGCTGGGGCGTGTGGTAGTGGCTGATACCATCGATCATGCCATTGCCCTGGCAAGAAAATTCAGATATTCCCTGCGGATTGTCACGCTGGAGGGTGAGCTCTTAAGCGCCGGCGGTTCCATGACAGGTGGTGCCTTCAAGAATTCCAGCAATCTTCTGGGACGGAAACGGGAGCTGGAAGAACTGGAGGCAGCATGCCAGAAGGCATTGAAGGCTTCCGATCGTCTGCAGGAGGAGCTGACCATGAATGAGGGCCTGGCGCAGCAGAAAAAGGAAGAGCTGGAAAGCCTGAAAGCAGAGCATCACCAGGTTTCCCTGCTGGTCAATACCAGGCAGATGAGCGTCAGTCAGCTGGAGGACAAGCGGGAAGAAATCCGAGATTCCTACCAGGATCTCGCACTGGAAAACAGCCAGCTGGAGAGCCAGATCAGCGAGATCGAGGCAGGCAGAAAGAAGCTTGCCCTGGAGCGCGATATCCTGAAAAAGGACAGTGACCAGGAACAGACGCTGATGGAGAACATATCCGGTGAGCTGGAAATGCAAAAGAAGATCCGTGAGGAAAAAGCGAAGGTGCTGGAGACCATCCGCCTGGAAGCAGCAAACTTAAAGCAGCGGGTGGATTTTGTGAAAGAAAATATCCGTCGCGTTGAGCAGGAGATCCTGACACTCAAAGAAGAACAGGCCGGGCTTAAGAGTCACGGTACCGATTCTGGTTCTGCCATAGACGAAAAGAATCGTGAGATCGCAGATCTTCAGGAACTGATCCTGCATGCGGAGGAAGAAAAACAGAAGATTGCCGCAGAGATTGAGACTCAGGCGGCCCTGAAAGAAGAAAAATCCGGCTGGCAGAAGTCCTTTTTTGGAAAACGGGAAGACTTGTCCGGGCGTATTGGCCGTCTGGACAAGGATCTGTTCCGCCTGCAGGGCCAGCGGGAAAAGCTGGAGGAGCGACGGGAAAGTCAGATCACTTATCTGTGGAATGAATACGAGCTGACTCCTGGCGCGGCAAAGGAGCTTCGCAGTACAGAAGAAGCTTCGCTTGCTGAGGTAAAAAAACGGATCGAGGAGCTGAAGGCTTCCATCCGTGCTCTGGGCAGTGTCAATGTCAATGCGATTGAGGATTACAAAGAGATTTCAGAGCGTTATGAGTTTATGAAGACCCAGCACGATGACCTGGTGGAGGCGGAAGCCACCCTGCAGGGGATCATTGAAGAACTGGATACCGGCATGCGGCGTCAGTTTGAAGAAAAATTCCAGGAGATCCGGAAAGAATTTGACCGGGTATTTAAGGAGCTTTTCGGCGGCGGACACGGTACCCTGTCTTTGCAGGAGGAGGAAGACATTCTGGAGGCGGGCATTCAGATCATTGCCCAGCCGCCGGGTAAGAAGCTGCAGAACATGATGCAGCTTTCCGGAGGAGAGAAGGCGCTGACAGCCATTTCGCTGCTGTTTGCGATCCAGAACTTAAAGCCGTCTCCCTTCTGTTTGCTGGATGAGATCGAGGCGGCCCTGGATGATTCCAACGTAGACCGCTATGCGGGATATTTGCATAAACTGACCAAATACACGCAGTTTATTGTTATAACCCACCGACGCGGCACTATGGTGGCGGCGGACCGTCTGTATGGCATCACCATGCAGGAGAAGGGCGTATCGACCCTGGTATCGGTCAATCTGATCGAGGACCAGCTGGACGCGTAGATTTTTACAAATAAGGAGGCTCGCGAGTGGAAGAAAAGAAGAAAGGCTTTTTCAGCCGTCTGGTTGAAGGCTTAAACAAAACGAGAGAGAATATTGTCTCCGGCATGGATTCCATCTTCAGTGGTTTCTCTGCTATTGATGAGGATTTTTATGAGGAACTGGAGGAGACCCTGATCATGGGCGATCTGGGCATCCAGACCACCATGTCCGTGCTGGAAGATTTACGAAAAAAAGTCAAAGAACAGCATATCAAGGAACCGGCTGAATGCAAACAGCTTCTGATCGATTCCATCCGGGAACAGATGGATTTAGGCGAAAATGCCTACGAGTTTGAAAACCGCAAATCCGTGGTTCTGGTGATCGGTGTAAACGGTGTCGGCAAGACCACTTCCGTCGGCAAGCTGGCAGGCCAGTTAAAGGATGAGGGCAAGAAGGTGATCCTGGCAGCGGCTGATACCTTCCGTGCGGCAGCAATTGAGCAGCTGACGGAGTGGGCAAACCGCGCCGGGGTGGAAATCATCGCACAGCAGGAGGGCTCTGACCCAGCAGCGGTCATTTATGATGCGGTGGCAGCAGCCAAATCCCGCCAGGCCGATGTGCTGATCTGTGATACCGCAGGCCGTCTGCACAATAAGAAAAACCTGATGGAGGAGCTGAGAAAGATCAACCGCATCATTGACAAGGAATATCCGGATGCCTACCGCGAGACCCTGGTGGTACTGGATGGCACCACCGGACAGAATGCCATGGCACAGGCAAAGCAGTTCATGGAGGTTGCTGACATCACAGGCATCATCCTGACAAAGCTTGACGGTACTGCAAAGGGCGGTATCGCAGTGGCTATACAGTCAGAGCTTGGCATCCCGGTTAAATACGTGGGCGTGGGCGAGAAGATTGACGATCTTCAGAAGTTCAATTCCGAGGATTTCGTGACGGCTCTGTTTGATGTAAAGAAAGATGAATAAAGGTAACTGTTCAGTAGGTCTGTGCATTTACTGCGCTGACCGTACGAAAATATGGGCTTACAGGCAAAAATCCCATTGCCGAAGGCAATTTTCAATGGATTTTTGCTTATAACTGTGAGGGTACTGAACAGTTACGAATAAAGAACATAAGGAGATACAGACGATGGCAAAAGAGCAGGTAGTAGAAGAAGTAAAGGAAGAGGGCTTAACCCTCGAAAAATTTGAGGAGGCTTCCGAGGAGGTTAAGAAGGTCACCCAGGAAACCAAACTGGTTTACAGTGAGTATTTTTCTGCTGCAACCGGAAATAAGGTATACTTTAAGCCGGAGAACATGCAGTACACCGGCGCTTACAAGGTACGCGGCGCTTACTATAAGATCAGTACCCTGACAGAGGAAGAAAAACAGCGGGGACTGATCACTGCGTCCGCAGGAAACCATGCCCAGGGCGTAGCCTACGCGGCAAAGCTGGCTGGCATTCCGGCTACCATCGTGATGCCGACCACGACTCCGCTTATGAAGGTGAACCGCACCAGAAGCTATGGAGCGGAGGTTGTACTGTACGGAGATGTATTCGACGAGGCCTGTGACCACGCATACGAGCTGGCTGCGGAGCACGGCTACACCTTTGTGCATCCGTTCGATGACCTGGATGTGGCAACCGGTCAGGGAAGCATTGCCATGGAGATCATTAAGGAGCTGCCGACCGTAGATTATATCCTGGTCCCGATCGGAGGAGGCGGACTCTGCACCGGCGTTTCCACCCTGGCAAAGCTCTTAAATCCGAAGATTAAGGTGATCGGCGTTGAGCCGGCCGGAGCAAACTGCATGCAGGAGTCCTTAAAGGCAGGCCATGTGCTGACACTTCCGACCGTAAACACCATTGCAGATGGTACCGCGGTAAAGCGTCCGGGTGAGAAGCTGTTCCCGTACATCCAGAAAAATGTGGATGATATCATTACCGTGGAGGATTCCGAGCTGATCGTTGCCTTCCTCGATATGGTAGAGAATCACAAGATGATCGTGGAGAACTCCGGCCTGTTAACCGTAGCGGCATTAAAGCACTTAAATGTGCAGAAAAAGAAGATTGTTTCCATCTTAAGCGGCGGCAACATGGATGTCATTACCATGTCCTCCGTGGTACAGCATGGACTGATCCAGAGAGACCGTATCTTCACCGTATCCGTTCTGCTTCCGGACAAGCCAGGCGAGCTGGCAAAGGTTTCAACGCTCCTTGCTGACCAGCGCGGCAATGTCATTAAGCTTGAACACAATCAGTTCATCAGTATCAACCGCAATGCGGCTGTGGAGCTTAGAATCACCCTGGAGGCTGAGGGAACGGATCACAAGAACCGTATTGTGCAGGCCTTAAACGATGCCGGATACCGCCCGAAGCTGGTGAAGTCCAAGGGCACCTACAGTGACTGAGCGGTGAATGATCATGACAGAACATACAAATGAGACAATCCAGGCGCTCCGTCAGAATATCCGCTATTTTTTGAAATGGACCTTCATTTCCGCGATTTCCGGTGTGACGATCGGTCTGGCCGGAACACTGTTTGGCCTTGGCATCCAGAAAGCGACTGCTTTCTGGAAGAGCCATAGCTGGACGTTGTATCTGCTTCCGCTTGTCGGACTCCTGATCGTGTGGCTGTACCGGTTTGCGCATGAAGAAAAAAACCGCGGTACGGATATGGTCCTGGATTCTATTTCCTCCACAGAGGAGGTTACACCGGCAACTGCTCCGCTGATCTTTATCTCAACCTTGCTGAGTCATCTGGCCACGGCTTCCGTCGGCCGGGAGGGAGCAGCACTGCAGCTTGGCGGAAGCCTGGGAAACCTGATCGGTAAGGCTTTTCGACTGGATGAGAAGGACAGAAAGATTGCCATTATGTGCGGCATGAGTGCCGGGTTCTCCGCTATCTTCGGAACTCCGCTTGCGGCAGCCGTGTTTGCCATGGAGGTCATCAGCATTGGCGTTATGTACTATGCGGCTCTGGTTCCATGCGTTTTTTCGGCGTTTGTCGGTGTGTCAGTGGCAAAATTCCTGGGTCTGGCTCCGGAGCATTATGAGATCGGCCTGGTGCCGGAGTTTGGCGCCTCATCTGCGCTTCTGACAGTGCTCATCGGAATTTTGTGTGCCTGTGTCGGAATCTTCCTTTGTGTCAGCCTGCATCAGTGTGGTCATGCTTACCGGAAGGTTTTTCCGAATCCCTATATCCGCGTGCTGGCGGGATCCGCGATCTTTATTGTCCTGACCCTCCTGTTTCCGGCGCGGCTTTACAACGGAAGTGGTGCTCAGATCATCGAAATGGTATTTGAAGGTGAAAGAATTCCGGTTTATGCATTTTTGATGAAGATCCTGTTTACCGGAGTAGCGCTTGGCGCAGGCTTTAAGGGCGGAGAGATCGTGCCGACGCTGACGGTCGGCGCCGCGTTTGGCTACTTGATGAGCCTGGTGACCGGACTGCCGGTCGGACTGTGCGCATCGGTTGGAATGGCATGCCTGTTCGTAAGCGTGACAAACTGTCCGGTGTCCACGATGTTCATGGCATTTGAACTTTTTGGATTTGCCGCAATGCCATATTATGCCATTGCCGTGGCAGTGTGCTTTACCCTGTCTGGATATTATGGGCTCTACCACAGCCAGAAGTTCGTTTATTCCAAGATCCGGACAGAATTCATTAACCGAAAATCAAACGAGTAAATATTGCAGGTGCCAGTATGCATCGGAACGATACCGGCACCTGTTCCTGCAATAGTGAGGTTCATCCTATGACAAAAAAACAAAAGACTCTGGAAATCATCCGGAGACTGAAGGAGGCTTACCCGGACGCAGACTGCACCCTGGATTACGAGGAAGCCTGGAAGCTTTTAGTGAGCGTGCGTCTGGCGGCCCAGTGCACCGATGAGCGGGTCAATCAGGTGGTTCCGGCACTCTATAAAAAGTTTCCGGATGTGAATGCCCTGGCGGAGGCACCGGTGGAAGAAATTGAGGAAATCGTCAGGCCCTGCGGTCTGGGAAAGAGTAAGGCCAGAGACATCAGCGCCTGTATGAAGATGCTACGGGATGAGTACGGCAGTAAGGTGCCGGAGGATTTTGATGCTCTGCTGAAGCTTCCCGGAGTGGGAAGAAAAAGCGCCAATCTGATCATGGGTGATGTGTTTGGCAAACCGGCCATTGTTACAGACACCCACTGTATCCGCCTGGTAAACCGCATGGGACTGGTAGACGGCATTAAGGAACCGAAAAAGGTTGAAATGGAACTCTGGAAGCTGGTGCCGCCGGAGGAGGGCAGCGATTTCTGTCATCGGCTGGTATGGCATGGAAGAGAGGTCTGCACGGCCCGAACAAAGCCGTATTGCGACCGGTGCTGTCTGGCTGATATCTGCCCGAAAACAGGTGTATAAAAAGAAAAACAAAAATTTTTATAAGTGTCAAGAAAAAATACTTGACAGCAATGCGCCTTTCGTGTATGATAGCCAAGGTGATGTTATGGAAAGCATTGTAAAACAGAGTTTGCTTTATGATTTTTATGGAGAGTTGCTCACAGAGCATCAGCGCAGCATCTACGAGGATGTGGTATATAACGACATGTCCTTAAGCGAGATCGCCGAGGAGAACGGGATCAGCCGTCAGGGTGTTCACGACCTCATCAAGCGCTGCGACAAGACCTTGAGTGCGTATGAGGACAAGCTGCATCTGATCAGCAAGTTCCAGACTACCCGCCGCATGGTGGAGGAGATCCATAAAAAGACCAGGGTTTTCAAGGAAACAAAAGATGAAAGTCTGATCGACGAGATTGAGCAGATTTCCAACGACATCATGGAACTTTGATTTCGGCGTATGCCGTGATCGGTTCTGAACAGGAGGTTACCTATGGCGTTTGAAAGCTTATCCGATAAACTGCAGAACGTGTTTAAAAACCTGCGCGGCAAGGGCCGTTTAAGCGAAGCGGATGTCAAGACTGCGCTCAAGGAGGTCAAGATGGCTCTCCTGGAAGCAGACGTAAGCTTCAAGGTTGTAAAACAGTTCATAAGCTCCGTTCAGGAACGCGCCGTTGGCGAAGAAGTGCTGGGTTCCCTGCAGCCGGGCCAGATGGTGATCAAAATCGTTAACGAAGAACTGATCCGCCTGATGGGTTCCGATACTACGGAAATCGCATTAAAGCCTACCAATGAGATCACCGTCATTATGATGGCAGGTCTTCAGGGTGCAGGTAAGACGACAACGACAGCGAAGATCGCAGGAAAGCTGAAGGCAAAGGGCCGCAAGCCGGTTCTGGTTGCCTGTGACGTATACCGTCCGGCAGCAATCCAGCAGCTCCAGATCAACGGAGACAAACAGGGCGTTCCGGTCTTCTCCATGGGAGAAAATCAGAGCCCGGTCAATATTGCAAAGGCCGCTATGGAGCACGCGGCAAAGAATGGCTACAATGTGGTGATCCTCGATACCGCCGGACGTCTTCATGTAGATGAAGGCATGATGGAAGAGCTCGAGAACATCAAAGAGGCTGTAAGTGTAGACCAGACTATTTTGGTGGTAGACGCCATGACCGGTCAGGACGCAGTCAATGTAGCATCGAATTTCCAGGATAAAGTCGGTATCGACGGTGTCATCCTTACCAAACTGGATGGCGATACCCGAGGCGGTGCAGCCCTTTCCATCCGGGCCGTAACCGGAAAGCCGATTTTATATATAGGTATGGGAGAGAAGCTTTCCGATCTGGAACAGTTTTACCCGGACCGTATGGCATCCCGAATTCTGGGCATGGGAGACATTCTTACCCTGATCGAGAAAGCCGAGATGGAGGTTGACGAGGAAAAGGCGAAGGAAATGAGTCAGAAGCTGCGCAAGGCAGAGTTTGACTACAACGATTTCCTGGACCAGATGCGTCAGATCAAAAAAATGGGCGGACTGACCAGCATTATGAGCATGATGCCGGGAATGTCACAGATGAAGGGCGGAATCCCGGAGGTGGATGAGAAATCCATGGACCGTGTGGAGGCCATCATCCTGTCCATGACAAAAGAAGAGCGCGCCAATCCGGGCCTCTTAAATCCTTCCCGCAAACAGCGTATCGCAAAGGGCGCGGGGGTGGATATCAGCGAGGTAAACCGTATTGCCAAGCAGTTTGATCAGATGAAGAAAATGATGAAGCAGCTTCCTGGCATGATGGGCGGTAAGCGCGGACGCGGCGGACTGGGCGGTATGCTCGGAAAGCTGAAAATGCCTTTCTAGGGCAGCTTATATGGTGACAGTACAGAGTTTTCTGTATTTGTTGATACATTATCAGTATATTTTAAGGAGGTGAAATTGACATGGCAGTAAAGATGAGATTAAGAAGAATGGGTGCTAAGAAAAAACCTTTCTATAGAGTCATTGTTGCAGATTCCAGATCCCCGAGAGATGGCAGATTCATCGCTGAGGTTGGTACTTACGATCCGAACCAGGAGCCGAGCGTTATCAAGTTTGACGAGGAGGCTACCAAGGAGTGGTTAGCAAACGGCGCACAGCCGACCGACCGTGTAGCAAAGCTTCTGAAGACCGCTGGCATTCAGTAATCTGAGAGGTGATCGCTATGAAAGAACTGGTTGAGGTTATTGCAAAAGCATTAGTTGACAATCCGGACGAGGTGGTTGTTACCGAGACCGAAAAGGAAAGCGGCACCTTTATTGAGCTAAAGGTTGCCCCATCTGATATGGGAAAGGTGATTGGCAAGCAGGGACGCATCGCGAAGGCGATCCGCTCCGTTGTCAAGGCAGCCGCTTCCAAAGAAGAAAAAAAGGTTGTTGTAGATATACAGTAGCCATCAGAAACTGTCGTCGGATTTTCCTGCGGCAGTTTTTCTTTTATAAAAATCTGGAGGAATGGAAGATGGAGGATACCTTAAGAGTCGGCGTGATCTCATCCACCCACGGTGTACGCGGTGAGGTCAAAGTATACCCTACGACCGATGATGTAAACCGTTTTAAAAAGCTGAAAACCGTCATCCTTGATACTGGCAGAGATCAGATAACCCTGTCCATTGAGAGCGTCAAGTTCTTCAAAAACATGGTCATCCTGAAATTCAAGGAGTTTAACAATATCAACGAAATCGAAAAATACAAGGGAAAGGATCTGCTGATCCGCCGCGACCAGGCCGTGAAGCTGGCTCCGAACGAGAACTTCATCACCGATCTGATCGGTTTAAAAGTCGTGACCGATGAGGGAAAAGAGTTCGGTACCCTGACTGATGTCCTTCAGACTGGTGCCAACGATGTTTACGTTATCGAGAGCCTGGAAGGCAAAGAGTATCTGTTCCCGGCTATCCCGCAGTGCATTCTGGATGTAAATCTGGAGAGCCAGATGGTGACCGTCCATATCCTGGATGGCCTTCTGGACCTGTAATACGCTGAAATCAGGAGAAAGCAAAAGCATGAATTATCATATTTTAACATTGTTCCCGGAGATGGTGTTAGACGGCTTGAATACCAGCATCATCGGACGGGCAGCCGGAAAAGGCCTGCTTTCCATTGAGGCGGTCAATATCCGGGATTACACGAAAGAAAAGCACGGCCACGTGGATGATACCCCATATGGCGGCGGAGCAGGCATGGTGATGCAGGCGGCTCCGGTGTGTGATGCCTACGAGGCGCTTTGTGAGCGTATCGGCAAGCGTCCCCGCGTCCTTTACATGACTCCGCAGGGACAGACCTTCAACCAGAAGATTGCCGAGGAGCTGGCGCAGGAAGAAGATCTGGTCTTCCTTTGCGGGCATTATGAGGGCATTGATGAGCGCGCGTTAGAGCTCATCGTGACCGATTATCTTTCCGTGGGCGATTATGTCTTGACCGGCGGTGAGCTTCCGGCCATGGTCATGATCGACTGTATTTCCCGCCTAGTGCCGGGCGTTTTAAATAACGATGTTTCCGCGGAGATCGAGTCCTTCCACGACAATCTCCTTGAGTACCCGCAGTACACCCGCCCGGAGGTTTACCAGGGTATGCGCGTGCCGGAGGTGCTTCTTTCCGGACACCACAAAAACATTGAGACCTGGAGACGTCAGCAGTCTATCAGGCGGACCCTGGAGAGACGGCCGGATCTTCTGGAAGAGGCAAATCTGTCGAAGAAAGAGCGCCAGTATCTGGCAGAGCTGATGGCAGAGAAAGAGGCACAGGAGAAGTAAATTCAGGGGAGTAAATTCAGCAAAATAGTGCTTGCAATTTATTTGTCCCTATGATATCATTATATCGTTGTGACTAGAAAAAGAGATGTTCCTCTGTTGCGGAAGAAGCATTAAAGAACATCAAATATATGAAGGAGGATCACACAAATGAACGAAATTATTAAGAACATTGAAGCAGCACAGTTAAAGGCTTCCGTACCGGAGTTTTCCGTAGGCGATACCGTTAAGGTCTACAACAAGATCAAAGAGGGTAACCGCGAGAGAATCCAGGTATTCGAGGGTACCGTAATCAAGAGACAGAACGGCGGCGCAAGAGAGACCTTCACCGTTCGTAAGAACTCCAACGGCATCGGCGTAGAGAAGACCTGGCCGGTTCATTCCCCGTTCGTAGACAACATTGAGGTTGTCAGAAGAGGTAAAGTAAGACGTGCAAAACTGAACTACTTAAGAGACAGAGTAGGTAAAGCTGCTAAGGTTAAAGAGTTAGTAAAATAATTTTGCGTGGAACAGGGGACAATGAAAATTGTCCCTTTCTGCGTATTATGCGCTCAGGACGCGCAGAACAGGAAAGTGGGGGAGTTGCAAGCAACTTCCCCCTTTTTGCCATGTGGAATGGTATTTACAGAAGGTGTTTTTGTCCGTGAGAACACACGGTAGAATGGAGCATAAACAGGTGGATTTTTATCTGAGTGATGAACAGAATATGATCCGGAAGATCTGCAGCTGGATTGTGGATGTGGTAGTGGCGCTGGCTTTTGCCTGGTTCTGTCTGGTGTTTTTTGGAACACAGATCACGGTGAACGGGCAGTCCATGTATCCTCTTTTAAATTCTGGTGACGTGGTTTTGATGAATCGGCTGACCTATGAGATCGGAAAGCCGGACCGCATGGATGTCGTAGTATTTGAGCGGGAGGATCAGAAAACCAACGTGAAGCGTGTTGTGGCCGTCCCCGGTGATGTGGTCCAGATCATAGACGGGAAATTGTATGTAAATCAGGAACAGATTTCCCTGCCGGGCAACCGGAAGATTTCTCTTTCCGGACTGGCGGAGAATCCGGTTCAATTAGAAGATAAAGAATATTTTCTGCTGGGGGATAATCCGGACAGCAGTGAAGACAGCCGGTTTGCCAACATCGGTAATGTCCGGGAAGACCAGATCATTGGAAAAGTGTGGCTGCGCATGTTTCCGCTGATCCATATCAGTCTGATCCGGTCCTGAGATGATAGATAATAATACGAAGATATAGGAGGAAATGTCGTGAATATACAGTGGTATCCAGGGCACATGACCAAAGCAAAGCGTGCCATGAAAGAAGACATCAAGCTGATCGACCTGATCATCGAAGTAGTTGACGCCCGTGTGCCGTTAGCAAGCCGCAACCCGGATATTGATGAGCTTGGAAAGGGAAAGGCAAGACTGATCCTGTTAAATAAGTCAGATCTGTCCAGCGAACGCTACAATGAGGCATGGACCAGCTGGTTTAAGGAAAAGGGATATTTTGTTGTGAAGATCAATTCCCGCAGCGGCGCCGGCATCAAGCAGATCAATGGAGTGGTTCAGGAAGCCTGCAAAGAAAAAATTGAGCGCGACCGCCGCAGAGGCATCATGAACCGACCGGTGCGCGCCATGGTGGTGGGAATCCCGAATGTTGGTAAATCTACTTTTATCAACTCTTTCGCGGGAAAGGCCTGCGCCAAAACCGGAAACAAGCCGGGCGTGACCAAGGGAAACCAGTGGATCCGGTTAAACAAGACTCTGGAGCTTCTGGATACCCCGGGTATCCTCTGGCCAAAATTTGAAGATCAGAGAGTGGGACTGCTGTTAGCCTTTATCGGTTCCATCAATGACGAAATCCTAAATAAAGACGAGCTGGCTCTGGAACTTCTGAAACTGCTTCAGGAGCATTATCCGGATGTATTGAAGGACCGCTATAAGATTGATGAGTCTTCTGAGGAAAACCTGCTGATCCAGGTGGCAAAGGTACGGGGATGCCTGGCTAAGGGCGGTGAGCCGGATTACAGCCGTGCTGCAGCTTTGGTGATCGACGATTACCGCAGCGGAAAGCTGGGGCGCATTACACTGGAATTTCCTCCGGTGAAGAAAAATGATGGGGACAAAGTGGATTCCGTACAGGAATCAGGCGCTGCAGATCAGGGCAGCGAGAGCGGGGAGGCGTAAGCATGGCACTGAGAACCTTAACCGGAGAGAAGCTGGAAGCAGAGCGCGCCCGTCTGGCTCTGATGCGGGAGTACGAGGATACCTACGCAGCCTGCACCGCCATCTGCGGCATTGATGAGGCTGGCCGTGGCCCGTTAGCAGGTCCGGTGGTGGCCGGGGCAGCGATCCTGCCGGTGGATTGTGAGATCCTGTTTTTAAACGATTCCAAGAAGCTTTCCGAGAAGCGCAGGGAAGCCCTGTTTACAGAAATCAAGGAAAAGGCGGTTGCCTGGAGTGTTGGCATCGTGGGGCCGGATCTGATCGATGAGATCAATATTTTACAGGCCACCTATGAAGCCATGCGCCAGGCCATTGCTGGGCTTTCCGTGCAGCCGGATCTGCTGCTCAATGACGCTGTAACCATTCCGGGGGTGGAGATCAATCAGGTGCCGATCATTAAGGGAGATGCCAAGAGTGTTTCCATTGCGGCAGCCAGTATTTTAGCAAAGGTGACCAGGGATCACATGATGGTTGAGTACGATACCTTATTTCCGGAATATGGCTTTGCCAAGCACAAGGGATATGGAACCGCAGCGCACATTGCGGCACTGAAAGAGTATGGGCCAACCCCGATCCATAGAAGAAGCTTTATTAAAAACTTTGTGTAAAAGCAGGAGAGAAGCGAACAGCGCAGGTTCCTGGAAAAAAGTGTGGTCAGAAGGCACAGGTGTGAATGGAATACAAAGAAAATAAACGGGAGACCGGAACCCGGAAAGAAGAACTGGCGGCAGATTTTCTGACCCGCCGGGGTGTGAAAATTCTGGAGCGGAATTTTCGCTGCCGCCAGGGTGAGATCGACCTGATCGGAATGGACGGACAGTATCTGGTATTTGTCGAGGTAAAATACAGGAAAACAGCACGCAATGGTATGCCTGCAGAGGCGGTTGGCCATATCAAACAGCAGCGGATACGCTATACGGCGCAGTTCTATCTGTACAGCCGACATTACCGCGAGGACATGCCGTGCCGTTTTGATGTGGTGAGTATACTGGGAGATCAGATTAACTGGATTCGGGACGCGTTCGCATAGGAACATTGAAAATTGTGCTGAATATGCAGTTTAGTGCAGACATGGAAAATTCAGAACGAAAAGGAGAGGGTACAGATGGAACAGAAAGCATGGATCCGCAAGCAGAGCGGCATGACAACAGCAGGACAGACGGAAAGCTGCTGCATGGAGCGCAGTTTGGAAAAATCGGAAATTGAAATCCGTGAGAAAAACGGCGTTACCTATCTGGCCTTTCCGGCTCTTGATGCCACCGGTCTGGTAAGCCATGCCTTTTCCACCCGCCACGGAGGTGTCAGCGAGGGCGTGTTCTCTAGCATGAACTTCAGCTTTACCCGGAATGATGATCCGCAGCATGTAATGGAAAATTACCGCCGCATGGCAGCCGTTCTCGGAACCGATGCAGAGAAGATGGTGCTTTCCTACCAGACCCACACCACCAATGTCCGCAAGGTGACGGAGGAAGACGCAGGAAAGGGCATTGTAAAAGAGCGGGATTATCAGGATGTAGATGGCCTGATCACGGATATTCCGGGTATCACGCTGGTGACTTTTTACGCGGACTGTGTGCCACTGTATTTTGTGGATTCGGTCCACAGGGCTGTCGGACTGTCCCATTCCGGCTGGAGGGGCACGGTGCATCGCATGGGAAAAGCCACGCTGGAGGCCATGAACCGGGAATACGGCACAGAACCGGCGGATGTCATTGCCTGCATTGGGCCGAGTATCTGCCAGGACTGCTTTGAGGTTGGACCGGAGGTGGCTGCGGAATTTGCCGATGGATTTGCAGAGCAGTACCATAACGATCTGTTTTACCAAAAACCAGACGGAAAGTATCAGGTGGATCTGTGGCGGGCAAACCAGATCGTGCTCCGGGAAGCAGGAATCCCGGCAGACCAGATCCATACAACGGATATCTGTACCCGGTGCAACCCGTCACATCTGTTTTCTCACCGGATCATGGGAACGGAGCGGGGAAATCTGGCAGCGTTTCTGGCTCTCAGAGAGCAGGGATAAAATCATATTAGACAAAAAGAGCTTCGCACAGCACTTATATACGCTGCGTGAAGCTCTTTTTTGCGTCCCTATTAAAATTTACTGGATGGTCTGATAATAATCGTATCCGCCTGCCTGGTAGCGTTTTACCAGCTTCTGGATCTTTTCGGTCGGAGACAGGGCATCTCCGATAGAAACGTCGTGGTTGAAGGAGTTAATGATGGCTGCAAGATATTTACTCATGTCAGCTTCCAGATACCACTCGCGGTCTAACAGTTCTTTCGGACGGTAGTTTAAGTTGGTGGTAATGACATAGTCGATGTAGCCATTCTGATAGTACTGGTCAAATTTTTCCAGACCAGCGGTGAACAGGCCGAAGGTGCAGCAGATGATAACTTTCTCTGCCTTGCGCTCCTTTAACTCTCTGGCGGTGTCTAACATGCTCTCGCCGGATGCGATCATATCGTCAATGATGAGAACGGTCTTTCCTTCTACGGAAGTACCCAAAAACTCGTGGGCAACGATCGGGTTGCGGCCGTCAATGACTCTGGAGTAGTCACGGCGCTTATAGAACATACCCATATCAACTCCGAGGTTGTTGGCCAGGTATACGGCACGGTTCATGGCACCCTCATCCGGGCTGATGATCATGAGATGATCCTTGTCGATCTTTAAGGAGGTGTCGTGGGTGAACAGAGCCTTTACAAACTGGTAAGTCGGCATGAAGTTATCGAAGCCGCTTAACGGAATGGCGTTCTGAACGCGCGGGTCATGGGCATCGAAGGTAATGATGTTGGAAACACCCATGGAGATCAGCTCCTCCAGTGCCATTGCACAGTCTAAGGACTCGCGCTTGGTACGCTTGTGCTGACGTCCTTCATATAAGAAAGGCATAACAACATTAACGCGGTGTGCGGTGGCTACGGAAGCACCGATGATGCGCTTTAAGTCCTGGAAATGGTCATCCGGGGACATGTGATTGGTGTAGCCGCAAACGCTGTATGGGATGCTGTAGTTGGTTACATCTACCATTGCAAACAGATCCACGCCGCGGACAGATTCGTTAATAACGGCCTTTGCCTCACCGGAACCGAAACGCGGGCATTTGCAGTCAAGAAGATAGGAATCTACATCGTAGCCGCGGTAGTTTAAATCCTGCTGGCGGCGAAGCAGCTCCACGGTATCATTGCGGCGGAAGGTGACAATGTGATCGTTTACCTTGGTTGCCAGATCCTTGCAGCTTTCCAGGGCAGCGAGCTTTAACGGCGCTACCGGTAAAATGTCATTAAACACGTAGTTGTTAGCCATTGGTACATACTCCTTCAAGTAAAATAGTTCATTATAATCCAACATATTTATATCCTTAAAAAAAGCAAGCGTCAAGAGCCTTGGGGAATTTTGTAAAAAAAAACAAAAAAACAGGTAAATCCACCCAAAACCGGAGGCCGATTGCTTTGACAAAGAACAGGAATCTTGTTATGATGAAAAGAGTGCAGATTGACAGCCGGATGACCCAGGTCAGAGCAGGCCCTGAACATCTGCTGGAAAGGAATATCTATGAAGAAACAAAAAGGACATCTGATAAAATCCGTTGACCCGGGTTCCATTGCAGAGGAACTGGAGCTGGAGCCGGGAGACCGTTTACTTACGATCAATGGAAATGAAGTGGAAGATATCTTTGATTATGAATATTATGTAGACAGCGAAAGCATGGTCATGCTGGTGGAAAAGGCAGACGGCGAGCAGTGGGAGCTGGAAATAGAAAATGAGTACCAGGATCTTGGCATCACCTTTGAGAACGGACTTATGAGCGATTACAAGTCCTGCAGCAACAAATGCATTTTCTGTTTCATTGACCAGATGCCGCCGGGCATGCGCGAAACCCTTTATTTTAAGGACGATGATTCCCGTCTTTCCTTCCTTCAGGGAAACTATGTGACGCTGACCAACATGAAAGAGCATGACATCCAGCGTATCATTGATTTTAAGCTGGCGCCGATCAACATTTCGGTGCACACCACCAATCCGAAGCTGCGCTGCGAGATGCTCCATAACCGCTTTGCGGGAGAAGCATTAAAAAAGATCGACCGTCTTTGTGAGGCCGGCATACCCATGAACGGACAGATCGTGCTGTGCAAGGGCGTGAATGACCGGGAAGAGCTGGATCATACCATCCGGGATATGACAAAGTATCTTCCTTATATGCAGAGCGCTTCCGTCGTGCCGGTAGGGCTCTCCAGATACCGGGACGGTCTGTATCCGTTAAAGCCCTTTGAGAAGGAAGATGCAGAGAATGCCATTGATATCATTGAAAAATGGCAGAAGATCATATATGAGCAGTATGGCATGCACTTCATCCATGCCAGCGATGAATTCTATATTCTGGCAGAGCGGGAGCTGCCGGAGACAGAGCGTTACGACGGATACCCGCAGCTGGAGAATGGCGTGGGCATGCTGCGTCTTCTTGACACCGAGGTAACAGAAGCGCTTGAGGCACTGCCGGAGGATCTTCCGGTGAAGCCGGAGGAGTTGTCCATTGCTACGGGCCGGCTGGCTTACCCTTATCTGAGAAAGCAGCTGGATAAGATCGAGGCAAAGTTTCCTCAGAAAAAGGTGCATCTGTACGCGATCCGCAATGACTTTTTCGGAGAAAGCATCACCGTGGCCGGTCTGATCACTGGACAGGATTTAAAGAAGCAGATGTCGGTGGTGCCGCTTGGCGAGCGTCTGCTGCTTCCAATCTGCATGTTTCGGAGTGGCGAGGAGGTATTTCTGGATGACCTCACCCGCGCCGATGTGCAAAACGCTTTACAAGTTCCGGTGAATATTGTAAAATCAAGCGGTCAGGATCTGGTGGATGCCGTTCTTGGCCTGGAAGAAGAACAAGATACCGTCTACGACGGATATGAATTAAAGGAGATCACACATGAGTAAACCAATCGTTGCCATTGTAGGGCGTCCGAACGTTGGAAAGTCTACCCTGTTCAATGTACTGGCAGGGGAGACCATCTCCATCGTAAAGGATACGCCGGGAGTTACCAGAGACCGTATTTATGCGGACTGCAACTGGCTGAACATGAACTTCACCCTGGTTGATACCGGTGGTATTGAGCCGGACAGCCGTGACATTATTTTGTCCCAGATGAGGGAGCAGGCACAGATTGCCATTGACACCGCAGATGTCATTATCTTCATCGTGGATGTACGTCAGGGTCTGCAGGATTCTGACTCCAAGGTTGCGGATATGCTCCGCAAATCCGGAAAGCCGGTGGTCCTCGCGGTAAACAAGGTGGACAGCATCCAGAAATTCGGAAACGATGTCTACGAGTTTTATAACCTGGGAATCGGCGATCCGATTCCGGTATCCGCGGCTTCACGCCTGGGAATCGGTGACCTGTTAGACGAGGTGTCCAGGCATTTCACTCTGGAGCAGTTAGAGGAAGAGGAGGATGACCGTCCGAAGGTAGCCATTATCGGTAAGCCGAACGTAGGAAAGTCTTCTATTATTAATAAGCTGCTGGGTGAGAACCGTGTGATCGTTTCCAATATTGCAGGTACCACCCGTGATGCGGTCGATACCGAGGTCGTATACAACGGAACGGAGTATATCTTTATTGATACCGCCGGACTGCGCCGTAAAAGCAAGATCAAAGAGGATCTGGAACGCTACAGCATCATTCGTACCGTATCTGCCGTGGAGCGTGCGGATGTGGTCATTCTGGTCATTGATGCGACTGAGGGTGTGACGGAGCAGGACGCAAAGATTGCAGGCATCGCCCATGACAGGGGCAAGGGCATCATCGTTGCCGTCAACAAGTGGGATGCCATCGAGAAGAACGACAAGACTATCTACGAGTTTACCAAAAAGATCAAGGATACCCTGTCCTTCATGCAGTATGCTGAGATGGTATTTATCTCTGCCGTAACCGGACAGCGTATGAACAAGATGTTTGAGCTCATCGATATGGTGCGCGAGAACCAGACCATGCGTATCGCAACCGGCGTGCTCAATGAGATCATGACTGAAGCTGTTGCAATGCAGCAGCCGCCGTCTGATAAGGGCAAGCGTCTGAAGCTGTATTACATGACCCAGGTAGCGGTAAAGCCGCCGACCTTCGTTATTTTCGTAAATGACAAAGAGCTGATGCATTTCTCCTATGTGAGATACCTGGAAAACCGCATCCGCGAATCCTTCGGATTTAAGGGTACGGCTCTGAAATTCCTGATCCGCGAAAGGAATGGAAAGGAGGAGTAAATGGAACGAGTACTTTGTCTGGTAATGGGTTATGTGTTTGGTCTGTTTCAGACCGGCTATCTCTACAGCAGATCCAAGCATATGGATATCCGCAATTACGGAAGTGGAAACTCCGGCAGCACCAATGTCCTGCGTGTGATGGGCAAAAAGGCCGGACTGATCGTATTCCTGGGTGACGCAGGCAAGATGATCGCTGCATGCCTGATCACAAGAGTATTGTTTCGCAGCCAGCCCGAGCTTCTGTATGTATACCTGCTCTACACCGGCTTTGGCGTGATCCTGGGACACAATTTCCCGTTTTATATGGGATTTAAGGGTGGCAAGGGCATTGCGGCCTCCGCAGGGCTTCTGGCCTCCACAGACTGGCGTGTGATGCTGGTCTGTCTGGTGGTGTTCGTAGCTGCAGTAGCCATTACCCGCTATGTATCCCTGGGTTCCATCCTGGTGATGATCTGCTTCTTTATCGGTATGGTATTTTTCGCTGCCCGTGGTGATTTTGGCATTGCGGCGGCACATCTGACGGAATTCTATGTGCTGGCAGGCCTGATCTCCGCTATGGGGATCTGGCGCCATCATACCAACATCAAACGACTGTTAAGCGGCACGGAAAACAAGCTGGGTGCCAGAAAGGAATAGACCTATGGCAAATGTGAGTATAATCGGCGCAGGCAGCTGGGGCACCGCCCTTGCATTCCTGCTTCACGAGAACGGCCATCAGGTGACGGAATGGTCTGCCTTTGAAAAGGAGGCAGAAAGTCTGAGAACAGAGCATCGCTTAAAGACTCTTCCGGATCTGCTGCTTCCGGACGATATGGAATTTACCTCTGACCTGGAACGTGCCATGAAGGAGAAAGATCTTCTTGTGGTGGCGGTTCCTTCCATCTATGTGCGGGAGACTGCCCGGAAGATGAAGCCTTTCCTGAAAGAAGGACAGCTGGTGGTCAATGTGGCCAAGGGCATTGAGGAGGCAACCCTCATGACACTGACGGATATTCTGGAAGAAGAGCTTCCCGGTGCCGATGTGGCCGTTCTTTCCGGACCGAGCCATGCAGAAGAGGTGAGCCGGGGGCTTCCGACCACCTGTGTGGCCGGGGCAAGAACACGCAAAACTGCGGAGAAGATCCAGAATCTTTTCATGAGCCCGGTATTTCGGGTTTACATCAGCCCGGATATCCTGGGAATTGAGATTGGCGGGGCATTGAAAAATGTCATTGCCCTGGCAGCGGGAATCGCAGACGGACTTGGGTATGGCGACAACACCAAGGCAGCCCTCATTACCCGGGGCGTGGCGGAGATCAGCCGGCTTGGCATGGCCATGGGCGGAAAGCTGGAAACCTTTGCCGGCCTTACCGGGATCGGAGACCTGATCGTGACCTGTGCCAGCATGCACAGCCGCAACCGCCGTGCCGGAATCCTGATCGGAAAAGGCTATTCCATGAAGGAGGCTATGGACGAGGTGCAGATGGTGGTAGAGGGTGTCTATTCTGCCAAGGCCGGTCTGGCTCTTGCAAAAAAGTATCAGGTATCCATGCCGATCATCGAGGCTGTCAATGAAGTACTGTTTGACGGAAAGTCGGCGAAAGAGGCAGTTGCTGATCTGATGCTGCGGGATAAAACAGTAGAAAGCGCAAATTTACCGTGGTAGGAATCTACCGTGGTAGGAATTTTCTGAACTGAAAATTCTGTATGACTTTGCTTCAACTTCGCTTTAACGCAAGAAAGTTCTTGACAAGCGTTTTTCGGGCTACTATAATTAGCTCAGCTTTAAGGATACGGCTTCCTGAAGGTTCAGGGAGCCTGTTTTCATTTAAGAGGAGGAAACAATTATGAAGAAAAAACTGGTTAGTTTTGGTATGGCAGCTATGATGGCAGCATCCTTAGCAGCATGTGGCGGCAGCAAGCCGGCAGAGACTACCGCAGCAGCAGATAATGCTGAGACCACTGCAGCAGAGGGTGCAGAGACTGAGGCAGCAGCAGAAGGCGGCACATTAAAGGTAGGCATAATCGGACCGTTAACCGGTGCAGGCGCAGCTTATGGTAACGCAGTCGCAAACGGCGCAGAGCTGGCAGCAAAGGAGATCAACGAGGCTGGCGGTATCAACGGCATGATGATCGAGACCAAGGCTGAGGATGATGAGAATGATCCAGAGAAATCCATCAACGCATACAACACCTTAAAAGACTGGGGTATGCAGGTATTAGACGGTCCGACCACTTCCAAACCGTGTATCGCTGTAGGAGCAGAGGCTGAGTCTGATAACATGTTCCTGATCACTCCGTCCGGTTCCGCAGTTGAGTGCGTAGCAACTGACAACGCATTCCGCGTATGCTTCGCAGACCCGGATCAGGGTACCGCTTCCGCTAAGTATATTGGAGAGAACAAGCTGGCTACCAAGATCGCTATCATCTATGACAGCTCTACCGAGTATTCTTCTGGTATTCGTGAGGCATTTGTTGCTGAGGCAGCAAACCAGGGTCTGGAGATCGTAGCTGACGAGGCATTTACCGCAGACAGCAACACCGACTTCTCCGTACAGCTTGACAAGGCAAAAGACGCAGGCGCAGAGCTGGTATTCCTTCCGATCTACTATCAGGAGGCTTCCATCATCTTAAAGCAGGCAAGCGACAAAGAATTCGCACCGGTCTTCTTCGGCTGTGATGGTATGGATGGTATCCTTTCCGTAGAGAACTTTGATACTTCCCTGGCAGAGGGTCTGATGCTCTTAACTCCGTTCTCCACCACTGAGGAGAGCAGTAAGGCATTTACTGAGGCTTATGTAGCAGCTTACGGCATCGAGCCGAACCAGTTTGCTGCAGATTCCTACGATGCGATCTACGCAATCAAGGCAGCTGTTGAGAAGGCAGGCGTTACCGCTGATATGAGCGCTTCCGATATCTGTGACGCATTAAAGCCGGCTATGACCGAGATTTCCATCGATGGACTGACCGGTTCTGACATGGTTTGGAACGCAAACGGCGAGCCGAATAAGGCACCGAAGGCTGTGAAGATCGTAAACGGTGAGTACGAGATGCAGTAATTTTTCCGTGTACCCAACACGCAAACAGCAGGGAAACATCCGAAAGGGGATCGTCCGGCAGGGCGGTTCCCTTTTTTCGGCTTTCCGTAATTTGTGTTCACCTGGAGAGTTCGTGATATACTTGGAAAAACGACATGAAAAACATGTCTTTGCCACGCGGACAAATGGTGCGCATTCGCGAACTTTTGCTTGAACTTCAAATTTGACTATGCTATAATTCCAGTTATGTTTTATTTCTCATAGAAAAAAAGTAAAGAGGTGGTAGGTACATGAGTTTTCTGTCTTATTTGATCAACGGAATCAGCCTGGGCAGTGTTTACGCGATCATTGCACTGGGCTACACCATGGTTTACGGCATTGCGAGAATGCTGAACTTTGCCCATGGTGATATTATTATGGTAGGCGGCTTCGTTATTTTTACCATAGTCAGTACCCTGGGACTCCCGCCGATGGTGGGCGTTCTGGCGGCAGTCATCGCCTGTACGGTACTGGGTGTCGTGATTGAGCGTGTCGCTTATAAGCCGCTGCGCGGCGCATCCTCCCTGGCCGTTCTGATCACGGCTATCGGTGTCAGCTACCTGCTGCAGAATGTGGCGCTGCTGATCTTTGGATCCAACGCGCGTCAGTTCACATCTGTTGTGAATGTGCCGAGCTTAAAGCTGGCAGGCGGTGCCCTGTCCATTTCCGGCGTTACCATGGTTACGATCATTACCTGTATCATCATCATGGCAGCTCTGACAACCTTCATCAATAAGACCAAAGTTGGTCAGGCTATGCTGGCTGTATCTGAGGATACCGGAGCGGCAACCCTGATGGGCATCAATGTCAACAGCACCATCGCGATCACCTTTGCGATCGGTTCTGCCCTGGCAGCGATCGCGGGCGCACTGTTGTGCTCCGCATATCCGTCCCTGACTCCCTACACCGGTTCCATGCCGGGTATCAAGGCGTTTGTGGCAGCTGTTTTCGGCGGCATCGGCTCCATTCCGGGTGCGCTGATCGGCGGCATTTTGCTAGGAGTGATCGAGAATCTTTCCAAAGCATATATTTCTTCCCAGCTTTCTGATGCCATCGTATTCGCAGTGCTGATCATTGTGCTGCTGGTACGTCCGACCGGAATCCTGGGAAAAAAGATTACGGAGAAAGTGTAGGTGAATGGAATGAAAAAGAACAGATTATTAATCCAGAACAGCATCACTTATGCGATCGTAATTGCCTGCTGGATCCTGGTCCAGATCCTTGGAGCCACCGGACATATGACAAGCCTGTTAAAGGGACTTCTGGTTCCTCTGTGTATCTATGTGATCCTGGCTGTATCCTTAAACCTGACAGTCGGTATTCTCGGTGAGTTAAGCCTGGGACATGCAGGCTTCATGTGCGTAGGTGCTTTTACCGGTGCGTTTTTTACCAAATGCATGACAGATGTGATCCCGTCTGTAGGCATGCGCTTCTTTCTGGCTCTCCTGATCGGAGCTGCCGTTGCAGGCGTGTTCGGTATCATCATTGGTATTCCGGTCCTGCGGTTAAAGGGTGACTATCTGGCTATCGTAACCCTTGCATTCGGCGAGATCATCAAGAACCTTATCAATGTGTTGTATGTGGGAATGGATTCCAACGGCTTTCATTTTTCCATCAAGGATACCACATCCCTTGGCATGGGCGCGGACGGCGTTGTCATCATCAAGGGTGCACAGGGTATTACCGGTACTCCGAAGGCGGCAACCTTTACGGTAGGCATCATCCTGGTGCTGATCACCCTGTTTATCGTGTTAAACCTGATCAATTCCCGCACCGGACGCGCCATTATGTCCATTCGCGACAACCGCATTGCGGCAGAGTCCGTGGGAATCAATATTACCAAGTACAAGCTGATGGCATTTGCGATTTCCGCAGCCCTGGCAGGCGTTGCAGGTGTTCTGTATGCCCACAACCTCTCCTCCCTGGCGGCAACCCCGAAGAACTTCGGCTATAATATGTCCATCATGATCCTGGTATTTGTGGTACTGGGCGGACTTGGAAATATCCGCGGTTCCATGATCGCGGCGATTATCCTGACCATGCTTCCGGAGCTTTTACGCGGCCTGAACGATTACCGAATGCTGATCTACGCAGTAGTCCTGATCGTTATGATGATCTTCAACTCCAGCCCGAAGGCCATTGAGATGAGATCTGTCTTCATGGACCGCATCAAGAAGAATAAGAAATCTGCAAAGGAGGCTGCATAATATGGCTATGCTGGAAGTAAAAAATATCGGCATCTCATTCGGCGGATTAAAAGCAGTGGACAACTTCAGCCTGACCATCGAAAAGGGACAGCTTTACGGCCTCATCGGACCAAACGGAGCAGGTAAGACCACCATCTTCAACCTGCTGACCGGTGTCTACAAGGCAGATCACGGCGCTATTTTCCTGGATGGCAAAGAGCTGACCGGAAAAAGCACCATTGAGATCAATCAGGCAGGCATTGCAAGAACCTTCCAGAACATCCGTCTGTTCAAGGATTTAAGTGTTCTGGACAACGTAAAGGTAGGCCTGCATAATCATCATCCGTATTCCACCATCGAGGGTATTTTCCGCCTTCCGCGTTATTATAAAGTAGAGAAGGAAATGAACGCCCGGGCCATGGAGCTGTTAAAGGTCTTTGATCTGGATAAGGAGTGTGATTACAAGGCATCCAACCTGCCTTATGGCAAGCAGAGAAAACTGGAAATTGCCCGCGCCCTTGCTACGGACCCGAAGCTTCTTCTCCTGGACGAGCCTGCAGCCGGCATGAACCCGAACGAGACCGCAGAGCTGATGGATACCATCCGTTTCGTGCGTGACCATTTTGATATGACTGTGCTTCTGATCGAGCACGACATGAAGCTGGTTTCCGGTATCTGTGAAAAGCTGACGGTCTTAAACTTCGGTCAGGTACTGACCCAGGGTGAGACATCGGAAGTGCTGAATGATAAGCGTGTTATTACGGCTTATCTTGGAGAGTAGGAGGTTAGAGCAATGGCAATACTTGAGGTAAAAGACCTGGAAGTCTGCTACGGTGTCATCCAGGCAATCAAGGGAATCTCATTTGAGGTAAACCAGGGTGAGATCATTGCCCTGATCGGAGCAAACGGCGCAGGGAAAACCACAACACTGCAGACCATTACCGGCCTGATCCCGTCCAAGGCAGGCACTATTACCTATGAAGGAAACAATATCACAAAGATTCCGGGTTATAAGCTGGTAGGAATGGGTATTGCCCATGTGCCGGAGGGACGCCGCGTGTTCGCAGAGCTTTCGGTTCTGCAGAACTTAAAGCTGGGTGCGTACACCCGCAATGACAAAAACGAGATGGAGGCGACTCTGAAAGAGATTTATGCGCGATTCCCGCGACTGGAAGAGCGTAAAAACCAGATGGCTGGTACGCTTTCCGGTGGTGAGCAGCAGATGCTGGCAATGGGCCGTGCACTGATGTCTCATCCGAAGCTGATCGTCATGGACGAGCCGTCCATGGGTCTGTCCCCACTGTATGTCAATGAGATCTTCGATATCATCCGTAAGATCAATGCAGACGGCGTGACAGTTCTTCTGGTTGAACAGAATGCGAAGAAAGCGCTTTCTATTGCGAACCGTGCCTACGTGCTGGAAACCGGAAAGATTGTGCTCAGCGGTGACGCGAAGGAGCTCATGAACGATGATTCCGTTAAGAAGGCGTACTTAAGCGAATAAGATAAACAGATGACGCAGTTTGACAAAAAGCGAGAATTTGTTTCAAAAATTCAAACTGTCTGAAAACGACCGAAAAAGGAGCGAAAAGTCCTAGACTTTTTGCTCCTTTTTATGGTATTATTTAGGCAAAGTAATTGGGTGTGGGGACCCTGTTGCGCAAAGCTTATATGAAGGAGGGTTTACTTATGAAGGGCAATGTAATCGTAGGACAGTCCGGAGGGCCGACTGCCGTTATCAATTCCAGTCTTGCAGGTGTATACCGGACGGCGGTTGACCGCGGAGCGAAAAAGGTATACGGTATGCTGTATGGAATCCAGGGGCTTCTGGATGAACAGTACGTGGATCTTTCCAAGTTTATCCGCAGTGATCTGGATGTGGAAATCTTAAAACGTACGCCGTCTGCATTCCTTGGCACCTGCCGTTATAAACTGCCGGATATCCATGAAAATCAGGACATTTATGTAAAGATTTTTGAAATCTTAAATAAGCTGAATATTGAATGCTTTATTTATATCGGCGGAAATGATTCCATGGACACGATCAAAAAACTGTCGGATTACGCAATTCTGACGGGGCAGTCCCAGAAGTTCGTGGGCGTTCCGAAGACCATTGACAACGACCTGGCCCTGACCGACCATACGCCGGGCTATGGAAGTGCCGCAAAATACATTGCAACCTCTACCAAAGAAGTGATCCGGGACGGCCTTGGCTTCTCTTATAAAAAACAGCAGGTGATCATCATAGAGATCATGGGCCGCAATGCCGGATGGCTGACCGGTGCAGCTGCATTGTCCCGCGGAGAGGACTGCGACGGACCGGATCTGATCTATCTGCCGGAGCTGACCTTTGACATCGAAAAGTTTACCGCAAAGGTGCGCAAGCTTCTGACCAGGAAGGATGTAGTCGTTGTCGCAGTTTCTGAGGGTATCCGCATCCAGGACGGCCGTTATGTCAGCGAGCTGGGAAGTGCCTCCGATTATGTCGATGCCTTCGGCCATAAGCAGCTGACCGGAACCGCAAGCTACCTGGCGAACGTGATCCATCGTGATATTGGATGCAAAACCCGTGCCGTGGAGTTTTCTACCTTACAGCGCAGTGCAGCGCATCTTGCATCCCGCGTGGATGTAAATGAGGCCTTTATGGTCGGCGGTGCTGCTGTCAAGGCAGCCGATGAGGGGGATTCCGGCAAGATGGTGGTCATTGACCGTGTATCGGATGATCCGTATCAGTGCGCAACCGGCATTTACGATGTGCACAAGATCGCAAATGGTGAGAAGATGGTACCGAGAGAGTGGATCACAAAGGACGGTACTTATGTGACAGAAGAATTTATTGACTACGTAAGACCGCTGATCCAGGGTGATTCCCCGTCTGTTATGGTAGACGGAATCCCGCGGCATCTGTACATGGGAAAACGCTGATCGATCCGGCAGATCCTTATATTTTCTGCATCAGAAAAGCATGATTCCAGGATGCTCCTGCATATATTAGAAACAGTACTGACCGGTGTGACCGGATTTTTAGTCTGTCACCGGTAACAGATCTGTTTTGGCAGGGGGAGTGTCTATATGGAACAGTACAGTGTATACCGGGATATTCAGGCAAGGACCGGCGGAGAGATTTATCTGGGCGTGGTAGGACCGGTGCGGACCGGAAAATCTACCTTTATCAAGCGATTTATGGAACAGATGGTGCTGCCGGGCATTACCGATGAAAACCAGAAGAATCGGACCCGGGATGAACTGCCTCAGAGTGCGGCAGGAAAGACCATCATGACTACGGAGCCGAAGTTTGTTCCCAAGGAGGCAGCCCGTATTGCCCTGGGGGAAGATACTGCTGTACAAGTACGGCTGGTGGACTGTGTGGGCTTTATGACGGAGGGAGCCGGCGGGCACTTGGAAAATGAAAAGGAGCGCCTGGTGAAAACGCCATGGTCTGAAGAGAGCATTCCCTTTACCATGGCAGCGGAAATCGGTACCCGCAAGGTGATCCGGGATCATTCCACCATCGGACTTGTGATCACCACAGACGGTTCCTTTGGAGAGCTGGAGCGGCAGGCCTACATAAAGCCAGAGGAAACGGCAGTCCGGGAGCTTCAGGAGATCGGAAAGCCGTTTCTGGTGCTTTTAAACTCCAGCAGGCCATATTCGGAAGAAACCAGAAATCTGGCAAAGGAATTGGAAACGAAATATGAGGTCTGTGTCATGCCGGTGAACTGCGAGCAGCTGAAGCCGGGGGATATTTATCAGATCTTAAAGCAGGTCCTCTTTGAATTTCCGGTCACAGAGGTGGATTTTCAGATCCCGAAGTGGTTGGAACTTCTGCCGGCCTCCCACTGGCTGAAGCAGCAGGCTGTGAAGGCAGCCCGCAATGCCATGAGCCATATCCGCAGGATGAAGGATCTTACGGATTCCTGGAAGGATGATGAAGCGAAGGCGGTAAGCAGCATGGAAACTGGGCGCATGGATCTGTCAGACGGAAAAGTCGCGGTGCGGATGCTGTTTGATGAAGATTATTATTATCAGATCTTAAGTGAGTTTTCCGGACTCTCCATTGGGGATGAGTATGAACTCATGCAGCAACTGAAGGAGCTGGCCGAAAAGAAACAGGAGTATGACAAGATCCGGAACGCGCTGGAGCAGGTGCGGGCCAGAGGCTACGGTGTGGTGACGCCGGAGCGCTCGGAGATCGTGCTGGATGAGCCGGTGGTGATCCGGCACGGAAACCGTTATGGGGTTAAGATGAAGGCGGAAGCGCCGTCCATCAATCTGATCCGGGCACGGATCCAGACAGAGATTGCCCCCATTGTGGGAAGCGAGCAGCAGGCCCAGGATCTCATCGCTTATATGAAGGACAACGCAAACAGGGAAGAAAACGGGATCTGGGAGACAAATATTTTCGGAAAATCCATAGAACAGATTGTGGAGGATGGAATTCAGGCCAAGGTAAACCAGATGACGGAGGAATGCCAGTCCAAGCTTCAGGATGCCCTCCAGAAGATCATCAACGACAGCAACGGAGGCCTGATCTGCATCATCATTTAACCATGTACCCTCGGACTCCGAGAGCACATACATACAAAAGGAGGGTGCTTTATGAGATTGGTTTTCAGCGGAGCAGCTCATGAGGTGACGGGAAGCTGTCATTATCTGGAAGTCGGAAGCAGTAAATTCCTGGTAGACTGCGGCATGGAGCAGGGCATAAACATCTATGAAAATGTAGAGCCGCCGGTGCCGTGGTCTGATATCCAGTTTGTGCTTCTTACCCATGCCCACATTGACCACGTGGGTATGCTGCCTTATATTTATGCCAGGGGCTTCAAGGGGCGTGTCATTGCGACCAACGCCACCTGCGACCTCTGCAACATCATGTTAAAAGATTCTGCGCATATCCAGGAGACGGAGGCAGAGTGGAAAAACAGAAAAGCAAGACGTGCCGGACGTCCGGAAGTGCCGCCATTATACGAGATGAGCGACGCACTGGGGGTACTGGAGCATTTTGAAGGATATTACTACGATGAAATTGTGGAAGTAAATGATGAGGTTTCTGTCCGGTTTACGGATATCGGCCATCTGCTGGGCTCTGCTTCCATTGAAATCTGGATGAAGGAAGACGGAGTGGAGAAGAAAATCGTTTTTTCCGGCGATATTGGCAACTTCAACAAGCCCCTGATCCGGGATCCGATCTACACGAAAGAAGCAGATTACGCAGTCATGGAGTCTACCTACGGGGACCGGTTCCACCAGAAGGGAAAGGATCATATTTCGGAGCTGGTGCGGATCGTCCAGGAAACCCTGGACCGGGGCGGCAATGTCGTGATCCCGGCCTTTGCGGTAGGACGTACCCAGGAGCTTCTTTATTACTTCCGCCAGATCAAAGCCCAGCGTCTGATCCACGGTCATGATAATTTTGAGGTTTATGTGGATAGTCCGCTGGCGGTGGAGGCTACCCACGTGTTCAAGGAAAATCAGGCAGAATGCTACGATGAAGAAACCAGGGAGCTCGTGGAGGAAGGCATCAACCCGATTGCCTTTCCGGGTCTGAAGCTTTCCGTAACCAGTGACGAGTCCATCAACATCAACTTTGATGCAAAGCCGAAGGTTATCATCTCTGCGTCCGGCATGTGTGACGCAGGACGTATCCGCCATCATTTAAAGCACAATCTGTGGCGCAGGGAATGTACGGTGATCTTTGCCGGATACCAGGCTGTCGGCACCATTGGCCGTGCCCTGGTGGACGGTGCGAAGGAAGTGAAGCTCTTTGGTGAAAGCATTGATGTGGAAGCCCACATCGAGGTGCTTCACGACATCAGCGGACACGCTGATCAGAATGGTCTTCTGACCTGGGCACTGGCCTTTGAAAAGAAGCCTCAGCAGTTTTTCGTAGTTCATGGCAATGACGATGTCTGCGACCGCTTTGCCGAGCTCATCACAGAAAAGACCGGTGTACCGGCCAAGGCGCCGTTTTCAGGCTCTGAGTTTGACCTGATAAAGGGTGTCTGGGTACGGGAAACCGCAGGTATCCCGATCCAGGCCAAGAGTGCTCTGGCAAAGAAAGCCAGTGGTGTCTTTGCACGGCTTCTGGCTGCCGGTGAGCGCCTGATGGGCGTCATCCGCAGAAACGAGGGCGGTGCCAACAAGGATCTGGCAAAATTTGCCGATCAGATCAATGCATTATGTGACAAATGGGACAGATAGGAGAATAACAGAAATGTCAAAAGTACAGATTTACACCGATGGTTCAGCGAGGGGGAATCCGGACGGACCGGGAGGATACGGTGCAGTCCTGCATTTTACGGACAGCAAGGGACAGCTTCACGAAAAGGAGCTGTCTGCCGGATACAAAAAAACCACCAACAACCGGATGGAACTGATGGCGGCCATTGTGGCGTTAGAGGCGTTAAACCGTCCCTGCGAGGTGGATCTGTACTCGGATTCCAAATATCTGACAGACGCGTTTAACCAGCACTGGATCGACAACTGGGTCAGGAACAACTGGAAACGCGGAAAAAGCGGTCCGGTGAAAAATATTGACCTTTGGGAGCGGCTTTTAAAAGCAAAGGCCGCCCACCGGGTGAATTTTATCTGGGTGAAGGGCCATGCCGGACATCCGCTCAATGAACGGTGCGACCAGCTGGCTACCGCGGCGGCGGATGGGAGCAGCCTTCTCACAGATGAAGGGCTCAACGCCTGATTGCTCCGGGACTGTCAGCTGCCGGAAACTGTTAAGTCTTTCTTACAATTTTTTACTTCTTTTGAACTTATATTTTCATTTAGACCTGTTTATGTTATGGTATGTTCAGTGGATCGGAATTTGATTGGAACAATACAGAATAGGCAGGACGGATGGATTTATGAAGCTAAAAGGAATCTGGGTAGCCATTGCAGTGATCTGTGTGGCAGGAATTGGAATCACAGATTATTCTGCAAGGCATCTGGCGGGCAGCGAGGCGCAGTTTGTTTCCGGAGAGGCGGCACAACAGGCTGTGTCAGGACAGGCAGATACGGCACCTGTGAAAACAGAAGCCGCAGCGGAGGCAGCGCGCGCTTTTTCCGTGCAGAACACAGCCGCTGAGCCCGGTGAGGAACCGCTTTCGGAAAATGCGAGGATTATGGCTCAGGCTGATCTGCCGGATGAGGCGGAAGATACGGCCGGCAGAATTGCCATGGAAAAAGAAGAAAGACAGCCGGGTACAAAAACCGGTATCCTGGCACAGCTCGCCGAGCTGGATGACCAGGCGGAGAAGCGCCGGAGTGTGTCCGCGGACAGCAGCGCCAATGCCCTGAAGGCTGCGGCAGAGTCAGAAAGAAAGCTTTGGGAAAGCAAAATGCAGAGCATTCTGGAAACTCTGGAGCAGCAGCTGTCCGGAGATGAAAAGACCGCGTTCTTTACAGAGCAGCGCAGCTGGGTCCGTGACCGGGAGAGCACTGCGGTGGCCAATTCCAAAAAGCAGAGCGGGAGCGCGCTGGAGGAGTTAGAATACATCCGTTCCCTGTGTGATCTCACAAGAGAACGTGTTTATGATCTGGCAGGGCGGTATGAAACCATTCTTGATAAAACGGAATAGAACAGAAAGCAGGTAGCAGGCAGAAGACGAAAAAACAGTTTTCTGCCTGCTTTTTGGGGACTTGATAATTATAGGTTCCTATGGTAAGATACAAAGATGAATTGAAATAGTTTTTCTGAACATAAGGAGGAAGTTATTATGGCAGCTATCGCAACCAGTCTGATTGGATATACCGTAAAAGCCATCATTTTTGCAGCGCTCGCGTACGCGGGAATCATTTGCGGCAAAAAGTTCAGAGACAAAAAAGAGGCTGACCGCGCATAAGAACGGCAGCAAAATCCAGCCGCTGCATGCATGCAGTGCGGGCAGCGGCAATAATACGGAGGAAGTAGTAAAGTGAAGAAGTATGGAGTAAACGAACTGAGAAGAATGTTCCTGGAATTCTTTGAGAGCAAGGGACATCTGGCAATGAAGAGCTTTTCCCTGGTGCCGCACAACGACAACAGCCTGCTCCTCATCAACTCCGGTATGGCACCGTTAAAGCCTTATTTCACCGGACAGGAGATTCCGCCGAGAAGACGTGTGACCACCTGCCAGAAATGTATCCGTACCGGTGATATCGAAAACATCGGTAAGACTGCCCGTCACGGCACCTTCTTTGAGATGCTGGGCAACTTCTCATTTGGTGATTATTTCAAAGATGAGGCAATCCACTGGTCCTGGGAGTTTTTAACTGAGGTCGTAGGTCTGGAGAAAGACCGTCTGTATCCGTCTGTTTACTTAGATGACGACGAGGCATTTAACATCTGGAATAAAGAGATCGGTGTTCCGGCAGAGAAGATCTTCCGCTTCGGCAAAGAGGACAACTTCTGGGAGCATGGCGCAGGTCCGTGCGGTCCATGTTCCGAGATCTACTATGACCGCGGTGAGAAGTACGGCTGCGGCAAGCCGGGCTGTACCGTTGGCTGTGAATGCGACCGTTACATCGAGGTATGGAACAACGTATTCACCCAGTTTGAGAACGATGGCCATGGCAATTACACGGAGTTAAAACAGAAGAACATCGATACCGGTATGGGTCTGGAACGTTTAGCTGTTGTAGTCCAGGATGTGGATTCCCTGTTTACCGTAGATACCAACAAGGCACTTCTGGATGAGGTCTGTGCCATGGCACACACTGAGTACCAGGTGGATCACAAGAAGGATGTTTCCCTGCGTATCATTGCTGATCATGTAAAGTCCTGTACTTTCATGATCTCCGATGGCATCATGCCGTCCAACGAGGGCCGCGGCTATGTTCTGCGCCGTCTGATCCGCCGTGCAGCACGTCACGGACGTCTGCTTGGCATTGAGGACAGATTTATGCCGGAGTTGTCCAAGACAGTTATCGAGCTTTCCAAGGACGGATATCCGGAGCTGGAAGAGAAGAAGGCTATGATCTTAAAGGTTCTTGCGGAAGAGGAAGAAAAGTTCAACAAGACCATCGACCAGGGCCTTGCGATCCTGGCAGATATGGAAAGCGAGATGTCCGCAAAGAACGAGACCGTTCTTTCCGGCGAGAATGCTTTCAAGCTGTACGATACCTACGGATTCCCGTTAGACTTAACGATCGAGATCCTGGAAGAAAAGAACCTGACCGTAGACGAGGAAGGCTTCCAGGCAGCTATGAAAGAGCAGCGTGAGAAGGCAAGAAAAGCACGTAAGACAACCAACTACATGGGTGCGGATGTAACCGTATACCAGTCCATTCCGGCTCAGATCACCTCTAAGTTCGTGGGCTACGACAGACTGGTACATGAGTCTGAGATTTCCGTTCTGACAACCGATACCGAGATCGTGGAAGCTCTGACCGACGGCCAGCGCGGAACCATCATCGTAGAGGAGACTCCGTTCTACGGAACCATGGGTGGACAGTGCGGTGATACCGGTGTGATCATCGGCGCCAACAACGGTACCTTTGTGGTAGAGGATACCATTCACTTACAGGGCGGCAAGATCGGCCATGTAGGACACATGACCAGCGGCATGCTGGCAGCAGGCGAGACAGTTACCTTAAAGGTAGATGAGGCCTCCCGCCGTTCCACCGAGAAGAACCACAGCGCAACCCATCTGCTTCAGAAGGCACTGCGCAGCGTCCTCGGTGACCATGTAGAGCAGGCCGGCTCCCTGGTAACTCCGGACAGACTCCGTTTTGACTTTACCCATTTCTCTGCCATGACTCCGGAGGAGATCAAAAAGGTTGAGGAGCTGGTAAATCAGAAGATCCAGGAGAATCTGGATGTTGTAACACAGGAGATGAGTCTGGATGAAGCGAAGAAGACCGGCGCTATGGCGCTGTTTGGCGAAAAGTATGGTGAGAAGGTCCGTGTGGTTAAGATGGGCGATTTCTCTACCGAGCTTTGCGGTGGTACTCATGTCGCTAACACTGGCGCGATTCATGCATTCAAGATCCTCTCTGAGGCAGGTATCGCAGCAGGTGTCCGCAGAATCGAGTCACTGACCGGTGAAGGTCTCATGCGTTACTATGAGAATCAGGAGCAGGAACTGGCCGAGGCGGCAAAAGCAGCAAAGACCACTCCGGCAGACTTAAAGGCCAAGATCGAATCCATGCTGGAGGAAATCAAGGCTCTGCACGCTGAGAACGACAAATTAAAGAGCAAACTGGCCAACGAGTCCTTGGGCGATGTTATGAACCAGGTACGTGACGTGAAGGGCGTGAAGGTTCTGGCTGCAAAGGTAGCTGACGTAGATATGAACGGACTGCGCGGTCTGGGCGACCAGTTAAAGGATAAGCTTGGTGAGGGCGTGATCGTTCTGGCATCTGTTCAGGGTGACAAGGTCAACCTGATGGTAACTGCGACCGATGAGGCCCAGAAGAAGGGTGCCCATGCAGGCAACCTGGTCAAGGCGATCGCAGGTCTGGTTGGAGGTGGCGGCGGCGGCCGTCCGAATATGGCACAGGCAGGCGGCAAGAATCCGGCAGGCGTGGACGCAGCCCTGGAGAAAGCATACGAGACTGCAGCAGAACAGATCCGGTAAAACAAAAAATTACGAAAATCCGCAAAAAACTCAAAAAAACAGTTGACGAATAGAGATTTTATGCTATAATCATACCAGTGCTATAAAATACCCAAACAGTTGTATTATGCACAAGTACACAACTGGAGGGAGGTTAGGTGTGAGCTATGTCAAACGTTATCGTTAAAGAGAACGAGAGTCTGGACAGCGCATTACGCAGATTCAAAAGAAACTGCGCAAAGGCTGGTATTCAGCAGGAGATTCGTAAGAGAGAGCATTACGAGAAACCAAGCGTAAGACGTAAGAAAAAGTCTGAAGCTGCAAGAAAACGCAAATTTAATTAAGTATTTCCGAAATCCCTGGTCTATGACCGGGGATTTTTTCGTATATTTTTATGTAAAAAGCAATGGGAGCAGCGGCATGCTGGAACACGCGAAACAATCTGTAACGGAACAGCTAAAACTTCCGGGCGATGTAATGCTTGGGGAGATCCTGCTGTCCTTTTCCGGAAGGCACAGTGTAACTGTGGAAAACTACCGGAAAATACTGCTGTTTGAAGAGGATTGTATCCGGCTTCAGGGCAAAAACTGCAGACTGCAGATCTGTGGGCGCAGGCTGAATATTGTATATTATGACCGTGATTCCATGAAAATCAGAGGTCAGATCCGGAGTATGGAATTTTGTGATTGAATCGGAGGAGACAGAGTATGCGGTGGCTGAAGCAGCATTACACCGGATATGTGCGCGTACGTCTGACAGGACGCTCACCGGAACGCTTTTTCAACCTGTGCCGGAGCAGCAAAATCCTGCTTTGGAATATTGCCTGTGAGAAAGAAGAATACCGGTTTTTTCTGCTCTTGCCCGATTTTTACCGGATCCGCCCATTTGCAAGAAAAGCCGGGGTGCGGGTCCGCATCCAGGAAAAACTGGGACTGCCCTTTTTTTTATATCGGAACCGGAAGCGAAAGCTGTTTGCCGTTGGGGCGGCTTCGTTTTTTCTGCTGTTGTTTGTCCTTTCCCGTTTTATCTGGAATATCAGCTTCTCCGGAAACCTTCTTTTCACGGATGACATGCTGACAGGACAGCTTCGGGAAATCGGGGTCTGCTATGGAATGCCCAAAAGAGGTGTGGACTGTGACAGGATCGAGGAGGAACTCAGAAGCCGCTGCTCCCGGATTGTCTGGGTATCTGCCCATGTATCCGGGACCCGGCTGCAGATCCGGATACGGGAAAATGAGACAGCGGATGGTATTCCCCTTCGGGAAGAATCACCAAGAAACCTTGTGGCTGAAACAGCAGGAACGGTCGTTTCCATCCTGGTGAGGGCCGGAAAAGCGGTAGTACAGCCCGGGGATGAGGTGGAAAAGGGGCAGATTCTGGTAGAAGGGATGCTGCCGGTCACCAACGATTCCGGGGAGGTGGAGCGGACTCTGTTTGTGCGGGCCGATGCCGATATCCGTCTGCGGACAACGAAGATCTACAGGGAATGGGTGCCGCACTTTCAGACAGTGCGGAGCTATACCGGAAAGATGCAGCGGGGCTTTCGCCTGCGGGCCGGAGCAGTGGATATTCTGGCCATGCCTCCGTTAGCCGGGAAACAAAACTGGGATCTGACCGGTGTTTCCAGACAGATCGTTTTATTCGGAGATTTTTTTCTTCCGGTCTGGACCGAAGCAATTACGGCCAGGGAGTATGAGAAGGTAGAACGAAAACGCACGAAAACAGAGCTAAATGACCTTACAAAAGCAGTTCATGAAGGAAAATTACAAAAATTAACCGAAAAAGGGGTACAAATAATCGAAAATGATGTTAAAATATTAGATAACAGTAACGGCTGGATAATCTGCGGGAGCATGACCGTGGAAGAGGAGGCCGGAACCGGACAGAAGCTAGAATAGTACACAACGTGTGAACAGTAAGGAGCAGATAATACAGAATGAGTGTAATTGAGACTATAATTGATATCCCGGCGGAGCATGAGAAAAATGTGTGCGGACAGTTTGACGGCTATTTAAAAAAGATCGAGAGGACACTGCACGTGACGATTGTTGCGAGAGATGGAGCCATCAAGCTGATCGGGCCGGAACTGATGATCCGCCGCGCCAAGAGCGTGTTCAACAATCTGGTGGAGCTGTCAAAGCGCGGCAACGCCATTACCGAACAGAACGTGGACTATGCTCTGTCTTTGTGCTTTACCGAGTCAGACGATGCCATTCTCGAGATCGACAAGGACATTATCTGCCGGACCATTAATGGAAAGCCGGTGAAGCCGAAAACCGTAGGACAGAAACAGTATGTGGATACCATCCGCAAGAAGATGATCGTCTTCGGTATCGGACCGGCCGGAACCGGAAAAACCTATCTGGCTATGGCCATGGCAATTTCTGCGTTCAAAAACGGCGATGTGAACCGCATCATCTTAACCAGGCCGGCTATTGAGGCTGGCGAGAAGCTGGGATTTCTGCCGGGTGACCTGCAGAGCAAGATCGACCCGTATCTGCGGCCGCTTTATGATGCCCTGTACCAGATCATGGGAGCGGAGAGCTTTCTGCATAACCAGGAGAAGGGACTGATCGAGGTAGCGCCGCTGGCATACATGCGGGGACGTACCCTCGACAATGCCTACATCATCCTGGATGAGGCACAAAATACCACACCGGCCCAGATGAAGATGTTCCTGACCCGTATCGGTTTTGGCTCCAAGGTCATCATTACCGGTGACAAGACCCAGAAGGATCTGCCGAGCGGAGCGGTATCCGGTCTGGATGTAGCCATGAAGGTGCTTGGAAAGATCGATGATATCGGTTTCTGCAACCTGACCAGCAACGATGTAGTGCGTCATCCGCTGGTTCAGAAGATTGTACAGGCCTACGATGATTACGAAAAGAAGAATCCGGCAAAACAGCCGCCGAAGGAAAAAACACATCGGTTAAAAGAGTTCAAATATCGCAGATAGCAGAGACGATAAAAGCAAAACATGCCGGGCGGGGATATGCCTGGCAGAAAGGCGGAATATACATGACCATTAATATTGAATATGAGACAGACAAGACTTTGGATGTGGATTATGAAAAGGTTGCAAATGACATCATACCTGCAGCGCTGGACTATGAGAAGTGCCCTTATGAGGCTGAGGTGAACCTGATTTTGACAGATAATGACGCGATTCAGGAGATCAACCGGGATTACCGCCAGATCGACCGTCCGACAGATGTATTATCCTTTCCTATGATTGATTTTGAGAAGGAATCCGATTTCAGCCATGTGGAGGAGGCTGTGGAGGATTATTTCAATCCGGAAACCGGAGAGCTGATCCTGGGCGATATCATTGTCTCTGTGGAAAAGGTGATCGAGCAGGCTGAAAAGTATGGCCATTCCAGAGAACGGGAGCTGGCGTTCCTCATTGCCCACAGCATGCTCCATCTGTGCGGCTATGACCATATGGAAGACGCAGAGCGCGAGGTAATGGAAACCAGGCAGAGAGAGATACTGGCAGGAGAGGGCTATCATAGATGAGAAAAAACAAGGGGAAGAAGTATGCGTTTGGGGTTATGGCAGCGTGGTGTCTTGCAGTGGGGGCTGCAGCACTGACCGGCTGCGGCACAAAAGAAGTACATAATAAGATCACCGTGGAATCCTCCGTAGAAGAAACCGCGGCAGAAGCCATCGAGATTGAAACCGAGGCACCGCAGACAGAAGCGCCGGAAACTGAGGCGCCGGATCCGGATGAGCAGGAGCCGAGGGTGGAGAAAGACGGCAGGATTCGCAGCTATCTGACCGGTGAGATGGTGCCTGTCTCCCAGGGCAACCGCCGTCCGCTGGCTATTATGATGAGCAACGACAAGGCAGCACTGCCGCAGTATGGCATCAACCGGGCCGGGGTCGTTTACGAGGTACCGGTGGAAGCTACCATGAACCGGTATCTGGCTATTATGGAGGATTACGATGACTTAAGCCGGATCGGTTCTGTACGCAGCTGCCGAACCTACTATGTGTATTTTGCCAGAGAGTTTGATGCCATCTACGCGCATTACGGACAGAGTACCTTTGCAAAGCCATATTTGAAATTCATTGATAACATCAATGGCATTGAGGGCCAGGGAAGCACGGCTTACTTCCGTTCCAGGGACAAAAAAACTCCGCATAACGCCTACGCCAGCTTTGAGGGCATTCAGCGCGCCATTCAGAAACTGGGCTACAGTCAGGAATATAACGCAGACTATGACGGACATTTTAAGTTTGCGAAGGAAGGAACACAGGCCGTTATGCATGGTGCCGATGTTCGGGAAGCCTACAAGGTAACACCGGGTTATAAGCTGAATAATCCGTGGTTTGAGTACCATGAGGATGACGGACTGTATTACCGCTTCCAGTATGGCGGTCCACATATGGGAAATGAAGGGCAGATTGCCGTGAAGAACCTGATCATCCAGTACTGTCCGGCAGCCTATTATGCGTCCACTGAGTACCGCAATATCAATGTGCAGGCAGATACCTGGGGCTATTACATTTCCAATGGACAGGCAGAGGATATTACCTGTGAGAAAGACGGAGAGTTCGGTGTGACGCACTATTATGACGCGTCCGGCAATGAAATCGTACTGAATCCGGGGAAGACCTGGATCTGCATCTGTACCACCAACGATATGCAGCCGGCAAAGATCGAAGGAAAGTAAGCACCGTATAAAATCAAAAAATAAGCAGATACTATACTTGGAGGGATTTTCCATGAAAAAGTATAGGATCTGTTTATTTTTATTTCTGGGGGTTAGCCTGGTCTGTGTCCTGATCGCGTTTTTTGTGCGACGCAATTGGGAAAACAGTGGGGCTGTGGACACACCGGAAACTGCAATAGAACGCGATACAGTACCGGAAACGGTGACAGAGGACCAGATGGCCGCGAATAACGATCACGTGCAGGCGGTTGCGGAAAGCAGGGAAATCTATTATCTGGTTGCGGAGGATGGTATACTTCTCGTGTTTTTAAAGGACCGGAAAACCATCTGTCTGTATACCCATGTGCCGTTGATGGATTTTCCGCCTGATGAGCGCGCAAAGCTGCGGGAAGGGCTCTGGTTTTCTTCCATGGCAGAGGTATTTAACTATCTGGAGTCCTACACAAGCTAAAAACTGCTTGAAAAGAAAGGGCAAACTGGATACAATAGTATCCAAATGACGAAAAATTACGGCGGAGGAAAAACGTGAAGAAAAAAGTACTGATCATCGGAGGAGGGGCTTCCGGACTTATGGCAGCCATCATGGCAGCCAGAGAGGGTGCAGAGGTGACCATTCTGGAGCATATGGACCGGGTGGGAAAGAAAATCCTGTCCACGGGAAACGGGCGGTGCAACATGACAAACCTGTCCGTGCGGCCTGAATATTACCGGAGCAGCCAGAAGCTGTTTCCCATGAAGGTACTGGATCGTTTTTCTGTCTGGGATACCCTGAACTTTTTTGACGGGATCGGCATTGTAACGAAGAACCGGAATGGCTACATTTACCCGAATTCGGATCAGGCTGCTTCCGTACTGGATGCGCTGCGCTTTGAAACAGAGCATCTGGGCATTCAGACGGTGCTTTCCTGTCATATCAAAAAGGCGTGGAAGGCGAAAAATGGCATGTTTACCGTGGAGAGTGATCAGGGTCTGTTTCAGGGAAACAGCCTGATCCTGGCGGCTGGTTCCAAGGCAGCTCCGGTGTCCGGTTCCGATGGCAGCGGTTATGAGCTGGCAGGATCCTTTGGACACACCGTTGTAAAGCCTCTTCCGGCACTGGTACAGCTGAGGTGCAGGGGTACCTTTTTCAAACAGCTGGCAGGTGTGCGCTGTGAGGCAGTGGTGCGTCTGGTGAGTAACGGAAAGACCCTGGCGGCTGATGAGGGCGAGGTGCAGCTGACAGATTACGGTATTTCCGGCATTCCGACCTTCCAGGTAAGCCGTTATGCGGCGCGTGCCCTGGATGAGGGAAGACAGGTCAGCGCATTGCTGGATTTTTTCCCGTCAAAGAGCATGGAAGATACCAGAACTATGCTAAAACAGAGAAAGGCAGCATTGGGATACCGGCCGTCTGGGGAGTTTTTGAATGGAGTTCTGAATAAGAAGCTGGCCGCCGTACTGTTAAAACAGGCTGGCATTCCGCTTGATGTTACCTGTGCGCGCATCAAAGACAGCCAGCTGGAGACACTGACTGTGCAGGTGAAGCAATTTGAAGTGCCGGTTATATCCACCAACAGCTTTGAGCAGGCCCAGGTATGCTGCGGCGGCGTGGACACACGGGAACTCAGGCCGGATACCATGGAGTCAAAGCTGGTGAAGGGCCTGTTCCTGGTGGGAGAGCTGACGGATGTAGACGGCATCTGCGGCGGCTATAACCTGCAGTGGGCCTGGAGCACCGGGGCCGTGGCAGGAAGAACGGCAGGGAGAAATTAGACTATGATACGATTAACACAGATCAAGCTTCCGGCAGACCATACGCCGGAGATGCTCACAAAGAAGGCAGCGAAGCTTTTACGGATTTCGCCGGAAGAAATCCGGGAACTGCATATCCGCAAGCGCTCGCTGGATGCAAGAAAGAAGCCGGAACTGTTTTACAGCTATACAGTCGATGTTTCGGTCAAAAGGGAAGCTGAGCTTATACATAAGCTGAAAAATCCACAGATCAGTCTCTGCAAAGAGGTGCGCTACCGGTTCCCGGAATCCGGTGAGACGGTGTTAAAGGAGCGTCCGCTGATCATCGGAACCGGGCCGGCAGGCTTATTTTGCGGTCTGATGCTGGCAAGGCAGGGCTACCGCCCTGTTTTGCTGGAACGAGGAAGCGCAGTGGACGAGCGACAGAAAAAGGTGAACGCGTTCTGGCAGGGAGGCGCGCTGGATATGCAGACCAATGTACAGTTTGGCGAGGGCGGCGCCGGCACATTTTCTGACGGCAAACTGAATACTCTGGTGAAAGATCCTCTGGGACGCGGAAAACTGGTCCTGGAGCTTTTTACCGAGTTCGGCGCGGATCCTTCTATTTTGTATGACCATAAACCACACATCGGTACGGATGTGCTGGCTGAGGTGGTTAAGCATATGCGTGAAGAAATCATCCGCCTGGGCGGAATCGTACGGTTTGATACGCAGGTGACAGATCTTCTGACGGAACAGAGCCGGGTATGCGGTGTGAAGGTTTCCTTTGCAGATCCGCAGACAGGCGCTCCGGTGGAGGAAGAAATCAAAAGCAGTGTGGTGGTGCTTGCCATCGGGCACAGCGCAAGAGATACCTTTTCCATGCTGCTGGACCGGAAGGTCCCCATGGAACAGAAGGCGTTTGCGGTGGGACTGCGTATCCAGCATCCCCAGAAGATGATCAATCTCTCCCAGTATGGGCGGGAGGAGGCCGGAGCCCTTGGCGCGGCAAATTATAAGCTTACCAGACAGACAAAAAGCGGGCGCGGTGTATACAGCTTTTGTATGTGTCCGGGTGGTTATGTGGTGAATGCCTCTTCCGAATCCGGACGGCTGGCGGTAAACGGCATGAGCTATCACGACCGTGCCGGAGAGAACGCCAACAGTGCCCTGATCGTTACGGTCACGCCGGAGGATTTCCCGGAGGGCGGAGCCCTTGGAGGCGTGGCATTCCAAAGAAAACTGGAGGAGGCAGCATACCAGGCAGCCGGCGGCAAGATCCCGGTACAGCTTTACGGAGATTTCTGCCAGAATGTGATCAGCCGTAAACTTGGCGGGGTAAATCCCCAGATGCGGGGCGAATGGGCTTTTGGTGATGTCCGTTCCATCCTGCCGGAGCCGCTGAACCTGGCGCTGATGGAGGCTATGGATGGCTTTGGACATATGATCCGCGGCTTTGACCGGCCGGATGCCGTTTTTGCGGGCGTTGAGAGCCGCACCTCATCCCCGGTGCGTATCTGGCGGGATGAACAGTTTGAGAGTGAGCTGCGGGGACTGTACCCCTGCGGTGAGGGCGCCGGTTATGCGGGCGGCATCACCTCTGCGGCGATGGACGGCGTGAAGGTAGCTGAGGCCATTGCAAGACGTTACAGATTAGATGAAAAGGATAAATAAAGCGGGATATGAATGATTTCAGAAAAAAACTAAAGGATAAAAAACGGATTGTTATCAAGATCGGTTCTTCTTCCCTGACCCATGAAAATACCGGGGAACTGAATCTCTTTAAGATTGAAAAGCTGATCCGTGTGATCTGCGATCTGAAGGGAGAGGGAAAAGACGTAGTACTGGTTTCCTCCGGTGCCATCGCGGCCGGACGGCAGGTTCTTGGCGGTCAGAAACGCCCTCAGACCATTTCTGAAAAGCAGGCTTACGCGGCGGTAGGACAGGCCCGCCTCATGATGGTGTACCAGCGGCTCTTTTCTGAGTACAACCACATTGCGGCGCAGGTGCTTCTGACAAAGGATACCATGACGAATCAGGATTCCCGGATCAATGCCCAGAATACTTTTGAGGAGCTTTTGAGACTGGGAGCAGTGCCGGTCGTCAACGAAAACGATACGGTTTCCACCCACGAAATCCAGTTCGGTGATAATGACCGGCTTTCTGCGATCGTGGCAGCACTCATCGGCGCAGATCTTCTGATCCTGATGTCCGATATTGACGGACTGTATTCGGAGGATCCCCACAGGAATCCGGATGCAAGATTTATCGGCCTGGTTGAGGAGATCACACCGGAACTGATCGGCATGGGAGGCGGCTCCGGAAGTGATGTGGGAACCGGCGGTATGGCGGCCAAGCTGGCTGCAGCCCGGATTGCCACAGACAGCGGATCTGACATGATCATCTGCAATGCGGATAATGTGGATGTGATCCATGAACTGATAAACGGAGAAGAGAAGGGAACGTTATTCCTGGCACATCCAAACCGGGATTTTGATCTGATGGATTATATCAATACCAAATATGAGACAGGAAAGTAAAGGAGAATCACTATGGATCAGAGCAGTATCGACCGCATCAACGCCCTCTACCACAAATCCCAGGCAGTGGGGCTGACCGAGGAAGAAAAGGAAGAGCAGGCGAGACTTCGCAAGGAGTATATAGCGTCTATCAAAAACAACATGAGAGCGCATTTAAATAACATTTCGATCAGGGAAAAGGACGGCACTATTACCGATCTTGGAAAGAAATATGGCGGAATCAAAGATACCCAGTCTTAAAAACAAGATCCGCAGTCAGATCCGCATGCTGCGGGCAGAGCTGCAAAAGCCGGAAGCCATTGGACGAAAAGAGACTATGGACGCGCAGATCCGGGAACAGGTACTGGCGCTTTTAAGCCGCCTGCGGGCAGAAAAAAAGATCCCGGATACCGTGTATCTGTATGCTTCATTTGGTGGAGAGGCAGATACCTTTCAGCTCATGGATGCGCTGTGGCAGCAGGACTATCTGGTGGCGCTGCCGCGGGTGGCCGGAGAGCGGATGGATTTTTATCTGGTGCGGAGCAGAAAAGACCTGGTCCCGGGCTTTCGGAATATTCCGGAACCGGCAGAGCACTGCGAAAAAGCATGCTGCCCGCAGGCTGTGGTGATCACGCCGGGAACAGCCTTTACCAGGGCAGGCGACCGCATGGGATATGGCGGCGGCTTTTATGACCGTTTCTTTTCGGAGGAGCCGGAGCATAAGCGGGTGGCGGTCTGCTATCCGTTTCAGATTTTTTCCAGGCTCCCTGTCGAGGAGCATGATAAGACGATGGATTATGTGATAACAGGAGGATCAGGCATGGATTTGAGAGTGATCGGTGTCCGCGCAAAGGAAGCGGCATCCTATTTAAACAGTCTTGGTATTACAGAGAAAAATGAAGGCCTGCGTCAGGCAGCCCAGGCACTCCTCGATGGGGAAGAGGATATTCTGACGGCAAATCAGGAGGATGTGATACGGGCATCGGAAAACGGCATGAGCCAGGGACTGATCGACCGTCTGGAGCTCACACCGGATCGTCTGCAGGCTATGGCAGATGGTCTGCTGCAGATCGCCAGCCTGCCGGATCCGGTGGGAGAGGTGGCATCTATGAAGCCAAGACCAAACGGTCTTCTGATCGGCGAGAAGCGTGTGCCGCTTGGCGTGGTCGGCATGATCTATGAGGCGCGTCCCAATGTGACATCCGATGCCTTCGGTCTGTGCTTTAAGACCGGAAACGCCGTGATCTTAAAAGGCGGAAGTGATGCCATTGAGTCCAATAAGGAAATCGTGAAATGGCTTCGGACCGGACTTTCCCGTGCGGGACTGCCGGAAGACTCCCTGCAGCTGATCACCGATACAGACCGGGCGGTGACCACGGAGTTCATGCGCCTGAATGAGTTTGTGGATGTGCTGATCCCGCGTGGCGGCGCCGGACTGATCCGCAGTGTCGTACAAAACAGCACTGTGCCGGTCATTGAAACTGGTACCGGAAACTGCCATATCTATGTGGATGAGACGGCAGATTTTGAGATGGCACTGAACATCATCGAGAATGCCAAGACTCAGCGCATCGGCGTCTGCAATGCCTGCGAGTCCCTGGTCGTACATAGAAGCATTGCGGAGGAATTTCTCCCGCTGCTGGCAGCGCGTCTTGCAGAAAAGTCTGTGGAAGTGCGGGCAGATGAGGCGGCAAGAGGAATCGTGCCGGAGTTTTCCGCAGCCACGCCGGAGGACTGGGGAACGGAGTATCTGGACTATATTTTGTCTCTGAAGCTGGTGGATTCCCTGGATGAGGCAATCCGCCATATCAATCGTTACAATACCGGTCATTCCGAAGCGATCATCACGCAGGATTACAATCACGCCCAGGAATTTCTGAACCGGATTGACGCGGCAGCCGTCTATGTCAATGCGTCTACCCGCTTTACCGATGGCGGAGAGTTCGGCTTTGGCGCTGAGATCGGCATCAGCACCCAGAAGCTTCATGCAAGAGGACCGATGGGCTTAAAGGCGCTGACCACCACGAAGTATATTATCTACGGAAACGGGCAGGTGAGACCATAATGAAGCTTTACATTATCCGGCACGGAGAAACCTCCTGGAATGCAGAGGGACGTCTTCAGGGTCAGACAGACATCCCGTTAAATGAAAATGGCATCCGGCTGGCGAAGATCACCGGTGAGGCATTAAAAGAGGTCCCCTTTGATCTTGCCATATCCAGTCCGTTAAAGCGGGCAAGGCAGACAGCGGACCTGGTGCTGGCGGGCAGGCAGGTCCCGGTGCTTGAGGATGCCCGGATTGAGGAACTGAGCTTTGGCTCATGGGAAGGACTTGGCTGCCGCAAAGCAAATTTTGAGATCCCGTCAGAGCATTTTCAGGACTTTTATCAGGATCCGTTTCATTTTCAGACGGCAGCAGACGGAGAAACGATCACACAGCTCTGTGCCCGTACCAGGGCATTCTGGGATGAGCTGGTAAGCAATCCGGACTGGAAGGATAAGACGATCCTGATTGCCAGCCATGGATGCGCCTGCAGGGGTATCCTGCACAATGTGTATGAAGACAAGACAGATTTCTGGCATGGAAAGGTTCCGCCAAACTGCGCGGTAAATATTGTGTCGGTAGAGAACGGAAGGGCAGTTTTGGAGGCAGAGGACCGGATCTATTACGATCCGTCCGAGTGCGTGGATTTCCGTACAGGGAAGAAAATTTGAAATATCATAATGTGAATAATGAGGTAAAGATGAAAATATACAAACAGAACGAAACACCGGAATTTGAAATGATCCGTGCTGCGGCGCCGGAGGATGATGGCGCACGCCAGTACTATTTTATAGAACAGGCAAAAATCTTATGGAAGCAGCAGTTTGAAAGTCTGGCAGACAGCGGGGAGGCCGCAGGACGCTATGAGAGTGAACTGCTTTTAAGACTTCAGGCAGAAGGAAAATACGGTACCTTCCACATCGCAACCTTCGGGTGTCAGATGAATGCCCGGGACTCCGAGAAGCTTTGCGGAATTTTAGAAGAGATCGGCCTGCTGGAAGTGGAATCCGAGAATGCAGATCTGGTGCTTTACAATACCTGTACGGTTCGTGATAACGCAAACCAGAAGGTGTACGGCCGTCTTGGCTATCTGCAGACCTTAAAAAAGAAGCGTCCCGGCATGATGATCGCCCTGTGCGGCTGCATGATGCAGGAACCGTCCGTAATTGAAAAAATCCGAAAGAGCTATTCCTACGTGGATCTGATCTTTGGTACTCATAACATCTTTAAACTGGCAGAACTGTTATGCTGCCGCATGATGAGTGAAAACCGCATGGTAGTAGATATCTGGAAGGATACGGACAAGATCGTGGAGGAGCTTCCTGTGGACCGGAAATATTCCTTTAAGTCCGGTGTCAACATTATGTTTGGCTGCAACAACTTCTGCAGCTATTGCATCGTGCCGTACGTGCGCGGACGGGAACGCAGCAGAAAACCGGAGGATATTGTAGCCGAGATCAAAAAACTGGTGGCAGACGGAGTGGTAGAGGTAATGCTGCTCGGTCAGAATGTAAACTCTTACGGAAAAAATCTGGAAGAGCCGATGACCTTCGCACAGCTGCTGCGTGAGGTGAACAAGATCGAAGGCCTGGAGCGTATCCGTTTCATGACCTCCCATCCGAAGGATCTTTCCGATGAGCTGATCGAGGCCATGCGCGACTGCGAGAAGGTCTGCAATCATCTGCATCTTCCGCTGCAGTCCGGCAGCAGCCGTATTTTAAAGCTGATGAACCGCCATTATGATAAGGAGCGTTATCTGATGCTGGTGGATAAGCTTCGCGCGGCTATTCCGGATATTGCCCTGACCACGGATATCATTGTGGGCTTTCCGGGCGAAACGGAGGAAGATTTTGCGGAAACCATGGATGTGGTGCGCCGTGTCCGCTATGACAGCGCTTTTACTTTTATTTATTCGAAGCGTACCGGAACGCCTGCCGCAGCGATGGAGCAGGTGCCGGAAGCAGTTGTAAAGGAACGTTTTGACCGCCTGCTCAAAGAAGTCCAGGAGATTTCCTCCGAGGTCTGCGGACGTGATCTTCACACGACACAGAAGGTTCTGGTGGAGATGCCGGACGACCACAAGGAAGGCTATGTGACCGGACGTTTGAGCAACAACACAGTAGTGCATTTCCCGGGAGATGAAAGCCTCATCGGAAAGATCGTGGATGTATGGCTGGAAGAGTCTAAGGGATTTTACTACATGGGAAAGCAAGTGGAAGGACAGGAGAGTTAAAACGTGGCTGGATTATCACCAATGATGGCCCAATACATGGAGACCAAAAAACAATATAGTGACTGTATTTTATTCTATCGCCTGGGCGATTTCTATGAGATGTTCTTTGATGACGCGCTGACCGCGTCCAGGGAATTAGAGATCACTCTGACCGGAAAGGAATGTGGACTGGAGGAACGCGCACCCATGTGTGGCGTTCCTTATCATGCTGTGGACAGCTATTTAAGCCGTCTTGTGCAAAAAGGCTACAAGGTTGCCATCGCAGAGCAGATGGAGGATCCGAAGTTAGCAAAGGGCCTGGTAAAACGTGAGGTGATCCGCGTGGTGACACCGGGCACCATTACCAGTACCCAGGCGCTCGATGAGACCAAGAATAACTATCTGATGGGGATCGTTTACCTGGCAGATAAAATGGGGGTTTCCGTGGCAGATATCACCACCGGAGATTTCCTGGTAACGGAGGTTTCCACTGACCGTGCCCTGTTTGATGAGATCAATAAATTTTCTCCGGCAGAAGTCATCTGCAATGATGCATTTTCCATGTCCGGGATCAGCCTGGAGGATTTAAAGGACCGGTATCACTTTACGGTATCAGCCCTGGATTCCCATTTTTTCCAGGATGACAGCTGCCGCAGAGTGCTGCGGGAGCATTTTAAGGTGGGAAGCCTGGAGGGACTGGGGCTTGGAGACTATGACTGTGGTGTCATCGCGGCAGGTGCCGTGCTGCAGTATCTGTATGAGACCCAGAAGAGCACGCTGGATCACCTGACTACCATTGTGCCTTATGCAACCGGAAATTACATGGTGCTGGATTCTTCCACCAGACGAAACCTGGAGCTTCTGGAGACGATGCGGGAGAAGCAGAAGCGGGGAAGCCTTCTCTGGGTACTGGATAAGACCCGCACGGCCATGGGCGCCAGACTTCTTCGTACCTGGATCGAGCAGCCGCTGATTTCCAGGGAAGATATCTTAAAGCGCCAGAATGCGATCGAAGAGCTGAACTTAAATTACATAAGCCGGGAAGAGCTGGGGGAATATTTAAATCCGGTCTATGACCTGGAACGCCTGATCGGACGCATCAGCTATAAGACCGCAAATCCGAGAGATCTGCTGGCATTTCGCAATTCCATTGCAATGGTGCCGCATATCAAGAGGCTTTTGGGTGAATTCACATCGGATGCCTTAAAAGAGCTGGAACAAGAGCTGGATCCGCTGGAAGATCTGGAGGACCTGATCACCCGCGCGATCGTTGAGGAACCGCCGATCACGGTCCGTGAGGGCGGAATGATCCGGGATGGCTACAACGAGGAGGCAGACCGCCTGCGCCATGCAAAGACCGAGGGCAAGACATGGCTGGCTGAGCTGGAAGCAAGAGAGCGTGAAAGCACCGGTATTAAGAACCTGAAGGTCAAATACAACAAGGTGTTCGGTTACTACTTTGAGGTTACGAATTCCTTTAAAGATCTGGTTCCGGAATATTTTATCCGCAAACAGACCCTGACCAATGCAGAGCGCTACACTACGGATGAACTCAAGAACCTGGAGGATGTGATCCTGGGAGCAGAGGATAAGCTCTTTTCTCTGGAGTACGACCTGTTCTGCGGGGTACGGGATGCCATTGCGGCAGAGGTTGTGCGGATCCAGAAGACAGCCCGTGCCATTGCGGCAGTGGATGTGTTTGTATCTCTGTCTGTCGTGGCTACCCGAAGCAACTACGTGAAGCCGCAGATCAACGAAAAGGGCACCATTCAGATCAAGGGCGGCCGCCATCCGGTGGTAGAGAAGATGATGCGGGATGATATGTTTGTGGCAAATGACACGATCCTGGATAATTCCAGGAACCGCATTTCCATCATCACAGGACCAAACATGGCCGGAAAATCCACCTACATGCGTCAGACAGCCCTGATCGTTCTAATGGCGCAGATCGGCAGCTTTGTTCCGGCGGACCAGGCGAATATCGGTATCTGTGACCGCATCTTTACCCGTGTGGGCGCTTCCGATGATCTGGCAAGCGGCCAGAGTACCTTTATGGTGGAGATGACCGAGGTAGCCAATATTCTGAGAAACGCGACCCGAAACAGTCTGCTGATCCTGGATGAGATCGGACGCGGAACCAGTACCTTTGACGGACTGAGCATTGCCTGGGCTGTCGTGGAGCATATCAGCAACACCCGGCTGCTGGGAGCAAAGACCCTGTTTGCTACGCATTACCATGAGCTGACAGAGCTGGAAGGTCTGATGAGCGGTGTCACCAACTACTGCATTGCCGTGAAAGAACAGGGCGATGACATTGTGTTCCTGCGAAAAATTGTAAAGGGCGGGGCTGACAAGAGCTATGGTATTCAGGTAGCAAAGCTGGCCGGAGTACCGGATTCGGTGATCAGCCGCGCGAAAGAGCTGGTGGAGCAGCTGGTAGATTCCGACCTGACAGCAAGGACCCGCGAGATTGCGGAAGGCAATGCGCCTGCGGGCCATAAGCCGGTACCGAAGCCGGATGATGTGGAAATGAGCCAGCTTACCCTGTTTGATACGGTGCGTGAGGACGATATCATCGAAGAACTGAAAAATCTGGAGCTGGGCAATATGACGCCGATCGACGCGTTGAATACCCTGTACCGGATGCAGACAAAGCTGAAGAACCGCTGGAGCGGGAACGAGAAATAAAGACTAATGCGGGAGGTACACATGCCGAACATTCATGTACTGGATCAGAATACCATCAACAAGATCGCAGCCGGCGAGGTCATTGAGCGTCCGGCTTCGGTGGTGAAGGAGCTCCTGGAGAATGCGATCGATGCGAAGGCAACTGCGGTCACGGTGGAGATCCGTGAGGGAGGGATTTCCTTCATCCGGGTTACGGACAATGGCTGCGGAATTGAAAAGGATGAAATCCCGCTTGCATTTCTGCGACATTCCACCAGCAAGATCCAGTCTGTGGAGGATCTGTTTACCGTATCCTCCCTGGGATTCCGGGGGGAGGCACTTTCCAGTATTGCCGCGGTTGGGCAGGTGGAGCTGATCACCAAGACCAGCCGTTCCTTAACCGGAAACCGTTATCAGATCGAAGGTGGCCAGGAGCGGGGGCTGGAGGAGATTGGCGCTCCGGACGGAACGACATTCATCGTGCGGAATCTGTTTTACAACACGCCGGTACGCCGGAAGTTTTTAAAGACTCCCATGACGGAGGGGGCCCATGTGGCAGATCTGGTGGAGAAGATCGCACTGTCCCACCCGGAGATTTCCATCCGCTTTATCCAGAATAATCAGAATAAGCTGCATACTTCCGGCAACCATAATTTAAAAGATATCATTTACACGGTTTACGGGCGGGAAATCACTGCAAATCTGATCCCGGTGTCTGTCACCGGGGAAGCCTTCAGTGTGGAGGGCTTTATCGGAAAGCCCGTCATTGCAAGGAGTAACCGTAACTTTGAAAATTATTATATTAATGGAAGATATATCAAGAGCAATATCATTTCGAAGGCCATCGAGGAGGCTTACAGGCCGTTTATGATGCAGCACAAGTATCCGTTTACCATGCTGCATTTTAAGATCGAGCCGGAATTTCTGGATGTGAATGTCCATCCGACGAAGATGGAGCTGCGCTTTCAGAATGGAGAGAATGTATTTCGCATGGTGCGGGATACCCTGGCGGAGGCGCTGCGCCACAAGGAGCTGATCCCGAAGGTAGAGCTGGTGGAGGAAGAGCGGGCACGAAAATCCGTGCCGGAAAAACGGATCCCGATCCCGGAGCCATTTGAGCAGAACCGGCTAAGGAAGGACAGCGCCGGTCTGTTTGACACCAGACGGAATATGGCAGACAGCATCGCGGATCATATCGTGCTGCGGGAGACTCCGGAGGAATACCGGATGAAGACCCGGCCGGGGGAGCAGCCTGCGCTGAAGGCCACCTCCCAGATCCGCAGTGAGCGTAGCGGACTTCTTCGCACGGAGCAGCGGGCGGAGGAAATACAGCAGTCAGAAAAACTGCAGCAGCCATCCGGTTATCGCGTGAACGAGGCGCTGACGGCACTGTTAAAGCAGGAGCCAGGAAGAAACGAGTCAGCCGGGGAGCCGGAAGCAAGCCAGATGCAGGAGGCGAAAGTCAGCGAACCGGAAGCAAAGCAGGTGCAGGAGGCGAAAGCCAGCGAGCCGGAAGCAAAGCAGATGCAGGAGCCGCCAGCCGGGGAGCCTGCGGTTCAGCTGGATCTCTTTGAGGAAAAGCTCCTCGAACCCCGGTCCCGCAGCCGCCACAAGCTGATTGGCCAGCTGTTTGCCACTTACTGGCTGGTGGAATTTAAAGACCAGCTTTACATCATCGACCAGCATGCGGCTCATGAGAAGGTCCTGTATGAGAAGACCATGAATTCCTTAAAAACCAGAGAGTATACCTGTCAGCAGATCCATCCTCCCATTATCCTGACTTTGGGAAGCCGGGAGACACTGATGCTGGAGAAGAACATGCAGATCTTTACGGACATCGGATTTGAGATCGAGCCGTTTGGAGGCAAGGAATATGCAGTGCGTGGTGTGCCGGATAACCTGTTTACCATTGCGAAGAAGGAACTTCTGATGGAGATGCTGGACAGCCTTTCCGAGGATACCCAGGCGCGGAATGCGGATATGATCTATGAAAAGGTGGCATCAATGTCCTGCAAGGCCGCCGTAAAGGGACATGATGTGTTGAGCGCGGCAGAGGCAGACGCCCTCATCGACCAGCTGCTTGGGCTGGAAAATCCATACGCCTGCCCGCACGGCAGACCAACCATAATTGCCATGAGTAAATATGAACTGGAGAAAAAGTTTAAACGAATTGTCTGACAGGGGGGAGCAGCTATGAAACAGCCGCTGATCATTCTCACCGGACCGACCGCGGTGGGAAAAACAGCTTTATCCATTGAACTTGCCAGAGCGCTGAAGGGAGAAATCATCAGCGCCGATTCCATGCAGGTGTATCGCCATATGGACATCGGGTCGGCGAAGATCATGCCGGAAGAGATGGATGGGATACCTCATCATCTGATCGACGTGCTGGAGCCCTGGGAAGAGTTCAATGTGACCAGGTTCCAGGCTATGGCGAAGGAAGCTATGGCCGGTATTTACAGCCGCGGCCATGTGCCTATTGTAACGGGAGGCACCGGATTTTACATCCAGGCGCTGGCTTATGATATTGATTTTACGGAAAATGAAGACCACAGCGGGATCCGGGAGGAGCTGGAGCAGCTCGCTGCAGAGAGAGGCGAGGAGCATTTGCACCAGATGCTGGCACAGATCGATCCGGAATCTGCCAGAGCCATTCATGCTAACAACGTCAAGCGTGTTATCCGCGCGATTGAGTATTACCGGCTGACCGGAGAGAAGATTTCCGAGCATAATAAACGGGAACGGGAGAAAAACTCTCCCTATGACCTCTATTACTATGTTCTGACGCGGGATCGCGCTGCGCTTTATGAGCGGATTGACCGGCGGGTAGACATCATGATGGAGCAGGGACTGGTGGATGAGGTGAAGCGTTTAAAGGAGATGGGCTGCACCCGGGATATGGTGGCCATGCAGGGACTTGGATATAAGGAAATCATGGATTATCTGGATGGAACGATCAGCCTCGGGGAAGCGGTATACATCATTAAGCGCGACACCAGACATTTCGCGAAACGTCAGCTCACCTGGTTTAAGCGGGAGCGGGATGTGCGGTTTATTGCCATGGATGACAGGAACGCACCGTGGGTGAAACTGCCGGACGGAACCGGTCAGCCGGAAGACGATCAGCAAAAAATATTAACATATATCTGTAATGACTACTTTGGAGGAAGAAACAAACATGGAATTAAATGAGATGTACGAGGAACTTGGGATCAGTGAAAAGGTCCTGAAATTCGGAACAGAAATAGAAGAAAGCTTAAAGGAACGTTTTGAGGCGATTGACGAGAATGCGGAATATAACCAGATGAAGGTGCTGAAGGCCATGCAGGAGGCCCGTGTCAGTGACATTCATTTTGCTGCAACCACAGGATATGGCTACAATGATCTGGGCCGTGACACTCTGGAAGAGGTATATGCAAAAGCCTTTCACGGTGAGGATGCCCTGGTCCGCCCGCAGCTGATCTCCGGCACCCATGCCCTTCATGTGGCATTATCCAGCAATCTGCGTCCGGGCGATGAGCTGCTCTCGCCGGTAGGAAAACCGTATGATACCCTCGAGGAGGTTATCGGCATCCGTGAGTCTGCCGGTTCCCTGAAAGAGTACGGTGTCATCTACCGTCAGGTGGATCTGTTAGAAGATGGAAGCTTTGATTATGAGAATATCCGCAAAGCCATTAACGAGAAGACAAAGCTGATTACCATTCAGCGCTCCAAGGGCTACGCAACCCGTCCAACCTTCTCCGTAACCCAGATCGGTGAACTGATCGCATTCTGTAAGAGCGTAAAGCCGGATGTGATCTGCATGGTAGACAACTGCTATGGCGAATTCGTAGAGCGCATTGAGCCGACGGATGTGGGCGCAGACATGATCGTTGGCTCCTTAATTAAGAATCCGGGCGGCGGCCTGGCACCGATCGGCGGCTACATTGTAGGCAGGAAATCCTGTGTGGAGCAGGCCTCCTACCGGTTAAGCGCGCCGGGACTCGGAAAAGAGGTGGGTGCAAGCCTGGGACTGAACCAGTCCTTCTATCAGGGGCTGTTCATGTCTCCGACGGTTGTGGCAGGTGCACTGAAGGGTGCGATTTTTGCAGCCAATGTCTATGAAAAGCTGGGTTTTGCAGTGGTTCCAGACAGCACCGAGTCCCGTCATGACATCATCCAGGCAGTGACGCTGGGAACGCCGGAAGGCATGATCGCATTTTGCAAGGGCATTCAGGCAGCAGCGCCGGTAGACAGCTTTGTTTCTCCGGAGCCCTGGGATATGCCTGGCTACGATGCGCCGGTCATCATGGCAGCAGGCGCCTTTGTACAGGGCTCTTCCATTGAGCTGAGTGCCGATGGCCCGATCAAGCCGCCGTACGCTGTGTATTTCCAGGGCGGTCTGACCTGGTATCACGCAAAGCTTGGCATTTTAATGTCACTGCAGAAAATGGTGGACGCAGGCATTGTGGCCCTGTAGTCCGTGCAGCGAAAAAATTATTAACCATTTCTAAAGTTTTCCATTTTTTGTATACACGATATTTGATTTGTGGTAAACTAACTATATCTGTGGTTTTCCTTCCGCTTCGTACTTGGAGAGGGAATGGAGGGTGAATCATGAGACACACAAAGATGAAAGAACTGCCCCATGAGGAGCGGCCATATGAACGCTGCGTAAAGTCCGGTCCGGAATATTTGAGTGACGCACAGCTTCTCGCTGTGATCCTCCGGACCGGAAGCACGCAGGAGAGCGTACTGGAACTGGCCGGCCGGATCCTGGAGCTTGGAGGTCCCGGAGAAGGAATTCTGGGACTTTTACATTTGTCCCTGCCGGAGCTTATGAGTGTCAAAGGCATCGGACAGGTGAAGGCTATCCAGCTTCAGTGTATCGGAGAGCTTTCCAGGCGTATCTGGAAACGGAAGGCCATAAGGAGTCCGGTGCGTTTTAATGAGCCGGCCCAGGTGGCAGAATACTATCAGGAAGATTTGCGTCATAAGGAACAGGAAGAGTTCCACATGATGCTTTTTAATACAAAACAGAATATGATCGGGGATGTGACGCTCACCAAAGGAACGGTGAACGCGTCTCTTGCCACACCGAGGGAAATCTTTATCCAGGCACTGAGATTTCAGGCAGTAAGTCTGATCCTGGTGCACAATCATCCCAGCGGCGACCCACAGCCAAGCAGGGAGGATATCCTCCTTACCAGGCGGGTGGAGGAAGCCGGCAGGATGATCGGTATCCCGGTGCTGGATCATATTATCATAGGTGACGGCACTTATGTCAGCATGAAAGAACGGGGATTATAACAGATGGAATCAAAACGCAGCAAATACATTCTGATCGGATTGTCGGTTTTCTGCATTCTGCTGATCGGCATTACATCCTTTAAGGATGGTTTCTTAAATCCGCTGAGAAGCGGTGTGGGTTATGTGTTAAACCCGATCCAGTCGGGGGTGAACCGGGTGGGAACCTCCCTCTACAACGGCATCAGCAATTACAGTACCTTGCACAGTGCCATGGCAGAAAAACAGGCCCTTCAGGAGCGCATCGATGCCCTGGTGGAGGAGAACAGCCGTCTTCAGTCGGAACAGTTCGAACTGCAGCGCCTGCGGGAGCTTTATGATCTGGACCAGGACTATATGCAGTATCAGAAAATCGGTGCCCGGGTCATTGCAAAAGACTCCGGTGACTGGTTCCAGGTATTCCGGATCAACAAGGGCTCTGCGGATGGTGTTCTCGTGGATGCCAATGTGATCGCAGGAGGAGGCCTCGTGGGAATTGTCACGGATGTTGGAGCCCATTACGCCACGGTACGTTCCATTATCGATGATGTGAGCCGTGTCAGCGGAATGGCCCAGCAGTCCGGCAATACCTGCATTGTTGCCGGCGATCTGACGCTTTTTGAGGAAGGACGCCTGCGGATCAGCAATGTCGCGCAGGATGCGGATTTTAAAGACGGAGACCGGATCGTGACCTCCAATATCAGTTCCAAGTTCCTGCCTGGCATTCTGATCGGCTATGCTGCGGATATGACCACCGACCAGAACCGTCTGACCAAATCCGGTTACCTGATCCCGGCTGCCCAGTTTGACAGCCTGCAGGAGGTTCTGGTCATCACGACACCAAAAGAAGAACCGCAGCAGGATGACACAGAAAAAACAGAGGGGGCACAGACTGGCTCATGAAACGGATCTTATTAAATGTGGTGCTGATGATCCTGGCTTTTACGGTACAGAACTGTGTATTTCCGCTGATCCCGTTTCTTACCGCAACGCCGAACCTGCTTCTGATCCTGACCTTTTCCTTCGGATTTATTTACGGAAAGAAAGCCGGGCTGCTATATGGCCTGTTTGCGGGAATTTTACTGGATCTGTTCTACAGCGGTCCTTTTGGCTTTTATACGCTGCTGTTTATCAACATCGGCTATTTCAACGGCATCTGCACCCAGTACTACTATGAGGACTATATCAACCTGCCGCTGGTCATGAGCCTGGTCAACGAGCTGATCTATAACCTGTATATTTATGTGTTCCGTTTTCTGATCCGGAACCGGCTGGATTTCCTTTATTACGCAAGGGAGATCATCATTCCGGAGCTGATTTTTACGGTGGTGACGACCCTGCTGATCTACCGCTTCTTTCTGTCAGCCAATCGCAGACTGGACGAGATGGATAACCGCCGGGAACGCGAATACTAAACAAGAGATACAAATAGGAGTGACATAAGCGTGCTGAAAGATTTCTTTCATAAATTATGTGATTTTTTAAAACGGGTGTTAAGCTCCCGTATTTTTGCTCTGGCTCTGGTGTTTACCGGCATGTTTCTGGTGCTGGCGGCCAAGCTGTTTGATCTTCAGATCATAAACGGAGAATCTTACCTGGAAGATTACGTGCAGATGATCGAAAAAACAGTCACAACGCCTGGTACCCGCGGCAATATTTATGACCGCAACGGGAAGCTTCTGGCCTACAACGAGCTGGCCTACGCGGTGACGGTGCAGGACACCGGAGATTATCCCAAAAGCGCAGGTATGAATGGCATGCTCTTAAAGCTGGTGCAGATCTTAAACAAGCATGGCTATCAGGCTCAGGGCAAACTGGAGATTGCATTAAATGAAGATGGGGAGATTGTTTACACATCCTCGTCCGAGGCGGCCAGAAAACGATTTCTGCGTGATTTTTACGGACGCAGGTCCGTGGATGAGCTCGACGATGAAAAGGGAAAATACCCGACCGCGGTGACGGCCAAAGAGCTGATCGAGAAGAAAAAGTCTGCCTACGGTCTTGACAAGATGAAGGATGAAAAGGGTAATCCCCTGATCCTTTCTGACGCAGAGCTGATACAGCTTGTCAATATCAGGTATACGATGTCTCTTGTCGCATATAAAAAATATGAGGCAACTACTATCTGTGACCGGGTAGATGATGAAACAGTGGCAGATCTGATGGAGCACACCGCAGAACTGAAGGGCGTGGAGGTGGCAGAAACTACCATCCGCCGTTACAATGACGCAGTGTACTTTGCGCCGATCATCGGCTATACCGGCAAGGTACAGGAGGATCAGCTGGAGGAACTGAAAAAGACAAATCAGGAGTATGAACTCAGCGATATTGTCGGCCGGACCGGCATTGAGGCTTCGATGGAGCTCGAGCTTCAGGGCCACAAGGGCTACAAGAATCTGGTGGTCAACAATGTGGGAAATGTCATGCAGGTGCTTTCCGAAACACAGGCCTCGACCGGCAATGACATTTATCTGACCATTGACCGCGACCTGCAGATCGGTATTTACCATCTGATCGAGCAGCAGCTGGCCGGTATCGTTTCCAAGGCGCTGGTCAACCAGGATGTCGACACCTCTGCCATCACGGACTCTTCCAAGATCAGCATTCCGGTGAAGGATGCCTATTACCAGCTTATCAACAACAATGTCCTTTCCTTAAGCCACATGGCTTCGGAGGATGCCACAGACATTGAGCGCCAGATCCAGTCCATTTATACCTCGTCGAGAGAACAGATCCTGGAACGTCTGCGCTATGAGCTCATGAGCGATCATCCGACCATGATGAAGGATCTTCCCCAGGATATGATGGCATACATGGCCTACATCTATAACTGGCTGTCAGATTCAACGATCGGGATCGTCCAGAAAGACCGGATCGACCAGAACAGCGAGAGCTATCAGGCGTGGAAGAATGACGAGATCAGTCTGCGTGATTATATTTACGCCGGTATTTCGGAAAGCTGGATCGATACCACAAAGCTGAATGTCACCAACAAGTATTCCAGTGCCGACGATATCTACCAGGTTCTGGTGGACTACGTGCTGGAGCATCTGAAGGATGACGCAAAATTCACCAAGCGTATTTACCGTTATCTGATCAATGACCAGGTTGTCACCGGACGTCAGCTCTGCCTGGCACTTTACGCCCAGGGGGTACTTCCGTACGATGCAAACGAAGTGCAGCTTTTGACTGCCAATGGCGAAGAATACGCCTTCCAGTTTATCCGCCGCAAGATCCAGAACATTGAGCTGACACCGGCTCAGCTGGCCCTTGACCCGTGTACCGGCGGAGTTGTGATCACGGATGTCAACACCGGAGAGGTGCGGGCACTGGTTACCTATCCGAGCTACGACAATAACCGCCTGTCCGGAAGCGCGGATCCGGCTTATATGAGACAGCTGCAGGAGGATCTGTCCCTGCCGCTGTACAACAATGCGACCCAGGCCAAGAAAGCACCGGGCTCCACCTTCAAGCCGATCACGGCCATTGCAGGTCTGGAGGAAAAGGTCATCGGTCTTTATGAAACCATTGACTGTACCGGTGAATATAAAGAAGTAGACCCTCCGATCAAGTGCTGGATCTATCCGGGACACCATGGCCCGCTGACGGTTGTGGGAGGTCTTCAGAATTCCTGCAACTACTTCTTTTCGGAGGTGGCACACCGCCTGGCAACGAATCGCGACACACTGGTCTATTCTACCGATATGGGTGTGGACACGATCCGCCGCTATGCATCCATGTTTGGACTCAACCGTCCCTCCGGCATTGAGATTTCGGAAACGACACCGGAACTGACTACAGAGGACCCGGAACGATCCGCAATGGGTCAGGGAACCAACTCCTACTCCAATGTACAGCTTTCCCGCTATGTGGCAGCCATTGCCAACAGCGGAACGGTGTTCGACTTAAGCCTGCTTGATAAGATGACCGACTCGGAGGGAAATCTGATCCAGGATTTCACACCGGAGGCGACCGGTCATGTGGATATTGCAGACTCCACCTGGGATGCGGTCCATCAGGGTATGCGGGCAGTAATCACAGACGGCTCCGTGAACAAGATCTTTAAGGATCTGGAGGTGGAGATCGCGGGTAAGACCGGTACGGCCCAGGAGTCCAGAACCCGTGGTAACCATGCGTTTTTTATTTCCTATGGACCGTATACCAACCCGGAGATCTGCGTGACAGTTAATATCCCTTACGGATATTCCTCATCAAACGCGGCTATGGTGGCAAAAAATGTCTACCGCTTTTACTACGGATATACCGATCTGGAATCCATCCTGGGCAGTGGTGCCCTGGAGGTTTCCAATGTTAAGGTCGGAGACTGATCACCTTGTGCTCCCGGAATGCCGGGAGCGCAGAGACAACAAAGGGGAGCGGGTGAAAACATGAAAAACAGGATTGTGATCAAAAGCAGCAAAGCAGGCATGACGGTCATCCTGGATCCGGAATGCAGCTTTGAGGATCTGATCGCGGAGCTTGCCGCAAAATTTAAGGATTCGGCCCGGTTCTGGGGAAATGCCCAGATGGCGCTTCTGCTTCAGGGAAGGCCCCTGACGGCGGCCCAGGAGATGCAGATCGTCAATACCATCACGGAAAACTCTGGAATTGAGGTGCTCTGTCTGCTGGATCAGGATTTAGAGCGGGTAGAGCGCTGCGAGAAGGCACTGAACCAGAAACTGATGGAGCTTTCCGAGCGGACCGGCCAGTTTTACCGGGGAGATCTGCACAGGGGAGAATCCATTGAATCGGAAGCCAGCATCGTCATTATCGGGGATGTCCGTCACGGCGCCCGGGTAACAGCCAAGGGAAACATCATCGTACTGGGAGAACTGCGCGGTTCTGTCCATGCAGGTGTCGCCGGAAATCGTGAGGCCGTAGTAGCCGCCATGGAGATGGCGCCTCTCCAGATCCGGATCGCAGATGTTTCCTGCCATTATGGCGATAAGGGACGCAAGCTGGGCAAGGGTCCGATGGTTGCTTCTGTAGAAAATTGTAGTATTTGTACGAAAGTAATAAAAAAATCATTCTTAAATATGTTAAATTTCAATTAATACTGGAAAAATTCCAGATTATAGGTTAAAATAGATTCGATAGTATTTTTCAGGAGGCGTTTCTATGAGCGAAGTCATGGTAATTACTTCTGGAAAAGGCGGGGTCGGCAAAACCACCACCACTGCCAACATCGGGACAGGCCTGGCAGCTCCAGTACAGCAAAGGTTTTGATCGTCTCGGCACGCAGTTGACTTTCACCGGCTGGCGTTATTCGCATCAGCGCTATGCCACGCTGAGCGAGGCGTTTTCCAGCCCGGGTAGCGACGACGACTTGCAGGATAGCGACAACAAAAAAGCAACCCTGCAAATCACCGCCAGCCAGAGCCTGCCGTACGATATCACCCTCTATCTGAGTCTCGACCAGGACAGCTACTGGTCAGGGGGCGCCACACAGCGTACCGCCAATATGGGGATCAGCAGCCAGGTTCACGGTATCGCGTGGTCGCTCAGCTACAGCGACTCCCGCAGCAGCCACGGTGACGAGGAGGATGACGAGCCGCATTCCGACAAAGTGGTGACGTTGTCACTTTCCGTGCCGTTGAGCCACCTGCTGCCGGGGAGCTATGCCGGCTATACCCTGACCTCCTCCCGCCACAGCGTTGGCAGTCAGATGGTCAGCCTCAACGGCACATTGCTGGACAATCACGCGCTTAGCTACGCCGTCAGCCAAACCCGCGATCGGCAAAACGGGTCCAGCGGCAGCCTGACGGCCGGGTACAGCAGTGGAAGGGGCGATCTGAATCTCGGCTACAGCCACGATTCGCAGTCCGCTCGTCTGAACTACGGCGCCAGCGGGGGCATTCTGATTCACCGCCGCGGGGTAGTCTTTACGCCGGAAATGAATGGCGCTGTCGTCCTGATTGACGCCGGTGGCGCCGGGGGTGTGACCCTCGCCAACCAGAAAACCATCGCCACCAATGGTGACGGGTACGCCGTGCTGCCCTTCGCCACCGCCTATCACCGCAACGACGTCTCTCTCGACAGCCATTCGCTGCCGGAGAATGTGGATCTGGCCAACAGCACCGTGACGCTGGTCCCTACCAAAGACGCGGTGGTTCTGGCGCGCTTTCACACCCACGTTGGCTATAAGGCGCTGTTTACGCTGCAGTCGCGAGGACAACCGCTGCCCTTTGGCAGCGAAGTACGCGCCAAAGACACCAACAGCATCGTTGCCAGCGAGGGTCAGGTGTACCTGGCCGGCCTGGCGCCAAAAGGCACCCTGTATGCGCAATGGGGGCCAGGCCCTCAGCAGCGCTGTAGCGCCCGCTACGATCTCACCCCGACGCTGGCGCAGCCCCCCCATCCACTCATCTTACAGCAGACGTTATCATGTCC
>ERZ773216.50-NODE-50-length-135709-cov-15.375219_pt1 | contig 135709 bp, 143 predicted proteins | sample MGYA00511259_ERZ773216 | MGnify/ENA primary metagenome ERZ773216 (study PRJEB29015, sample SAMEA2737764) | human gut metagenome | biome: human gut; feature: human-associated habitat; material: faeces | place: China | collected 2012 ... | reverse complement strand
ATAATATTTTCTATTTTTCTCTTCAATCAAGCTATTTATTATTTAAATTATGGATATATCCCCTCTTGCAAAAAAAATCTAAACTTAAAAAATAAAATATCACTTGAATCAAAAGTAGAAATCTGATAAAATAGCTAAAAACCAAAGAAGCATTATATAGAGCAAAAAGGAGGCAAAAATGAGAATTAGATATAAAAAATGGGCAAGACCAGAATTAGAAGCAAGCAATTTTTACGAAGATAATCCAGAAGAATGGAAAGGAAAATGGAAAGAACATTTTAAAAATCCAGAAAATCCATTTATGATAGAACTGGGATGTGGCAAAGGACAGTTTATATCTAACTTAGCAATAGAAAATCAAAATATAAATTATTTAGCTATTGATTTAGTAGATGCAATGTTAGGATTAGCCAAAAGAAATGTTGAAGAAGTATATAAAGAAACGAATAAAGAGCCTGAAAACATTTTACTTACTAGATTTGACATAGAAAGAATAAATTTAATACTAGAAAAAGCAGATAAAGTTGAAAGAATATATATTAACTTCTGCAATCCTTGGCCAAAAGGAAAACATAGAAAGAAAAGGCTAACACATAGTAGACAGTTAGAAAAATATAAAGAATTTTTGAAACCTGAATCTGAAATATATTTTAAAACAGATGATGACAGCTTATTTGAATCAAGCTTAATATATTTTAAAGAAAGTGAATTTGAAATATTAAAAAAGACATATGATTTACACAGTGAACCAATTTTTGAAAAAAATATTGAAACTGAGCATGAGAAAATGTTTTCAGAGCAAGGAATAAAAATTAAAGCTTTAATTGCGAAATTAAAATAAGGAAGATGAGATAATGAATGAAAAAGAAGTCATAGAGAATAAAAATAATAAGGATTTTGTATTAAAGGCAGTAAGTGAAAATGGAAAATTTTTAGATCTAGTATCTCCGGAATTGCAAGATGATAAAGAAGTTGTAATGACAGCTTTAGGACAAGATGCAGAGGCTTTGGAATTTGCCAGTCTTAATTTAAAAAATGATAAAGAAGTTATTATGAAAGGAGTAGAAGGAGCTCCTTGGACAGTATGCTATGCTTCTGAGACGTTGAGAGAAGATAAAGATGTTATTAAACAAGCTTGTAAAAGTTATGGACAAGCTTTATATTTTGCAAGCAAGGAAATAAGAGATGATAGAGAAATAGTAAAATTAGCAGTAGAAAATAAAGGTATAATAATAAAATATGCAAGTGAAAGATTAAGAAATGATAAGGAACTTGCAATAATTGCAGTAAAACAAAATAAACAAGCATATCATTTTATTTCTCATGAATTACAACAGGATGAAGAGATAAAGAGTTTAATGTAGATAAACAGATTGGATATTTAAAACAATAATTTAAAGCACAAGATTTAAAAAAATACTTGTGATTTTTATATTTTACTTATATAATGTATGTAAAATAGAATAAGGAGGAAAAAATGTCATTTATAGAAGAAATAAAACAAAGAGCAAAACAAGATATAAAAACTATAATACTTCCAGAAGCACAAGACATTAGAACATTAAAAGCAACAGAGCAGGTATTAAAAGAAGGATATGCAAAAATTATTTTAGTAGGAAATAAAGAAGAAATTGAAGAAAAAGCACTTGAAAATAAAATTGATATATCAGGAGCACAAATAATAGAACCAACAAACTCTGAAAAATATGAAGAATATGTAAATTTATTATTTGAATTAAGAAAGCAAAAAGGAATGTCATTAGAAAAAGCAAAGGGGTTAGTAAAAGATCCTGTATATTTTGGAATGTTAATGCTTAAAGATGAAAAAAGTGAAGCGGATGGTTTGGTATCAGGAGCAATTCACTCGACAGCAGATACATTAAGACCAGCATTACAAATATTAAAAACAGCTCCAGATACAAAGTTAGTTTCAGCATTTTTTCTTATGACTGTACCAGATTGTGAGTATGGCGAAAATGGAACTTTTATATTTGGAGATTGTGGATTAAATGAAAACCCAGATGATGAAGCATTGTCTGAGATTGCAATATCATCAAGTAAAAGTTTTAGACAATTAGTAGGAAAAGAACCAAAAGTTGCAATGCTTTCATATTCTACTTATGGTAGTGCTAAATCAGAATCTACAGAAAAGGTAATAAGAGCAACTGAAAAAGTTAGAGAAAAAGACAAAAATTTATTAGTAGATGGAGAACTTCAATTAGATAGTGCTATTATACCAGAAGTAGCTAACTTTAAAGCACCAGGAAGTCCTATTGAGGGAAATGCCAATGTATTAATATTCCCAGATTTGAATGCAGGAAATATTGGATATAAATTAGTACAAAGATTAGGAAAAGCAGAAGCATATGGACCACTTTGCCAAGGAATAGCAAGACCAGTAAATGACTTATCAAGAGGATGTACTAGCAATGATATAGCAGGAGTTATTGCAATAACAGCAGTACAAGCACAAGAAAAATAGTTGATTCATAATAGATATGAAACTAATAAAAATAAAAAAGGTCAATCTATTTTAAAATATAGATTTTGATCATTAAGGAGAGAGTATGAAAGTTTTAGTTCTAAATTCTGGTAGTTCTTCTTTAAAATATCAAGTGATAGATATGGAAACAGAGGAAATGCTAGTAAAAGGTTATTTTGAGAGAATAGGTCAACCAAATTCTTTTTTAACACATAAAGTAAAAGGAGTAAAACATAAATTTGAACATCAAGCCCAAAACCATGAACAAGCAATTAAGTTTGTGTTAAGCAGGCTTACAAATGATCATTATGGAGTAATAAAAGATTTAAATGAATTAGCAGGAATTGGACACAGGGTAGTACATGGTGGAGAAAAATTTTCAGATGCAGTTATAATTGATGATAATGTAATTGAAGAAATAAAAAGATGCAGTGAATTAGCACCATTACATAATCCAGCAGCTGTCCTTGGAATGGAAGCTTGTAGAAAGGTAGTACCAAATGTGAAGATGGTAGCAGTATTTGATACAGCATTCCACCAAACTTTGCCAAAGGAAAGATATATATTTCCAATACCATATGAATATTATGAAAAATATAAAGTAAGAAAATATGGATTTCATGGAACTTCTCATCAATATGTATCTCAAAGAGTTGCAGAGTTAATGCAAAAGGACATAAAAAAATTAAAAATAATAAATTGTCATTTAGGCCAAGGTGCAAGTGTATGTGCAATTCAAGATGGTAAGTCAGTTGAAACAAGTATGGGACTTACACCTCTTGGCGGAATAGTTATGGGAACAAGAAGCGGAGATTTAGATCCATCTGTTGTAACTTATATAATGCAAAAAGAGGGATTATCATATAAAGAAGCAGAAGAAATTTTAAACAAAGAATCAGGAGCATATGGTGTATCAATGGTATCAGTAGATTTTAGAGATATAGAAGTGGATGCTGAATCAGGAGGTCATCATGCAAAACTAGCTTTAGATATATTTCATGATACAGTTGCAAGTTATATAGCAAAATGTATGGTAGCTATGAATGGAGTAGATGTAATAACATTTACAGCAGGTGTAGGTGAAAAAGGACCATTATCAAGAAAGGCAATCTGCGAAAAATTGGAATTTTTTGGAGTGAAAATTGATGAAGAAAAGAATAAAACAAGAGGAGAAGAAGCAGAAATATCATCTAAAGATTCAAAAATAAAAGTTTATACAATACCTACAAATGAAGAATTAATGATAGCAAGAGAAACAATGAGACACTTGAGGGACAGGTCTTAAATGTCTCATTGCCAATGTAGAAACTATGTAAAGTATATTTATATTTATTAAATGAGACATTTAAGACCTGTCCCTCAAGTGTCTCAAAGAAAGGAAGAGTAAAAAATGAAGATTTTAGTATTAAATTGTGGTAGTTCATCACTAAAGTATCAATTAATTGATATGGAAACAGAGGAGGTCCTAGCTTCTGGAAAATATGAAAGAATTGGAGAAAAAGAAGCTTTTATTACACACAAAGCACAAGGAAAGAAAGTAGAGATTAAAAAGCCAGCATATGATCATAAAGAAGCTATTGAGTTTACATTAGCTCAACTTACTAATCCAGAATACAAAGTAATTGATAGTTTGGATGAAGTAGAAGCTATTGGACATAGAGTTGTTCACGGAGGAGAAATATTTAAAGAATCAGCAGTAATTGATGATAAAGTAATAGAACAAATTGATGAATGTTCAGAGTTTGCACCATTACACAATCCAGCAGCTATTCTTGGGATGGAAGCTTGTAAGAAAGTTATGCCTGGAAAACCAATGGTAGCAGTATTTGATACAACATTCCATCAAACTATGCCTAAAGAAAAATATGTTTACCCAATACCATATGAGTATTATAAAAAATATGGAGTAAGAAAATATGGTGCTCATGGAACTTCACATATGTATGTTTCACAAAGACTTGCTGAAATTGAAAATAAAAATATAGAAGATTTAAAAATTGTAACTTGTCATTTAGGTCAAGGTTCTAGTATTTGTGCAGTAGATGGCGGAAAGTCAATCGATACAAGTATGGGACTAACACCATTAGGTGGAATTCCAATGGTAACAAGAAGTGGAGATTTAGACCCATCTGTTTTAACATATCTTATGAAAAAAGAAAATATATCAGCTGCTGAAATGGAAAATATATTAAATAAAAAATCAGGAGTTGCTGGAATATCAGGATTAGCTCCAGATTTTAGAGTTATTGAATTAGAATCATATGAGGACAATGAAAGAGCAAAAATTGCTATGGAAAGTTTTAAATATGCAGTTGCAAGTTATATTGCTAAATATGCAGTAGCTATGAATGGAATTGATTATATAGTATTTACAGGAGGAATAGGAGAAAATCAAATTAATATTAGAAAAGGAATTTGCGAGAAATTAACTTTTATGGGAGTAGACGTAGATGCGGATGCAAACAATATGAGAGGCGAAGAAAAAGTGATTTCTAAACCGGATTCAAAAGTTAAGGTGTATGTAATACCTACAAATGAAGAACTAATGATAGCAAAAGAAACACAAAGGCTTGTAAATATTATATAATAAATGGAGGAATTCAACATGAAATTTGAATTTGATGAAGATGAATTAGATTTTAAAAATGAAATAGAATTAATGAATCTTCAAAGGAAGATGCAAGAAAATCAATTTACAAGAAATCAGAGTATAGGATTTAATATGGATGCATTATATAACCTAGCAAATAAAGACGAAAATAAATAGACAAATATATGTTACATAGGAAGAGGATGTTATGAAAAAAGTTATAATAGATATACTAAAGAAATACAAATGGGAAATATTATTACAGGTTATATTGCTTCGGAATAAATATATATTTATTAACATATCCAGCCAAAATTATTGGTAATATAGTGGATATGCTATATGATATAGAAGCAAATAAACAAAATATTATAAACAATACATATTACCTTTTAGGAATATGTATTGTCTTGTTAATTGTAAGAATACCTTGGAAATATTTTGAAACAAGCATTTCTAGAAAATTTGAAAAAGATATAAAGATAAAATTATTTCAGAGATTTTTAAAATTAAAATTAAAAGATATACAAAATATAAAAAATGGAGAGATTATGTCTTATTTTATGAAAGATATAAACGAAATCAGAACGACTATGCGTAGAATTTTATCTCATGGGACAAGAATAATTTTTATATTTGTTATTGCAACATTTCAAATGATACAAGGAGTAAATCTACAATTAACAATTGCTATTATGATTCCTATTATTATAGGATGTTATTTAGTTGTTGTCATTAAAAAATATGTAGAAATTAGTTTTAAAAAAGCACAAGACAGATTTACTGAAATGTCAGAATACATTCAAGAAAGTACAGATAGTATAAGAACAACAAAAGCTTATTCTTGTGAAGGAGAACAATTAAAAGAATTTATTAGAAAAAATAGAAAAGTACGACAAAGTGATAATACAGTTGATATTTATTCTAATTTATTAACTATGTGTTTAAATATGTGTTTTGGAATATGTTATGCAATTTCTTTGTTATATGGTTCTAGGTTAGTAATAGATGGAACGATAACAATAGGAGAATTGGTTACATTTAATGGTTATATTGCTTTATTTGTAAATCCAGTTATTTGGCTTCCACAATTGATCTCAAGATTTAAAAGAGCACAGATATCATATCATAGATTAGAAAAAATGTATGAATTAGAACCAGAAAAGTTAAATGAAAAAAGTTTGCCAAAAGAAAGATTAGAAGGAAATATAAAAATACAAAACTTGAGTTTTAATTATCCAGGAATGATTGATAAGGCGTTAGAAAATATTAATATAGAAATAAAAAAAGGACAAACATTAGGAATTATAGGTACAATAGGCAGTGGAAAAACCACTTTAATGAATTTGTTAGAAAGACTATATAGTGTACCAGATGGAAAAATAAAAATTGATGGTAAAGATATTAATCAAATACCTATAGAAACTCTAAGAAACAATATATGTTATATTACTCAGGATAATTTCTTATTTTCATCTACATTGAAGGAAAATATTAGTTTATTTAGAGATGAATATGATGATGAAGAAATCAAAGAAAGTACTAAAAAAGCTATTGTGTATGAAGATATAAAAAAGATGCCAAAAGGAATTGAAACAGTAATAGGAGAAAGAGGAGGAGATTTATCAGGAGGACAGAAACAGAGAGTATCTATTTCTAGAGCATTCTTAAAAGAAAGTAGGATATTAATTTTTGACGATACTTTTTCTGCGTTAGATAACAGAACATCCGAAAAATTGATAGAAAATATTAAAGAATTATCTTCTGAAAAAACTTGTATTATTATTTCAAACAAGGTATCAGATGTAAAATATAGTGATAAAATTATTGTATTGGATAAAGGAAACATAGTTGAAGAAGGTACACATGAACAGTTGATACAAAATGAAGGAATTTATAGTGGATTTTACAATCAACAATCAACAAAAGCAGAACCTAGTTTTTTGGTATAATATTATAGTGAAGGAGAAACAAATGAAAAATAAAACATTACAAAGAGTTTATAAAATGTTAAAACCACAAACAAAGGCAATAATTATCATATCAATTTTATCAATTATTATTAATATTGGAGAAGTAATAAAACCATATTTAATTAAGATTGTTATGGATGACTATTTGAGTAGTGGATTATGGCAAAAAGGAATTATATCAATAGGAATTATAGGATCTATTTATATTGCTATTGTATTAATAGGAAATATTTTAGATTTTATAGTAACTACTTCAACAAGCATGATGGGAGAAAACGTTATTTACTCAATTAGAAATAAATTATACAAATATATTCAATATACTAATATTCCTTTTCATGATAAGACGCCATCTGGAACGTTGTTTGTTAGAATTACAAGTGATGTAGAAGATATTACAACTCTTTTTAAAGATGTTATTACAACATTTGTAAAAGATATAGTATTGATTATTGTATTTGCAACAATGATGCTAGTACTTGATTATAGACTAGCATGCTTATGTTTTTTACTTGTTCCATTTGTTATTTTTACATCAATTTTTATTACTAAAATTAGTAATAAAGTACAAGAATATTCTAAAAAAGTAAAAACAAAGCTAAATATATTTTTAGCAGAATCAATTTATGGTGTAAAATTAATAAAAATATTTAATAGACAAAAAGAGAAGGAAAAGGAATGTGAAAAGCTATGCAATAAGTTTTGGAAATCAAGAGTTCCAACAGCATTTACAGAGGGCTTTTTAGTTGCGTTTATGTTGATATTTGAAAATTTAGGAGTATCAATTATTATATGGGCTACTATAAATCATTTATTTGGAATTAGCTTAGAAGTAGGTGTTATTTATATATTTATTACTTATATAAAGCAAATATTTGAACCGATTAATCGTATTGTAGAAAATTTTGAAACGATACAAGAAGCATTAGTTTCAGTTAATAAAATATATGACATTTTAGAACATAAAGAATATCTAGAAGATTTTGAAGATGGAATCAAATTAAAAGAAATAAAAGGAAAAATTGAATTTAAAAATGTGTGGTTTGCTTATGAGGGAGAGAATTGGATTTTAAAAGATGTAAGCTTTACAATTGAACCTGGACAGAGTATAGCTTTGGTTGGCAAAACTGGTTCAGGAAAAACAACAATTATTAATTTAATTAATAGATTTTATGAAGTGCAAAAAGGAGAAATTTTATTAGATGGTATAAATATAAAACAAATTAATTTACGTTTGCTTAGAAAAAAAGTAGGAGTTATTCTTCAAGATCCATTTATTTTTGCCAAAACAATTAAAGAAAATATAGAATTAAATGAAAATTTATCAGAACAGGCAATCATGGAAACAATAAGACTATCATCAGCAGAAAAATTCATAGAATCTCTTCCAAATGGTATATATGAAATAGCGCAAGAAAGGGGAAGTTCGTTCTCAGCTGGACAAAAACAATTATTAGCTTTTGCAAGAATATTTGCTCATAATCCATCTATATTTATATTAGATGAAGCAACAGCAAATATTGATACTCAAACAGAAGAACTAATTCAAAAGTCAATTGATAAAATATCAAAGGAGAAAACATCTATCTTTATTGCTCATAGGCTTTCTACTATTATTAATGTAAACAAAATTATAGTATTGGATAATGGAAGGATTATTGAAGAAGGAAGTCATAAGGAGCTGATAAATATTCCAAATGGATATTATAATAAATTATATAATGCATATTATGAAAGTTTAACTGCATAATTACTATAATAAAAAAGATAAAAAAATTAATTTTTTATCTTTTTTATATTGACAACAACTAGAATATATGATTAAATATCAACCATAAGCAAAAAGACAAGTTTTACTTATTAATTACTACGAAGGGAGGTGGATTTATGGAAGAAAATGTTACAATTATGACTGTATTACAAGAGCTTAGAGAATTTAGAAACGAAAATAACAAGCGTTGGGAAGAAAATGATAGACGCTGGGAGGAAAACAACAAGTGCTGGGAAGAAAATGATAAACGCTGGGAAGAAAACAATAAACGCTGGGAGGAAAACGATAAGCGATGGGCTCATAATGAAAAACGTTGGATACAAAATGAAAAAATATTAGAATTAATGGACAGCAGATTAGATTTGGCAGACAGTAGGCTAGATTCTATAGAAAAAGTAGTATCAAATTTAGAGGAAGAAAGAAAAAGAGACAGAAAAGAAATTTTAGATGTTTTAGATACAATGCAAAAAAGCATTGATAAACAATTTAAAAATATGCACAATTATATGAATGCTCAATTTGAAAAGTTTGATGCAATAAACGCAGTAAATAACATAGAACATACTGAATTCAAGCAGTTACTTCAAGCATATGGAATTAGAATGAATTTACAAAACTCTAGAATAGTACATTTAGAAGATTGGAAAAATGGATTAGAGGATAATGATATAATATTAGCTCACTAAAAAATATTAATAAAAGTAAATAATAAGTAATAATATAAGAAGTATAAAAAATAATAAAAAATAAATAATTAAAGTATTGCAAAACATAAAAAATGTGATATAATATTTAACATAAATGAAAAAACTATAACAAGGACACGGTAAATAATTAAATATCTTAAAGAGAGCCAAAGGTTGGTGCGATTTGGTAAGTAAAAATTATTTATTATCACCTTAGTTTGTTACTAGTTGAAAAGATAAAGTAAGCTAGTCGTATACCTGCGTTAAAGGGAAAAGAGAGAGTGGATTGTATTGTAAAAAATATATATTTACTAACTTAGGTGGTACCGCGGAATAGAAAAATCTTTTCGTCCTAATAAAAAAATAGGATGAAGAGATTTTTTATATTCTTTAGAAATCTTTTAAAAGATAAGTGTCAAAAAACAAATAGCCCAAACAGGGAGAAGGAGGAGTTTTATGTATAAAAAAGTAGAATTGAAAAATGGATTTGTTGGCATGGAACATGAAGTAGCTAAAAAATGGAAGGAAAAAGACATTATAAAAAAGAATTTTGCAATGAATGAAGGAAAAAGATATTTCACTTTTTATGATGGACCACCAACAGCCAATGGAAAGCCACATGTTGGACACATCGAGACAAGAGTTATGAAAGACATTATTCCAAGATATAAAGTTATGAAAGGGTATCATGTAGACAGAAAAGCCGGATGGGATACACAAGGTTTACCAGTAGAATTGGAAATTGAAAAAAAACTAGGAATATCTGGAAAACAACAAATTGAAGAATATGGAGTAGAGAAATTTGTAAAAGAATGTAAAGAAAGTGTTTTTACATATGTAAATATGTGGGAAGATATGACTAACAAAGTTGGATATTGGGTAGACATGGAACATCCATATATAACATATGAAAACAAATATATTGAATCAGTATGGTGGGGAATTTCTCAAATGTGGAAAAAGGGTCTTTTATACGAAGGACATAAAGTTATGCCATATTGTCCAAGATGTGGTACAGCTCTTTCTTCTCATGAAGTAGCTCAAGGATATAAAGATGTTAAAGACTTAACTTGTATTGCTAAATTTAAAATAGTAGATGAAGATAAATATATTTTGGCATGGACAACAACTCCATGGACACTTCCATCTAATTTAGCTTTATGTGTTAATAAATCATATGATTATGTAGAAGTAAAAGCAAATGTTGGAACAAGTGAGGATCCTAAATTTGAAACTTATATTTTAGCAAAAGACTTGACTGAGAAAGTATTAAAAGATATACCATATGAAATTCAAAAAACATTTAAAGGAGAAGAATTATTAGGAATTAAATATGAACAACTAATGCCATTTGCAAAAGTAGAAGGAAAAGCTTTTGTAGTAATTCATGGAGATTATGTTAATTTAGAAGATGGTACAGGAATTGTTCATATTGCACCTGCTTATGGTGAAGATGATAGTTTAGTATCTAAACAAAATGGAATAGCATTTGTGAATTTGGTTGATAAAGAAGGAAAATTTGTTAAAGAAGTAGAACCATGGCAAGGAAGATTTGTAAGAGATTGTAATGAAGATATTTGCAAATGGCTTAAAGAAAAAGGAAAATTATTTAGTAAAGAAAAACATATGCACTCTTATCCTCATTGCTGGAGATGTGATACACCACTTTTATATTATCCAAAAGAAAGTTGGTTTGTTGCAATGACTAAGTTAAGAGACAACTTACTTGCAAATAACGATAAAATAAATTGGTATCCAGAAACAATAAAAACAGGAAGATTTGGAAAATTCTTAGAGAATGTTATTGATTGGGGAATTTCAAGAGATAGATATTGGGGAACACCATTACCAATTTGGCATTGTGAATGTGGTCATCAAGAATGTATAGGAAGCATAGAAGAATTAAAGCAAAAAGCAGTTGATTGTCCAGATGATATTGAACTTCATAAACCTTATATTGATGAAGTACATTTAAAATGCCCAGAATGTGGTAAAAAAATGACAAGATTCAAAGAAGTAATAGATGTATGGTTTGATTCAGGTTCAATGCCATTTGCTCAATTACATTATCCATTTGAAAACAAAGAAGAGTTTGAAAAACATTTCCCAGCACAATTTATTTCAGAAGCAGTTGATCAAACAAGAGGATGGTTCTATACTTTACTTGCAATATCAACATGTATTTTTGATAAAACTCCATATGAAAATTGTATTGTTTTAGGACATATACTTGATGAAAAAGGACAAAAAATGTCAAAATCTAAAGGCAATGGAGTAGACCCTATGATTTTATTAGAACAGGTAGGAGCAGATGCAACTAGATGGCATTTCTATACTGTATCAGCACCATGGCTTCCAACAAGATTGGGATTAAGCAATGTACAAGAAACACAAAGAGGATTTTTAAGTACACTTTGGAATGTATATTCATTCTATGTTTTATATGCAGAAATTGATCAATTTAATCCACTAGAATATAAAGAGTTTAAACCAACAAATATAATGGATAAATGGATAATTTCTAAATTAAACACATTAACAAAAGAAGTGGATGAAAAATTAGCAAGTTATGACATTACATCAGCAGCATTACAAATAGAAAGCTTTACAGACGAACTTTCTAACTGGTATGTACGTAGAAATAGAGAAAGATTTTGGTCACAAGAATTAACAGAAGAAAAAATAGGTGCATACTGCACATTATATAAAGTATTAACTACATTAATAAAAATATCAGCACCATTTGTACCATTTATAACAGATGAAATATACCAAAATTTAGTAGTAGGATTAGACAAAGAAGCACCAGAAAGTGTTCACTTATGCTTATGGCCAGAAGTTAATAATGAAGATATCAACCCAGAACTTGAAAAAGAAATGGACTTAGCATATAAAATAGTAAAACTAGGAAGAAGTGCAAGAAATGCAGCTAATATTAAGAATAGACAACCATTATCAGAAATGTTAATTTCGGTAGATACATTACCTAAATATTATGAAGATATTGTAAAAGATGAATTGAATGTAAAGAAAATTGAATTTGGAGCAGAAATGTCCGAATATGTAAATTTTGAAATTAAGCCAAATTTACCAGTATTAGGTAAAGAATATGGTAAGTTAATTCCAAAAATAAAACAGGAAATTGCAAATAAAAATCAAATGGATTTAGCAAACAAAGTGAAAAATGGAGAAGCAGAATATATTGAAATAGAAGATAAACAAATTCCATTAAATTCGGATAATTTACTTATAACAATGCAAGGAAAAGAAGGATTTGCATTTAGTGGAGAAGGAGAAATAGGAGTTGTTTTAGATACTCATATTACAGATGAATTGAAAAAAGAAGGATATGTAAGAGAAATTCTATCAAAAGTTCAAAATATGAGAAAAGATAAAGGATTTGAAGTACTAGATAATATTAATTTATATATATCAGGAAATGCAATGCTTGAAGAAGTAATTAAACAAAATGCTGAATTAATAAAACATGATACATTAGCAATAAATATTATCTATAACCAAGACAGAAAAGAATATACTGAAACTAATATTAATGGTGAAACGCTTAATATAGATGTAGAAGTTGTAAATAAGTAAGAAAACATAAAAAAGCTAAAAATTGTTTTAATTAAACGATTTTTAGTTTTTTTTGAAGATATCTTTTACAATACCTATGCAAATAGAAAAAAATGTGTTAAAATATTGTTATGTTTAATTGAAAAAATAAGAGGAGGATTACTAATATGTCAAAAGTTTTAGAAGATATATCAAGAACATTTAATGAGTTTTTATTATTACCGAATTTAACAGATGAAAGATGTATCCCAAGTAAGGTATCTTTAAAAACACCACTTGTTAAATTTAAAAAAGGAGAAGAAGCAAAATATTATGCAAATGTTCCTATGGTATCTGCAATAATGCAATCAGTATCAGGAGAAGAAATGGGAATTGCATTAGCAAGAGAAGGAGGAGTTGCATTTATATATGGTTCACAATCAATTGAGTCACAAGCTAAAATGGTTAGACATGTAAAAAAACATAAAGCAGGATTTGTTGTTAGTGATTCAAATGTGAAATCAGGAACACCATTAAAAGATGTAGTAGAATTAGTTAAAAAAACAGGACATTCAACAGTAATCATTACAGAAGATGGAACAGCAAGAGGAAAATTTGTAGGTTTAGTTACAGATAAAGATTACAGAATATCAAGAGATGATTTTGAATCACCAATTGATAATTTTATGACACCAAAAGAAAAAGTAGTATGGGCTAAAGAGGGAATTAATTTATCAGAGGCAAATGACATTATCTGGAAAAATAAGATTGCATGTTTACCAATTTTAGATGAAGAAGAAAAACTAAAATATTTAGTATTTCGTAAAGATTATGAAGAAAGAAAAAATAATCCAAATTCTTTATTAGATGAAAATAAAAGATATATTGTTGGTGCTGGAATTAATACTAGAGATTATGAAGAAAGAATACCAGCTTTAGTAGAAGCAGGAGTTGATATGATTTGTATGGATTCTTCAGATGGATATTCAGTATGGCAAAAAAATACAATTGATTTTGTAAGAGAAAAATATGGAGATTCTGTAAAAATAGGCGCTGGAAATGTTGTAGATAAAGAAGGATTTTTATATTTAGCAGAAGCTGGTGCAGACTTTATAAAAGTAGGAGTAGGTGGAGGCTCTATCTGCATTACTCGTGAAACAAAAGGAATAGGAAGAGGACAAGCTTCAGCATTAATTGATGTTGTAAAAGCTCGTGATGAATATTTTGAAAAAACAGGAGTATATATTCCAATTTGCTCAGACGGTGGAATAGTACATGATCATCATATAACAATTGCATTAGCATTAGGAGCAGATTTTGTAATGATGGGAAGATATTTTGCAAGATTTGATGAAAGCCCAACAAGAGTTGTTAAAAAAGGGAATGGATATGTAAAAGAATATTGGGGAGAAGGCTCAAACAGAGCTAGAAATTGGCAAAGATATGATATGGGAGGAGATAAGAAGCTTTCTTTTGAAGAGGGAGTTGATTCTTATATTCCATATGCTGGAAGATTAAAAGATAATTTGGCAATTACAGTAGCAAAAATAAAATCAACTATGTGTAATTGTGGAAGCATTACTATTCCAGAATTGCATGAAAAAGCAAGGTTGACCCTTGTGTCTGATGTTAGTATTTCAGAGGGCAGTGCACATGATGTTATTTTAAAAGAAATTGATAGTCAATACACATAATATAAAATAGAAAGATATTTAAAAGAGAGATTATAATGAAAAATAAAACAAGAATTATTTCAATATCTGGTAATCCAGTTAGTGGAAAAAGTACAGTAATAAAACAAATATTAGAGAAACTTAAAAGTAAAGGATTTTCTGATGAAAATATTCATTGGGTTTCAACGGGAAATTTGTTTAGAGAATACTTTAATAAAATTATGAAATTAATAGAGAATATTGACAATGAGGAAATTTTAAAAGAATTTTCAGAAGATGTTAATATGAAAAAAGTTCTATCTAATTCTATTTATAGAAAAAAAATTCAAGAAGAATGTATTTTATTAAAAAAATCAGGAGCTGATGTTAAAAAATTTGATATTGCTAATGCAAATAATAGTAAAGAATTAGCAAGCGTTAGACATATTATAGATAATATAATTGATACAGAAATAGTAGAATTAGGAAAAAGAATTTTAGAAGAAAATAATCAAAAAGAAGTTTGGTTGATAGATTCAAGATTAGCTTTTCATAATATTCCAGAATCATTTTCAGTAAGATTGACTGTTAAAGATTCTGTAGCTGCAAAAAGATTGATTAAAGATTCATCAAGAGGAAAAGAAGATAATAATTATAAAGATTTAGAAGAGGCACAGAAAAAAGTTACAGAAAGAAAACATGGAGAACAGGAAAGATATAAAAGAAAATATAATATAGACTTAGAGGATACTAATAATTATAATTTAATTATTGATACATCATACTCAGATGTTGATGAAATAGCTGATGTTATATTAAATTGTGAAGAATGTAATAGAACTGGAAAAAAATATGGAAAAACTTGGGCTAGTCCGAAAATATTCTTACCACTGCAAAGAATATCTGATACTGCGGGATGTGGACTTGGAAGTAATTTGAATTTTGAACAAATGGTTGAAAGTATTAAACAAAACGGATATAAACCAGATAAAGAAATAGAAGTTATTTATGTTAATGATAAATATTACATTATAGAAGGTCATCATAGAAATTTTGCAAGTGCATATATTGGTAAAACTTTAATTCCATATACAAAAAGCATCATGATTTCAGAAAATGAAGCAAAAATTAGAGCTAAAAGTTTAAAATTGTCGTATTTATATGATTATGAAGAGACGTTTAAAGATAAAAATGGAAAAATGAATTTTAGATATACAGATATTTATCCTGACATATATGAACAAGTAAAACATTATGAAAATTTAGAGCAGTTTGAAATATAAATTTTAATGATATTATGGAATATATAATTAAGTTTTATAAAAAGACAAGATTTTCTTGTCTTTTTATAAAATCCCTGCTGTTGGAATATAGCTTTCATCTGGAGGATAAACATACTCATCGTTTGGTTTATTAGTTTTATTTATACTAGTTATTTTTACAATAGGCATATCGCCGTGATAATCACCTTTTATAATTTCACCAGTAATTTCAACCCAAGAATTATCTTCATATTCTAGTGCTTTATCATACTCACATAAAAATCCTACAATAACACTTTGAAAATCTGAAGAGATAATCATATCTCTAGCTAGAATAAATTGATTTTCTTTCAAATCTAATACTCTATAAACATAACCTGTAAAATTTATTTTCGTTCCAACATAATCATCTATATTTTCATGAACAGCCTTTAATACATTGGAATAATTATTTGCAGTTATTTTATTAACTCTATTTTGAGGAATACACGAAGAAGTGTTTTCTGAATTCATAGCTCCATTAAAAACTTTAAAAATTACAACACCTAGAATACAAATTAAAAAAATAATCATTAAGGCAAAAATAAATTTAAATGTTTTACTACCATTAATTTTTACATTATACACAAACATAATCAATTTCCTCATTTCTAAAAATATAAACTTTACTAAACTTTATGTTAAAAATATAAAAATATGAATAAAACTTTGCTCTTTTGCTATAAAAACTACATTACAATAATTAGAAATACTTTTTTTTACAAATACCTTGCGAAAAAAAGATTTTAGTGATATAGTTACAAAGTATAAAATTAACTAAGGAAGGATTGAGTTCAAAATGAGCGTTTTAAACAAAATATTTAAATCTTACAGTGAAAAAGAAGTAAAAAGAGTTAAACCCATTGTTAATAAAATTAATGGCTTAGAAGAAGAAATGACAAAATTAACAGATAATGAATTAAGAGCTAAAACAGAATATTTTAAAGGACAATTAAAAGAAGGAAAAACATTAGATGACATATTACCTGAAGCATTTGCAGTTGTTAGAGAAGCATCGAAAAGAGTACTAGGTATGAGACATTTCGATGTTCAATTAATAGGTGGTATCATTCTACACCAAGGTAGAATTGCAGAAATGAAAACTGGTGAAGGAAAAACATTAGTAGCAACATTACCTGTTTATTTAAATGCTTTAGAAGGAAAAGGTGTTCATGTTATTACCGTTAATGATTATTTAGCAAAAAGAGATAGTGAATGGATGGGAAAATTATATAAATTTTTAGGACTTTCTGTTGGACTTGTAATTGCAGGAATGGAACCAAAAGAAAAGCAAGAAGCATACAATGCAGATATAACTTATGGAACAAACAATGAATTTGGATTCGATTACCTAAGAGATAATATGGTTATATATAAAGACCAATTAGTTCAAAGAGGATTACATTATGCAATTATAGATGAAATTGATAGTATTTTAATTGATGAAGCGCGTACACCATTAATTATATCAGGAAGAGCTAATGAATCATCTGACCTATATAAAAAGGCTGAAAATTTTGTATCAAGATTAACACCAAAAGTTATAGTAGAAGAAGATGTAAAAGACTTTGATCAAGCAGAAGATAATGAAAAATACGATTATATTGTTGATTTAAAAGCAAAATCAGCATCTTTAACACAAAAAGGTATAAAGAAAGCTGAAGATGCCTTTGGATTAGAGAATTTTAATGATTTAGAAAACTCTACTTTAGTACATCATGTAAATCAAGCTTTACGTGCACATGGAATAATGAAAAAAGACATAGATTACATTGTAAAAGATGGAGAAGTTTTAATTGTAGATGAATTTACAGGTCGTATTATGTATGGAAGAAGATATAACAATGGACTACATCAAGCAATTGAAGCAAAAGAGCATGTAAAAATAGCAGACGAATCAAAAACACTAGCTACTATTACATTCCAAAACTTATTTAGAATGTATGATAAATTATCAGGAATGACAGGTACTGCAATGACAGAAGAAGCAGAATTTGAAGAAATTTATAATTTAGACGTTGTTGCTATTCCTACAAATAAACCAATGGTTCGTAAAGATGAAAATGATGTAATTTATAAAAACGAAAATGCTAAATATAAAGCAATTGTAGAAAGCATAAAAGAAAGCCACGAAAAAGGACAACCAGTATTAGTTGGTACAGTATCTATTGAAAAATCTGAGAAACTTTCTAAATTATTGAAAAAAGAAGGAATTACTCATGAAGTATTAAATGCAAAATACCATGAAAAAGAAGCAGAAATCATTGCTCAAGCAGGAAAGTTTAAAGCTGTAACAATTGCAACAAATATGGCTGGACGTGGTACAGATATCATGCTTGGTGGAAACAGTGAATTTTTAGCAAAAGAAGAAATGAGAAAAAATAAAGTTTCAGCAGATTTAATTGAAGAAGCTAATACATATTATGAAACAGATAACAAAGAAATTTTAGAAGCCAGAGAGCAATTTAAAAAATTAGTTAAAAAATATGATGAACAAATTAAAGAAGAAAAACAAAAAGTAATTGATGCAGGAGGACTAAAAATTATAGGAACAGAAAGACACGAATCTAGAAGAATTGACAACCAATTAAGAGGTCGTTCTGGACGTCAAGGAGATGTTGGAGAGTCTAAATTTTATATTGGTTTAGATGATGACTTGATGAAAATATTTGGCGGAGATACAATTACTAAAGTTTATAATACATTAGGTGCAGATGAAAACATGCCAATCGAATCAAGAATTATTTCAAATGCGGTTGAAAATGCTCAAAAGAAAGTAGAAGGTAGAAACTTCAGCATTCGTAAAAATGTATTAAAATATGATGATGTTATGAATGCACAAAGAGAAATAATATATAAACAAAGAAGAGAAGTACTAGATGGAGAAAATATTCATGACAGTATCATAAATATGATAGAATTTGTAGCAGATAATATTCCAACTATGTTTGTTGAAGGCCAAACAGGAGAATTGAATATAGAATCTCTAAATACAGAAATAATAAATGTATTTGGAATTGATATGTTAGACTATATAAAACAAAATAAAAATGATGCAGAAAAAATAGCTGAACAATTGAAAAAGTTAGCTTTAGAAATATACAGTAAAAAAGAAGAAGAAATTACATCAGAACAAATGAGAGAACTTGAAAGAGTTGTTATGCTAAAAGTAGTTGATGAAAAATGGATGAATCATATTGACAGCATGGATGAATTGAAAAATGGTATAGGACTTCGTGCATATGGTCAAAAAGATCCAGTTGTTCAATATCGTCTAGAAGGATTTGACATGTTTGACGAAATGATAAATGATATTAAGTTTGATGTAACTAAAATTTTAATGCATATTAGACAACAAGGAGAAGTAAAAAGACAAGAAACTGTTAAGATAACAGGTGAAGCATTAGAGGCAATTCATAGTGTGGATGGTGGCTCAAAAATAGGAACAGATGTAGATAGAACAGTTAGAAATGAAGGACCAAAAGTTGGTAGAAATGATCCATGTCCATGTGGTTCGGGCAAAAAGTATAAGAATTGTTGCGGTAAAAATGCTTAATATTAATACTTTAAGGAAAATTTTGCTAAATTTGCAAGTAAATATGAAAAGTAAAAAAATTAAAACAATGAAATAAACAATTTAGTCAAATTAAAAATAATAATTAAAAAGGGAAGATAAAAATGAAAAAGAAAAGTATAATAGGAATTGTTGTAGCAGCTATTATAGTTACTATTATAGTAGCTATAGTTGTAACAATATTTGTAACGGGAAAAAGTAAGGAAGATACTACAACAGAAAGTTCTAGTTCAGAAGTGAGCAAAAATACAAAAGGAAATCATGATGTTTTTGAGTGTATAAAATTAATAGATCCTAAAAATTCGGTTGAAGAAATAAATGAAATTATTGGATTTGAAGGAAAATGTACTAACGAAGAAAATAAAGTTTATGTTTGGGAGTTAACAGAAGATACAAATGTAGAAGTTCAATATTCAAAAAGTAATGAAGGAAAGATAGAAATTTCATTTCCAAGTAAATTAATCGCTAATGACAAAGTTGATTTTTCTAGATTTAGCGAAATAAAGAAAGCATTAAATACTAAAGAATCATTGACATATGATCAATTTGTCGAGTTGGTTGGTGGTGTTGAAGGAACATTGAAAAGCAAAAATAGTTCAAGTTTAAAATATGAGTGGGACAATACAGAAGGTGGTTATTTATTCGCAACATTTAGCGTTCAAACAGGAAAATGTACATTCACTACTGGTAGATTCTAAAATGATATTATAAGGTATTGGGATTTCCCAATACCTTTTTTTATAGAGAAAATTGAATACGTTATACATAATTAATAGGAGGTGCATTTTGAAAAATAAGTATGTAATTTTAATAATAGTTACTGTTTTGCTATTTTGCTTAGGAAGTTTTATTGCTAATGCTACTAGGACAACAATTTCAGTTCCACTTGGAATGATTTTAATGTTAATGCCATTTGCTTGTTTAACTTTATTTGGTGAAATATGTTTAATCAAGGATATAAAAAGTATAATAAAAACTAAAAAAACAAAAAGAAATAAAAAACAAAAAAGCAGTATAATTTTGAGTACGATAGGGATGTCAATTCTTTTAATTTTCCAAATATTATACTGTTATTCAGCATTTTTTGATCTAATTAATGGACCAAAAGAAATAATAATATGTGATGCACGAATAGAATCCAAAAGAACAGGAGGAAAATATAGTCATATAAAATATTTCTTAACTGGTGATACATTAGCTCATGAATATAAATCAATATTGATTAGAGGAGATAAAGATAGAGAAAATATTGCTAGAATATTAGAACAAGATAATAATTTTAAGGTTTATTATTTTGAAAAATTAAATCAAATATATACTTTTGAAGTATATGAATAAAAAAGGAGAAATAAAAATGCCATTAATAATTGGATTGGTATTAATACCAATAATAATTTTCATAATAATAAAATCAAATTCAATTACAACCCAAAAGAGGGATAAGATAATATTAAATATATTACTTATTTTAATTTCAATACTATATATTATTTTATGCTTAATAATAAGAGTAGAGCCTTTTAATTTTGAAGACCATTATTCAACAGAATATATGTTTTATAATGGAGAATACATAGTATATTCTGGAATAATATTTATGTTCACACCTTTTATGTGGATTGTATTATTTCATTTTTTAAAAATGATTTTCTATTCAATTAGAGTTAGAAAAAATGCAATGATAAAAAAAGATGAAGAATATATATATTACAGAGGAGATCTTGATAAAGTTTCTCCTAGTATAATAATGTTTACTTCAACATTTGAAGTAGATATTAAAAAAAGCGTTTCTGCTACTATTTTAAAATTAAAACAGACAGGTTATATAGAAGAAAATAATGGAACATACATATGCACGAATAAAGATGAATCTAATTTACTTGAAAGTGAAAAAATGATTTTAAATTTAATTAGATATAATAAATTTGATACAAGTATGTATAAAAAAGTAATTGAAAAAGAAACATTAGAAAATAAATATATAACAAGAAACCATGGAGGAAAAATATCTAGAATTATAAAAATAATAATTGCAATATTTGTACCAATTCTTGTGTTTTGTTTTTCACTATGGCTAGATGATTATCACTTTCAAAATTATCATGTTTATCCAGAAAATGATGGACATGCATATATATATTTAGAAAAAGAAAAGGATATAGAACAACTTTATAAAGAAGTTAAAGATGAGAATGATTATAAACATGATGGATATATATCATATGATTATTCTAAAATTAGAGCAGATAAGCTAGAATATGGTGTCGTAAGAAAAGCATTTTTCTTAAGTATAATTGTATCTTTCAGTCTAGGATTTATTCTTGTTTTTGTTTTAATAGGATTATATGTTATAATTGAACAAATAATTCATTTTAATAAAAATTACACTAGAACAATAAAAGGAAAAATTTTATTAAATAAAGCCTATGCTTTAAAAAACTATTTAAGCAAATATTCTCTGATAAAAAATCGAACGGAGAAAGAATTAATATTGTGGGAATATTATTTAATATATGCTGTTGTATTAAATGTTAATGTAAAAATTAAAGACGAAATAATAGAAAAATATGTAAGTGAAATTTAGGATTAATGATTCTATTTTAAATAATACGTGCGATTAGAAAGAATTGAATATGGAAATTTGACAAATATAAACTATCATGTTAAGATATAAAATATAATTAAGAGTATATCTAAGAAATAATGTATTTCGAGCGATATAGGATAACCTTATAATACAATGGTTATTTACACGATGTACAGATTTTTAAAATCTTGCAAAGGAGTCTTAAGAAGATTCTTTTGCAAGTTTTTTTATAGAAAGGAGCTGGAATGAATATGCCAAAATTCATACAAATAATTGGACCACAAGCAGTTGGAAAGATGACTGTAGGTCAAGAACTTGCAAAAATAACAGGATATAAACTGTTATATAATCACATGACAATAGAAATGGTTAGATTGATATTTGACTATGATAAAGAAGCTTTTAGAAAGATGAATAGTATAATTAGATATGAAATCTTTAAAGAATTTTCTAAAAGCAATGAAAAAGGTATTATCTTTACAGGATGTTTCGATTTCGGAAATAACTTTGAAAAAGAAAAAGCAGAAACTGATAAATGGATGAGTTTATTTGAAGAAAATTATACAGTTGAACTGGAAACGACATTAGAAGAAAGATTGAAAAGAAATAAAACTGCCAATAGATTAGAACATAAAGAGTCAAAAAGAGATTTAGAATGGAGTGAGAAAGATATATATAGATCTCTTGAAAAATATAGATTAAATTCTAAACCAGGAGAAGGAGAAAAAATATTTAAAAACTTTTATAAAATTGATAATACAAATATATCAGCAGAAAAAGTTGCAAAAATGATAAAGGAAAAATTTGAATTATAGTCAGTGATTTTGATCGACATAAAAACTTTAAAGTGATAAAATAAAACTACAATGTAAGTATTTATACATTGAATAAAATAATTTAATGTAGGAGGATTATTTATGGGAAAAAAATGTCGGTTCTATGTAGACATAATGGCCATGCATGAAGAAGTTACAGGATCATGTAATCTTGCAATAGTCAAATTTCCAAACGGAGAAACATTACGGTTTGTTACAGACTGTGGTTTGTTTCAAGAAAGGAAATATGATGAATTAAACAATGCATTACCATTCGACCCAGAAAAAGTCGATTTTTGTTTAATTACACATACTCATGTGGATCATATTGGTAGATTGCCATATATGGTAAAAAAAGGCTTTTATAGGTCGATTTATGTAACAGAAACCACAAACAAATTATTACCGCTAGCACTGAATGATAGCTTTAAAGTTTTGAGTTCAGTATCAAAAAGAAAAAATGTTAAATGTTTATATTCTGAAGCAGATGTAGACAAAACATTATCTCTTTTGAAACCATGTAGGTATAATGAAACAATTCGAGTTAACGACAATGTGAAAATTACATTTCTTAATAATGGACATCTTGTTGGAGCTGCACTTATTCTTGTACAAATTAGTTATCCAGAATATGAAGATATTAATTTATTATTTACAGGTGACTATAACAATAAGAACATGTTTTTTGATGTTAACCCAATACCAAAGTGGATTTTAGAATTACCATTAACTGTTATTCAAGAATCAACCTATGGAGACATGGATTCAACTGAAATCAAAGAAATTTTCAAAGAAAACATTAAAAAATGCATAGAGTCTGATGGAACTGTATTAACATTAGTATTTTCATTGGGACGTGCACAGGAAATTTTGTATGAGTTTAAATGCATGCAAGAAAATTGTGAACTTGATAGCAACATTCCAATCTATTTTGATGGAAAATTGGCAATTAGATATACCAATTTATATATTAAAGATGGATTGGGTATAAAACCAGAAATGAAGGATTTTTTACCTCAAAATTTGACATTTGTTGACAATGAAAGCAGAAGTGATGTATTAAAGAGTACAAGCAAAAAAATAATTGTTACAACTTCAGGAATGGGTTCATATGGACCTGCACAGGTATATATACCAGAATATATATCAAGAAGTAATACTTTGATACATTTTACTGGATATACTGCTGAAGGAACAATGGGAGGTAAGTTAAAGAATGCTGAAACGGGTTCAATGGTAGAGGTAGGAGGATTGATTGCAAAGAAAAGAGCAAATGTAGAATATACAACAGAATATTCTGCACATGCAAAGGCTGATGAGATGATTGAGTTTTTAAAACAATTTAAAAATTTAAAATTGGTTTTAGTTAATCATGGAGAAAGTCAAACAAAAAACATTTTTGCAGAAAGAATTGTGGAAGAGGTTGATGCTAAAAGAGTAGGATTACTTGGAAGAGAATATTTTTTCAGAATTGATTCATATGGTTTAGTGAAAACTTTATCGACAAAATTTCAATAATAATTTATGCGTTTTGTAAAATGCATAAAAGGAGGTTTTATTATGGCAAAGGTACGGAAAATCTATAATACAGGAAGTAACAAAAAAATAATTGTTGTGAAAACTGTAAAAAAGTCAAAACAAAAACCAAAAGAAGGTAATCAGTTTGGCTCAGGAAATTCAGGAATACAAACACCAACAGGAAGTAAATCAAAGCCAAAAGAAATACTTCCAGACATAAAGGACATGGAAAAAGAAGTATTAAAAAGCATTATAGGACAAGACGTAGCTGTAAGAAAAATTATTACTGCTATATATAGAGCAATAAATTTTAAAACTGTAAAATCAAATATTTTGGTTATTGGAAATAGTGGAACAGGTAAAACTGAAACAATTAAACAAATAGCCAAGAGACTTAATATTCCATACACTATTGAAGATGCTACTAAATATACCCAAGAAGGATATTATGGAGCAGATGTAAATGAAATGATTTTGAATTTGCTTGAAAATTCCAATATGGATAATCACAAAGCTCAAAATGGAATTATAGTAATTGATGAAATTGATAAAAAAGCAGGTCATGAAGTATCTCATGATGTTGCTGGAACAGAAGTTTTAAAAAGTTTGCTTAAAATTATTGAAGGAACAACGATAAAAGTTCCTGTAGAAATGGATTCTTACAATGTAAAGCTTGTTGATTTTGATACTAAAAATATTATTATTATATTTTTAGGTGCTTTTTCTGGATTAGATATAATTAGAGACAAAAGGTTAAATTCTAATCCATTAGGTTTTTCGATTAAAGAGGAAACTCATAAATCAAAAGCAAAATTTTTAAAGCAGGATTTGGTTAAGTATGGTCTGCCAGAAGAATTTGTAGGAAGAATTGATACTATAATAGAAATGAACGAACTTACAAAAAAAGATTTGGCACTGATATTAAAAAAATCAGAATTATCCATATTTAAAAGGTACCAAAATGAACTTAGCAATATGGGAATAACATTAATCTATAATGATGATTTGTTTGAAAGTATTGCAGAAAAATCACTTGTTCTTGATACAGGTGCTAGAGAGCTTAGTAATACTGTAAATTATATGTTTGAAAACATAGTGTTTGATGTTCTTTCAAATCCTAACAAATACAAAAAATGTATTTTGGATTCAGAGATTGCTCAGGATAATACAAAGTATACATTGTCATGATAACAACAAAGTTGTCTTATGGAACTATTCTATAAGGCAATTTTGCTTTTTTAATGAAAATTATTGACTTGATCATAGATTGCTTGTAAAATGATAATATAAAAATAAAGAAATAAGGAAAAAAGAAGATATGAAAGAAAATAAAGTAAAATATGAATATACAAAAACTCCATTAGATTATCAAATAACAGAATATGATTGTGGGACAACCACTCTTTTAAATTCTTTAAGATATTTATTTAAAAGAAGCGAAATATCTCCAGAAATATATAAATTTATTATGCAATACACTTTAGATAAAACTAATAATTTAGGAGAAATAGGAAAAGGTGGAACATCTGTATATGCTTTAGAGTTTTTAAGTAATTGGCTAAATGAAAATGCTAATAATAAAGGAATGAATATAAAATGTTCTAGTATTTCTAAAGATAAAATATCTATTTATAATTTGGAATTAAATGAAAAAATTAAAAAAGGTGCAGTAGCGATAGTTAGAATATATCAAGATTGTGATCATTATTGCTTATTAACTAAGTTAGATGAAGAATTTGCATATTTATTTGATCCATATTATTTAAATATAAATTATTATGATAATGACGAAGATGTTGAAATAATAAAGAATAAACCATTTGAATTTAATAGAAAAGTAAAAAAAGAAAGAATGGAAGAATATACTAACAGAGATTTTGCGTTAGTAAGAGGAGAAAATAGTGAAATAATTATAATTGAAAATACAAAATAACATTGAGAAATACAATTAATGTTAAATAACAAAAACAAATAAAGGAGTGATAAAATGTTAGAATTAGAAGAAAATAATAATTTACTTAAGAACCTAAAACAAAAAATACAAGAATTGGGTGAATCTCTTTGACATAGCTAAGTTAGAAGAACAATTACAAATATTAGAAAAGCAGACTATGGAAGAAAATTTTTGGAATGATAGCAAAAATTCTAGTAAGATATTAACTCAAATTAAAAACATAAAGAACAAAACAGTTGAATATAAAAAAATAAAAAATGAAATTATTAATTTGCAAGAGTTGTCAGAATTAGTACAATTAGAGCCAGACGAAGAAATAGCAATTGATATATTAAAAAATAGTAATAAATTACAAAAAGAAGTAGAAAAGTTTGAGATTAGTACTTTTTTATCAGGAAAATATGATCAAAATAATGCAATAATAACAATTCATCCAGGTGCAGGAGGAACTGAATCACAAGATTGGGCAGAAATGCTATATAGAATGTATACAAGGTGGGCTAATAAAACTGGATATACTGTAAAAGAATTAGATTATTTGGAAGGTGAAGAAGCTGGAATAAAAAGTGTGACATTTGAAATTATTGGTGAAAATGCATATGGATATATGAAATGTGAAATGGGAGTACATCGTTTAGTTAGAATTTCGCCTTTTGACAGTGGAGGAAGAAGACATACTTCTTTTGCATCTATAGAAGTGCTACCAGAAATAACAGATGACATAGAAATTGAAATAAACCCAGATGATTTAAGGATTGATACTTATAGAGCTTCTCGGAGCAGGAGGACAGCATATAAACAAGACATCTTCTGCAGTTAGAATTACTCATATTCCAACAAATATAGTTGTAGCTTGTCAATCTGAAAGGTCTCAAATTCAAAATAGAGAGACTGCAATGAAGATGTTAAAGTCAAAACTAATAGATTTAAAAGAAAAAGAACAAAAAGATAAAATAGAGGATTTAAAAGGTGTACAGATGGATATTGCATGGGGAAGTCAAATTCGCTCTTATGTTTTTTGCCCATATACAATGGTAAAAGATCATAGAACTAATTATGAAGTTGGTAATGTACAGGCAGTTATGGATGGAGAAATTGATGGCTTTATGGAAAGTTATTTGAAAATGAAAATATAAAATTTTAACATAATAAATTTAAGATGAATATAATATATAGAGCAGGTTTTTATTTAAATCAGCTCTATATATTTTTTAAAGAGGTGATCCTAATGGACACTATAGTTTTAAAATTTGGAGGTAGTTCTCTTTCTGACAATGAAAAATTAAAATTAGTAGCAAACAAAATTACAGATTTGTATGATAAAGGACATCAAATAGTAGTAGTTTTATCAGCACAAGGAAAAACAACAGATAAATTAATTTATGAAGCAAAGCAATTATCACATACAATAGATAAAAGAGAGATGGATTCTTTACTAAGCAGTGGAGAACAAATTTCGATAGCAAAATTAGCGATATTATTGAAATCGATGGGATATAAAGCAATTTCATTAACTGGTTGGCAAGCAGGAATTTATACTAATAATACTAATCAAGATGCTATCATAGAACAAATTGATATATCGAGAATTAAAAATGAATTACAGCAAGAAAAAATTGTAATAATAGCAGGATTCCAGGGAATGAATGAAAAAATGGATATTACGACTTTAGGAAGAGGTGGATCTGATACCACGGCACTTGCTCTTGCAGCAGCATTAAAGGCGAAAAATTGTTATATATTTTCAGATGTAGATGGAGTATATACTACAGACCCTAAAAAAGTAAAAGATGCAAAGAAATTATCTGCATTATCTTATAATGAAATGATGGAAATATCAAGTGAAGGTGCAAAAGTGCTTCATAATAGATGTGTTGAAATAGGCGATAAATTTAAAATTCCAATTATAACAAAATCAACATTTAATCATAAACCAGGAACAGTTATTTCAGATATTATTGAGGAAAATACCATAAAAAGTATTATAAAAAAAGATATTTCTAGAATATCAATTGTCGGAAACGGAATTATTCGTAATTTCAATTCTATTCATGACATACTTAAGTTAATTGAAGAAGAAAAGTTGGAAATACTTAATTTTGAAATTTCAGAGTCTAAAATAAGTATTACATTTAAAGATATAATAGAAGATAAAATTGTAGATAAATTTCATTCTATTATTTTTAAATAATAACAAAAGGATATAGGGAAAATCTATATCCTTTTAATATTAAAAATAAATTTTTGTACTAATAACAAATTATCATATTATTGTTCTAAAAGAGACAAACTCTGAATATATATAATTTAGCAAGGTAATTAAATAAGGAGGTATGGCAGATGACAATGGATGAGAGAAAAACAATTAATACAAGCGTAATACAAAATCTTATTTTGGAGAATAGAGGAAAATTAAGTATTTCGGGAGTATTAGATGTTTTAAGTTTTGATGATCAAGTTGTTATAGTTGAAACAGAATTAGGACTTTTAACAGTCAAAGGAGAAAATCTTAGAATTAATAAGTTAAGTATTGATACATCTGAGGTGATTGTAGAAGGAGATATTTCATCTTTAACATATAGTGACAGTAAAACATTAGAAAAGTCAAAGGGAAGTTTAATTAGTAAAATTTTTAAGTAATTAATTACATAAGGAGAGACAATAATGGTTACGAATCAAGCTTATTTATTTTGTATTTTTATAATAAATGGCATTATAATAGGAATACTTTTTGACTTCTTTAGAATACTAAGGAAAACTTTTAAAACTAGTGATTTAATTACATATATAGAAGATTCTTTGTTTTGGATTTTAACTGGAATTATTATTTTATACTCTATCTTTGTTTTTAATAATGGAGAAATTAGATTTTTTATATTTTTTGGAATTATACTTGGCGTTTTCTTATATATGCTTTTGTTTAGTTCGTATATTATAAAAATAAATGTTAAAATTATAAATTTTATAAAGAAAATAGTATCAAAAATAATAGAATTTTTATTACTTCCAATTAAATATTTTTATAAGATTATAAAGAAATTATTTTTTAAACCTGTTTCTTTTGTTATTATAAATATAACCAAAAGTTCTACAAAATTATGGAAAAAAACAACAAAAATATTAGAAAGAAACAAAACAATAAAAAATAATGTAAAAAATTAAAAATATAGGAAGGAATTTAAAAGTTTATGTAGAAATATATAAATATGATATCCGTAAGGATTTGTACATTAGAATTGGAGAGATTAACTTATGAAAAAGAACAAAAAAATATATATAAAATTATTAATATTTATAATAAGTTTGTATGCTATATTTACACTAATTAGTCAACAAAACACATTAAACCAATATAGTAAAAATAGTCAAGAAATATCACAAAAAATAGAAGAAGAAAAGCAAGAAAAAGAAGAACTTGCTAAGAAAAAAGAAGATGTAAATTCATTAGAATTTATTGAACAAACAGCAAGAGAAAAATTAGATATGTTTTATCCAAATGAAAAGGTGTATATAGATAAAGGAATGTAATATAAATAATACATTCCTTTTATTGCACTCTTATTTTTTACCTTTTTTGTAAAATCTGTTTAAAATTTGAAAAAAATGTGTTATAATGAATACATTATTATATTCTTAAAAATTTCCCCAATTTATATAAAATTAATAAATCTCAATTAAAGGAGGTATTTATGCAAGATTTAGAAGAATTAAATTTAGCAGAGTTAAAAACACTAGCAAAAGAAAATAATATTAAAAATATATCAAAATTAAAAAAAGATGAGCTAATTACAGTTTTACATCAAATTTTACAACAAGAACCAAGAAGCGAGATTGCAGAAGGAAATTCTGAAACAATAGAAGATAAAGAAAATAATAAACAGCACTATGATGAAAACGGTGAACCAATTGTAGATTACAAATTGACAAATCAAGGAGACGAAATCGCAGAAGGTATTTTAGAAATATTGCCTGATGGATACGGATTTTTAAGAGGGGAAAACTATCTATCTAGTGATAAAGATGTCTACATATCTATGGTGCAAATAAGAAGATTTAGACTAGACACAGGGGACATTATAAAAGGAATTTCTAGATATAGAGAAGGAGAAAAGTTCCCATCTTTAATTTTTGTAGGGGAAGTAAATGGAGAACATCCTGAAAAAGCGATGAAAAGAAAAAGATTTGATGAACTAACACCAATATATCCAACAGAAAAACTAAAATTAGAAACAACACCTAACGATTACGCAACTAGAATAATAGATCTTATGTGTCCTATAGGAAAAGGACAAAGAGGTATGATTGTAGCTCCTCCAAAAGTTGGAAAAACAACATTATTAAAAAAAGTTGCTAATAGTATAAGCAAAAATAATCCAGAAGTTGAATTAATAGTATTATTAATAGATGAAAGACCAGAAGAAGTAACAGATATGAAGAGATCTATAAAAGGACAAGTAATACATTCTACATTCGATGAGTTACCTGAACACCATGTAAAAGTAGCTGAGATGGTTTTAGAAAGAGCTAAAAGACTAATAGAACACGGAAAAGATGTTGTGATATTATTAGATAGTATTACAAGATTAACTAGAGCTTACAATTTAGTGATTCCATCATCTGGAAGGACATTATCAGGAGGTATTGATCCTGCAGCATTACATAAACCTAAGAAATTTTTTGGAGCAGCAAGAAATATTGAATATGGAGGAAGTTTAACAATATTAGCAACAGCATTAATTGATACAGGAAGTAGAATGGATGATGTTATATTTGAAGAATTCAAAGGAACAGGAAACATGGAAGTACATTTAGACAGAAAATTATCTGAAAAAAGAATTTTCCCAGCAATTGATATTAATAAATCAGGAACAAGAAGAGAAGATTTATTACTTACTACTAAAGAAAGAGAAACAGTATTTGCATTGAGAAAAGCGATGAATAGTATGCCTGTTGCAGATGTAACAGAACAAGTTATAAGTCAAATGACACAAACAAAAAATAATACTGAATTTATAGAAAAAATGGATCACTATTTAAGAAGATTTAAATAAAAGTTTAATAAAAAAATCTTGAATTTGAAGTAATGGAAGATTAAATATAAAAAATATATTATCAACAGAGGGAATGATTTGTAGTAATTTAAAATCAAAAAATAAAATTATAAAACAGGGTTCTACAATTAGAAACCTGTTTTATTTTTCAATATTTCAATATTGTAAGGTAAAAATTTGAAAGAAAGTGATATAATATAATTAATAAAGGGAAAAGGAAAGGACAATTAATGAAAAAAATACTAATTGTAGAAGATGAAAATATTATTAGAAATGAATTAAAAACATTATTAGAAAACTCCGGCTATGAAGCATTTGAACTGAAAAATTTTAACAATATTAAAGACGATATTCTAAAATCAAAAGCTGATTTAATATTATTAGATATAAACTTGCCAAATATGAATGGAGAGATGCTATTAAAAGAGATAAGAAAGGAATCTAATATTCCTGTAATAATGGTAACAAGTAGAGTGGGAGAAGTTGATGAAGTTTTAGCAATTTCATATGGTGCAGATGATTATATAACTAAACCATACAATCCTACTATTTTATTATTAAGAATCCAAAATATATTTAAAAGAATGGAAACTACAAATGGTGACATGAACTATGATGGTGTAATTGTAAACCCTCAAAAAGGAACGCTAGAACAAGATGACAAGATATTAGAGCTAACAAAAAATGAAATGATAATATTTGTTTATCTATTATGTAATCGTGGCAAGATTGTAACTCGCGATGATTTAATGACAGATTTGTGGAATAATAATGAATTTATAAATGATAATGCTTTGACTGTTAATATCAGTAGATTAAGAAGTAAATTATTAAGTTTTGGACTTAATAATAAAATAGAAACTAGAAAAGGACAAGGTTATAAATTATTATGAGTCTTAAAAAATATTTATTAGATAAAACGCCTCAAATTGTTATTTCACTTATTGGTTTTGTTATTACTATTTTTATGTTAAATGCATTTAAAGTTGGAAAAGACCTAAAGATAGCAATTACAATAATCTTTGTTATAGTTTGTATAATTAATAATAGTTTTGACTATTTTAGAAAATATAAATTTTATAAAAACTTATCAACTGTTTTAAAAAAATTAGACAAAAAGTATTTGATTTTAGAAATGATAAATAAACCAAATTTTTATGAAGGAGAGATTTTCTATCAAGCTCTTTATGAAATAAATAAATCAATGAATGAAAATGTAAAAGAATACAGTCTAAGCATTACTGAATTTAAAGAGTATGTAGAAATGTGGATACATGAAGTAAAGATACCAATATCTAGTTTAACTTTATTAAATCATAACCATCAAAATCAAATCGATAAAAAATATGTAGAACAAATTAGAAAGTTAGATAATTATATAGATCAAATTTTATATTATGTAAGAAGTGAAAATGCTGAGAAAGATTATATTATTAAAGAAAAAAATTTGAAAGAAATAATAAAAAATGTGGCCTTAAAGAATAAAGATGATTTATTAGAAAATAATGTTAGCTTTGATGTTGATATTCATAACGAGAAAGTATTAACAGATTCTAAATGGTTAGAATTTATTTTAAATCAAATTATAAATAATAGTATTAAATATAAAAGGGATAATGTAGAATCATATATAAAAATAAATGTTATAGAAGATAATGAGAAAATATATTTAAATATTTATGATAATGGAATTGGTATTTCCCCAAAAGATATATCAAGAGTTTTTGAAAAATCATTTACTGGAGAAAATGGTAGATTGACAGCTAAGTCAACTGGAATGGGATTATATATTGCAAAAAGACTATGCGAAAAATTAGGACATAAAATAATTATTGAATCACAGAAACAAGAATATACAAAAATAACAATTATATTTTGCAAAAACGATTTTTATAAAATTAAAGATTAGCCTTTCGAAATTTAAGAAATATTACAAAACTGTAATGTTCTGTAATATTAAAGTAGCGACTAATACTATTTTTTATATTACTATAAAATAGTATTAAAAATTAAGAAAGGAAGAAATGAAAAATGGAAAATATTTTAAAAATCGATAAAATCGAAAAATATTACGGTAACAAATCTAGCCTTACAAAAGCAATTGATAACATATCATTTGAAGTAGAAAAAGGAGAATTTGTTGCCATAATGGGAGCAAGTGGCTCTGGAAAAACAACTCTTTTAAATTGCATTTCTACTATTGATAAAGTTACATCTGGGCATATTTATGTTGCTGAAAATGATATTACTAAATTAAAAGGAAACAGTTTAAATGAATTTAGGAGAGAAGAACTTGGATTTATTTTTCAGGATTTTAATTTACTTGATACTTTAACTGCTTATGAAAATATTGCTTTAGCACTATCAATTCAAAATATATCTGCTAAAAAGATTGACGAAAGAATAAAAAAAATAGCAAGAGAATTAAATATAACTGAAATTTTAGAAAAATATCCATATCAAATGAGTGGAGGGCAAAAACAAAGAGTTGCTTCAGCAAGAGCAATCATTACTAATCCAAAATTAATTTTAGCAGATGAACCTACTGGAGCACTAGATTCAAAGTCATCAAAAATGTTATTAGAGCAATTTGAATACTTGAATAAAACTATTAATGCAACTATTCTCATGGTTACCCATGATGCATTTACGGCAAGTTATGCAACAAGAGTCATATTTATCAAAGATGGTAAAATTTTTAATGAGATACATAAGGGAACAGATACTAGAAAAGAATTTTTTGATAAAATTATTGACGTAGTAACACTTCTTGGAGGAGATTTGAATGATGCTTTTTAAATTATCATTAAGAAACATCAGCAAGAGTATAAAAGATTATACCATCTATTTTTTTACTCTTATACTTGGTGTTGCAATATTTTATGTATTTAATGCAATAGATAGTCAAACTGCAATGATGAATATAACATCATCTACTCAAGAAATTCTCGAACTTTTGACAAGTTTACTTTCAGGTGTAAGTGTATTTGTGTCATTTATATTAGCATCTCTAATTATTTATGCTAGTAGATTTTTAATGAAAAGAAGAAATAAAGAATTTGCAATATATTTAACTCTAGGCATGAGTAAAAGAAAAATATCTTTAATATTATTTTTCGAAACACTAGTTATAGGCATTATTTCTTTAACAATAGGGCTTTTAGCAGGATTTTTACTTTCTCAATTAATGAGTATTATTGTAGCAAATATGTTTGAGGCAGATTTAACAAAATTCACTTTTATATTTTCTAAAAATGCTTGCATTAAAACTTTAATTTACTTTGGAATTATGTATTTAGTAGTTATAATTTTTAATATAATAAATATAAGTAGATGTAAACTTATTGATTTGATATATTCAAAAAATAAATCAGAAAGAATAAAACTTAAAAATCCTTGGCTTTGCATAATAATTTTTATTATTTCAGCTTGTACATTAGGATATGCTTATTATCGTGTTGCTCCTGGTACAGACAAATTAAAGAGTGAATTTGAAATGCTATTTTTAGCAGCTTTAGGGGCCATATCAACATTCTTTATTTTCTGGTCTTTATCAGGTTTAATTTTAAAAATAGTTAGAAGGCATAAAAATACATATTATAAAAAATTAAATAGTTTTGTAATAAGGCAGATAAGCAGTAAAATAAATACAACAGTACTTTCTATGACTGTAATATGTTTAATGCTATTTATAACAATATGTGTTCTTTCTACTTCTTTATCTATGAAAAGCTCTTTAAATAAAAATTTAAGCATGTATGCACCACTAGATATTGAAATAGGAAAAAACTACAATACTGATCAAATCAAATATGATTATACAGATATTCAAATGAAAAACTCTAAATTAAGTTTTGAAGAAGCACTTAACGAATTAGGTTTTGATTATAAAAACAACTTAACCAATATTACTAATTTTTCATTATATAAAGATGAAAACATTACTTTAAAATCTAGCCTTGGCTCTTATTATGAAATAGCCAAGAATCAAAAAGGATTTTTAAGCTATAATAAAACGATAAAATTAATGAAAAATAGTGATTATAATAATATAGCAAATAGCTTTAATTTAGAAAAAGTTGATTTAAAAGATAATGAATATATAGTAGTAGGAAATTATGAAAATATGTTAAGTATAAAAAATGAAGCTTTAAAAAGAAATACTAAAATAGAAATAAATAACAAAGATTATTATCCAAAATACGAAAAAGCAATTCATGGATTTTATGAAATGACAAGTAATGAATCTGAAGATGGGTTTATAGTTTTACCAGATAATGCCTTAAAAGACGAGCAAAAAGTTACAAGCTTAATGATTGCTGACTATAAAGGTGATAAAAATCAAATTGAGAGCATGATTAATAATATAATTAAAAAAGAAAATTTTGCAGATTATATATTAACTATAAATACAAAACAAGACATAAAAAACGCTTCAGTTGGTCTTGGAGCTATTGTAACTTTTTTGGGATTATATCTAGGGATAATCTTTTTAATATCTTGCGCAGCTATACTTGCTCTTAAAGAATTATCGGAATCAAGTGACAACTCAGAAAAATTTAATATGTTAAGAAAAATTGGTGTTGATGAAAAAGATTTAAATAAGGCTTTATTTAGGCAAATAGGAGTATTCTTTATATTTCCACTTGCTCTTGCTATTATTCATTCAATATTTGGATTAATGTTTTGTAACAATATTATAAAAACAGCAGGAGTTAGTTTTAATCTACAATCAATTATTATAACAGCTATATTTATAGTATTAATATATGGTGGATATTTTTTGGTTACGTATTTATGTAGTAAAAATATTATTAAAGAAAATAAATAAGTCATTTAAAGTCAATAGAAACAGAAATATTATTGTGTTTCTATTGACTTTATAGAAATAAAAATATATAATCTGCAACATGAAATATTTTTCATATATGAATATAAACAATGAAAATAAAATTATTAGGAGGCTCAATTACAATTGAATATATGTATAGGATTATTAATACCATTTTTAGGAACAGTATTAGGCAGTGCAATGGTATTTTTAATGAAAAATAAGTTGAATAAAAAAGTAGAAAAAATATTATTAGGATTTGCTGTAGGTGTTATGATTGCAGCATCTGTATGGTCATTACTAATTCCTTCTATAGATATGGCTAGGGAACAGGGAATAGAACCTTGGATTCCAGCATCAGCAGGTTTTATATTAGGAATTATATTTTTACTTGTTTTAGATAGTGTAATACCTCATTTACATTTGGAAAGTACAAAACCAGAAGGTATAAAAACAAAATTAAAGAAAACAACGATGATGGTATTTGCAGTAACACTTCATAACATTCCAGAGGGGATGGCAGTTGGAGTCGCTTTTGCAGGAGCTCTAATAGGGAATACAGGAATAACAATGGCTGGTGCTTGTACTTTAGCAATTGGTATAGCAATTCAAAATTTTCCAGAAGGTGCAATAATTTCAATGCCTTTAAAAGCGGAAGGAATGTCAAAAGGAAAATCATTTTTATATGGAACTTTATCTGGAATAGTAGAGCCAATAAGTGCTATAATTACAATGCTATTAACAAATGCAGTTTCTCTAATTTTACCATATTTATTAGCTTTTGCAGCTGGTGCAATGATTTATGTTGTAGTTGAAGAGTTGATACCAGAATCACAATCTGGAGAACACTCAAATATTGGAACAATTGGAGTAGCAATAGGATTTACTATTATGATGATTTTAGATGTGGCACTAGGTTAGAATTAATATTTTGAAAATTTAATATATATACAAAATAGTATTGAATAAAATACTATTTTTTTATATAATTTTATGGTAAAATGACATAAAATTATATGCATATATTGCCTTAGAAAAGGGAGAAATGAAAATGAGAAAAAATAGAGATTCACAATATACTCATAGCAAATTTGAATTACCTAATTTGAATAAATTTATATATGAAAACATGCAAAATAGAGAAAGAAGTACAGATTATAATTTATTATACAGAATTTCTAAAATCATGTCTAATGAATTAAAAATAAAAGACAGACATATTAATGAAATTACAAAACCTATTTCAGAAAAACAAACTAAAGAAGTGACTTTACAATTTTTTAAAGAATTAGATCAAGAACTATATGAAAAGGCCAAAAAAATTATTGATGGAAATAGTGATATTAGTTTTAATATGTATATGTTGGATGGAAATGAGGACTTTTCAAAAACAAAAAGTGATGGTATGCCTGTACATACTAGAATTCCTTGTGTATTTTCAAGAAATGGAAAATCAGCTGTATATATGCCCTACAAAGGAACTATAGAAGATATTTATTTGTTAGTACATGAATTATCTCATACATTTGATATAGCAAAAAATAACAATTCTACTAGAAATATGTTAGGTGAAGTAACTCCAGCTTGCTTTGAAACAATGTTAAATCAATATTTAATAGAAAAAGGAATTGCTACAAAAGAAGACACTACAAATAGAGAAATGGGAAGAATTGTTCGTTATTATGATGATGCAGTAGAAACATTTGCAAAGTTAGAATTAATAAAAATAAAGGAACAACAGGGAAATATAACACATAAAAACTTTATTGAAATTCAGAAAAAATATGGAATAACAAATAGACAATTAAGTTATGTTTTAAGAAGATTAGCAAATTCAGAATCTAATGTTGATTATAAAGCAAGGTATATGAATGCTCTATTAATTTATCCACATTATATGGAACAATATACAGAAGATCCACAAAAGGCAATAAGAACTTTAAAAGAATACTTTAAACAAATAAAAGCAAATAATTTTGAAAATAGTTTAAAAACTTTAGGAATAAATCCATGTATAGAAAGTATTCAAAAATTAGTAGAAACAACAAATAGAAGAATTGAAATTCTGGAAAACAAACAATCAGCGATAATAAAGAATACTTGGAATCAACCAGATGAAAGATAATAAAAACTTGCATATAATTTTATATATAATATTATTTCTTTTATGTTTCTTTTATGTTAGGTATTAACTTTCAAAAAATTAGTGCCTTTTACTATTTTTTAAAATGTGATAAAAATGAATATTTAAATGTTGTACCATCAGGTTGGTTAGATGTAGCAGAAGGCTTTAAATATCCTACAATATGTGTATATGTTCCAAATTATAGAAGTTTAGCCCAAAATTATTTACAAGTAAGAGCAAAATGATATAAAATAATAAGCAAGGGGGGTAAAAATGAAAAATAAAAAAGTAATTATAATATGTTTTGTGATGGCTACTATCGCAATTTTATGTAGTATCTTTTTAGTAGCATATAAAAATACAGAAATATCTAATAAAAAAGGTATAATAGGAAACAAAATTATCGAACCAGATAGAATAGTATATAGAAATTCAGATGGAGAATATTTTGAATTTCTAAAAGGCGAGGATTCCTATGAAAAAACAAAGAATTTATTACAAAAGTCTATCACAACATACAAAGAAGATGGAACAAAATTATCAGATAATGAAATAGAACAAATACATAACACAACTTGTATAGAATTTGATTATAAAACAGCAAGTAAAAATTATATTATTCAGCTAGAAGATAATGATAAACAAGCAGTTATTAAACTTGCAGATGAAGGTGGAAAAGTTTACACAGAGAAGATTAGTAATGTTAGAAAAATAAAAAAATTATTAGAAAATTTAACACAGGACTTATCACCACATACTTTAGAATATAAAACAATGTTATCAAGAAATAAATTGGATACTATGGAATATAAATATTTACAATTATTTAAAGAAATAAATTATAAAATCCATCAAGTAAAAATAGATAACTTTGCAGATTATGAAAAATTTAAAACAATTTGCAATTTAGCATTTGATGAAAGTATTACAGAAGATACATTTAAAAATAATATAGGAATTCTTACAGTGTCTTTAGTACCTAAAATTGATGTAAAAGTAAATATTGGAAATATAAAATATACATATGACAAATTAGAAAATGTAAATTATGGTTATAATGCACACCTATTAATAGTAGACAAAATTGTAAACACAGATTGCATTTATAATACAGATTTAACTGAAATATCAAGTAAAGTAGAATATGATAATATGAAAGTAAGCTATGATGAGGAAGTAGATAATCTAGACAAAAATATATTTATGATAGATTTTAATAGTTTTTTAAATGAATATAAAAGCACAAATACTACTATCTCAAAAGATGAAGCTACTCGGAATTGCAGAAAAAGGTTTTGAAGAAGCTAAAAGAATTTGTGGTGCTTATGATAAAAGTACACAGGTAATTACTGAAGAAAAAGTAATACCCAATAATTTCTTTACTAGAAAAATTTCAGAAAGAGATAATCAATATTCAGAGAAAATAGATGCATATGTTTTTACGAGAGTTGATGATATGGAATTAAATGGTGTAAAAGTGTATGTAGATAAAAAAACTGGAAAAATTATTGGAGGTGCAGCATTTGGAGATTAAAAGTAAAATAAAAGATATCTTAAAAAATCCATTGCAAATTATAGCAATAATACTCTCTATTGCTATAATAAGCTTTATAATTATTAATTCTTTAAATTATCTTAAGAGATTTAATTTTAAGATTACTGTTGCACTTGCAATTTTATTGCTTATAGGTATGGGGATATTTATCCTTTATAAATACATTTATACAATTTTTAAAATGTTCAAAAAGAAAAAAGTAATAACGCCAATATTAATGATTTTACTTGTTATTCTTTTAACAGTTGGAATATTTTATATAGAAAGCAATGTGAATTATATTTTGAAAAATTCAATTATATTATTGATATATATATTAGGTGTAATTTGTATACCAATGATAATATTAGTATTTTCTGTTATAAATTCAAGCAAATATAATAAAATAAAAATAGCAGTTTCACTATTATTGCTAATATACATATATACTATTAATATGGAATTTTTAATAATATCTGCAAAAATGATTATTACTAATTTATCAAATCATTCTATTTATGAATTGTTAGAAAAAGAAGATGAGGATGATAATGTAAATTTAACATATCTAGAAGATTATGCACAAAAGTTTGCAAAAAATGGTTATTTAAATAAATATGATATTACGCAGATTTTAGATTTGACAGACAAGAAGTCAAAAGAGATGACAATATATTATCAAGATGAAAAATCTAATATAAATATTGAAACAACTAATAAAAATGATGAAGAAATGGAAAATTTAAAAAATACATTAAAAGCAGAATATTATAAATATCATTATGAAAAAGATGAAAAAAAGCAAATAAAAATTTACATAAAAAAATATTCATTAGAGCAAAATTCAAATCAAGAAAAAAATGAAAATATTGTACTAAAAGGGACTAAAAATACTGAAATAGTTGAAAATGTTAATAAATATGGTACAGATAAAAATAGTAATAGCTTCTGTTTTACAAACAAAATTCAAGTAAATTCTAATGATGTGCAAGAAATAAAAAAATTCAATTTATTATTTGTCTATGACCAAGATACACAAAACTATGTACCTGTAATAGAAAATGTCCAAGAGTGTGCATTCATAGAATCTTACAAAGTATATAACACTGGCATAGAAATTACATTAAATAAAGGTGTTCAACTTACCAATACAGAATATACACTTAAAATTAATCGCTATAATGATGAATTACAAATTAGAGATAGAGAAATTACTAATAATGCCTATTATTATGATTATGAACCTGTTGTTACTAAAATGGAAGGATATGAAAATAGAATTGTTTTGGAAATGAGATTTGATAGGAGTTACACAATAGAAGAACTTAAGAATATAGAGATTATATTTGGAAATTATTAATTATTTTCGAATATAAAACAAAAATAAAGTCCAGTAAACTAATAATTACTGGATTTTTATTTTACACTAATTTTAATTTTTTTATACAAAATTTAAAAATTATGCTATAATGTCTATATAAATTGCTCCAGAAGAATTATTAACAAAATTATTAAAAAAAGGATTTAGGCAGGATTTCATAGTAACAGTAGAGCCTAATAAGCAATATATGGTAGAAGAAATTAAATTTGAAACAATACCAGCTTATAATACAAATAAACAATTTCATCCCAAAGAAAATGAATCCATTTGAAATATTGGAATATCAAAATGAAAAAAAGTAGAATTAAATAAATATATGATAGCAATAAAAGATTAAAAAGGAAGTAAAAAATGGAAGATAAATTAATTAAACAAAATATTGATAGATTAGATATAAGTGATAATGCTATAAAAATTTTAAAAGATAATAAAATCATAACTCTTGGACAATTATGCAAAAAAAGTAAGAGTGATTTGAAGAAAATAGAAATTTTGCAATGTGATATAAGGAAAATAGAAACAGGTTTGAACTTAAAAAATAGTTTCTAAATAATAATTCGAAAGTGAGATATTTGTATGGAAATAATATTATATTCATTAAGTGCTTTTTTGGTTTTTTTTATTCAATTATTATGTCCATTATAACTTTTTTTGCTTTGGGAATAGCAGAAATTGCATTTTTAAGACAAGGACATTAACAATATTATAAGATAGATGTTTAGTTAAATTTATATAAACATAATGAAATATAGTAAGTTGCAGGACAGATATTTAAATATACCTGTCCTTAAATTTGCCATTATAAAATTAAAAAATGGTATTATTTTTTATAAAAGTGTTACCTTTGAAAGAAAATAATCAATATATAGATGTAAGGTATCTTAAAATAAAAAAAGGAGTTTAGATCTAAATTGAATGAGTGTAAAGAAATAATGTTAGTCAAAACGATAGCTAATAAATAGCTGTATAAAAGCCTAAAGGCTAGTAATTGCAATAACTTGTAGGTAGGACTCTGAAAGGGGTTCTATTATTTTGCTCCTATCTCTTATTGCACAAAACTTTGAAAATACGGCTTTTTTTACGATAGTCTCAAAAGTAAGTGCAATAAAATTTAATAAAAAATAACACTACATTTGCTTTGCCGAGCGATGTAGTGTTATCCGATTTTCCGAAGTAACCACATTACTGTGGAATCTTTTTTCTATCTTTATTATACTCTAAATTAAGTAAGAAAGTCAATAAAATCAAAATTTTAAAAAATAATTATCTTTTTTGTAAATATATTGCATAAATTTTAATAGAAGTGATATAATTTTCTTAATTGAACGATTTATCAAAAGATGGGGGAGTAAATAATGAATATAAGAAATGAAGAACTTGCATATAATATTATAAATAATTCTATTTCTTTAAATGAAGGTGACAATTTATTAGTGGAAGCCATCGGTGAAGACGGTTTAGAACTTGCAAAAGAAATTATAAGACAATCAAAAAAAATGAATGCAAAAGCAACTTTGAATATAATAAAATATGATGAGTTAAGAGAGTTTTTAATAAATGCAAACGAAGAAGAAATAATAGAATATGGAAAAAAAGATTATGAGAGAATGCAAAAAATGCAAGCATATATTGGAATAAGTGCACCAACGTCAGACAAATCATTAGAAGGTGTATCACAAGAGAAATTAGAAATGTATAATAAATATTATACGGCATTAGTGCATTTAGAACAAAGAGTTAAGCATACAAAATGGTGCATTCTAAGATATCCAAATGAATTTTTAGCAAATAAAAGCAATATGACATTAGATGAATTTAAGGATTTTTATTATAATGTATGTAATGTTGATTACAACAAAATGAAAATCGCAATGGAACCTTTAAAAGATTTAATGAACAAAACAGATAAAGTTCATATTGTAGCACCTGAAACAGATATTGTATTTAGTATAAAAGGAATTCCATCAGAAAAATATTATGGAACATTTAACATACCAGATGGAGAAGTTGCAACTTGTCCTGTAAAAAATAGTGTTAATGGCTATATTACTTATAATACGAAAACAAAATATAATGATATTGTATTTGAAAATATAAGATTTGATTTTGTAGATGGAAAAATAGTAAAAGCAACTGCTAAGAAAAATTCTGAAGAATTAAATAAAATTTTAGATACAGATGAAGGAGCAAGATATATTGGGGAATTTGCATTTGGGCTAAATCCATATATAAATAATACTATGTGTGATACATTATTTGACGAAAAAATAAATGGAAGTTTCCATCTTACACCAGGAATGGCATTAGAGGAGAGTGATAATGGAAATAGATCAGCAATTCATTGGGATATAGTAAAAATATTAAGAAAAGAATTTGGTGGTGGTGAAGTTTATTTTGATGATGTTCTAATAATGAAAGATGGAATTTTCATATTAGATTGCTTAAAAATATTAAATCCTGAAAATTTAAAGTAAAGAAGAGTAGTTTTTACTCTTCTTCTTTATTAAAAAATAAATCATCATAATTTGAATCATTCAATATCCACGCGTTATTATATTTTATTAAGATCATCTCTAGAAATCTTTAAATAGTTATCGTAATCATGAATATTGAGTACCTTGAGAATTTATATTTCTTAAGTTTATATAACCAACAGTTTTATCATATAAATCAACAATTTGATTTAAATATAAATTAGAAAGGAAAATTGTATTATGGATTTAAAAATAAAAACAGAAACAGAAGATTGGTAAAATTTTTATATAAACTTTATATATTATTATTATAATTTATAAATTATTTGATTTGAAAATCAGATTAAATACATTTTTATAATAAACTTTTAAAGTTATATATAATAATTGTCAAAATCTTTTTTGAAGAATTTTATTTGTGAACTTATAAAAAATATAAAATATCATCTAAATTATAAATTGGGATTTATTTGAGTTGTTTATAAAAAATTTATTTATACAAATATGTAGTTTTTATAAATATCTGCAGATATCTATAATATCTTAAAATAGCTCAAAATGATGGCTTACGAGAATCGATTTTAAAGCGTTTTAAGAATCAATAATAAGACATTAATAATAAATATGAATAAAGTTAGTCAGATAATAAAATGTGCAATGTAAAATAAGTAACATATAAATATGTATTAGTAAAGCTAGATGCTTGAAAGCACTGAATTTGCTAGGAGGGACTCAAATCATGGTTCTATATTTTTACTCCTATCTCTTATTGCACAAAACTTTGATACCACGACAGTTTTTGTAAAAGAATAAAAAACAAATAATCTTAAAAAAAGTATAGACAAATGTTTGTTCTTACTGTAAAATATGTACAATAGTTCGGAAATACTAAAAAGTAGAATTTATAAGTACAAATAAATGTAATAAGAACTAAATTTTATATAAAGGATGTGTTCTTATGGACGAAAAAAGAAATGAAATTATTTTATTTGAAAACCAAAGAGTAAAATTAGAAGTAAACTTAAAAGATGAAACAGTGTGGCTTAATTTAGAACAAATGTCAGAATTATTTTCTAGAGATAAATCTGTTATATCAAGGCATATAAAAAATGCATTAGCTGAAGAATTAAATGATGAACAGGTTGTTGCAAAATTTGCAACAACCACTAAACATGGTGCTATAGATGGAAAAACTCAAACTCATATGGTAGACTATTATAATCTTGATATGATTATTTCTATTGGATATCGTGTTAAATCGCCACAAGGTGTTGCCTTTAGAAAATGGGCAAATAAAATATTAAAAGATTATATGTTAAAAGGATATGCAGTAAATCAAAAAAGATTAGAATATTTAGAAAAAACAATAAAATTAATAGATATTGCTAATCGTATTGATGAACGATTAGAAGGAAATGATGCAAAAGAAATATTGAAAGTAATTGGAGGATATTCAAAAGCATTAGACTTATTAGATGACTATGATCATAGAACACTAAAGAAAATTGAAGGAAATGTAGATGATAGAAAAATTGAATATCAAGAATGTATAAATATAATTAATAAATTAAGATTCAACGAAGAAAGTTCACTCTTTGCTGTTGAAAGAGATAAAGGCTTAGAATCAATTATTGGAAATATTTATCAAAGTTTTGCACTGACAAGATATTTACAAGAGTATAGAAGAAAAAGGAGCAAATTTCTTATATTTAATAGTAAAAAATCATGTATTTGCAGATGGCAATAAAAGAATTGCAGCAACTTTGTTTATATATTTTCTAAATTTTTACGGAATATTATATAAAAACGGTAAACAAGTAATTGATAATAATACATTAACAGCTCTTACTTTGCTAATTGCTGAATCAAATCCAAAAGAAAAAGATGTAATTATAGATTTAGTGATGAATTTTTTGAATAATGAATAAAATTGGAGGTAAACAATATGTTAAATTATGAGTATACTCCAGAAAGTGTAATAATTAGAGATAAGAATGATTTGAAAAGCAAGTTGCAACAAGGTTTAGATAATATATTAAGTAATAAAATTAAAATTAAATTTAAAAAAATTTAGATATAAAATTATGAAGATAAATTATAAAACTGGTTTAAAATTGATTTTGAATATAAATATCTGGGACTAGAATAATATTATTACAATAGTATAATAACTTTGATAATAGACCACTTTTCACGGTTTTTAATATTTAAGGTTAAATATAAAAATAAATATAAATATATTAAACTTTAAAATGATTATTAATGGGATAGTATAATGAGGCAATAAAAAAACTTTTTATAATCTATTGCATAATTTTAAATAAAAGTGATATACTTTTTTCAGTTAAATATTCTATTAAATGATTGGAGAATACGAGATGGATAATAGAAATGAAAAACTTGCACACAATCTTATATATAATTCTATTTCTTTAAATGAAAATGAAAATATATTAGTAGAAGTAATTGGAGAAGATGGCTTAGAGCTTGCAAATGAAATTATAAAACAAGCTAAAATAATAAACGCAAAGCCACATCTAAATATAATAAATTACGAAGATTTAAGAAATTTTTTAATAAATGCAACTAAGGAAGATATAATTGAATATGGAAAAAAAGATTATGAAATAATGAAAAAAATGCAAGCATATATAGGAATAAGTGCACCAACATCAGACCAAACTTTAAACGGTGTATTTCAAGAAAAATTAGAATTATACAACAAGTACTATATTGCTCCAGTACATTTAGAGCAAAGAGTTAAACATACAAAGTGGTGTATTTTAAGATATCCAAATGAATATTTTGCACAAAAAAGTAATATGACATTAAATGAATTTAAGGATTTTTATTATAACGTTTGCAATGTCGATTATAATAAAATGAAGATTGCAATGGAACCTCTAAAAAAATTAATGAGCCAAACTGACAAAGTACATATTGTGGCACCTGGAACTGATTTATCATTCAGTATAAAAGGAATTCCAGCAGAAAAATATTATGGAACATTTAATATACCAGATGGTGAAGTTGCAACATGTCCAGTAAAAAATAGTGTTAATGGTTATATCACTTACAATACTAAAACAAAATATAATGATATTGTATTTGAAGACATAAGGTTCGATTTTATAGATGGAAAAATTATAAAAGCAACAGCTAAAGAAAAAACAAAAGAACTAAATGAAATTCTTGATACTGATGATGGAGCTAGATATATTGGAGAATTTGCATTTGGGCTAAATCCATATGTTAATAATACAATGTGTGATACCTTATTTGATGAAAAAATAAATGGAAGTTTTCATTTAACTCCCGGAATGGCTCTAGAAGAAAGTGATAACGGAAATAGATCAGCAATTCATTGGGATATAGTTAAAATTCTTAGAAAAGAATTTGGCGGTGGCAAAATTTACTTTGATGATATACTAATAATGCAAGATGGAAAATTCACATTAGAAGAGTTGAAAAAATTAAATGCTGAAAATTTAAAATAAACATTAAAACAGAGTTTTATGATTAGAACTCTGTTTTTATCATAAAAAATAAATCATCATGATTTGAATCATTTAATATCTATGCATTATGATATTTGATTTTGTTAAGATCATCTTTAGAAATTTGTCTTATAAAAGTTAATAATCTGGATAATTTAAATAGTTTAGGTAAATTATTAAGTAATAATTTACCTAAACTATAGACAACTATTTGCTTTTATAATAAAATATGTACAATAGTTTAAAAATAAGGGAGAATATAATAAAAAATTTGTTGTTTGAATAATTAATCAAAACACTGAAATGTAAGGATTTGTGAAGAATAGACAGATTGTTAAAAATGTGTTGTTCAAAATAAATGTCGAACTTGTTAAAATTAAAGAAAAGGGTATTAATAATAGAATAAAATAAAAGAAAGGTGAAAGAACAATATGAGAATACTTAATTTGAATGGTACACCATATGAAAATGGTAAGAAGTCAGGAGAGTTTTTTAAAGAACGATTAAATCTTGATATTAAAAATATTGAAGAAAAACTATATTCTAATACTTCAATTAAAGAGATGGTTGAATATCAATTTAGTAAATTAAAGGAAGATTTTCCTAAATATTATGAAGAAGTTATTGGAAAAGCTGACGGATTGAATCTTGATCGTTTAGTTTACTTTTCTATTATGTGTCCAGAGATAATAGATTTAAATTTTGAACATTGTACAACTGTAGTTTATAGAAAAAATAATGGTAAATTTATGATCTCTCATAATGAAGATGATGATTATATTAGTGGAAATTTTTGTTTAAGTAAAGTTAAAATAAATGATAAAAATTGGTTCATAACTAATGACATGTATAATATGCCATTTGGTAATGGTGTTAGTTTTAATAGTTATGGAATTGTAAAGACAATTAATTATTGTCATAATGATAATTCTATAGCTAATTATACACCTAGATATTTTTCTCAAAGACATATATCTGAATCATCATCAATTGATGATCTAATAAAAAGATGCAAGGAAATAAAAAATGCTTCAGGTTATCACGTAACAGCAATTGATATAAATAAAAATGTTGCTGTATCAGTTGAAGTGTTTAATGATTCAATCGATGTTTTATATATTGATGATTGTTTTGTACATTCTAATCATTTCCTTCGTGGTGAATATGCTAATAAACCGTCACTAGATGATGGTTCAAATAGTTGCTTTAGATATGAAAAAGCAAGGGAGTTACTGTTAAACATGGATATAAAATGTTTAACAGATTTAAAAAGTATTTTAGATTATCGATCTAAAGATGATACATTTTTTGAATCGATATTGCAAACAAAGAAAGATCCATATGAAACTATTTTTAATTTTTCTTATGATACTGAAAATAAGGAAAAAGTGTTTTTAGATGCTTATGCAGTTGGAAAAAAAGTTGCTTTAGATTATAATATTGATGGAGTATATCAAGCCTTAAGTTGAAATTAAAAAGTTGTAGTATAAATCTTGGAAAGCTGAAGATGAAAGTATAAAAATAAATATACTAAAGTTAAATACTACAGTTTTAGAAATAAATAGAAATAATAGAAAATGATTAGGAGTAAATATAAATGAATACAATGAATGAAATTACAATAGTTGATTTAGAAAATGAGCAAAAATATCTAAAAGAAGTATCAGAGTGGATATGGAAAGAGTGGTCAAAAGAAAATGGTGCAAAATTAGAAGATGTTATATATAGGACAAGACACTCCATTAATAAGAATGATATACCAAAGATGTTTATTGCTAAACATAATAGTGAAGTAATAGGCGTAGTATCTTTATGGGTAAATGATTTAAAATCAAGACAAGATTTATTTCCTTGGATGGCAACTTTATATGTAAAAAAAGACTATAGAAATAAAGGTGTAGGAAAGATGTTGCAACAAGTAAGTATAGAATATGCTAGGCAAAAAAATTACAATTATTTATATTTAATCACAGAACATAATAATTATTACGAAAAAACAGGATGGGAGTATATAGAAGACGCACCATTAGATAATGGTAAATATGAAAAAATCTATAGATATGATTTAAAAAGGAGGTAGTTATTATTGAAACAAAAATTAGTTAGAATAAATTCTACAGATAACATTGAAATGGTAGGAATTCTATATGAGCCAGAAATAATTGGCAATAAGATAGTAGTTCATGTTCATGGATTATGTGGTAATTTTTATGAAAATAGATTTCTTGATATATTAGCAAAAACATATACCGATAAAGGAATAAGTTTCTTAACTTTTAATAATAGAGGTACTAATTTCATTTCAGAATTATTAAAAGGTAATGAGTTTAAAGTAATTGGTGGATGCTATGAAAAGTTTAATGATTGCATATTAGATATTGATGGAGCAATAAACTTTGTTAAAGAAAAAGGTTATTCAGATATTATTTTGGAAGGCCATAGTTATGGCTGTAACAAAATATCTTATTACTATAACAAGAAAAAAGACAAAAGTATAAGCAAAATTGTATTATTAGCGCCATGTGATATTCCACAAGAATGTGTAAAGTGGTTAAGCAAAGAAGAATTAGAGAAAGCAAAGAAAGAATCAACAAGATTAGTTAATGAAGGAAAAGAAAATGAATTAATTGATTTTTCTGTAAACGCTAATGGTAAAATTGCAGCTGGAACATATTATAATGATTTTTTACCCAATGGAGAAAATGACTTTATTAGATATAGCGAAGGAATAAATGGAAGAAGTAAAGTTCTAAATGATATTGATATTCCAGTATTAGTTGCTTTTGGAGATGAAGATGAGTGTGTATTAACACAAGATATGGAAATAGTAAAAGGCTACTTGAATAATAACATTAAAGAATGTAATATTCAAATTATAAAAGGTGCAGATCATTCTTATACAGATAAGTGTAAAGAATTAGGTCAGATAATAGAACAGAATATATAAAGAAATGTAAAAATAGAATGGAGAAATTAAACAATGAAAGATTTATTAAAAATTGTTTTGATGTGATAATATTTAGATTACTAAATTAATTTCCATAAAAATAAGTAGAGTAGGGAAGATAGTTATATTTTTTTATTTTTTAATATATGCATTTTATATTAAAAAATAAAAAAATATTTTGTGCAAAGTTTTTTATAAAATAGAATTTGCTTCAGATTTATAATTAAAAATTTTTAAAATTATAAATTAGAGATTTTAATTTTATAGAATCTTAAAAAGCGAACATTTGTTAATTGCAAATTTTAATATTTAGTTTTGCAATTAATATATATTTAATTATTATAATTTAAACTTACGAAAATCAATTTTAAGCAATTATAATATTGCAATATTATAATTTTTCATCTAAATATTAAATTTAGATTTATTTAAGTTGTTTATAAAAATTTTAGTTATATATATGCAATTTTTTATAATTATCTGCAGATACTAAAGTAATCTCTAAAAAACCTAAAATAACGGCTTACGAGAATCGACTTTAAGCTATTTTCATATTTAAGCCATATAACTTGTCGTTTAGTATTTGATAAAAATATTGATAATTCCAAGTTTGAGAGTTTTTAGATAAAAAATGACTAATTTTTTTATACACATATATAAGTATAAAAAAATACAAAAATAGGTCAAAAAAGTGACGCGCGAGAATCGATTTTAAGCCGTTTTTATTTTTAAGACTTATAGTTTGTTGTTGCTAAAATACGGCAAATATAGAGAAATAAGCATTTTGAAGATTCTTGGAAAAATTATATAAAATATAATATGAAATAAAAATTATTAAGTAACGAAATTAAATTTTAAATAGAAAAATTATTTAGATGCAAAATTATAAAGATAAATTATAAAACTGATTTAAAATTGATTTTAGAAATAAATATCTAGGACTAGACTAACGTTATTACAAGTAATAAACGACAGTTAATAAATAGCTAGCAAAGCCGTTAAGGCTAGTAGTTACAAAAACTTGTGGGTAGGACTCTAAAATGGGTTCTATTATTTTTACTCCTATCTCTTTTTGCACAAAACTTTGATTTTGTGCAATGTTATGTATTTCCACAAAGCAATAAGAAGAGCTATATTTTAGCCCTTCCCTTTACTACTAACTATCATTTTGCAATAATTTTATAATTTGCTTTAATTATTATTAATTTTAAAAATTTTATAATTTATTCTTATTTCTATTTGTATTTATTTCTCTTACTTTTTGAACTACTTCAAATAGCCTTGCTCTTCCTGGTATTCCATATTGTTTTAGAGATGGACTTATAGCAAGACATATTGTTTTTTCTGTTCTACTACTATCTGCTACTACTAGATTTTTAATTTGCATTATATCATTTATTTTTATACTTATAAGCAATTGTTTGGCGTTGCTTTTAAAAATTTAAAAAGAGATGATATTTTTTATCATCTCTTGAAATTGTAATTTATCTCTACTTATAGCTATTTACTATTTTATTGTTGTTTTCCATAATCCATGTTTGTTGCAATAAGCATATAATGTTGCACCAGATATATATGGAAATCTAGTTTCCGTTGCTTGCTCTGGATATAATTTTACACGAGTTATTATATTTTCTGATACTTGTGCAATCCACATTATATAATGTTCCTTTTCCATTGGATGTTCTACTTCTCCAACACTTACTACTATTTCATCTTCTACTTTTTTGTATATTGGTATATGTTTTTCCGTTGCTGCATCTGTAGTATTAGCTTTCATTTCTTCCATTTTTCTACCACAACAAGTTATATTTTGTACATCTCCATCAATTAATTCTATTATATTATCACATATTGGACATTTTAAAAATTTTGCATTTTCTTTCATTTAAAACTCCTCCTTTTATTAATATTATACTATTATATAAAAAATTGTAAACAAGAAAATAAGTTATTATTTTGTTCCTACTTTATACATTGCATTTTTTTAATCTAATACTAATACTTTTTTAGGACAAAATTCATTTGCTATCTCTGATATAATTGGAGATAATATTTTACACGGTCCACACCATGTGGCAAAAAAATCAATTAAAACTAGCTTGTTAGTATTAGTTATTTCACAATTAAAATTACTTGAACTTAAATTTATTTCGTTCATATGTCTTTCTCCTTTACTCCATTGCTTTATAATAAAGCATACAATGGCAATATCCTTTTTTATTATTTATTTTTTTGTTTTAAACTTTATTTTTAGATTTATTTTAAATTTTTATTTTCTAATTTCTTTAAAAGAGCCTATTCCCCTATTCCATACTTATTTTTTGAATTCTACTTTGTATCAATTAACAATTCCTTTGGACTCTTTTTTAAACTACTTATAGATGATATCACTAAAGATATTATAAGTACAAAAGACATAAATAAAATTACGTATATCATTGATTTGGGTAATATATTAATATCTAAGCTTGTTAAAGTTTTATTAAAACCGTCTACTTCTGCTCCTCCACCAAGTTGGCTAGATACAGATTGTTTTGCTATTTGTTTTGTTATATTTCCAGTAACTTTATTTAATATGTTATTTCCTATTATGTTTCCTGTATAAACTGCTAAGAAATATGAGCCTATATATGCAGGGATAGATATAAATACTAATTCAATAACAAATTGTCCAAAAATTTTCAATTTTGATATTCCTAATGATAGAAAAATTGCTATTTCTTTTTTTCTAGCGTTCATCCATAAAAGTAATAATAATGAAACTGTAATACCTGCAAATATTAATGAAGCAGCAAATAATTTGTTTGCTATTGAATATATACCAGATATTGATTGTTGTAGTGCTGGATAATTTGTTGAACTTTTAATTAAATTGTATTGTTTCCAATTTATATCAAGTTTTTTAATATTTTTAATAACTTGATCCAAATTTTTATCACCTTTTACAAAAAATGTTGCATCTTGATATACTGCAGTATCTTCTGTATTTCCATAAACTTTTGCAGCTGTATCTAAATCTGTTATTAATGTATTTTCGTAAAGTTCTTGTGCAGAAGTTACACTACTTTCATTGTGGCCATCGAAAATTCCTTTTATTTCTACTTCTAGTGTTTCATTTGCTCCTTTTTCATTATCTGCATCAAATAAATTGGACTTAATTTTTATTTTGTCTCCAATTTTCAAATTGTTTTTTTCAGCTAAGTCTTTATGTATTAAAATCTTACTTTTGTCATTTTCTTCTAAATGTTCTCCTTCTATTAATTTGTAAGCTCCTGACACAAATTTATTTTCTTTTGATGAATCATTAACTCCTGTTAGCATAACTGTTCTTTTAAAATTTTCTGCTCTTTCTGGTGATTGATTTGCAATTGTTTTTTTAGTTTCTATAATATCATTATCTACCAAATCAGCTACACTATTTATTCTCTTTACAAAAGAGGCAATATCTTCAGATTCAGCTATTTTTTTTATATCTTCTCCTTTTATATTTCCTCCACCTCTAGGTGTTCCAAGATTAACTCTTCTATTTATTTCCATAGAAAAACTATTTGTTATATTTTTAAAAGTTTCTTCTGAAGCTCTATTAGTAGCATCTTTAATTGCCAAACTAATCAGACTAAGTGTTGACATAGCCATAATAACTAATAATATTATTATTGATTTTAAACTTTTTCTTGTTACATATGCAAAAGCATTCTTTATCATCAATATACCTCCTAATTAATTTTACTTATCTCTCTTAATTTTTTGTCACTTAATTCTAAAATAATATCAGCGGAATTTGCAACTTCCTTACTATGTGTTACAACTATTACACATTTATTTCTCTCTTTAGCCAATTTTTTTAATATTTCTATTATTTCTCCTGCAGTGTCACTATCAAGATTTCCTGTAGGTTCGTCAGCTAGAATTATTGGTGCTTCTGATGCTAATGCTCTTGCTATGGCTACCCTTTGCTGTTGTCCACCAGATAATTTCATTACATTTCTATTTATCTGACTTTCATCAAGTCCCAATTTTAACAAAATATCTTCTGATGCCTTTTTATTTACTAATTTAACATTTTCTATTGGTGTTAAATAATCAATTAAATTATAATTTTGAAAAACTAATGTTATATTGTTTTTTCTATGATTACTATACCCTTTGTTCTCTATATTCTCATTTTTGAATAGAATTTGACCTTTTTGTGGTTTGTCTAGTCCTGCTAATAATGAAAGTAATGTTGACTTTCCTGCTCCTGATTTTCCTATTATTGCATAAAATTGTCCAAGTTCAAACTTTTGATTTACTGATGACAAAACCTTCTCTTTTGAATTTGAATAATTATATGTTACATTTTTTATTTCTAATATATCCATTGTAATCTCCTAACTTATCTTTGATAATATTTCTTTTGGTTTTTTTACTAATATCATTGCACTTGCAATAATAACTGATAAAACAATAATTACTATTAATATTCCATAACTTTGTAAAAATATTGTAATATTTGATATTAAATTATCGTTTTTTAGTAGATTATTAATAATTATTGTCGAATTATCAGAATTGATAAATCCACCTATTATTTGATTTAATATCACATTTCCTAAAAATAAAGATGCTACTATAGATGGTAGTGATATAAATATTAACTCAAATATAAATTGAGCTATAATTTTTGCTTTAATTATTCCTATTGATAATAATATTCCTATTTCATAAATTCTTTCCCTTAGCCATAAAATTAATATTAATGATAAAACTGTTATTCCTCCTGTCATAATTGAATATGTCATAACCTTTATTATATGTTTTATCCCTTCTACAGATTCTAAAGCTTCTTCATATACATCATCATTTTTTTCAATATTGAATTTTGACCAATCAATTTTTATTTCTTTAATTTTATTTAATACTATATTTGTATCTTTTGAACTATCTGAAATTATTTCAAGTTTATTTACAACTTTATTGTTTTCTGCTTTGTTTAATGCTGCTTGGCTTGATTCATAATCGATAAATACCATATTTTCACTAAAGTCTGATGTCATTCCTGTGTATTTTTCTTGTTTTTTTCCAGAAAAAATTCCAATAATCTCAAATTCATATTCTGTTTTTATTTCATTATTGTTTAAATCAAATAGTTCAAGACGAATTTTATCATTTAATTCTAAATCGTTTTTTTGTGCCAGTTCTTCATGTATAATAATTTTTTCTCTGTCATCTTTTTCAATATGTCTACCTTTTATAAGAGTAAAAACTCCACTATTAAATAAATTGTCCTTTCCAGTATTATTTGTAGCTTCTATTGAAAATATATTTCTAAATTCTTCTGGCATATCGTTTCTTTCGACCATTTGCATTCCTTCTACTGCTTTAATATTTGTAGATTTTGCTAGTTCATTATATTTGGGAATTATTTCTTTTATCTCTTTTATATTTTCTATTTCTTTAAATTGATTTATTTTAAAGTTCTCATTGTTGTTTTGTGTTATTGATAAAGATGTATTTGATAACTTATATAAATTATTTTCTAAGTTGATTGTTGATTTCATTATGTTTAAACATGAGTATAAGCATGAAAGAACTATTGTTAAAATAATAAATATAATAACTGTTCTACTCCTCTTTCTCAAGATATATGCTATAGCATTTTTTAACATTCTTTTAATCTCCTTTATACACATTTAATAGATTCGTTCTTTTTACTACTTTCCCTCCAAAATAGTACTTCTGCTATCGTATTACCATAAGAAATATTATTTATTATAATTCTACATAAAAATAAATATTTTTGTCAATTTGATATTACTTCATTGTTTCCGTTTGCAAACAATGAAATAAACCATTTAGCTCCAAATGCTCCAAATAATAAGAATACTAAAAATATACAAATACTTAAAAATATTCCATTACCTGCAACTTTATTTACTTTTTCTTCTTTTAATAAATCTTTATAAAATGACTTTCTTAGTGGAGTTGCTAATCCATAAAATTTAAACAAATCTCTCATATATTTTGACATCTTTACAGCATTTTCTTCATCCCTATTTTGTTCAAAAAGCTGTTTTATTTTTGTATATTTGTCCATAATAAAACTCACTCCCAAATTACTAATTTTGTTTATCTTTATAAATTTTTATAATATCTTTAAAGGTCATTTTCGTTCCATAATTTAATATTGCATTTGAATATATTTTTATAGCAATATAAGAAATCACAATGATTGTAACAATTAAAATTGCAATTGACAATGCTACATCCCTTATACTTGCTAATCCCATCATAATTCTAAATGGCATGCAAAATGGAGATGATATTGGAAATAATGAAGCAAATAAATTAAGATCACTTGTTGGATTCATCATTGTAAAATATGATAAATAAAATCCTATTACTGCAAATAAAGTAACTGGAGTATTTGCTGATTGTATATCTTCTGGTTTGCTTACTGTTGAACCTGTTAACGCATATAATAAAGCATAAGTATTGTTTTTCCAAGTATTATTGTTTTAGGACTTGTAGATGTAGGTTTTGGAAATAGTTGTAATAATTTGTAAACTTCTTTAGCCAAAGTATCTGGATATTTTTGTTTCATCAAATCATAACTTCTTAAAGCAAAATATGAATCTTGCAATACTATATATAAAAATATACAACGTGCATCTTTTGTTTTTTCTAATAAATCTATTATTTATATATTATCATTTCTTATAGTTTCAATTACATTTTGTTTATTAATCTTACTCATAGAATATTTCATAATAATTCCAATTATAACAGCCACAAAGACTATAGATATTACAATTGATTTATATGGCAATATATATTCCATTTCCATATTATTTCTAAAAACTGTATACATACCATATGATAATATTATTCCAATTGGTATTCCGATAATCAATGATTTTAAACCATAAAAAATGCTTTCTAATCTAATCATTCTGTTAAATTCTTTTTTTGTCATTCCTATTGATTTAAGCATAGCAAATTCTTTTTTCCTTAAGTTCATATTTGTTGTTATAGTATTAAAAATATTTGTTATTCCTATTAAGGTAATTACACCTATAAATCCATATAAAAATATTGAAATTACTAGCACAATTGCATTCTCTGCTCTTGCAGATTCTTCCATATTAAACGTTTGAATAGTGTTATCTGTTATATTGTTCTCTTGTTTATATTGTTTAATTTCTTCATCTAGCTTATAAGCATCATTTGAGTTAGAATATAATGCAATTGATTTATATCCAACCTTATTTATAAAGTCTTCACTTACAATAATAAAAGCATCAGGATTATATAGAATATTTACTCCGGCTGGTATTTCTTCTGTTTTAGCAAGAATCTCAATATTACACTGAGTATCATTTATTTTTCCAGTAATAATATCTCCTTTTTTCCATGTATATATATTGCCTTGAATCTTTTTTCCATCATTGTTGGTATTTATATTTTTATCAATTAAAATAGCTCCATTTTTATATTTCTCGTAGTCTCCTCCTAATTTACTTACATATCTTTCATATGCTTCTTTGCTTAATGAGATTACATTTATTTCATCTATTCTTACTCCATTTTCTTCATTATAAAATCTTTCTTTTATTTCTTTTCCATATTCAGTTAATTCTGCTTTATGTTTTTCATCCATATTCATTGTTAATACATTACTTTTATTTATTGAATATTCACCTGCGTCAGGTAATTTTGATATATCTTCTAAAATCTTGTATTTTTTTAATTCTTCTTTATTGTCTTCATTTTCTTGCATAAATACCATATAATTATAATTCATTTCTGTATAATAAGCTTCTGACATTTTAAATCCATATTGTATAAAACTTGATATTGAAATAAAAATCACAATACTAACTATTATAGAAATTACTGTTGTTCTATATTTTTTCTTGCTTCTTTTTAAGTTTTTATATGCAATTTCTCCTCCTGTTTTAAATATTTTAGTTATAATTTTAGGACATTTTACCTTTTTTGCTTTTAATTTTACATCTTCAGAGTTTCTTATTGCTTCAATTGGTGAAACTTTTGATGCTTTTTTGGCTGACTTTTTGCATGATAGCCATATTGTTATTATAGATACAAAAACACTTATTGCAATAGCTATCCAAGACATACTGTATGTCAATAAAGTTCCTTTTGATATATAATCTTTTAAAATATAATTTACTACATTTACCAATATATAAATTGCAAATACTCCACTTATAATACCTAGAGGTATTCCTATAAGCCCTAATATAAATCCTTCAAAATAAACACTTTTCTTAATTTGTTTTTTAGTTGCACCAATGCTTGAAAGCATTCCATATTGTTTTAGTCTTTCTGTTATTGATATTTCAAAACCATTTCTAATAACAAATACACTAGAAACTAAAACAATTCCAATTATAAATGCTCCTAATCCATATATTGTTTTTAATGTTTCATCATCCAAACTAGCCCCTTCATAAGCTAATAATTCTTTATTGACCATTAAATTATATTTATAACTTTTATATTTGTTTGATAATCCAGAAAAACTGACACCATCTTCATTATTCTCTGTTTTTGTCATATTATTTATATTTTCTGTATTTTTTATATAATCTTTAGGTTTATTATATAAAACAGCTATATTAGCTTTTTTATTTACATTTTGCATTTTTGTAATAGCTGTAAACCAATCCACGTAATAAGATTCTATTGCAAGAATGGGTCTTTCAATTATTCCTACAATCTTATATGTTTTGGAAATCCCATTTTCCATATTTTGTTCTGTTTCATTAATATTTAGAGTAATTGTATCTCCAACTTTATAATTAGTATTAAACTTTTCATTTATCCTTGTTGAAATGGCAAGTTCAGTATCATTTTCTGGCAGTCTACCTTCTTTTAACTTTACAGACATATTTTCAATAAATTTATCATTCATAGAAATAACATTAACAATTGGTGTTTCTTCTACATTTTTAGGGTTCGGAAGATAGCTATACCCTAATTCTTCTGATAAAAAATAATCTTTTACTTCTCTATTTTCTTCAATATATTTAAGTTCATCTTTTGGTACATTATAAAAGATAGTATGATAATTTCCTTGTCCTTCTTTAGCTGTATCTACCATAGTTTTCTGAAAACTTGTTACTAGTCCTGCAACTCCACAAATCAAAGCAGTTGATAAAATAATTCCTATTATAATTACAATTGACCTTTTTTTGTTAAGTTTTAAATCTTGTATGCTTAAATCATTTAATACTTTCATTATTTTCCATTCCTTTCATCTTTTATTATTTTTCCATCATCAATTGTTATAATTCTATCTGCTTCTAATGCAATTTTTTCATCATGTGTGATAACTATAACAGTTTGATTATATTTTTTGTTTGAAAGTTTCAATAATGAAATAATTTCTTCACTTGCCTTTGAATCAAGGTTTCCAGTAGGCTCATCTGCTAACATTAAAGCAGGTTCATTTATTATTGCTCTTCCTATAGAAACTCTTTGTTGTTGTCCTCCTGATAATTGATTTGGTAAATTGTATTTTCTTTTTTCAAGGCCAAGTGTCTTTAATAATTCATCTAACCTTTTTTCATCAACATCTCTACCATCTAATTTTGTAGGTAAAGTTATATTTTCTGCCACATTTAAAACAGGTATTAAATTATAAAATTGATAAATTAATCCAATTTGTCTTCTTCTAAAAATAGCAAGATTATCATCATTTAAAGAATAAATATCTTTTCCTTCTATAAAAACTTTTCCTGATGTTGGTCTATCTACTCCACCAATTAAATGTAATAAAGTTGATTTTCCGCTTCCACTCGCACCTATTATAGCAACAAATTCGCCCTTTTCTACTGAAAAAGATACATTATCAACAGCCTTTACTTGGTTATCTCCTTTTCCATAAATTTTGTTCAAATTTTCAATTTTTAATATTTCCATATTTAATCTCATTCCTTCCTTAAAACACAAATTAGATTAAACTCTTCCTAAATTTAACTATTTTTAAAGATTTAATCTATCTATAATATTTTTACTGTATTTAGTATAATTGTTCAAAGTGACTTTTAAGTGACATATATACTATAAATTTTGTCACATTTGAATTCCATTGGCATTATCCTGTAAATCCATACAAAAAAATTGATACTTTCTTTGAACCACACTAATTTAAGTATAGTTCACGCAAGTATCAATATTTTTTATACTATGTTACAACTATTTGCATATATTATAAGTATTAATTTATTTCATATATTTAACAATAAATTCTGTACCATTTCCAATTTCAGATTTACAATTTATCATTCCATTATTTTTTTCAATGATGTTTTTAGCTAATGATAAACCAATACCAACACTATTATCTGAAGAGTTTTGTGCTTTATAAAATCTTTCAAATATATGTTTAAGATCTTCTTTAGCAATACCTTGCCCTTCATCAATTATTGTAATCTTTGTAAATAGTACATTTTCTTCATATTTAATAGTTATTTTTCCATTTTCTTTATTATGTTCTATGGCATTTTTTATTATATTTGTAATTGCTTCTTGTTGCCATTTATAATCTCCAATAAATGACGCATCTTCATCCCCTTCAATACTAATCTTTTGATTTTTTATTTCTATTGGTATTTCTAAATTACCTATTATTTCGTCTATAAATTTCTTTACATTAATTTTATTATTAGAAAACTTAACAACATCAGCTTCTAGCCTAGACAATTTTAAAATTGATATAACCAGCCAGTTTATCCAATCAACTTGTTTACTGATTTCAAATATAAATTTTTGTTTTGTATCTTCATCCATGTTTGGATTGTCTTTTAAGTTATCTAACATAATCATTATTGAAGTTAATGGTGTCTTTAATTGATGTGAAATATCCTCAACTGACATTTTTATATTTTCCTTATCCTGTCTGGATATTTCACTTTCTTCCTTTAACATTATAGTAATTTTATATAATTCATTTTTTAAATTGCTAAGCTCATCTTCACTATTTTCATTTATATTTAAATCGTATTTTCTATTTTTTATTTCATTTATATATTGTGTTATTTGATTTATTTTCTTATCTCTTTGTTTTAAATATATAAATATAATAGCCATATATAATACACTAAATAAAACTATCAAAATAATATTTAATATTATATTAGTTTTCATCTGTTTTCGGACAGCAATTATAGAATTAATTTCTTCTATATTTATCCCATACTTTTTAAGCTCTTCTTCTCCAACTTTATATTCATTAGAATTTAATATTTGTATTATCTTTTTAGTATCAATTGAGGGATTCTCTTTTATTATATATTCAATTATCTCTGATATTTTTTCATTTGTTATTACTGATATTTTTTTATACTGGCTGTATGTTTGCATTGATATTACAATACATGTAAAAATCATTAATATTGTTAATGGAATAATTATTAGTTTAATATTTTTATTTTTCATTTTAAATTAGTCTCCTATCCTATATCCAAGGCCTCTAATAGTTTTTATAATTGAATCATCTTCCAATTTTTCTCTTATTCTTTTTATATATACTGTCAAAGTGTTATCATTAACAAAATTACCTGCTATATCCCAAATTTTTTCTAATAACTGTTCTCTTGTTATTAATTTGTTTTGATTAGTAAATAACATAAGTAAAATTCTATACTCTAAGCTAGTAAAGATAATTTCTTTATTATTTTTATATACTTTTGCAGATATGGTATCAATTTTTATATTTTTATATTGAATAATGTTATTTTCCTCTTTTTTTCCATATCTTCTTAAAACCGATTTTATTCTAGAAATTAATTCTCTAGTTCTAAAGGGCTTTACAATATAATCATCAGCTCCTAAGTCCAACCCTAATACAACACTTGTTTCTTCATCTTGTGCTGTTAAAAATATTACAGGAATATCATTCTTTTCTTTTATTTCTTTACAAATTTCAAATCCATTTCCATCAGGTAATGAAACATCTAACAACACTATATCAATACTTTTATTATCTAATTTTTCTTTACTTTCCTTTGCTGTTTTTGCAGATATAACCTGAAATCCTTCTTGTTCTAATGAATATTTTAACCCCATAATTATTGTTTCATTATCTTCTACTAATAATATTTTTTTCATGTAATTTTTCATCTCCTCAAGTGTTATATATTTTTCCTAGTTAAAATATAATTATAATTATCCTTTGTCAACTACTTGTACTATGCAATAATTTTATTTAACGAATTAATAATATTCTAATATAAAAACCACTCCTTTTACAGAGTGGTTGCTTGCTTTAATTCTGCAATCTGTCAATGATGCTTTCATCGATAGCATCATTTATTGGAAACTTACTTGTAGTATACAAATCTGATAAATCCATCTGACCCCATAGCTTTTTCGTATTTTATGTATACTGTTAATTTTTTTACGAATTACAATTATTTTGCTTCATTTCTGTAAAACACATTATTAACAACACTTATATAGATAACCAAATAAGATACAGAAATTAAAAAACCGCCTAGGACATCACTAGTATAATGTACACCTAGATAGATTCTACTAATTCCGATAAAGCAAATTAGAACACTTAATAAACTAATTAAAATCCATTTCCAATTTTTTATAATAAATTCTTTTATTTTTTCTTTCATTTTTACCTCATTTACTTAATTCTATATAAAACTCAATAAATTCATTGTCATTTTTAGCATAAATTTTTCCATTATGTAGTTCAATAATTTGCTTTGTAATTGCAAGTCCTAATCCTGCTCCCCCTGTGCTAGATGTTCTTGATTCATCTGCTCTATAGAATTTATCAAATATTTTTTCCAATTTGTATTCTGGAATTTTATCTCCTTTATTTTTAAATACAATTTCTATTTTATCTTCATATTCTTTTATATCTATTTTTATAGTTGTATTTAGATAACTATAATTAATAGCATTCTTTAATAAATTTCCAAATGCTCTTGCTAACTTATCTCCATCTCCCATAAATTGAATAGCTTTCGGCTTATTTAAAATACATTCTAACTTTTTTTCTTGTAACATTGGATAAGATTCTTCTACAAGCTGTTCTAACAAAAATACCAAATCTATATTTTGTTTAGTAATAGGCATTGATTGTAAATTATATCTTGTAATATCAAAAAATTGATTTGTAAGTTCTTCTAATCTTAAAGATTTTTTTAATGCTATATCCATATATTTCTTTTGCAAATTTTCAGGTATTTCTTTTTCATCAGTAAGCAAAGTTAAATATCCTATAATTGATGTGAGTGGTGTTTTTAAATCATGTGCCATATACATTATTAAGTCATTCTTTTTTTGCAATGCTTCTTTTGCCTTATTTTGATTTGACACCAAATCAACTCTTATATTGTTCAATTTGCTTTCTAATAGTATTAAATCATTTGATAACTTTACTTCCTTCTCTGGTTCTTTTATTATCTGATCCATAGCTTTTATTATTTCTACCATATTATTACTTGTATTTCTGATAACAAAAAAAGATATAATTGCAAATATTACCAAATATGTAATTCCAAGTAAGATTATCTTATTTGCTACGCACCAATAGTATATATCTCTATTTACACTTGCTAAACTGTCTGCTAGTTCATCATTATACACTCCATCTATTAATACTGAAAATAATATAATCGCACCTAAACTATATAATAATATTTTTATGACAGATTTTCTTGCTATACTATTTTTTAATTTTATAAATTCCTCATTTTTCAATTTTATATCCAACTCCCCATACTGTTTTTATAAATTTAGGATTTTTTGTATTTTCTTTTAACTTTTCTCTTATTCTTCTAATATGCACCATTACCGTATTATTATTTTCTAAATATTTTTCTTTCCATACTTTTTCAAATAGTTCTTCAGAACTTACTACATTTCCTCTTTTTTGTGCTAAATATAATAATATATCAAATTCCATAGGTGTTAATTCAATTTGCGTTTCATATAACCTGCAAATATGCTTATCTTGATCTATTTCTAATCCATTTATATAAATAATATTTTCTTCGCTTTTTTCATTGTATTTTGTATATCTTCTATATGCAGATTTTACTCTTGCAATTAATTCCAATGGGTTAAATGGTTTTGTAATATAGTCATCTGCTCCCAAAGTTAAGCCTTGTATTTTATCTTTATCTTCAATTTTGGCAGTTAGCATTATTACTGGAAAGTTGAGTCCTTTATCTCTTATCATTTTACATATTTTAAATCCATCAACATCTTTTATCATTACATCTAAAATAGCAAAGTCTAATTTTTGACTTTCTATACAATTTATTGCTTCTTTTGCATCGTAAAATTTAAAAACATTGTAATCCTCATTTTTTAAATAAACTTCCACTAAATCTGCAATTTCTCTTTCATCATCTAATACTAAAATATTCATTTTTTCCTCTTTTCTATTTCTTGTATTTTACCATATTTTTTTAATATTTTCTATAACTCTCTTCAAATGTAAGGAAATGTTAAGATTTATTTAATCATTTCTTAAAACTTATTTCTTCGTTCGGTTTTATAATATAAACAGGTTACAAGAAAGAGGAGGAAATCAAATGAAGAAAAAAAGAATAATAATACTTTTAATAATAATTTTAGGAATATATCTATTTTTTAGGAACACTCCATTTAACGATATATCTTATAATTTGAATAGATTTATTTCTAAAGTAACTAACACTTCAGAATATAAAACAATCAAACAAGATGTAAATAAAAATTATTCTGGCATAGGACAAGAAAAAGTAAAAAATAAAAATGGTTATTTTACTACATTTACAACTATTGAAAATCCTAAAAAGACATATATTGAGTATAAACAAAATAGTGATGCTTCTTGGAGTAATAATCAATATTGGGGTGGAACTATGGCTGAAAATGGTTGTGGTATTACTGCACTTGCAATTATTTTGAGTGGATATGACCAAAAATATACTCCTGAAGATCTTAGGCAAAAATATTATCCTGTGTTAGATTATGACACACTTTCAAAAGAGTTATCTAATACATTTAATATTAAAAATACGGATTTTTATTATGATAATGTTCATTTATCTAAAGAAAAGTTACAAGAGCATTTAAAAACTAATAGACCTATTTTAATTTGTTTATGGAATCAGCCACACGATAATCGTTGGACTACTGCATCACATTATATGGTTTTACTGGCAACTGATGATAATGACATGGTATATATTTCTAATCCAAATGGTGGAAAAAAGGATAGCAAAAGTTCAGGTTGGTATAAATTTAAAGAAATAACTCCTTATATCGCAAAAGCTTTATATATAGAAAGCTATAATTAAAAGACAGCATTAAGCTGCCTTTATTCTTATCTCTTATTATCACGACAAATTACTATTCGTATTTAACTTTATTTCGTTAATTGATAACTTTGTTCTATCAATTCTTTAACTAAATTATTGTCCACTTTTTCATCTACAATAATTGTATTCCAATGTTCCTTATTCATGTGATATGCAGATATTATATAATCATAAGTATTTCTCAATATATAAGAATAATTTGGATCTGTCTTAACATTAAGGTATAACTTATTATTTACAATTTTGTAGACTTCTTCCAATAATTTGTAAGATATTTGGTTTTCACTAATAGAAAACATTAAATCATCATATTCTTTTAATTTTGGTGTTGTTTCTATAAATTTTCTATACTCTTTTTCGTCAATCTCAATTGTGCAAATTTTAAATTTGTAAAAAATAAACTAAATTAAATCCTAGTTTAAAATTTTTTGCATATTTCTTGACTTTTTATTCAAAAATAGAGTATAATAATTATAGGAAATGACAATTCCGCAAAAGCGGTCTTGCCAATTGTAAGTTTAAATAAACCAAACGCTTGGCAGAGCAGAATGGTTTATTTTTTTATTTATTTGCTCAAAATTATAACCAGTATAATCAAGGCAAATACACAGATAGTTTCGGCAACAAGACCGAATAAAAGTAAATATATTATTTCTAATAAAATTCCTTCTATCATATGTATCACCTCCTCTCTCGTGATGTAATCACGGATAAGAGGCAAAACCACTTCTACTAATTATCAATTTCCTATGTTTTAAATTCTACAATATTTTTAAAATTTTGTCTATAATATCTTTAAACTTTTCTTATGTTTTTTCTGCAATATGTACAATTCTTAATTATTATAGAGTATCATGAATTCTAATGAGCTTTAAAAGAAAATAATCCATTGTATCATTATCTTCTGTTTTATTTTCTTTAACAAGTAAATTATTTATTTCTGTCATATCTAGATCCATCCAATTTTCGTATTTAATACAATTGTTAATGATTTTTTGTTCAATAAATTCATATTATTTCCTCCTTCTTATTATATATAATACTTGGAGTTAACTCAAAGTCAAGAGTCTTTTATAAATTTATTATATATAAATAAAAAACCACCATCTTTTTCAAGAAAGTGGAGACTTATTTTTAGTCAAAAATTATTTATTTTTCAGTAGATGATATCATTCCTATGCTCAGTTGCAGTTTTTAGGTTACAAATCCTTCAAAAATCTCCATATCTAATACTGATTCTGGATGCCATTGAACTCCAATGACATTATCTTTTTCGATTCCTTCAATTGTTCCATCATCACATCTAGCCACAATCCTGAAACCTGGTGCAACATCTTTTATTGCTTGCTTATGATATGAATTTACTTCTAATTTGTCTTTTTTATATATTTTATACAAAAATGAATCTTCTTCTATATTTATAATATGTTTACTTTGATCTTTTAAATTGTGGTTTGGTATACTTTGAAATAAAGTACCTCCAAAAATGACATTTAGTTCTTGTATTCCAGCACATATTCCTAATATAGGCTTATTTTGTTTGTTAAATTCTTCTACGCATTTCTTAACTAAAGGATATTCATCAAATTTATCATATTTTTTATCTTTTATTGGTTCTTCATTATAATATTTTGGATGTACATCATTTGCACTTCCAGTTAAAATTAGTCCATCGCATATGTTGCTTATTTCTTCTATATTTCTTTCTGAAATTACTGGAATAAGTATAACGTCTAATTTATCAAATATTTTTCTATATGACGAATCTAAATAATACACTATATTAAATGGTTTCCTTTTTCCGTTGTTTTCTAATCTTTCTATTATTGCTATCTTTTTCATTTGCTTAATTCCCCCTTTATTTTATCCTCCCATAATAACTGAAATATTACCATGTAAATATATTCTTATTATTCCACAAATAATCAAATGTACTGGATATATAAAATAGAAAAAGTATTTCATTCCTTTCCATTTTCCTCTTTCACCATTGTATTTTGATAATTGTTGCTAACTGAATTAATCCATACCAAATATTTATAAAAAAGCAATATACTAATGAATAAATTCCTGAAAATATCGTTTGACTAATCATTTGCTTTTTGAAATTATTTCTATATACATAATTATAAATAACTATCATTACAGCAACAGAACTCCAATCTGATGGGAATCCTAAGACGCATAATAACAAAGTTATTATTGTTTTCCATATATTTTTAATCTTTGAATCTTGAATCATTATTCCTGTAAGTCCTAGTGCTAATGACCACATTATACTTGTTTGATTAAAAAATGTTCCTGTTGAAAACGGAATGAAATTAATACCAAATGCAAAACAATATGCAAAATGTGATATGATTGCAAAAACAAATAATCTTAATAAATATTTTTTTCGGTTATGCATATAGTATGCTCCTTCTGCTATAAAAAAGCAAAATATTGGAGCAACAATTCTTCCGAAAGTATGCAAAATTAAAAATGTTATACCATTGTTATATCCTGGTTCTATTATCCATAATAAATGGTCAAATATCATTGCACATACTGCTATTAATTTTAATTGGTTTGAATTTAAATTTTTTTCATTTATTTTTCCTTGTTTAAATTATATTTTCATTTTTATTTATATCATAAGAACAGACAATTATCAACAAATTATCTTAATATTTCATATTATATATAATTGTCCGAAACTTGCTAAATCAGAATCTTTAAAATTTGATGTTGCTTTTTTTACAGATGGCGTAGTTAATCAAGTTTTAAAATACTTTAATGGTTCTTCAGAATATACTTTAGATAATATTTCTTCCTATTCTAAAAAATATTTAACATTTTATTTAGAATTAATTAAATGTAAAAAGCTTTAGAGTATTTATTTAAAATATTCTAAAGCTTTTTAATATAATTTATTAATATTGCTATTATATTAGATTTATCTGTTTTTATATAGATAACTTTCCGTTTTTTTCAAATAAACTGTAGCAATAATTAAAAATAACATTAGTATTGAAACTGTTATTGAAAGTATATTTAAATTGTAAAAATAATTATATAGTACATATACTAGACTATAACTTATTATTTGTCCTATAAACATATATATGTTAAAAGTCATTATATGTTCTTTCCTGTACTTTTCTAAATTATTAATTTTAATTGATTCATAAACAGCACTACAAGATTCTGACTCTATTATTGCTCCAAAAGAATTCATTAATATGTAGTATATTAGCAAAGTTATAAAACTTGTATTAAATATAACTAATAATGACGAAATAAATATTATTATTGCCATATATGGATAGAAGTTTTTATTAATATTTTTATTGTTTATAATTTTTAGTAATTGTAGTGAAATAATTGATATCAATGCAAACAATGTATTATAATTTCCAAAGCTAAATTCTGTTCCTAATTTAGAAAATAATATAATTGGTAAAAGTTCTACTATAGCTCCTTGTGATGATATTCTTCTGAAAAACATACATTTATATATACTTTTTAAATATCCTTTATCTTTCTTTATTTTCCAAAATTCATTTAAATTCATTTTATTATCTTGAACTATAAAATCTTTAATTTTCATTGATACTACAATAATTAATAATGCTTCTAGCGCTAATATTATAAACAAAATATTATACGAAAATTTTTCTATTATAAATCCAGAAAACATTGGAGTTAATATAGTTGTAATACTCTCTAATATATTTAAATTAGCCAAATAATTGCTCATCGACTTGTTATTAGACGAACCTATTATAAGATTTTCATATGGTACAGAATAAAATACAGATCGCATTGTATCTAATGTCTTAAATAAATATATATACTTAATAATATTTTCTTTAAAAACTATTAATAAGATTATGCTAATTACACTTAATATAAAACTCATTCTATATATCAATCCTGCATTTCTTGAATTCATTATTTTTAATAGTAAATATTCTAATATAAATCCTAAAATTACAGAATATATAGTATATTTTAAAATAAAATTCATATCATTATTTACTATTTTTAATATATATATATTAAAAAATAATGTAAAAAAAACTGTCATAAATTTTCTTAAAAACGCAATTATTGCTATATATTTTCTTTGTTCCATCTTATAAACCTTTCTTATTATTTATATGTATTCTATTATATTTATCTTTCAAAATTGTTATTTTCACTAGTATTAGTCGAATTATTTAAGTTATTTTTTTGTGTGTTACTATTTACTGTATTACTTGTATTGGTTGAATTTGTTGAAGTATTTGAAGTGTTTGTTTTATTAGAAGTATTATTATTTGTACTTGTATTAGTTTGTTCATTTGTATAATTTTGTTTTGTTGAATTGTTTAAATTGTTATCTTTTTGATTTTTTGTATCTTTATTCGGTTGCGTTTCATTTTGTTGTATTGATGAATTTGTATTAGTTCGTTCTGGTTCTTTTGCATCAATATCATCAGTAATTCCTTTTATAATTTCTGTTACATTATTTTTATTTATGTTTTCATTACTTTTAATCTCAGAACCATTATGCTCATTACAAATTTCTGGTACTGTAAACCATAAAAAGTATTCTGTGTACGTATTAGGACATCCTGTATTTGCTTTTTTGCCAGTTGCTGAACATATAGTTGCAGTTGAAATGGCTCCTGGATTTTCGAATTTTGCACCTTTAAGTCCTGTATGAATTCTAGACATTACATTTGCCCATATTAATCCTGCTGGGTTTCTTTGGTTAAATTCTATACTTTCATTTTGGTCATAACCGTACCATGTTACTGCTGTATAATAAGGAGTAAAACCACATAACCATCTATCATAATTTTCATCAGTAGTTCCTGTTTTAGCAGCTACATCTACTCCTGATATTTTACAATAAGTTGCTGTACCATTTTCTCCTAATACTGGTTGCGTTAAAATTTCTTTTAAGATATATGCTACTTGTTTTGAACATACACGTTTTGTTTTTTGGGATGTTTTTATAAATACTGTTCCATCGTTTTTATCAATTTTAGTATAAAAAGTTGGTTCTATATATATTCCATCATTAGCAATCGTACTATAAGCTCCTGCCATTTGCAAAGGACTAATTCCTTTTTCTAATCCTCCAAGTGCTAAAGGTAGACTATTATCTTCTTCAGTTAATGTTGTAACTCCCATTTTTTCTAAATATTTTATTGAATTTTTAGGCTTTAACTTTTCCATTATTTCAACAAATGGGATATTTTGAGATGATTCTACTGCTCGTCTTACTGTTATTTTTCCTAAGCTTTTGCTATAATCTGTTGGATGATAATTATTTTCAAAATCTTGCTCTGTATCATCAAATATCGTTGCTGCAGTTATTATCTTTTTATCAATTGCAGGTAATAATACTGCAATTGGTTTTATCGCTGAACCTGTTTGTCTTACGCTTTGAGTCGCTCTATTAAAAGAACGCGCAGTTGTCTTTTCGCCTAATCCTCCAGTGCATCCAACTACATTTCCAGTTTTATGATCTATTATTACCATTGCTGCTTGTGATGAATCATCACTATTTCTAGATGCAAGTTTATATTTCTTTTTTGAACATTCTGTTTCCATTTGTTTTTGAATATCCGAATCTTGAGTACTATAGATTGTTAATCCTGCCATATTAATATAATTTGTGGCAAAAGTTTCTGATATATTGTATTTATCACATATATCTTTAGTAATTTCTGTTATGAGTGCATCTGTATGATATGAATATATACCTTCACTTGATTCTATTTTTCCATTTTTAAACTTTAAACCTTTTTCAACATTTTGCATAGCTTCTTTATACTCTTCTTCATTTTTTATATATCCTAATTCTTTCATTTTTGTTAAAACTGTCTTTGTTCTATTTATAATTTTGCTTGAATTGTCTTTATCTGAAAAAGGATTGTATGAATTTGGAGAATTGTTTATTCCTGCTAAAAATGCACATTCTTCAAGTGTTAAATTTTGCACTGATTTATTAAAATAATATTCTGAACCAGCTTCTACGCCATATATACTTGGACCAATATATATAATATTCAAATATGTATCTAGAATTTCATCTTTAGACAGACATGTTTCTAATTGCCATGCTTTCCACCATTCTGTTACTTTTCTTGTTATACTATCTGTAGCATCCCCAGTAAGATTTTTTACTAATTGTTGTGTAATCGTACTTCCTCCAAATGAAGAAGAACCAAAATGAATAATATATGAACCAATAGCTGAAGCAGTTCTTTTTATATCTACTCCACAATGAGAATAAAATCTTTCATCTTCGATAGCTACATAAGCATTTTTTAAATTATCAGGAATTTCGTTATAAGAAACTACTTTCTTTTTTATTTCACTTCCTAATGTTGCTATTGTATTACCGTTTATATCTTTTACAATTGAATTTTCATTAAGAGTCATATCTTTTGCTATAGATTTCCAAACATGAGTAGAAATTGCTAATTTAATTCCAAGAATTATAATTATTATACTAACAATAATTAATAGCAGTTTCGCTTTTTTTATTTTTTTATTTTTCTTTGGTTTATCATTTTTATCTTTCTTATCCTCTTTTTTATTTTTCATCTCTTGAATTGCTTTTGGCTCTAAATCTTGATCTTGAATTTTTGATTTTCTTAGTCTCTTTCCTTTTTGTTTCTTTTTCATTTTGACTATCACATTCTTTCAATTTTTTGTACAGTATATCACAAAAGACTTAAAAATAAAACACTAGTGACAAATTAATATAGAAGTGGTATAATATAAATAATTGCCAAGGCAATTTTATATATAAGTAAGCCATAAAAAATTTAATTAAAATTTTTATGAAAGAAGGAGTTTAATTATGAGTGTAGAAACATGCCCGTACTGTGATGGAAAAGGAATAACCTATGGACCAAGGGTGGCAGAACGTAAGAAATGTCGTACATGTGGAGGAACGGGAATAGTAATTACCTGTTCTTTTTGCAGAGGAACTGGATGGTCTACATCAAGTGGACTGTTCAATTCATCAAAGAAATGCCCGTACTGTGATGGAAAAGGACATCATTAATTAAATTGTCAATAGTTGGGGCGGAAAACTTGTAAGTTTTCTGCCTCAGCTTTTTTAATTTGCTTTTAGAAATAATTAGAAATATTACAATTCTGTAATATTTTATGAAATGTCCCTGATTTTTAAGTTTCTATTCCATTTTGTATTATTTTGATATATAATACTTTATATAGAATGGAGTGTGAATTTCATGATAAAAAGAGAAGAAAACCCAGACTTTTTGAATGCTTTTTTAGATTATTCAACAACAATTTTAAATAAGTCTCCAAATAGTATTAAGGAATATAATTATGATTTAGCTATGTTTTTTAAATTTATAAAGATACATTTTAATATGACAAATGAAACAGATTTAAAAGAAATATACATTAAAGATATAACAATAGATACTGTAAAAAGAATAAAAATAGATGATATTCATGCATTTTTAGGTTACCTATCAACTACATACCATAGCAAACCTGCTACAAGAGCTAGAAAAATATCAACAATACGAATATTTTTCAATTATTTGTGCCAAGATGCTAGTTCTCAATTTTTATTAGACCATAATCCAGCTTTAAATTTGAAAACTCCTAAAAAAGAAAAAAGGTTACCTAAATATCTATCTTTAGATGATAGTAAGAAGCTACTCGATGTTGCTTCTGACGAAGATAATAGAAACTGTGAAAGAGATTTTGCTATTACTACTCTATTTTTAAATTGTGGTATGCGTCTTTCTGAATTAGTTGGAATTAATATAAAAGATATAGATTTTAATGAATGTAAATTAAATGTTATTGGTAAAGGAAATAAAGAAAGAACTATATATTTAAATAATGCATGTATGAAAGCTCTTTCAGATTATTTGTCTGTAAGACCTAAAGAAGGTATAAAACATGATAAGAAATATTCTGAAAAAGCATTGTTTTTAAGTGAAAGAAGAGAAAGAATTAGTAATCGTACCGTACAATATATTATAAATAAAGAATTATCAAAAGCTGGTTTAGATAGTAATAAGTATTCTGTTCATAAGTTAAGGCATACAGCAGCAACTTTGATGTACCAATATGGTCAAGTAGATATACGTGCTTTGCAAGAATTACTAGGACATGAAAGTATTGCAACTACTGAGATTTATACACATGTAAGCAATGATCAAATTAGAGATGCCGTTGAAAAAAATCCTCTAGCAAATTTATAAAAATATATGGACTACATTATACTATATAATGTAGTCTTTTTAATTAAATATAGGTATTAGTATTTTCTCTCCTACTTTTAAATTACCATCTATATTATTAATATTTTTTAATTCACTTACAATGTTTCTTATATCATTTCCTTTATAGTATTTATTTTCTTTTAGTTCTCTCTCAGATATAGACCACAATGTATCTCCCTCATAAATGAATTCTTCTTTATAAGAAACTTCAGTTTTTGAATATGTATGATTAATTCCCATTAATACTATTGATACTAATATAACTAAAATTAAACACATCATTATAAATTTTCTCTTATTTACTATTTTTATTTTCATATAATCATCTCCTTTTACTATGAAATATTTGTTCGTGTTTTGAGATAATTATAAACGAACATTTATTCTTTGTCAATATTTTTTAGAAAAAATGTTCGTTTTTTTACTTGTTTTTAAAATATCTTTTTATAATATGGTTGTATGTTTGGTAATAAGCTATCAATATATACTGTGTTATGTTCTTTATCTTCTATTTTTATATTTGGAAAAGTTCGTATCATTTTTTTATCATTCCAAAAAGTATTAATAAAATCTGATAAAACCTTATTATTATAAGTTTTATTATAATTATCTATTACTTTTTCTTTGTTTTCTACTTCTATATCATTTTCTACTATCATTCTATTAACAAATTGTTTTTGTGCATAACAAGTAGCTATACAATCAATTGCTAAAAATATGATTACTATTAAAATAATTAATTTAAGTTTTTTTATTGAGATTTTATCTTTTATTTTAGCAATTAATATATCAATTTTAGGATTTATAATCTTTATTAAAAATAATGTCAATACTCCCCAGAACACAGAGTAAAGCAAGCATATTCTTCCATTAATATTTAAGAATCTATTAGAATAATCCCACCATTTTGTATGAAGAATAGTATCTACTAAAAAACTAATTGTATATTCTGTTACAGACCCTACTAAAAATCCCCCCACAAAAAGTGTTAATTTGTTTTTATTAAAATATCGAGATAATAATGTAATAGTAATAGCTCCAATTCCATAAATTCCACAAAATGGTCCATATAAAAAGCTTTGCCTAGATTCCCATACTCCTTTAGTTGCAATTCCAAATAATGTTTCTATAATATATCCTATAAAACTATATATAATAAAATAAGCAAATAATTTCCATATGCTAATTCCTAATATAGTTACACTTTTTTTATTCATGAAATTTCCCCTTAATCATTATTTTTTATTACAATGTATACTATCATAAATTTGTAAAAAAATAAAGATTTAGTACATAAATAATAGTAATTTACAGTAATATTGGGCTAACTTGTTCCCTATCTAGTGCACTTTTTATTGTTCTTATAATATATTCTGAATCAAATACAACTGATCTTGGTTTTGTTATTGGATTGTCTTGCCTAAATGGAACAAAATAATAATTATTCCTATTTAGTAACTTTCCTATATTTTCTGCATTACCACTTAATCCATTATTGGTAGAAGGTGCTATAACTAAAGGTCTTCCGTTTCTTAAATGTGATTTTGCTGCCATAAGAGCAGGTGTATCTATAATATCACAAGCAAGCTTAGAAATTGTATTTCCGAGAACATGGTGCAATAACCATAATATCTGTCATCTTTTTCGGTCCAATTGGTTCCGCTTCTTGAATTGTATGAATAATCTTCTTATCTGTAAGCTCTTCTATTTCTTTTATGAAATCTTTTGCTTTTCCAAATTTAGTATCTAAATTATAACTGTTAAAAGACATGATTGGTATAATTTCTGCTCCTTGATTTATTAATTCTTTCATTTTTGGTAGTACTTTCTTAAATGTACAAAAAGAGCCTGTTAATGCAAATCCTATTTTTATTCCTTTTAATTCCAAAATTCATCAAATCCTCCTTTCATATTACATTTATATATAATATGAAATTATGTAAATTTTGGAATTAGTTTTTTATATTTTCATATTTAAAAATATATTTAATAAACTTAAATGGTGATAATTTGAAAAGAACAAAAAAATTTTTGATAAATGGCTCTATTTTAACTATAACCAATATAATTATGCGAAGTATTGGCATGATATTTGGAATTTATGTATCAAATAAGATTGGGTCAGAAGCGGTTGGAACATTTGATTTAGTAATGTCTGTTTATATGTTAGCAATAACTATTGCTACATCTGGATTAAACATTGCTTGTATTTCTATTGTTTCAGAGCAATTTGCTAAAAAAGATTTTTTAAATGGCCTAACTGCTGTAAAAACATGTATTACATTTGCTATATTATTAGGTTTATCAAGTAGTATAATTCTATTTTTATTTTCTGATTTTATAATTAAAAATTGGTTAAATAATATAATTTCCTCTATACCGCTATATTTAATTGCATTAGGTTTACCTTTTATTGCAATATCTTCTGTTTTAAACGGCTATTTTGTTGCTGTAAGAAAAGCATATAAAGGAGCAATTTCACAATTTTTTGAAATAACAATAAAAATTATTTGTACTATTATATTCTTCAATTTCTTTTCCTTAAAGAATGTAGAAAATATATGTATTAGCTTAATTTTAGCTGATGTTATTTCTGAAATAGCTTCTTGTTTATTATGGATTATTTTATATAAAATAGATAAATCTAAACTATGGCAAAGAACAAAAAATAAAATTTCTTTTACAAAAAAAATAATAAAAATAACCGTTCCTGTTTTTATTACATCTTGTTTACGTTCTGGACTATCTACTTTTAAAAAATTTATTATTCCAATTAAGTTAGTAGCCTATGGATTCCCTTATACAATTGCTTTATCTGAATATGGTAAAATTATTGGAATGGCTTTTCCTATTATAATGATTCCTAATATGTGTATTAGTTCTTTTAGTAATTTACTTGTTCCTGAATTTGCTAGTTTATTAGCAAATGGAAATAAAAAGAGAATTATTAACATATGTAACAAACTTTTTAAAATAACTTCATTTTTTAGTATTACTTTAATTATTATCTTTATGCATTATTCAAATGAAATTAGTTTAACTCTTTTTCATAATTTAGAGTGCTCAAATTATATTAGAATCCTTTCTCCTTTAATTTTGTTTATGTGTCTAGATAATATAGCAGATAATATACTAAAAGGTCTTGATAAGCAATTTGAAGTTATGCTTTACAACGTTATTGATTTAATTATTACAATTATTATTTTGTATTTTTTAATACCTTTTATTGGAATCGGGGGGATTATTATCGCTTTATATGTAAGTGAAATATTTAATTTCTCTGCTAGTTATTTAGAATTATATAAAAAAGTATTTAAGAATTTTTAATATATTTTCTTAAATACCTTTTAATTTTTATTATAAAATTTTTTATTTACTATAAAACCTCTTATTAACCTCATTCCAATTTACAATATTCCAAAAAGCATTAATATAGTCAGGTCTTTTTGTTAAATATTGCAAATAATAAGAATGCTCCCACATATCTAATACAAGAAGCGGTTTACATCCCCATAAAGTCAAATTCTGATGCTTTTCGCATTGTAAAACCTCTAGCTTACTCCATTTTGGAACCCATACAAGCAAACACCATCCAGAAGCCTCCACTGCTGCACTAGCACTATTAAATTGATTTTTAAAATTATCATAACTCCCAAAATCTTTTATAATTTGTTCCATTAACTCTGAATTTGGTTCTGTTGGAATAGCAGGTCCCATATTAGTAAAAAATAATTCATGTAAAATAACTCCCGAACCAAAAAAGCTCAGATCTTTTTCTAAACATTTAATACTAGAAAAATCATTATTTTTTCTTGCCTGTTCTAGTTTTTCTTCTGTTTTATTTGTATTGTCTATATATCCTTTATACAAAATATTATAATGCAAATCTAATGTTTGCTTAGAATAATATGGTTCCAGTGCATTTAACGGATATGGCAAATCAATCATTTTTAGCATAAAAAAACCTCCTAAATGTTATACTTTTAAGTATATTCATTTTTAAGAGGTTTTATTAATTAATTATTTATTATTAATCTTTTGTTTCTAAATTTTTCTGTTTGCGATTTTTTAAATATTCTAATAATATAGTTACACCAATAAATACAACTAATATTCCTAATAATATTAATATATTTGGCATTATCATTCCAGAGTCTGTTTTTATAAGAGATTCTTTTATTAATCTTATTGTATAATTCATTGGCATATATGGATAAATACTTTGGAAGAATTTTGGTACTGTTTCAATTGGGAATGTTCCTCCACTTGCTGCTAATTGTAATACTAACAATAAAATACAAAGAAATTTTCCTACATCTCCGAAATTTTCAATTAAGAATAGTATAATACTTGTAAATACCATTGAAACTAAAATACATGTTACATAATATAATCCTAAGCTTGTAACATTAAATCCTAATCCTGCTTTTAATATGAAACCTAATACAATTCCTTGTAATGTTGCAATTCCCATGTATAAAGCTGTACGTAGATATTTATTTTTTGCATTTTTTCCTAACAATTTAAACTTATCTTCAGGGTCGTTATATAACATAACTAATGCTATTAATCCACCAACCCATAATGATATAGACATGAAATATGGTGCAAATCCTACTCCATAAGAATCAACTTTAGCATAATCTGTTTCTTCTATTTCTACTGGATCTTTTACATATTCATCTAATCCATCTAATTTTGTTAATTCTTGCTTTGTGTTGTCTGTTCCATTATCTATTTCTGTCTTAAATGTAGTTACTCCATCTGATAATGTTTTACTTCCTTCTAATGCACTTTTTGAACCTGTATTTAATTGTCCTATTCCACTTTTTACTTTTTTAGAATTTTTACTTAAAGAACTTAAACCTGTTGTCAATTCTGTACTTCCAGATTTAGCACTGCTTAATCCTTGTTTTAATTCTAATACTCCGTTATTTAATGTTTGAATTCCAGAAGATAACTCTTGTAAACTTCCTGCTTGGCTCGCAAAACTTTGAACTCCTGTATTTAATTTAGATACCCCTTGTTTTAATTCTGTTCCTTTTGTAGCTAATGTACTTAATCCTTCAGAACCACTTGAACTACCCGATAAACTTTGCAAAGTTTGCATTGCTTGTTGAAAATTTGAATCATTCATTGCTTCTGGATTAGCAGTCATATAAGCTTTTAAGCTTGATGCTAATGTAGTTAATTGACTTTTAGTATTACTAATTCCTGCTATAGCACTGTTTACTCCATCTACATATGCATCTACTCCTGTCTTTAAATTGCTTACATTACCAGAAAGTTCATTTACCTTAGTTGCAACACTTGATAAATCTTTAGTATTATCTGCTAATTTATTTGTTCCTTCTTGTATTTTGCTTGCTCCAGCATCTAATTTTTCTAATCCTTGTGTCAATTGTTTACTTCCATTATAAGCACTATCTACACCTGTATCAAATTCAGAATAACTAGAATTTAATTCACTTGTTCCATTATTTAAAGTTTCTAATCCTTTTGACAATTCTGATGAACCATCTTGTATTTGTCCAGCTCCATCTGATATATCTTCCATTTTTTCTGGAACCTCCCTTAACTTATCAGATACTGAAGCAACTATTTTTTGGCTAACTTGCCCTTTTAATTCACTTTCTACTGTGGTTGTAACTTTATTTATAATTTGTGATGCTAAATAATTGCTCTTTTGGTTTGGAGAATATGATATTGTTGTCATTTGTCTATCACTATTTTCAGCATTATTTAAAGTTTCAGTAAAATCCTTTGGAATTGTGATAGTTGCATAATACTCTTGATTTACTAAACCTTTTTGTCCTTCATCACTATCTGTTAAAACTTCGATTTGCATAACGTCTTTTTCTTTTAGACTCTCTACTAAATCATTTCCAAGATTTTCATCTTCATTTCCTTTGTCAAGGTTAATAATTGCTATTTTCATATCTTTTAAATTACCATATGGATCCCAAAATGCTTTTAAATAAAAAAAGCTATACATTACTGGAATAATTATAATAGCTACTAAAATAACCCATTTCATGATTTTTTTCTTATTCATTTTACGTCCTCCTATTTTTTTATTTTATCTATAAATATTATAAGAGCTTTTTTAAAAAAGGCAACAACACTTCGCTACTTTTGTATAGTAAACTACATTTTTTGTGATTTGTATATACATTTGTATATTATCTTTACATCTGTATAATTTTGATTTATAATAAATTCATATTAATATAGATTGGAGATAAATATATGGAAGATTTAAGAGTTCAAAGAACTTATTTATTATTAAAAAATGCTTTATTAGAATTATTAGCTAAAAAGTCATTTGATGAAATTAAAGTAAATGATATTTGTAATTTAGCAATGATACATAGAACTACATTTTATAGCCATTTTCAAGATAAATATGATTTATTAGAATATTGTGTTAAAAATATTGAACAAGAATTAACAGAAAAAATTAATACTACTCAATATTCTAATTCAAAAGAATTTTATACAAATTTGGTTATGAGTCTTTTAGAATATATTTCTGAAAATAAAAAAATGTTTAAAAGTGTATTAAAAAATAATTTTGACAATAGTGTTAATAAAATTTTTATGAATACATGTATTAATTATATTACTGATATGTTAGAAAAAGAAAAAGATCAAGGTATTTACCATAAAACCAAAATTCCTATTATTGCTCAATTTTATGCTGGAGCTGTTATATCAACTATTGTATGGTGGATAAAAAATGATGAATCTTTAGATGAAAAAGAACTTTGTAACTCTATTATTTCTTTAATTTTCGATATGCCTCATTCTTAATGTTAAAGCAACCAAAATTATTAAACATTCTTGCTTAATAATCTTGGTTGCTTTACTATTTATTTTGCTTGTTTGAATATTTTAAACTATTACATTTCTTATTATATTCATACCTTTTTTCTTTTCTTCTTAGTCTTTTTTTGCTCATTCTTACTTGAACAAGTGATATTAAAACTAAAATAATCAATAATATTATTAAAGTTATTTTATCTTTTAATAGTTCTACTATTTTTCCAAATCCAGATATTTTGAATTGATATACCCCTTCTATTTTTTCATAAGTTATATGCTCTTTGTCTTCTCTCCTATTATTATCTCCTTTGGTTATATATTTTGTCTTTCCATTTTCTTCAATCACTTCCACAATTCTATGTGTAATTATCTCATCTTTATTATGAAAAGAAATAATATCATTAATTTTCAATTCATCTTGATTTACTTTTTTTATAAAAATTGCATCACCTTTCATAATTGTTGATTCCATACTTTCAGATACTATTACAAAGCTTTTTAGTCCAAAAAAATCTGGTATTTCAGTAGGATTTATATACGATTTTATCATCATTGTTAAATTAAATATAATAATAGGAATAATTATTATATAAATAAGTATAGAAATTATTTTTTCTATACTATGCATAATTTTACTGTTTTTATTAAAATTACTAGTCCTATACACTTATTTTTCTCCTTTTGATGTAACATTTACTATTTTAATATACCATATGAAAAATCTCTTTGCAATATATGTTAATGATGTAATATAAATGTAATATTTTTTTAATATTTTTTTATTTACATAGTTTTCTTTTATAGTTATAATGTACTTAATTATCATATGTGGAGGAAAAAATGGATAATAATATTTTAGTTATTTCTGAAAAAGAACAAAAGGCTTATTTGCCATATAAATACGAAGAAATCCAAAAGATTTATGAAAGTCCAAATTGTAAATATAATTCTATTATGGAAATAATTCAAGATTTATATATTGTACCTTTAAATAAATTCGAAAATTTTTCAACAGCTAGATTCCGAGAAGCTTTTAACTTAATTCGTTATAAAGAAAAAGGTTCTATTTTTAGTGCTCTTGATTTAGGATTGGAATTGATGTTTAAATATAACTTAAACCCTATTATAATTGCAGCTTGTAGAAATTTAGATGAACTAGATATCTATTTGGATTGTTTAGATGAAAATGAATTATCTGATTTTAAATGTTTTGAAGTAAGATTTGAAGTTAATCCTAATCTTGTCAATAAACCAATTAGAGAATTTTAGTTTTTTTAGTAAATTTCTGCATGATAATATTTGATTTTTTACATAAAATAATTATGAAAATGGAGATTATTATGAAAAATCAAATATTAAGTACCAGAATTAATAAAAAATCAAATAAAAAATTTTTTAAATTCCAATTTTTAATTTCTATTTTTATAATAGTTATTTTAATTGGTTTTATTTGTTATTCAAGCATATCTTTATTAAAAAAAGAACAAATGTCAAAAAATATAACTAGTAATTATAGTATTTACAAATTATACTCTAATAATTCTAAAAGTAACGAATTTTCATACACACAAAATATTCAAAACGAATTTTTTGGAACAATTGAAATACCAAAAATTAATTTATATTACCCTGTTTTTTCTCATTTGGATGAAGAATTATTAAAAGTTTCTCCATGTAAATTTTATGGTGATTCACCCAAAGTATTTGGAAACATATGTATTGCTGGACACAACTATGATAATTCTATGTTTTTTAGTAATTTGTCTTTGCTAAATATAGATGATGAAATATATCTTTATGATACTGATAATAAAAAATATATTTATAAAATTTTTAAAACTTATGAAGTTGTTCCTTCTGATTTATCTCCTGTATTTGAATTTGAATATAATTCAAAAGAATTAACTCTAATTACATGTAATAATCTAAATTCTAATAGATTAATTGTTAAATCAAAACAAATATAGCACACAAAAAAGACCTTATAAAAGGTCTTTGATTTATCTTATTTAACTAAATGTTTTTATATTCTTTTATCTTTTTATAAGCATATACTGCTGATACTCCAAATACAACTACTAATGCTGCTACTGGAATTGAATCTTCAATACCTGTTTTTGGTAAATTATTGTTTGTATTATTATAAACACTTGAATTCTTCTTTGCATTATTTGGGGTATTGTTAGGTGTATTACTTGGTGTATTACTTGGAGTGTTACTTGGTGTATTACTTGGTGTATTACTTGGAGTGTTACTTGGTGTACTATTTTTTGTTAATGTTCCTGTTAAATCATGAACATCATTATTATCATTTGCAGCATTTACAGTTGTTGAAAACAACAATACCATTGCACTAACTAATAAAATTGTAACAATTTGAATTAAATTTGATTTTTTCATATTGATTTCTCCTCTACTTTCATACTTTTTATTATTATTTATACAATTACTATATATTATACTACTTTTTTTAGTATAATTCAAGCAAAATATATAAAAATACATAAAAGAATACATTTCTTTTGTTTTTCTATTAATATTTTATACTTTAAAAATAAATAAGTCAAGAGTTTTATTTTATTTTTATATTACATTTATGTTACATATTTATACATTAAATTTAAATAAAACAATATCCCCATCTTGCATAATATATTCTTTTCCTTCTGAACGAACTAATCCCTTTTCTTTGGCTGCAACCATTGAGCCTTCTCTTACTAAATCTTCATAAGAAACTATCTCAGCTTTTATGAATCCTCTTTCAATATCAGAGTGAATCTTCCCAGCAGCTTGTGGTGCTTTTGTTCCTTTTTTTATTGTCCAAGCTCTTACTTCTGGTTCTCCTGCTGTTAAAAATGACATTAAGCCTAATAAATCATAGCTTTTTTTAATTACTTTATCCAAACCAGACTCTTCTAAACCAAGTGCTTCTAGCATCTCTTTTTTATCATTTTCTTCTAAACCAGATAATTCTTCTTCTATTTTTACGCATAACGGAATTACTTCTGCATTTTCCTTTTTTGCATACTCTTTAACTTTTTTTACATTATCATTATCATCAGGATTTTCTAACTGTTCTTCTGAAACATTTGCAATATATAATATTGGTTTTGTAGTTAATAAAAACATATCTTTAACTAATACTTGTTCTTCTTCATTAAATTCTAAAGTTCTTGCTGACTTTCCTTCTTCTAATGTTTTTAATATTTTTTCCAATAAATCAATTTCTATTTGATATTTTTTATCTGCTTTTAAATTTTTCTTAGCTTTATCTAATCTTTTGTTTACTGTTTCGATGTCTGCAAAAATTAATTCCAAATTTATTGTTTCAATATCTCTTATTGGATTAACTGAACCATCAACATGAACTACATTTGAATCTTCAAAACATCTTACAACTTCTACTATTGCATCAGTTTCTCTAATATGAGACAAAAACTTATTTCCTAATCCTTCCCCTTTACTTGCTCCTTTTACTAATCCTGCTATATCAACAAATTCTACAACAGCAGGAGTAGTTTTTTGAGGATTATACATTTCAGTTAATTTTTTTAATCTTTCATCTGGTACAGCAACAACTCCTACGTTTGGCTCTATAGTACAAAAAGGATAATTAGCACATTCAGCTCCTGCTTTTGTTATACTATTAAACATCGTACTCTTCCCTACATTTGGAAGTCCAACAATTCCTAATTTCATTTTTTCCTCCTTATATTGTTCAATAAAAATGTTTTTGGGCATTTCATTTTTTATTTAAATATACTTATATTTTTATCCCTTATTTTTTATTTCAGTTGAAATCTTTTCTATAAATTCATTTAATTTCATTGTTCCTAAATCTCCATCTTTATGAGAACGAATTGCAACTAAGTTTTCTTCAACTTCTTTTGCCCCAACTACTAACATATATGGTGTTTTTTGAAGTTGAGCTTCACGAATTTTATATCCTGTTTTTTCATTTCTATCATCAACCTCTACACGTATTCCTTCTTTTAATAATTCATCTCTTACTTTGTAAGCATATTCATGTTGATTGTCTGTAATTGGTAATATTTTTACCTGTATTGGTGCAAGCCACGTTGGAAGCACTCCTTTTGTTTCTTCTAATAAGAATGATATAAATCTATCAGAACTTCCTAATATAGCTCTGTGTATTACCACAGGTCTATGTTTTTCTCCGTCTTTTCCTATATATTCAAGTTCAAATCTTTCAGGCAATGCAAAATCTAATTGACAAGTTGGTATTGTTATATCATGATTTAAAGCTGTTTTTATTTGTATATCTATTTTTGGTCCATAAAATGCTGCTTCTCCTTCTGCTTCATAAAAAGGAATCTCTAATTCAGTTAATATTTCTCTTAATTGACTTTCTGCTGTTTCCCACATTTCGTCATTATCTATATATTTTTCTTTATTACTTTTATCCCTTAAAGATAATCTATATTTAAAACTTGATGCTGGGAATCCAAAATCTTTTTGATATACTTCTACTATTAATTTTAAAACTTTCCCTACTTCTTCTTTAATCTGGTCTGGTCTTACAAATAAATGTGCATCATTTTGACACATTTGTCTAACTCTTTCCAACCCACAAACACTTCCACTATCTTCATATCTAAAATCATGTGCAAGTTCTCCAATTTTTATTGGTAAATCACGATAAGAATGCATTTTATTTTTATATACTAACATATGATGAGGACAATTCATTGGTCTTAAAACCATTTCTTCATTATCCATTTTCATAACAGGAAACATATCATCTTTATAATGGTCCCAATGTCCAGATGTTTTATATAACTCTACATTTGCAAGTGAAGGAGTATATACATGACTATATCCTAGTGCTAATTCTTTATCTTGAATATATCTTTCCAATATTCTTCTTATTGTTGCACCATTTGGTAAATACATAGGTAATCCTGAACCAACTAGTGGATGAGTCATAAATATTTCTAAATCTTTTCCTATTTTTCTATGATCTCTTTGTTTTGCTTCTTCTAGTAATTGTAAATGTTCTTGTAATTCACTTGCTTTTGGAAAGGCTATTCCATAAATTCTTTGTAACATTTTGTTTTTTTCGCTACCTCTCCAATAAGCTCCTGAAGATGATAGTATTTTTATTGATTTTATTTTTCCTGTACTTAATAAATGTGGTCCTGCACATAAGTCTGTAAAATCTCCTTGTTTATAAAAACTAATTTCTTCTCCTTCTGGTAATTCTTCAATTAGTTCTTGTTTATATGGTTGTCCTTCCATTAATTTTAATGCTTCTTGCTTTGGTAAAGAAAATCTTTCAATTTGTATATTTTCTTTTATGATTTTCTTCATTTCTTCTTCAATTTTTGTTTTATCTTCATCTGTAAAAGGTTTTTCTACATCAAAATCATAATAAAATCCTTCTGCAATAGAAGGTCCTATTGCAAATTTAACATTTGGAAATAATCTTTTTACAGCTTGTGCCATAATATGTGACGTTGTATGCCAATAAGCTTTTTTTCCTTCCAAATCATCATTTTTAAATGTATGAAGTATTAAATTACAATCTTCTTTTATTTTATATCTTATATCTCTAATCTCTCCATTAATTTCTCCACAAGTTACATTTCTTGCTAATCCTTCGCTTATTCCTTTTGCTACTTCTAAAATTGATGTTCCTTCTTCTATTTCCATAGTTGAACCATCTTTTAAAATAACTTTAATCATAAACGTTCCTCCTTTATATTATTTATTGGATATTTATCATATATATAAAAACACTCCTTGGATATCATCAATCCATAGGAGTGCTTTTTTATACACGGTTCCATCCTATATTTTACTTAGTTAATAGATTGTAACGTATCTAAAACGTCTAGCTTATTCACTAGAGATTTTGAAGAGGTAGTTTTTCAAATATGTTTTCTGGAATTAATTTTCAGCCTATGATTAATTCTCTCTAACAGTAACCTCTATTTTACTTTTTCTCTCACTTATCTTTGTTCTATGTTAATAGTTTAACCTCTTTTTTTAAAAAAGTCAATAGAATTCTTTACTTTTTATTTTTCTTATTATATAATTATTATTGTATTTATTTTGCTTCCATAGCTCAGTTGGTAGAGTGCAGCCTTGGTAAGGCTGAGGTCACGGGTTCAATTCCCGTTGGAAGCTCCAACGACGTATCTGTTCGAACTTTATATAGAACAGGTGGATATGAAAATCAATCAGTAAAATGGTTGATTTTTTTGTTTATGAAAAAATCTTCCAACAGAAAGGAGGATTATTTTTATAGTTAAGATAATTAAGCAAGAACTAGAATTTGTGGAATGTCTAAAACAAAGACTTGAATTTATATGTGAGTTTTCAAAAGTTACTCCAACTTTTATCAATGGTAGCATTAGAAAATTGGAGAAAACTAATCTTACATATATTGAGCCACATAGAGTAATTATCAAGAATATTTGAAAAACATATAAATGTAAATATTTAGAAGAGCAAAATCGGTGCAGTTATAAACTACACCGATTGCTTGTATTACCTTTTTGCACTGTACAATCTCACGGTTGAAATATGATAGCCGTTGTCAAATGCGATAGATGTGAAACTGTCTTTGTAAAAGTCGCTTGCTGTTTGAGGACTTTCAATGATTTCGAATGCCTTTACAAAAGGAAGATCGCATTCCTTAATTTGGGAAAGAACTTCGCCTACGCTCGGCTTAAAAAGTCCATGATAACCATAACCATGCAAGCAGACGAAATCTCTGCCTTCCAAAACTTCAAGTTCGCCCTCGCAAACTTCTTCTCTCATAGCTTCATTACGGTTCCACAGATAGCTGATGCCACTGAGTTCCTCAAAAGTAAACTCTCTGAAATAGTGCAGTTTACCATTTACCGTGATAACTGGCTTGATTTGTTCGTACCGTTTTTTCATCTCCTCATCGGAGATTTTAGGGATTGATACTTTAAACATTGTGATTACCTCCTTAAATTTTCTTGGAGGTTAGAAACCTCCAAGTTGTTTGACTTATTGGTTTCTAAACAATACTTACATTTATATGTTATCATATTTTACATAAAATTTCAACTTTTTTTGAAAATTGAAACAACTTTGAAAATATAATATTAAAATATTGTTTAGAAATAGAAACAGTTATAAAATCAGATAATATAACAAATTTATATATGGTAGTAAGATGTATGGAAAAGTTATTGACTAAAGAACAGTATAAGGAATTATATAATTCTATATCCGCTCCATACTTAAAAAACCAGCCTTTAAGACTGGTTTTTTCAATTTTCAAGCATATTTTTTATTGCTTTTTTTCTTATTCTTTGTATTGCATTATCTATCGACTTAACTGGCGAATCTAATTTTTTTGCAATTGTTACATAACTTTCGCCCTTTAAAAATCCATCTAATACTTGCTTTTCAAATTTACTTAAATTTTTGTTGACTGCATTTTCCATTTCACTATAATATTCTTTTTTCATTATAGTTTCTAATGGATCTTCTACAGTATTACTATTAAAAGTATCTATTAATTCAACACTATCTTCTTCATTATTATCATAAGCAGCCATATTTAGTGATAAATACGAATTCAAAGGCATATGTTTTTGTCTATTTGAACTTTTTATTGCTGTTATTAATTGTCTCTCTATGCAGATATTAGCAAAAGATTTGAATGATTTCTGTTTTTCTTCTTTAAAATCCTTTATCGCCTTAAACAGTCCAATCATTCCTTCCTGTAATATATCTTCTTTTTCGGCTCCAATCATAAAATATTTACTAACTTTTATATTAACTAAGTTTTTATATTTTTCTAGTAAATAAGCTAAAGATTCTTGGTCTCCTTGCTTAATTTGAGATATTATTTGTTCATCTGTTAGATTGCTATATTTATCTGTTGTAAAGAATACATTTTCATTCTGCATTTCGTCAAGATACCTCCAATTGTGCTTTTTTTGTATTATATATGTCAAAATTACTAATGTCAAGCAGTTTTTAGCAAATTGCTATTATTTTAGTTCATTTTTCAGCATTGACCATACAGCATCATCTTCCATGTCTTTTTGCCATGAACCTACACCTGCTAAATTTTTTTCTTTTATTAAAGATACCTTTTCTTTTAGAGATTGTATATCTTCAATCCAAATTTCTTTTTTATTATCGCCATCTTTATATTCTGCATAGTTTTGTTTTAAGTCATTATCCCATTTTTTCTCAACATCATTTGGTAATACTTTTTCAATATCTTTCATAGCCACAGTATTTCTACTTATTATTTTTCCTCCTGAATTAGTTGTCCAAACTCTTGTATAAAATGGAACTGCTAATATTATCTTTTCTGACTTGATTTCTTCTGTTTTTAGAAATTTTTCTAAATTTAATTTTACCCAATCATATCCAGCAGTTGTTCCTGGTTTTGTACTAGATGTACCATATTCGTCATAAGCCATAAACACAATGTAATCTGCTACATTACCTATTACATTTCTATCAAAGCATAATGACCAAGTTTCTCCTCCATCCGGTGCTGTTACATCTACAGAAGTTACAAGTCCTATTTCTTTTAAACGTGGTGTTAACTCTATAATAAATCTTGAATACATATCTTTGTCGTCTTCCCTCATATTTTCAAAATCTATGTTAACCCCATCTAAATTATATTTTACACATTTATTAACAATACTTTCAATTAACTTTTGCCTTGATTCGTAACTATTCATAATTTTAGAAGTAATTGATAGACTACTTTTTGCCGCTTCTGCATTTGATATCATTGGCCATACTTTATAACCATTTTCATGTGCCCAGTTAATATAATTTTCGCCTTTAGTTCCTACATTTTCTGTTAAATTCCCCTTTTTATCAATATAGAAAAATGCTGGTGAAACAACATTAACACCATCTATTGTTGTTCCAGTTCTGTCTGGCGCTGAACCATATTCAGAAAAATAATCCCAAGTTAAATTAACTTTTCCATTTATTTGTTTTTCTTCTTCCATAGATTCTCTAACTATAAATTCATTCTCTAGTTGATTTGATTTTATATAACCTATTTTTCCATTTTCCGTTCTAATTTTAGTGTATCCATTATTTGAAGCTATGACAACAACACACTCTCCCCTTTTTATTCTATCTACTGTTTTTGAAATAAAATTGGTTGAAGATTTAACTGAAGTATCAGATGTTACAATTGCTTTTTTCTGTTCTTTTTCTAATGAATCCATTGTTATTACTTTAGTTTTTTCAATATTAGAAATTTCTATATCATATACATCTTTCATTTCAGAAATTGGCAAATATACTATTCCATCTCTTTTTATTGCATGTGCATAAATATTTTTGTCTGATCCATTAATAGTGATTTTATTATCTTCAAACCCTATAGCTGCAATCTTTTTCTCATAAGTTGTTATTATTTGATTAGTTTCTTTTTCTTCATAAATATATTTATCAAAGAAATTTGCAATATCTGATTCTGATAAATATATAATATTATCTTCTATTAAAATCTGCTGTTTTAAGTTAGATGTTACATTTTTATTATTGATAACTAAATTTGTTGTTTTGTTATTATCAAAAACAACAAACTCATTAACCAACAATCCAATTACAAAAATAACAATTATAATAGCAATTATTATTAATGCTTTTGAAATGGCTTTTTTGCTTTTTTTATTTTTTCCTCCTGAAGCTGTTCCTTTAATTGTTGTTTCATTTTTTAACTCTCTTTTTCCTCTTCTCATGTTTTTTCTACTCCTCTTTTTCTTTTTTATTAATATATCATAAATTATTATATATTAAAATAACTTTTTAATATATAAAATAAACAGATATGAATATTATAACATATCTGTTTATTCTTGTGTCAATAATTATTTTAAAATTCTGATAGTATTAAATATAGTTATTAAAGTTGTCCCTACATCAGCAAAAACTGCTTCCCACATATCGGCTATTCCTAATATGCTAAGAAGTAATATTAATATTTTTACTCCAATTGAAAATATTAAATTTTCTTTTATTATTCTGTTAGTTTTCTTAGAAATTTGTATTGCTTCTATAATTTTCTTTAATTCATCTGTCATAATAACCATATCAGATGCTTCAATTGCTGAATTTGATCCAATACCTCCCATTGATATACCAATATCAGCTCTAGCTAAAACAGGACTATCATTAATTCCATCTCCTACATATGCAACTTTTTTTCCTGTAATATTATTATCTAATACTTTTTCTAATTCATTATATTTATCCTGTGGTAGCATTTCTGAATTTACTTCATCAATGTTTACTTCTTTTGCTATTCGAGTTGCAACCTCTTTTTTATCTCCTGTAAGCATCTTTGTCTTTATTCCTAATGCTTTTAACTGTTTAATTGTTTCTTTAGCATCTGACTTTATTTCGTCTGTTAATACAATGCCACCAGTTATTTCATCTTCTATTTTCAAATAAAGAATTGTTCCTTTTTCATCTATTTTTTCTTTGCTGTCTACAAATTCTGCATTTCCTATTTTTATTTCCATATTGTTATAAGTATATTTTAATCCTTTACCTGATATTTCTTCAAAGTCTTTAACATTAGTTGTATCAATTTCATCATTTACCATTTCTAAAATTGATTTGGCTAATGGATGATTTGAAAAACTTTCTCCCATAGCAAAATAATTTAATATTTCGTTTTCTGAATATTTTCCATTATATGTCTTGATTTTACTAACTTTAAACTTTCCTGTAGTTATTGTTCCCGTCTTATCAAATAATATTTGTCCTATATCTTTAATTCCATCTAGATAATCACTACCTTTTATTAAAATTCCTTTTTTAGAAGCTTTACCTATTCCACTAAAATAACTAAGAGGTACTGATATTGCAATTGAACAAGGACAAGATATAACTAAAAATATTAAAGCTTTGTAAATACTGTCATAATAAGTAGAGCCTTTTATTAAAATTGGCATAAATATTGCTACTAGCAGTGCCAATCCTAATACAATCGGTGTATAAATTTTTGCTGCTTTTGCAACAAATGTTTCTGTTTTTGCTTTTTTATCAGTTGCATTTTCTACTAAATTTAAAATTTGACTAACTGTACTGTTTTCATAATTTTTTTCTACTTTAATTTCTAATATTCCTTGAACATTAATAGCTCCAGATAATACTTTAGATTTTTCTTTTACCTTTACAAAAGCACTTTCTCCCGTTAATGCAGAATTATCTAATTCTGCTTCTCCTTTTAATACTATTCCATCCAAAGGAATTTTTTCTCCTGTTTTTACTAAAATTATATCTCCAACATTTACCTCTTCAGGATTTACTTGTTGATATTCTTCTCCATTTTTTAAATTTGCATATTCTGGTTTTATATTCATTAAATCTGAAATTGATTTACGTGTTTTGCTTATAGCTTTTGATTCTAATATTTTTCCTATTTCATATAAAGTTATAACCATTACACCTTCCATTACTTTGTTTACTAAACATGCTCCTATAACAGAAATGGTAATTAATGCATTTTCATCTAATACTCCTTTTCGTATTTGCATAAATGCCTTTTTCATTGTTCTACTTAATAATATTATTATTGATACTATAATAAGTACTATTTGTATATTAGTATTAAAATTTAATTTGGTTCCTAAAAAATATATTAGTATTCCTATTATAATTCTAGCTATATGGAAACTTTCTTTACTGTCCTTTTTTTTATTGCTTTCTTCCATATCTACTACATTAACATCTGGTTCTAATGCCTTAACAATTTCTATTATCTCTTTTTTTGGATTATTTTTATTTGTTTTAAATGATAATTTTAAAGTTGAAAAATTTACTGTAACATCTTCATAGCCATCTGTACTTGCTATTTTATCTTCTACTTTTTTCGCACAACTAGCACAATCTAGTCCTTCTAAAATATATTTATAATTCTTCAATATGATCACGCCCTTTCTTTACAATTTGTGATATATGCTCATCATCTAGGCTATAATAAACTACTTTTCCTTCTTTTCGATATTTTACTAATTTAGATTGCTTTAAAATTCTTAATTGGTGTGATATTGCAGATTGAGTAGTTTGAACTATATTGGCTATATCACATACACATAGTTCTTCTTCCATAAGAGCATATATTATCTTCATTCTTGTTGAATCAGCAAAGACCTTAAAAAGTTCTGCTATGTCATATATTAGCCCATCTTCTGGCATTTTTTCTTTTACATTTTTTACTGTATCTTCATGAATTACAGTATTTTCGCAAATTCCTTCTTCCATAAATTCCTCCTTCTTTTGTATATTATTTTTATATATGAACAACTATTCATATGTTTATTGTATGTCTGTTTTTTTTATTTGTCAACACTATTGATAAAAAAATACCATCTCATCTTAAAATATTAAGAATGAGACAGTATTTTATCAAATACTTATTTTATTAATAACTCGTATATTTTATTATATTTTGCGGAAACATCCTTTATTTCCTTTTGTGTTAGCTTCGGCATTGGGGAATGAGGTCTCCATCCGATTCTCTTCAATTCTTCTAAAAGTTCCTGCTTATCATAGCTACAAACCTGTGGTTTACCAGTTATATAATTTTCTTTTAGCCAGAATCGACTTGTATCAGGAGTAATTACTTGATCAATAAGTACTAACTTATTGTTTGAGTCAACACCAAATTTAAATTTGGTATCAGCTATAATAACTCCTTTTTTTAGGGCATATTCACTACAAAAAGCATACAATTCTAAACTTTTGCTTCGAATTTGGTTTGCTAATTGTAAACCTACCCTTTCTACTGTTTGTTCAAAACTTATCCTTTTATCATGATAAGCTGTATTCCTAGTAGTTCCTGTATAAATTGGGCTAGGAAACTTTTCAGATTCTTCCATTCCTTTTGGAATTTCTAGTCCAAAAATACTTCCATTATTTCTTGCATCCCAGACATATCCTGTCGCATATCCTCGAACACAACCTCCTACAGGGATAACGGTAATGTTTTTTTTCACTACCATACATCTTCCAATATATCTTTCTTGCCTAAATTCTTTAGGCATGTCTACATCTTTAGCTGAAATCATATAATTTGGAATGATGCTTTCAGTTTTTTTGTACCAGAATTCTGTTAACTTATTGGAAATGATTCCCTTTTGTGGAATTATTTCTGTAAAAACAAAATCCAGTGTTGAAATTTTGTCTAAAAAGACTATTAATAGTTCTTCTCCTAGATCATAAATTTCCCGTGTTTTTCCACTTTTGATTTTCTTCATAAAAACCAACCTTTCTCTATTATAAGTATTTGATAGATTCATTAAATATAAGAATCTTTATCTATGCAAAATGCAAAGTAATATTTATTTTAACACATTTCCTATAAAATGTAAATGATTTTGTATATATTTTTATGTTACCTATTTATATCAAAAAATATAAACAAGAGGTGCTTCCTCTTGTTTATTAATTTTCATTACAATTACTTGTATAGAATTTTCTTTCTGCTAGCTTATCCTGAACTCCTCTTAATGCTTCTCCGAATCTTTGGAAATGAACAACTTCTCTTTGTCTTAAATAACGAAGCGGATCTAAAACATCTGGATTATCTCTACATAAGTCTATCAATTTTTCATAAGTTGCTCTAGCTTTTTGCTCTGCTGCTAAATCTTCTTGTAAATTTGCTATTGGATCACCTTTACATGCTAAACAGGTTGTATCAAATGGCACTCCTGCTGCTGATTGTGGATAAACATCTACCCCATGTGGTGTATGTTTGTAAACTATCCTAGAATAAAATTAAAAGAATTAATAGATAAAGAAACTGGCGAAATAATTGAAGTAGATCAAATTACTAAAAAAGTATATGGACAAAAGAATTTCTGGAAATTATATTTAAGTGATTTTCTCCATGTTTTAGATGGTATCGAAAATAAGCGAGTCGCTATTTTAAAGTATATTTTAGATAATACTTACTCAAGTACAAAATGGAACAATTACTTGTAGAAGATAAGAATTTAATGGAAGAACTAGAACATGATTATCAATGAAATAAATGAGCATAGCACCTATTAGAATATATCTAATAAGTGCTATTGCTCTTTCTTATAGTTGACAACTTATTTTAGTCATCTACAATTTTTTTGAAAAGGTCAAAGTTAATCGAAATCAACTTTAGGTACTTTCTTTGCACTCTCATCAGCCTCAAAATATTGCATAGGATAATATCCGCTCATTCCTGCAACTATGCTGGTAGGAAATCTTTGAACTGTTGTATTATAAGTATTCAATTTTTCATTGTAATGCTGTCTTGCTACAGCAATTCTGTTTTCTGTTCCAGCCAGTTCATCCTGCAATGCAATAAATTGTTCACTAGCTTTGAGGTCAGGATAATTTTCTGAAATTGCAAGTAATCTGCCAAGAGCAGAATCTAAAGCATTGTTTGCTTCACTGATACTTTTCATATCTCCACTTTCAATACTTCCTGCAAGTTTTGATCTTGCATCAGCAATTTCTGTGAATACTTCTTCTTCATGGTTTGCATATCCCTTAACAGTTGCTACCAGATTTGGAATAAGGTCACTCCGTCTTTGAAGTGTTGTCTCAATTTGAGACTGCTGCATTTCGACATCTTCTTTCAAAGATACCAAACTGTTTCTAGTTCCGAAAAACCAGAATACTGCCAATAATACTACTGCACCGATACCAATTAATACTTTTGTCCAATTTTTCATTGTAAATTACCTCCTAATTGTTTTTGATTTTTTGTTTTTGATTTACAATTTCCGTTTTCAATTTGCTATCGTGAGGCACCTCCACCTCCAGAAAAACCTCCACCAAATCCACCTCCAGAGAATCCACCTGAAGATCCTCCAAAGAATCCTCCTGAAGATCCTCCAGATAATCCACCTGATGAACTACCATCATAACAAATGGCTCCAATAACTATTACTGCAATAACTATAATTATTATCCATAGACATAATAGTAAGCCATCATCAGAATCATTTTCAACAGATAAATCCTTTTCCAGACCTTGAATATCAATTTCATATTCTTCAGCAATAACATTTAAAACAGCTTTTACTGTCATTTCTGTTGCTTTAGTATACTCATCGTTTTCGCGGTAAGGAACAAAGTAATCGTCGAGAATTCGACCGCATTTTGAGTCATTTAAGCATCCTTCTAATCCTCTACCAATTTCAAGTCTGACTTTTTCATCAGACCGAGAGAATAAAAGTAATACTCCATTGTCTTTTCCTTTTTTGCCGACACCCAAAGTATTAAATAGATTATTTGCGTAATCTTCAATACTTCTGTCAAGCAAACTTTCTACTGACACAACGGCAAACTCAACTTCTGTTTTCTCCTCAAGTTCTACTAACATTTTGTTGAGATTTTCTTCTACATCATCATCAACGATGTTATCTTCATCGTAGATATAGACATCCTCCTCAACTGTTGGAATGGGAATTTTTTCCGATGTAGCACATCCGGTAAGCATACTCATAAGAGTAGTCAATACCATAAGTAACATCACACAAGAAATTATCCGTTTTTTGTTCATAACTTTTTTCCTTCCTTTCTCAGATTACAATCTAAGTATTTTGATATATGTGAAATAAACCAAAAGTTTATCTATTTATTATTATACTACAATTTAACATAAAATTCAACTATCATCCATTTTTACCTTTTTTATCACCTAAGGCTGTTATCACTTACTGTGCTAACCACCTTTCCCTTTATAAAATTTCACTATATTGTCAATTATAGAAATGGCATAAAGTAGATATATCAAGGAGCATAAACATTTTATACATTTCTTTCATTGACAATGTTCCTTTGAAGATACTTTTTAGAAAAAAGGGAAAAAAACGAAATTGAATTTCTTATTATCTGATATTATACTTTAGCTAATCTTTAATTTTACTTTAGTTTTATTACTTTTCCTTAGTATTACTATGCCTAAAAGTTGTTAGTAAATTTTTGACTACTACAAAAAAGTAGTTTAGTAATACATTTTCAATGAAGAAAATTTATAAAATGATTATTCTTACAAAGCCTTACATCTTTATGTAATTTTCGTAATTGTACAATTGTACTATAATGAACATTTACGACCTACAGATATATCAAAAGGACTTAATATTGATAATGGTTATATTACAAAAATTATTAAACAAGATGAAAGATACCAAACGGAAAAAGAACAAAGGAAACAATTTAATAAACAAAAGCATAAAGAACAAACTATTGCTTATATAAAAGAAATTAGACATTCACAAAAAGAAGAATATGAAATTTTACAATGTTAATTAGCACTAGATAAATCTATCAATGCTCCCTATTGTTTTCCTAAAGTAATAAAATATTAATTTCTTTATTAAAGCCAAAGGGCTTTATTTTTTTGTTTGCACAAATACAAGTCCTTTAGAATACATTAAAATAGGAGGATTTTATATGTGCGAAAAAGTGAATTTTAATGTAATAGAAAAGAATAAAAATGACAATATAGAAGATATTGTGAAAAGTATAGAAATAATTGTTAATAAGCTAATTGTAAATGAATTTGTTAATACTGTTGATTAAGTCTACTTATTTTTGTATAATATGCTTGTACAAAATGAGTAGTTATACGATTGGAGGTATAACTATTGAAGGTTGCTATATATTGCAGACTTTCTCGTGAAGATGATGACAAACTTTATGAAAACGATGAAAGCGAGAGTATCCAAAATCAAAAATCTATGCTAATTAATTATGCAATAGAAAGGAGTTGGGATATTTATAATATTTACTGTGATGAGGATTATTCTGGAATTGACAGTGAAAGACCTGAATTTAATAAATTATTAGAAGATGCTAAAAATCATAAATTTGATATTGTACTTTGTAAAACACAAAGTAGATTTACTCGTGATATGGAAATGGTTGAGAAATATCTTCATAATAAGTTTGTAGAGTGGAATATTAGATTTGTTAGCCTTGTAGATCATGTTGATACATTAGATAAAGGAAACAAAAAATCAAGACAAATTAATGGTTTAGTTAATGAGTGGTATTTAGAAGACTTATCTGAAAACATCAGAAGAACATTTGATAGCAAAAGAAAACAAGGATTGCATATTGGCTCTTTTGTATGTTATGGATATAAAAGAAATCCAGAGAATAAGAATAAACTTATTATTGATACAGAAGTCTCTGATGTAATTAGATTAATATTTAATCTTTATGAACAAGGAAATGGTGTTACTAAAATTGCTCAAATATTAAATGATAAGGGTATTTTAACACCTACTAAATATAAACAATCACAAGGAATTAATTTTAAAAATCAAGGCAAAAATATTGACTATTGGTGTGAATCTACAGTTAGTAAAATATTAAAAAATGAAGTTTATATTGGTAATTTAGTACAAGGCTATAATAAGAAAGTAAGCTATAAATCTAAACAAATGAAAAATCAGCCTAAATCAGAATGGATTATTGTAGAGAACACTCACGAACCTATTATTACAAAAGAACAATTTTATAAGGTTCAAGAGATTTTTAAAAGCAAAACAAGAAGATGTAAAAATGGTGAAGTTCATTTATTTGCTAATAAACTTGTATGTTTAGATTGTGGTACAAAGCTTTATAAATGCAGAAATGATAGAGGTTACATTTATTTTTCTTGTAAAGGCTCTAAAAAACTCTATGGAACTTGCACTCCCCATTCTATTGGCTATGAAAACCTTAAAAATCTGGTTACTGAAAAGATTAGAGAAAAGATTTTAGCATTTTACAATTTTGATAATATATCAGATGATTTATTTGTTTCAAATGATAACTTAAACAAAGCTAAATTATTACAAAATAAGGTTGAATTACTTTCAAAAGAAATGAAAGATATCAACAATGCAATAAAAGAACTTTACTTAAATAAAGTAAGTAGCAAAGTTCCAGAAGATGTATTTGAAGATTTAAATACATCTTTCCTAACAGATAAATCCGCCAAACAAAAAGAACTAAATAAAATACAAAATGATTTATCTAATTTAAAGGAAAAAGAGTTAAACAGTAAATTTATAAAAGAACAAAAAGAAAAGATAATTAATCACTTTAAAAACTTTAAAGAACTTAATTATGACATTGTTAATAGTTTTATAGATTATATTGAAATTGGAGAAAAAAACAAAATCACAAAATCACAAGATGTGATTATTCATTGGAATTTTTAGTATATTGTATAAATTTTACAAATTCTTCACATTGAAATTGTAGTAATTTAATTTAAATTATGGTATACTATTAATAAATCTTAAGAAAGGAGTTGACAAACATGCCAGATGTAAAACAAAGAATGATAGATATTGTTAATTCAGTACCTGATAATTATTTTGATGGATTAAAACCAACAGAAATGGTTTTTAAACTTATGATGGAATATATTAAAAGGTATGGCGAAGATGAAACAACTATTATTCCTGGAACTGATAAGCATTTTAATTATGAAACTCTAAAAGAAATGCTTGAAGACAAAAATCCAAATTAAAAGGAGGTTATATTTATGGATTTTATGAAAAAAACTTTAAATCAAGTAAATGTACAAAAAAATACTCTATATGATATTATTTATGATTTATTTTTCTTTGCCAAACTTCAAGAAAGTGAAGATGATATTAAAAATGGTAGAGTTTGTACATTGGAAGAATTAAGACAACACATTGATGAATTGGAGGCGAAATATGCAAATAATAATATCGGATGATGCAATTTATAATTTACAAGATTCGCCTTATATTGGTAGATATGTCCCCGAACTTTCGGACAAGCATTTTAGAGAACTTATCTGTGAAAAATATAGAATTATTTATTATATTTCTGAAAAAGATAAAACAATTTTTATACGTTACATATTTTGCGGAAGGCAAAATTCTAATTTATTTTTTAAAGTTCATGAAAAAGAACTATTTGATTTTTTTAATCAATTATTTATTTAAATTCTTTTAGGATATATTCCAAACCCACTCCATGGTCTGTATAATATGGTGCTAATCCTGCTTTTTCAATTTCTTCTATTGATGCACCATCTGTTAATTGGTGTACAATTGTTCCTACCATTTCTAAATGTGCTAATTCTTCTGTACCAATATCATTTAAAATTGCTTTAGCTTTTTGATCTGGCATACCAAATCTTTGTGACAAGTATCTTAAAGAAGCAGCAAGTTCACCATCTGGTCCACCATATTGAGATATAATTACTTTTGCCAATCTAGGATCTGGACATTTTATATTAATCGGATATTGTAATGTTTTGTTATAAGTCCACATTAATAATTCCCCCTTTCCCAAGGCCAAGGTTCTTCTAACCATCTCCATTTATTACAAGGGTAATTAATGGTTAGAGGTCCATAGACTTTCTGATATTTATCTTTTAATTCTTTTACTTGTTTACAATATTTTCTGTGTAAACAAAGTGCCTTTTGATCATCTGGATGAGTATCTAAATACAATGCAAGTTCAGTAATTGCAAATTCACAACATCTAATTTCTTGTATCATTTCTCTTCTTAAATCACAATCTACTGTATTTTCTTTTTCACATTCACAATTACAATTGCAACTGTAATTTCTATTTTCTTCTATTGACATTTATTACACCCCTTCCCAATCTCATTTGATTCCCTTATGAAATTTATTTCTTCCATTGATTGACAAGGTACATAAGGGCTAACTAACTCTGGAAATATAGTTCCCATTTTTAATCCAACACATGGTTTAAAAGTTTTATCCATATATTGAAACGGTACATAACTTTGTGCTAGCATTGGATTTTCAGGAAAAACATTATATTCTTCATCAAATCCACAACTGCATCCATCGTTATATTCTTCATAAGAAACAACATTATCACATTGATTTTCAATGATATCTTGTTGCATTTCGCATGAATCATTCTTATAACTATTATTCATACAATAACATTTTCTATAATTTCTAAACATTTTTCTTCCTCCTTTTAATGTTATTATATGTCTCTTTTTGGTATATGACACAAAAATAAACTCTCCTTGTTAAACTTTTTTGTCTAACAAGAAGAGTTTATCTAAAACCTATATTTTACTTTTCGACTATTTATTCTAAGTAATCATCTACTTTTTTTATAAAAATTATATTTTCAATAATATCAACTATTCCATATACTACAATTGCAACTCCAACAGTTTGTAATATTGCACCACTATTTACTAATATATAAATTCCAGCTATAATCATAGAAATAGCTAAAATTAAAGTTAACAACCATAATCTTGATTTGTAATCTTTCCATACAATAGTAGTTTGCAGATTTATAATTCCACTATATATAATCCAAATAGCAATTAATATTCTAAATGCTGATAAAATTATATCTGAACAGAACATTATTACAATTCCTATAACTATTGATGCAAGTGCCATTGCGATTAAATAATTGTCCTCTTTATTGCTCGCAAAATAGTCAACTGTTCTTAAAACTCCTATTACTATAAATATTACCCCTAATAGTATAGCTACTATTGACATAATTGATTCTGGTCTAGCAATTAACATTGCTCCAAATAAAATAAATATAAGTGATATTACAATGTCTGTCCATCCTGATCTTTTTAAAAAATTTTTCCACATAATATTACCTTCTTTTCTATTATATTTCATTTATAATATATCATATTTTAACATATTTGTATATAAATTTCTTATTTTTTCATTCCTCTTTTTAAGATTTCTAATTCTCTTTTTAAATCTTCTGTTCCTTGGTCTTTTGTTTTCTTTTTTGATATTACTTCAATAGCTTCAGTTCTTGTCATTATAGTTATAATTTTCATAATGTAATATAAGTCTTCTTCATTATCTAAATTTAATGTTTCTTTGTTTATTAAATTATTAAGTTGGCTTTTATTGCCCAATTTATTATTTTTATCAAAAATGCTAAAATTTTCTTTCTTTAATTCTTGCAAAATATTTCTAACTAGTTTAAAACTGTTATCTTTCAATAATTCTTCTACCATATAGTCATACATCTTTATAGCTGATTCAAAAATATCTCCATTTGTATCAATTAATATTTCACTTATTAGTTCTTCTTCTGCTAAAATAAATTTTTGTATAATATACTTAATGGCATCTTCTTTATCTTCAAAATATTGATAAAAACTTCCTCTAGGTATTTGTGCATTTGTTACAATATTACTTACCGAAGCTTCTTCAAAAGACCCTCTACTAAATTCTGTTTTTAATGCTTTTTCTATTTTTATTCTCTTTTCTTCATTTAAATTAAAAAAAGTTGATTTTGGCACATTAAACACCTCTTTTTACTATGACATTGTGTCATTTGCTATAGTTTATAATATTAATAACCTTTTGTCAAGTGTTATTGATATAACTAAGTCCTAGCCTTTAATACAAAATAAGCCAAAATTATTAAACCTATTTGTTAATAATTTTGGCTTATTTCAATTTTCATGTACTTTTACTTACGCATTTTCTGTTTCTTTTTTAGCTACTACTTCTTTTCCATCATAATATCCACAGTTTTTGCAAACTCTATGTGGCATTACTGGTTCATGGCAATGTGGGCAGCTTGAAAATGTTGGATTTTCTTTTTTCCATGTTGATCTTTTTGAATGTGTTCTTGCTTTTGACCATCTTCTTTTTGGTTGTGCCATTCTAATTCCCCCCTTGCTTAAAGATATATGTATATATCTGTTTCAATTTTATCTAATTTATTTGTGACTTTTTTCAAGTCACTATAAAATTATACAAGTAATTTCTTTTTTTGTCAATAGTTGCTACAATGTTTATTTGCAATATTTTTTATAAATTTCTTTTATATTTTGTTTTGTTAGTGTTTTATCAATGCCATTTTTAGCAACTCCGTGTTAATACTTCTGTAACAAATTTTTCTGTCTTAGGATTTATTTTTATTTTTTCCTTTTCTTTTAGCCAATACTCTAATTCATATTCTTTAGTAAAATTTTTTCCTTGATACACCATTCCAGCTGCTAATTTATCACACACCATCTCTGCAGCATATTTATACGGTATAATTGGCGTTTTATCTGGTGCATTTTCATCTATCCAATATCCGCTATGATGTTTATTCCTTCCCTTATGATGTAGCCAAGCCTTAGAATATCCATTTTCTCTTTTAGCTTCACTAATAGGAGAATATTTTCCAGTATAATATTTACTACTTTCTATAAATTCTGTTGGAGAATATTTTGACATATCATGTACTAACCCTCTCCATGGTTCTCCAATTTTACAACACAATTTAAATACTACCCATTTATGGTGTGTAATTAATCCAAAATGTTTTATTACATTTTTCAAGTACATTTCTATCTTCCTTTCTTTACACATTAATAGTTTACTACAATCTTTTTTTGAAATCAATAAATTTTATTTATTTTTTTGCATATAATATAAAGAAAAGAAATATAATGGAGGTATGAATATGTGTGGCTTTGTTGGATTTGTTGACTTTGAAAAAGATATTTCACAAAACACAAAAATTTTAGAAAACATGAATAATTGTCTTGCTAAAAGAGGACCAGATGAAGAAGGATATTACATAGATAAACATGTTGCATTAGCACATAAAAGGCTAATTGTTGTTGACCCTAAAGGGCGGAAAGCAACCAATGATTAACACTTTTTCTTTTGGATCTTATATACTAGTATATAATGGTCAAATTTACAACACTAAAGAATTATCTGAAACTTTAAAAGAAAACGGTTTTACTTTAAATTCTCATTCAGATACAGAAGTTTTATTAAAAAGTTATATACACTATGGAAAAAATGTAGTAAATCATTTAAATGGAATATTTGCATTTGCTATATGGGATACTAACAATAACGAAATATTTTTAGCTCGTGATCACTTTGGTGTAAAACCTTTATTTTATACTAAAATAGATGAAACTTTAGTATTTTCATCCGAAATAAAAGCATTATTTCAATATCCAGGAGTTAAAAAAGTTTTAAATGACCAAAGTATATCTGAATTATTTGGTATAGGTCCTGCTCATACTTCAGGTACTACTATTTTTAAAAATATTTATGAAATAAAACCTGCTCATTTTGGAATATTCAATAAAAATGGTTTTAATATTAAACGATATTGGAAATTAAAATCAGAAAAACATGTAGATACTTTTGAAGAAACTTGTGAAAAACTAAAATTTTTACTAAATGATGCTATAACTAGACAATTAGTCTCAGATATGCCTTTATGTACTTTTCTATCAGGTGGATTGGACTCTAGTATTATTACAAAATTTGCTTCTGACTATTGTGAAAAACAAGGTTTACCACCTTTAGATACTTACTCTATCGATTATGTGGATAATGATAAAAATTTCGTAAAAAGTGATTTTCAACCTAATTCTGATGGTTTTTATATTGATTTAATGAATAATAATCTGCATACAAACCATCATAAAATCGTAATCGATACTCCAGAACTTGCTGATGCTTTAGAAGATGCTATGATAGCTCGTGATATGCCAGGTATGGCAGATATCGACTCTTCTCTTTTGTTATTTTGTAAAAATGTAAAGAAACAGATGACAGTTGCTCTAACTGGCGAATGTGCAGATGAAATATTTGGAGGATATCCATGGTTTTTCCGTGAAGATGCTTTAAAAAGCAATACTTTCCCTTGGTCTATTTCTCTAACTGAAAGACAAAAACTATTGAATCCATATATAGGTAATAAAATTAATTTGAAAGAATATATTGATTACCGCTATCAAGAAAGTTTATCAGAAGTAGAAATTTTAGATTCAGATTCTCCCGAAACAGCAGAAAAAAGAAATATATCTCACCTTACCTTAAATTGGTTTATGCAAACTCTATTGGATCGTTCTGATAGAATGGCTATGTATAATGGCTTTGAACTTCGCGTTCCTTTTTGTGATTATAGATTAGCTCAATATGTATGGAATATTCCTTGGGAATGGAAAGCTCTAAAAGGTAGAGAAAAAGGCTTACTTAGATATATTTGCAAAGATTTTCTTCCAGAAGATATTATATATAGGAAAAAATCTCCTTACCCAAAAACACACAATCCTACTTATTTAGCTAAGGTAAAACAAATGTTAACAAAAATTATGGAAGATAAGAATGCTCCTATTAATGATTTGCTTAATCATGATTATATATTAGAAATATTAAATACAGATGGTAAAGCTTTTTCAAGGCCTTGGTTTGGGCAACTTATGGTCGGCCCTCAACTTATGGCTTATCTTTGCCAGGTTAATATGTGGCTTGAGAAATATCAGCCAAAAATTGAACTTTAGTAAATTACTTTGAGGTCACTATTGTGACCTCTTTTTTAAATTCCTTGTATTCTCTTATTTTTTAAACGAAAATGTATCAAACAATGTATCTTCTGAATTAGTTCCAATATAAACTTTAAAATCGCCATTTTCTGAATCATATCTCAAATTTTCATCCCAAAACTTAAGCATATCTTCACTAATCTCAAAAGTCACTTCTTTTTCTTGCTTTGGCAAAATTACAACTTTTTGAAAAGCTTTTAATTCTTTTACTGGTCTTACAACTTTTGCAACTAAATCTTGAATATATAATTGAACAATTTCCTCTCCAATTCTATTGCTATCATTTTTTATTTTTACAGATACTTTTATTTTTGAATCTTTTGTTAATACTTTATTACTCAAATTTAAGCAAGAATATATAAATTTTGAATAAGACAATCCATATCCAAAAGGATAATAACTTTCTGTTGGAATATCTTGATAACGCGAAACATACCTAACATTGCTCTCATGTGGTCTGCCTGTATTATAATGATTATAATATATAGGACATTGTCCAGTTGCTTGAGGAAAACTCATTGTCAATTTAGCTGAAGGATTAGCATCTCCAAAAATTATATCTGTAATTGCATTTGCGCCTTCTGTTCCTGGAAACCATGCTTCTAATAATCCATTAACTTTTTCTGAAATATCTCTTAAAACTATTGGTCTTCCATTAAACATAATAGCAACTATTTTTTTATTTAATTTAGCAAGTTCATTTAATAATCTTTTTTGTATATTAGAAATATCAATATTAGCTCTCGAACAAGCCTCTCCACTTTGCCTATAATGTTCACCTATTGCTAAAACAATAACATCTGCTTGCTTAGCAGCTTCTTTTGCTTCTTTTAAATACTGTGTTAATTTTTCTTCTTCATTTTCTGTATGAATCATTGTTCCTCCATCTGATTGCAAAATTTGATTTATCTCCCTTTCTTCTAGAATTTCACTTCCTTTCGCATAAATCACATTTTCTTTTCCTATTTTAGCCTCAAAAGCTTCTTTTAATGTTGTAATTTTAGATTTATCTGAAAACATAGACCATGAACCTAATATTGCAATATTATCTGCATATGGTCCAATTAATGCTATTTTCTGTTTATGATTTAATGGTAATATATTATTTTCATTTTTTAGCAGTACAATTGTTTTTGTTGTTAGTCTTCTTGCTAATTCAAGATTTTCTTTATTTGATAGTAAGTCATTTTCCTCTCTGTTATCTATGTTTTTATATGGATTTTCAAATAATCCTAATGAATTTTTTAATCTTAAAACTCTTAGAACTGCATCATCAATTAGTTCTTCTGAAACCAGTTTTTCTTCTACAAGTTGTTTTAAATTACCTGCATATACATTAGACATCATATCTATATCTACTCCTGCTGTAATCGCTTTGTATGCTGCATCTTTTTTATCTTCTGAAACCCCATGTTTAATTGTCTCTTCTATCGCTGAATAATCAGAAATCACTATTCCTTTAAATCCTAATTCATTTCGTAATAAATCTTTTAACAACCATTTATTAACTGTAGCAGGAATTCCATTTACAATATTAAATGATGTCATTATCATTTCAGCACCACTATCAATTGCTTCTTTATACGCTGGTAAATAATATTGTCTAAATTCTCTTTGTGACATATCAACCGTATTATAGTCTCTTCCCGCTTCTACAGCACCATATGCTGCAAAATGCTTAACACATGATATCATTTCTTTCGTTTTTTCAGTTTTAATATCTTTTTGTGCTTTAATCATAGTTCTAGCAAATACTTGTCCTAAATAAGGATCCTCCCCTCCTATTGATTCCATTACTCTTCCCCATCTTGAATCTCTTACTAAATCTACCATTGGTGAAAAATTAACGTCTGCTCCGTGATATTTTTGCTTCTTTTACAGATAATTGAGTACAATCATATACAACTTTGCTATCCCAAGAACAACCTTGAGCAAGTAGTATCGGTAAAACGGTCTTGTATCCATTTATAATATCTGCCATAAATATTAATGGTATTTTTAATCTATTTTTAGATAAATATTTTTCTTGCACTTTTCTTACTTTTTCTGTCCCTACTATATTTAATATAGATCCTACATTATATAGCATTTGTTCAGATAGTTCTAATTCTTTTAGTGGACCTGTTACAATATCAATATTATCCATCAAAAAAACTTCTCCGGCAACTTGAATAAGTTGTCCTATCTTTTCCTCTAGTGTCATTTGGTTTAATAGTTCATACAATTTTTCATCTTTCATACTCCTACTACCTCTCTTTCTTTTGTAAATCCTAATATTTCTAATCCATTTTTTATATATTTATTTTTCATAAAATATTTCCAAATAAGTCCTGTAAAATAATTTTCAATCATAATCATGGAAATTCCTTTATCTATTCCTATACATTCTTCTGAATACCAAGTTTTATCAACATCTAAGTTATAAGCATCTCTAAAACCATATTTGCACCAAAGTTTTGGAAAATTATTATAGTAATTTTCTATTGCTTTTATGCTAAATTCTGGTGTAAACACTATTGAACCTAATGCGCCACAAGGAGAAATTGTTCCATCATTTTGTTCTTCTAAATCAGAGAGTGCTGGCATCGCTCCAAATCCGCCTGAATACCCTTTTGGTCCTACACATGCAGTTAATCCCCATGAATTTTCATTAAAAGTTTTAAATTTATTAGCATTATTTATACAATACTCTCTATTTGCAAGTGTTGCTTTTATTGAATTATCAAACCAATCTATTCCGTTTTTATCTTTTAGTCCTCTAAAATCAATCCAAGCATGTGAATATTGATATGTAAATAAGGTTCCTCCGTATGTATAAACTATATCTTTTATTTTTAAATAATCCATTTTTTCTTTTTTTATCGAATCATACATAATTTTATCTATTGCATATGTTGGTGAAGCTACTCCTAAAACATATAACATCAATTGTTCTGCATACATATCCCAATGTCCCCAAAAACCTTTTTCTTTAGAATATCCCATATAAAATTGATTAACGCTTTTGTCTGTATACCAATTCCAATTTATTCTCTCGTAAAGTGTTTCTGCCTTTTCTTTAATTTCACCTCCAAAATATTCTCCTGCAAGAAGAGCTCCACAAATAAATATTGCCGTATCTATGATAGAAACTTCTGATTTCCATTCTCTTTGAGCCGTTTTCATATTAATAAAATGATAAAAAAATCCATTTGTAGATTCCATATTATTTAAAAATGTATCTAATGTTTTGTTAGTTCTCTCAAAAGCTTTTTTATATGTAATCCAGTTTCTTTCAACTCCTATTACTAATGCTGCAAATCCATAACCTACTGATGCTATACTTGCGACTTCTGGTTCTAGCTTACTCTTATCTCTAATTAATCCATAGCCTTTACTATTTTCATTACAATTTGATTCTTTAATAAAAAATTTATAACATCCTTTTAACTCTTTTCTTAGAATTTCTTTTCCCTTATATTTTATAAATCTCATAAAATCCCTCCTAATAGAATTGTAATATATATTATTTTATATAATCAATGGTAATTTTTTCTTATATAAAAAAGAGAAATTAAATAATTGAGAAAATATAATAAAATACAATAAAAAGCTAAGGAGTATATCAAAAAATTTCCATTATTTGATATACTTTCTTAGCTTTATTTTGGTTTTATGATACAGTTACTTTGTTATTTACTATATCACAAATTATTTCTGATGCCCTTTCCACTCCCAAAGCATCACTATTTATACAAATATCATAATTTGAACTATCTCTCCAATCGTTTTCTGTATAATATTTATAATGATTTGCTCTTAGCTTATCAATTCTATTAATTTCTTTTTTAGCACTTTCTTTATTTAGTCCATAAAACTTAGTTGCTCTTTCTATTTTATTTTCCATGTCACTATAAACAAATATTTTTAGAACATCTTCTCTATTTCTTAAAATATAATCAGCACATCTTCCAACAATAACACAAGATTCTTCATCAGCTACTTTTTTTATTAGCTTTGATTCTTTAATAAATAATTCATCTGCATTATTCAATCCAAAATAGTAGCCATTGTTTAATATTGATAAATTTTCTCTCTTTTGTTCATTTTCTTTAATATATTCTTCAGATAGTCCTGTTTCTTCAGCAATTTCAGTAATGAATTCTTTGTCATAAAGTTTAATTCCTAGTTTCTCAGCAACTAATTTTCCTATATATCTTCCTCCTGAACCATACTCTCTAGATAATGTAATTATAATATGTTTATTTTCATTATTATTTATGTTAGTATCTGCTTTCTTATTTCTTATATTTTTTTCAGTACCGTTTTTTAACTTTCTTACTTCATTAATCAATAATATACTAGCTATAATAAAGGCTAATCCATCTGCAAAAGGTCCTGAATATAAAACTCCTTGTATTCCAAACATATGCCCAAACACTACCATAGCAGGTATTAAAAACAACACTTGTCTAGATAATGATAATATTGCACTCTTTATACTTTTTCCTATTGCTTGGAAGAATATTCCTGAAGGTATTTGTATTCCATTACAAATACACAACATTAAATAAGTTCTAAAAGCAATACAAGCAAATTCCATATAATTTTCGTCTCCACTACCAAAGATTGAAATTAATTTATCTGGTATTGTTTGAAATAATATAAATGCTATTGTACTAATTATAACACTTAATCCTAAAACTATTTTTAGTGTATCTTTAACTCGTCCAAACTTTCTAGCTCCATAATTATATCCTAAAATCGGTTGTGCTCCTGCTGAAATTCCAATAATAATACTATTTAATATTTGACTTATTTTCATAACAATTCCTAATACTGTTATTGGTATTTCTGAACCAAATTTTGATTCTCCTCCGTATTTCTTTAATAAATTGTTCTCAAATGCTATAACTAAAACGATGCTCATTTGTGTTATAAAACTACTAATTCCAAGTGCAGATACTTTTAATGCTACATTTAATTTAAGTTTAAATGATTTTTTATTTAATTTAATTGACTGAAATTTTTTAATATATAAAATATTTATAACAAATGTTACTATTTGACTAATTACAGTTGCTATAGCTGCTCCTTCTACTCCTTTTTTTAAAACAAAAATAAAAATAGGGTCTAAAATAACATTTAAAATTGCTCCTATGACCATAGATGTCATAGCATATTTTGGTTTTCCATCTGCTCTTATCATAGAGTTTAAAGTAGTTCCTATTATCATAAATGGTAAACCCACTCCTATAATTCGTCCATAAGATAAAGCGTAACTCATAAACTCATCTGTACAACCAAATACATTTAATAATGTTGGTAAAAATAATTCTATAATAGTAAATAAAATTATAGATATTATCACTGATAAACTAATACCATTTCCAATTCCTTTTGCAGCTTCTTCATTTTTCTTTTGCCCCAACTTAAGACTTAAATAAGCAGATGCTCCATCTCCAAACATTAATGCAAATGCTAGACATATCATAGTTAGTGGAAATACAACATTTGTTGCACCATTTCCTAAATATCCAACACCCCATCCAATAAAAATTTGGTCAACTATATTATATAGAGAATTTACTAATAATGATATTATACATGGTATTGAAAATTTGCGAATTAATTTTCCTATTTTTTCATATCCTAAAATATTTTCTTCTTTTTCCATTTTTTATTTCCTCCTTTTGTGTATTTTTCGCAATAAAAAGACAACACTATATATGTGTTGCTTTTTTGCTTATTCAGCATACATATTTTATTATTTTTATGTATTTTTGTCAAGAATTATTTCATTTTTTCTTTTATACGAACCAATGTATTTAAAGCATCTATAGGTGTTAATTCATTTAAATTAACTTTATCAATTTCATGTGCAATCTCTGCTAATTTATAATTATACATATCAAATTGACCTTCTACCTGCTTTTTATCTTGTTTTTTTCCTGTTAATATGTTCTTTTTTTCTAAAGAACGTAAGATTTCATTTGCTTTTTGTGTTACCACTTTTGGAACTCCTGCTAATCTAGCCACATGAATTCCATAGCTTTCATCTGTTCCACCTCTTACAATTTTTCTTAAGAAAATAATATCTTCTCCTTTTTCTTTAACTGCTATTGAATAATTTTTAATTCCTTCTATTTTATTTTCTAATTCAGTCAATTCATGATAATGAGTAGCAAATAAAGTTTTAGCTCCACATTTTTGTTTATCTGCAATATATTCCGCTACTGCCCAAGCAATAGATAATCCGTCATATGTTGAAGTTCCTCTTCCTATTTCGTCTAATATAACCAAACTATTAGGTGTTGCTTCTTTTAATATAGTCGCCACTTCCATCATCTCTACCATAAATGTACTTTGCCCCATACTTAAATCATCTGATGCTCCTACTCTTGTAAAAATTTTATCTACAACTCCAATATTAGCTGATTCAGCTGGTACAAAACTTCCACACTGAGCCATCAAAGTAATTAATGCAACTTGTCTCATATATGTAGATTTACCTGCCATATTAGGACCTGTAATAATAGATAATCTATTATCTCCTTTGTCTAAAAATGTATCATTTTCAACAAAAACTCCTTCACCTAATATCTTTTCTATTACAGGATGTCTACCATTTTTTATATCAATTGTTCCTGATGAATCTACTTCAGGCATGCAATAATTAAAATCTTCTGCAACCTGCGCAAAAGATGTTAATACATCTAAACTTGAAATAACTTCACTCGTTGTTTGAAGTCTTGTTACATTTTTAGATATTTCTTCTCTAATTTCAACAAATGCATTATATTCAAGATTTATTACCTTTTCCTCTGCTCCTAATATTTGATTTTCTAAGTTTTTCAAATCTTCTGTTATATATCTTTCAGCATTAGTTAATGTTTGTTTTCTTATAAATCTATCTGGTACTTGATCTAAATAAGATTTAGTTACTTCAATAAAATATCCAAAAACCTTATTAAAACCAATTTTTAAATTCTTAATTCCTGTTTTTTCTTTTTCTTCTGCCTCTAATTGAACAAGCCATGTTTTTCCTTCTGTTTGTGCTGTTTTTAATTTATCAATTTCTTCATCATATCCTAATTTGATTATTCCACCATCTTTTATTGTCATAGGTGGATCTTCTACAATTGATTTTTCTATTAATTGATATATATCTTGAAGTTCGTCTAATTTTTCATATAATCCTTTAAGTAAATCTGATTTACAATTTTTCAATATTTGCTTTACTTCTGGTAATTTAAATAAAGAATTTTTTAATGTAACCATATCTCTAGCATTAGCATTTCCATAAGCCATTTTTCCCGCAAGTCTTTCAATATCATATACCTTTTTAAGATTTTCTATTACCTCGCCTCTTAGAATAATATCGTCTTTTAATTCTTTTACTGCATTTAATCTTCTATTTATTTCATCCACATCCACTAGTGGATCATTTAACCATCTTCTTAATAACCTTCCTCCCATAGAAGTAGAAGTTTTATCAAGTACCCAAAGTAAAGTTCCTTTTTTAGATTTATCTCTCATTTTTTCTGTTATTTCTAGATTTCTTCTAGCATTAATATCTAAAGCCATATATTTTGAAAGATTATATATTGTTATTTTATTAATATGATCTAAACTTGTTTTTTGTGTGTCCTCTATATATTGAACTAGTGCATTTATTGAACTTAATGCTAATTTTTTCTCATCTAGATTCTCAATTTTTCTTTCATTATTATCTACAACATTAAATCTTAAATTTATATTATTTAATTCTTCTGAGAAAAATTTATCATTAAACTTTGTTATATACACATTTTCAAATCTTTCTTTAATTTTGTTCATTTCATCTGAACAATTAGCCATCATAGAATTTATTACTAACTCTGATGGTGTATATCTTGCAATTTCATCTAATAATATTGGAAAGTTATTGTTATCTTTAATTTCTGCAGAATAAAATTCTCCTGTAGAGATATCACATATGCTTATTCCAAAATATATTCCTGTTTTATATATAGACATAATATAGTTGTTTTTTCTTTCTTCCAACATATTACTCTCAACCAATGTACCTGGTGTTACAACTCTAATAACACCTCTTTTTACAATTCCTTTAGTTGTTTTTGGATCTTCTAATTGTTCACATATTGCAACTTTATATCCTTTGTTAATTAATCTTGAAACATAAATCTCTGCAGCATGATGAGGGATTCCACACATAGGTGCTCTTTCTTCTTGTCCGCAATCCTTTCCTGTCAACGTCAATTCTAATTCTCTAGATGCTGTAATTGCATCTTCAAAAAACATCTCATAAAAATCCCCTAAACGATAAAATAAGATACAATCTTTATATTCTTCTTTTGTTTCAAGGTACCTCTGCATCATAGGTGAAAATTCTGCCATTTTTTATTTCCTTTCTTTACAATTATATTTTTTAGTTTTTAAACCTAAAATTTTAATAAATTTTTGTATTTAAACTATTTTAATATCTCACCTTTTAAATACCACATATGTTGTGAAATAATTTTAATATTTATTATTTTGTCAATTAGCTCTTTTGAGCCCTCAAAAATAACTACTTTATTACTCTCTGTTCTTCCAGATAGCATATTAGAATTATTCTTGCTTTCTCCTTCTACTAATATTTTTTGTGTTGTACCAATATATTTTTTATTATTTTCTTCTATCTGACTTTCAACTAAAGCCTTTAGCTTATCAAATCTTTTATGTTTTATATCTTCTGGAATTTGATTTTGCATCTTATCACCAGGTGTACCAACTCTTCTTGAATAAATAAACATATAGACTTGTTCAAATCCTACTTTTTCTACTACTTCTAAAGTATCTTCAAATTCTTCATCAGTCTCTCCTGGAAATCCTACAATAATATCAGTAGATAATGTTAAATTTGGTATTTTATTTTTCATTTTTTCTACTAAATTTAAATATTGTTCTTTTGTATATTTCCTATTCATTTCTTTTAATACTTTTGTATTTCCAGATTGAAGTGGTAAGTGAACTAATTTACAAACTTTTTCACAATCTGCTATTGCCTCTATTACATCATCTGTAAAATCCTTTGGATGTGGTGATATAAATCTAATTCTTTCAATTCCATCTATTTTATTTATTGCTCTAAGTAATGTAGCAAAAGAATTTACTCCTTGATATTCTTCAAATGGAATATTTTTTTCACGCTCAACTCTTAAATATGAATTTACATTTTGTCCTAATAATGTAATTTCTTTATATCCTTCTTTAGCTAATTTTTTTACTTCCTCTATAATGTCACGTGGCTGTCTACTTCTTTCTCTTCCCCTAACATAAGGGACAATACAATAACTACAAAAATTATTACATCCATTCATAATAGTTACAGAAGCTTTTATCTTACTGTCTCTTTTTATTGGTAATCCTTCATAAATTTTTCCATCAATATCAAGTATATCTTCTAATTTTCTCTTTTCTTCAATTACTTTATATAAATCTTCTGGAAATTTGTGTAGTGTATGTGTTCCAAATAAAATATCAACAAATGGATAACTTTCTTTTATTTTGTCTGTTATATGTTTTTCTTGCATCATACATCCACCAATTGCAATAATAATTTCTTTTTGTTCTTTTAGTCTTTTTAATTCTCCCAATTTTCCAAATAATTTATCTTCAGCATTTTCTCTAACGCAACATGTATTGAATAATGCCAAATCTGCGTCATTTTGTTTCTCTGTCTTTGTATATCCCATTTTTTCTAACATACCACATAACTTTTCTGAATCATTTTCATTTAATTGGCACCCCATTGTTAAAATGGTATATTTTAAATTTTTATCTTGATTTATTTTTTTTACTTTCTTTATATATTCTTCTAGTAATTTTATTTCGTTTGATGTGTCCATTTAGCCCTCCTTATTTAATCTAAAGTCATTATTTTGCTTTTTTATTTTATTACATTTTGTCGGATTTTGCAAGAAAAAAATAAGGATAAAAGCTTTTTTTACTTTTATCCTTATTTCTGTCTTATGCAAGACCATATTTTTTCTTAAATTTATCTGCTCTACCTCCAGCTGTCTCTTGTCTTAAATTACCTGTCCAATATGGATGGCATTTTGAGCATACATCTACTTTTAAATCTTTTTTAGTTGACCCAACTTCTAAAACATTACCACATGCGCATGTAATAGTTGTTTGGTTGTATTGTGGTTGTATCTCTGTTTTCATCTATGTTCACCTCTTTCTTGACTTAAATAACATGACTGTTTTTTATCATAGCATATTTATTAATTTTTTTCAAGTCTTTCAAATTATTTTGTTTGGTTTTTTTCTTCTTGATTATACATAAATTCTGCTGAATATATCATTTCTTTGTTTAAAGATAATTTATTTACTAATTTACTCATTATATTAAATACACATGCTATTATTAATATTAGCATTCCTATCTTTTTCCAATATTTTGCAAGCATATCCTTTTTCTCCTTTTTTTAGTTTGCATATTAATTATACTTTTATTTTTATAAATTGTCAATATTTGTTTTTTGTAAGTTTTCATTATAAAAAATATATAATAAATTTATTTTTTTTGGTTAGACTAAAACTGGTGATATTTATGAAGAAAAAAAATTTAATTATATTAGTAATAATTATTATATTTTTAATTGTTGGAGGAATTTGCTATTATTTTTTCTTCCAACCTAAAAATAATGATAAAAATAGCTATGATGCTACTAAAACATCAGCAAATAAATCTGAAGAACGGTAACACTTCTAATACAGAAGAAATTAATAATACTTCTTCTGGCGAAAACAATAATATACCTGAAAATACTAGTAGTTCATCAACCCCTGTAGAAAAAACGCTTGCTACTTTTTCTACTAAAATCTATTCAAAAGATTCTGCTAGACAAAATAATATTAAAATTACTTGTAACTCATTAAATAACACAACTGTAAAAAACGGCTCAACATTTTCTTTTTGTAATACTGTTGGACAAGCTACCTCAGCTAAAGGATATCAAAAAGCTGATATTTTTGATAAAGATGGAAATAAGAAAAAAGGATTAGGCCGGAGGTAATTGTCAAGTTAGCAGTACTTTATATAATGCAGTATTAGCTGTTTCAAGTCTAGTGGTAACAGAAAGACACGAGCATAGTAATAAGGTTCCTTATGTACAAAAAGGAAAAGATGCAGCTGTAGCCTATGGTAGTTATGATTTTAAATTTAGAAATAATTCCGGACACGACATAAAAATTACTTGTTCAACCGATGGAAAAAATGTTACAACCACTTTAATTAGCTTGCAATAAATTAAATTTTAAAATTTCCCTTTATTAGCATATTAAAAAATATACTAGAATATATTTTTAATATCAATTGGAGGGATTTTTTATGCGATTTTACAAATTTTTTATTTCTATTTTTTTAATATTTACCATGTGTTTTTACATTACAACACCTGTTTTCAGTGAGGAAACTACTTATGTATGGTCTCCTAATAATAATTCATTAAATGATTCTACGAATGATAATTCTTCACAGGTTAAAGAAACTAACTCAGAAGTAGATGAAAGCAATAGTCTTTCATTAGAATCTGGAAGCGCTATTTTAATTGAACAAACAACTGGTCAAGTATTATATTCTCATAATGCACATGAACAATTACGTCCAGCATCTGTTACTAAAGTAATGAGTATTTTGCTTATTATGGAAGCTTTAGATAGTAATAAGATATCTTTAACCGATTCAGTTCCTTGCAGTGAAAACGCTGCTTCTATGGGAGGTTCACAAATTTGGCTAGATCCTAGAGAAACTTTAACAGTTGATGAAATGTTAAAAGCTATTTGTGTTAATTCTGCAAATGATTGCGTAGTAGCTATGTCAGAGTTTATTGCTGGTTCTGAAGAAGCATTTGTTCAATTAATGAATGACAAAGCAAAGGAACTTGGAATGAATGATACTTGCTTTAAAAATTGCCATGGATTAGATGAAGATGGACATGTGACTTCAGCATATGATATTTCTTTAATGTCTAGAGAACTATTAAATAACCATCCTAGCGTAACAAATTATACTACCATTTGGACAGACACTTTACGTAATCGGAAAATCTAGTCTTTCTAATACTAATAAATTAATTAGAACTTATAAAGGTGCAACTGGATTAAAAACTGGTTCTACTTCTCTTGCTTTATACAATTTATCAGCTAGTGCTACTAGAGATGGATTATCTTTAATAGCCGTTATTATGAAAGCACCTTCTACTAAAATTAGATTTTCAGAAGCTCAGAAACTATTAGATTATGGTTTTAATACATTTTCTTTTAAGCAATTTGGAAAAAAAGGTGATGTAGTAAAAAATATTTCTATAGATAAAGGTGTTCCTTCAAATGTAGATGCTATCCTAGAAACAGGTGCAGGTACTTTAATAGAAAAAGGTAAAGATAAAAATATAGAACAAACATTAACATTTGAAGAAAATATATCTGCCCCTATATCTAAAGGTCAAAAACTCGGTGAAATAACATTTACTCTAGATGGAAAAATATTGTCTTCTATTAATATAGTTGCTCAAAATAATGTTGAAAAAACTAATTTATTTTCTATGGCTAAAAAAATTTATTATTCTTGGATAGATTTATTAAGAAGTTAAATCAACTTACAAGTAAAACACATACTCGAATATACATATTTCACCAGTTCTTTAATAATTATTAAATTCTTAATGAAAAAAACCGAAACTTAAATCTGTGAAATTTATGTGATTTTTTTAACAATATTTTGTGGTACTTAAAAAGTCAAACTTTTTAAGCATTTTAGCTATAAAGTTTGACTTTAAATTTTATTCATCCTCTAATGTTTGATCATATTCAAATTCATAATTAATATCATTTTCTATTTTATTTTCATTCTCCATTACTTTTTTATTTTCCTCTTCTATTTTTCTTTCTATTTCCTTTTTATCTTCTTGTTGTTTTTTCATATTTTTGTCATGTTTTCTTTGCATCTCTTTTAATATTTTTTGTGTTTCTTCCTTTTTTGCCTGCATGCAACGATTCATCATATTGTTAGTTTTTTCAATTAAATCTGGCATATAATCTAATAATTTATCTAATGATGATGTATGATTAACCGGCATAAGTTTTACATTATTAGATTGTATAACAAGAAACGCAATTGGATTTATAGTAACTCCTGCTCCAGAGCCACCTCCAAATGGCAATCTATATTGAATAGCTTCCTCTTTATCTCTTTTAGTATATTCATCTACTGTTTCTCCTTTAAATTCACTACCTCCTGCAGCAAATCCAAAAGACACTTTTGATATCGGAATAATTACAATATTGTTTGAAGTTTCAATTGGTTCTCCTATAATAGTATTTACATCTATCATATCTTGTATACTATTCATAGCTGTAGTCATAAGTCCTTCTATTGGATGTTCGTTCATTTTTCTTCACTCCTTCTTTTTTATTTAAGACATATATTATATTTATAATATGTATCATTTTTATTTCAAATATACCTGAGACAGCTATATTTATAAGATTCTTATTAATATAAACAGGAACTATTCTAAATGATTGCTTTTTACTATCTATAATACTTTTTCTGAAGACAATCCCTGTAATAGAAGAAATTATTGCTATCAACAATGCAGTTAAACTAGCATTTTCTGTTCCAATATTAATACTTAAATTAATTTTTTTTATATTAATTTTTATCTTTTTCATTACTTTAAATATCTTTTTATCAATTTTACTTTTGTTTTCAATTATCCTTGTTTTGATAATTTTTGCTTCTTGCTGTAAATTTAATCTTTTTAACTTTTTCTCTGTTAGGATAATTTTAATTATTGTAAATTTACTAAATATACGTAATTTTATAATTATTTTATAATCTTCATTTAAATGTTTCTCACTCATAGATGTAAATTTAAAATTGATTATTTCTATTCTTATTTTTGAAAAAATTAATATACAAATAAAAATTATAAAAACAGAAATAAAAAAAAGAAAAACCAATATATTCGCCTCCTTTTAGACGATTTAATATTAGTTTTTCCAATAATTTCTTTTTTAATCGTTTATTATTTATTTTTTATAATTAATTGGCTACCTTCTTAACTTTTTCTACTGTTATATCACCAAATAATTCTTCTTGAATTGTTTCTACTTTACTTCTTCTTGATAATTCTAACAATCCAGAAAAAGCTGTTACTACTTCTTGTTTATTATGCTTTTTAATTGAAAATAATTTATTAAACACAAATCTTTTTTGTTTAATTAAAACCCTAAACATTTCTCTTACTTTACTTGCTACTGTATAATTGTCTGTAATAGCTATTTTTTCTATATTTTTTGCATTTTGATTTATCTTCTCATTATTTTTTTCTACTAAATTTTCATATATTTCTGGTATTATTGCTTCATCATATTTCTTTTCTAATTTTTGTTTTGGTAAATCTATCTTCTCCTCAAAACCATAATATCTATTAGAAAAAATTATATATTTTTCTCTTAAAACCTTGCTAATTTCCTTGAATTTTTTATACTCTATAATTCTTCTAATCAATTCTTCTTCTGTAATTTCTTCTTCCTCTTCTTCTTGTTTCGGTAAAAGATTCTTTGATTTTAAAAATAGCAAAGTAGAAGCCATGACAACAAATTCACTAGCTATTTCTAAATTTAATTTTTCCTGTTCTTTTAAAAATTCTATGTATTGATCGGTTATTTCACTTAAATTTATATCATAAATATTCATCTTATTTTTGTCAATTAAATGACATAACAAATCAAGTGGTCCTTCAAAATTATCTATTTTTATTGCATACTTCTGTGTTTCTAATGCTAATATTGCCATTTTCTTACCTCTTTTACTCTATTGCTTTATTTATATTTTCTATTTTATATCCTTTTTTTAACAAAAACTGTTTTATTTCTTCATGTTCCATTACTGTTGATTTTTTGTATATTATATTTTTTGCAGATTTTATTTCATATTCTTCTAATTCATCTTTATTCTCATAAATATAATCTTCTATATATGTTTTACTTAATCCTTTTGCTAATAATTTATATTTTATTTCTCTTATAGATAAATTTTTTAAAGAAATGAAATTATTTATTGTTCTTTCAATATACTCTCTATCATTAATATAACCGGCTTCTTTTAAATAGTCTATAATATCATCTAGTAAATTTTCTTCTACTGTATTTTGGAATTTTGTTCTCACTTCATTTTCTGTTCTCTTTTTATATAATATATATCTTAATACTTTGGTTTTTTCTTTATCAAATTCTTCTACAGTATACATATTTCACCTTTCTTTTATTAGAGTTTATGTTTTATAAAAGTACAGTAGTACAATTTTTAATATTTACTCTTCTTCATCCTCTTTGCTTGGAAGATCTTCTCCTAAACTTTGTTCGAATGCTTTTGCAAAATTTTCTCTTACTTTTTCTTCAATATCTTCTAACATTTCTGGATTTTCTTTTAAGTATTTTTTTACATTTTCTCTACCTTGTCCAATTCTCTCTCCGTTATAGCTAAACCATGAACCTGCTTTTTCAACAATATCTAAATTTACAGCCATATCTAAAATATTTCCTTCTTTTGAAATACCTTGTCCATATACGATATCAAATTCAGCTTCTCTAAATGGTGGTGCAACTTTATTTTTTATTACTTTTACACGTACTCTATTTCCTTTTACTTCTCCATCTTGTTTAATATTTTCTATTCTTCTTATATCCATTCTAACAGATGCATAAAACTTTAATGCTCTACCTCCTGTAGTTGTTTCAGGATTTCCAAACATAACTCCTATTTTCTCTCTTAATTGATTAATAAAAATTAAAACTGTTTTTGATTTATTAATTGCACCTGCTAATTTTCTTAATGCTTGCGACATTAATCTTGCTTGAAGTCCCATATGAGAATCTCCCATATCTCCATCTATTTCAGCTTTTGGCACTAATGCTGCAACAGAATCTACTACAATAACATCTAAAGCACCACTTCTTACTAAACTTTCTGTAATTTCTAAAGCTTGTTCTCCTGTATCTGGTTGGGATACAATTAAGTTGTCTATATCAACTCCTAATTTTTTTGCATATACAGGATCTAAAGCATGTTCTGCATCAATAAAAGCTGCTTCTCCTCCCATTTTTTGTGCTTCAGCAACAATATGTAATGCTAATGTTGTTTTACCAGAAGATTCTGGTCCAAATACCTCAATTATTCTTCCACGTGGTACTCCGCCTATTCCTAATGCAATGTCTAAACTTAGAGCACCTGTTGGTATTGCTTCTATTTCCATTGCTTTAAATTCTCCTAATTTCATAACAGAACCTTTTCCAAATTGTTTTTCTATTTGGCTCATTGCCATTTCAAGAGCTTTCTTCTTTTCTATATTTTCGCTCATATTTTCTCCTCCTTATTTGAACTTTTGTTTGATGTACTTATTATATACCAAAACTTTGTTTTGTCAATAGTTTTCTATAAATTTATTTATACCATCCTTCTATTCCATAAAACAAATAAAACCAATTAGGTGTTAAATCTCCTACTAATTCTGAACTATAAGCAATTGTATATTTATTATTATACAAACTTAAATATGGCACATCTGATTTATAAATCTCTATTAATCTTTTATATTTTTCTTTTAATATATTTTCATCAGTTGTATTTTTTACTTGATTCATAATATCGGTAACTTCTTCATTTGAATAATTTGCTAAATTCCCTTCGCCAAAAAATGTCTCTAGATTTGGACTTGGTGATACATACATACTACAAAGTGCTATATCATAATTTTTAGACTCTATTGCCTTATTATATTGCTCATCAGATGCTTGTACTATATTAATTCTGATTCCCTGATTTTCTAGTTGTCCTTTAATGTTTTGTGCAACTGATAATTTAGACACATCACTAGACTTTACCAACAAATTTAAAGCTATTTTTTGTGTTTTATAATTTTCTGTTTTTTGCCAATAATTATTTTTATAAAACCATCCATTATCAACCAATACTTGTTTTGCTTGATCTAAATTATATCCACTGCTAGAATCTTGTTCTTGGCACAACCAATTTCCATAATCTAAAGGAAAACTACTTGTATAATATTTACTGTTAAAAACACTAGCTGTTATATTTGTTTTGTCAATTGAATATGCTATTGCTCTTCTTATCTCTTGCTTTGATAGGAAATAATTTGATGTATTAAATGCTAAAAATGTATGTTCTCTTCCTTTTATTTCTTTTGAACTATATCCAATTGTTCCAATATATTCTTGCAAATTATCATTTGACGTCCCTATTAAATCTAAATTTCCTATTTTAAAACTATTATATAATTCTCCTATTGAAGAAAATAAATTTACTGTTATCTTTTCTAATCCAACTTCTTTTTCTTTATTCCACCAGCTTGAGTTTTTTTCTAATATTATATAAGAAGATTGCGCATCTGTTATTTTAAATTTTCCAGTCCCCACTGGAGAAGAATTTTTGCTCGTACTAGAAAAATCTTCCCCCTCATAATAGTCTTTTGATAATATAGGAAAAGTTAAGTTATACTCAAAAAACGGAATTTCCTTATCTAAGTTAATCTTTAAAGTATAGTCGTCTATAATATCTACCCCTGTTACATCTTGTACATTTGCAGAATAAATTGTTTGAGTATCTTTTAATCTATCTATAGTAAATCTTACATCTGCTGATGTAAATCTTTGACCATTTGACCATCTTACATTTTCTCTTAACTTAATTAAATATGAATTATCACTTTGCTTTGCCCATTCTTTAGCCAAACATGCTTCTGATTTATAATCTGCTGTTAAATTTACTAAAGGTTCATATATTAACTTAGATATATCTTGAACATTTTTATTGTTACTTAGAATTGGATTTATTGTATCCAAACTTGCAATTCCTAATTTTATTTCCTTAATTTGTTTGGTTTCTCCACTTGTAACTTCTGTTTCATTTTGATTGTTTTGTTCTTCTTCTTTTATCTTATATACCGCAAAAATTAAAATGAAAACAATAAATATTATAAATACATATTTAATCCAATTTGATTTCATATTTCACCTCTATACTTTGATATCATACATTATATAAAATAAAATTTCAAGTTTTTCTAAAAATTTTTAAAATAATAAAAATGCATAAGTTTTATATTTTAATTAGTGATGTAAAGGTTAGCTCGTTAAGGGATATAATCTGTTTAAGATTCTTGCCTTTTCATTACGTTCAAAAAGAAAATCTAATATAAAAAAATACGATTCTTTCACTCAGGCTAAAATGTATATATGTATATGATTTTATAATTTTTGAATATGATTGGAGCAATATTAGAATTTTTTAAATAAATTAATGGAAAATGTTCACGTCGAGCTTTAGCTCGGACTAAGTGAAAGAGAGCCATTAATTTATTTTAGAAATTCTTATGTTGCGTATTGAAACTGAAAAAATTATAAAATCATATACATATATACATTTTCCCGTGAACATTACTTATTTTTTTATATAAGATTTTCTATTTTTCTCTTCAATCAAACGGCTTGAATCTTAAACAGATTATATCCCTTAACGAACTAGCCTTTACGTCACTTAATTAAAATATAAAACTATAACTAAAAAACAAAACAGACTATAAATAATATAGTCTGCATTTTATTTTATACTATGTTCTTGATTCCACAATTAGTTTTATACCAGTTCTATCTTCTCCTTCTACTTCTACTTCAGCAAATGCTGGAATACAAACTAAATCCACTCCTGCTGGTGCTACAAATCCCCTTGCTATAGCTACGGCCTTCACCGCCTGATTTAGTGCTCCTGCTCCAATTGCTTGCATTTCTGCTTTGTTTGATTCCTTTACTAACCCAGCAATTGCTCCTGCTACTGAATTAGGGTTTGATTTTGATGAAATTTTTAAAATTTCCATTTTCTTTTGCCTCCTATAATTTTATTTTTGTTGTTGCAACTTTTACGTTTTTTATTTTACATTATTTGGAAATAAATGTAAAGTGTTTTTTGGAAATTTTAGGTAATTTCATCGCAATAAATTTATAATTTCGACAAAAAATAACTTTCATTATAATATTATCTTTATATTTTAACTCTCTTTATATTAATTACTTTATTAGTCTTATCGTTTACTTCAAAAATAACCCCATTAAAAATGCATTCTCCTGTAGCAATTTTATATCTTTCTGGTAGTGTTGTTTCAAATCTTTTTATAGATGCTAATACATCCATACCTATTACTGATTTCTTAGGTCCTGTCATACCAATATCTGTTATATATGCTGTACCTCTTTCTAAAATTGTCTCATCTGCTGTCTGAACATGAGTATGTGTTCCGTAAACTGCTGTTACTTTTCCATCTAAATAATATCCTAAAGCAATTTTTTCTGCAGTTGCTTCTGCATGAAAATCAATTATAATAATATCTACTTCTTTTTGTATATTTTCTATTATTTCTTTTACTATAACAAAAGGATTTTCTGAAAGCACATTCATATCTACTCTACCTATTAAATTAATAACAGCTATTTTTTTATCTTTGCAAGAATAAATATTATATCCTTTACCAACAACTCCTTTAGTATAATTCGCTGGTCTAATCAATTTAGGATGATCAATAAATTTAAAGATATCTTTTTTTCCCCATGTGTGATTTCCCATTGTTATAACATCAACTTTTTCCTCTAGTATATCCTTGAAATTTTTTTCTGTTATTCCCATTCCTTCTGCTGAATTTTCACCATTTACAATAACAAAGTCAATACCTTCCTTTTTTCTTAATTCAGGTAACACACTTTTTAATTTTCTGATTCCTGCTGAACCAATTAAATCTCCTACAGCTAAAATTTTCATATTTTTTCCTCTTTCTATTTTAATTTTATTTATCATACTACATATTTTATAAATTATCAATCTGTATTTTACATAATTTGCTTTTTTATTTAATTTGTGGTATACTAAAAACATACCATTATTGCAAAAATCCCTTTTAATGGTAAATTCAAAAGAAAGGGGAGGTCAAACTTATGAAGTTTGGCTGTATCATTTCAGAATGTGGATTAAATCCAACAGATTATCCTCATACATCTGAAATAGCAATCGAAGTATTTGATTGCAAAAATCACAAGATCTCAGAGCCATTAAAATTTGCAAAGGAAATTTTCTCTGAAAATTTAAGTTCCAAAAAAGAATTTATTAAATTCTTGAATACTCTTGAAAAAAACAAATTCTCAGGAGTAGTAGGAACAGTAAAAATTTTTGAAGATGCAATTATGTTGTATTTTCCGCATCAGGCTCCCAAATTGTTCTTGAGATAAAAAACAAGAGAATTACTTATAAAAGTAATTCTCTTATTTTATTTATTTTGCATAATCTACAACTCTAGTTTCTCTTATAATATTTACCTTAATTTGTCCTGGATAATCCATTTCGTTTTCTACTTTTTTAGCAACATCTCTTGCTAAAATTGTCATTTGATCATCTGATATTTTTTCAGGTTTTACTACAATTCTAACTTCACGACCTGCTTGTATTGCAAAAGACTTCTCAACACCATCAAATGAATCTGCTATTTCTTCAAGATTTTGTAATCTCTTAATATATGCTTCTAGTGTTTCTCTTCTTGCCCCCGGTCTTGATGCTGAAATTGCATCAGCTGCTTGAACTAATACTGCTTCTAATGTTTGAGGTTCTACATCTCCATGATGTGCTTCTACTGCATTTATTACAAGTGGATTTTCTTTATACTTTTTTAGTACTTCCACTCCAATTTCAACGTGTGTTCCTTCCATATCATGGTCTAATGCTTTACCAATATCATGTAAAAGTCCTGCTCTTCTTGCAAGTTTTGGATTTAATCCTAATTCCTCTGCCATAATTCTTGCTAAATTTGAAACTTCAATAGAATGATTTAATACATTTTGTCCATAACTTGTTCTATATTTTAGTTTTCCAATTAATTTTACTAAATCTGGATGAAGTCCAATAACCCCTGTTTCAAGAACAGCTCTTTCTCCTTCTTCTTTAATAGTATTTTCAACCTCTTCTTTTGCTTTTTCTACCATTTCTTCTATTTTAGAAGGATGAATTCTTCCATCATCAATTAATTTTTCTAATGCTATTTTTGCAACTTCTCTTCTTAATGGATCAAATCCTGATAATACAACAGCTTCTGGTGTGTCATCAATAATTAAATCAATTCCTGTTAGTGTTTCTAAAGCTTTTATATTTCTTCCTTCTCTACCAATAATTCTTCCTTTCATTTCATCATTTGGAAGAGCAACTATAGATACCGTAGTTTCTTGAGAATGATCTGCTGCACATTTTTGTACTGCATAGCATAACATCTCTTTTGCATTTTTATTAATTGTCTCTTTTGCTTTTTGCTCTTGTTCCCTAATTAATGCCGCTTTTTCTGCTGTTAACTCTTTTTCCATTTCTGTTAATAATTTTTGTTTTGCTTCTTCCTTTGTTAAAGTTGCAATTTTTTGAAGTTCTACCATCTCTTTTGATTGTAATTCTTCTAATTCCTTTTTCTGTTCTTCAATTTTTTGTAATTCTTGTTCAACATCTCTCTCTCTTTTTTCAAAATTTTCTGAACGTCTTTCTAGATTTTCTTCTTTTTGAATTAATCTTGCTTCTTGTTTTTGAACTTCGCCTCTTCTTTCTTTAATCTCTTGATCTAATTCTTTACGGCTAGCCATAATTTCTTCTTTAGCCTTAAAAATTTCTTCTTTTTTTAGATTTTGAGCTTCTTTTTTAGCTAAATCTATCAATCTTTTTGCTTCATTCTCTGCACCTTGAATTTTAGACTCTGCAACTTTTTTTCTATATACCATTCCAATTAGTATACCTATTGCAAGTGAGATTAAGACAGCGGCAATAATGATTATAATATTCATAACCATGCACCTCTTTCTTATTTAATTTTCAATGTTCGAATAAAATATATATATATGTTTTTCAATTTAAAATATATTTTTTCCTACCTATTATATTTTAACTTTATTATTGCAAACTGTCAAGTGTTTTCATTAACTTCAATATTATTACCATTTGAAATCATCATTATTGTTCCTTCTTCATCTGTTCTGTAAACCTTTGCACCAATTTTTGCTAATCTATCTAATATTTTTTGCTTAGGAAGTCCATAACTATTATTTTTTCCAGCCATAATTACTGCATATGTTGGATTAATTTGTTTTAAAAAATCTTCAGAACTACTTGTATTTGAGCCATGATGCCCTACTTTCAATACATCTGTTTTCATCCAAGTTCTTGTTTTTTCATTTGCAGTTTCTGCATCACCCATAAATAAAAAACTATTATTTTCAAACTCAAGTCTAATTACTATAGAAGATAAATTTAAATTGTCTTTGTTTAATATACTATCTGTCATAACTTCACATTTAGCTCTCCCTATTTCAAAACTATCTCCTTTATTTGGTGCTGTAACTTTTAATCCTTTATTTTTTACCGCATCTAAAACATCTTCAAAAGTTTTAGTATTGGTTTGTATTTTTGGCATCCATAAATTTTCAATCTTCAAATCGCTATTTATTACATCATCTAATCCTCCAATGTGATCCTCATGTGGATGTGTACCTATTACATAATTTAATTTTGTTATTCCTTTTCCTTTTATAAAATTAACAACATCTTGCCCATCTTCATTATTACCAGCATCAATTAACAGCGTATCATCTTGATTCTTTATTAATATACTATCCGCTTGACCTACATTAATAAAATATACAATTAAATTTTCTAAATTACCTTCAGTTTGATTTTCTATTAAATTATTAGCTTTTATAAAATTATTAAATTCTTCAGTTTTATTAAAATTGCTTCCTAATAAAATTATACCTAATAGAATAATTGTACTTATAATACTAATTACTATACTTTGCTTCTTTTGCTTCTTTTTTTTGCTCATTTGTAATTTCTCCTTTTAATTCCATAAATCATCCATTTTATTTTTTATTCTTTCTGACACTTCTTCTGTCTTTTTTTCATCTTTTAAAATCTTTCCATTAATTACCCTTACAATATCTCCTTCTTTTACTCCTTCAGGTATTTTATCTCTACCTACATTTATCATTTTTTGATTTTCTCTATTTTCTAATACTACTATATTTTCTTCAAATCGTTCTATTGTATATTCTTCAATAGCATCTAATTTTTTAGCTAAATTCAACTCATCTTCATATATATTAGAAGGCTTAATGATTTTTTCTTTTTTAGTTTTTTCTAATGTTTTATTAATTCTATCATTTAAATTTTCAAAAAGATTCAAAATATTCTCCTTTCTTATTCCTTTATACTTTTTTATTAATAGCATAAACTAAAAAATTTTTCAATAATTATTTTTTTACTTTAGTATTACAGTTTACGCTTTACTTATATTTATTTTTTTGTTATAATTTTTTTAATATATTAAAGAATGGATGTGAAATTTAAAAATGGACAAAAGAACAGAATTCGTAGATTCTTTAAAAGTTGACATACCAGTTGACATACCAAATGAAGAAGAATTATTAAAAGATTTGTTGGATAAGAAATATGAAGAATATGCTAAAATATATGAAAATAAAAATGTACAAGATTATTTTCATTATGTAATAGCTGCAATAATGTTATCTCAGCATCAACGTTATGAAGATTTTACTGTGGAAATTCCATATCGTTTTAAAGCTCCTAAGAGTATTAAAGATAAACTTGAAGATTATGCTTCAAGAACTTCCATATCATATGACGCAAATACAAATGAGCCTAAAATAGACTTAAAAAATATTAATGATATTTTTGCTATGAAAATAATTGCATGTAATAGACCTCCTACTTTCTATTCAAACGACCCAGAAATTCAAGAACTAATAGAAGAAAAAAAGAAAAATCATCGTATTTTAGGAGAAATGCAAGAATTTAAATCAAAATTGATTAAAGATGATTTTTCGAATCCTAAAGTTTATAATTATTCTTGTACTAAAGTTGCTTATTACGAAAAATGTAAACAATTATTAAATCAAATTAAAACTTTAATTTCTCCTGAAGCTGAAAATTTACTTAATTATTATAATAAACAAATTGCAGATATAGAAAATTGCCTTGCATTTATGAAAGCTGCTAACAATGAAAATCAACCGATAGATAATGAAGATATTTTGAACAATAAAATGAACTTTTTTAAAGCTTTAGACGATTTCACTTCTAGAGTACATGACAAGTTAGATTTAGCTGTTTTAACTAAACAAGTTGATTCATTGTTTGAAAATAATGAATTATTTGAAAAGCTACATATTTCTCTAAGTCCTAAAGCTATGAAAAAGAAAAGAACTAAAGATGGATTTGTATCTAACTTTCTATACATAGAAACTTTATTTGGTACAATTGAATGTCAATTACAGTCTCAACATGAATATCAAGAAGGAAATTACGGGTATGCTGCTCATACTAATTTAAAAGGAAAAGCAATATCCCCTTTTCGAATTCCAGAACCTAAAGATAAAGAAAAAATAAATGAATTTGTACAAGAAATTAAAGAAGTTGCACCAAAATCTTTTTTATCTAGAATTGATAGTACAGAAAAAGATCGAGTTGTTACTCAACAATTTAGTGATTATCAAAATTACAAAAATCTAGTTAGCCAAGTAACTAAAGGAGATCCTTGTGAAAAATATATATTAAATTATTTTTCAAAGCTATATGCACTTAAAGACAAAATATTTAAATCTCAAGAAAGCTCTCTTGGCATTACAGAATATGATATTAATGAATATCTATCTAGTCAAACTTTCGAAAAAATACTTAAGACATCTAAAAAAGATAAAGAACTTTCATTATAATAATTTTATTTTAGGAGGGTATAAATAATGAAAAATGAATTAATTTTAATTTTAGACTTTGGAGGTCAATACAATCAATTGATTGCAAGAAGGGTTAGAGAATGCAATGTTTATTCCGAAGTAGTTCCTTATAACATCTCTATTGAAAAAATAAAAGAGAAAAATCCAAAAGGAATTATTTTCACAGGTGGACCTGCAAGTGTATTTAGTGAAGATTCACCTAAATGCTCTAAAGAAATATTTGAACTAGGAATTCCTATATTGGGAATTTGTTATGGTATGCAACTAATGACATATACTTTGGGTGGAAAAGTAGCAAAAGCTAATAAAAGAGAATATGGTACAACAAATGTTAATATTGACAATACTTCTGCACTTTTTAATGGATTTGATAATGTTAATGGATTTTTAATGAGTCATACTGATTATGTAGATATTGTTCCTGATGGCTTTAAAAATATTGGACATACATCTTCTTGTCCAAATGCTGCTATTGAAAATACAGAGAAAAATTTATATGGTATTCAGTTCCATCCTGAAGTTAACAATTCTATAAATGGAACTCTAGTTATTAAAAATTTCTTATTTAATATTTGTAAATGCTCTGGGGATTGGATTATATCTTCTTTTGTTGAAGATAGTATTAAAAAATTAAAAGAAAAAATTGGTAACAAAAAAGCTCTATGTGCTTTATCTGGCGGTGTTGATTCTTCTGTTGCAGCTGTACTTTTAAGTAAAGCTATTGGGAAAAATTTAACCTGTATTTTTCTAGACCATGGACTTCTTCGTAAAAACGAAGGAAATGAAGTTGAAGAAATATTTAGAAATCAATTTGATATAAACTTAATTAGAGTTAATTGTAAAGATAGATTTTTAAATAAACTTGCTGGTGTTACTGATCCAGAAAGAAAAAGAAAAATTATTGGTGAAGAATTTATAAGAGTATTTGAGGAAGAAGCTAAAAAAATTGGAACTGTAGACTTTTTAGTTCAAGGTACTATTTATCCTGATGTAATCGAAAGTGGTTTAGGTAAAAGTTCTGTTATTAAAAGTCACCATAATGTCGGAGGTCTTCCTGACTATGTTGATTTTAAAGAAATTGTAGAACCTTTAAGAGATTTATTTAAAGATGAAGTTAGAAAAACAGGATTAGAATTAGGAATTCCAGAAAATTTAGTATTTAGACAACCCTTCCCTGGTCCAGGATTAGCTATAAGAATTATTGGTGAAATAACAGATGATAAATTAACAATTCTAAAAAATGCAGATAGTATTTTTAGAGAGGAAATTGCTAAAGCTGGTCTTCATAAAAATATTAATCAATATTTTGCTGTATTAACAAATCTAAAATCAGTTGGTGTAATGGGAGATGAAAGAACTTATGATTACACTGTTGCACTAAGAGCTGTTGAAACAACTGACTTCATGACAGGTGTTTGGAGTAAAATACCTTATGAAGTTTTAGAAAAAGTTTCAAGTAGAATTGTAAATGAAGTTGAACATGTAAATAGAGTTGTCTATGATATTACTTCTAAGCCACCAGCAACAATTGAATGGGAATAAAATAAAAAATGAAGCAATTAGAAACTAATTCTTTTTGCTTCATTTTTATTTTCTATCAAAAATAGTTTTAAATACTCCTTTATCTATTAAATTAGCAAATATATTTTTAAATATAATAAGTACAATTGGTCCAATTAAAAGCCCCATCACTCCTATTACTTTAAATCCTGTGTACATTGCTATTAGTGTAAAAATAGGATGTATTCCTATATTCTTGCTAACTAACTTTGGTTCTAATAGCTGTCTTATTACAGACATAATAACTAACAAAATTATAATTGCAATTCCTAAATTTAAATCTCCATTAATAGCACATAAAATAGCCCATGGAATCATTACTGTTCCTGATCCGTAAAATTGGCAGAGCATCTACAAATCCAATAAATAAAGCCATCAATAATGGATATTGTACGTTAAATCCTGAAAATTCTAAAATATATAATCCAATTAAAGAAACTATAAAAGAAACCAAAATAAGAGTTGCTTCTGCTTTTAAATACCCACCTAAACTGTCAATTAAATCATTTAAATGAACTCGTATTTTTTTCACCCATACTTTTGGTAAGTGATATTCTATTTGATCTAATATATAAATTTTATCTACACAAATAAAATATAGTGCAACTACTGTAATACCAATACAAATAGCAATAGACGGTAAACTTGTAATAAAGTTTATTAATCCTGTTAATGCACCTCTTAACCAATTTGAGGCTGTTGTTAATAAATCTTCTGTTGAATTTTCTATAACAGATAAAACTTCACTAGACAAATGAATTTTGTCATAATTAAATGTAGAAATTAATGATTGAAATTGTATGTAAGCTTTATCAAAATAATTATTTAATCCCTGTAATAAACTAGATGATTCAGAGAATAAAGTTATAATTAGCCATGTTAATGTTCCTAATATTATAAGAGACACGATTACAAATATAATTATAGAACTAGTTCTCCTGGTTAAATTTGTCTTTCTCATAATAAACTTTATAGCAGGTTCTACCATTAATGATATTATAAAGGCAACTAAAAAAGGCATATAAAAAACAGATAATTTTAATCCAATATATAAGCCTAATAATATAAAAACAACATATAAAATTCTTTTAAAAACTCTTGTCCAATAAGAAACATCAAAAATCATTTGTTCCCTCCGTTTTTATTATATGCAAAAAGGCAGTCCTATATCCGCCTTTTTGCTAATTTTTGTCCTTCTTATTCAGCGTTTTTATTTTGATGACAGTTACAAATATTTTCTATAGTTTCATTAACTTGTTGTTGTCCTATTGATTGAGTATTTTGTGCTAAATCTCCTAAAGTTAATATACCTACTACTTCATTTTTTGAATTACATACTGGTAATCTTCTAATTTGATTTTGACTCATTTGAGTTTGTGCATTTGTTATATCATCATCTTCCTTGCAAGTGCAGACATTGCAACTCATAATTTCACTTACTGAAGTTTGATTTGTATCTTTATCACAAGCAACACATCTTAATAAAATATCTCTATCTGTTACAATTCCACAAATACATTGGTTTTGATCACATACTGGTATTGAACCAATATGATTTTCAGACATTAATTTTGCAACTTCTTTTATCTTTGTTTCAGGCTTTACACAACATACATCATCACACATACATTCTTTAACTTTCATTTTATTTACCACCTTTCAAAATTTCTCAATATTATTTTTGTCAAAATAAAAAAATAATATTCAAAAAAATCATATAGATAAATTGCAAAAAAAAATGGAAAATATTATAGAAATATTTTCCATTTTTTTTTTAATTAATATCTTTCATAAATATCCATATCATCATATTCTCTAGGTCTAAAAGGTGGTCTACCTGGTCCTCCTGGAAATGGTGGTCTGCCTCCAGGTCCTGGAAAAGGTGGTCTTTCTGGTCTTGGTCTTCTTAATAATTCCCTAATAATTAAAATTTGAATCAAATCTCTTAAATTTCTATTTCCAAATTGTCTATCTTCTCCTCTTTTTTCATTTTTATCCTCTGATTTTAAAATATTACTAGTAGAAACCTTATTTTCTTGTCTATTTCCAGTTGTTCTATTTTGTAAATTAATATTAAGATTTATTTCACTATTAACTTCAATTGCAGAATAAATTTCATCTGTCATATTTTCTACTGTTTCTCTTGTCACTGGCTGGCTCATTGTTGAACATCTTTGTGAAACCATCGGATATACTATTTTATATATTTCAGGATAACAATTTTCTAATTCTTCTCTATTATTATTACTTAAATTGTAATTATTTGAATTATTTTGTATATACATATTATTCATGTTTTGATATCCTAAAATACTCCTTATGTAATCATCAAATGATTCATTGTTATACATATAAAAAACCTCCTTATTATTTTATATATAATATGGAAGTTTTTTATATTATGTGAAAAATTTAAAGTTTATTTACTAAATTCTTAAATTGTATTCCTCTATCTGCAAAATTTTTAAACATATCAAAACTTGCACTTGCTGGAGAAAATAATACTATCTGATTTGGTTCTGACACTTTTTTAGCAAGGTTTACGGTTTCTTCTAATGAATTACACATATATATTTTTAATTTTTTATTTTGTTTTTCTAATTCTTCTTTAACTGCTTCAAATATTTTGCCTGATGTTTGCCCCATTAAAATTAATGCTTTTACATTGTCTATTATAGGTTTTGCAATTGGTGTATAATCTAAATTTTTGTCATAACCTCCTGCAATTAAAACAATTTCTTCATCAAATGATTTTAAACCTGCAATAGTCCTTGTTGGTGAAGAACTAACCGAATCATTATACCATTTAACTTTATTTATTTCTCTAACAAACTCTAATCTATGTTCTACTGGTTTAAACTTTTTTATAGCTTTTATTGCTATATCTGTATCAACTAAAGTTCTTGTTGCTGCTAATGCAGTAGCTATGTTTTCATAATTGTGTTCTCCTCTTAATAATACTTCTTGTGTGTCTAAAAGATGTTTTCTAATACCATCTTTACATTCTTTAATTATTTTGTCATCTACTATTAAGCCATCTTCTAATTTATTTTTACCACTAAAATAGACAACTTTTCCTAATGCCTCTTTAGCACATTCCCTTGTTATTGCATTATCATAGTTTAAAATAATAATATCATTTTCTTTTTGATATTTAAAAATATTTTTCTTTGCATCTATATATTCTTGATAATCTTTGTGTATATTCAAATGATTTGGAGTTATATTAGTAATAACCCCTATATGTGGACTTACTTTCATCCCCATTAATTGAAAACTGCTTAATTCTAATACTACTATATCGTCTGGTTTTATTTCTGAAATTTTTGTAAAAAGAGGTGTTCCTATATTTCCTCCTAAATATGTATTATATCCAGCTTCTTTTAAAATACTATAAATCAAACTAGTTGTTGTTGTTTTTCCATCACTTCCTGTTACACCTACTATTTTACAAGGGCACATTTTCATAAGCATTTCTATTTCTGTTGTAACAAGAGCTCCTCTCTTTTCTTCTTCTACTAGCTCTGTTCTTGTTGGTAAACAACTTGGTGAACGAAAAATAATATCAAAGTTTTTTAATTTTTTTAAATTATCTTTACCAAATGAATATTCAAATTTATAATTTTCTATTTTCTTCGTTATTTCTTCTGGTATTTTTTCAAATTCTCTGTCATCAAAAACTGTTACTTTTGCTTTTTTTTCATGCATATAATCTATTAAAGGTATATTACTAACTCCTAATCCAATAATAGCTATTTTTCTAAAGCGTATAAAATCTTCAAATTCTTTTAATTTTTTATTTTCATATTCCATTATTTTTAACACTTCCTTGTGATATATTGTTCTTTACTATTTTTATTGATTTTTTAAATATTATATAACAAATTATATAAAAAAACAAATTTTATTTTGAATAAATTTACTTTTTTAGTTCATAATATAAGTGAGTTTTAAATGGAGGTGCTATGTATGTCAAAGAAAAATAAAGAAAACCAAAACAACAAGAATAATCAAAATAATAAAAATAATCAAAGTCATAGTAACAATGAAAAACAAAACAACAATAATTGTAGATAAATAATAATAAATCCTGAATCAAATATTCAGGATTTATTATTTAATTTTTCTATTTTCAATTTTACAATTGTTACAGTTCAGTAAGAAATGATTATGGTGTCCAAGCTTTGGCTCCCACTATA
>ERZ773216.49-NODE-49-length-136226-cov-6.493806_pt1 | contig 136226 bp, 135 predicted proteins | sample MGYA00511259_ERZ773216 | MGnify/ENA primary metagenome ERZ773216 (study PRJEB29015, sample SAMEA2737764) | human gut metagenome | biome: human gut; feature: human-associated habitat; material: faeces | place: China | collected 2012 ... | reverse complement strand
CCCTTTTTGCCCTCATAAGCAGGTGAGGATGGCAGGTCGACGGCGGAGTTTTGTTTCTTAACAGGGGCTAGACCGTCTCCCTTATTGGGGAATTTGCTTTTTCAAAGCGCTTATTAGAATGAGAGCCGGTGCGCAATCATGATGGATTGGGTTACAAAGTATTCAGCGGGTGAGAATGAGCAAAAAAACAGGGCGGCCTGGCCAATTGCCATACCGCCCTGTTTGGTTTTTCCACGGGTATGCACCGGAGCGCTGCGTTGCCCGTGATTTAGCTTTTTTGCAGCGCGCGATCCAACCAGATGGAGCCGACGTCCATCGCATCATATAAACCATTTTTTTCGCTTTTTTTAACGATTCGCTCGCGCGGGCGGACATCCGGATCCGTGTTCATCAGTTGAACGGTCACCTTATTCGCAACCTCAAGCTCCTTGACCTTTTTTGTGCTGGTAATCTGCATCATAATGACAAACGGTTCCGCCATGCTGCCATAGTAGAGCGTATTGCCCTTGCGGACCAAAGGACGGCCCTTATACATTAAAAACGGCGCTTTTTTCTTACTCTCCGCCAATTCCAATTCCTCCTATTCTAAAAAGATCTATCCCGCACTAGAACCTATTTATCATAGCATACTTCCCTCCTCTTGTCAAAAAAGCAACTGCCGAAGGCTCACAAAAAGGCGGCCCGCCGACCGGCAGGCCGCCTCTCAGCCTTATGATACACAAAGGAGAGTTACGCATCCAAATAACAGCGCACCAAAGCCTGTAGCAATTCATCCCGATCCAGCTTGCGAATAAGGCTTCTCGCATTGTTGTGCGTGGTGATATAGGTTGGATCTTCTGAAAGAATATAGCCAACAATCTGGCTGATGGGGTTATACCCCTTCTCGCCGAGTGCATCGTACACGGTGCGCAGCACCTGCCGCATTTCCTCGTCGCGCTCCTCTTTGATTGAAAATTGAATCGTTTTGTCCGTCAATGCGTCCACCTCCATATCTACATATCTATTTTATTATATACGACTTTTTCAATAAAAACAATGTAATCTGTCTATTTTCTGAAAGATTTTCGTAGAATCCCTCAGGCATAGCCAGCCGTATGATCAATTGCATTGCAAAAGGGATGGAATGAAGCACAGGAAACGCTGTATAACATCGTTTACGCTGCGCAATCGCACTCCCTGTATGACACATGCGTTGTGTCGAAGGATATGAATCATCTGATTTTCATGATTTCTTCTAAAACAATGAAAAAACGCGAAAAAAGGCAATTTCATTAGAAAAAAAGAGGTAAATGGATTTTTTGATTATAAAAGTCCTAGAATCATTTTAAACAGTCTAAAATCTCCTATTGAAGTTCACTTGAACTTATGATATTATACAGTCAACAAATCAAAAGATCAAACGAAAGGAGGAAGCCATCATGTTTCAAACATTGCCAGGAACCCTATTGGAGCGCAGGCAGACAGATGGCCGCGGCGCCTACAGCCTAATCCAGCCGATCCTCTCACTGACAAAAGGTTTAACGCTCTCCCAGATTCGGGAGCTGACAGGGCTGGAAAACTCCACGGTTCAAAATTGGGTCAAGAGAGGCTGGGTGGCAAACCCAAAATCCAAGCGCTATGGGGAGCGCCAGGTGATGCGGATTATCCTGATCAATGCCTTGCGTGCGTCCCTTCAGTTGGATAGTATCGCCCAACTGATGCAATATCTCAACGGAAGTGTAGAGGATGTAGCCGACGATATTATCTCAGACGGCGCGCTTTATGATTATCTGTGCGCAATCGTATTTGAGCTGGAAGATGCGCCTGTGATGGATGAAAAAAAGCTGGATGAAACCATTGCAGCCCATATTGCCGATTATCACGGCCCGGCGCAGGATTCCCGCGAAAAGCTGGGCAATACGCTCAAGATCATGACGTTCGCCTGCATCTCCTCCCGGCTCAGGCAAAAGGCGGAGGCGGAGATGAGCGCCATACTCGGGGGCTAAGTTTAGGCTGAGCAAACGTTTGCTGTCCTGCGGCTTCTGAATTGCGCATATCTATCAAAAAAAGAGGAAAGGAGAGAAGATTATGGAACCCAACACGGTCATGCTGTTTGTCTGGATTGGCCTGATGGTTGCGTTTACCGTCATCGAGGCGGTCACTGTGCAGCTTGTTACCATCTGGTTCGCCGTGGGCAGCTTAGTTGCCCTCATTGCGAATATCGCAGGCGCGAACATAGTGGTGCAATGGCTGATATTCGTTGCGGTATCTGCCGTTTGTCTGCTGGCCACACGCCCAGTCGTCAAAAAGGTTGTCAACGCAAAGGCGCAGCCAACCAATGCGGATCGCTGCATTGGGCAGACGGCTCTCGTGACCGAGGCAATTGACAATGAGATTGGCACGGGTCAGGTCAATTCAAAGGGGATCATCTGGACGGCGCGCTCCCTAAACGGGGAGCAGATTGAAAAAGGCGCCAGCGTCGTAATAGAACAAATCGAAGGCGTCAAGGTTCTAGTTACCCGCGCATCCTGATGAGAGGAGCGCAATCGTCCAAAAAGAACAGGGAACCCCCTGTTCCAATAAAAATTGAGGAGGAACTCTAGTATGGAATGGTTGTTTGTTGTGCTTGGCATCCTGTTGTTTTTGCTGATTATTGTGGTGCTCAATATCAAAATTGTGCCGCAGTCAAAAGCGTATGTCATTGAAAGGCTCGGTACCTATCATGCCACGTGGGAAACCGGCCTGCACGTAAAGATTCCGTTTTTGGAGCGCGTTGCAAAGGTCGTCTCCCTGAAGGAACAGGTGGCGGATTTCCCGCCGCAGCCTGTTATCACAAAGGATAACGTCACGATGCAGATTGATACCGTTATCTTCTTCCAGATCACAGATGCAAAGCTTTACACCTACGGCGTGGAGCGCCCGATTTCCGCCATCGAAAACCTGACCGCAACCACCCTGCGTAATATCATCGGCGAGATGGAGCTCGATCATACGCTCACCTCCCGCGATACGATCAATGCGAAAATCCGCGGTATCCTCGACGAAGCGACCGACCCCTGGGGCATCAAGGTCAACCGCGTGGAGCTGAAGAATATCGTACCGCCTGCCGAGATCCAGGATGCGATGGAGAAGCAGATGAAGGCAGAGCGCCAGCGCCGTGAATCCATCCTGCGCGCTGAAGGTGAAAAGGCCAGCAAGATCCTGGTTGCCGAAGGCCAGAAGGAAAGCCAGATTCTCGCCGCAGAAGGCGAGAAGCAGGCCGCAATCCTGCACGCGGAGGCCGTGAAGGAAGCGAAGATCCGCGAGGCGGAAGGCCAGGCGCAGGCAATCCTTGCCGTGCAGAAGGCCGAGGCCGAGGGCATTCGCATGATTAACGAGGCAGCCCCGGGCGAAGGCGTTATCACCATCAAGAGCTTGGAGGCCTTCCAGAAGGTGGCCGACGGGCAGGCGACGAAGATCATCATTCCGTCCGATATCCAGGGCCTTGCAGGCCTTGCAACCAGCGCGGGCGAGCTGCTGCGCAAGGAATAGGCGCCTTGCTGAAAAAGCGCTGAAATAACGTTCAGTGAACGCATATGAAACAAAGCCTGGAGCAGTTGTCCGGAGGGACGCTGCTCCAGGCTTATTTATATAAAAAATAAGTGGTAATATAAATGATTGTTTACATATTGCATATAAAGTGTTAAAATAAAAAATATAAATGGTAATTTTATGGTTTCGTCCATGACTGATTCAGGGAATCAGATAAAATTTTAGGAGAGGTAATGATGAGCAGAAACACAATCAGCAAAGTTCGTATTCTTTCCCTGATCCTGGCATTGGCCATGATCTTTCTCACGCCAATGACGATGGCCGCAAACCCGCAGGATCCGCCGCCCGCGCCGTTGGAAGCGGTTTCGGATGCGTTGGAGCCTGAGCACGCGGCCGGCGAGCCCGAAGCCCTGCCGGCAGAGGAGCTTTCAGAGGAAAGCACATTTTTGGGGGAGGAAGAAACGAGTTCCGAACCTGCGGAGTCGTTTACGCTTCCCAGCGAGCCTGAAACGGCGGGGGAAACGGCTGACCCTGCCGCGGGGATCGAAACGGAAACAGCATGGGAAGCCGTGGAGGAACAGCCCGGTGTTTGGGAGGAAGAAACAACCGAAGCTCCTTCGATTGCCCCCATGGGCTTGAGCCCAGAATTCTGGATTGAAAACACAAGCGGCAACCGGGTTTATGAGGCGGTTTTGAGGCCGGGGCAGTCCATCAAGCTGGGGCTGCATAATTGGATGACGTTTGCGCTCTCCAGCCATGCCACCTGGAAGGTGTCGCCGGGCAGCGGCAGGGGAACCCTCTCCACCTCCACGGGCGCGGAGTGCACCTACACCGCCGGGAGCGTCACGGGCACGGCAACCGTGACCGCCACCTTAAAGGACGGCACCAGCAACTCCATCAAAATCTACATCACCAAAACGCTGGATATCATCCGCCCGGATACGAATGTGGACGTTCCCTATGAACATATCTATGTAGGCGCTGCCAAGCAGCTGCGCGGCAACACGGTGGAAAACCGGGAATACAACACTGATTTGAAGGCTTATTGGACGACGGGCGGCCATGACGACCTGGTTCGCCGCGCTTGGGATAGCAGCCAGAAATGCTGGACGACGCAAACCATCACCGGCCTGAAGCCGGGCACGTTCACGCTCGCTTTAAAGGCCACCACGCAAAACGATGTGCAGGCGCAAATCCCCGTGACGGTGATTCAGCCGCTTTCCCCCAACCGTTTGGGCTTTGTCACCTCAGCGCAAAAGCTGCGCATTGCCAGCCCCACGAGCCTTTCCGCCACTTCTGTGTATCGCGGGGCGGCGGTTACGATCAAAGGGCAGGTGGGGAATTATTGGTATGTCACCTTTGGCAGTGCATGGGGGTTTTTACCGAAGTCGGTAGTCAACGATTACCCGTATGGGACGTATTCGGGGCCAAGCAGTAAATACTACTTTATGAATCGGGATAAATATGTGAAAGTAACCTCATTCAAAAGTGGTACAGCAAGGGATCCGAATGAATACAAGAAAAATATTTCCGATTTTTGGAGTAAATATAATGATGCGGACCGCAAAGCAAAATATCAAAGTATCGCTGATCAGACGGATCTGCCTGTTATATTGATTGCAGCCATACACTATAGAGAGAAGGGGGGGAATCTAAACTATTCATTTAGAGATGGATCTAATTTAAATGGAAAGGATTTTGTTGCGGACGCAGTCAAAACGATCAAATCGGGACAATGGAGAGACTTCCAGAATGCAATCGGCATGGGCAAGGGGACACGCAACCTGTTGGCAATGCTGCAATTTGCGGAATTGTGGAACGGAACAGGCTGTGCAGATTTTGGTAGAATCAATCCCTATTTATATGCAGGGACAAACATCTATAGTAAAGGGAAGTACCCATATGATGGACACTGGGATCCAGAATGGGAAGATGGCCAACCTGGTGTATTGTATTTGCTAACACAAGTGTATTAAGGAGAGAGCTCTTATGAAAAAAGTCTTGTCAATCCTGTGCTGTATCGTGCTTCTGTTCTGCGTAGCAGCGTGCGGCAAAGAGCCGGAGCCAGCAGCGGAGCCGTCAACCGAAAGCATCCCGGTAAGCAGCAATACCCTGATTTCTACAGAACCGCAGAAACCCTATTGGGATACGCACGAGCCGCTTTCCTATGCGGGGATTTATAACGGCCAGCGGTTTTCGGGAGATTATGAAATCGCTTCTTATGATAAAACAAAAGAAGGCGATGCATATTTTAAGCTTCCAAGATTGGAGGGTAAAGTGGAAGATGTCGCTCAACAATTTTTAGTGCGGAAAGAAACAATCACGGATCCATTTTTAGATATCTATTATGATAAAAAAAATAATCGGTATGTTGATGCATGGCAAACAGGATACCGTATGGATAAGGATGGATATCCGGAGTTTGATTTTAAAACGACAACATATTATTACAGCAACACATCCTGCACGATTCCAGGATCAGATGGGTGGTCTTATATTGAAGCGGACGATGAGTATGTAGTGTATGTGGATGGTCCGAAAAAAGCGGAAGAAGAGAATAAGCTGCATACACGCATTTATTGGAAAAAAGGCGCAGGGTTGTTAGGCTTTTATCGATATTCCCCGAGTTTAGATGGTGGTGGCGCCTATGTTACCAACGTTCGCTTTACCTCCAAAACAGCGGACGGTTGGAACATGGCGGAAACCATCGTGCCGAACGCCCTGCCCGGGGCCAAGCGCGTTTGGCCGGAAAAGCTCTGGCCCGCGGAATATAAGGGCCTGAACGACCCGGAGCTCCGCGCGATTTTGGAAGAATATTAAAGGAAGCCCTTGCATGGAAGGAGGCTCGTGATGAAACGAATCTTGTCAATCCTTTGCTGTCTTGCGCTTGTGTTTTGTCTGACTGCATGCGGAAAAGAGCCTGAATTGGAGGAGCCGTCAACGGGAAGCATTCCGGAAAGCAGCAATACCCTGACTTCTACAGAACCACAGAAACCCTACTGGGATACGCACGAGCCGCTTTCCTACGCGGGGATTTATAACGGCCAGCGTTTTTCGGGAGATTATGAGATTCGCCGCGGCGGTGAAACCAGAGAGGGCGATGTGTATTTTGATCGCCCATGGTTAGTCGGAAAATTGGAAGATAAAAATCAGCCCTCTTCTGCAAAAGAAGAGTCCATTATCGAGCCGTTTTTGGACATCTATTATGACCGGAAGAACAATCGGTATATCGATGCATGGCAGACAGGAGTTTTGAGGCATGAAGATGGATATGCGGAGTTTGATTTTAAAACAAACACCTATTATTACAACGATACGTCCTGCAAAATCCCAAAGCTGAGAGAAGCGTTCATCGAGGCGGATGATGAATTCGTGGTGTATGTGTATGGGCCGAAAGAAGCGGAACCAGAGGAAGAGTCGCAGACACGGATTTATTGGAAAAAGGATGCGGGATTATTAGGAATCTTTTACTATTCTCCTAATCCAGAGGGCGAGGCATATGTTAAGAACATCCGTTTCACCTCAAAAACCGCCCGGGGTTGGAACATGGCGGAAACCATCGTGCCGAATGCCTTGCCCGGGGCCAAGCGCGTTTGGCCGGAAAAGCTCTGGCCGGCGGAATATAAAGGCCTGAACGACCCGGAGCTCCGCGCAATTTTGGAAGAATATTAGAAGATAAAACAGATAAAAGCAAAAAAATTTTATGTCGTGACGTATGACAAGAGGAATGGAGCTGTTCACGCGCTGCGCGGCGTGAATATGGTGATGGAGCGAGGGGATTTTCTGGCTTTCACCGGAAAGAGCGGCTGCGGGAAATCGACGCTTTTGAATATTCTGGGCGCTGTCTGCACGCCGACCAGTGGATTCTATCTGTTTGAATTAAAGGTGCAGAGGTTTCCAAACTCTCCGGCGGGCAGTGTCAGCGCACAGCGATTGCCGGGCGGCCGAATCTGCTGCTTGCAGATGCGCCTACCGGCGCGCTTGATGAAGAAACCGGGGGAAAAATTCTGCAAATTTTTCAGCAGCTGAACCAGAGGGGGATGACAATCCTCATTGTAACGCATGATGAAGAGGTCTCAGCAGGCTGCCATAGAAAAATCCGTATGCGGGATGGCTTGATGGAGTGAATTGTGATACAGAGGCGGCGGGGTGTAATGCGCCCCGCTGTCGGCTATTTTTTGTTACGGTATAGGGATAAACGCAGTTCGCCCTTACAAGGTTTCCGGCATCAACCGCGAGCCGGCTTCCGATGCAAAGCTTGCCTGTGAATCACACGGAGCAAAGGGTATACTCTGTTTACGAGAGCAGGCAGCTACCGGAGATTATAAACGGCTAACGATAGCGTTTGCATATTATATCCCCACAGGTTGACAATATGAATTTTTTTTGATAAAATTAAAAACCGTCACATAGTAAGGCGCTTTGAGATTAGCGCGTTGCCAAAGATAGAGGAAGACGTAATGAAGTGATCATAACGGGGCTGACTCGAAATTTTTTGAAGCAGTGTAAGTTTTGTCCGCAAGAAATCCAGTGTTTATGCGGGGTTTCACAGTTCGAAAACTGAATAAAATTGGTGTTCTTTCCGTCAGTTCTTTCCAAAAGTTTTGGAAATGATTTTCGGATTGACATATGGAGAGTTGTCCGAGTGGTCGAAGGTGCAGCACTCGAAATCTTGCGGGGAACTGTCCGTTTCGTCCACCAAAAACCGTGTAACCATGCGGGTTTTACCCAGTTCGAAAAACTGAACAATTTGCTGTTCTTTCCGTCAGTTCTTTCCAAAGCCTTTTTCTATCGGAAAAAGGCGGAGAAAAACGGCGGCTGAACATATAGGGAGCGGTATCGAAGTGGTCATAACGGGCCTGACTCGAAATCAGGTAGTCCTCACGGGCTCGTGGGTTCGAATCCCACCCGCTCCGCCATCGAAAAATCCAGTAACCATGCGGGTTTCTGGATTTTTCTTTTTTGTGCCCGCTCCAAAAATCACCCGGTTTTGAGCTGTTCTTTCCATAATTTTGGAAAGAACAGCTTTTTGCTTTATTCCCCGCTTTTTTCTGCGTTTTGCTCCCATCTGCTGCCGAAATCGCCCGCTTCGGGAAGCGGCATTCCGCTCACCATCGCCTGCGCCGAGGAGAGTTTCGAACTGTAATCCAGATGGGCGTAAATGTTTGCCGTGGTGGAAAAATCCGAATGCCCCAGCCAGTCCTGAATCTGCTTGAGCGGTACGCCGTTGGCAAGCAGGAGGGATGCGCAGCTATGCCTTAAATCATGGAAGCGCATTTTCTTCATGCCGTGCCGCTGGATGAAGGCGGGAAATTGGGAGGTCAGGTAATCGGGCTTCATCCTCTCACCCAGCTCATCTACGAACACGAAGCCGTCGTATTCATAGTTGTAGCAGTTGCCGCAGACCTGCTTGTTCAGCTCCTGCGCCGCCTTGACCTCCGCAAAGTATTCCTTGAATCTTCCCACCAGCGGCAGAGTGCGCATACTGGATTTTGTTTTTGCCGACTCCTGCTCGATGATCTGCGTTTTCCCGCCCACATTGACGGAGGTTACCGTCCGTTTAATGGTCAGCGTTCCCCGTTCAAAGTCAATGGCGTCCCACTTGAGCCCCAGCACCTCGCCACGGCGCAAACCGTAAAAGGCGGCGACTAAAACCGGTAACTCTAGCTTGGTGCCCTTGACCACTTCAAATAAGCGCTGAAGCTCCGCCGCATCCAGAAACACCGGCTGGAAATCATTCTTCTTGGGGCGGTCTACCTTCAACGCCACGTTCTGCGGAACAAGATCGGTTTTCATGGCGTATTTCAGCGCCTGATGGATCACAGCGTGGTAGTGGATCACAGAATTGGGCTTGACGGTTTTCAGCTTTTCGGAATAGAACTGCTGGATGTGTCTTGCTTCCAAGTCCTTTAGGGTAATCGGCTTGTTCCGGAAATATGGCTCGATGGTCTGCTTCACCATGCTTTCATAGGAGCCGAAGGTGGTGGGCTTCACCCTGACCTTGACGATTTCCAGCCAGCCGAGCAGGTAGTCGGCGAACAGCATATTGGAGCAAAGCTCACCGATTTCTGCGGGCGGCTCAAAGGCGTTGCGGATTTTCACAAGCTCCGCTTCGGCTTTTCGTTTGTTTCCCTTTTCGGGAAGTCCGGTGGATATGTACTTGACGTGCCGCTTGTTTTTGCTGTCGTAGAAGCTTAGCACAGCGTAGTAGTACCCCTTTTTAACCTGTAAATGTCCTGATACCATATTTGTTTTACCTCCGTTCTTTGTATTTGGCATTCACGGACAGTCCGGCACCGACAAGGCCATTGTACCCTGCCGGTGCCGTTCTTTCCATTGTGCGAAGGTCGTGCTCCGCACACATTTTCGGTTCGAATCAGCGGCTGTCTCTTTCCCGCTCCCGCCTGCGCTGCCATTGCTCCAACAGCTTGATTACCGTATCGCAGACTTGCTTGTCCGTGTAATTCTTCGGGAAATATTTGCGAATGTCCTCCCGCTTGAATTTATATTGCTCTTGCTGGTTGGGCTTCTGCTCAGCAAGGATGTCGTAGATCGTCTGGTCTTGCAGCACGCCCTCCTGCGAAAGCTTCTTTAAGCGGATTGCCTGTGCGTGGGACGGCGTGCAGTCGTTCAGCTCCATTGCGTTCAACAATACCCGTTGTTCCGATTGCTCTAAGTGCGAGATTTCCACCGCAGGATTGAAAGCGATTTTGTTTTCGTCTACCATCGAGAGCAGCTCGGGGATTAAGTAGGTCAGGCGGATATAGCGCTTAACCTGATTGCGGCTTTCTCCTGCGTCCTCTGCAACCTTTTCGACGCTCAACAGCTTCTGCCCAACTTGGGCAGAAGCTATACCCTGATGTTTGATTGCGTCCAGCTTCATTTTGTAGGCAAACGCCTTTTCACTAGGCAAAATATATTCCCGTTGCAGGTTGGCATCCACCATTGCAATGACTGCTTCATCGTCGCTCATCTCTCGAATAATTACGGGCATTGTCTCGATACCCAGCACCTGACAAGCCGCAAGCCTTCTGTGTCCGGAGATCAGCTCATAGCCGCCCTCCGGCAAAGGACGAGCGAGTGCCGGCGTGAGTGTACCGAATTTCTGTATGCTCTCCATTAGGCGTTTCATCTCCTCATCGTTTTGAATTTTAAATGGATGATCCTTGAACGGGTGCAGCTCATTTAATGGAATCCCTTTCACCCGTTCCAGCTTGGCATCGTCCCGCTCCTCCTGCGAGGAAAACAGCTCGTCCAGCGAATTTGTTGGTAAAGTAAAATCAGATTTTCGTTTTGTCATTGTGCTTGCCTCCTTTATTGCCATTTCAGATTGCTTTCACCGGGACGGAGAAACACCGCTTCGATATCCGCCTGAAACTTGTGCCAGCGCAATGCTTCCGCTTTCAGCATCGGCACATCGATAAAGCCAAGTGTATTTGCTTTGAGCGCAAGCTGGTTGATGTTATTGCCGATGGCGGAAAGCTGGCGCATTGCTTCATAAAATCTTGTATCTGGCTTTTCCTTGGGCTCGTAGTTATTGAGCAGCAACCTTATCACGGTGAATTTGGGTAAGCCTGTAATTTTTGCCTTGCGACTCAGTTCGGCGTTTTCCGATTTGCTGAGCCAAACCCGAATGGGGATGTTTCTTTTTCGATTATCTGTTTTCATATCAACGTTCCTTTCGTTTGTTTGATTTTCTCATAGAGGTTTTAGGACACTTCCTAACGAGATTTACTGTTTGCGGCCTTTTGGGGGCACAAACAGTCTGCTCGCTACGATAGCGCAGCCATTTTCTGCCTAACATAATTGTTTCAAAATCGCATCTATACAGCGGGAAATTTCACTTTTTTCAAGCCGTTCACAATCTGCTTTTAACTGCTTTAGCTTCCGAAAAACACGGTAATCTTTTTCTCGGACTGTTGCTTCAACATCCTTTCCAAGCCCCAACCTCCGAAGATATTCCGACAGAGAAAGTCCGCAATAATATGCGTTTTCGCTGAGCTTCTCCTTCTCGGCAGGTGTTACTCTTACGTTGATTCCAAGTGTTTTGCTTCTCATAAAATCTCAATCCTTTCCTTTGTTTGTGACAGCAATGACGGCTGTGACGGATATTTCGCTATACCGTGATATTCCCGTCATTTACGTCACTGCCGTCACGGTGTATGAATTTAATCAGCCGGCTTTGTCCCGTCCGTTTGGTGCGGTACTCGATTCCGGCGGGCTCCAGCACCTCATAGTAAAACTGCCCTAAGTACTTGGTTACCACATTGGGCGTGGTTTCGGTTTCCGCCATATCGGCGATTAGTTCGGTCGCCGTTCCCACCCATTCGGTGCGAGTTTTCATAAATTCCACTACCCGAAAAAGGAATTGCGGAATTTCTGCCCTGCGGATTTCCTCGGTGTTTTTGCGTTCTATCAGTTCCCATTTCAGGTCTTGAAAACGCAGGGTCAGCTCCTGATATTCCACATCCCGCCCGCAGGCAAGGAGGGTGGCGTCCCTGCTGCTTCGCTTGCGCTTGAGCACATAATTGGTATCCGCCGCTCCGGTGATACCGGTAGAGCCGGACACCTCGTTGAACGGATCGTCTCCGTCCTTGAGCTTACGCAGATGGTGGACGAGGATAATGGAAATATCGTGCTCGTCTGCGATCTTCTTGATGGAGGAAATGTCGTCGTAATCGTTGCCGTACATTCCCGCTTTCCCGGCGCTCCCCTTGGAATCCCGCACCTTTTGGAGTGTGTCGATAATCACCAGCTTTGTCTTCGGGAAGTCCTCTAAAAAGTTGATAATTTCCTCTTCCAACCCATTTCCAATCAGGCCGCAGGTCACGGCTAAGTGGAAGCTGCGGGTTGAATCGTCCGTCAAATCGAACAGCCGGTCTTTGATTCGTCTCAGCGTATCCTCCAAGCAGAGATACAGCACATCGCAGTGCATGGTCGGGATTCCCCAAACGTGAAGTCCCTGTGATACCTGCAAGCCCAGCCACAGCATCAGCCAGCTTTTGCCGATTTTGGCGGCACCGCTCAGGACATTTACCCCCTGCGGGATCAGCCCATCGACAATGAACATGGTCTTACTCATCGGTGTGGACAGCAGGGTTTCTGCGTCCACGGTCACTAATTTTCTTTTCATAACTACATCCTTTCGTTTTTGTTTGTGGACGGTTTAACCGCCGATTTTGAGGCTGCGGGGAATCTGATACGCATTGCCCCAAATCGGCGGCTGTAAACCTTGATTTTTCAGGCTTTTTCGGTGCCTAACGTTCCACTTCTCCGTCTGCGTTCGCTTTCGGTTTTCTGCTTTCGGTGAATTCGTTTGCCGCAAACGGTGCAGTATTTCTGCCGGTTGGAATTGGGCGTAAAAACCGCTCCGCACTCGGCGCAGCGATATGTACGCTGCTTGAAAATGTCCGCATACAGCTCCTTGTCGGCGGGTAAAACCGCATTGCGGAAATACCTGCACAGCAGCGAATAGGAGATGGTCTGCGGGCAGACGCAGGGCTCGCCATCGTCCAGCAGCAGGCAGTTACCGTCGTCGTAATTGGCGCAGAGCCTTTTTATCAGGCGGTTGCACCGCCTGCGCTGGGACGGCGTGAGCTCGATTCGTTCAGGCACTGGATTTCACCTCTTTTTTCTCTTCGGTCACGAAGTTAATCACGCTGACTTTCGGGATTTTGAAACTGTTGCCGATTTTAATTGCCTGCAATTCACCATCGTTGATGAGATCGTAGGCAAGCTGACGGCTGATGCCCAGCATTTCCCGAAGCTGCCGGACAGTCACGATGTCCGGATATTCCGGAAACATCATCTGGTAAAGCTCTTTGAGCTCTGATTTTTTCATAGCTTCCATTCCTCCTTTACAGCTATGTAAAATCGGATACCGGTTGAGGAATCCTGCGCTGCCGGTATCCGCCGCCGTTGCATCCTGAGATTCCTACAGGCACTCTCGCTTGTCGGCGGGCGCTGTGCAGTCCCAAGCTGTCGTTTTTTCAGCTCAGGCGCTCGTTTGCCTTTCGGCAAAGTCATGGCGGTTTGTATCTTTCGGACGGTCATTCAATTTTTAGAAAATTATGTTTATCGAAATCTTAATTTTCAAATTCATTATATCCGTGTATTGACATTTCGACAATGCTTTTGTACAATGTTGTTTGTAGTGATATAAATTTTTCAATATCCGTCAATTCGACATTTTCTAAAAATAAAGGTGAGAGCATGGATAAAAAATCAGCGTTTCAAGTTCTTGATTCCGCTAATGAAGAGCTTCAGGGAAAGATGAAAAATTTAGTGTGGTGCGATGCGGAACAAAAGGTTCTTTCTATTGCCGTGCCGGAAAGCTATGAATTTTCCGAGGCGGATGCCGCCGGTCGCAGTATCCCGAAAGAACGGCTTTCCGACCTTTCCGAGCTTGCCTGCGGCACAAGAAAAGAATTTCTTGTGCCGCCCGATCAAACAGACGAGAAACTTAAAAATTATTTGAGCGTTTGTGATATGCTTCCTCCTAATTTTGAATGCTTTCCCTCTATGCAGATAGTGTCAAATCCCGATTTGGATTCCGATGAAAACGAAATTGAGGTAGGGAGACTCATTCCGCTCAGCGGCGGCAGTGTGGACTTTCCTTTGGGCGAAGGATTGTTAAACTTTCTGTATGCCGACTTTGAAAAAGCGTGTGATACCGGGAATTTGACCTATGAACAGGAACGGAAAGCCGATCCGATTCCATTTGAATCGGAAACGGAACAAAAGGTTTTTGATTACCTCTGCCTTGCTGAGACAGTTAAATACTTTCGGCTTGTCATTCATTCGTCTTTGTACACCATGCTGTTTCCGCCTTTTCTGAAAAAACGCACAAAAAAAGAGCTTTCAGCGTATCTTGCATACCTGAAAGCCCTCCAAACACGGCTGATGGAATTGATTACTTTTGTTTTTGACGAGGAATATTATCCCGCTGTTTTGAAAAGTTTAAGCGCCGATCAGCGCTATGCGCTTTATTGCAGGGCAAATTACTGTACTGCCCGATATGAGTATCAGTACATTTTTGATTATCCCGAATTGGGGCAAAATCCACTCGGCAATTATTTTAATCCGGTGCAATTTATTGATCCCAAAAACGAGGAATACGAAAACGATGAGCTGCGGGATTTTTGCGTAGAGCATCGTATTCTTCAGGAAGATCTCGAGACCATTTCTGGATTGCCCTGCGAACCGCTGACACGATTCCAATGCTCCTCCATAGAAGATGTGCTGATGTTTGAGCTTTGGGAGATGCTGACAAAGTCTGTCCGGTTTCGCAAGTGTAAGCGCTGCGGCAGATACTTCATTATGAAAGGCAACTACGATACAAACTACTGCGACCGTGTGGCAGAGGGCGAAACCCGAAACTGTCAGGAGCTTGCGGCGCAGGAAAATTATAAAAAGAAAATGGCGGACAATGCCGCCATTCCCCTATATCAAAAATATTATAAACGCTATGCCGCACGAGTGCGTGTACGCCAGATCAAAGAGCCTGATTTCAAAAAGTGGAAGTATCAGGCGATGACCAAGCGGGACGAGTGTACCGACGGAAAAATTACATTATCCGAGTTTGAAGAATGGATGGAAGACAGTTTCCCCAACCGAAAAAAGAAAAATTGAGAAAAAGTTATATCAATTATGCGATTTTTTACTATTTCAGTGGTGGGAATTGTTCCTACCACTATTTTGTTTGTGCAAGAAATATTTTAATTTAATAAAGTTATTATTAAACATACTCATCTCCACGAATAATACTATCTAAGCGTTCTTTAACAACAATGTCATCTGATTCATCCCAAATGCTTTTTAGATTATCTATAATTTTTTCCTTTTCTTTATCTGCTAATAATTGAGGGGCAGTGATGTATAGCAATATAAGTTCGACTAATTTAGCATTGCCCATCACCATTTTTTTGGCCACATCATCCCAAATAATCTTTTTCCATAAACGATTTTGTATCCATAATAATTCGTTGGGAATTGATCCTATTATTTCTGAATACGATTTTTGATATTTTTCTTTAATCCTTACTGCAACTTTAGCAAATGGATACAGTGCAATAGGCCTAAAGAAAAGGCTGCCTCCGTTAGAATCTCTGTATCTCTCGACTTTTACATTCGGTTTTTTAATCTCAGGACAATAATTTAATATAGCCTCCCAAAAGTCTTTACATTCTTCAGTAAAAGCTGCAATTATTTCATTTTTAGGTCTGTGTCTAATATATTCATTGATCTTTGAACGGCCTTTAACAGTTTTTTCCTCAAGTCCAACAACATCTATATCTTTAACAAATAACCATAGTAATTCTTTGTTGCATTCGTAGTAAGTTATAATTGTTGTAAGTGCCATATCGTTAGTTTCTGGTATAGATTTATTTTTTGAATCTAAAATTCTATTGTCAACGAATAAATCAGTGTTATCAATTAAATATCTGGAAGCAATCGCAACTACATCATCTTCATCTAAGGCAATAATATCTCTCAACGATACTGGCTTGGCGTATCGATTTAATGTGCTAAACATTCTTCTGGTACGTTGCATTCCAATTTCATCTGTGGAATGTCCAATAAAAATTACAGGAACTCGCTCCGATTTCATTTCTGGTTTGTCTTCAATCGCCTTCTTTATGCCTGCCACACGATGCTGGCCATCTACTGGAAATATTTTCACATCATCCGTTAGCGTTATTATCCCTAAATTGTAATTATCTTCACCTTTTTCATCTTGAATTCTTATTTCATTCCATTTAGGCTGCCCGTTATACACGGCGAGTATTAGTGAATTAAAAAATCTTTCATCTTGTGTTTCTAAGTAATTTGCAATACTCTTATAGTTTGAAGTAATGCTACGCTGTATCATACCACTCAACAATTCAGAATGATGTAATTCATCATCTATAGGGCTAACATACTTTGCCACATTTTCAAAACTTAGTGAACTTACATAGTAAAACCATATTCCCATTTTTGAACGAATCGCAGGTATTTTCAAAACCATAATATCTCTCCTCAAAACATTTTTTCCTCAGGTAATATGTAATGATCCGGAATATTCGAATTACACGGAGGAATAATTACACGAATCAATTCTCGCTCCACTTGATCAATAAAATCATCACTGTCCTTAATTGGCAAATAGAACAAATATAATTCTTTTCCCCAGCAACTCATCATATCGGCTACTTTGGGGCGAGAATCGTTAATATATTGAGCGCATCTTTGACGAAGACTAAAATTACTTGCTCTTCTAGCACGACCAATATACATAATATATCTATGTAGTTGAGGAATCTTATCTGGCTTGAGTAAAAAAACATATATTCCGCCACAATCGTTAGGAATTTGTTTGATTTCCGGGTTCACTCCCGTTCCTTCTTCGTTTAGATATTTTATACTTTGCCAGCCAGAAGAAATTGCAGCTTTTACTGTTTCTTTCATGGTATCCCATTTATCAATATTCAATTCGAACGCCAGTGTTAACAATTTTGATCTTTGAAATATGTCTACACTCTGTGCCATAAACATCACCCTTTGCTTGCATTGATACCACATATACCAAATGCTAATCTTTGTCATTTTCTTTTATCCCGTAGCATCTGCGAATTTTTCGCATCGCCTTAGCTTCAATCTGACGAACACGTTCTCTTGTGATATTGAATTTTTGACCGATTTCATCAAGCGTACACTCATGGTCATAACCTATACCATAGCGAAGACGAAGCACCTCTTGTTCTCGATATGTAAGAGTTGCTAGTTTTTTGTGGAGAACATCTGTATCAAAGTTCCTCTCAGCTGATGCAACCATATTCTCATAACCGACACCATCATCTGATAACAGCAACTCGTTTTCTTTATTTTCCAATAATTCCTCAATGCTTTCAAAGGGAGCAAGGCTATCAAAAAGCTGTCTTGCATCATCTATGCTACACTCAAGCTCGGTTGCGATACTTTTAAGAAGTTCTGTGCCTGGCTCTGTTCTATTTTCAATATCGCCAAAGTAATCCTCCATATTATCATATATAGCGAAAAGCTTTTCTTTAATATGAAACGGAAAATAAACTGACGGATTCAACGTTGGCGCATCTCTCATAATGTATTGCCGTACCCACAGCGGAAAGTATGATGCGAAGTTTTCCTGACGGGCAGTTTCGTATTTATCTATCGATACATAAAGGCCCATCATAGCGTTCTGAATAGTTTCATCTAATGAAAGATGATATTTTTTTGCGTGTATTAATGCAATTCTCACAGCTACCTTCATATACATCTCAAAAATACGGTTTCGAGCATATGCATTTTTGAGTCTAACCTGCGGCATTAGATTCATCCACTCTCTACGCTGCGGAGGTTTTATGCCACGAATGTATTCAATGAAGTCTGTGAAGGTATCGTCTATCTCTAAAATTTCTGAAAATACTTCTTCGTAGTTAACATTGCTTCTGTCGTACTCATCCTCTTCATCATCGGTCAAGGCCTCATTACGAATAACAACACCTTTCGTCAAAAGATGGTCGCAAATGTATTCTACATCAAACAACGATATCCTGTTTTCTTCAAGCACATCGAAGATATAATCCTCAGAGATAAAACCGTGCACGGTATATTCCTGATATAATTTTTCAATAATTCCCTCGTGCACGGTTTCACCCCTCATAATAATTAATTCTTTGCTAACTGACAAAGATCTACAATGCTCTCGGTTGTAACTGACTCATTGTACCTCTCATCAAACTCTTCTATAAAGTCGTAGAGATTTGTCAAATAATCTTCTGAACTTCTTGCAGGTTCTATCAATTTCTCATACAGAACCTCCACACCACCTCTAACATAGTTTTCGTAGAGTTCTTCGTCCGGTGCGGACTTTTCTTGTCCGTAATAACGGAAAGCCTTGTTGATTCTCTCGTTAAAGTCAGCCTCGTGCTTTTCGTCAAGCAACATAATCAAGCGATAATTAAAAAGAAGGTTTTGCTGTTCTTTTATAAGCTTGTCTGGGAATATCTTAGTTGCATCTCCGGTCTTATTAAGCTCTGCTTTTCTTTGATATAAAAAGCCGATAATCGGAGCAATCGCATAAACATCATAGTTAGTATTGAAGAGCTTATGATGCTTATCATCATATTCTGCCGTAAGCTTCACAACATATTCAGCGTGTTTTCCTCTAAAAGAATATTCTTTATCAAACATCATTCTCACCTCGTTACCAAATTTGTTTCAAATTCATTCTTCTTATCAAATTCAAAGCGGCTGCCAACCTTATCACCCATATAGGTTTCTGCAAGTTCACCGTCAGTATCCTTAATGAAGATGATAACCTGTTCTGCAACATTAGGAAGTGCATCACATACAGTACGAATACGGGCTTTATCGAATGCAGAAAGCGGAGCATCCATCACAAGCGGGTAAGGCTCAGACACAAGCATCTCATTTTCGGGATTCTGACTCTGACGAGCCATTTTGATAACGCCGGCAATAAATGCAAAGATAACCGAAATACTCTGAGCTGTAGATGTCTCAACATCCTCATTAACACCTTCAAACTCATTAACAATAACCTGAATGTTGTACTTCTCATCAATACTGAGAGAGAAACCACCGTTATAGATGCTCTTGAAGATTTCGTTAACAGTTTGCTCAAGTTTCTGCCTGGTTTCGTTTTCCTTTTCCTGATAGAGAGAAAGTAGCGTAGTGTACATATACTGAGCGTATGCCTTATATACTTCAATCTTACGGTTATTTTCGTCTTTTAATGAGAGTTCCTTACGCTCGGTTTCCCTGCGTTCTTTATCTCTTTCAAGAAGTGCCTGATTACGGTCGAGTTCTCTCCTTTCAACAGAAAGATTGCGAAGAGCTCTTTCATAGGTGCTTAAACGAGCCTGTAACTCACCCACATTTTTCATTTTTTCAAGTTTCTCCCGGATAATGTTGATTTGATTCTGGTATCCGGTGTATGTATTATCAAACTCTCTGATAAAACCAAACTTAGTAGAAATATCCTCAAAGAGTGTGTCAGAACTCTTACATCTAAGCTCACACTCACGAACGAACTGGCCGATTGATGTACCGATAGACTGCGGTGGAATAAACTCAAGCAGTTCATTTAATTCCTTGTATGCTTCATTACCAAATTCAATATCAGCACCGCAGATGCACTTTTTACGCTTAATAAGAAACTCAATAGTCTTAGCGTGTATATAAGGAATACCTGTATCAATCTTATCTGCAGCAGCAAGTTGAGAAAGAGCGTCGCTTATCATCTTCTTGGCAAAATAAGAATGGGCATTATTATTGAACACCTTAAGTAATGAATCCTCGCTGGATGCTTTTTTAGCAACCAGTTCTTGTATCTTACGAACAAGTTCATCACGTTCTCTAGCAAGAATCTCGCTATCCTTGTTTTGACGAATTTCTTCCTCAAGCTCTGCCTTCTTATCGGTAGCAATTGCTTCTTCGCCATCAATAGCAGCAAGTCTTTCTTCAATGGCCTGAAGCTTTTCTTCGTACTCTCCAATTTCCTTGGTATACTGAGCCATCTTACTGTCACTCTTAGTATCATAACTCTCGTTATACATCTTTATAACCGAGTTACGGCCTCCAAGATGTTCAAGTGCAGATTGGAAAGCACTAAGGCCAAGAAGACTGCGAACTGCTTGAGCAAATTCAGCGCTCTTACCTTTACGGATCTCTTTACTCATATTGCCGATACGCTCGCCGTCAAAGAAAAAATACTTTGAAAGTTCTTTTGGGAGAATTTCCTTCATACGGAGTTCCGTTTCCCCATCGGGAACATACTCACGTTGACCGTCAGCGTTCTTGTAAGCAATCTTGAACGTGGTCTGGTTATGTCTTCTTATTGACCCAGAATTATCCTTTGAATAAAGCTGCTCACGGATACAAAGATAGTCAATGTTATTGTGTTGAAGTGCCAACTCTACACGAACCTTCTCCTCGTTTCCGGGAAGCATTGTTTGTCCAGTTGCTTTGCAAAGCATAGACTTATCATCAAAGTCGGTATCCCCATAAAGGCACCAAGTAAATGCTTGAGCAAGTGTGGTTTTACCAGAACCGTTTTCACCCATAATTACGGTTACATTACGAACCGGATCGGTTGAGAAGGTAATCTCCTGTTCACCTTTGAACTGGCGGAAATCCTTAAGCTTTAACGATTTTAATAGCATTGCACTTCCTCCTCAATCATCTTTTTTATTTTCCTAGCCATCTCGGTGTCATTGAACTGCTTTGTTTTAATGTTAGTTTTTTCACGAACTATTATGCGTTGCAACATACGCTGTGCCTTCTGGGAATCTATTTCGACACCATTAACCTCAATCTTTTCAGAAGCCATAACCGTAATCCTCCTCTTCATTATTCCAATTTAATTCTTGTATTCCATATGCGTCCTTAATCTCATCAATGAGACTTGCAGATTCAACCATATTAACAGCAATTCGGGAAAATTCTTCAGCTCTCCTCAATTCATTTTTTACAAGTGTGAAATTCCGTTTGACCTGTGCCTCAGTCAACGAGGTCACCGACTCGGTATCGTATGGCAAGGTAATGAAATCATAGATTTCCGCATATTCCTTACCCTCTGCTAGTCTCAGCACACGCCCGCGTCTTTGGATATACTCCTTAGGGTTGGTCGTACTTGCTAAAATGAACGCTGTTTTTATCTTGGGTATGTTGACTCCTTCATCAAGACATTTAATGGCGATGAGAACCTTTAATGTATCGCCGGAAGAGAATTCTCGTTTGAGAACCTCCCGTTCCTCCACACTTTCCTTTGATGTAAACTGTGACACTTCCATACCGAGCTTGTTGCCAAGCAAGTCGGTTACTGCATCAATCTGTCTGATATCCTCACTATCAACATCAGAACGGTCTTGATTTTGCTCAAGTCCCTTGGTCGCACCGCAATAAACCAGAATGTGTTTATCGTGGATATATGGCTGAATGACCTTTTCGAGCATTGTCAATTTGTTCTTGGCACCGGCAATGATTCGAGAACGCTTAAGTGCAAGCTTTTCTCCCTTACTGCTTAGCTTTATCTTACCGTTTTTATCCTTCATAATACACTTTCCGATTTCATAACTAAGGTTATCATATGCTTCAAGTTCTTCCTCGGTAAGTGTAACAACGATAGGATAGTATTTATACTTGGTAAGTTTCTTCTCTTCGATTGCACGGTCAAGAGTATATTCAATGCACTTCTCACCAAAGAAATCATAGAGTTTAGTCGTTCCTTCCTCGTCATTATGACGGTCAAGGGTTGCTGACAATGCTAAACGATATTTGTAATTATCGTAGAGCAAACAACTTAAGTATGGTGCGCCAAAGTTATGAGCTTCATCTACCATTAAGAGTGTGTCTGACTTTATTTTTGCCAACTGGGCTTGAACATAGTCGGAACTGAAGGTTGCATTAGTGCAAATAAAACAGAAGAATCCTCTTCCTCTCACTTTTAACTTTTGGTCTCGGATTGCATTCTTCAAGCGCTTTGGCCAATCCTTTTGAGAGGAATCACTATATCCGATTATCGGGTCAATGTTAAACTTTAGAATATCCTCTACCCACTGCTCAACAAGGTGCTGATAAGGACAGACGATAATTGCTGCCAACTTATGGCCTAAATTTTTACTTAGGGTTGTCAAAGCACCAAGTCCCGTGTATGTCTTACCGGTACCGGTAGCCATATCAAAGATTCCTCTGTAATTGCGTTTCTGCCATTCGGTGATTGCTTCATCCTGATAGTCGTGAAGCTTAAACCACTCAGGAAACTTTGGACCATATTCAGTATAAACACCTAAATCCGTATGCAAAACCGTATCAATATCAGGTGCGTATTCCTTTTTATCAATCTCAAAATCCGGAACAGCGTATTTATACTTATCAATGATTTCCTGCTTCAGTTCAGGAAAATCGATTATCTTGATATTCGGTTCGGTATCGTTCCAAATAGATGCGAAGGCATTTTCCTTTGCAATCACTCGATCTACTTCGCCCTTCCAAGAACAGTAAACATCTATAGTTTCATAGTTCAGAGTCATTGCTGCAGCCGATTCATTCATAGATCCTGCAAATGCAACTCTATTTCCTTCCGCATCAGTGATAATCCCCATCTTCTCATGGTACATTCCCATACGGTCAGAGTCCTCGGTAAAAGCAATCTTGATATCCAGAATATTGTCAGAAATAAGATTTGCCAAAAGATTAAGTCTTGCCTTTTCAAAAGGCGTCTTACCTTCTGTCATTTTTCTTCGGATCGCTTCTTTTACAACCTGATCTCTCATAGCGTAACCGCTTTTTATTGCTTCTATATCCTCATCTGACAGGTAAGGAGAAGCAACCAATTGAATTTTACCGCCATTCTTAGCAAGTTCAGAAATACCTTTTGATATTTCTACCAAGCAAGAAGACGAAAAAAAGCCAACTGCTCTTTGATACTTTACGGCTTGGATAAGTAAGGGAATATAAAAGTCCTTTGCGACACTGTCAAGCAGAGAACGATATTCTTTTTTTATATCAAGCTCCTTAAAACTCACAATATCACCTCACTCTATGTATGTTTGTATTCGGCTAATGCAGGAAATCTTTTTCTCTCATATACTCACCTATGAATTCGATTCAATGTAATCAAGCGCAGTTTCAAGAGTTTCAAAATCCTCGTCTGTATTGAAATAGCTAACACTAAATCTCACCGTACCTGCAGGGAAAGTGCCAATAAACTTATGTGCAGTCGGTGCACAGTGAAGACCTGTTCTTACTGCTACACCTTGCTCACTTAAAATCTGACCGATACTGTCACTGCCATATCCCTCAAACAAGCAAGATACGACACCAATCGCCATTGCCTTGGCAGTATCGATTAGCTTAATATTCTCAAATCTCGAAAGGATTTTGAGCAATCGCTCGTGATTAGCTTGTTCCTTATCGTAGATGTTCTGAATACCGATTTCTTTAATCCATTTAAGCGATGCGTTTAGACCACTGATAGCAGCAATATCCGGACTTGCAACTTCATATCTTTCAGGGATGGTTTCCGGTAAAGACTGATTTGCAGACTCAAATCCTGTTCCACCGAACATAAGAGGCTGCGGTTTTATAGTAAAACTGCTCACAACACCTGCAACACCAAGAGGTGAATACAGGGTCTTATGACCTGCAAATACTGCAAAGTCAATGTCTTCGCCACTAAGATCCGTATCAACAAGGCCTGCTGTTTGACACATATCAACGATGTTAATAGATCCAAACTCTTTTGATAGGTGGCAAAGCTCCTTAATCGGAGAAACCACCCCGCAAATATTACTTGCGTGGCTGATAACCGTCCAATTAGGTTTGTTCTCTGCAAACTGATTACGAATTCTTGCCATATCGTAAGTCATCGTTTCCTTGTCAAAACAGAGCGTCTCAACATGGATATCATACATCGTTTGAAGATGGTAAAGCACACGGGTTACTGCATTATGCTCAAACGGGGAAAGATAAACCGTGTAGTTATTGTTAATAGGCAATCCTCTTAGAATGAGGTTGATTGCCTCTGTTGCAGTATGAGTAAATACAACCTTCTTCGCAGGACAGTGAAACAGTTCCAAAAGCAACTCTCTTGTTTCCTGAACGAGCGCCGATGCCTTGGAAGCGAGCTTATACTGACCTCTACCAACATTCACACCGCACTCACGGTAGAATTGATTTGTAAAATCATATACATATTCCGGTTTCGGAAACGTTGTTGCAGCATTATCAAAGTATGCCATCTTTTCCATACATCTCACTCCTTTCAGCAAAGCTTTTCAAGAATTTCAATAAGGATCTGTCTCTTCTCCTGTTCGGTAATAGACTGACCCATTTCGTCAATAGAATTGGTGATTTCATTATAGAGCAGTTTTGCTCTGGCGCTGTACTCGCTTCTATTGAAAGTCTTGACAACCTCTCTGCCCATGCTGTCTGTTGTGATCAACTTATAGGTGTCAGCGGTTGAAGTTTCATCAATAATCTGCGAGTCGTACTCCTCGATGGTTTCCTTGAAAACAGAGAGGTCTTTAATGAAAGTCGCAATTGTTCCCTCGTTCCAGTCCTCTACCCGAAGGGCGGTTATTGCTTTGGCTAGACGCTTTGTAAAGGTTATTTCATCGTTTGTGATTGTCCTCATTAAATCAAGAATCTGATTTTCACTGTTTGTAAAGAGATGCTGTATGGTTGTATCCTTCAATGACGCATACCAGTCCTGAATAATCGAGGTAAGCGAGCCTTTCGCATCCTGACCCTTAGGTATAAACAAGGTCTTCACATCAGAAACAAGTGCCTTAACTAAAGTTGCAGTTGCATCATCATATTCTTTCTTGGTCTGAGCGATGTTATCAACCACATCGGCACTGAACTCCTTGAAACCAAAGATCGCAAATACTTTTTCGAAAAGATATTCTCTCGGGTTGATATCAAGTTGCTTAAGGCTATTAACCAGTTTGCGATGACTTGTTGAAATAGCCCTAAATGCACCCCTACCCTTGTATATCTTGCTCATTTCTTTTGCATACTTCGGCAAAGACATATACCAGCGATTCATAGCAGAAACGATATAAGCAAAACTGTTATATACTTTTTCTTGCTCGTGAATGTACTTGTCGAACAGTTCCTCAAGCCGTGCTAAGTATAAAGCTTTCTCTTCGTTCCAATTTTCAAGAACAACAGAATAGTTGTTGGGCTTATCATTGATATCGTTAAGTAGGTCAGCCGAAATCTTCTGCTCTACATTTGCTTTCTTGATAACAAGATTGCCACGATTAAGGTGAATAATAATTGCTATATAAATCGGAATAACGCCTTTTTTTAAGCCTATACCATATTCTGGTTTACTCAAACGGTTATAAAGTTCACCAAAATTCTGTTCACCGTTTATTCCTGCTTCGGCAAAAAATTTCTGAATTGTTTGAAGCATGTACTGCATATTTTTTTCACCGGGTTTAACCTCAATGACTGGTGCTTCTGCCGCATTCCTGATAACGCCAGTTTGAATAAGTGTGCTTCTCATAATCGAAACATCCTGACCCGTACCGGTAAGCCCAAGGTTCGGCTCAAGCTCGGTGCTAAGTAGTCCATTAAGAAGCTTTGCTCTACTGTTGATAGCCACTGTTGGCAGAAAGTTTTTGTTGATAGACTCGTTATTAATAGTCGGGGCGTGAGGATAGATTTTCTCACAAATCTCAGAAAGAAGTGCCGACATCTGAGCCTTACGGTAGATGGCAACCTTCTTGCCAACATGGTAATAGTCAGCGCCACCGGTTTCAGGGCGGGCATAAGAGAAAATGAACGAGCCAATAACTTCTTCGAGATCCTCAATATAAATCTCATATTCATCTTTCAAAAGGTCATCGTCTACAACTAGGTTCTTAAGTTCACAAACTGCACTGTATTCAAAAGCAACCTTCTCAATATTTGTAAACTTCTTAGGCAAACAGAACACAACTCTTTCCCCGTATGTACCGGAAGTAATCTCTTTTGCAATCTTTGCAATATCTTCCTTATTTTCGGGAATAACTGCGTATACCACACCGTCAGCCAGCGTGTCCGAGATTTTAAGCTCCCAATCTTCTGTGGACCAAAATTCCTTACTGTCAATGAAAAGGAAATCAAAATAACGGATAATCTCATGCTCGTCATTGTATCTGGTAGGATACATATAACTGTCGAAAGAAGAATTGTTGAGAATGTCCTTTACTCTTAGAGTTGCCTTATTGCTCTCTATCTTTTTTTCAATTTCACTAGGAATATCAACTCCGCTGCTCTCTTTGAGCTTCAAGTAGTTATTGCTTCTCTTGAGATAAACGATGCAATCCTTGTTGATAAGATCTTCAAGCGCATTACTGATTTCCTTTGTATCTGCAACACTCTCACGGAAGGCATCAACAATAATGTTGTATACAGGAGGTAGTTTCTCATACTGCTCAACCATGTAAATTAAGGAAATAGTCTTGATAATTCTCGCATGAATAGAATCACCGTCAATCTTCTGTAGAATATTAGAAGTAAGTTTATAAATTTTATGAATCTCACTGGTATAAACTTCTTTTCGGAAAAGGGGTTCAAAATAATCATACAGATAATCAGGTGTCAATAACGGAAAATCACCGTCTGCGCCCTCAAGAAAAGAAGATAGAGTATGCTTTTCCTGAGAGGACAAGAAGGTAAACAAAGTTCTCTCGTTCTGAGCAACCTTTTCGGAAAGACGCGGCAGAATAAAGGTTGATACTGGATGCAAAGGATAGCAACCGTAAATAGCAGAGTTTACGCCTTCCATATCCTTGCTATCGATCAAGCCGTTTGCAACATAGCGTTCCTTGAGATCCTCAAACTGTGGCTTGTATTTAGACACAAATTCCTTCCAGAAATCAGGATTCTTCTTGATAACAGCAGAAATAATCTCATACATCTGAGCAAAGTTATTGTGAAGTGTCGTATGCTTGAAGCGACCTGATACACCTCTCCAACCATCTACCTTCTCTTTAGGAAGATTGTTGTCGATATAGTTTGAGATATCCTTATGGCAAATGAGCATAAGGTGCATCTGCTTTTTACCACTGCGAACACATTTCTCAGCAAAATCCTGCAACAGCTTAATATCGCTGATTGTGGCGTTTCCTATGCTCGATTCAAGATATTTACTGAATTCATCATAAACAATGTAAGCGCCGTCATACCCGACTTCGCATAGCTTGTCAACAACCTTTTCGTAGAGCTCCACAACATCGAAGCCAAGGAAAGGATTGAAACTACTGCCAGAAGTCAGGCTCGGATATAATTCAACAAATTTCTCATACGCCTCAACATTGTATTCTTTCAAGGAAAGAATGAACTGTTCAATAGGTTCATTTAAGGCATCTAAAAATTTATTATAGGTTTCAGGGTAATCGTTCTTCCAACTCTCAATTGCATTGACAGAAGCCTTAAAATGAGTCTCAGGCATAATATCGCTAAGATTTTCGTCATCAAGTGCCTTTTGCAAAGCAAAAAGGAATGACTGAGTAAGACTTGCACTGCTGCCTCCGACAACAATCGGAAGAAGCTTTCTTCCGCTGTCAATAAACTCGTTAGTATAGTCATAGAGTTTCGGATTACATATCTTCATCTTTTCGAGCAAAGCAGCAAAAAGCACCTTATCTTTCTTATAGAGAAGAGAAAGCAAAACGAGAATAATATGAGATTTTCCACGACCATAGGCACCAATAAGAATTCTTGCTCTTTCAGTAGAATTCGGCGCCGTACTTAGCAGAACATCCTCAATGATCTCAAGAGAGGACATAGTAGGAATAAATCCGGAAATCTTATCCGTGTTATTCAAATCATACGCAATATTAACAGAAGTCTGAAACCCTTTTGCTACATCTATTTTATTATTAAACATGGTAACAGCCTCCTGTCATTATTTATTGATTGCCTTGTAATACTTTTCCACGCACTCAAGGAAGGTCATCGGCTTAGTAATGCGAATAACATCAAGACCAGCCGTACGAACAACCTTGATATATCCCATCAATTCGATTTTGTAGAGCAATGCGGTTAAAGTGATTATATCAAGATTAAAAATTTTACCAGCATTACATACATCATTTTGAATTGTGGAAATCTTGATTTCCTCTTCACCATTCGCCTGATTGAGAATAACAGCAAGCAGAACGAGAGGATGAAGAGTATCTTTCTTCGGAACAGATTTCTTATAAAGCTTTTCCTTTCGGTTGCTGATATCAATCAGCCCGAGTTCACCAAGAGGACAATCGATATTGCTCTCCGGCTGAACTTTTTCAGGAGAAGATTTGATACGGGGTACATAGGTGTTGATGATGCAGTTGTAATCATCTTCCAAAGATCTTTCAGATACCTCTTCCCCGTTGATCATAATGTAATTAGAGAGCTGCTTCACAAAATCTTCTTTGTTAAACTCACTCTGCTTGAACTCATTGTAGAAGAAGTACCAGGCAGTTGCCTCGTCCTTATTCGATGCAAGCATATAATGTAGAAACCAGAGCGTTCCCATCTCCTCGATATAGGGATCGTTCTTAAAAACAATCTCACCAAAGGGCGTAAAGGATTGCTCCCTGCGTCCAGCATTCGGCTCTGTGGTAAGTTTGACTGCCTGCAACCAATATCTCAGCGCCTTGACCATATTTGCACCGATTCCGAGAATATCCATAGGGTTGCCTTTTGCTCCCATAAATACTGCCGGGTCAATTTTTACATTTCTCATACCTTTACTTAACCACCCTTTACGGATGAAAAAAGTATCATGTGCTCTAAACTTCATATTCTTGCTCCTTTAGTCCTTAGTCTTCAGGTAACGATCCATTAGGCAACCGCCATCTAAGTACTTTGCAGTAACACACATCTTGCACCGTTTACACTTCTTATCGTTGATATAATAGGTATCACCGATAATTGAGATGGCACCGAATCTACAAAGTGACTCACACTTTAAGCACTTGCGACAAGCATTAAACTTCTTAATCTGATAACCAATCATTCTCTGCAGGTCATCATGCTTTGCTACATTCATTGTTTTTACTTTTACCGCATATTCAAAACCATCCTGTGAGAAAGGTTGAATCGAAATAATAGGCACATTGGTTTTAATGTCGACAACAATTGTTTCGTTGATCAACTTACGACCAAGTTCGGGAGCTATTCTACCAAATGGTGTAAACAATCCAATAAGGCAATCATCTACCGGTCGTTTCAGTTGATAAACTTTAGCATTTTCTTCGGTTGTGCAGTTGGTAAACTTAATCTTTACATCAGACGCTGCAGCTACACCGTTACCACCCTGACGAGCCTTCCACTTGCCCGAGTTGATATACTCTTCGGGGTCAGGCTTGCCAATACGCTTTGCAAAGTCAACCAAGAAGTTATGCCACTTCTCATACTGCTCAGGCATATATATCTGTGAAAGGAACTCTGCACGAATGTTATTGTTTGGGCAACACCAACAGCCAACACGGTCATAGCCTAAACGGTAAGCATCGTTGAAATCAACCTCTTCGCCCAAGATATAAAGCCAAACATCAATATCCTTCCAGAAGAAGATAGGCGTTGCTACCGTCTGCTGCTGAATCTTTGTAGACTCAGCATTATCTTCTATTCGATTATACTTACTTCTGCTTACAGACTCGCATTTACGGATGCCGTAGTAAGTCAAAATACTCTTATCTCTGTAAAGTCCCGTAATAACGCGAGAAATAGGTCCTGTCTTAAACATAAAACAGCACCAACGAAGCATTCTTGCCGGAGGCCCAATGTCCTCACAGACCTCATAGAAATTTTGCTCTTTATTCTTGGCCACCTTGAAGATGGCTTTAGGATTATTCTTCTTAAATCGCTCAGCATACTCAATCGTGAACGGAAACTCCAGAGTGGTATTACCGAAGATATGTACAAGACTCGGATCCGAAAGTGCCTTTACAACCAAATCAGCGGTTACCGTGGAATCCTTACCACCGGAGAATGACAGAACAATGTTTTCACGAGGGAATTTGGCTGCCGACTTCTGAATAAAGATGTTTGCCTCATACTTCAGATAATCAAGGCGGCCTTGGTTTGCTCTGATAAAGGTTGCTATGTTCTCATTAAAGAAACGGTAGTTATTATGTTCCTTATATTTTTCAAGCTGCTCTCTGATATATGCGGCTGAATGCTTCTTGTACCATGCAGCAGTTACAACTATAGGTTTTCCATCTATATAATAGCGATTATTTGATGCCCATACGCTTTTATTGATATAGGCAAGTGGCTTGTCCGAGAGAATTTCTAAAAGCAACCGTTCTTCCGGGAATACCGGTCTTAAGTCTGCAACAAGATACGATGTCTTGCCTCCACAAAGAGAACAAGTATCACGATCTGCGTCGTTTATTGCTTTGATAAGCGGAACCTTGCATTCGTCACACCAATGCAACTCATAAGGAATATCTTCTTCGGTCTTTATTCCGCAAACGCTACATACTTCTTCATCGGTTTCACGGTTACAATTCTTACACCACACAAATAATCACCTCCATTCTAATAATATCATGTTTTATGTCCGATAAAGCGGATCAGTCTGCACTTTACAGTTTCATAATAACTTCGTTTACAAAAAATCATCATTTACGTCATTTATGTCGAATCAAGTAAATAGGAAAGTTCTATTTGACTTTGACAATATCTTTATAACTCACCAATGTCACATTCCCCATCTCACTTGCCCGGTCGGCGCAGCCTTTGGTGAAGCCGGTTTTGGCAAAGAGGTAGTAGTGGACATTCTTGTAGGGGAATAGCTCGCTGCGCTTTACAAGGGTTTCCAAAACGCCGAGGTCGACTTTCTCGTTCGTCCATTTACACTCGCCGAAAAGAGCGGTGTTTTTATCCTGTTCGGCAAGAATATCGATTTCAGCCTGACGCTTTTCCTTAGGATCGTTGCCCCACCAGCGGCCGAGAGAGGAAAACTCCACCGGGCATTCGCCGGAGAGAAGCTGCTTCCAAAGATATTGCTTGCAGATTTCCTCAAACACCTTGCCCATATAGTCGGACAGATACGGCTCGATACGCTTGTAGGCCAAGTCGGCAGCGCCACGGGCGATGATCGAATTGTTTTCCGGCACAAAGCGATACCAGAAGCGGAACATATTGTCCGCAATCGAGTAAATCGCTTTCCGGGACGCCTTTTCCCCATAGGGCGTCTCTTTTTCGATAATACCGAGGGAGATCAGGTTTTTCACATAGGCGGAGCAAATGTTGGTACTTTCGCCGACCTTCCCGGAAATCTCCGACATACGGGAAGCACCGGTGGCAATCGCCGTGATGATCGCATTGTAGAGCGCCGGTTCCCGCACCTCCTGCTTGAGCAGGTTTTCCGGCTCCTCAAACAGGGCGGAGTTGGGATTCAGAAATGTGTTTTTAATATTGTCCTCAATGCTCAGCTTATCACTCATCTGAAGCAGATACTGCGGCGTGCCGCCGACAATGCCGTACACATAGGCTTTCTCTTCATCAGTGAAATTTTTGAAATAATGGCAAGTCTCCTCGAAATCAAAGGGGAGAATTTTCATCTGCGCCGTCCTTCTGCCGTAAAGGGGCGCTTTGTAGGCGAGGACATGGTCTTCCATATAGGACATGGACGAACCGCAGAGGATCAGCATCAGTTTGGAAGTATCCTTGTATTGGTCAATCAAAAGCTGGATGGTGGAAGCGAGGCTTTTCGACGAGCGGGCGACATAAGGGTATTCGTCTATGGCAAGAATAATCCGTTCCTTTTCGGACAACTTGAACACATACTCCAAAGCCGCCTGAAAGGACAGGAAAGAGGTTTCGGCCTCCATTCCGGTGTGATAGCTCAAAATGCTCTTGCTGAAATTTTCAAGATTCTGCTTGGCGTTGCTTTCAACACCCATAAAATAAATTGTATTTTTATCGTCAATAAACTGGCTGATCAGCGCTGTTTTGCCAACACGGCGACGGCCATATATTACTACAAATTCAAACTTGTCCGATGCATACAACTTATTCAACGTTGCAAGTTCACGTTCTCTGCCGATAAACATGGATTACATCCTCCCATTGCAGCAACACGCATTGCTTATAGTATAACTAAATATAGTATAGCACAAAATTAAATTTAATCAAGTATGATTTGGTAAATTAAAGTTGACTAATATACTCTTTCAAGATTAGAAAACAAAACAGGTGCAAGAATTCAAACTCCTGCACCCGCTTGTTATTGCAATAATTTCTATGTAAAAATCATCTCTGCATTTACAACTTCGTTGACACGTTCTCGAATGTTATTCATCATGTGTACCCACTCCGTTGGATTCTCTGCCTTAAGCTGTTCGGTAACGCTTTTCTTTTCAGCGTACTCTTTCACCAACCGGAGAAAGAGGGATTGGGCTTCTTCCTCTATATCAGCAAGGTGGGAACGGAGTTTGCCGGAAGTGAGCAGGTTGCAGTAGAGACTTTTATGGTGCTGTTGCAAATATCGCTTACGGCGCTGTCCCCACAAACCGATGGGGCGTTCTTCTTCGGCGGGTAATGTGAGGTTGGGCAGACGATAGTCGCCCTGCATGGTGTATGTACCGCCCGTTTGTTCAAATATTGTTTTATCCATAATGAAAACCTCCTTTGATACTATTATTGTACCAAAGGAGGTTTCTGTTCACGAATGTGCGATTTTGATTATCGCACATTGTATATTGAAAAAATTAGTCAACTACAATTTAGTCAATCGTAATTGACTAAATTGTGATTCGGCAGACCTTTCATTCTTTCAGATAGCTTGCAAACGGTGCGTCATCGCTGCAAAAGGTATCGAAAATCATTTTTGCGCCGAGGCGGAAGCCGACAAGAAAGGAATCAAGGCCGCTTTCGCCCATCAGTTCTCCGTAAGCGTTGCAGAAATCGAGGAACAGCTTCTTTTCCTCACCACTTAAACGCTCGGTCAGCTTCTCTTCCAACTCGTTTATGTCTTTTGAAACCTTAAGATTATGACTACCCTTTCGGTATCCTCTGGCTTGCGGATCAACATTTCCGTAGTACAGCTCTTCCAGAAAATTTGTCATTACTCCGCACCGCCTTCCGCCTGTTTCTGCCTTCGCCAAGCCGGGAAGCGTTTCAGCGTCCAGATATGCCAGTCGGATTTGCGGGTGATGGAGCGGCAGTCGGGAGAGCAGAGAAACTCGATGAGATACACCTTCGGGATATGGTTGACATTGCTGCGCTTGAAGGCTTTCAAAATGCCGCTTCCGCACCAGTTGTTGACGGCGGTCTTGCTGTAGCCGGTGAGCTTGCAGACCTCGGCGGCGGTCAGGACGTCCCGATAGGACGCAAGCAGGGACGCATAATACGCATGTAAATCCTCCAAGACCTCCGGCGGGAGATGGATTTCCATTTTAAGCTCGTAGCGCCCCCTGTACCAGCCCTTCGGCGCGGCATACGCCTGCGGGAAGAGCTTGCGGTCCTCCAAGTAGGCGATCACATCCTCCTTTTTAATTTGATAACAGCGGGTCTGCTTGCCGGTATAGTAGCAGGGTATCTTTCCGCTTTGCAGCAGATACCGGGCAGTGGATTTGCTGATGTGGCAGATCCGGTAAAGCTGGTCTTTTGTGATTCGGTCGGGAACATCGTCCCAGTTGATGGCTTCGTTGTTCATGGCAATACACCTTTCAAAATCAGATTTGCCGGTGTGACTGTCCTTGTATTGCCTTGTTATACGTTGTTCTTTCCGTTCTTTCCGCAGTTCTTTCCAAAAATGCGGATTTTGGCGCATTTTCCGACGCATTCGAGCTTGCCCGAAACACCGGACTTTTTCGGGGTTTCGGCGTAAAAAATCCAGTATTCATGCGGCTTTTCACCGAGGACGAGGCTGACAGAACCTGACACGAAACTAACTAAACCTGACACGCACTTTATAAAACTCGAAATCAGTTGTACCTCACGGTACCGTGGTTCGAATCCCACCCGCTCCGCTACCTCGTCGTCACAGACTTTGTATTGTTCGTGATGACTTTTTTATAAAAAGTCATCAGCCCACTCACGCCGTCGTTCCTCCTCACCCCAAAAAGTTTTATAACTTTTCGGGGACCCCATTATCCAGTAACCATGCGGGTTGCGGATTTCTCTTTTTTTGTGCTCACCTCAAAAATCACCCTCATTTCGACTGTTCTTTCCAAAAATTTGGAAAGAACAGCTTTTGTGTTATTCCGCTATGTTTCCCATCAATGATGCTTCCCATTTGCTTGTGAAATTCTTCGCCTGTGGCAATCACGTCCGTGTTTGGCTTTGATACCACCTCGTTTCCTTGCAGAGGATTTTTCCGCTTTTTAGCAAATACTGCGCCGTGGATTTGCTGATATGTCAGATTTGATCGGGTTATTCTTTTGGAATGACGGCGAGAAGTTCATTCCAGTTGATTGCATAATTGTTCATATGAAAAGTGGAGACGGGATATCGGGGGAGATATTAAGGAGGATGTGTGATGATAAGCGTGTGGAGACCATAGAAGCGCACGAGATGCAGAATCATGCTCTAACAAAGAGCTTCGGTTTGGTTGGCATCGGGCCGGACACTGCGGCCTTCTCATCCTACGGTTGCGGCCTCTGTTCACTGATTATGAGCGTTCTTTTTAACTGGCCAATCTTTATTTGATTTGGACGAATAGGCAACTCCGGCGCGTTTTAGATCCTTTGATGTGGAAATACGGTGACAGAGAAGTTTTATAAATAGATCAATTTTGCTACTTATATATTATAAAACTGTTGCTTTTCTTATGCTGTCCTGTTATTATATCCTATAAGATTTATATATTGATCAAAATTTTACGCATTTTTGGAATCGTATTTACATTATGAAATTTTGTGGTGAAATGTATGGCTTATCACAGCTCTAAGAATGTTCTGCGCCTTTTGAAATCATTTAATACGCAATGGGAAAACGGCGGATTTTCTCCGCCGTGCCCGGGCTTCAGACGATCCGCCTTTTATATTGCCGAGAAATGGTATGTAAAGAATTATACGAAACCCGTTTTGATTGAGGGGGGGCACGCTTTTGGGAAAACAACTCTTTTAAAGCAAATGCTTGCCGCCTTGTTGGAGCGCGGAGTCCCGCCCGGAAATATTTTGTATCTTTCCTTTGATTATCCGCTCACAAGAAATAAATCTGCGGCGGAAATTATTGAGATCTATCGCCGGGAATCCTGCTCCGGCAGCCCGCTCTTCTGCCTTCTGGATAATGTAGAGTACGCATCTGAATTTGTTGATTTCTGCAAAACAGCCGGAGGGGGAACGCACGTGCACGTGCTCGCCGCTTCATCCGCGCATATTGACGGGCTTAACGGAACCTGTCCTTTCATCCGCTATATTCCCATGTCAGGAATAACATTTTATGAATATTGCGAATATCACGGTTTTAAGCCAGACGAAAGAACGCCGTTTGTCTATCCCGCCGATTTTCACACGCAGGATGTTTCAGTAATCACTGCCATGCACAGAGGGTTGGAACCACTCAGCAGATATTTGGAAGATTACATCAGGAGCGGCGGCTATTTTGATCCGAACGGCGGCGCAACGGATGAATTACTTTATGCGAAAGCCGTAGATAAAACGCTGATGCGGGATATTCCGCTGTTGTTTGAGGTGAGAGGCAATACGGATGTGGAAAAGGTTTTTGTCTATCTGTGCTATCTTTCTTCAGGGACCATCTCAGTCAATTCTATTTCAAAGGCGCTTAGGATCAGCCGGGCTACAGTGGAACGATATATCGACTATTTTGAAAAAACGAATCTCATCACCATCCATGAGTCAATGGACTGGGAAACGCTCAGTAGTGTGAAGGGGTTTAAAAAGATTTATATCAACAACTACCGTATGCGCAACTGCGCGCTGAATGTGGGCGGAGCCGATACGGCCGCATTTGACACAGATATAAAAAATGCGGTGAAGGTATCGTTTATTATGCATTTTAGGCAATTCTTTCAGGATGGAACGGCATTGGGCTTTTTTAAAAAAAATGCCGCTGCGAAACGGACGGATATTGTGGTGCGTTTTCCTGACAAAATCAATGCGCTAATCAATGTGCAGTATGCCGATCAGGTTCAGCTGCGCGCGAATGACTGGTTGTTGACGTTAGCAGATAAAACCTATCCCAATTATCTGGTGACAAAAAAAGCGTCGGATTACGGTATGGTATATCTCGAGGATGGCAGAAGCGTATGTAAAATTCCGGCCTATGTAATCCTTTATCTGTTCGGTTATTTTGAAAAATATAGACCAATGTTAAGAGGAGACGAAAACGATGATTTATGACATTTGTACCGACAATTACAGTGCATTTCAAATTTTTGAGAAAAACAAGCTCAAGCCGCGCGCATATTTTATTCCGTTTCAGGATAGAAAAAGCTCAGAAACGGTAAGCCTTTGCGATGAACGGTATAAAAGCAACCTTGTAAAAGTGTTAAACGGTAAATGGGATTTTAAATATTATCCGAAATTTTCGGATATGCCGAAGAGGTTCGACACGTCGATAGTGGATTTTGACGAAGTAAATGTTCCGTCAATGTGGCAGTATACCGGATATGAAAAGCCGTATTATATCAATCAGAATTATCCGTTTGGTAGGAAGCCGCCCAAAATTCCGACAGACGACCCCGTTGGACTTTACAAAACCATCAGAAACGGAAAGTGGACGCCATTGACTGTGGACAATATCTATAACAGCGTAGGTGTTTACCGCAAGAAAATCGAAATTTTCGATACAGAAAAAATATTTATAATCAGTTTTCTCGGCTGCTCCTCCTGCCTTGAATTATATGTTAACGGCAGTTTTCACGGTTACAGCGAAGGGTCTCACAACACCGCTGAATTTAATATTACCGATAAGCTTGGTAAGGGCGAAAATGAAATCGTTGTTGTTGTGCATAAATGGTGCAACGGAACTTACCTGGAAGCGCAGGATATGTTCAGAAGCAACGGGATTTTTCGCGACGTACTGCTGTTTGTCCACGATAAGAGTTATGTCTATGATTATTCCGTTAAAACGCCGTATCAAAACGGTAGATATTCGCTTGAAATAAAGGCGAAAACCGTTGGCGACGGTAAGCTGTATGCAGAGCTTGTAGATAACGGAAAAGTGCTTGCAATTTCCGAGGTAGACGGCGAAGCCCAATTGACGGTTGGCGTTGTCAAAGAGTGGAACGCCGAAACACCATACCTTTATGATTTATTCTTTACCTTAAAGGATAGCAGCGGAACTGTTATAGAGTGCATCCGTCAAAAAGTTGGCTTCCGCCATATCAATATTGACGGAGAGATATTTAAGCTTAACGGCAGAGCAATTAAAATAAAGGGGGTCAATCATCACGATACTAACCCGAAAACTGGATATTATATGACTCCGCAAGATATTCTAAAAGACTTAACATTGATGAAAAGCCACAATGTAAACGGCGTCAGGACTTCGCATTATCCGCCCGACCCGCTGTTGATTCAGCTCTGCGCCGAGCTTGGTCTTTATGTGATTGACGAAGCGGATATCGAAACCCACGGCTGTAACCTCTGGCCGATTCACAACATAAACAAAATCAGCAATCATCTGAAATGGAAAGAGCATTACTGGGATCGCGTTCATCGGATGTATGAACGCGACAAAAACAATGCGTCGATTCTGATGTGGTCTTTTGGGAACGAATCCGGCGGATACAAATGTCAGGATTACTGTTACACAAACCTCAAAGCGCTGTGTGCTGAAATTCCCTGCCATTACGAAGGCGTTATACACACCAGGCGTCAGGCCTACGACGTAATATCGGAAATGTATGCGGAGCCGGAATATTTAAAAAAGATAAGAGACGGTTTTTCACCGTGGAGCAACTATCCGGCTGTGTTTCAAACGCTTTTAAAAGCGTATCACGTTCAGTTTTATCCTACCGATTGGCTCAAGGGAAAGGGCTACGCAGGAAAGCCCTATTTTCTGTGCGAATATGCGCACGCAATGGGCGTTGGCCCCGGAGGGCTTGAGGATTATTGGCAGGTTATTGATTCCTCAGATAGATTTATGGGTGGTTGTATTTGGGAATGGGCTGACCACGCGATTGACCATGAGGGCGAAAAAATAAAATACACCTACGGCGGCGACCATGGCGAGCCGTTCCACGACGGTAATTTCTGTGTGGACGGTCTTGTTTTCCCTGACCGCACGCCGTCCTCAGGCGCGCTGAATATGAAGCAGGTTTACCGCCCTGTGCGTGCACAATATAAAGGCGGCGCGCTTATCTTTAGGAATACAAATTCCTTCCGCGATACAGGATATCTAAAAATTGCATATGCCCTCCAGTTGGATGGCAGGATTCAGAAAACATATGTACTCGATCAGGCGATACCGGCGGGAAAATGCCTGTCCATTGCTTTTGATACGCAGGCAGCAGAGGGCGACTGCTTTATTAATATTAGATACGACGACCGGTGGAGCGGCGAAAATATCGCGTTTGAGCAGCTTGCAGTTCGGGAGAAATTGCCGAATATGAAAATAGGCTCGGCCGCGCCCCTGATGGAGAAGGACGGTTCCTATCTTTTTGAATGCGAAAAAGGCGAATATCATTTTGACAGACAGAGCGGCTTGCTGTCAGTCATCCTTGTCAACGGCAAAAATCTGCTTTCCACAGGCAGCGCCGTCCACACAAACATTATGCGCGCGCCGATGGATAATGATATGTATATCACACCCAAGTGGCGTGAGCACGGATATTATGATATAACGGAAAAAACTGAAAAGGTAGTTGCAAAGAACGGTGCAGTTTATACTGCAACACTTTTGTGCTATGGTGGGCAGCCGATTTTCAGAAGCGAACAAGATTGTAGAATTGACACAGCGGGGAATCTTTCTGTCACTTGTACGCTCACACCGTTAAAGGAGGATCTACCCGAACTTCCGCGCTTCGGGAAGGTGCTTTTTGCTGATCGCTCTTTGAAGAAGGTCATCTATTATGGCAGAGGCGAAACGGAATGCTACAGCGATTTTAAAGAGCAGTCAGCCGTTGGCATCTATACCGCAAGACCGGAAGAACAATCCTGCCCCTACATTTTCCCGCAGGAATACGGTAATCACACCGATGTCAGATATGCGCGGCTTGTGTTTGAGGGCGATCAGGGCTTTACAATTCGAGCGGTGGGTAAGCCGTTCCAGTTTTCGGTGAAGGACACGGATGACCAATCGCTCTACCGGGCGAAACACCGTGAGCAGATTAAAAAACAGCCGTTTTATCAGTTGACTGTTGACGGCTTTCTGCGGGGTGTGGGTTCCAACAGCTGTGGCCCCGGGCCGGCAAAGCATCATATCATTGAGGCTGACAAACCGCTCGCCTATTCCTTTATGATTTCACTCGATAAGGTTGGAGATAAAAATGTTTGAGCAAACTGTTGAAAAGGCGCGGGGAGTTGTTACCAATGTCATGCGCCACTGGTCAAAGCCCGCCAAAGGCAACTATGTTTCATATAAGGAAATATTGAATCTCGGTATAGGTGGAATGGGCGTTCAGTTCTTTACAATAGTGCTTGCATATTTTTCGTTGTCCTCATCAAGCACTTTGATGGGCGCGACGCTCGGAATACAGCCGATGCATATGCAGTTTATCGGCATACTGATGAGTGGCCTTGGCACGCTGATCGCAATCGGCCGAAATGCAATGATGGATAACACGCATACAAAAATAGGCAAATTTCGTCCGTATATTATTTTTTCAGGCATACCGATACTGGTTCTTGCATTTATCTTTGTTTTTCTTGACTTTGATAAAATGTCCTATATCCAAAAACTCTCATATGCCACAGTTTTCACCTTTGCGATTGGCTGCATACTGCCGTTTTATTCTGACTCCTATAACTCGCTGCCATCGGTTATCACCCCGAACAGCGAGGAACGCGGAAAAATCGTTGCAATCAATGCCTTCCTGTATTCGGTTGCCCCCACAATTTATCATTTTATTGTGCCGATACTTGCCGATAAAACGGGAGGATACACTGATATTCGCACTTATAAATGGGTTGTAATGCCGTTTGCAGTTGTCGGTCTCGGTCTGGGCATGTTCGCCGCGTTCGGCACAAAAGAACGCATTGTTGTTCCGAAAACATATATACCGAAGGTGAACACAATCAGAAGCTCACTCGGTGTTTTCAAAAATAAATACTGGGTTATCACTACAATTTCGGCCACAATCGGTTTTTTGGAGGGCGGTATTTCAAACCTTTTAAACTGGTCCTTTATGTATGACAGTCAGAATTATAAGCTGATGGGCGTGGTGAATACAGTTCTTGGCACATCTGCAACAATTGCATTTATCCTTGCGCCGATCCTAATTAAAAAAATCGGGGCAAGGGGCGCGCTTTTGTTAAAGGAAGGAATGAATATTGTTTTTATTGCCCTTATGCTGATAAGTTATAAAAATATCTATTTCTTCTTTTTAGCATGGTATCTTAATCAGATTTTTTCTTCGCTCGTGCTTGTTGTCAATCCTGTAATCGGCGCCGACACAAAGGATTATCATCAGTATATCAGCGGAGAGCGTATTGATATGACATTCAGCACGGCGCAAATGGTGCTTACCCCCATCGGCTATCTCACAGGTATGGTAATTCCTTATTTCTTTGAGTCCTACGGAATTACGCAGAACTATGATATTCTGTTTGACCCAATGGTGCGCGATAACGTATTCAGAATTCTGTGTATTTTAGCAATTATTGGAGCTTTTTTGCAGTTCGCGCCCCTTGTTTTTTACGATTTAACGCAAACGAAGCACCAAAATATAATCAGAGTGTTAAAGGTGCGTGCAATGTTTGAAGACTATTCAAACGGCGTTATGACGGACGAGGACTTGAATGACACAATGAGTCAGGTGGAGCGTTCAGAAGGCTATTACTATGGAGCAACTCCTGATACGAATTTGCTTTTAGACAATCTCAAACGAGCCAAAAAACTCCCAAAATCGACAAAGGACGAGCGAGCTGTGCGTAAGACTGAAATCAGAAATGCCAAGAAAGCACTGTCTGAATCCAAAAAAGCCCTGCTTGAAAAAGAGTCGGCAGAGATCCTTATCAATGAACTGCACAAGTTTGATACGCCGTCCTTCCAGTTTCGCATCAATCTTTCTAGAAAGCTAACCGAACGGCAGGTTGATGCCTTGGATATTAAAAATGGCGAGTATCTTTCGGCGGCAATGAGTCTACCCGAAGGGACAAAACAAGAAAGATCTTTCAAAAAATCGGAAATCAGACGGGCTCGCAGAATTGAAAAAATGCCTATAAAAATTGCAAAAAAATATCCAAATGGAATTGCAGAGCCAAATCCCAAGGAACTACCGCAGGCGCTTATTATGCCTGATGGTACTAAAGAGGAAAGAAAAGCCAAAAGCCGCGCCGTCAAAGCCGCAGAGCGTAGCATTAAGCGCTATCATACCATTGCAAATGAATATGTTCAGGCGCAGAAGCTCTTGATTTCCTTTGAAAACTACGGCAAGCTGGAAGAAATTAGACAGCTTTACAAACAAAAGTTGCAAAAGGTTGAAAGTGAGGCTGTACTATGAAAAAAACATTAAAAATCCTCGTGGTGGTTTGCTCTATGCTTCTTTTGGCAGGCGCATTTAGTTCCTGTGCGAAAAAAATTCCAACCGACAGCGCATATTCAAAACTTCGTGATGCTCTTGAAAGCTCACTCCAATATAAAACGTATTACATTCAGGAAATGATTACGCACGACAAACTACTTGACAAAACCACGGTAAATCTGCGGTGCAAGCTTGACAAAAATTATCAGCCTATTTTGAAAAATGGAAGATTGTCGGATTACAAAGCGGAGATTCATTTCAGCAAAAACGACTTGGCAGTAGCCGATATTTTTTGCGGTGTTTCAAAATCCTCCACTGGAGAAGAAAGGGATTTGCTTTTCCGTACAAAATACGAAGAGCAAAACGGCAAAAGCAAAGCCGTTTCCAAAACCATGCAGGCAATGCCGGTTGAGAAGTTTATTGAGGGGAACGAATTCAAAAACAATTATTCAATAGAGCACTTTTTAAGTGAGCTTAACGGCATGACGGAGGCTGATTTTCACTTTTCGGCAGATACGGCAATAGCGGAAAGTAAAAACCATTTGACTGTGATCGGGTTTTCGATAACTGATGGCTATTTACAGCGTTATGAAAAAGAAAAAGGAAAAAAATCTGTGTTTGCAGGCTCAGATCGTATTGAAATTGAGCTTATTTACGGAAGAATAGCTTCCGTTGTAACGTTTTGCTCATATAGCGATAAACAGTTTCATCAGACCTTTGAAGAATCGCCGTATAAGCTGTTTATCACGTATTACGGCCCTAAATTTGAGATTCCCCATTTCGATTCGAAAACTGACCAAAACGCTCTTGAATGGACACAAATATAATGTATTTGGAAAGGAACTGAGAATATGAGAGACGTTCTATTTACACTGTCTGTCAAGAAAAAGCCGTTTTTCATCGTGTTGGCTATGTTCACCGTCGTGCTGGTTATTGCAGGCATCGTGCTGTCTGTCGTGCTGTATAAGCCTTGGTATAACGGTAAATGGAGCGGCGGCTTTTCTGCAAAGGACTGCTTGAGTATTATCAAAAAAGGCGAGGATTTAAAAATTCTACAGATCAGCGACCTGCATGTGGATCACACGAATGGACAGCATGATTTGATTTGGAAAAATTTGGAGTATTTAGTATCCAAAAGTGATATCGATCTCACGGTTATTACCGGAGACTGGACCAGCGATGCGGATAATCTGCCGGCTACCGAAACGCTGATTGAGGTCATGGAGCGTTGTAGTAAGCCCTGGGCAGTCATTTTCGGCAACCACGATTCGCAGGGTAAATTAAGCCGTAAAGATTTGGCCTCGCTTTTTGAAAAGGCGGAGCACTGCCTTTTTGCACGCGGACCGGAGGATTTAAGCGGTGTTGGGAATTATGTAATAAACGTATATAATCATCAGGATCCATCGCACCTTGACGCATCGCTCATACTGCTTGATTCGCATACCGACACAAACCGGACGCTGCAATACGAGCCGATTTACCGGGATCAGGTAAAGTGGTACGAAAAAAATATTGTTGGACTCAGCGCCATTTACAGTGCGCAGAAAAACAACCAAGCAACGGTGCTTCCGAGCCTTCTTTTCCAGCACATTCCCCTTAAAGAATATGAAACTGCGTGGAATGAAGGTAAAATTGATACCTCAAAGCACCTGCATGGTAGTAACAATGAGGATGTTTATTCTCCTGTAGTAAATACAGGCTTATTTGATAAAATAGTCGCCGCAGGCAGCACCAAAGGCGTATTCTGCGGCCATGACCACGCCAACGACTCGGCCGTTTCGTATCAAGGCGTATTGCTGGCCTATGCTGTGCAGAGCGGCATCTGCGAAAGCGATCCCTACGCTCAAAAGATGAAGAAGGGCGGCAATCTTATCACGCTGAAAGAGGACGGGACGCTGACGGTGGAACAGGTTTTCCATGAGACGGCATACAGTGTAAAATTGAAATAAGGAGGAACGCTGGATGAAGAAGGCTCAAAAGCCAATGAAAATTGCCATTATCGTAATTGCTGTTTTAGCCGCGATCGCCCTTGCTGTAGGCGGCGCGGTACTGGCCTATTATTATCTGCCCATCTCTTACGGCGAAACACAAACGCATACCGTGGGCGACGGAAAAACACTGAAGGTGGGCGTAATCAGTGACACTCAGCTGGCCCCGAACGAAAGCGATGGCGAGAGCTACCAAAACTATGAGGCGCATCTGCACACAGCCCTTTCTCAGCTAAAGGAGCAGCAGGTGGAAATGGTTCTGTTTGCCGGCGATATTTGCGACAACGCCAGCAAGCATGCCTATCATACCTATCAAACCGCCATCAGGGATACTTGGCCGGACGAGGCGAGCCGCCCTGTTTTTCTCAATATCATGGGGAATCATGATTTGTGGTTTGAGTCGGATTACTGGTCTGTTCCGCCAAAGCACCGGCTGTTTCAAAAACAGATGGGAACAAACCCCTACATTCACATGACTGTTAACGGGGTCCATTTTATCGGCGTTAGCCCTGATAAAACACAGAACAAGGATGGCTATTCGCAAAAAGCTCTCGACTGGATGGATGCGGAAATTCAAAAGGCGCAGGAGACAACGCCCAAGGGAAAGCCGATTTTTGTTATAACGCACCATAATCCTCAGAATACCTCTTATGGCAGCGACGTTTGGTATGACGGCGGGCTTGACGGCGTGCTCAGCAAGTATGAAAATGTTGTGTCCATCAGTGGTCACAGCCATTATTCCATCTTTGACGAGCGCGCAATCATGCAGACCACCTACACCTCCTTTACCACACAAAGCCTAGCGTATATTGAACTGGAAACGGGAAACTTTGACGCATTTAAGGATGAGATTTCCTCTATTCCTCCCCATGATGAGGCTTATCCGGCGATGCTCATCATACAGATAGGGGAGAATAAAACGGATCTGATCCGTTGGAATATTGCCGACAACGCGGAGGAAAAGCCTGACAATCGCTGGGTTCTTAATTACCCGCTTACAAAGGGGAATTTTGAATACTCTTACAACCAGCGGCTCAATGCCACGTCAAATCCGTATTTTGAGGCAGATGGTATCGCCTATGACGGTGCCATTCCCACCTATTTAAAGGAAGGCGTCGCCACACTGCCGGGGATCAGCTTTCCGGCGGCCAAGGATGATGACCTTGTCCAACACTATGAAGTGCGCCTTGTCGACGAGGCGGGCAATCAGTATTTCTATACTTATTTTTCTGATTTCTATTCGGGCAAGGAGAGTATGTCTGAAACGGTAAAAATAGCGCTTGACCGCCATCTGGCGAGTGGGAAATACAAAGTGACCGTAACGGCTGTTGATTCCTTCGGCAATTACAGTAAAACCAATCTGGAGGGAGAGATTGACTATGTCCAGCCGCTAATTGACGAGAAATCGCCGGATTCAAAATGATACCATGCCTACGCCACTGCGTGGTAAGACAGAGGCTGGAGATGCACGCCCCTTCACCTTTCAGCTGTATCGATACAGCGCATTTGATAACAGAGGATCTAGGCTTGCAAAAACGACTCTATCGTTAATTCTCCGTTTTTTGCAAGGTCGATTGGTGGAGTGGTCATAGAAAAACCTCACAGGAACCTGAGCCCGGGCGAAATGCGCGCCTGGGCTCAAATATCATATCCAACCCATCAATTACTGGCGGCTGATTATTTACTTTTTGTTGGCGGTGTGCGATAATGAAAAAAAGGGGTGTTTTTATGTGCGATACTGTGTATTTGAAACGTGAGCGGAGAGCGTTTTTTGGTAAAAATAGCGACCGGTCGCCAAACGAAGCGCATCTAATGCTTCGGGTTCCCGCAAGGGAATATGCAGAGGGGGAGATGCTGCGTGCAACCTATATCAGTGTGCCTCAAGTGAGGCATACATATGCCTGTGTGCTGCTCAAGCCGCATTGGATTTGGGGCGCAGAGATGGGCTGGAATGAGTTTGGCCTGAATATTGGCAACGAGGCCGTTTTTACGAGAGAAAAGCGGGAGAAGCAGGATGGATTGATCGGCATGGATCTGTTGCGGCTGGCGCTGGAAAGATGCCGCAGCGCAAAAGAGGCGCTGAAGCTGATTACAACCATGATCGGGGAATATGGGCAGGGTGGCAACTGCGGTTTTCACAAAGCTTTTTATTATGATAATGCCTTTTTAATTGCGGATGAAAACGAGGCCTATGTGTTGGAAACAGCGGGGAGAAGCTGGGCCGTTAAAAAAGCCGGTGAAGTAGAGACGATTTCGAACTGCCTTGGGCTGCGTGCGGATTATGAGGCCGCCTCAGCCGGCGTAAGCGGCGATTTCAGAAGGGCGCATCAAAACCATCTCGTTACGGCGGTTGCCGGCGCGGAGAAACGCCGCGCGGCTTCGCGCGCCGTGCTCAGCGGTGAGGGCGAGCCGTTTAAATTGATGATGAAAGCCCTGAAGAGCCATGAAACGCAAGCGGTCAATATCCACACGAGTTCTACCGCGAGCGTGTGCATGCATGCGGGGAATCTGTTTGGCGATCAAACGACCGGGAGCTATTGCTGTGAAATCAACCGGCTCTATTTTGTGACGGGCAGCTCTTTTCCATGCCTGTCGATCTATAAGCCGCTGTCCCCGGCCGCAAAAGTGCTGCCTTCTGATGAAAAGGAGGCGCTCCGGTATTGGCTCAAGCGCGAAATGCTGCACAGGCATCTGATGAGCGGCAATATCGACGAGGCGGATTATGTAAAGCACGCTGCCGAGATGCAGCGTAAATTTCTCGCCGCAGCGCTGGATGCGCGAGATATAGACGAGCTTGAGGAAGTATCCGCAGCGTGCTTTGCCGAGGAGGCCGCCTTTGTGGCCGCCTTTTTGAAACAAGTGAACGGTAAAAAATTAAGCATTCCGGGCCAAACATATTTCTGCCGCTACTGGCGCAAAAAAAATGAGGAGTTGGCCCGTGAATTTTCGCTGCCCGTTTAAAAGCCACATTTTATCAAGCAGAAAGGCTGCTCAAAATTTTGCATGCACTAAGCTGGCGATTTTGCCGTTTGATGCAAAAGAGGATGGTTGATCTATGCAATATCAAAGTGTATATGATTTGATCCGGCGGGCATTGCCGGGGAAGGAAAGCTGTTTTTTGCTCCGGGAGATGAAAGTAGAAGAAGCAGCAACAGGGCAAAATTGTTACTGCGTCAGTAGCGAGGGGGAGAAGATTATTCTCTCCGGCGACTGTGTCATCAGCCTTTGTATGGCATTTTACGCCTATCTGCGGGAGGAGTGCGGCGTCAATCTATCCTGGTGCGGTAATCGTGAAATTGCTGTGCCGGAGGAGCTGCCCGTTCCCGCGGTGGAGCGGCGTTATGCGGTGCCGCAGCAGCACCGCGTCTATATGAATTACTGCACGTTCGGCTATTCGGCCCTTGTGTGGGATTGGGCGCGTTGGGAGAAGGAAATCGATTTTATGGCGATGAACGGCGTCAACATGCCGCTCTCCATCATCGGCACGCAGGGCGTGTGGTTTGAAACACTGCTGGAATACGGTTTTACCGAGCGGGAGGCGCTCGCCTACCTCTCCGGCCCGGCCTATTGGCCCTGGCAGCTGATGACCAATCTCGAAGGCGCCATGCCCCCGCCGGACCGCCGCTATGTGGAGCAGAGCATCAGTCTTGGCCGAAAAATTTTGGAGCGGGAGCGCTCGCTCGGCATGACGCCTATCCAACAGGGCTATTCCGGGCATGTGCCGAGGCTCTTCCGCCAGAAATTCCCGCAGGCCCGGATTCGGGAAACAGGAGGCTGGTGCGGATTCCCACCGACGGCGCAGCTAGACCCGCTCGATCCGCTGTTTGCGCGGTTCGGCCTTTCGCTTTTGAAAAAGCAGGAGGAGTTATTCGGTTGTGGGCGGTATCTCGCCTGCGACCCATTCCATGAAAACAGCCCGAGTGTGAAGGGGAAAGCGTATCTCTCCAAAGTCGGCCGGGCGATTGACGAGCTGTACCGCAGCTTCCGGCCGGATTCCATCTGGGTGATGCAGTCCTGGTCGCTGCGCAAAGCGATTGTGAAGGCCGTGCCGAAGGAGAGGCTGCTGATCCTCGATCTCAACAGTGCACGCGCCAAGGGGACGAAAGGGTTCTGGGGCTACCCTTATGTTGCAGGCGAGCTGCACAATTTCGGTGGCAAAAACAGCCTGCATGGCGATCTGGAAGCCGCCGCCTCCTTCTCCTATCGCAAGCAACAGAAAAAGCACCCGAACCTTACGGGCGCCGGCTTGTTTATGGAAGGCATTAATCAAAACCCTCTGTTTTACGATTTGCAGTTTACGATGCTGACGCAGGCGGAAGGGGTGAACCTTCAGCAATGGCTGGCGGACTATGCGGTGCGCCGCTACGGGAGCGATGAGGCTTGCCTGCGGGAGGCGCTTAGGCTTCTGCGCATGAGCTGCTATGCGGCGAAAACCAGCGACAGCGAGCGTGGCTCCATTCTCTGCGCGCGGCCGCACTGGTGGATTGACCGCGCGGCGCCGAATGATATGATCGAAATTCGATACTCCAATCGGATGCTCCTACGCGCGTTGGAAAAGCTGCTGGAGGCAAAGCGGGCGGGGAAGGATGGCTATGCCTTCGATCTTTGCGATATTGCCCGTCAGGCGCTTAGCAATCATGCGCTTTCGCTTTACAATCAGGCGATGGATGGCTTTTTTCAGCATAATCGGGCGATGTTTGAGCACGCGTCAGCCTCCTTTTTGGAGCTGTTACAGGATATGGATCGCCTCCTGGCAACGCGGCCGGAGCTGCGGCTCTCCCGTTGGGCAGAGCGCGCGCAGAAGCTGGGGGAAGATGAAACAATGGCCTCTTATTACCGCGAAAATGCGCTGGCGCTTATCACGCTTTGGGGGCCTGCGGAGGAACCGATTATATTTGACTATGCGTGGCGCGAATGGAGCGGCCTGATGCAGCAGTTTTACGGCATGCGCTGGCGGATGTTTTTTGCTTTTACGCTGGAGCATTTCGATACGCTGCCGCGAAAAAAGGATCGCGGAATCCGGCAGATCTACGGGCGAGATCCATTTGACGCGACGCCCTTCCTGCATGAGATAGGCCAGCGCGAGCGGGCGTTTATCCGGGAATACAGGCCCGCGCCGGAACAGGCGGGGGAGACAGTGGCTGTTGTGCGGGATTTGCTGCAAAAATATGCGGCGGCCATTTCGGACGATACCACGCTGCCCTATATGAAAGAGAAAGCCAACAAAAAGCCGCATCGCTTTGCCTTTGGAAGATAAGGGGAAAGCGGCCTCGCTTTGCCGTTCTGTTTTCATAATGGGAGAATATTCACAAAAGCTGCTGTGGCTGCATGAGCAGGCTGCGGCAGCTTTTTTCAATGCAGGCGCTTCATAAAACGACGCGGGCATGAAAGAATAATGAGGAGAGGCTGATATAAGATTGGAGCGATTAATATGGAACGGGCATGGTGGAAGGAAGCGGCGGTCTATCAAATTTATCCTCGCAGCTTTCTGGATTCAAACGGCGACGGCATTGGGGATATCAATGGGATTACCATGCGGCTCGATTATTTAAAAGCGCTTGGAGTGGATGTGATCTGGCTGTCGCCCGTCTACGAATCGCCGGATTGTGACAACGGCTATGATATCTCGGATTACCGGGCGATTATGAAAAAATTTGGAACGATGGAGGATTTTGACCGCCTTTTGGCAGAAGCGCACCGGCGGGGGCTTAAAATCGTGATGGATCTGGTGGTCAACCACACCTCCGATGAGCACCGTTGGTTTATTGAGAGCCGCGCGTCGAGGGATAATCCCTACCGGGATTATTATATCTGGCGGCCGGGCAGAGGCGGGGACGCGCCGAACAACTGGGGCTCAATTTTTGGCGGCTCCGCGTGGGAATATGATGAGGAAACGGAGATGTATTACCTGCATCTCTTTGCAAAGGGCCAGCCGGATCTGAACTGGGAAAACCCGGCACTCCGCCAGGAAATTTATGATATGATGGCCTGGTGGTGCGAAAAGGGGATCGACGGCTTCCGAATGGATGTCATCAGCATGATTTCCAAGGATCAGCGCTTCCCGGATGGTGCGCAGGGCGAAAACGAGCTCTATGGCGACGTTTCCCCCTATGTGTTCAGCGGGCCGCGCGTGCATGAATTTCTCAAGGAAATGAATCAGAAGGTGCTTGCAAAATATGATCTCATGACCGTGGGGGAGATGCCGGGCGTGACCATCGAGCAGGCAAAGCGCTACGCGGGGGAGGATACGCATGAGCTGAATATGGTTTTCCAATTTGAGCATGTGGAGATCGGCAATGGCCCGCATGGCAAATGGACGACACAACGCTACTCCATGCCAGAACTACGCGCCGTGATGAGCAAGTGGCAGACCGCACTGGAGGGCAGTGCATGGAATTCCCTGTTCTGGGGCAATCACGACCAGCCGCGCTGTGTTTCGCGCTTTGGTTTCGATCGGCCGGAGTATCGCGCCCTGTCCGCCAAAATGCTGGCTGCCTGTCTTTATTTTATGAAAGGCACGCCTTATATCTATCAGGGGGATGAGCTGGGAATGACGAATAACGGCGGCTTCCGGCAGCTTTCAGATTACCGTGATTTGGAGAGCATCAACTGGTTTCATGCCTATACGCGGGCTGGCCTCACAACAGAAGCGGAGATGTTCGCTGCCCTGGGCGCACGCAGCAGGGATCATGCGCGCACGCCGATGCAGTGGGATGCGTCGCCAAATGCTGGTTTTACCACGGGTGAGCCATGGATCATGGTAAACCCCAACTACACGCAGATCAATGCTGCGCAGCAGGTAAACGATCCGGATTCTGTTTTCTGCTTTTATCAGCAGCTACTCCGCCTGCGCAAGCAGCACGATGTGTTCCTTTACGGCACATATGAGCTGATGCTTCCAGATTCTGAGGCCATTTGGGCATACCGTCGCACGCTTGGGGGGCGCCAGGCACAGGTCTATTGCAATTTTACCACGCAGGGCGTGCCGTGTGAAACGCCGCGTGAGGGGCTTCTCCTGTGTAACTACAACACCGTGCAGGCGGAAATTCTCCGCCCCTGTGAATGTAGGGTGTATTTGGATCCCAAGGGCCTCCTGCGAAGTTGATCTAAAAAATAACCGATTCTTCTTCTGATGTTTTGCCGTTGTATCTCAATTGATGTATAGATATAATAAATATAATTAGTGATGATAATAGATTTTTTTTGGCTAAATCAATCGTTTACGAAAGGGATTGATACAATGGCTACAGCGGCTGCACAACGAGAAGCGTATATGACCACTTTAGGGGAGCGCACCTCCTATGGGCTCTATTTTACAGGGCAGAATATCTTTTATATGCTGGTGACCACGTATCTCGTCACTTACCTGATGTTTCTCGGCATTGATTTAAGCAAAACGGCTACTATCATGCTCATTGTGAAGGTTTGGGATGCGCTTAATGACGCGCTGTTCGGCGCTGTTTTCGATAAAGTGCATTTTAAAAGCGGGCGGAAATGCTTACCCTGGCTGCGGATTTCCGCGGCATTTATCCCGGTGACGACCATCCTGCTGTTTATCATTCCGCAGGGCGCGCCGGAAGCGGTAAAACTCGCGTGGTTTGCCATCGCCTACCTGCTTTGGGATACGGCCTACACCTTCTGCGACGTGCCGATTTTTACGATGGTTACCACGATGACGGATCGCCTCGATGAGAGAAATTCCCTCATGGCCCGCGGGAGGATTTTTTCCGGCGGCGGCATGGCTGTTGCAGGCATTTTGTGTACGGTTCTAATCAGCGAAAAGGTTGGGCTGGGCTTCGGCGCTGTGTCGGTGCTCCTCTCTGTGCTCGGCTGCCTGCTGATGCTTCCTATCTGTGTGAATGGAAAAGAGCGCAACTACCATGTGGAGCATGAGGAGGAAACCTTCACCCTGCGGGAAATGCTGCGTTATCTGATCCACAATAAATACCTGCTTCTCTATTATGGCGGCAGCGTGATTTCCGGCTCGCTAGCCACTGCGGGGACGCTGGGTATGTTTGCCTCCTATTATTTTTTTGGTAGCGCAGTGTTTAATCTTTTTTTAACAGCGCTCTCCGCCCTGCCCGCTGTGCTTCTCGCATTCTTTACTCCTGCGATCCTGCGGCGGGTGGATAAATTCAAATTTTTTATTGCCTGCAATGTTTTTTCCGCTGTCTTTGGGCTTGTGATCTATTTTGTTGGTTACCAAAATGTGCCGCTGTTTGTCCTGTTATCCGTTATCCGTGCGATTCCGGCGGGCGCGATCGGCGTTGTCGGGTTTATGTTCACGCCGGACTGCGCAGAATACGGGCAGTATAAAACGGGCACGGACGCAAAAGGAATCACCTTTGCCATTCAAACGTTTTCCACCAAAATCAACGCGGCGGTTTCCTCTTCCCTCGGGCTGTTTCTTCTGAAATTTTTTGACTGGGTTTCTGTGGAAGCAAACAGTTTTGCAGATCTCGAAGCGGCAGGAGTCGTGCAGTCTGAAACGGCGCTGCATGGGCTGTGGATTGCCTATGCGCTTGTTCCGGCGATTGGCGCGTTACTAGCGCTGGTTTTCTACGCGTTTTACCGGCTCAACGACAAAGACGTGCAAATTATGGCCAAGTGCAACGCGGGCGAGCTATCCCGCACGCAGGCGGAGGCAATGCTCTCCCGGAAGTATTGATAAGGTGAAAAAACAGCCGACGCCTTTATAAAATGAAGGGCGCAGCATGTGATCTGCATGCTGCGCCTTCCTTTATAGCTGCTGGTTAAACTTCGTTCCAGTGCGTTGCGTGCGGTTACCTAGCCATTCTCTTTCCTTCAAATGCCGCCCTCCGTTTGACGTCCTGCATCAGTTCGTCAAACTGCGCGGGGGTCAAAGATTGCGCGCCGTCACACAGCGCGTTTTTGGGGTCGTTGTGCACCTCAATCATCAGCCCGTCCGCGCCGGCGGCAATGGCTGCCTTGGCAAGGGGATTCACCATCCAGGCGATGCCCGCCGCATGGCTCGGGTCGATGATGACCGGCAGATGGGATTGCTGCTTGAGCAGCGGAATAGCTGAAATATCGAGCGTGTTGCGCACCATGGTTTCAAATGTGCGGATACCGCGCTCGCAAAGAATCACATTTTCGTTGCCGCCTGCCATGATGTATTCCGCACTCATTAAAAATTCCTCAATTGTGTTGGCAAGACCGCGTTTGAGCAGGATTGGCTTGCGTAGCTGGCCAAGCGCTTTTAGCAGCCGAAAATTCTGCATGTTGCGCGCGCCGACTTGGATGATATCCACATCGGCAAAATCGTCAATCTGATCCTGCCCCATGATCTCCGTCACAATCGGGAGCCCCGTCAGCTTTTTTGCCTTCAGCAGAAGCTTTAGACCATCTGTCTCCAGGCCTTGAAAGGAGTAGGGGGAGGTGCGCGGTTTAAATGCGCCGCCGCGCAAAAGCGTTGCCCCGCTTTTTTTGACCTCCTGCGCGATGGTGCAGAGCTGCTCCTCGCTCTCAATTGAGCACGGCCCGGCAATCACATGGAAAAAACCTTCGCCGATTTTTATGCTGCCTGTCTGCACGATGGTATCCATCGGATGAAATCGGCGGTTCGCTTTTTTATAGGGCTCGGAAATCCGCTTGACGTCTTCAACAATTTCGTTCGCCTTAAGCGCATCGATATCTACGCGGGAAGTATCGCCTACCAAGCCGACGACGGTCGTCTCCTGGCCTTCGCTGTAGTTGGTTTTGAGCCCAAGCGATTCCACGGCTTTGAGCAGGGCGGTGACCTGCTGTTTTTCTGCGTTCGATTTGAGAATGACAACCATCTATGCCCAGATCCTTTCGATTTAGCGATTTTATGTGTGAAAGTATACGCTGTTTCTGGCCGGTTGTCAAGGCGTTTGAACGAAAAATACCTCTGCCGCCAGCAGGGGAAAGGGGAGAAACTAGCTGAACAAAGTCATTTGTCCGTCGTAATCAATATAGGGGCAACAACATTTGCATCCATCAATTGGGCGATATCTGTGATAGATGGTTACGGCGCGGTAAGAATACTTTTATGTATTCTCTAAAATAAAAAGGAAGGCCAACAGCCTTCCTTCTTTTGCCCAGAACGGGCCTTTTTGATTGTCAATGGAATCAGACCGCGCGCGTCACCTTGCCGGAACGCAGGCAGCGCGTGCAAGCATACACCCTGCGCGGAGAACCGTTCACGATTGCCTTCACACGCTTGATGTTGGGTTTCCAAGTCCTGTTAGAGCGCCTGTGTGAGTGGGAAACCTGAATACCAAAAGACACATCTTTGCCGCAAAATTCACATTTCGCCATGTGTCGCACCTCCTTTTTACTAGACAGATACAGAATAACAGAACTATCTTAGCAGGTATTCGGAAGAAATGCAAGCAGTTTTTGACTTTTTTTGCTTCTATTATATGGTTTTTAAGATGTGGTTGAAGGGCTCAGAGCCGCATGCTGGAGGAAAGTATCCGATTATATAGGCTTTGGTGAACGATATTGCCGTTTTAAAACGCGGCGTTTATCGATGCTCCGGCAGGGGGCATGGGAGAGCAGGATGCGCTCCTCCATTTGTGATGGACAGGAAAGATGTGGCAAGCCGCAGGAATACAATCGAAAAAACAACAGATTTGGCCCCGAATAAAAATTCTTTGTTATAGCTTTTGCACTATTGTATTTTCAAACCAGAGTGCTATAATAAAGACCATCAAAGGGAACGGCGCCGGGCGTCGGGCCCTTTCTAACTGTCAAAATAGCGTTGCCGGAAGGGGTGACCGATTTGGATAAGATGGTAGAAACCATTATCGAAATGGATAAGCAGGCGCGCAAGCGCACAGAGGAGGCGGAAGCCTACCAGCGCAAAGCGCAGGAAGAGCTGGAAAGCAAGGAGAAGCAAATCCTTTCTGAGTGCTTGGAGCAGGCTGAGGCTGAGGTCGGCGAACTGGTCCGCAGCGAAGAGCAGGCGGCGGAAAAAAAGCTCAAAGAGGCGAAGGCTGCCAACGACGCCGCCGTTCGCCGGATGGAAGCGTTATATAAAGAAAAGGGCGCACAGTGGGTGCGGGAGCTCGTACGCCGTGCGCTGGAGGCATAACACAAAACGAACAGTCCGCATGGCGGGCTGTATTTTGTTGGCGGGAGAGGCGCAGCGCTGCCTGACCAACCCTGCGGACGCATGGCGTTCCGCTTCCCTGGCCGCGCGGGGCTATCATGAAGCGAACGGATTATGCGCGGAGAAAGGGTGAACCGATTCTATGCTCACAACGGTATCCTCCAATGCGATTCTGGCAAAATCGCGCGCCATGTATGGCAGGCGGCTGACAGAGCGCAATTACACGGAGCTGCTCAACTGCCACAGTGTCAACGAAGTGGCGAATTATTTGAAAAACCGGACGGCCTATGCGGATATCTTCGAGGGGACGACCACTACAGATATCCACCGTGGCCAGCTGGAGACGATGCTCAAAAAGCGCGTTTTTGACCAATATGCATCTCTTTGCCGGTATGAGATGTCCATCGGACAGGATTTTTACCAGTATTTTATCGTGCGCAGCGATATCGACCAGATTATGTCCTGCGCGCGCTTCTTAAGCACTGGGCATCCGGGCGATTATCTATTTGCAATGCCGGCGTTTTTTAACCAGCATACCAAGCTGGATCTCTATGCGCTGGCGGCGGTCAACTCGTTCGAAAGCCTTCTCGCCGCCCTGGAGGGAACGCCATATTATGATATGATGCATTTGTTTGCCCGGAAAGCGCCGTCGGAGATTAATTTTCTCGATATGGAGGCTGTTTTCCAGCGTTATCTTTACGACCGGCTGGAAGAACTGATTGAGAAAGGCTTCAAGGGCAAAGACCGTAAGGAAGTGATGAGCGCGGTAGGCATGCAGCTTGATATGGAGGCGATTGTCAACCTCTACCGCCTTAAGCGGATGGGCGGCCGCTCCCCGGAGGAAATCCGGCGCTCGGTGGTGATTGGCCCGATCAGCAGGCTGCGCAGGCGTCAGTTTGAATTGCTGGTTGAAGCGCCCAGTGCCGCCGAGATGGTAAAGCAATTGGATGCAACGCCCTATGGCCGGAAATTTCAAAAGGATTTTTCCTTCATTGAGGATTCTGCACAAAAGCTGCAATATGGCCGCTGCCTGAAGGATCTTCGTTTTTCTACGAACCCGAGTGTTGTGATGCTCAGCTTTATGTTTCTCGCAGAGAACGAGGTTAATAATATTACGCATATCATCGAAGGCATCCGCTATCAGGTTCCGGCTCAAGAGATCAGTCGGATGCTTATCGGCGTGGGAGATTAGGGGAAGAGGGCGGTTCCCGCCTTGCAAAACCGTGCGTAGCTCCCCACTTCTGCGAAAGGAAGGGTTACAGATATGGCAATCGCAAATATGAAATTTGTTAAGGTCATCGGTCTGCTCAGCGAGCTGGATGCATTCCTTGGCTCCTGTTGCGTAGATGGCACGTTCCAACCGGAGCAGGCCATGCAGTATATGTCGGATTCGATGGGCTACACCCAACTGGTGGAGGAAAACCCCTATGCGCCGATGCTGCAAAAGATTGAGGAGCTTGCGTCCTCCTCCGGCATCCATCTGCGCGAGGTGGAAAAGATACCAAAGCCGGTGACAAATGAGGAAACGGAAGCCTTTATCCGCCAGCTTGGCAGCCGCATGAGCGAGCTGCACGATGAGCGCAAGGTGCTCACGGATCAATTGGCAACCTGTGAAAGCGCGATTACACAATTTCAGCATTTTACGGGGCTGGATATCAACCTAGACGATCTGTTTTCCTGCGAGTTTATTAAGGTGCGTTTTGGCCACATGCCGAAGGAATCCACGCAGAAGCTGCTCGCCTATGCGGATAATCCCTATATGCTGTTTATCCCCTGTTCGAGCGATGCAAAAGAGGATTGGGGTGTGTATTTTGCCCCGCGGGAGCAAATTGAAGAAGTGGATCGCAATTTTGCAAGCCTTTATTTTGAGCGGCTGCGTATTCCCGGAGCAGTCGGCACCCCGGAGCATATCATTGAAGAGATTCAGAAGAATATCGACCTGCTCAATGAGCAGATTGCGGAGCTGGATGCACGGATTGCGGCGCACTGGAATGAAGAGGCCGATCACTGCAACCTGATCTACACGCATTTAAAATGGTTCAGCGGCCTGTTTAACCTCAGGCGCTACGCGGCTCGCCACGGCGACTCCTTCTTTTATGTTGGGTGGCTTGCGGAAGATGCCGTCAAAGCGTTTGAAAAGCATGCGCGCAAGCTGCGCAAGGTGACCTATGAGATCAACGATACCGATGAGGTAGGTAAAACCATTCCGCCGGTGAAGCTGAAAAATCCGCGGATTTTCCGCCCATTTGAATATCTGGTCGGCATGTTCGGCCTTCCCTCCGGCAAGGATATCGACGTGACTGCCTTTGTTGCAATCACCTATACGGTAATGTTCGGCATTATGTTCGGCGATTTTGGCCAAGGCGTCGTGCTGGGGATCGCGGGCTTTTTGATGTGGAAGCTCAAGGGCATGCAGATCGGAAAAATCCTTGTTCCCTGTGGTGTGTCGGCCTGTGTGTTCGGCCTAGTCTATGGCGAGTGCTTCGGGTATGAAACCTGGTTTGACCCGCTTTACCATGCAGTTGGCCTTTCAGGCAAACCGGTCGATATCATGGAATCCATCACCGGCTTGCTGCTCGTTTCCATTGGCATTGGCGTGGTGCTGCTGGTCTTTACCATGTTGATTAATATTTATGGATGCCTCAAGCATAAAAAATTCGGCGAGGCGCTCTTCAGCCAAAGCGGATTAACCGGCATTGTGCTGTATCTTTCGGGCGTTTGCTTTGTGTATAACTTTATGACGAGCAAAACGATTGTACCGAATGCAGTGCTTGGCGTGCTGATTGGCATTGCCTGCATCATCCTCTTCTTCAAGGAAATTCTCATTGGCCTGATCGACCACCATCCGGATTGGAAGCCGGAGAGCATAACAGACTATATTCTAGAGAATTTCTTTGAGCTGTTTGAATATATCCTTTCTTTTTTCAGCAACACCATTTCCTTCTTGCGAATTGGCGCGTTCGTATTGGTGCATGCCGGTATGATGACCGCAGTGTTCGCCATCGCGGGGCTGACGAGCAGCACGGTGGTGAACCTGATCGTGGTCGTGCTGGGCAATATTTTCGTGATGTGCCTGGAGGCGCTGTTCACCTCCATCCAGGTGATGAGGCTTGAGTTCTACGAGTTGTTTAGCCGCTGCTACGCGGGCGAGGGCCGTTCCTTCGAGCCGGTGCGCCTGCACCATGTATCCGAGTCCATCCAATGACGCGGGGCGTCAGTTTCTGATAGATTGAGAAAAAACAATTGCATTTTTGGAGGTAACGATTATGTCCACGTTTCTGTATGCTATGCTTGCCATCGTCCCGATCGTTGTGCTGTTTCTTTCCTTTTACTCCCTGTTCCGCAAAAGAGCGCAGGGTGTGCCGATGAAGAAGGCGATGGTTTCCCATATCGCCACGCTGCTCGTGTTGGTTGTGCTGATGTCCGCGCTGGCGCTCGGCGCTTCCGCCGCAAATGAAGCGGATCAGCCTGCGTCTCCCGCGCAGACCGAGCAGACAGCCGCCAATGCGGACGATACCCAGGCGGATAATTCCAAGGGTATGACGATGATCGCGGCCGGCCTTGCCGTCGGCCTGGCGGGGATCGGCGGCGGTATCGCGGTTGGTTCCGGCGCTCCTGCCGCAATCGCCGCAACGAGTGAAGATCCCAAATCCTTTGCAAAATCCATGCTGTTTGTCGCGTTGGGCGAGGCAATCGCTATCTACGGCCTGGTTATCGCGCTGTTAATGCTGTTTAGCTAATCGTTAGAAATTGATTGATCAGGGGCGGTGGATTGAAATGCGCTTTTATTTAATCAGTGATAATATGGATACCCTGACAGGCATGCGCCTGGCAGGGATTGAGGGCGAAGTTGTCCACGACCCGGAAAGCGTCGAAAAAGCGCTGAACACCGCTATGGCCGCGGAGGATATCGGTATCGTGCTCATCACGGAGCTGCTAGTAAAGCTATGCCCGGAGCAGGTATCGAAGATGAAGCAGAGCTGCGACCGGCCGCTGATCGTGGAAATTCCCGACCGGCACGGTTCTGGCCGCGCAAAGGATTCCATTACCCGATATGTGCGTGAAGCGATCGGCGTAAAGATTTGAGGTGAGGCACATGCTCGAACAAGATGAACGAATCGCAAAATTTTTGGATGCGATCGATAGGGATGCTCAGGAGCGCCGCAGGCAGATTGAGGCGCAGGTGGATCAGGCGAATGCCGAGGCGTTGGAGCGCGCCAAAGCGGAGGCGCAGGCACAGGCGCAGCAGCTCATCAGGAAAGAGCTGTATAAACAGCGTGTGGCAGTCAACCAGAAGTTTGCTAAGGAAGCGGCCTCTTTACGCACGGCGCTGGCCGGCAGGCGCACGGAGATTGCCGACCAGGTTTTTCTGGAGGCCGAGCAATCGCTCCGTGCATTTACGGAAAAACCTGAATATCAGGCCTTCCTCTTCGGCAGTGCGGCACGCTGTGCGGCGCTCCTTCCGCAGGGGGAGTCGGTAGTGCTTTTGGTGCGCGAGGCGGATATCCCGCTTGCGGATGCACTGCGCGCGGCGTTCGGCCGCCCCTGTGAAGTGCGGGCGGATGCTTCTATCCGTATCGGCGGCCTGAAGGCCTCGTGTGAAGCAAAAGGCCTTGTAGCGGACGATACGTTGGATAACAGGCTGCAAAACCAGCACGGCTGGTTTTTGGAGCATGCAGGATTAACGCTGGAACAATAAATGCGCCGGAGGTGATACACAATGTCCGATTCCAATCAAAATGTAATTTACGGCATCAACGGCCCGGTTGTAACCATTCGCGGCGCAACGACCTTACGCATGATGGAAATGGTTTATGTAGGCAACGCCCGCCTAGTTGGTGAAGTGATCGGCCTAGATGCGGATCAGACAACTATCCAGGTTTATGAAGAAACAACAGGGCTGACCCCCGGCGAACCGGTGGTTTCCACCGGCGGCCCGATGAGCGTCACCCTCGGCCCGGGCATCATCCGGAGCATATTTGATGGCATTGAGCGCCCTTTGAATACGATTGAAGAGCAGTTCGGCGCATTTATCGGCCGCGGCTCAAGCGTGCCCGCTCTGGATTTGGAGAAAGAGTGGGATGTTACCCTGCTCGTCAAGCCCGGCGACAGGCTTTCAGGCGGCGCAATTTATGCGCAATGCCCGGAAACGCCGCTGATTACTCATAAAATGATGGTGCCGCCCGCGCTTTCCGGCGAGATCATTTCCGTAAAGCCTAATGGAAAATATCACTTAGAGGATGAAATCGCCGTATTGCGCGATGAAGCCGGCCGGGAGCATCAGCTGACGCTTTGCCAGCGCTGGCCAATCCGTACCCCGCGCCCGGTGCAAACGCGGCTTCCCGCACAGCGCCCGCTGATTACCGGCCAGCGCGTGATTGATACGCTGTTCCCTATTGCAAAGGGCGGCGCAGCGGCGATCCCCGGCGGCTTCGGCACCGGCAAGACCATGACGCAGCACCAGCTTGCCAAGTGGTGCGACGCGGATATCATCATCTATGTCGGCTGCGGCGAGCGCGGCAACGAGATGACACAGGCGCTGACGGAGTTCAGCGAGCTAGTCGATCCGAAATCCGGTCGTCCGCTGACGGACCGTACCGTTTTGATTGCCAACACCTCCAACATGCCTGTGGCGGCGCGTGAAGCGTCGATCTACACCGGCATCACTCTCGCTGAATATTACCGTGATATGGGCTACCACACCGCCCTGATGGCAGACTCTACCTCCCGCTGGGCGGAGGCGCTGCGCGAGATTTCCGGCCGCTTGGAAGAAATGCCGGCGGATGAAGGCTTCCCGGCCTACTTGCCGTCGCGCCTTTCGGAATTTTATGAGCGCACCGGCTATATGCAAACGCTTTCCGGGGAGGAGGGCTCTATCACTGTCATTGGCGCCGTGTCCCCGCAGGGCTCCGACTTTTCAGAGCCTGTCACGCAGAATACCAAGCGCTTTACCCGCTGCTTCTGGGCGCTGGATAAGAGCCTTGCCTATGCGCGCCATTATCCCGCGATCAACTGGAACGACAGCTACAGTGAATATATCAACGATCTTGCCCCTTGGTATGAGGAGCATGTAGGCCGGGAATTCATGGCTTACCGGGAAGAGCTGTGCGGCATCCTGCTGGAAGAAAACCGGCTGATGGAGATCGTGAAGCTCATCGGCGCCGACGTATTGCCAGATGACCAGAAGCTGATTATCGAAATCGCCCGTGTGGTGCGCGTCGGCTTCCTGCAACAGAATGCGTTCCATGCGGAGGACACCTATGTTCCGCTGGAAAAGCAGCTGAAGATGATGAAGGTCATCCTCTATCTCTACCACAAATGTCAGGAAATCGTGGCGCGCCAGGTGCCGATCTCCAAAATTATGCAAACGGGGCTGTTTGATAAGCTTGTCAAAATAAAATACGATATTCCCAACGATAAGCTGGAGTTGTTCGACAGCTATGAGGCTGAAATCGATCAATCGCTCAAGGGCTTTTTGAAATAAACTGCATAGGCCCGGCTCTAGATGACGCACTGATTGAGTCGGATACGCGAATTGTCGAACGGATTTACGCTCCAACAAGGAAAAAAACGCACGAATACATGCCGTATTCAAAGCATTTTGGACGCTGTTCGGGGCAAAAATGTGTCGGCGGGGCGCGTGCTTTGATTGTATCAGCGCTTCCCTAGCAGCTACGGAAAGGTGGTCATTTGAAATGATACTGGAACACATTGGATTAAAGGAAATCAACGGCTCCCTGGTCGTCCTTGATGATGTGGATAACGCGAGCAATGAAGAAATGGTGGAGCTGCATCTCGACGACGGGAGCGTGCGCGCGGGCAGAATCGTCAAAATCGATGGCAAGCGTGTGGTCATCCAGGTGTTCGAGGGCACGCGCGGCGTGTCGATGGTCAATACCCGCACGCGCCTTTCCGGCCACCCGATGGAGCTGCCGCTTTCTCCGGAAATCCTGGGCCGCGTGTTTGACGGCCTCGGCCGCCCGATCGACGGCATGGGCGAGGTATATCCCACTTGCCGCCGGGACGTAAACGGCGCGCCGATTAACCCGGTTTCCCGCGTTTATCCGCGGGATTATATCAACACCGGCATTTCTTCCATCGACGCGTTGGCCACGCTGATCCGCGGCCAGAAGCTGCCGATCTTCTCCGGTTCCGGCATGAAGCACAATGAGCTGGCGGTGCAGATTGTGCAGCAGGCGTCCATCAAGGATAATTCTGAGTTTGCCATCGTTTTTGCCGCTATGGGGGTCAAAAACGACGTTGCGGAATATTTCCGCCGCTCCTTTGAGAGCGCGAATGTGATGGATCGCGTCGTCATGTTCCTCAACCTATCGAACGATCCGATCATTGAGCGTATTTTAACCCCGCGCTGCGCGCTGACTGCTGCGGAATATCTGGCCTTTGATCTCGGCATGCACATCCTTGTCATCCTCACGGATATGACCTCCTACGCTGAGGCGCTGCGTGAATTTAGCTCCTCCAAAGGTGAGATTCCCGGCAGAAAGGGTTTCCCCGGCTATCTGTATTCTGACCTTGCGTCTCTCTATGAGCGCGCGGGCATTGTCAAGGGAAAGGGCGGCTCTGTCACGCAGATTCCGATCCTCACCATGCCTAACGACGATATCACCCACCCGATCCCCGATCTGACGGGCTATATCACAGAGGGTCAGATCGTGCTGGATCGTGATCTTGACACACGCGGCATTTACCCACCTGTGAGCGTGCTGCCGTCGCTGTCTCGTTTGATGAAGGATGGCATCGGAGCAGGCTATACGCGTGACGATCACAGCATGCTTTCCAATCAGCTTTTCGCCTCCTATGCAAAGGTGCAGGATGCGAAGGCGCTAGCCTCTGTAATCGGTGAGGATGAGCTTTCCGCCGCGGATAAGCAGCTGATGGAATTCGGCCGCGTTTTTGAGCAAAGGTTCATCAATCAGGGCTATACGGAGAACCGCACCATTGAGGAAACGCTCGATCTCGGCTGGGAGCTTCTCTCTATGCTGCCGCGCGAGCAGCTCGACCGTGTGGATGAAGAAATGCTCGATCAGCACTATAAAGGCGATTCCAAATAATTGATTGGGTAAGGGCGGCTGGAGCCGCCGTTTGCCTGCTTTTCTTACATTCATTGAAATCAGGGGGTGGCCGCCATGGCTGGCCAGGTGTTTCCAACCAAAAGCAACTTAATCAGCACTCGGAAGTCTTTAGACCTTGCCAAGCTCGGCTATGACCTGCTGGATCGCAAGCGTAACATTTTAGTGCGTGAGATGATGCTGATGATCGATAAGGCGAATGAGGTGCAAAACCGGATTGACAGCACCTATACCAAAGCCTATGCTTCGTTGCAGCGGGCAAATGTAACCCTAGGTATGTGCTCCTCCTTCGCGCAGGCCGTGCCCGTGGATCAGAGCCTTGCGGTGGATTTTCGCAGCGTGATGGGCGTGGAGCTGCCGATGGTATCGATCGGCGAGACAAAAGAGGATATTTATTACGGCCTCCATTCCACCAATTCCATGCTGGATGACGCATATCGCTGCTTTGATGAAGTGAAGCACCTCACTGCGGAGCTGGCGGAGATTGAAAACGGCGTTTACCGCCTTGCGCAGGCGATCAAAAAAACGCAGAAGCGCGCAAACGCATTGCACAACATCATGATTCCGCAGTTTGAAGCGACGATCAAATTCATCACTGAAGCGCTGGAGGAAAAGGAGCGCGAGGACTTTTCAAGGCTAAAGGTGATAAAAAGCCAGAAGCAATGATCGGATTCATGCAGTATCAAATAGGATGCGTTGGGCGTGAGGCCTTCGAATTTGGTGCGTATCCAGATTCGGAGGCTTAAAGCGCCAATAAAAAGCCTGGAAGCGATCTGCTTCCAGGCTTTTTACATCTTTTCAGGCAGAGGGATGTATCTGTATGAAAAACAAACAATCCTTACAAGGTCAAGCTGGGTGCGGCATAAACGCGGGCCGCCAGCTCTTGATCGAGCATATAGAGGCCCTTTTTCTCGCTGCCGAACAGTTCCATCTTCTTGATTAAATCGGCGGCGTTTTTCTCCTCCTCGCCCTGCTCCTTGACAAACCAGTCGAGAAACTGCATGGTGCGGAAATCCCTTGCCGCATAGGCTGCCTCATAAATGGTATGGATCAGGCCGGTGACATATTGCTCATGCGCCAGACCAGCCTTCAAGGGGTCCATGTTCTCCTTGAGCACGGCGTCAGGCTGTGCGATTGCCTCCAAGGCGACTTTGGCATCGTTATTTTGTAGGTACTGGAGCATCAACAGCGCGTGATCGCGCTCTTCCTGCGCTTGGATCTGATACCAGTTGGCAAATCCATTGAGGCCCTGCTCCACATAAAAGTTTGCAAAATGGAGATACAGGTAAGCCGAATAGAACTCCTTATTAATCTGTGTGTTCAGTAGTTTGGCAATCTTTTCGTTTAACATCGCATAGGGCTCCTTTCTCGTCCTGCAAAAATAGTGATCGGATCACTTCTTCATTATAGCATCCGCTGTTTGAAATACAATATAGCATAATGCTGAAAAGTATGCGGATAGGAAGATGATTTTTTACAAAAACTGGATTTTTTCCCTTAACCGACAAAAAGTAAGCAGTTTCAGTATCGATTGTATAGTTGCCCTCATGCCGAAAAACTGGTATAATAAACCGTCAGGCATTTTGGCAAGCATATGCTTCTTTTCTGTGATAACCCTTCTTTTTCCGGGCAAAATAGCACGGAATACAGCAACAGAAGGGAGCTTCCACCATGAAAGACGCCATGACGCAAACGGCTGCCGCTACGGCCTTTACCACGGAGCAGCCTCCGCTTTCCGCACCGGAGCCGGAGCAGGGGAATTCTGATAACGGAGGGGATAACAGCGGCCAGGTGCAGGATGATATCCGTCAAATTATCGAAACCGGATCGATCACGGTAGATAAAAACGGCCATTATATCCACTGCCTGACCATCATCGGCCAGATCGAGGGGCACTATATCCTGCCGCCCCAAAATAAGACAACCAAATATGAGCACGTCATCCCACAGCTCGTTGCGATTGAGGAAAGCAAGGAGATTGAGGGGCTGCTCATTATCCTCAATACCGTTGGCGGCGATATCGAGGCAGGGCTTGCCATCGCGGAGCTCATCGCCGGGATGAAAAAGCCGACCGTTTCGCTTGTGCTCGGCGGCGGCCATTCTATCGGCGTGCCGCTGGCTGTTTCCGCCAAACAATCTTTTATTGTGCCCTCAGCAACGATGACCATTCATCCCGTGCGCATGAACGGGCTTGTCATCGGCGTGCCGCAGACGCTCTCTTATTTTGATAAGATGCAGGAGCGGATCGTTCGTTTTGTTTGCGAAAATTCTAATATTACCTCTGAGGAATTCCGCCGCTTGATGATGGAGACGGGGGAGCTGATGATGGATGTTGGCACGGTGTTAAATGGGGAGGACGCCGTCAAGGAAGGCCTGATTGATTCTCTTGGCGGCCTTTCGGACGCGATGGATTGCCTCTATGGCCTCATTGAGCAGGCGCAGGGGAAGGGCGGCGAATAGGATGCTCCATACTATTATTTCCGAAACTGATATTTTTCCCCCGGAGCCCATTGCACGCCCGGCTTTTTACCCGCGTGGCAGCGGCGGGGTAGAATGCAGGGAGACCGCGGACGGGCCGGTAATCGAAAGCCTGATCTCGACGAATCCGTTTGATTATCTCAACCCCAGCTTTGCGCCCGGCCGCATTTACCGGCCGGGCAGGCAATAATCAATAGAATATCAGCCTTGCCGCCCGTCATGCATACGGTGCGGAAAGGATACATATAGAAATACCCGATCATGATGATGAATTTGGAGGGATAGTTTAGATGACGGTACTCAAAGCGATCATCCTCGGCGTTGTGCAGGGGATCACCGAATTTTTGCCGATCTCAAGCAGCGGGCATCTTTCGCTTGCGCAGCATTTTCTACATACCAGTGGGGAAGGCTCCCTTTTCTTTTCCGTTATGCTCCATATGGGCACTCTGCTCGCTGTTTTTTTAGTGTATTATAAAACAATCTGGAAGCTTGTTTTAGCGGTGTTTTCCATGCTGAAGGATATTTTTACCGGAAAATTCAAGTGGAAGCAGATGGATGCAACGCAGCACATGCTCGTGATGTTTGTTCTTTCCTGTGTGCCGCTTCTGCTGTTGCTCTTGCCGATCGGCGGCGGGCGGAGCTTGATGGACGCTGTTGGCAGCCTTGCAGAGGACAATGACGTGATGGTGGAGGGCTTCTGTTTCTTGCTCACAGCCTTTCTGCTTCTGTTCGGCACCTGGCGCTATCGTCACCGCAAAACGCATTCCCAGGTCGAGGGCAGGGATGCGGTAGCAGTCGGCCTCGCGCAGATGCTCGCGGCAAGCCTGCCGGGGGTTTCCCGTTCCGGTTCGACGATCGCTACCGGCATGATGTGCGGCGTGAATCGGGATTATATGGTGCAGTATTCCTTCATTCTCGGTATCCCGGCGATCCTTGCGGCGAATTTGATGGAGTTTAAAGACGCAATCGCATCGCCGGAGCCCATCGAGTGGACCTATGTAATCATCGGCGTGGCTGTTGCAGCGGCTGTCGGTGTGGCCGCGATCAAAGCGCTTGAATGGCTCGTCAAAAAAGATAAGTTTCAATTCTTTGGCTATTACTGCCTCGTGCTCGGCACGGCAGTGGTGATTTTCAGCGCGCTTGAATATGCGGGCGTCGCCTGATCGTTCAAGCCGACCGCTTCTGTGGTTGATGTTAATTTAACGGCATTTTGGGCCTGGAGCAGCGCTTCAGGCCCATCGGGCCGAAAGGATGTTTCTCACAATGGCCAGTCAGACGAAGAAAAAGCCTTCTGTGGCAAATAAAAAAAACAGCGCAGGCGGGAAGGGGAAAACCCAAACAGGGGGTTCCCGCCAATCCGCAAAAGCGCGCCAAGCGGAGGAGGAGCGCCGCCTCATGCGCGCTGGCCAGCGGGACGGCGTGCTGCTGCTGTTTTTGGCGGTATTTCTGTTTTGCTTGGCCGTTGTGCCTGGGCAGAGCTTGTGGGGCGCAATTCAAGGCTTTCTGCTGGGCGTATTCGGCTGGTGTGTGTTTCTGTGGATCGGCCTTTTGGTCTATTTTGCGGTGCTTTTATTTTTGCGCCGCGTGCAGAAGCCGCAGGTGGTGCGCGGTGTGCAGCTTGCCCTTTTCATCTTGTTGCTAAGCAGCGCCTTACATATTCTGGGCCATGATACCGTTGGCATGGGCTGGGCGGAAGATTTAAAAGATGCCTATGCCCAAGGCTTCGGCGGTATCGGGGGCGGGGCCGTCGGCGCGATGCTTGGAGGAATTCTGCTCTTTTTTGGCAGAGCCCCTGCCGCTGTAACGGTGATCTTGCTGATGCTCGTCGATTTGACGCTGCTGTGCTGGCCGATGATTGCAGAGCGTTTGCAGGAGCGGGAGGAAAATCCGCGGTCGCCGCGTGAAAAGCATCCCCGCCAGACGAAGGAAAAGCCGGAGACTTTGCCGGAACCAATGCGGGAGGTTGCTTTGCCGCCGCAACAAGAGCGCCGCCGGAAACGCCGCAAGTGCGGTTTTGATCCGGATATCCCGCTGGATGTGCCTGGTTTTACCGCCCCGCTGCCCGAATTGCCGCCCGAACTCCTCTTCGGCTCAATGGAAGTAGGGAAAGAAAGGGCGATCCCCTCTGCGGATGTGCCTGTGGTGGATGTGGAGCAGGAGGGGGCCGATTTGGAGCCGCAAGCAGTTGAAAAGGCCCCGCAGCCCTCCTTTGCGCTTGATGATATCATCCGCAAGGCGGCGAAGCCAGCCGCTCCAGCGCCCGTCCGTGAGGAGCCGGCGCCCCGCGCGCGGGAAAACGGGGCGGATTACGCTTTACCTCCCTACGATTGCCTGGAGCAGCCAAAGGCGGCAGATTCCTTTAATTACAGTGAAGAGCTTAAGGCCAATGCGCGCAAGCTCGTCGATACCCTCAAAAGCTTCGGCGTTGAGACGAAAATCGTAGATATCAGCCGCGGGCCTGCCGTTACGCGCTATGAATTGCAGCCCTCCGCAGGCGTGCGCATTAACCGCATCTCCAACCTGGCCGATGATATTGCCCTGAATCTTGCGGCCTCCGGCGTGCGTATTGAAGCGCCAATCCCGAATAAGGCGGCCGTTGGCATTGAAATTCCGAATCGCACGCGCACCATGGTCACGCTGCGCGAGATCATCGAAACGCCCGCCTTCCAGCAGGCAAAGAGCAAATTAAACGTTGCCTTGGGCAAGGATATTGCAGGCAACATCACCTGCGCGGATCTTGCCAGGATGCCTCATCTATTGATCGCGGGCACCACAGGCTCCGGCAAATCTGTTTGCTTGAATTCAATGATTGTCAGCATTCTCTATAACGCTCGCCCGGATGAAGTAAAGCTTCTTATGATCGACCCCAAGAAAGTTGAGCTGAGTATTTATAACGGCATTCCGCATCTGCTCGTGCCCGTCGTGTCGGATCCACGCAAGGCCTCAGGCGCGCTCGGCTGGGCAGTAACGGAGATGCTCAACCGCTATAAGCTTTTTGCGGATAACAACGTGCGCGATATGGCGGGCTACAACAAGCTTTGCAAAAAGGATCCGGAGAAAAGCCCGCTGCCGAGCGTCGTGATTTTTATCGACGAATTGTCCGACCTGATGATGGCTGCACCCAACGAGGTGGAGGATTCCATCTGCCGTTTGGCGCAGATGGCGCGCGCGGCAGGAATGCACCTGGTGATCGCCACACAGCGCCCTTCTGTTGATGTTATCACCGGCATCATCAAGGCGAATATCCCGAGCCGGATCGCACTGTCCGTTTCTTCGCAGGTGGATTCGCGCACAATTCTCGATATGTCCGGCGCTGAGAAGCTGCTCGGCAACGGCGATATGCTTTTTAGCCCCGTCGGCACCTCCAAGCCCGTGCGTATTCAAGGCTGCTTCCTCTCCGATGACGAGGTGGAGTCGGTCGTGGAATTCATCAAAGGGCAGGAGAAGGCGGAATACGACGACGAGGTCATCCAAGAAATCGACCGCCAGGCCGCGGCGGAAAAGAAAAAAGGCGGTGGCGCGGCGGATGCGGAGAGCGACGGCGATTCTGATGAAATGCTGCCTAAGGCCATCGAGGTGGTTGTGGAGGCGCAGATGGCCTCGACGACGCTCCTGCAAAGGCGGCTGCGCTTAGGCTATGCGCGCGCGGCCCGCTTGGTGGACGAGCTGGAATCACGCGGTATCGTCGGCCCATTCGAGGGCAGCAAACCGCGCAAGGTGCTCATCTCCAAGCAGCAGTGGCTGGAGATGAATGCGATGTCGGATGAAATGCCGGCAGCGCAGGAGGACGGCGGCTTTGAGGAATAAAGAACAGCCATGGCTCTCCCTTTGTGGAGGGCTATGGTCGTTTTATTTTTAATTGCGTAAAATCATATGAAATTGAGGAGGTTCTCCTATGTCAAAAATATCTTCACGCGTCGATTTGGCGCTCCACAAGCCTGTCCACACCAATGAAAACCGGAAAACGGCCGTCTGTATCACAGATGGAAATCCCTCCACCTGCTGGACTTCCACACTTTACCCGGCCTATGCGCAGATCGATCTGAGGGGCTGCTATAGGCTTTCCAGAATTGTAATCCGCACGCCGGCTGAGGGCGCGACTTTGTTTGACGTTTATGCGAGTGCGGACGGCGTGAATTTTTCCCGCATTGCGCAAAAGGTGGAGGAAATGACCTGTCCGCCCGAGGGGGATGCATTTTCCGTTGACTGCGAAGCGCGGTTCCTGCGTGTACGCGTGACCTATAACAACGCGGCGGACGGCGCGTCGCTGCGCGGCGTGGAGGCCTATGGCGAGCCATGCGGCCAGAGATGTGAACCGGCTGCATTCATACCTCCGGAGGATTTTGAGCAGTCCGCCTATAACGTGCCTATTACGCAGGAGGATACGCTGCAAGAAGTACGGGAGCTGATCGCCTACACCATAGGCGAAGCGCGCGCGGACTGGTTCACGCTGCGTCTTGCGGAAAATGACCGGAAACCGGGGCAAATGGGGCGGGATTATTTTTTACTCTCCGATGAGGATGGAAAAATTGTAATCGAGGGCCGCACCGGCGTCTGCTTGGCCACAGGGTTTAACCACTATCTCAAGTATTGCTGCAACGCGCATGTTTCGCAGATGAGCAAACAGGTCGATCTGCCGGACGAGCCCGTCCCGGTGGGAGAGCCTGTGCGGCGTGAAACGCCGTTTCAAACGCGCTACAGCTATAATTACTGCACTCTCTCCTATACCATGGCTTTCTGGGGGGAATCAGAGTGGAAACGCGAGCTCTACTGGCTCGCTATGAACGGGGTCAACCTCGTGCTTGATATCACGGCGCAGGAGGAGGTCTGGCGGCGGTTCTTGCACGCGCTCGGCTATTCCCACATGGAGTGTAAGGATTTTATCGCCGGCCCCGCCTACTACGCCTGGGCCTATATGGCGAATATCAGCGGCTTCGGCGGCCCGGTGCACGATAGCTGGTTCGCTGCGCGCACCAGCCTTGCACGCCGCAACCATCTGCTCATGCGTCGCCTTGGTATGCAGCCTGTATTGCAGGGCTACAGCGGCATGGTTCCCGCCGATATCAAGCAAAAGGAAAAGGTGCGGGACGCGAAGGTTATCAAGCAGGGGCTATGGAACGGCTTCCCGCGCCCCGCCATGCTCAAAACCACAACGGGCGCTTATCGTAGGCTCGCGCGGCTCTTTTATCGCTGCCAGCGCGAAGTGTTCGGTGATGTGAGCCGTTATTACGCCACCGATCCCTTCCATGAGGGCGGACGAAACGGCGGCATGTCCCCGAAGAAAATGGCGCAGGTAGTGCTCGACGAGATGCTCCAAAACAATCCACAAAGCGTGTGGGTGATTCAGTCGTGGGGGGAGAACCCCTCCAAAGCCCTGCTGCATGGCCTGCGCGGCCGCAAAGAGCACGCGCTGGTGCTTGACCTCTACGCCGAGGCGCGGCCGCATTGGGAAACTTGGGCGGGCGGTGAGTTTGACCAGACGCCGTGGTTGTGGTGTATGCTCAATAATTTCGGTGGGCGCATGGGTCTTAACGGCCACATGGATACGGTCGCAAGCGAAGTTGCACGCGCCGCGAACACCGCAAGCTGCATGGCGGGCATCGGCATCACGCCGGAGGCGACATTCAGCAATCCTGTTCTATTCGACCTGTTTTTTGAGACGATCTGGAGTGAAACGCCGGAACAGCTTTCTCCCATCGACCCGGATGAATGGTTGGCGCACTATGCGCGCAGGCGTTACGGTGCGGAGAGCAGCGCGGCGCGGGAGGCGTTCCGCGTGCTGCGCACAACGGTATATAACCCCTCTCTCAACCACAACGGCGAGGGCGCGCCGGAATCTGTGGTGAACGCCCGCCCGGCGTTTGAAATCCGCTCTGCCTCCTCCTGGGGCACGGCGGTCATCGGCTATGATAAGCACGAATTTGAGCGCGCGGTTCAGCTGCTGCTGGAGGACTATGATACGCTTAGGCAGAGCGACGGCTATCTCTTCGATTTGGCAGACTGCTTGAAACAGGTGCTCTCGAATACGGCGCAGGAATATCATAACACGATGGTACAGGCATACCGGAAAAAGAATCTCGCGGTATTCGATGATTATAGCACCCGGTTCTTCCGGCTCATCGGCCTGACCGAGCAGGTGCTTGGCACGCGCAGGGAGTTCCTGCTCGGAACATGGCTGCGCGGCGCGCGGGAGCTTGCGGAAGGGACGGATGATTTCACGCACGATCTTTATGAATTTAACGCCCGTGCCCTGATTACTACTTGGGGCTCTCTGCGGCAGGCGAATGAGGGCGGCCTGCGTGATTATTCCAATAAGCAGTGGGCTGGTCTGACGCACGACTTTTACCGCCCACGGTGGGAGAAGTGGGTGGCGCTCCGTCGGGCGGAGCTGACAGGAGAAGCGAAAGATCGCCGCAGCGAAATGGAGCAGGCCGAGGATTGGTTCCGCATGGAGTGGAAATGGGTGCTTGGGCGCAGCCCTTATCCGGCTGAGGTCAACGGGTTGGATTTAAAGGAGCTGGCACAGCAGGCCCTGGCCTTCTCTTTTTAAGGTTTCCCCACATACATACTGTAAAAAATTTTTGAATGGGCTGTTGCACAAAGCGTTGCAGCGGCCCATTTTGTTCGGATTTACGAAAGCAGTTCCAAAAACCAGATATCAATGAACAGAATCAAAGGAATGGCGAGGCATTCTGCCGTAGCTCCCATCGAGAGCCGCAAAAGCCCTTCCGAAAGCGGCCCATAGCGGATGCGCAAGATGGTCAAGAGAACCATTGTGAGCACAAACAGTAGCGGCACGATCAGAATACCGCCATATAATAGATAGGAAGCAGAGTTTATAAGCATCCACAGCCAGCCGGGAGGAGCCCATTCGATATCGTTCAGCACGATGACGCCTAAATATAATACAATCATGAGCGAGCACCAGCATATGAGAATGATGGAAAGTGCCTTGACCGCTTTTTTCATAAAAATCCGATCCTTTCTGTTGCGTTTATAGAGTGTAACCGTGGCTTTTTTCATCTCCATTTTATCTGCTTTGGCTGCATAAAATAAACAAAGGGAATTTTTGGTCGTTATTCCGTAATAATTGGGATAAAAACAAATCAGCCGCTATGTTTATCACATATTTTATGCTATGATTCCTTTATTGCATAAAACTTATTGACTAGAAACGTTTCAAATGATAAGATAAAATCGTCTTTCGAGACAAATATATGGAGCCGTTTTTTAAAACTTTTGTGTGCCTGATCTAAATTTGTTGGACGAGCAGGGCTCTTTTGGCCAGGCTCCAACCAACGTTCAAGGGCGTTGCGAGCCCTGCTTTCAGACGGCTCCTGAGAGAAGAAAAGGTGATGTAAATGAGCAAAACCAAACGGTACCTCAGCATACTGCTCTGTCTTGTGCTGTTGTGTACCACTCTTATCCCCATGTATGCTTTTGCGGCGGACGATACGCTGCAGATCTTGTGCGACGGAGTGGTTGTCTCCGGTAACGATAAAACCCCGATGCACATCAAGGAGACGGAGCAAAAGCAGCTGAGCGTGCTGTTTAACGGCAGTGAAACGCTGCCGGAAGGCACGCAGGTGCGCTGGTCTTCACCGACGCCGTATCTCGCGCATGTGGATGAAAACGGCGTTGTCACAGGGCGCGACAGCTCCAAGGGCGCAATCTTGCGCGTTTGGGTGGATACCAATATCGCCTCCCTGTGGCTCATCGGCCCGGGCCTTGCCGATATGGTTTACGGCTGGTTCGACGAGTATGAAATTGATCAGATGGATACCGAGGGCATCGTTAACGTTCTTGAGGTTGGCCTGAAGCCCGTGCTGGGCGAGGAAACGGCCAAAAATCTGGCGGAATCCCTGCGGAAAACGCTCAACAGCATCAACGTGGAGATTCAGGCTGTGCTGGTCAATGCGGAAACCGGCGAGGAGCTGGTCTCCAGCTCTACGCATGTCGTGGTTGATAACAACGATTCGATCAGCTCCATGTTCATTCCGAACGGCACGTATATCACCAACCATGATGCGGTTCCACAAACGGTCGAGGTGGGCTATTCCATGGATATGGAAGGCATCACCACACCGCTACGCCTGCATATGGGCGTCAACTGGGAGGTCACCAAGAAGATCGGCAATCTCGATTGGATCACGCTTCCCACCGGGGACGCCACCATCGATGCAGAGGGCCATGTAACCTTCCTCAAGCCCGGCACCTATAAAATTACTGCCAAGCCGGATACAGAAGGCCTCTATCAAAACATCTCCAAGCTGATTGACCAGTTCGGCGGCATCGCGCATGCCGGCACAACGATTGCCAGCGTGATCACCGAGCTGTTCGGCCTGACTGTTTCTCAAACGGTGATCGACGCTCTGGGTAAGACGATCCAGGGGATTCTGGACGCCAACCAAAGCGATCAGGCAGAAACGCTCCGGAAGATCATCACGGTTGTCGGCAACTTCATCCTTGGAATCACCATCAATGATTCCGTTACCGTGACGGTGGTGGAGCAGCTGGATGTAGAATCCTTTGAGATCTTCGGTAAGCTGGACGGCCTGAATTCCTACGGCGGAACCCGTCAGCTCACCATCACGAACATTCAGCCGGAAGGCGCGGTTGTAAAGCCGGGCGATGTGGTTTGGACGACCAATAACTCCAATTATGCCGTCGTCGACGAGACCGGCCTGCTCACCATCCGTTCCGGCGGAAACTGGGGCAATAAGATTGAGGTCACGGCGACGATCGACGGTATTTCCCGCACGATCGACGGCAACATCCTGGGCTCCAACACCTCAAGCCCCACGGATCTTGAGTTCAGCGGCCCGGATTATCTGACGGTCGGGGAAACCGGAACCTACAGCTTTACGGTCTATCCGTTGGCGCTGTATGACGACGGCGCACTGATCGATTTCAACAACGTTGACGTGGGCCTGATGGTGAACGGACAGGTTCGCTATGAAAATGGCGTAACCGACGGCGTTCTTCGCATTGATAAGGCCGATAACGTCGACGCGCCCGGCGGCCAGGGCGGCACGTTTACGGTAACGGCTGTTGGCGGCGGGGAAACCACGCTTTATGTGCGTGCGCACACTGGCTCTGTTGCGCCGATCAACGGCAAGATTACCCGCGAAATGAAGGTCACCGTGTATCAGCCTGTGACGGGTATCACGATCGACCAGGGTAGCGAGATCACCGTGGAAACATCCGTAACCGCCGGAATCGGCAGCGCTTCCACGCAGCTGACGGCAACGGTGGCTCCGGAAAACGCGACTAATAAAGCAGTCAATTGGAGCAGCGACAATGCGCTCATCCGGGTGGATGCGAATGGCAAGGTCTCCTACACAGGCCTGCTGTATTCCCCTGTGAGCGCAACGATCACAGCTACATCCGACGATAATCCGGAGTTGAAGGCCACCTGCACTGTCACCTTCAAAAAGGCTGCGGTCGGCGTGACCGGTGTCACGCTCGACCGCACGGAGCTGACGCTCCCAGACGGTACGTCCGCACAACTGACCGCTACGGTAACGCCCAGCAAGGCCAATAACAAGGTTGTGATCTGGGAATCGTCCGATCCTTCTATCGCAACGGTAGAAGGCGGCCGCGTTACGGCGGTTGCGCCCGGTGATGCGGTGATTACCGCAACAACGGAGGACGGCGGCTTTACCGCTCAGTGCAAGGTGTTTGTACGCGCCGATATGGTGAAGCTCAATAAGCTCATCGCCATTGTCGACGCGGATGACACCCTGACGGCGGAGCAGTATGAGCAGACGCTTCTGGACACGCTGTTCGCCGCGCTGGATACGGCGAAGGCGGTCGCCTCGGATGCCCTTTCCAAGCAGGCGGCGGTCGACAATGCCTATGCGGCCCTGCTTGATGCATATGTTGCGCTCGGCAAGAGCGTACCGCTGGAGAGCGTTTCCATCACAGGCGGCGAGCGCAGCGGCGATATGGTCTATGTGAAGGTTCCGTGGACGCAGCCCTACCGCAAGGCATCTGTAGACCTGGGCATTCAGGTAACAGAGGGCGCGGAGATCGCAAGCGTCACCTGGTCGCCTGCCAATTGGTCAGTGGATGATCCGGAGGCTACGATTACGCCAAATGGAAGCACAGCAAAGATTGCCCCGAATGGCCGTGGCATCGGCGCTCGCTCCATGTGGGTGACCGTTACTGTTGAGGATATTTATGGGAATGTTCTGACCGATACGGTGAAAGTGCGTTTTTACAACTGGAATTGGCAGAAATAACACCTTCATGATCTCTTAGTTAGGGCACACAAAGGCCTCCTGTGGTTGCTGAGCCGCAGGGGGCTTTCTTTGTAAACTGCCGGGGAGTTCAAAAAAAGCTTTAGTGTTACATATGGAAAAGAAACTCCTTTTGATACAATAAAGATGTGGTCTGCCAACTGCACTAAAGTATCAAAAGGAGGACGTTAAACGTAAAGCCTAATGACAATAATGGTTTAGCACATACAAAGTAGAACTGCAAATATCATAGGGCTTTGACCGCATATGAAAAAGCCCCGCCTACAGGCGCGGTGAGATAAGAAATATTTTTGAGGGACGGCGGTAGCTGTCCCTCTACGTTTTCTTAAAACAACGCTCTGGAGCCGGGGGATATTTATTAGGCTAGAAACGGATGGATAAAAATAGAATAAATCCTGTAAAGTGAATGTTTTTCACAAAATTCCCTATTTTTCTTTCTTTTCTGTATGATGGGATTGGATCATTTTGGAAAATGCCCATCATGGATAGCAGGAGGAATTTTCATGCGGAAATCTATTTTTTATGACAAAGCGAAGCGGAGTAACAAGGCTAAGCCGGATGTATCCGCATGGGTCAAAGGAGTATGCACTGTTCACGAAAGCAAAAGGTTCACAGCTATTTTTTATTGGATTGCCCTGGTTGCTTGTCTAGCGGTCATCTGCTCTGCGTTTGCCGATGCAGGCAACATTTCGATTGATGGTTATGTGCAGCCGGGGGAGTGGGCAGGAGCGTCGTTTTCCACACTGTTTGGCAGTGAGCAGGAGAGCGGCTGCGCCGTTTCGTATGCGGATGTGCGTACGCAGGCGGATGTCTCTGCCCGTCGTGTTTATTTTGCCCTTCAAGTCATAGACGGAGCATTTGCCGGGGGAAGCGGGCGTTCACGCGTCCATCTCCGCCTTGGAAAAGCGGAGATTACACTGGATGCCGATGGAAACGCCCAAACTTCTGGAATTTCCTATGAAGTGCAGGCGGCGGGCCAATATCAACCGGATGGTTATAATGGTGATTATGTGTTGGAGGCAGCAATTATCTGCCCGGCGCCTCTATTTACGGAAGATATAGCGGCCTCCATATGGTTCACGGATGGAAAAGGCGATAAAAGCCGGGTGTGTGAACTGACGATACCGCTGGATATTCCTGCCCCTTCCGCTTCAGAATCTGTATTACCGCAGCCGGATTCCCCCTCTGTGCGACCACAACCCAGCACGCAGGCTGATCAAACAAAGCAGCCCTCCACGCAGAACAATACGCACGCCGAGGCCTCCCATTCCTCACGGCCCGTTGGGACGACAGCTGTAACCGCTTCGAATACCCATTGGCCTTCTATTCCTGACGCCTATTCATCGAATCCATCGAAAGCTGCGGGCCTTGCAACGAATGCGGATTCCCACATCGATGCTGGAGGACAAGGCTCCCTGCGGGAGCCGCCCGGTGACGCAGCGGGGGCGCTTTCGACTAACCGCTTAGAGGATGCATCGCTTTCCTCACAGGAATTGACGATCCCAGCCACTGGGGAAAACGGGGCCGGGCTATGGTCGGCCAAGCGGATTGTAGCTTGCGTTACGGCTGGCGTTTGTGTGCTTGCAGCGGCCCTGCTGTTTCTTATGCGGGTGCACAAAAAAGTGGAACCGTCGGAGGGTTAACTTTCCGTTTTCTCTCAGCGACATGACTTTTTTTCACCTCCCGCGCATATAGATAGAGGGAAAACAGCCGGAATTACGGCGCAGGCAGGTGAAATGGATGGACGAATTACAATCCTATCAGCGGGAGCGGCCCCGGCCTTCTGAAGAAAAAAGGGAGAAAAAACGCAGCGGCCGGCGGGATTATCTCGTGCGGGTCATCGCCGTGCAGCTTGCGGTGTGCGCAGTGCTGCTGACAGGCGCTTTCCTGATGGTAAAAACGAACCCTAACGCGCAAAAAGCGCTGCGGGAGGCCTATGAGGGAATTCTCTCACAGGACTGGAGCGCACAGGAGGCTGCGGCGGCTTTCAAAGAGATTGGCGCCTTTATCTTTGCGCCGGCAGATTCCTGGCCGGATGCGGATGACCCAACGCAAGCGGCACAGGCGAATGCGGCAGCAGGGGCGAGTGAAACCATGGGTGCGGCCTCCGCACAGGGGAAGGAGCCATCCACGGAAAGCCCCAGCCAGCCGGATGAAACCGTTTCTCAGGAGGCGCTTGATGGGATGGGCGGCTCGGATGAACCTCTTTTTGACGGAATCAGAGCCCCGGTCGAGGGTACCTCCTTTGCCCCTTATATCGTGAGCGTGCCGGTTGTTCGGCCAGTCGAGGGCAGGGTTACCTCATCGTATGGGTATCGAATCCATCCTATCACCAAAAAGCTGGGCTTTCACCGCGGCATGGATATTGCCGCTGCCATGGGCACACGGATAGCGGCGGCGTTTTATGGCACGGTAAAAGAAGTCGGCTATTCCGAAGGCAACGGAAATTATATCACGTTGACACATGAGAACGGCCTGGAAACGACCTATTGCCATTGCTCCGAGATTCTTGCGGAGGAGGGGACCGTCATCCGGGAGGGGGAAACGATCGCTCTGGTGGGGGATAGTGGCATGGCTACCGGCCCACATTTGCATATTGAGGTGCGGATCAATGGCGTTCTGCACAGTCCCTCCTGGATTTTAGGGGCGGATAACGCTTACGAGAAGGATGCAGTTTAAGTGCAGGGAGGTAACGGTTTCCGTTGGTTTTCCCTTCGCCGCCGCCGTAACGCTCATGTTTCTTTATGACACAAGCGGGACGGCGGTCATTTCCGTCTGCGCGGCTCTGCTGCACGAAATAGGGCATTTGCTCTGCCTGTTTTGGTATGGCGAAACGCCGCAGTCGTTGAAGCTGGGGCTGGCCGGTATGGAGATCGTGCGGGCAAAGGGACAAAAGCTTTCTTTCTATCAGGAAATTATGGTTTCGCTTGCCGGACCATTGGTCAACCTAGCGCTGTTTGCGCTGCTGGCTACGCTGAGCGGATGGGGCGCAGGAGAGCGCCTGATGGAGGCGGCAATGGTGAATTTCATGCTTGCCCTTTTTAACCTTCTGCCCGTCTCCGCGCTTGACGGCGGTCGGGCGATGTATTTTTTTCTATGTAGCTTATGCACAGCGCCTACGGCACAACGTGTGGTTACCGTTTGCTCGATTGTGTGCCTGTTGCCATGCGCGTTTATCGGCTTTTTTCTGCTGCTGCAAAGCGGATATAATTTTTCCCTGCTCTTGGTAACGGTTTACCTGTGCTTTCTTTTGGCGGCAAGGCCCGTGCAGGAATAAAGGGCGCGTTGTATCATGCATATGAATAAGCGCAGAATTAGAGGAACTGTTGCAAAATATTTTATTTTGCAACAGTCCCTCTAAACGTGTTCCATCGCTGAAGTTCTATGAGAAAGCTTTTACCAAATGCCAAGCAAATGTTGCATCAGCAGGCTCACTCCCGCGATACCAATCCAGCAGCAAAGCCCCATAAAGATCGGTTTTCCTCCGGTTTTCACAAGCTTGATGATGTTGGTGTTCAGGCCGATTGCCGCCATTGCCATGACAATAAAGAATTTGCTCATCTCTTTCAAAGGGCTTGTCACCGCGGCCGGAAGGTGGAAAACGGTGGTAACCACGGAAGCAAGCAAAAAAAACAGCACAAAGAAGGGGAAAATCTTTTTCAGATTGACTTTTGCGCCCTCTGCGCTATGCCTTTCCCGGCGGGTGCGCACAAACGCGAGCACCAGTGTGATCGGGATGATCGCAAGCGTGCGTGTCAGTTTGACGATCGCCGCCGCGTCGAGCGTGTTGCTGCCGTGGATACCATCCCAAGCCTGTGCTGCGGCCGTTACGGAGGAAGTGTCGTTGATCGCCGTGCCGGCAAATAGGCCAAAGCCCTCATTGGACAGGCCAAGCAGCCCGCCGAGCGTTGGAAAAATCAGCGCCGCAATTACATTAAACAGGAAGATCACCGAAATGGACTGCGCAATCTCCTCATCATCCGCATCAATGACGGGCGCGGTCGCCGCGATGGCGGAGCCTCCACAGATTGAAGAGCCAACGCCCACGAGCGTTGCGGTTTTGGTAGGCACCTTCATCATTTTGCACAAGAGGAAGGAGATCAGCAATGAGGTGGAGATGGTGGCCAGGATGATAGGAAGGGATTGCTTGCCTTTTTGAAGAATATCGGTCAAGTTCATCCCAAAGCCGAGCAACACAACAGCAGCCTGTAGGATTTTTTTGGAGGTGAAGGTGATGCCGGGTTGAATCTGATCCTTCTGTTTCAGCAGCAGGGTTAGCAGCATACCCGCAAGGATTGCAAACACTGGCCCGCCTACCACAGGCACCAGCTTGCCGAGAAACCATGCCGGTATAGTGATTGCAAGGCACAGCAGTAGCCCAGCCCAGTTTTTTTGCAGAAAGGTTTTCATGAAACGTCTACCCCTTTTAGCGGCATTCGGCATGCCAAGCCGATTTTCCGCGACAATTTGTTCCATCATACCATGCTTTTTATATAAAATAAAATGATAAATATTTATTTATCAATTATTTTATCTTATAATAGTGAGAAGAAATGTCATTTTAACGTTCGATCAATAGAGGGGACGATCAAATGCTTGACTTCAGAATAGATACCTTCCTGGCGGTCTGCCGTTCGATGAATTTTACCAGGGCGGCGGAGGAACTGCATATCACGCAGCCTGCCGTTTCTCAGCATATCCGGTATCTTGAGAAGAGCTATGGCGTGAAGCTTTTTGACTATCAGGGCAAACGGCTTTCTTTAACCACAGCGGGCGAGGCTCTTTTCAGCGCAGCGGTTACCATGAAGCACGATGATCTTTTTCTGAAGAAACAGCTTCCAATGCTCGGGCGAGGGCAAAAAAACCTGGTGCTTGGCGCAACGCTCACAGTAGGGGAATTTGCAGTTCCGGAGCGGCTGGCCGCCTATCTGAACCGCTATCCGGAGACGGATTTGCATTTAATTGTGGCCAACACCCACAAACTGCTGCATCGGATTGATGCGGGTGAGATTGATTTTGCGATTGTGGAGGGTTTTTTTGAAAAACGTGAATATGATTCCTTGCTTTTTTCCCGGGAAAGCTATGTGGCGGTTTGTGGCACACAAGCACATTTTGCGCGGCCGCCGCACAAGGTAGAGGATCTTTTGGGAGAACGGTTGCTTCTGCGGGAAGAGGGCAGCGGGACGCGCGAAATTTTAGAGCGCTATCTGGAGGGACGAAATCTGACTGTGCAGGATTTTCGGCAGACGGCGCAGGTGAGCAATCTTCATGCGATCAAAACGCTTGCGCAACATGGCTGCGGCATTACCTTCCTCTATGAAGCTGCTGTGCGGGAGGAATTGGCAGAGGGAAAACTACGTGTGTTGCCCCTTGAGGATTTTCCGTTGCGCCATGATTTCTCCTTTTTATGGCGGCGCGGGAGTTTGTTTGCAGACCGCTACCGGGAGATTTTTGATTTTATGCAAAGCGTGGGAAACAACGCAGTTCCAACAAAAATGAGCGCTGGCTCAACAAGCTATCCGCAAAACCGGCCGGAAGCGTTGACAAACGCCTGGGGCGGCGGTAAGGTGTAACCAGCTGCTGTATGCGGCGAAGGCCTTCACACCACCAACAAAAAGGAGAATCTCATATGAATGAGGAAAATGCACTGCGGGATAAGCGTGCCTTTGGCCATTTTATTGCGCAGAAGCGTAAGGAGGCAGGGCTAACACAGCACGAGCTGGCAGCCCGCCTTTATCTAACAGATACGGCGGTATCCAAATGGGAGCGCGGTGTGACTTATCCGGATATCACGCTGATCTCTTCCATCTGCGAGGCGCTGCATATTACAGAGCATGAATTGATCACAGCCAGCGAGGATCTGCATCAAAACGAACTGGAGAAGCAGGCGCAGAAATATCAGCGCATCAAACAGGGTTATCGCCATATTATGCTTGCGCTCTATGGCCTCTCCCTGCTAATCTGTTTCATCTGCAATCTGGCGATACAGCATACGCTCTCCTGGTTCTTTATTGTGTTGGCGTCGGAAGCGATCGCCTTTTCTTTGACGGTGATGCCCGCGCTGGTTTCAAAAAACCACGGACTGTGGACGTTGGGGTCTTTTTATCTTTCGCTCAACCTTTTATTGCTTATCTGCCGGATTTATGCAGGCGGTAATTGGCTGGCGGTCACCTTCTGTGCGATCACGCTCGGTTTTGCAGTGATTTTTCTGCCGCAGGTGCTTCGGCAGGTTCCTTTGCCGCAAACGCTATCCTCCCATAAGACGCTGCTTTGTTTCCTCGTGGATACGCTGCTGATTTTTGCGTTGGTCACGGTGTCGGAACTGATGATGGGCTCTCCCGCCCGGTTGCTGCCTGTAGATTATCCAGTCGTGCTTTATGGCATTACACTGCCCTGGCTGTGCATGGTTGTCATCCGCTATCTACGTGTCAATCCATTTTTCAAGGCCTCCATTTGTGCGGCTGGCACGGGCATCTATTTCTTTTTTACGAACAGTATCCTGCACACGCTCATTGACGGCGCGCCGTTTACTCTTCCGCCCGTCGATTTAAGCGCTTGGGGCGACCCATCATTCTGGGCAAATCCGGCCTATGGAAGCGTGCAGAATGCGAATATCTGTTTTGTCGTGACGGTAGTCTGCATAGGCGTCGGTCTGCTATTTGCCGCTGGCGGCATCGCTTGGGCATTGACACGGAAGAATACAAAAAGCGCAGGAAGATCCACTGCCAAATAGAATGGCGGGGCAGGAGAGGCTGCGGCTGTAGCCGATCTTCTGCCACACAAAAAACAGGCCCGATGCGCAAATCATGCACATCGGGCTGATCTATTTATTTCTTTCGGCTGACCGGCATCCATAGCTCAACATATCCCTTTTGAGGCGTGCCGCCGTACATCTCCATCTCGGGGCCATCCGTTTTTTCAAATTCCGAAGCCGGGAGCCATTCCTGATAAAAACGCTTATACAGCCTATCCATCGGTTCCGCCATATTCCAATCTGGTATTTCTGCGGGGAATACGGCCCATGTAGCGGCCGGCACTTCAACAATTGTGTAGCCCTCCGTTCGGCTGTCCGGCGTGACAAAGCTGCACTGCATATAGGGATATGTGGTGTCGTCAACCTTCCGGTAGTTCATAATTCCATGGATCCGGCACATAGCTTGGGTAAACATGGTATCGTAAATGGGAAGCTGCACTGCACCTGCGTCCGCAAATAGTTTTTCGTAAAGCCCGCTTTGATGATTGGCATTCCACATTTCACCGGCGCTTGCATAATAGGTTTCATCGCCAACGGTTGAGATCAGGCCTTCGATGCCGAATAATTGGAACGGCTCCGTTTTCACAATGCGGTAATTCATTTCTCCAACTCCTTGTATGGTTATTTGAAAGGTGATGGGGGGAAACAGTCGCAGGGAAACGTTTGATTTTTTCGCTTCGCTTGGCGTAACGCCATGAAATGCCTGAAACGCACGCGCAAAAGAAACCGGCGAATCGTAGCCGTATTTCAGCGCTAGGTCGATCACCTTGACGCCGCTTTGCTGCAACTCAAGCGCGGCTAAAGTCAGCCGCCGCCTGCGCACATATTCGACAAGCGATAGATCAGCGATAAAGGAAAACATGCGCTGGAAATTGTATGCGGAACAGCCTGCGAGCTGGGCAAGCTTCTGATAATCCAGCTCCTCTGTGATATGCTGCTCAACGTATTCGATGGCAGCGTTCAGCCGTCTTGAAACATCCAAGTTTTCCTCCCCCTTCCTTTTAACAATAGCATACAGGGCCGACAGAATGATTTCGCAACTTTTTCTGCACAGAATCCGTGTTGTTTCTATCATACCTGTTTTTCCATGGTTTGAAAAGTGTGTTTCGATCATGGCCAGCATAAAAAATGGAAGCCTCTATCGCATCCACTTCGAATGATTCCTGATCAATTTGCGCTTCCCTTGCCGCTTTGGTATAATAGCATCAAACAAATTTTGTTTGATGCATGGTATAACCGTGTCGAACAATTTGTTTGATGCATTGAAAAATAAATGTGATTCAGGAGAATGAATGGGTATGCTTTCCAAACAGGCTGAAAAATTGCTCCCTCTCGTTCAAAAGCCGGGGCGCTATACGGGAGGGGAACTCAATTCCGTGATGAAGGAGAAAGATGAAGTGGAGATCCGCTTTGCCTTCTGCTTCCCTGATACCTATGAGATCGGTATGTCCCACCTCGGCATCAAAATTCTATATAGCCTTATCAACGCGCGTGAGGACGCCTGGTGCGAGCGTGTTTTTGCGCCGTGGACGGATATGGAGGCCCTCATGCGGGAGCGCCATGTGCCGCTCTATGCGTTGGAGAGCGGCGACCCTCTGACAGAATTCGATTTCATTGGATTTACCATGCAATATGAGCTCAGCTACACCAACGTGCTCAATATGCTTGATCTGGCCGGGCTCCCCGTGCGCGCAGAGGAGCGAAAAGCGCTTACCCCCCTGGTGATCGCGGGCGGTCCGTGCGTATGCAATGCCGAGCCCTTCGCTGAGTTTGTAGATATCTGCCTGCCGGGGGAAGGGGAGGAGGTTATGAATGACCTACTGGACCTCTTCCGGGAATACAAGGCACGCGGTGCGGATAAGGAAACGTTTTTGAAGGCCGCAGCGCGGATCCCCGGCGTTTACGTCCCGTCGCTCTATACCGTCGATTATAATGGAGATGGCACAGTGAAATCCATCCTGCCGCATGGCGGCGCGCCGGAAAAGGTGACCAAACGGATTATTTCCGATTTGGACAGGGTGTTCTATCCGAAAAAATTTGTAGTGCCATTTATCGAGGTGGTGCATGACCGCGTCACCAGCGAAATTTTCCGCGGTTGCATCCGCGGCTGCCGCTTCTGCCAGGCCGGCTTCCTCTATCGCCCGATCCGGGAGAAAAAGCCGGATACCGTTAACCGGGATTGCAAAACGCTCTGTGAATCCAGCGGCTACGATGAAATTTCCCTCTGCTCGCTGAGCACGAGCGACTACACCGGCCTGCAAAACCTTCTCAACGGCCTGTTTGAATGGACGATTGGCGACCAAGTCAATGTGTCGCTGCCCTCCTTGCGGGTGGATAATTTTTCTCCGGAGCTAATGGAGCAGATTCAGAAGGTGCGCCGCAGCGGGCTCACCTTTGCGCCGGAGGCAGGCACGCAGCGGCTGCGCGACGCAATCAATAAGAACGTGACGGAGGATGAAGTGATGCGCACCGTGCGCAGCGCTTTCGCGGGCGGATGGACGGCGGTCAAGCTTTATTTTATGCTTGGCCTTCCCACTGAAACGCTCGACGATGTGGCAGGCATCGCCCGGCTTGCCCAGCGGGTGGTGGATGCTTACTATCAAAACCCCAATAAGCCAAAGGGCAAGGGCGTGCAGGTGAGCATCAGCGTCGCCTCCTTCGTGCCAAAGCCCTTTACGCCTTTCCAGTGGGAGCCGCAGGATACGATTGAGATGCTTCATCAGAAACAGCGCCACTTGAAGGAGAGCGTGACCTCCCGCAAGATCAAAGTCAGCTGCCACGATGTGCAGACGAGCTTCCTGGAGGGTGTGTTTGCGCGCGGCGACAGGCGCCTCGGAAAAGTGCTCGAATGCGCGTGGCGCAAGGGCTGCAAATTTGACAGCTGGGATGACCAGTTTCATTTTGACCTCTGGGAGGAGGCGTTTCAGGAGTGCGGGATTGACCCGCTGTTTTATACCAACCGCCGCCGCTCGTTTGACGAGGTGCTTCCCTGGGATCATATGGATTATGGCATCCGCAAGGAGTTCCTGATGCGTGAAAATGAAAAAGCGCACCAGAGCATGACCACGCCGAACTGCCGCGAACAGTGCGCAGGCTGCGGCACAAACCGTTTGAATGGGGGCAAATGCGATGCGCTGTGTTAGAATCTGGTTCGCCAAGGAGGGCAAAGTGAAATATATCTCCCACCTCGATGTGATGCGCTGTATGTCGCGCGCCGTGCGCCGGGCCCGGCTGCCGCTGTGGTATACGGAGGGCTTCAACCCCCACCCCTATATGATGTTCGCCCTGCCGCTCTCCCTGGGATTTTCGAGCCAATGCGAATCCATGGATATCCGCATCGAAGGGGAGATGACGGATGCGGATATTGCGGGGCGTATGCGCGATGTGATGCCGGAGGGGCTGCGGCTTCTCTCCGTACGGGAGCCGGTGATGCAGCCGTCGGAGATCGCCTTTGCGGATTACCGGGCCCAGCTCTGCTTTGACGCCCCGGAACTGGCGGCGGGCTTTCTCCATGGTGCGGGCGCGGCCTTGGCAGGGGAGAGCCTAATCGTGCAGAAGCCCGGCAAATCCGGCCGTAAAAAGGTGATGAAGGAGATTGACCTGCTGCCGCTGATCGCAAGCTGTTCGATGGAACAGAAGGAGCGTGCCGTTCTCCTGAAGCTGATCCTCCCGGCGGGCAATCAAACGAATATTAGCCCGGCTCTTTTGCTGGATGCGCTGGAGGAAAAGGCGGGCGTGCAGGACGTGGGGAGAGAGATCACCCGCCTCGAGCTGTTAACGAAGGATTTGCAGATGTTTGAATAGGCGTTTCAGCCGCCCGTAAAAAACGATATAGAAAAAAACGGCGTTTCCGGCGGCCTTTCAGCCATTGGAAGCGCCAATCTGATTCGCGGGTCAAGGTTGATAAGGATTGTGAAGCAGCAAGCCGCTGCCGCTTGCGAAAATTTGGCCGGAGTGTCCTGATAGCTTTTTTATATTTTAAAAAGGTAGGCATAGACTATTTTTGATCGATGTTTAGCGGAGGTGCACTTTGGAGGATTTTCTAGAATTTATAGAGCACATCAATAACGGGCAGCAACGCGCCCGCACACAAGAGGTTTTGGAATGGGTTAAAAGTCAATTTCCAAATTTAGAGGCCAGGATTGCATGGAATCAACCTATGTTTACAGAGCACGGCACATTTATCATTGGCTTCAGCGTATCCAGCAAGCATCTGGCAGTTTCGCCTGAGCGCGCAGGGATGGTCCGGTTTACGAATGAAATCACCAAGGCGGGCTATAGCCAAAGTAAAATGTTGTTTCGTATCAGATGGGAGGAACCTGTAAACTATATTTTGCTGGATCAAATAATCCGCTTTAATTGCATAGATAAGGCAGAATGCAAAACCTTTTGGAGAAAATAATTGCGCCGATTTGGCGAAACGCTTATGCTGATTGATAGGCGACAAGGCTCTTTAATACAAAAATAAAGTCTTGAAACCATTCAAGTTTCAAGACTTTATTGGTCGGAGTGACGGGACTTGAACCCATGGCCTCTTGGTCCCGAACCAAGCGCGATACCAAACTTCGCCACACCCCGGTGTCGCAAGCGACATTTTAGATTATATACGAAGCCTCAGAAAAAATCAAGGCTTTTTTGAAAAAAAACCGGGGAAACGGCGCATGTCTTTATTCCATATCAAAAACCACGGCCTCGATTGCCTGGGCAATTTCCGCTGTTGTCAGCCTGGCAACACCAAGCGAATCCAGCATTTGATCCGTTTGCGTTTCGGTAGTGTCCAAATAGCGAAAGTTGAGGTTTTTCATCGCGTTTTCCAGCACGGCAGCCTCTTCCGGCGTGTTTTCCGGCTGTCGGCGCTCCAGTTCGAGCAGCTGCATCGTAATGGCCAAAGCCTGTGCCTTGGTGAAAAGCGCATTGGACGCCTCCTGCTGAAATTCAATCACCTTGTTGAGCGTTCTCATACTTTAAAAATCCTCCTGTTTTGATATCTTACCATGCCATCTGCTTTTTCGGAAGGAAAGGCGGATGAGCCGGGTTTCGCAAGAGTGGCAGGTATATTTCAGTTGCTTCCGGCGTAGAGATGAAAGTGGCGGTATGGAAGGTTTTACAAAGGCAAAATCGAAAAATAGACGCTGCTGTTTCTGCTATTCTTAAAGAACATAGTTTTGGATGCAAAAAACAGCTGCACAGGCTAATATGGCTTGGAGGGCTATTTCCGCAGGGAGCCCCCACATGAATTTCCGGTGCAGCGTTTTATGCCGGATGGCCCGCATGGTCAAATACATTGCGAGCGCTCCGCCAGCCAAGCCAATCAGCATCAGCGTCCGTTCGGGAATTCGCCGCTCATGCTGCTTAGCGCGTTGTTTATCATGAATGGTGAGAAAAATGGCCAGCAAAGAGATAGCAATCAGATAAGCGCCGAGCGCACAGAGAAACGCCGTCATAGCGATTCGCCATCCTGTGCGACGGCCTTTCCCTGTTTCAGCAGGTGGAAGCGGCTGTTTGTGAGAAATGCGGCGTTGCCATTTTCAAAGGCTTTGGCGGCGTTTTCTTCGAGTTCAAACACGCTGGCGCATTGTGGGCAAACAGCGAAATAACGGCTGTGAAAGGAACGCACCGGAATTTCCATCACTTTAAAAAGCTCAAAGCTGTTGAAAATGCGCATCTTCACGGCCTGCCTGCAAGCAGGACATGCAATTGCCGGGCTGGATCCGGTTGGTTTGATTTTGCTGTGAAAACGAGCTGGTGAAAACATGAGGCTTTCCTCCGTCCAAATCATTTTGGGAAGCTTTCTCTTATCGTATTCGTATTTTGAGATTCTGTCAAGGCGGAGGGTAAAATTATGATGGGGAAAAGGGGAAAAGATTGCATGAAACATTTGGCTGCCTCCCTGCTTACCTGTTTAATGCTGTGCTGCATACTTGCCTCCTGCGGAGCTCCGCCAGAGGGGGAAGAAAGCAGCGTGCCTTCTGGGGAGGCACTTTCCCTCAAGGCGCAGGAGCCGGGCAGTGATGAAGCGCCGCAGAAGGAGATGCGCGCGGTGTGGATTACCTACTACGAAATCTCCATGAAAGCGCAAAATGGCGGAGATGAATCGCTGTTTTATCAAAAGGTGGATGAGATGTTTAGCCGTGTACAAAACGCGGGGTTTAATACGGTCATCGTGCAGGTTCGTCCGTATTCAGACGCCTTTTATCCCTCAAGGATTTTTCCCTGGAGCGCTTATCTGACCGGCACCCAGGGAAAGGACCCCGGCTACGATCCGCTTGCCATCCTGGTTGAGCGAGCGCATGCGCACGGGCTTTTCATCCATGCATGGTTCAACCCATACCGCGTTTCTTACAATCCGGATTTTGCACTTCTCTCCAAAGACAATCCGGCACGCAAATGGAAAGAGGATGCGGATAAAACCAATGACGGCTGGCTGATCGTTTTGGAAAATGGGATTTATTATAACCCCGCCGTACCGGAGGTGCAGCGCATGATTATCGACGGCGTGCGGGAAATCGTCGAACAGTATGAGGTGGACGGCGTGCATATGGACGACTACTTTTACCCGTCTACCGAGGAAAAGATCGATCAGGCGCAGTACGATCGCTATGTGAAAGACGGCGGGCAGTATTCCCGCGCCGCGTGGCGGCGTGAGAATGTAAACACGTTTGTCAGCGGCCTGTATGCGGCAGTGAAGGCGATCCGCCCGACGGTATCGGTCGGGATCAGCCCCGCGGGCGATATTGAAAAGAACCGGGAGGAGTTGTATGCAGACGCCGCCCGTTGGGGCGGGGAGGAAGGCTATGTCGACTACCTCATGCCACAGCTTTATTATGGCTTTGAAAACAGCGCGAGCCCCTTTGAAAAAACTGCCCGGCAGTGGGCGAATCTAATCCGGTGTGATAGCGTCAAGCTATATGCAGGGCTGGCGATCTATAAAAGTGGTGAGGAGGATCAATATGCCGGCCCGGAATCCGATCAAAAGCAGGGGCCACGGTATGAATGGATCAACCATAGCGATATCATTTCCCGTCAGGTGGCTTGGGGCCGGAAAACGCAGCCGTATGCCGGATTTGCCCTGTATTCCTATCAATATTCGTTCGGGGATTCACGCTCTAAACAGTTGCAAAAAGAATGGAACGCATTGAGCGCTTTGCTGGAAAACAAAGAAAAATAAAAGAGTCTGCAAAAATGTTGTAAAAAAAGGAAAATGCAAGGTTTTGCCTTGACAAGCGAAGCAGGCTCGTCCTATGATAAAAAGGATCGAATGGAATGACAGCATGTGCATGACATAGAAAAATAACAGGATGGAAGATTGGGGGCAGGGGTGTGAAGAAACTGCGGAAGGAACAATGGATTTCATTCGGCCTATTTATCTGTGTGCTTGGCATCGTGGCAGGCTGTACGGCTTTCAGACATTTTGCTGGGGCAGAAACCCCGCAGGGGGGCGGAGACCTCAACGTGCTGGCGCAGAGCGAGGGGGAAACGCAGCAGGTATCCCCACAGGTGAAAAAAAGCCTGCCGCGTGGCGCGGGCGCTTGGCTAACGGCAGGAGTGGATTTTCCCGTAAAATCCTCTGCGGAAAAAGCGCGCAGCGGGATTGACAGCGTGCTTGACCGCGCGGCGGAATATGGGGCTGCGGTTGTATTTCTCGACGCGATACGCAGCGGAGAGGCGGTGCAGGCCGGTTCTCTCGATACACTGCGCTACGCGATTGGCAGCGCCTCGGCAAAGGGCTTTCAGCCGGTAGTATGCGTTCCGGCCGCAGATGTGATCCGGATCGGCAAGGATGGAATCACACTGGCTCCAGAGGTTTTATCCGCGCTGTGCCAGAACTATCAGGTGGAGGTTCTGCTGCTGTCCGGCTGGAGGGAGCTTTCGTTTGAGCCTTGGGGAGCCGCCGTTGTTGAGAAGCAGGAAGCGCTGACCAATGCGGTGCAGCAACTGCGCAGCGCAGCGGAAAAAGCGGCGCCGGGCATTGTGTTCGGCGTAGAATCGTCGCTGGTTTGGTCGAATGAGGCGAGCGGAACCAAGGCCTCCTATGAGAGCCTAAAAAACGGCTTTGCCGATATCAAGGGCTGGATGGAGAAGAAACTGGCGGATTTCATTTATCTTTCCTCTGCGTCGCTCACAACGGATCACAACGTCCCCCTGGAAACAGCGGCCGCATGGTGGAATCAGGCAGCGGTTGATACGGAAACGGCGCTCTATATGGAGCACAAGGTTTCCAGTGGCCTTGCAAGCGAGGAAAATGGCGTTTTGCCGGACGAGCTTGCCGTCCAGATGGGGATTGTGGCGAAAAATAGGGCCTTTTTCGGCAGTGTGCTGGATTCTATTTCCGCGCTCGAACAAGCGGAGTATGGGGAAAACGCTTTTGTTAAGAATTATTTGACAGGCGGTGTCGAAAAGGTCAAAAAAGAGGCAAAACTCTCTATTTTAAATTATATCGATCTCAAATTCACAGCGAAAAAGGACAAGCTTACATTCCTCGGCACAAGCGTTCCCGGAACGGAAATCACCTGCAATGGACAAAAAGTGAAGCAATCCCCCTTTGGCTGCTTTACATATCCTGTCAATTTAAAAAAAGGGGAAAATACCATCCTGTTCCGCCAAGGGGATCAGGAGCTGAAGTATACGATTCTCTTCGACGAAACGCTGATCCGCTCCGTGGCGCCGTCAGCGGCCACCTATGCCAGCGGCGGTTCCAAGCTGGAAATCACGGCGATTGCAGTGCGAGGCGCCAGCGTATCCGCCAAAATCAACGGCGTTACTGTGCAGATGAAGCCGGGCGGCGGGGATGAAGAGGAGCCGAAGAAAGAGGATTCCAACTTTATTTCTTATATCGGCATCTATACGCTGCCCCAAAGCCGGGCGGATGCGCGCAATATCGGCAGCTTTACCGTATCTGTCACCTACGATGGGCGCACTGCCCAGATGAAGGGCGGCAGCGTGACAATCAATGCGAAACCGCCTGAAATTGATATTCCGATTGTAACGCCGGATACGCCTGCTGCTCCCGACTCCACCGGCCCCGATGATACGACCTCACAGGGCGGGGCCGACACGAAGCCAAATACCAAGCCTGATGACACAACGGGCGGCGGCTCGGCAGATGATTATTTTGCCAAGCAGCTTACCCCTTACCAATCGAATGGTGTGCCGGGTTTTGCCCGCATGTGTGAGGTGACTTCAGACGATGCGGAAACGTTGCCGGGTAACACCTCCAATGATGCCTGCGGCCCAACCTATGTGCCAATTTTGAAAGGGACTTTTGATTATATCATTGAGGAGACGAGCTATAACGGCAACCTTTATTACAAGCTGAAATCCGGCCGCCGCGTTTACCGGGAGGATGTTAAGGAGATAAAAAAAGGTTATTCGATGCCAAGCAATTCCGTGAAGGTGAAATCCTCTTCCACAAAAGGCGATACCAATATCACACTCTATACCAAGTGGAAGGTGCCGGTCGATGTGGCTTTTACGCCGCAGAAATACGTCAACAGCTCTGATAACCGGCCCTATGCGGTTAACAGTTTCACTGCACAGAGCGTGGATTTCATTTTCAACTATACCGCGTCGGCCAGCGGCAGCGTGAATCTGTCGGGTAGCAATGCGTTCAGCAAGGCGGAATGGATTGTTGATAAGAAGAATTTGAAAACGACCCTGCGCCTGCATCTCAAGCGCACTGGCTCCTTCTATGGCTATTCCATGAAATATAATGCGGATGGTTCCCTGACGATTTCGTTGAAAAACAGCGAAGGCACTTCCCTGAGCGGCTACACGATCATGTTGGATGCAGGCCACGGCGGCTCAGACCCAGGTGCGGGCAGTTCTGCCGGGTGGGAAGCGCCCGCAACACTTGCTATTGCCAAAAAGGTGCAGCAGAAGCTGCAATCAGCGGGCGCGGCTGTCATCATGACCCGCTCAGGCGATAGCTATGTGTCCCTGGAAACCCGGCGCGATGCGATCCGCTCCAAAAAGCCGGATCTGTTCATCAGCATCCACTGTGATGCAGCGGACACAAGCAGCGCAATGGGAACCACCGGCTTTTATTACACGCCCTATTCTTATGGCCTTGCGGATTCGATCCATGACCGCCTGGTCAGCACCTGGCGGGATCAGATCTATAAAGGGACGAGCGTAACGGTATCCAAAATTGACCGCGGCACCCGCTTTTATCCCTTCCGCGTGAACCGTGTGCAGGAGTGCCCATCGGTGCTCATTGAATATGGCTTTATCACCAACGCAAACGACCGCAAAGCACTGCAAGACGGCGCAAAGCAGGATTTGCTCGCGCAGGCTACGGTCGATGGAATTAAGGATTTTCTCAAGGCAAGGGGATAAGAAGATGAGAAAAAAACAGGGCCGGTGGTAAATGCTACCGGCCCTGTTTGGCATAGTTAGACGAACGGAATTTTCTTCTATCGCAAATCAACAAACCGTTCTATCTTCATTTTTAAATGATATTTCTGCCGAAGCGCCGCTATCTGTGCCATCATTTCCGACTTGTGGTGCAGATCAATTGCCTCCTGATCTTTCCATCTGTCAATGAGCAAAACCGATTCTGAATCATCCATTGGGAAATAATATTCATATTTTTCATTCCCCGCCTCGGCACGAACTGCATCAACAATTCCCTCTGCCGTCATCTCTTCTACAAATTTTCGAGCGTTTCCATTTTTTCCGGAATATAAAATGTTCACGGTGATACTCATTGCATCCTGCTCCCATCTTCCTTTTATTGTTTTAAATTGCAATTGCTTCGTCAAAGAGGAGCCGCCCAGCGTTAAGCTGTTTTTATTTTAATCGCCGCCTTTGAGAATGTCAAACGCCATGGAGTCCACGATTGATTTTGAAAAGAAAGAAGGCCATATCGATGACCATTCGAAAAGCGATTCGGCAGGATCTTCCATTCCTGCTTTCTCACGACAGGCACATTGCCGCAGACGAAATCCGATCTGTCGTGTCTCTCGGCAGGATGCTTGTTCTGGAAGAGAAGGAGCACATCATCGGCTGGTTGCGGTGGAATTTGTTCTGGGATAACACTCCGTTTATGAATATGCTGTACGTTCTGGAAGGGGAGCGGGGAAACGGCCGCGGCAGGCAGCTCGTTTCCCATTGGGAAGCGTTGATGAAAGCTAAAGGGTATCCGCTTGTAATGACTTCGACCCAGTCAGACGAAACCGCCCAGCATTTTTATCGGAAGCTTGGCTATGTAGACGCCGGAGCGTTGCTTTTGCAGGATGAGCCGCTTGAAATCATTTTGACGAAGGCTTTGCGGTGAAATGATAGCAAGCTCCTATTCTACTTGGCGAAAGGGCTTTTATAATAGCTTCAAACATTTTATTTGAAGCAAAAGCGTTTTTACACATATGGTAAATAGCCTCACGAATCTCGAGCTTCGGAAAACATCGAATCATCGAGTGGAAAAGACAAATTTTTCTGCTTTTTTTTGACGAAGGTGCGCAAAATAAAGCGGAGGAGAAAGAGGAATGGGGAGCAACGGATATTGACGTAATCCGCCATCCATGTAAGAGCGTTTGGAAACCTTTTGAGAGTGTTTGCATTTTACTGTACTTTTTTATAACAGCATGGTATAATAAACACAGAAGAAGCGGGAATCCTTGTATTTTCAGGGATTCCCGCCTTTTTTGTTACTATCGTGTTATTAGTTCAGCGTTCAACGGCTTGTAATGTTCACCACGCTGAACCTCTATTCCATCAGTTCCACGGCGGCTTTTAGTTCATCCAAGGTCTTGTGATTATAGACCCGGTTTCCCGTGTCCTTGGACACATGTCCCATGAGAAGATCAATACACTTCCGATTTGCCCCGGCGCTGTCCAGTTGGGTTTCAAAGGTGTGGCGGCATTCATGCGGGGTGTGGTTCATTTCAAGAGCCTTCATAATATCCGCCCAAAACACCCGATATTGAGTTTGGGAACAGGCCCTTCCATTGTAGCCAATTAGGCGGGGGCCACCTTCAGCAAGACGGGCTTCAACCAATGCCCTGATTTTGGAATGGATAGGAACCACCCGATCCTTCCCGGCTTTGGTTTTGGTTCCGCCCTTCATCGTCCCGGCCTGAAGGTCAATATCTTCAGGTTTCAAATTCAGAAGTTCACTGATTCGCCACCCGGAATATATCAGGATCAGGACGGTATCAACCCAAGGCTGTTCCCGATGCGCCCAAACCTTTTTTACTTCATCCTTGCTGAAGGGAAGGCGGCTGGTTGGTGGAATTGGATCAGAAGTGAGAAGATCAGAAAAGCACCGGTTGATTATGTCCATTTCTAAAGCGAACCGGTCAAGATGGCCCCACAAGTTTTTGATTGCCGCCTGTGTACTGTACCCTTTCCCGCAACCGTCAATAGTTTCTTGCATTTGATATGACCGGATTTGTTTATAGGGCTTTTCCCATAGCGCTGAACAATGCTTGAACGCTGAACACAAAGATGAACGGTTAGATTCCCCCAGCTTGGGAGCCTTCTTTTCTTTCCAGAATTCAAACAATTCCTTCATGGTAATCTTGGCCCGGTCAACATCCCAAGGATCACGGTTGTATTCAGAAAGGATCATCAAGCCTTCTTCCCGTGTGGCTGCATATCCCACAATGTCATAGATAGGATGCCCTTTATTATTCCAACCAACAACCTTCTTAATGATGAAGGGCCTTCGCCTGTTGCCTGATAACCGGGCAACAGTGCCGAACCCATTAGGGTTTCGCATTATATCACCTGTCCTTTCGTGGAAATGGGTATAGCAAAGCCAACCCCAGTGTGATATAATGTTCAATGGGACTTGAAACATTAACTTCAAAAAAGGGGTTTGTTTCGCCTGACCGCTTCCGGTGTGCAAGACCGGGGGCGGTCTTTTTTTTTTGCATTTTGAATGAATGTTGAATGAACCAAAAGCCTGACAAGGCAAGGGCTTTGGAATATTCCTTCAACATCCAAGATTGTGCAGATATTCAAATTAAATATAAGAAAAAATATATAGTAAGAAGAAAAATATAAGCAACCGGAACATGATCTTGGATGTTGAAGGATTACAGTTCAATAGGAGCATTAGACACCGGCTTCATCGAATGGAATAAGTTCACCACCTGTTCACTATCTTTCAAATTATCCGACACATTCAAAACAATTTGCTTTGGGCCATTGGATTCGTAGTCAATTATAAGTAGGGTTGTAATTTTCACTTTTTCTTTGGTTTTAATTCTTCCACCAACTATAGCACCCAAAACACCAAAAGCCGCCGCCCCCAAGATCATTCCTGGAGCCGATTGTTGAATTACCTGTTGAATTTGTCGTTCATTCATTAACTGAACATTTTGAACTTTGTTCAGTGATAAATTGTATTCCGGCCAATTCTCTCTTTGGGTTCCGGTTAAACCCTTTAAACTAAAGCCATCTGGTTGAAGTTTTGCAATCACGGTTGTAAGTGCCGGAACAGGCAGACCATCAATCATAGATCCAACTGCCGCAAATTCTTTTTCTTTTTTCTTTCTAAACATTGATTAGAACTCCTATCTAATGTCACTTTGGAAGGCAACCGCCTTTCCAAGAATGATGATGTGATTCAACTGTTCCCCGGTATATACCAAATCTTCATATTGAGAGTTTTCGGCCTTCAAGATCAGCAAATCCTTTTCAGGGTAATAGTTCACCCGTTTCAAGGTTGCTTCATCTTCGATAATAACGGCGGCAATTTCACCATTGTCCACCATTTCTTGTTTCATGATGAACACAATATCACCGTCATAGATTCTAGCCCCAATCATAGAATCGCCTTTAGCCCGTAAGCAGAAATCAGCGTCAATGTTGGCCCCGGCTTCCACATACAGTTCCTTTTCTTCGTTGGCAGCAATGGGTTTTCCACACGCAATTTGACCCAATAGCGGGAACCGTTTCTTTTCAATGGGGAATAGATTTTCAAATTTTACTTGGGAACGCAAAATTTCCAAATCAATGGATTTGTCGAGCCCTTCCAACCATGCGGTTTTGCTTCGATGTTCGGATTTTCCAAGAAGATAATCCATATCAACATTGAAATAATCGGCTATGGCTTCCAAGGTTTCAAGGCCGGGTTCTCGTTCGCCTCGTTCATACATATTAACACTACTTTTTGAAAGCCCAACCTGTTTTGCAAAGTCTTGTTGAGATAAGCCGGTTTCCTGGCGCAAGAGTTTCAACCGTTCATTGAACTTTGGCATTAGTAACACCCCTTTCATTTTTATTATACACAAATTGTGCACAAAGTCAATCTGTCATTGTGCACAATTTGTGCTATTTTTATTTGTGCACATTTTGTGCATGAAATCGCTTGACTTTGAGCACAAATAGTGTATAATGATAGTCAGATGAGCACAAATAGTGCGCAAAATATAGAAAGGAAGTGACAGCATGATCCAAAAGGAAACCACGGGAATGATCCTTCGCAAACTGCGTGGGAATCGTACCCAAGAAGAAATTGCCACCGCCCTTGGTATCACAAAATCTTCTTGGGCCATGTACGAACGGGATGAAAGAGTTCCCCGTGATGAAGTTAAATTTCGGATTGCCAAGTTTTTTGATAAAAGTGTAGAGGAACTTTTTTATACTCATATCAAGCATAATATGTACTCATGATTGGAGAAACGAACTATGAATGACCTTCAGATTTTCAATTATGGAGAAGTTCCTGTAAGAACCATTGTTAAAGATGGTGAACCGTGGTGGGTTGCCAAAGATGTTTGCGAAGTCTTTGGTGAAACCAACCGAAATCGGGCTATGCAAGCTTTGGATGCTGATGAAAAGGGGTATACGCAAATTGATACCCCTGGTGGCCAACAAAAAATGGCGATTATTAATGAACCCGGCCTTTACAAATTGCTTTTTATAATGCAACCGGAAAAAGCGCGTGGTGTTTCAAATGAATATATCGCTAAACGACAAGCCCAACTTAAAAAGTTTACCCGTTGGGTAACACATGAAGTTCTGCCTGCTATCCATAAAACTGGAAGCTATAGCGTTTCACCATACAAACCCAAGGCCTCCAGCGTAGGTGAAGTAATCAAGCTTGTGGAAATGACCCGTTCTATGATGGAAGAACAGGGATGTTCCCCGAATGATATCGCCCAAGCTGTGAAGCAACTATGTGATCAGTTCAATATTAATCTTCCTGACTTTTTTGTGAAACCCAAAGACCTGACCTTGGAAGATGCCATGGATATGATCGATTTTGTATATGCCCATGAGCGGGGTAGGGGTAAACGGAAACCAACCTATGAAGAATTTATAGAAGTTCAAATTGCAGTAAAGCGATTGGAGTATTGAACTCATGAATGAAGTAAGCCTGAAGCCGGTGATTGCAGAACTTGAAGATTTATTTTCAAAGTTCAACACCCGGTTCTTCGCTGACAAGTTGGAAAAGCCCGTGATCACTGTTTCCCCGGATCATACCCGTGGGGCTTATGGCTGGTGTACCGGCTGGAAGGCTTGGAAGGCTGGGGAAGATGAAGGCCACTATGAAATCAATCTGTGCGCCGAATACCTGAACCGGCCTTTTGAAGAAACCTGTGGAACCCTAATCCATGAAATGGTTCATCTTCAGAACCTTCAGGACGGTGTTCAAGACACTTCACGATCTGGCACCTACCACAACAAGAAGTTCAAGGAAACTGCTGAAGCCCACGGCCTGACGGTGGAGAAGGGCGAAAAGTACGGATGGCATAAAACCACGCTTTCCCCGGGAGCCCTTGAATTTGTTCAGAGCCTTGGAAAACAGGGATTTACCCTTGTTCGGCCCCGGCCTTTGAGCCTGAAGGGTTCCCGGAAGGGGGGGGGGATCAAGTTCCCGCAAGTATGTTTGCCCCTGTTGCGGGGCCATTATCAGAGCCACAAAAGAGGTTCATGTGATCTGCGCTGAATGTGATGTTGAATTTCAGGAGGAAATCTAAATGAGAAGAAAGCGGAAAACCGTGTGGGCGTTCCTTGATGGGAAAAAGCTGGTGGATGTTGTTCAAGCCGCCCTTGACAACAACATGATGGTGGATGATTTGAAGGCCAAACTGGTTGCTGAAAACCCCGGCCATGAAGTCACCTTCAAGGCTATTTGATGGAGGGTTGAAGATGTATGCGCCTAATACCCCCCAACCTGAATATCGAATTCTGTCCCTTTCAGGTGGTAAGGATTCCACCGCCCTTGGCTTTGAATGGCTGAAGCGGCACCAGCAAGACCCGGTTACATATCCGTTGCATGAAGTCATTTACTGTGACACCGGAATGGAGTTCCCGGCAATGGTTGAGCATATCAACCGACTTGAACAGATTTTCACCGGAGCCGGGATCAAGTTTACACGGCTGAAATCTGAAAAATCTTTTGAATATTTGATGTTTGAGTATCAGCCCAAGCGGAGCAATCCTGCGTTGAAAGATAAATCTGGTTGGAGTTGGCCGGGGCCAAAAGCCCGTTGGTGTACCGAGCTATTGAAAACCAGAGTGATCAACAAGTATCTGGATGATTTACGGAACCAATACAGCATGGTTCAGCTTATTGGCCTTGCCGCTGATGAACAAGCCCGTTTGAACCGAGAGCATAACCAGAACCCCGAACATCGTCACCCGCTGGTGGAATGGAGTTGGACTGAAGCGGATTGCTTGAAGTATTGCTATGATGCCGGTTTTGATTGGGGCGGCTTGTATGACATCTTTAATCGGGTTTCCTGTTGGTGTTGTCCCCTTCAGAGTCTTGATGAATTGCGAAAACTACGAAAGCATTTCCCGGATTTATGGGCAAGGCTGCTGGATATGGAACACCATACTTGGCGAACCTTCCGGGCTGATTATTCGGTTGACCAGCTGGAAATCCGATTCGACTTTGAGGAAGAACGGCTGGCCGCTGGCCTACCAATCAACCGAACCCGTGAATTCATGTCAGAACTTCGGAAACGGCTTGAAGAAGTTGGTTTTCCACAAAAAAAAAACAAATAGGAGGTTATAAGCGTGAACACCTTTGCAGAGCGTTTGAAGTACGCAATGGAACAGGCCGATTTGAAGCAATCGGCCCTTTCCGAACAGGCCGGGATTTCCAAGGCCGCGATCAGTCAGTATCTTTCCGGGAAGAACACCCCTGGCCCGGAGCGAATCAAGGCGCTGGCCGATGTTACCGGCGTGACCTTTGATTTCCTGATGGGGTACGGTAGCGCACCGGCCAAGGATGCGCCGCCCTCGGTAAAGAAGATCAGCGTGAAGGAAGCGGCCCGGTGCATGGGCAAATCTGATCAGTTTGTGAGGATCGGCCTTCAGCGTGGGCTTCTTCCCTTCGGCAATGCGGTTCCCGGCACCGGGAACAACTGGAATTACTACATTAACCCCGCCAAGTTCAGGGAGTATGTGGGCGCTGAAGCGTTCAACAGTTTCTTTGGCTTGACTGCCTAAATGAAAGGATAATAACGATGATGCGGATTGGATGCACGGTTTTGATTCTTCCCGATGCCGAATATAGCGGGAAATTTACTGGTATGACCGGTAAGGTTGGCAATTATTACGGGAGCGCCAAGGTTGGTGTGGAGTTTCCCGGCATGAAGAACGATTGTGAAAGTGGTTTGTTCTGGTTCAGCGTGGAAAAGGTGAAAGTTCTTCAGACCTCGCCTTTTGTGGAATACCTGATGAATGATGTCGCTTTTACCGCTACTTTGGCGGAAAGAACTTCCCAGATGCACCGGAAGCGTGAGCGGCTTCCCTTTCCCGATGTGAAGAAGGTTATCTTCAACGACCCTAAAACCATTGTTCTGTGGGCGGATGGCACCAAGACCATTGTTTCTTGTGGGGAGGATGATATCTACGATTATTATAGCGGCTTCTGTGCCGCTGTGGTGAAGAAGCTGTTTGGTTCCACCACCCATGCCAAAAAGGTTTTGGGCAAGGTAGTTCAGGTTCAATGATTACGCTATTCCAGCACCAGCAACAGGCCCTTGACCGGACAGAAGGCCATAACCGATGCGCCTATTACCTTGATATGGGCCTTGGAAAAACTTTTGTTGGTTCAGAAAAGGCCCTGAAGCTGAATAGCCGTGTGAACCTGTTGATTTGCCAATGTTCCAAGGTTCCTGACTGGAAAGATCACATGGTTGAAAACTATGCTATGAATCACTGTTGGATGATCTATGATCTGACCAACAAGAAGGAATTTGAATGGTTTATGGCGGCGGTTGCTGAAACCGATAACCCTACCAGAATTTGTGGTGTGATCAACTATGAACTGACCTTCAAGCGGAAGATTTTGAAAACCCTTTCCGGGTTTACGCTGATGCTTGATGAAAGTTCCTTGATTCAGAATGAGAACGCCAAGCGGTCAAAGTTCATTCTTGGCCTGAAGCCTGATAATGTGATCCTTCTTTCCGGAACCCCAACCGGGGGCAAGTATGAAAAGCTGTGGAGCCAATGCCGCCTTTTGGGATGGAACATATCAAAGGAACTGTTTTGGAAGCAGTACATTGAAACGGAATGGGTTGAAGAAGATGGCTTTTGGCGGCAGAAAATCACCGGTTACAAAAATGTTGACCGGCTGAAAAAGAAGCTGGCCGAACATGGGGCGGTATTCATGACCACCGATGATGCCGGGATTGACCTTCCTAAACGGAACTTTGTTCCCGTTAGAACGCCCCCGCCAAAGGAATATTGGAAGTTCTGGCGGGAACGGGTGGTAAGTATCAACACCGCCACACTTCAGGAATTTGAACTGGATTCAGATTTTTGGGGTTCCAATGAAAGCTATGAGCGGGAATTGATTGGTGATACCAGTTTGACCCGCCGCCTGTATGCCCGTCAGCTTTGCGGCCTATATAACCCCAACCGTTACAAAGCCTTCAGGAATTTGGTGGAGAGTACGGAAGATCGATTGATTGTGTTCTATAACTTCACAGAAGAAATGGAGCGCATGAAAGGGATTGTGAAGGCCATGAACCGCTCTGTGTCCATCATATCTGGTGAAGTCAAGGATTTGGGCGCTTACAATTTCTATTCTAATTCCGTGACATTTATCCAGTATCAGGCTGGGGCCAGAGGGGGCAACTTCCAAAAGGCCAATAAAATCATTTATTTCAGTCTCCCAGAAAGTTGGGAACTGTGGGAGCAGAGCCAAAAGCGGATTCACCGTATGGGACAGGAACGGCCATGCTTCTATTACTGGATGATTTGCCCCGGCACCGTGGAAGAAAGTATTTTTTCCACCCTTCAAAGACGAAAGGACTATAACGATGAACTGTTCAGAAAATACGAGGAAGGCTACCCAGAGGGCTAAACGGAACCAGTGGTTCCGCAGAATGTTCACCGTGGCCCTTCTGATGGGGTTGGTGGTTGGTTTCTTCCTTGGCCGCTTTACGGCCCATGCTTTCGGCGGAACCGAACACCAAGCGGCCCTTGAATTCGGGCTTCAATACTATGATGTTTATTTGAAAGAAGGTGCAGACAATGACCAAATGTGAAAATCCGTGTCCTTATGGCAAGTTTGATGGGTGTTGCTACTTCTGCCCGGATCGGGTTTCCTGTGCTGACGCTTGCCCGGAAAACCCGGAGAAATGCGGACAGGCCATTTTCGATGAAGAAGCGGGGCTTCAGGCTTTCCAGCAATCCCAGCTTGCCACCCTGAACGCTATTGCTTCCCTGACCGCCCACAAGAAGGCTATTGAGAATCAGGAAAAGGCCATGAAGGCGGCCCTATATGATGCCATGATGAAGTTTGGCGTGAAGAAGTTTGAAAGTGATGTGTTGAACCTGACCTTGGTTGAACCCACCACAGCCACTAGCATTGATTCCGCCAAGTTGAAGAAGAAATATCCCGCTATTGCGGCAGAATGTTCCAAATCCAGCGCCAAAGCCGGTTATGTGAAAATCACCTTGAAGGGCGGTAAAACCTGATGGATGTGCTAAAAATGGCCAAGGAATACGCTTTCGGGGAAAAGACCACCTATAAAGAATTGGTGGTTATCATTGGCCTTCTGCTGATGATCTTGGAAAGGTTGGGTGGTTCTAATGGCAAGGGATGAAGTTTGGGACGCATTGCAGGAACTCGCCCGACAAAACCACAAAGACCGGGTTTCTAAGAACCCTGACCGGATCGCCTATGCTATCCAACAGTTTGAAGCCCACGGGATTGAATACCAGTTGAAGAACTCGCAGACCGGCCACTTTCATTGCTGGCGGAAGTCTGATGATAAACTGTTCCAGTTTTACGCTGGCACCGGAAAAATTCAGGGCCTTCAAACCCGTGGAATTCACAACCTGATCAAGTTGTTGGAGGGATAAGAGTTGCAAAAAAGACTTACCGTGAAGGAACTGAAGGCCGCTTTGGTTGATGTTCCTGATGAACTGGAAGTTCACTTTGGAAGTGATACAGAAGAAGCCTATGAAATTGTCATTGAAATGGCAAGGCGGGTAAAGTATGACCTTCCCGATGGGAAGCGATTCGAGGACACCGGGGAAACCGGCGTGGATTACTTTGAAATCTATGGCAATGCTGTTCAGGACGAGGATGATCCCTGATGGCCGGTGAAAAGAACTTTGAAACCCGCCTGAAAAAATGGCTGGAAAGTGAAGGGATTTATCCCTTGGGTGAACCAGTTGACCGGATGGGAACCCCGCCCTGTGGGTATTGGGAAAAGCGTTGGGGTGGCGGAAGGTATGTGAAAAGCGGCCTTCCTGATATGAAGATTGTGGTGAAGGGGATCACCCTTGAAGTTGAACTGAAGGCTACCAACGGCACCCCTTCAGAACTTCAGAAGCGCAACATTGCCCAAATCAATCATTCCGGGTGTTTCGGCTTTGTGCTTTACCCGGAAGGGTTTGAAAACTTCAAAAAAATCATAAAGGGGGTGAAATCGTGCGAGTGTCACACAGCAGAGTTGAAGCCTTTAACCGATGCCCTTTCAAATACCAAATGCGATATGTGGCCGGTATAGGCACCATCCCCAACACTGATCCTGATAATGCCCTGATTCTTGGCACCGCCCTTCACACGGGAATTGAAGAAGGGGTTGAACAGGCTCTTGACTTCTACCAAAACAGCTTCCCGGTTCTGACAGATGATCATATCAACGAAATGATCAAGCTGGAAGCCATGATCCCCAAAGCTAAAGCCATGTTACCACCGGGCGGCAAGTTTGAACTTCCCATTGGAAACGCTGATTTCATTGGGTTCATGGATTATCTGGTTCCCATGGGGTGGATGGATAAAAAATCCCCTTATAACATTTGGGGTGAAGATGTTCAGGTTTTTGATCTATACGATTTCAAGTATTCCAATAACGCCAAAAGCTATGCCGTTTCCGGTCAACTTCATGAATACAAGTATTGGTATGAACTGACCCACCCCGGCCAACGGATCAGGAATATGTATTTCCTGATTGTCCCCAAGGTGAAGATCAGGCAGAAGAAAACGGAAACCCTAATGCAATTTCGGGATAGGCTACAAGAAGCCTTGAAAGATGCTGAACCAACGCTATTGCCGGTTCAGTATGACCCCATGAAGATTGTGGACTTCCTGACCGATGTGAAGCACATGGTTGAAGCCACAGACTTTCCCAAGAACCCAAACCATTTTTGCGGATGGTGTGAGTATGAAGAATATTGTCAGAAAGGATGGGATTATATGTTACTTCCCAAGAATGAACGCCGTGGCCTGAACGCCACCAAAAAGAAGGTTGTGTGGCTTTACGGCGCACCCTTCAGCGGCAAGACCTTCTTTGCCAACCAGTTTCCTGATCCGCTGATGTTGAACACGGATGGCAACATCAAGTTTGTGGATGCCCCCTATATCGCTATCCGTGATACCGTGACCGTTGAAGGACGGATCACCAAGCGCCAACTGGCGTGGGAAGTCTTTTCCGATGCCGTCACCGAACTGGAAAAGAAACAGAACGACTTCAAAACCATTGTGGTTGACCTGTTGGAAGATACCTATGAGGCTTGCCGGGTGTATATCTGTGATCGTCAGGGCTGGAAGCATGAATCTGATGATTCCTTCCGGGCGTGGGATATGGTCACAAGTGAGTTTTTGAACACCATGAAGCGCCTTGTGAACATGGACTATGAAAACATCATCCTGATCAGCCATGAGGACAGAAGCCGTGATCTTACCCGCAAGGGCGGTGACAAGATCAGTTCTATCCGCCCCAACCTTCGGGAAAAGGTTGCCAACAAGGTTGCCGGTATGGTTGATCTGGTGGCCCGTATCGTGGCCGATGACAATGAACGGGTTCTGTCTTTCAAGACTTCTGAAGTGATCTTCGGCGGTGGCCGTTTGACCGTCCACAATAAGGAAATCCCGCTGGATTATGGAGCCTTCGGCAAAGTCTATGAGGAAGCCAACCAGAAGGCCGTAGGAGCCATGAAGCACGGCGGCAATACCCCGGCTACCCCCGCACCCGAAACCACCGACACGGCCACCACAGCGCCCAGCAGAAGGGGCAGAAAGGCCAAGGCCGAAAACCCTACGGAAACCCCTGTGGATGCCCCGGAGCCTGTGACCGAAAATGCGGACAATGCGCCGTTGTCATCGGATGCGAATTGCCCTTCTGAAGATGTCGAGGAACCCGCACCCAAGATGGATGTGAACCCGCCCCGGCGCACCCGGAAGAAGCGTGAAGAATGATAAGTAGTAAAAAAGCCCGTGCCTGTGCGGAAACCCTTGATAACATCAAGGGGAAGAAAAGCAATCATGGGTATCTGTGAAAGGGATGATTCTATTGGCTGAAACGCTGATGATTGCCGGGAAGCCTGAAACCATCTTCACGGCCCGTGATTTTGAATATCTGGTTGAAAAACACATGGGCTATGAAGCGGCCAAGTATTTCCGGGAATACGCTGAAAAAGCTGATGAAGAAGTCAGAGCGGCCAAGGCTGGTGAAAACACAGACCTTGCTTCCTATGAAGCTGACCTTGAAAGCAACTACAGAGCCTTTCAGGACATTTAGGCGGAAGCCGCAGTTATTACGGGTGTTCTTCATGAAAAGCGGATAAACCGTGAGAAGATTGCCCATGCAGTCAGGGAAATTGGAAAAATCCTTTCCAACCAACTATAAAAACAACATCTTTGGAGGTAAAAAACTATGGCTATTGATTTTGATAAGATTGATCGTTCCGTTGATCTGAAGGGCCTTCAGGCCGATGTGGAGGATGCCATGAAGCACGGCGGCGGTGATTTCCCCGCCATCCCCGCTGACAATTATGAAGTGAAGTTGGAAACCATGGAGATCAAAGGCACCAAGGCCGACCCTAACCGCCCTATGCTGGCGGTGTCTTTTAAGATTCTGCACGGTGATTACAAGAACCAGCGCCTTTTCATGAACCGGGTTCTGTACGGCACCAAGAACGATAAAAATATGATCGCTTCCGCTGTGGGATTCTTGAAGAAACTGGATTCCGGGATCCCCGTCAGCTTCTCCACCTACAAGCAGTTTGCCCAGCTTGTCCTTGATATTGCGGAAGCCATTGATGGGAAGTTGGAGTATGCCGTGGATTACGATGATACCCGCTTCAACTCCATCATCATTAATGAAGTTTTTGAAGTTGAGGATTGAAAACCGGGGTTTTATACCCAATTCGAGCACAAATAGTGCTTTTGAACCTTAACTTTCAAAAAGGCCGGGGCGCTTGCCCCGGTTGGCCCCAAGGTGAAGCCTTCCCGTGGCGGGGCTGTTTTCACTGATTCACCAAGTATATTCAAAAAGTGGGTGACAAGATGATCTTCTATGATTTTGAGGTTTTCGCTTATGATTGGCTGGTTGTCCTGATCGACTTGAACGCCAAACAGGAAACCGTGATCATCAATGACCCTGACAAACTAAAGGGCTTCTATGAGAGCCACAAGGAAACCATTTGGGCTGGGTATAATAGCCGCCATTATGACCAATTCATTTTGAAAGGTATCTTGTGCGGCTTCAACCCAAAGAAGGTGAATGATTGGATCATTGCAGAGGACAAACCCGGTTACAGATATTCAAGCCTGTTCAGGGAATACCCGCTGATCAATTATGATGTGATGCCGAACCCGCCAATCAGCCTGAAGGCGCTGGAAGCGTTTATGGGCCATTCCATCAAAGAAACTTCTGTTCCCTTCGACATTGACCGCCCATTGACAGAAGCGGAGCTGGCCGAAACAGTCAAATATTGCCGCCATGATGTGGAAGAAAGCGTGGAAGTATGGGTTCGCAATATTGCGGAGTTTAACACCACAATGTTCTTTGTAAATCACTTTCATCTTGGAAGTAATTCTATTGGGAAAACCAAAGCCCAGCTTGCGGCAGAAATTTTGGGTGGAAACGGTAAAGGGAAAACCTTTGATGATGAATTTGATTTCCCGATTCTGGATTGCTTGCGGCTGAAGAAATATCGGTTTGTGGCCGACTGGTACAAGAACCCGGTCAATCACAACTATGGCAAAGCGCAAGAAAATATAACCGTTGCTGGTGTTCCGCATACCTTCGCTTGGGGCGGTGGGCATGGGGCTATTCCGAAATATCACGCCCACGGTATTTTCTTGGTGATTGATGTTACTGCCTACTATCCATCTTTGCAAAAGCAATTCAAAATTGGGTATCGGGTGATGGATAACCCTGAAAACTTTGAGTTCATCCATGACAGCAATATTGCTTTCAAGCGCAAGGGGGATAAAAAGGCCCGTCAGCCCTTCAAAATCATGGACAACGCTATTTCAGGGCAGATGAAGCAACCGCAATCGGCGCTTTATGATCCTATGAGTAACAACACCATTTGTATCAACGGCCAACTTCTACTTCTGGATTTGGTTGAACACCTTGAACCCTATTGCAAACTTGTTCAGAACAACACGGATGGTATCATTGTCCAGCTTGCGGATTATGACCGGGATTTTGAAAAGATTGATGATGTGGTTTGGGAATGGGAGCAAAGAACCGGAATGAAGATGGACTTTGATACTTTCATGGGTGACATTTACCAAAAAGATGTAAACAACTATTTTTTGGTTGACCGAGAAACCGGGGCGGTCAAAGCCAAGGGCGCTTATGTAAAAAAACTGTCTGATCTGGACTATGACCTTCCTATTGTCAACCGGGCCATCAGTGAATACTTTGCCCACAAGACTACACCAGAAGAAACCATTATGGGGTGTGGGGATTTGCGAGATTTCCAAAAGGTTGTAAAAGTTTCCAGCAAATATGAATGTGCGCTTTATTCCCCTGTTATCACTATGGAGAAAATCAGGGATGAAAAGGGCCGTTCAAAAACTGTGAAAAGGTTCAGTGGAGGTGAAGTTCAGACTGATAAAACATTCCGTGTGTTCGCTTCTACTGACCGAAGCAAAGGCGGATTGTTCAAAGTGTCTGGTAAGGTTATAAGGGGCCGCAAGAAAAACCCTGAAAAATTCGGGAACACCCCGGAACATTGCTTCATTAGCAATGATGATGTTACAAATATTCCCGTTCCTGATGAACTGGACAGGCAATATTACATTGATTTGGCGTGGAAGCGCCTAAAAGATTATGGAGTTGACCGGGAAAGGGGGGGATTTGAACCATGCAACTGAAGGACTTGACCGGATTGACATTTGGGAAATTGAAGGTGATAAGACGGGATGAAAACTTGAATAATCACCCGGCCTATCTATGTCAATGTGAATGTGGAAATATGCTTGTCGTGAGAGGACAAGCGTTGATAAGCGGAAACACAAAAAGCTGTGGTTGTTTGCGAAAAATTAACCATGTGAAAAAACATAGTGGGAAAGGAACCCGGCTTTATCGCATTTGGAAAGCTATGAAAACCAGATGCACGAACCCAAACACAAATGATTGGAAGAACTATGGTTCCCGTGGAATTACCGTCTGTGATGAATGGTTACATAACGTCCAAGCCTTCCATGATTGGGCTATGTCACATGGGTATTCCGATGAACTGACCATTGACAGGATAGACAATAACAAAGGTTATTCCCCTGATAACTGCCGATGGGCAACGATGAAAGAACAGCGGCACAACCAAAGGAAGGTGATCAAATGAAATCACCACTTTTTCGTGGCTATGTTCCGACCAGAAACAAACAATGCCTTGAAAAGTTCAAAGGCGTTGAAAAACTGAAAACCCGTTCTGAAGTTCAAGACCTTGAAGAATACGCCGGGATTCTTGGAGAAGAAACAATTCTGATTGATGTGGACGATGCGGAAACCAGTGATCTTCTTTTCCAGATTGTTCGGGATTTGGGCCTGAAATGCCGGGTGTATAAGACCACACGGGGAAAGCACTTCTATTTCAGAAACCCGGAAGGGTATGTGGAAAAAAGCTGGACAAAGCAAACCTTGGCGCTTGGTATTGAAACAGATGCCAAGGTTGGCCGGAACAACAGTTATGCCATTATGCGCTTCAATGGGGTGGATCGGGAAGTTCTTCTGGATTGCCCGGAAGATGATATTCAAGACCTTCCCAAGTGGCTTACCCCGGTAAAAACCAGCATGAAGTTCTTGGATATGAGAGCCGGGGACGGACGGAACCAAGCCCTGTTCAACTATATTCTGACACTTCAAAGCGAGGACTTCACCAAAGAAGAAGCCCGTGAAACTATCCGCATGATCAACCGGTATGTGCTGGAAGATCCCCTTTCTGACCGGGAACTTGAAACCATCCTTCGGGATGAAGCATTCAAGAAACCTATCTTCTTCAAGGATAAAACCTTTCTGTTTGATAAGTTTGCGGTGTATCTGAAGAACAATAATCACATTGTAAAGATCAATAACCAGCTTCACATTTACCGGGATGGTATCTATGTTCCCGGCGCTATGGAAATTGAAGCCCAAATGATCAAGCACATTCCCAACCTGAAACGGGCGCACCGGTCAGAAGTCTTGGCCTATCTGGAAGTGATGTTTCAGACAGAGGGAGAAACCAGAGCCACTAACCCCAATATCATTGCCTTCAGCAATGGTCTTTACAATATTCGGGATGGTTCTTTCATGGACTTTACCCCTGAAATTGTGATCACCAATAAAATACCGTGGGCGTATAATCCCGCCGCCCACAATGAACTTCTGAATTATACATTAAACCGGCTGGCTTGCAATGATCCTGAAGTCCGGGCCTTGCTGGAAGAAATGGTGGGCTACTGTCTGTACCGGCGTAACGAACTTGGTAAAGCCTTCATCCTGATTGGTGATAAGAGCAACGGCAAATCTACCTTCCTTCATGTGGTCAAAAATATGTTGGGGGATCGGAACATTGCTTCACTTGACCTGAAAGAACTTGGGGACAGGTTCAAGACCGCTGAACTCTTCGGTAAGCTGGCGAACATCGGTGATGATATTGGGGATGAATTCATTGCTAATGCGTCTGTATTCCGCAAATTGGTAACAGGCGAACGGGTGAATGTGGAACGGAAAGGCCAAGATCCCTTTGAATTCAATAATTATTCCAAATTCCTGTTTAGTGCCAATGTAATCCCCCGGATGAAGGACAAGACCGGAGCCGTTCAAAGGCGCTTGGTGATTGTCCCCTTCGATGCCAAGTTTACCCCCAATGATGCAGATTTCCACCCATTCATTAAAGATGCACTGTGTGAACAAAGTTCAATGGAATATCTGATTTTGTTGGGCCTGAAAGCCTTGCGCCGGGTTCTGATGAATGCCAAGTTCACCACTTCCAGCAAAGTTCAGGGACAGCTTGACGAATATGAACAGAACAACAACCCCATCATTGGCTTCATCAAAGAAGTTGGGCTTGAAGGTATTGAGAATGAACCCACAAAAACAGTTTACCGGAAGTATAAGGAATACTGCATTTCTAATAACTTCCAAGCCCTTTCCAACATTGAATTTTCACGGCAAATCACCAAACGCTGTGGGTTTATCATCGTTGATAAGTGGATCAGCCGCCTTGGAAAATGCCGTGTATTTGTGTCTGGAAAGGATGGTGATTCATAATGGCCGGTTCTAAAAAAGTGTTCACAACCCTTGGAAGTTCAAACCATGCGCTTGAAAATCGGGAAGCCTTTGATTATTACGCCACCGATCCAAAAGCCGTGGAAATGTTGTTGGAACTGGAACAATTTGCCCCGGTAATTTGGGAACCGGCTTGTGGTGAAGGCCACATTTCAAAGGTTCTTCAGGCCCACGGCTATGAGGTGATCAGCACCGATCTTGTTTATCGTGGGTTTGGTGATCCTGAAACGCTGGACTTCCTAAAAGAAACCTTGGATGGTTTTGAAGGGGATATTATTACAAATCCGCCGTATTCCGTTGGGCTTGAATTTGTTCAACGGGCGCTTGAAAGCGTGCGCCCCGGTGGGAAAGTGGCAATGTTCCTGAAGGTTCAATTTTTGGAAGGACAGAAGCGGGGGGCCTTCTTTAAGAATACCCCCCCCCGTATAGTTTACATATCCCGTTCCCGTTTGGCCTGCTATAAGAACGGAGATATGAGCGTTAAGCCCGAAAGCGCCATAGCTTATGCGTGGTATGTATGGGAAAAAGGATTCACCGGTGATCCGGTGATTAAATGGTTCAACTGAAAGGATGGTTACACATGAACGATAGTATTTACCGCCGCTTTATTCCTATTGGGACACCTGAAGAAATGGACAGACTTAAATCCTTAATGGAGGAAAAAAGTCTGTCCCGTGAGGATTTGAAGCTGATTTTGGAAACGATCAAGCTAAATCCTGATATTTCATGGTGAGATTGTCCAGCAATGTTTTTAGGTCTGTCCAGTTGGAAATATCAAAGTGTTTTTCAACCATAGTTGCTGAAATCCCGTCACCGTTGGAAATATCCCAAACATAAACGCTGATAGGATGATTTTTCCGATGTGTACCAGAAATTTCAATATCATAGCGAGAATTGATCTTTCTGTATATGCAAAGTTCCAAATCAATTTCCTTCATGGAATATTCGGGGCCAAGAAATTTCAGCAACTCTTGTTGGTTTTTAGAAGCCATGCGAATTCACCCCCTTTCTGCCTTCTCATTATAGCACAAAAACAGGGGGTGAACAGATTTGAACGGGAGTTGAACGATATGGAGATCAAGGATAGTGGACAGCGCACCGAGTTTGAAACCGGGGCGGTTCGTGATATGCACACCGGAAAAGGCCGCATGGATTTATTGCCGTGGGAAGCCCTTGTGGAAGTTTCCAAGCATTGTGAAGAAGGGGCGCTGAAGTACGGGGAACGCAACTGTGAAAAGGGCATTCCCATTCACAGCCTGATTGATTCGGCCTTCCGCCACCTTGCCAAGTACATGATGGGTATGAAGGATGAACCCCACCTTCGGGCGGCGGCTTGGAACATTCTCTTTGCCCTTTATATGGAAATCAAATACCCTGAACTTCAGGACATTCCCACCCGGATTGTGGAGCCGGTGGAATTTCCGTCACCTTGCCCCAAATGTCTGTATCAGCACAATAGGAAACAGCCGCCTTGTAATGTATGCGGCCACAAAAACCCGGAAGGAACCAAAGACTATTTCAAACCTGTTGAAAGTGAGGATGAATCCAAATGAAGATTATCAACGCCGATGTGGAATTTATCACCCCGATTGATGGGGCCGCAATCCTGAAACGCCTTGAACAGTGTGGGCGGGTTTGCTATAAGTCTGAAGTCAAAATCATGGAAGGTTCCGCTGAAAAGTTCATCCGGGGAATCATCAAGCGTGGGCATGAAGCGGTTTTGGAACATTGTTCCTTCACGGTGAAGTTCATTTGTAATCGTGGGGTTTCCCATGAAATTGTTCGTCACCGTGTAGCTGCCTACTGTCAGGAAAGCACCCGGTATTGTAATTACAGCAAAGATGGGTTTGGGAATGAAATCACGGTGATTGAACCATATTTTTGGGAAAAGGACAGTATAGAGTACAATGAGTGGGCTAGTGCTTGTGAGATGGCAGAAAGCTACTATCTTTCTTTGATTGATCTAAAGGCTACCCCTCAGGAGGCTAGATCCGTACTTCCTAACAGCCTGAAAACGGAAGTGGTTATGACCGCAAACATTCGGGAGTGGCGGCACTTCCTGAAGTTGCGCTGTTCCCCCGCCGCACACCCGCAGATGCGGGAAGTGGCCCTGATCCTTCTGGATAAAGTTCATTCCATGATCCCGGTTTGCTTTGATGATATTTGGAGTGAATACCATGAAGATATTCACAAAATCCTGAAGGAAGAAACCGGGATTACTATTGTTTCAGATGGGAGGTTGAAGGATCGTGGGAACTAAACCTTGGCAGAACCATGAAGGCTATTCTGACCCTACCGCCTATGAAGGGCTGAAGCCGATTATCCGGGAAGAAGATGAACAGCAGAAGCGCCTAAACAATCTGATTTTTGTTCTGAAGTATATTATCCACTTGGCCGGGTTTGAACTTTTGAACCGGATTGAAATCAAAGACCGTAAAACCGGGAGGGAATACCGATGAAAAATAAGCCATGCCCTTTCTGTGGGGCTGATTTGGTTCAGGAAAATCGGCTGAACCCGCTTGCAAAGAAATACGGGGATATTCCGTTCAGAACTTTTTATGTTCATCCTAAAAATGGTTGCTTCTTGGAAGCGTTGGCGTTGAGGGGTGAGCAGTTGAAGAAGTGGAACGCCCGGAACGCCTGAACAGGTGCTTCTTTAGTAGGGGTTGGAACAGCGGCCTTCAAGATATGTGGAATGATGTTGAAGGCCGTGAAACCCTTGCAAATACAGGCTTTTTTCTAAAATCCTTCAACATTCAACATTCAGCAGATTACTTCAAATAAATAATAATAAAAATAATAGTAATATGAAGAATGTAATAATAGTGAAGAATACCGTTTTGATCTTGAATGTTGAAGGAATTTCCGAAAACCCTTGATATACCGGCGTTTGATGTCCTTCAACATTTATTCCAGAAAGGATGTGTTACATAGTGAATGACAAAGAACTTTCCCAACGGGCGAAAGAATATTTTGCCCAAATCAGGAAAACAGACCGCTTGATCCAGCGGTTGACAGATACAGTTCACACCTTGCGTTCCAGCTTGACTTCCATCGGGTGTGAGCTGAAACCGGATAAGGTTCAGACTTCAGGGCCACAAGACACTTTAGGGGAAACGATTGTAAAAATCATGTCCCTTGAAGAAGATATTAACACCCGGATTGATGAACTTGTTCAGCAAAAAACTGATGCCATGCACCGAATTCAGAATGTGCCTGACCAAGACCGGCAGAACATTTTGATTGCCCGGTATGTGAACGGGGAAAAATGGGAAAAAATTGCTGTTGAACTTAACTTTTCAATTGCCCAAATTTACCGGATTCACGGAGCCGCTTTACTTGATTTTATTAAAGAAAACCCGGATATTCTGAAAGATGATAGTAAAAGAGAGTGTGCTTCATGATATAATGGCATTGTAAAAATGCACCCTGACAAACGGGGTGCATTTTACTTTTTTAGAAGGGGGTGAATACCTTGACCACGAAACAGCAGAAATTTTGTGATGAATACCTGATCAGCGGCAATGCCACCGATGCGGCGATTAAGGCCGGGTATTCGCCTAAGACCGCAAAGCAGACAGGTTCGGAAAACCTCTCAAAACCTGACCTTCGGGCTTATATTGATGAACAACTTGACAAAATCCATTCCGCCAAGATTGCTGATGCCCAAGAAGTCCTTGAATACCTGACCGCTGTAATGCGGGGCCAACACACTGAACAGGTGTTGAAACTGGCCGGTGATGGTATTCAGACCGTGGCGGACATTGATGTTTCCGCCAAGGAACGCTTGAAGGCCGCTGAATTGATTGGCAAGCGTTATGCCCTGTTCAGTGACAAGATGGACTTGGGCGGCGCTGTCCCTGTGGTTATCATGGGGGATGATCAGCTTGAAGATTAGCCCCAATGCAAAAGTGATCCGCCTTCCTGGAGTGGTTGGCAAGGGTTACGCTACCTTCTGGAACTTCAAAGGCCGCTACCGGGTGTGCAAAGGGAGCCGGGCAAGCAAGAAATCCAAGACAACGGCCCTGAACATCATCAAACGGATGATGCAATACCCGGAAGCCAATACCCTTGTGGTTCGCAAGGTGTTTAGAACTCTGAAGGATTCCTGTTTCACGGAATTGAAGTGGGCAATCAACCGGCTGGGGGTTCAGGCATATTGGGAGATCAAAGAAAGCCCCCTTGAAATGACCTACACCCCCACCGGGCAGAAGATTTATTTCAGGGGTCTTGATGATCCCCTGAAGGTAACTTCCATCACCGTTGAAATCGGGTATCTGTGTTGGTGCTGGATTGAAGAAGCGTATGAAATCATGAATGAATCTGATTTTGATATGCTTGATGAATCCATCCGTGGCGCTATCCCACCTGAAACCGGCCTGTTCAAGCAAATCACCCTGACCTTCAACCCGTGGAATGAAAAGCATTGGATCAGGAAGCGGTTCTTTGGTGAGATCATCGGAAAGGATGCCCAAGGAAAGCCCACATACCGGTTCCATGATAGCTGGACTTCCCCGGATGGTCAGATATTCGCCACAACCACCAATTACCTGTGTAATGAATGGCTGGATGAAGCTGATCTGAAGGTGTTCAACACCATGAAGGAAAACAACCCCCGGCGCTACAAGGTGGCTGGCCTTGGGGGTTGGGGCATTGTGGATGGCCTGATTTATGAGAAGTGGCGGGAAGAAGCCTTTGATGTGGCGGCCATTTCCCAAAAGCCCGATGTGAAAAGCGCTTTTGGCCTTGACTTTGGTTATACCAATGATCCCACGGCCTTGTTCTGTGGGCTGGTGAGCCAGAAGGAAAGAACCATTTGGGTGTTTGATGAACTGTATGAAAAGGCCTTGACCAACCGGGTAATCTGTGAGAATGTAACCCGGATGGGCTACGCCAAGGAACGGATCAGGGCCGATTGTGCGGAGCCAAAGAGCATCGACGAATTGCGGGAAGCTGGCCTGTACCATGTTAGAGCCGCCCGGAAGGGCAAGGACAGCGTGAACAATGGCATTCAGTACATTCAAGGCTACACCATCATCATTCATCCCCGGTGTGTGAACTTCATCACTGAAATTTCAAACTACACTTGGGCAGAAGATAAGTTTGGGGCCAAGATCAACACCCCCATTGATGATTTTAACCACCTGATGGATGCCATGCGTTATGCTTTGGAAGATATGCTGGTTGGCCCCGCCTTCAGCTTTGAATAAAGGAGAAAAGTATATGAATAAAAAACTATGTCGGTTTTGTGAATATTCTGACCCAAGCCGAAAAAATAAAAATGGAAAAATCCGGTGTAGGAAATCCCATAAGCTTGTTCCATCTGATTTCTGTTGCGAATTCTTTTTCTGGAAGTTATCCCCTGAATTGAAGGAAGCCTATACCGAATTATCAAAATTAGTATCTGATTAGTAACAATAAACGCCCGGAACCCTTGCTTCTTGGGCTTTATTTGTATTTCTGTAATCATTGGACGATAAAAAAAGGGGGCACTTCAGATGAAATTGCAGATATGGCCGATTCACCTGAAAGCCGCTGGCGAATTTGTAAAAAAATATCACCGGCACAATGTTCCACCAGTGGGCGGAAAGTTTGCTGTGGCGTGTTATTGTGATTCTTCACTTTGCGGGGTTGCAATTTGCGGAAGGCCCGTAAGCCGTTATTTGGATGATGGAAAAACCCTTGAAATTTATCGTAATTGTACGGATGGCACCAGAAATGCTTGCAGTAAATTATATGGGGCCTGTATTCGGATTGCCCGTGAAATGGGTTATAACAAAGTGATCACCTATACTCTTGAACATGAAGATGGCGCTTCTTTGAAAGCGTCAAATTTCAAGTTGTCTGGTTCTGCTGGTGGAACAGAATGGACGGGATCACGCAAAAGAAGTTATTATGTTTCTCCAAGGGAACTAAAAAACCGATGGGAATATACAATCAGAAGGGACGGTGATTGAAATTTGAATACTGAAACAGACCGGATCAATCGCCTGATCATTCAGGGCGGTAGAACTGGAATGACCGAACTTCAGTTCTTTGCCGCCGAAATCAAAGAATGGAAAGATAGTATCCGCCGCCGTGATCAGCTTACCGGGGATCTGTATTACCTTGGCAAGCATGATATTTTGAACCGTCAGCGCACTATCATTGGTGCAGATGGCAAACTTCAGACGGTGAACAACCTTCCGAATAACCGGATTGTGAATAACCAATATGCTTTGATGGTGGATCAGAAAACCAATTACCTTGTGGGCAAACCCTTCACCATGAACTGTGAGAACAAAGCCTATGTGGATTTACTGTCCAAGGTATTCAACCGGCGCTTCCAACGCTTGTTGAAGTATGTTTGTGAAGATGCCCTGAATGGCGGTATTGGTTGGATGTACCCCCATTATGACGATAAGGGGCGCTTGGTTTTTCAGCATTTTCCAGCTTATGATATTCTTCCATTTTGGGCGGACGATGATCACACTATCCTTGATTGTGCGATTCGTTACTATACCCAAGAAGTGTGGAACGGCTACCAGAAGGAAAAGGTGGAGAAGGTGGAAATCTTCAAAGCCGATGGCATTTACCGGTATATCTATCAAAATGATATGCTGATCCCTGATACTGATGCCGTGGAACACGAAAACTATTTTGCTGTTGTGGACGGTGAAGAATCGGGTGAAGAATTCAACTGGACTGAAATTCCCCTGATCCCATTCAAGTACAATAAGCAGGAACTTCCCCTGATCAACCGGGTAAAGACCATTCAGGATGGTATCAACACCATGCTTTCTGACTTTGAAAACAATATGCAGGAAGATGCCCGGAACACCATTCTGATCCTGAAGAATTATGATGGTCAGGATTTGGGCGAATTCCGCCACAACCTTTCCACCTTTGGCGCTGTGAAGGTTCGGAATGATGGCGGGGTTGAAACCCTTCAGATTGAAATTAACGCAGAAAATTATAAAAGCGTTTTGGAACTGATGAAGAAAGCCCTGATTGAAAACGCTCGTGGCTATGATGCCAAGGATGATCGACTTTCCGGGAACCCTAACCAGATGAATATTCAATCCATGTATTCTGACATTGATTTGGATGCAAATGGCATGGAAACGGAATTTCAAGCGGCTTTTGAACAGTTGCTATGGTTCATCAATCAGGACTTTAGCAACCGGGGCAAGGGTGATTTTGATGGTGAAGATATTCAGATCACCTTTGACCGGGATATTTTGATCAACGAATCTGAAGCCATTGATAATTGTTCCAAATCGGTTGGTATCTTGTCTGATGAAACCATTGTGGAACAACACCCGTGGACAAATGATGTTGAACTGGAATTGGCCCGGTTGAAGAAGGAAAAGGAAGAAGCTATGGAACAAGCCCAAGAATATTCCGGGGCTTTCGGAGCCGGGAACAAACAGAATGAAGGCATGGGTGGGGATGAATAATTCGATTCCAACCATCCCAGCCATTTTTACAGAAAGGGGGACGGCCCATGAGAAATGCGGAGTATTGGCGGGGCCGCTTTTCCATTCTGGAAGAAAACGCCCACAAACAAAGTGATCAATACCTTCAGAGCCTTGAAGATATGTTCATGAATGCCCAAAGAACGGTTCAAGCTGATATTGAACGGTGGTATGGGCGCTTTGCTACCAACAACGGGATCAGCCTGATGGAAGCCCGGAAGATGTTGACCACCGGACAGCTTGAAGAATTCAAGTGGACGGCTGAACAATATGTGAAAGCCGCACAGCGGGCCGACCTTTCCCCGGAGTGGATCAAGAAGCTGGAAAACGCTTCAACTCGCTTCCATGTCAGCCGCTTTGAAGCAATTCAACTGCAAATTCAACAGCAGATTGAACTTCTGTATGGGAACCAGCTTGACGGGGTGGATTCCCTTCTGAAGCAAATTGTTTCGGATGGGTACACCCACACGGCCTTTGAGGTTCAGAAAGGCGTGGGCCTTGGCTGGGACATTACCGGCCTGAACCAGAAGAAACTTGAAACCTTGCTTTCAAAGCCTTGGACTACTGACGGAAGAACCTTCAGTGATCGGATTTGGTTGAAGAAGCGGGAATTAGTGGGGACTATTCATAAGGAATTGACGCAGGGACTTTTGAGGGGTGACAGCCCCCAGAAGATCACGGATGCAATTAAGAGCCGGTTCAAGGTTTCCCGCTATCAGGCGGGGCGGTTGGTTCATACTGAAACCACTTATTTCAACGCCATTTCCACCAAACAGGTTTATCAGGATTTGGGGGTTCAATCCGTTGAAATCCTTGAAACGCTGGATTCCCATACTTGCCCATTGTGTCAACCCCTTGATGGCACAGTGATTCCGCTGGCCCAATACGAACCGGGGGTGACTGTCCCGCCGTTTCATCCATCGTGCCGCGGTACAACTTGCCCACACTATGACGATATGGACGGTGAAAGAGCCGCCCGCACCGCTGATGGAAAGGTGTACTATGTCCCGGCCAACATGAAATATGTCGATTGGAAGAAGGCTTTTGTGGATGGTGTGAAGGACGGTTTGACGGTTGCCACCGTGGGCGCTGTGACAAAGGCACTTCGGGATTATAACACCGAATTTGGAAAGAAGTTCGGCAAAGACCATTATGATCAAATCCGAGATCGTGTGGATGCTTGTCAAAGTTCTGATCTTCAAGCTGTTTGGGATAAATATGAAACTAAAATCAAGGTTGCAAAGGCTGACCATAAAGGCGGCGCATACTGTCAGGGCGACAACATTTATGTGAATATTGCGGCTGATGCAAAGGGCCGTTCTTGGAGCGCCCCGTATGCGACAACCTTCCATGAAAGCGGCCATGCCATTGATGGCCTTGCGGCCCAACTTGGAAGTGTAAATGGGCAATGGCACCTTTCATCCACTTATAAAAACGGCCTGTTTCCCCAAACTATCAAAGATGAAGTAAATGATTTAGTAAATGCTGTTCTTTCTGATATGAAAACCCATAAAGATGATTTCTCTTATTGGGTGCAGAAAGGTTGGATGAGCCAAAGCACCGCTGATTATTACCTTCAGTATGGCGGATTCAAGATAAAGAAAGCCTATGCCTATGCCGCCATTCAGAAAGAAGTGAAATCTCTTACCCCGTTGCAGTATGGTGATCTTTCTGATATATTAGAAGGGGCTACCCGTGGGAGAATCCAATGTGGTATTGGTCACGGCGCTGGTTCTTACTGGACAACCCGATCTTATAACGGGATTGATTGGGGGCTTGCTACGGAAGCCTTTGCAGAAATGACTTCTGCAACCATGACTTCCCCGGAAAGTCTGGTAACTATCAAAAAATATTTGCCCAAGTCTTATGCTATGTATGAAGATATGCTGAAGCTGATTGCAAGTCAGCCGTGAAAGGGGTGTTGAATATGGCTGAACTGATTGAACAATATGTTGAACGCTTCAATGAGAATTTCCCATTGTTCGCCCTGATGGGGGTAGAAGAATCGGAAGTGGAAGCCATTATTCAGGGTTGTTTGGATAAGGGAACCCCTTACCGGCCACCTGATTTGGACGAAAAAGCCTTATATTGATGATTTGACCGCCCCGGCCTTCTGGCCGGTGGTGGTTTTTTCATACCTATTCGCCGTTTCCCGGTGGTGGGCGGTAAACAGAACCGGGGGAAATCGTGGTTCCTGACCCACGGAAAAAAAGGATCATAGAAAGGATGAACGAACATGACGAAAGAAAAGCTGGTGGAATGGGGCCTTACTGAAGAACAGGCCAATAAAGTAATGGAAGGGCTGAACGGTTCCTTTGTTACCAAAGCCCGCTTCAATGAGGTCAACACCGAATTGAGCGCCGCAAAGAAAACCATTGGTGAACGGGATGCCCAGCTTGAAGAACTGAAAAAGGCTTCTGGTGACACCAAAGCCCTTCAGGATCAGATTACCCAGCTTCAGGCGGACAACAAGAAGAAGGATGAAGATCACGCCAATGAACTGAAGGCGCTGAAGATCGGCAATGCCGTTGAACTGGCCCTGACCGGGGCCAAAGCCAAAAACAACACCGCTGTTAAGGCGCTGTTGGCTGGTTTCCTTGATGAGGCTGAACTGGCAGAGGATGGAACTGTTAAGGGCCTTGATGATGAAATCAAGAAGTTGGTGGAAGGCAAGGACACGGCTTTTCTGTTCGATAGGGCCGGCACCAAGTTCAAGGGTGCCAAATCCGCTGAAAAGGGTGATGGCGGCGGCGATTCCGCTATGACGCTGGAAAAGCTGAAGGCCATGACCCCCATTGATCGCTATAACTTCTCCGTCAACCATCCTGACGAATACAAAGAACTGTATGGAGGTACTGAATAATGCCTAACACTGTGTATGATAACTTTTTCCTGTCCAACGAGATTGAAGATCAGTTCCAGAGCCACCTTGATCTTCAGCAGTTTTGCACCATTGACAACACCCTGACCGGTGTTGTCGGTATGCTTCGCAAGGTGCATAAGTACAAGGCCACTGACGGAACCGAGAAGCTGACGATGGGTAAGGGCAACACCAAGACCATTGAGGCCGGTTACACCGAAAAGGAATACCGTATTCAGATGGCACAGAACCGCTTTGCCTACTATGACGAGGAAGCCATGACTGATCCTATGGTGATCACCACCGGCACCCGTCACGCTGGCACCGATATGTTCAACACCGTCAACGCTGACATTTTCGGCGCTTTCAATGAAGCTACTATGACGGTTGTAGCCACCGCCCTTGGCTTTGATGCCTTTGTGGATGGCTCCGCTATGCTGAACTTGGAGAACCTTGAAAATGTGTCCATCTTCGGCTTCGTCCACCCCTCTGATGTTGCCAAGTTGCGGAAGGCCATGAAGGAAGATCTGAAGTATGTGGAAGCCTTTGCAAAGCAAGGCTATGTTGGCACCGTCGGCGGTATCAACATCTACACCAAGAAGAACGCTGAACCCGGTAAAGTGGTCATCGGCACCAAGGAAGCCGTTACCCTGTTCAACAAGAAGGGTACTGAAGTGGAGCAGGAGCGTGAGGGCAACATTCGTAAGAATACGGTGTATTCCCGTAAGTATTACCTTGCAGCCATGACCAATGAAGCCAAGGCGGTTAAGATCATCGTGGGTTCTGCCAAGGCCACCGCTGATGAAACTGTTCAGGCCAAGAAGGTTTATTACAAGCCTTCCGGCATTGGCTATGTGGTTGAAACCCCCACGACCAACCCCAAGACTGAAGGCTTCTACGAGATTACGGCGGCGTAAGGAAGGCGGTGATCCCCGTTGCGTGATCAAGTGATTTCCATGCTTACGGCCCTTGGCGTAACGTGGGTGGTTGGTGATCCGCTGTTGGATATTCTTCTTCAGAATGTTCAACAGCGGATTCTTAACAAAACCAATCAATCTGTGATCCCGGAAGGGTTGGAAAGCGTGGCTGTTTATATGGCCGTGGGTGAATACCTGAACATGAAGAAAACCGTTGGACAACTGACAGGGTTTGATTTGGATGCGGCAATCAAGCAAATTCAAGAGGGTGACACCAATACTGTATTTGCAATCGGTGAAGGGAGCCTGACACCGGAACAGCGGTTGAATGGGCTGATTGATTATCTGATCAATGGCCGTTCTGATGAACTGTACCGGTTCAGGAAGTTGGTATGGTAAACGCCCAGCGCAAAGCCCTTGAACGGCTTTGGAAGGATCGCTGTACGGTATATCACCGGGTAAAGGTGAAAGACCCTATCAGCAAACTTACTGATTCTAAAGAAATGCCGCTTCTTCAGGATCAGCCCTGTAAACTGTCTTTTGAAACCCTATCTTCAACGGATGGTGATCATGTTTCCAAGGTGGCCCAAACCGTGAAGCTGTTCTTATCCCCTGATGTGGAAATCCCCGCTGGTTGCAAAATCGTTGTGACACGGTTCAACAATCTTGAACGGAAGTTCACCTATTCTAAAAGCGGTGAAGCCGGGGTTTTTACAAACCATCAAGAAATCCAGTTAGAGCCGTGGAAGGGGTATGCCTGATGGCTAAATGGGGCAAATGCGATTTCAAGGAACTTGAACGGTTGAATGAACGCCTTGAACAACTTTCTTCTGTGGATTTCGATACCTTTTGCCGGGAAGCGGCCAATGAGATTGCCGCACGGCTTTTGGCAAAGGTGAAGAAAAGAACCCCCGTTGGGGTGATTCCCAAATTTGACGAACCCAAAACGGTGAAGGTTCAGGGGGCAAGTGGAAAAAGCAAAACCTTCTTAACCCGATCCGGGGCCATTCGTGATAAGTATTGGTCAGGGTATAAGGGCGGCACCCTTCGGGACGCTTGGACAATCCTTCCCGTTGAAAAGCACGGAGATCAATACCTTGTCACGGTGGTAAACAACACCGAATATGCAAGCTATGTGGAATACGGCCACCGGCAGACACCGGGAAGATATGTTCCGGCATTGGGAAAGCGCCTGAAGGCAAGTTGGGTGAAGGGGCGGTTCATGCTGACCATATCCGCCCAAGAACTTGAAACGCAAGCCCCAATATTGTTGCAACAGAAATTGTATTTGTTCTTGAAAGAGGTGTTCTGATGCTGAATGAAGTAATCAAAGGAATTTCAATGGCGCTGAACACCGCCTTTGGGGATGAATATGAAATCCGCCAAAATGATGTTGAACAGGGCTTGGTGAATGGCAGTTTCTTCATTCAGGTTTTGAAACCGGAACTTACCCCATTGCTGGGGCGGCGTTCCATGAAGCGAAACCCTTTTGATGTAATGTACTTCCCCAAGGCACCCGGAAATAATGCGGAAATGTTCACCGTTGCGGAAACGCTGATGGAGTGTTTGACACAGATCAGCCTTCCCAACGGTGATCTTTTGCGTGGAACTGGGATGAATTATGAAGTGGTGGATGATGTTCTTCATTTCATGGTGAACTTCAATCTTCCGCTGATTCGGCCCTATGAAGAACCTTATATGGAAACTTTGGATACCGATGTTGGAACGGTGGGAGGGGGTAAATAATGGCTACCAGCACGAAAGCGAGAAAACCCAAAGCGAAAGAGGCGGCCCCGCCTGTTTCTAATGTCCCGGTTTTCGCCAAAAGAAATATCCTGACCTTCAGGCGATACGCCAACAGGCGTGATCTTCTGTATGTTTTGCTGAAGGACGGGGAGGAATACACAATGGAGCAGGTGGACAGCTTGCTTCAAAACTTTTTCAAGAAAGGTAAGGTGAATTGATATGGCCCTTGGCGGCGGCACTTTTTTGACGCAGAACAAGATTCTGCCCGGTGCATATATCAGCTTTATTTCGGTTGCGAAAGCAAGCGCCACCCTCTCTGATCGTGGTATTGCAACCATCCCCCTTGAAATGAATTGGGGGCCTGAAGGTGAGGTTATCACCGTGGAACTTGGGGACTTCCAGAAGAATTCCCAAAAGATTTTCGGCTATGCGTACACGGCGGATGAACTGAAGCCCATGCGTGAGATTTTCAAACACGCCAAGACGGTTCACTTCTTCCGTCTGAACAGTTCTGGTGTAAAGGCTTCTTGTGAATATGCAACGGCCAAATGCCCCGGCACCCGTGGCAATGATCTTCGCATTGTCATTGAGGAAAATGAAAACAGTCAGCCGGAAAGCAAACTGTATGATGTTTCCACTTTCCTTGGCACTGTCCAAGTGGATCAGCAGAAGGCCATTTCTAAAATGACTGACCTGAAGCCCAATGATTATGTGGACTTCAAAACAGAAGGAAGCCTTGCTGTGACCGCTTCCACCCCTCTGACCAGCGGCACCAATGGAAGTGTGGAGGATGCGGCTTATCAAACCTATCTGGATAAGATGGAAGCCTATACCTTCAATGCTATGGGTTGCCCGTCCAACAAATCTACCATTGCTGAACTGTTTGCCGCCTTCTGTAAGCGTATGCGGGATGATGCTGGCAAAAAGTTTCAGGTGGTGTGCTTCCGCAATCTGGCCGACTATGAAGGTGTTGTGAGCGTGAAGAACACCATTGTGGGGCAAACCGATGATCCCGCCCTGATCCCTTGGGCAACCGGCGTGGTGGCTGGAACCGCTGTGAGCAAGTCTGCAACCAACATGGATTATGACGGGGAATATTCCGTTGATACTGATTACACCCAAACCGAGTTGGAAAACGGTATCAAGGAAGGTTCCTTCATGTTCCATCAGGTGGATGAAAAGGTTGTTGTTCTTGAAGATATTAACAGCTTCATTTCCATCACGGATGAAAAATCCAGCGATTTTTCCAGCAACCAGACCATCCGGGTTTTGGATCAGATCGCCAATGATATTGCGGTTCTGTTTGGCAAGAAGTACATTGGCAAAGTTCCCAATGATGCTTCTGGCCGTGTGAGCCTGTGGAACGATATTGTGAAGCACCACATGGAACTTCAGAATATCCGTGCCATTGAGAACTTCAACCCGGATAATGTGACGGTGGTTCAGGGTGATACCAAGAAGGCCGTTGTGGTGACGGACTATGTTACCCCGGTTAACGCTATGGCCCAGCTTTATATGACCGTCTATGTTCAGTAAGAAAGGGGTGTAAAAGACGATGGCGAATACTGTAATGAACGCTAAAGATGCCATTTCCGGTTCCTTGGCTGAATGCTTTGTTACCATTGAGGACAACCGTTACAATTTCATGCAGGCTATCAACCTTGAAGCCCATTTTGAAAAGAATAAGACGGAAGTTCCCATTTTGGGCAAGCCCGGTAAGGGCAACAAAGCCACTGGCTGGAAGGGTACGGGTTCCGCAACCTTCCACTTCAATACTTCCATCTTCCGTAACCTGTTGAAGCGTTACAAGGACACCGGCGAGGATGTTTATTTTGACATTCAGGTGACTAATGAAGATCCCACTTCTTCCGTGGGCCGTCAAACCGTGATCCTGAAGGATTGCAACATGGATGGCGGCTTGCTTGCCAAGTTCGATGCCGATGCAGAATACTTGGATGAAGATATGGATTTCACCTTTGAAGATTTCGAGATGCCCGAAACCTTCACCATGCTTGCCGGGATGGAGTAAAACCATGCTTCGCCCCGGCCCTTCTTGGGGCCGGGGTTTTCTTTTTATCAAAAATAGGAGGACTGTTTTATGAATCTGTCTGCGTTTCTAGCTGAAAATGCCTTTTCTGTTGAAAATGTGAAATTTGCCGCTTCCAAGCGGTTTATGGGTGACGATGGGAAGCCCATGCTGTGGGAGATTAAAACCATCACCGGCACGGAAGATGAAGCCCTTCGGAAATCCTGTGCCAAGCGGGTTCCCATCCCCGGCAAGAAGAATCAGTATCAGAAGGAAACTGATTATGATATGTACCTTGGGAAGCTGGCTGTGGCTTGTACGGTGTTCCCCGATCTGAACAACAAGGAACTTCAGGACAGTTACAAGGTTATGGGCGCTGATGTCCTTCTGAAAACCATGCTGACCCCCGGCGAATATGCCGACTATGTGCAGAAGGTTCAGGAGGTTTGCGGCTTTGATACCAGCCTTCAGGATGAGGTAGACGAGGCAAAAAACTAATTCGTGAAGGTGATGGTGAAGCGAACATTGCTTACTACTGCCTTCACGAACTGCATTTGATCCCTTCTGCATTTCTGGCCTTGCCCCGAAAAGAAAGGGCCTTCATCATTGCGGCTATTGAAATTCGGGTGGAGCAGGAAAAGAAAAAGCAGAAGGAAATTGAACGAAAATCGCGCCGGGGCCGCCACCATTAAGGCCCCGGCATTTATTCCCCACAAGAAAGGTGGTGAACCCTATTGGCAACGATCCGCACGGCTATTGCGCTGTATGACGGTGTGACAAGCCCCCTTCGCAGTATGCAGAAAGCTATGGGTATTGTTCTGAACAGTTTTGAATCCATGCAACGGGCTTCCGGGAATGCCGTTGATGTTTCGGCCATTCAAGAAGCCCGTGAAGAATTGGCAAGGGCTGAAACTGCATTTGATTCCATTGAACAGAACATCCGGGATGCCAATGACCAACAGCAACGCTTCAACCGTTCTATCCGTGATGGTTCTTCCGCCGCCGATGGATTGTGGCAGAAAATGAAGGGGATCGCCGCCACCGTAGGCGGTATGATTGGCCTGAAACAAGCCCTTGAGACTTCTGACCAACTGACCCAAACCAACGCCCGGTTGAATAATGCCCTAATTAAATTTGACGATGGGGGCAGTATTAAAGAACTGGAAGCAAAGGTTATGGCTTCTGCCCAACGATCCAGAGCCTATTACATGGACACCGCCGCCGCTGTTGCCAAGTTGGGTACAAACGCAAGGGACGCATTCACCAACATGGATGAAGTAATTGCTTTTTCCGAATTGGTGAACAAGTCTTTTGTTATCGGTGGTGCCGGTGCCCAAGAGCAATCCGCCGCAATGCTTCAGCTTACACAGGCAATGGCTTCCGGGGTTCTCCGTGGTGAAGAACTGAACAGCATTTTTGAGAATGCCCCCGGGATTATCCAGAGCATTGCAAAATACTTGGATGTTCCCATTGGTCAGATCAGAACAATGGCTTCTGAAGGGCAGATTACCGCCGATATTGTAAAGAATGCCATGTTTGAAGCGGCTGGTGATATTGAAAGAAACTTTTCAAATATCCCCAAAACTTGGGAACAGATTTGGACGGGCATGAAGAACAAGGCCCTATCCATCTTTGCACCTATTCTGAACAAGCTGAACCAGATTGCCGACAGTTCCAAATTTGAAACTGTGTCCAATGGCGTGATTGGGGCGCTTGCGGCCATTGCGTCTGTGGCTACGGTGGTTCTTGATCTGCTGATTAACGGTGCTTCTTGGGTGGTTGATAATTGGAGTTGGCTTTCTCCGGTGATCTATGGTGTAGCCGCCGCCCTTGGTGTGTATTATGGGGCGCAACTGGCCGCAAATACCGTGGGACTGATTTCCAAGGGTGTTCATATTGCTATGGCCGGGGCAAAAATGATTCAGTTGGCCGCTACGGGCGCTTTGACTGCGGCCACCGCCGCTGAAACAGCACAACAATACGGCCTGAATGCTGCCCTGTATGCTTGCCCCTTGGTGTGGATCATCATTCTGATTATCGCCCTTGTAGCCCTGTTCTATGCGGCTGTGGCGGCGGTGAACAAATTTGCCGGAACCAGCGTTTCTGCCACAGGCATTATCTGTGGCGCATTTATGGCGGCGCTTGCCTTCATCGGGAATATCTTTATTGCCCTGTGGAATGTGGCCGCTGAAGTATTTGTTCTGATTTATAACCTTGTGGCTACGGTTGCAAACTTCATCGGTAATGTGTTCAATGATCCGGTGGGGGCCGTTTGCCGCCTGTTTTTTGATTTGGCTGATACGGTGCTTGGAGTGCTTCAGGCGCTTGCTTCAGCCATTGATGCTATCTTTGGTTCCAATCTTGCGGGAGCCGTGCAAGGCTGGCGTGACAGCTTGGGCGGTTGGGTTGATGAAACCTTTGGCAAGGGAACTGAAGTAATGGCAAAAATGAGCGCCGATGATCTGAAGTTGGATCGGTTTGAATACGGGGCCGCTTTTGATCTTGGGTACAATTTCGGTGAAGGCATTGACAGCAAGGTTTCTGACCTGTTTGATGGCTCCGCAATGGATTCTATGGGCGCTTTCGATATTGGAAACACCCTTGATGGTATCTATGGAAATACCGGTGATACGGCGGAAAATACTGTCGCTATGAGTGATGCCCTTGACATTACTGAAGAAGATTTGTCTTATCTGCGTGATATTGCGGAGCGGGAGGCTATCAACAGATTTACAACCGCTGAAATCAGCGTTGATATGTCCGGGATGCAGAACAACATTTCTAATGGAATGGATTTGGATGGCGTTATATCCGGGCTGACAGAAGGAGTAAACGAGGCGATTGATAGTATGGCGGAAGGAGTACACACATAATGAAAAGTGGATATGAATTCTATTTGGGGAAATGTATGCTGCCGGTTACGCCCCAAAAGCTTGAAATCAAAATCAATAACGCTAATGAAACGGTGACGCTGATAAATGAAGGGGAAATTAACATTCTGAAAACCGCAGCACTTACGGACATTGAATTTGAATGTGAAATCCCACAGGTGAAACAGCCCTATGCAGTCTACAAGTCAGGCTTTCAAGGGGCTTCCTATTTCCTTGATTACTTTGAAGGGCTGAAAACTTCCAAACAGCCCTTTCAATTCTTGGTATCAAGAACAATGCCGAATGGCAAAGTGCTGTTTTCCACAAATATCAAAGTTTCAATGGAAGATTACACAATTACAGAGGATGCAAAGAACGGCTTTGATTTGAAAGTGAAGATTTCCTTGAAGCAATATCGAGAGTACAGTACAAAGACAGTAAATATTAACATGCAAGCGTCTAAGCCAAAGGCTGTTGTACAGCAGGCACGCCCTGCAAACCCGCCAAAGAAAACGGGATATGCGGTGGGCGACATTGTAAATTTCCACGGTGGAACACATTATTATAGCTCTTACGCAGGCGCAAAAGGATATCCCGCGCGAGAGGGCAAGGCCAAAATTACGATTGCAAACGGTGCAGGCAAAGCCCACCCGTGGCACTTGATCCATACCGATACTGGATCAAATGTGTATGGTTGGGTGGATGATGGAACATTTGATTAAGGGGGTGCTCCAAATGAAGGTTGAACTTTTAATTGCCGATCCTTCCGGCAGCAAGGCATACTTGCCGATTGTGGAAGAAGGAATTGAATGGACTACTGAAAGAAGAAGCGCCCCCGGTAAGCTAACCTTCAAAGTGGTAAAGGACGGCATAATTGATTTTCAAGAGGGCGCAGCGGTGCGCCTGAAAGTGGACGGGAAAGGGGTTTTCTTTGGATTTGTGTTCAGCAAAAAGCGAGACAAGGATCAGATTATCACTGTCACCGCCTACGATCAGTTGCGTTACCTAAATAACAAAGATACTTACGTTTATGAGAATAAAACCGCAGCACAGTTTATCAAGATGATTGCAGAGGATTTTTCTTTGAATGTGGGGACTATTGAAGATACCCCGTTTGTAATTGCTTCAAGGGTTGAAGATAACACTTCCCTTTTCGATATGATAGAAAATGCCCTTGATTTGGAATTGCAAAACAACGGGAATATGTTTATCCTGTATGATGATTTTGGAAGGCTTACGTTGAAATTCCTTGGAAATATGTATGTTGGGGATAATTCTTCCGGGTATCTGATGATTGATGAAGAAACCGGGGAAAACTTTGACTACACTTCCAGCATTGACAGTGACACCTACAATAAAGTGAAACTGACCTATGACAATGACGCAACAGGAAAGAGGGAAGTCTACATTGCACAGGATTCAAGCCATATGAACGCATGGGGCGTATTGCAGTATTTTGACACGCTGCAAAAAGGCGAAAACGGGCAAGCAAAAGCCGATGCCCTGTTGCAACTTTACAATAAGAAAACCCGTAACCTGAAAATCAGCAATGCTTTAGGTGATACCCGTGTGAGAGCCGGAAGCATGGTAGTTGTCAACCTTGATTTGGGTGATATGAAGCTGAAAAACTTCATGCTGGTTGAAAAGGTTGCACACAAGTTCAATCTTGATGAACATTTTATGGATTTGACACTTAAAGGGAGTGAGTTCGTTGCCTGATGCAACCGAATTAACGAAAGCGATTAAGAAAGCGGCAAGCAAAGCGATAAAGGCAGAAAAGCCCGTTGAAGTCTGCTTTGGAAAGGTAACAAGTGCTTCCCCGTTGCAGATATTGGTGGATCAGAAATTCACACTTGGGGCAGCGCAACTTGTCCTTACCCGCAATGTGACGGATTTTAAGGCAATGATTACAGGCGGAAACATTCAGAATTATTACTATGTTGGGACACCACCCAACGCTTCAACCGTCCCTGTCGATCCGTCCCACAGACACGCCATAGGGAAAATTGAAATCACTGTTCATAATGGGTTGGTTGTCGGTGATGAAGTGATCCTTATCAGGCAGCAGGACGGGCAAAAATATGTTGTGGTGGATAAAATCGGATGATTCCTTCAACTACGGGATTCCTTGGACAGGATTTTGAATTTGAAGAACAACCAACCTACACTTACAAAATGAATTTAGATACCGGAACTATCCGTGGCTATACAGATGGGCTTGATGCTATGAGACAGGCAATCTTTAAAATCCTTCAGACGGAGCGCTATCAATATGTCATGTATAGCTGGAATTATGGGGTTGAAACGCTTGACCTGTACGGCGAACCGGTTTCCTATGTATGCCCTGAACTGGAACGCAGAATCACGGAGGCTCTGACTTGGGATGAACGAATTAAAAGTGTCAACAACTTTGAATTTGATGTGATCGGAAAGGGTGCGATTCACGTATCTTTTGTGGCACACACCGTATTTGGCGAAGTACAAGCAGAAACGAAGGTGAATTTCTAAATGTATAACGTGACCTATGAAGAAATCCTTGATCGGATGCTTGCCCATGTGGATGATAAATTCGATAAGCGGGAAGGTTCGGTTATCTTTGACACCCATTCCCCCACAGCCCTTGAATTGCAGCTGTTGTATGTAGAATTAAACACCATTTTATCAGAAGCATACGGTGACACCGCTTCTCGTGAATATCTGATTAAGCGTTGTGCGGAAAGAGGAATTACACCCCACGAAGCAACACACGCTATTTTGAAGGGGGAATTTACCCCAACCACCATTGATTTAACTGGAAGGCGGTTCAATATCGGTTCAATGAATTTCACTGCACTTGAAAAAATCACTGATGGTGAATATCAAATGCAATGCGAAACTCCCGGTGTTATAGGAAATCAGTATTTAGGATCAATGGTTCCCATTGAATACATTGAAGGGCTTGAAACTGCAAAACTTACGAAAGTATTGATTCCTGGTGAGGATAGAGAAGACACAGAAGATTTGCGAACCCGCTATTTCAACTCCTTTAACGCACAAGCTTTTGGCGGCAATGTTCAAGATTACCTCGAAAAAACAAATGCAATTCCGGGCGTTGGAAGCACAAAAGTAACAAGGGTTTGGAATGCCGATATTTCCCCGGCTGAAATGATGCCGGATCCAACTGTTCAAAGTTGGTTTGAAAGTTTTATTAAAACAAGCGGGCTAAATGAAAACGTGAAGAATTGGCTTTCCTCTGTTTATGAAGCAGGAAAAGCAAAAAAGCTGACAACCGGGGGGACAGTGCTTTTAACAATCCTAGATTCAGATTTTGGGGTTGCTTCTGATACCTTGGTTCAGACAGTACAAGAAACCATTGATCCAAGCGAAAATGCGGGTGAAGGCTTTGGAATCGCCCCTATCGGCCATATTGTTTCGGTAGAAACCGCTGTTCAGGTTACAGTTATAGTAAAAACCAACATCACCTTTGACACCGGGTACGGTTGGGACAATTTGCAAAATTCTATTGATGCCGTAATTTCAGATTATCTCCTTGAGTTACGGAAAAGTTGGGCTGATGTCGCTTTTTTGGTGGTTCGCATCTCACAGATTGAAACCCGTTTGCTTGGAATTAAGGGGATTGTTGATGTTGAAAACACAAAAATTAACGGGGCTTCTGAAAATCTGACTTTGGAAAAATATGAAGTTCCGGTGTTTGGGGGTGCAAGTGCATGATAAGAGAAGTTGACCTTGTTTCATATTTACCTCCGTTTATGGCTGAATTCAAAGAAATTATGGCAACGCTAGAAGCGGAAAACCCGGAATTCGTGCTCGTTTGGGAAGCGGCTGATCGAGTTTTACAAAATGAATTCATTGAAACATCAGATGAATACGGGATTTCCCGCTGGGAAAGGATTTTAGGGGCCTTCCCCAAAACTACAGATACGCTAGAAAATCGCCGGTTTCACGTCATGAGTCGGATAAATGAAACGCGCCCATTCACTATTCCACAGTTAAAAAATATCCTTCAAACTCTGTGTGGAAAAAATAATTATTCTGTTAAAGTCTCAGAATGCACCCTAATCATCAGAATAGGATTAACGTCTAAAAATAATTTCAATGACGTGGAAGCCTTAATTGAAAAGATATCACCTGCCAACATGGTGATCGATCTATCGTTGGCGTATAACCAACACCAGTCACTGCAAACCATGACGCACGCCCAGTTGGCGGCAATGACGCACTACGAAATCCGCAATGAAATCATGAAAGGATGATCTATATGACGGAAACAGGAAACCTCCATCTCAAAAAGCCATCCCAAGAAGATTTTTACAACGTGGATGATTTTAACCTAAACTCTGACCTGCTCGACGCGAAGATAGGGGATATGGCGACACAATTAGCCCACAAAGTAGATACCAACGAGGTAGCCCAGCCCTCCGGCATCGCCACTCTGGACAGCAGCGGCAAGCTTGCACAGATGCCCACGGCGGCGGATGTGGGGGCGATCAAATTGCGCTGGTCAACGCTTATCAACGAGACAACGGCAACACCCAACAAATACAATTTTGATGATTACATCACGCCGGGGGATGTCGTGTCCGTCGATAATTATGCAAGTGCACAATCTATCGCCAACATCCCGGAGGCCGTTCCCGGCAAGCTGTATGTTCTGCCTCTGCGCACGGATGATCAGGGGCGTAACGATATCATGCAGGAGTATCACACAGCGACGGGTAACGTGTGGTGTAGGCCACGTTATTACTATAGCAGCAATACATGGAGCAGTTGGAGCACAGCGGTCCGTTGCAGCGATCCGTCAGACGGTAATATCTGCATTGAGTTCGGAGGAGGTATGCATCTATGCGCGGCCTCCAAGACGTGGTCAAATGTTGAAATTACAAACGCTCCAAATGCGGGGTGCTATACCAGTAGCAGACTGTATTTTAGCGATTTTTCTAAGACGTTTGCATCCGCCCCCAAATGTATCATATCACTATCGGTCGGCAGCAATGGCCCATATTGGGTGACGGTAGACAGCAACGGGCCCACCACCACTCGTCCTCAGAGCTTTACATTGACCACAACAGCCAGCACAACTGTATCAAGCGTTACCTTATCATACATCGCCATCGGCGTATCGGCGTAAAGGAGGCAAACCATGTCAATCGCAACCATCAAGGCCGCAATCGGCGGCCAAATCTACACCCTGACCCTATCGGATGACGGGTATTACACCCTTTCCGGCACCGCGCCCGCCTTATCCTCCGCCAATTTGCCGGGCGGCTACTATGGCGTACAGATTATCGCTACTGACGATGCAGGCAATGAGACCACGATCAACCAGGATGATAGTACGTGGGGTGCACAACTCCGCCTGCAATCCTACGAGAGCACCAAGCCCACAGTTACGATCACCTACCCATCAGCGGACAGCCGGATCAATACCTGCACGCCAACCATCACCGCCCAGCTGCGGGATAACGATAGCGGCGTTGATCCCGCCACTCTTGACCTGCGTATTAACGGCGGCAGCAAGATCACACAGGGCGCACCGGGGCTTACTCTGACACCAGTAGAGGGCGGCTATGATCTCTCCTACGCTGTGCCCGAGGCGCTCCCGGAGGGCAGCACGACAATCTCCATCGGCGTATCCGACAAGGACGGCAACGCCGCCGATCCCGCGTCAATCACCTGCACAATTGCGGTGACCGCGCCGACCATTAGTCTGTCCTCACCTGCGGAGGGCCTTGTAACCAACCAGGCGGCGGTGCAGATTACGGGCATCACGTCGGATGATCAGCTGACATCCGTCACCCTGACTGTCACCGTCAATGGGCACGACCAGGGGCCGGTTACAGTGGACGGCCAGACGGGTGCGTTTGCGGTCAGCGCCAATCCCTCCCATATGCAGGAGGGCAGCAATACGATTATTGTCAGGGTGGTGGATGCAACCGGATTAGAGGCAGAGATCACCCGCACCGTCACCTTAGATACCATCCCACCGCGCATTGTTGAGGTTATCGGCGTGACCGACCGTGTGCACGTTGGGTCGCCTTTTACCATCCGCGTCAAGGTGGAGGATTGATATGATTACGCGCATTGAGGGCATGGCTGATAACCATGCCCTTGTGTTTGCCCGTAGTGAGGATGGCTACTGGACGGCGCAAGTACCTCCTGACTTGGAGGATGGCACGTACTATGTCACCCTGCGGGCCTGGGATGCAGCGGGCAACAGCACCTATTACGCCACTGTATTAATGACGGTGGATATAACCGGTATCCGGTTTGCGTGGCAGGATGGGGATTATCTGCTGGACTGGATGCCGGGATACAACGCGGCGTGGGGCGCGGGATATTGTGTAGATTGGGAGGGATGTTAGATGGATGGGCCAACAATCCGGCTGATGCCGGGCGAGCGTAGGCAGCAGCGCGTGCGCATCTATGGATGCGATCCGGGCGCAAAGGTAATGGTACAGTCGGCTACGTGGGAGCTGCATGATTTTAGCGGTAATACAATCGCCCGAGGCTCCTGCGTGGTGTCAGAGGGTAATTTGCTGACGTTTATGCTGGCTGTGGACGATCCGGGACGATACCACCTGCTGCTAACCTGCTCGATCGGGCCGGAGATTTACAAGACAACTGCGGGGGTGATCGTGTGTGATTGTCATTGAGGATGTGCAATTAACCCCTAAGCGGGTGCCGGTAGGCGGTAATTATCTGCTGCGCGTAAGAGCACGAGATAATGCGGATGTTTCCTATGCGGATACCGAGATGCTGGAGATGGCCATCAGCATGGTGGCGCAATATACACCCTCTGATTACAAGGACTTTTCCGGTGTCGAGGCCGCTGTTGCCGCGGCACAGGCACTGCTCAATGCGAAGCCCACAGTTGACCGGCAGGATGAAGTCGATGCCGCCGCAATGGCGATCTTCGACGCGATTGCCGCGCTCGAATGGGCAGAGGGGCACCGTAATAACCCGATCCCATACCGGCACCTGATGTCGGTGACCGAGGGGCTGTACTACAGCTACAACGGCCACATCTATCGATGCCTGCAATCTGCATCCAGCAGTATGATGATCCCGGGCACAGCCCCGCGCTATTGGGAGGCGGTCACATGATCTACAGCCAGACAGCAGCAGCCCATATCTACATTGGGGTTGCAATCATATTAGCGATATTGGTCACGTCAATTTTTGGCGTGGCCTTATCTATTATCTTAAATTTAAGGAGCGATCAACATGAGCAAAAAAGTGTGTTTAGACTGTGGGCACGGAGGCAGCGATCCGGGAGCCGTAAAAGGGTCGCGGACAGAAAAAGAGGACGTCCTGCGGCTCGGGCTGAAAGTGCGCGACCTGCTGACGGCAGCGGGGATCAACGTGGTATTAACTCGCACGGCAGACGAAAGTGTATCCATCAATGACCGATGCAAAATTGCCAACGCCGCGAAGTGTGATTACTTTTTGAGTATCCACCGGAATGCTGCTACACCGGATGCAGTGGGAAATGAAATTTGGGTACACAGCCAAGCTGTGGCACATGTCGTGGACAAGGCACAAAAAATCCTGAACGCGGTATGTGCGGTTGCCGGGAAGAACCGGGGCGTAAAGAAAGGCGCGGCGGGGAATTACACGGATTACGGTGTGAACCGGGATACGGATATGCCGTCCGCCCTGTTGGAGCTTGGATTTATCACATCGGACACGGATAACAAGTATTTTGATACCCACTTTGACGCATACGCAAAGGCAATTGCGAAGGGTGTATGTGCTGCACTGGGCGTGGACTACAAGGATCCTCAGCCAGCCCCCACAAAACCCTCCCTGGGCGGCGGCTCTGGTGTTATCACTGTAGGCAGCACGGTCAAAGTCTCTGGCGCAAAGTATGCCACCGGCCAGACGATCCCCGGCTGGGTCAAATCCACCACGCATAAGGTGTCGGAGATCAGCGGCGATCGGGCGCTGCTTGGCCGCGACGGTGGGATTTGCAGCTGGGTGTATCTCAAAGACATCACGCTGGTATCCGGGGGCGTTGCGAAGCCCATTGAAGTCGGCTGCCAGGTCACGATCAACAAGGGAGCGGTATATGGCGGCTTGACCTCCGCGCGGGGCAATAAGGTGCCTGCCGCTCAGTTGGCCCCCA